>Ga0308158_10000170_pt1 | contig 141884 bp, 128 predicted proteins | sample PhyBR2_FD_201038 | JGI IMG/M metagenome (GOLD analysis project Ga0308158, IMG submission 201038) | Phyllosphere microbial communities from UC Gill Tract Community Farm, Albany, California, United States - DLSLB.R2 | ecosystem: Host-associated > Plants > Phyllosphere > Unclassified | place... | reverse complement strand
AATTAATGCCGTCAGAAACAAGATAGCGTTAAGGGTTGCTGCAGTTATAAAAAATCAAGTCAGCTATAAAAATAACTATAATATAGCTGCTTAAAATTTGTTTTTATCATAACAATCATCTCGACCGGAACGCAGTGAAGCGGAGAGATCTATTTCGAAGCAGATTTAGCTTCGCTGAGCACTTACGTGGTTCCCGACTGCGTTGCACTCCGCTCGAAATGACGGCCAAATAAACAAAAAGCCTCTTCAAAATTGATTGAAGAGGCTTTCCTATCTATTTATAATCTTATTTCAACTTACTTAAAGCAGTTTTAATCCTTGGCAACATATCTTTAATATCCTGTAAAGTACAAGCCCCTACCGATGCCCTGAACCATGGCATGCTGTGCTCGTTTCCAAATGCTGAGAATGGTACCAAAGCAGCGCCGGCTTCCTTAATTAGGTAGAAGTTTACATCGGCACTATCTTTTAAAAGCTGACCATCTTCGGTTGTTTTACCAATGTAATCAATCTTAATCGTCAGGTAAATGGCACCCATTGGCTCAACTGCATCTACGTTAAAGCCTTCTGCTTTTAAAGCACTAAAACCATTATAAAGTGCATTTAAGCTGTCTTGTATCTGACCTTTAAAGCTGGTTAAAAAAGTATCAACCTGTGGTTTGTTGTTAAAGTAATCAGACATGGCTACCTGCTCTGCTTTTGGAGCCCAGGCACCCATGTGCCCAACCAACGCTTTCATTCTGTTTACGATATCTTCGGGGCCAAAGCCCCAGCCCACACGCACACCGGTAGCTGCCAGACATTTAGAACTACCATCTACAAAAATGGTAAACTCGCGCATTGCAGGGCGCAACGAAACCGGGTTTACATGCTCTTTATCAAAAGTTAAAAGCGAGTAAATCTGATCGTACATTAAATAAAGTGGTTTTTCATCTGCTCCACGGCTTGCATTTTCTTCCAAAACAGCATCACAAATCTCAGCCAAAGCGTCGGCATCGAACATGGTACCTGTAGGATTCAGTGGCGAGCATAAAGCCAATAAAGTTGCGCCTTTTAAATGCGGCTTTAATTGTGCTGCAGTAGGCATAAAATTATGAGCAGCATCGGTTTCTACCGCAATCGCATTTGCCGAAGTTAAATGACAATAATGGTTATTATTCCATGATGGTGCCGGAAACACTACCGTATCGCCCGGGTCAATTAACGCCAGAAAAGTAGCATAAATTAAAGGACGTGAACCTCCTGAAACCAGAATACTGTTGGTATTATAGTCTAAACCAAATCTGTCTTTTAGCAATTCAGAAACCGTTTCGCGCAATTGTAAAACACCGTCGGCTGGTGGGTAGTTGGTTTGATTGGTATTGTAAGCCGCTACAATTCCTTCTTTTAATTCGGCTGGAATCGGGTAAATGTTCGAATCGAAATCGCCAATGGTTAAATTAGCAATTGATGCGCCTTTACGCTTCATTTCGTTAACCTCGTTACCAATTTTTATAATTTCTGAGCCAATTAATGAGTTGGCTATTACTGAAACTTTCATATTATGCTATTAAATCTTCTATTGCTTTATTCACTTTTTCGAAACCAAATTGTGCTAAAACTGCATTCATCGAAGCAGAAATCTGCTCGTTACAAAGGTTGCCTATGCTGCCTTCGTGGGTATGATGTATTTGGCTCGATGGTGCAAAAGTACCACTTTCAATCTGTTCGCCAACTATTTTGTAGGCCTCTCTAAACGGTACACCTTGTAAAGCCAAATCATTTACAACTTCAACACTAAACAGATAATCGTATTTTTTATCCTTTAAAATACCATCCTTTATGGTAATGTTCTGGAACATAAAGGTGGCAATCTCCAGGCACTCATTAAGCGAAGTAATTGCCGGAAAAAGATTTTCTTTTAACAATTGTAAATCGCGGTGATAGCCTGATGGCAGATTAGTGATCATCATGGCAATTTCATTCGGCAGTGCCTGAATTTTATTGCAGCGCGAACGGATCAGCTCAAAAACATCAGGATTCTTTTTATGCGGCATAATGCTCGAACCTGTGGTAAGCTCGGGCGGAAAGCTGATAAAGCCGAAATTCTGATTGATAAACAGGCAAACATCCATAGCCATTTTTGCCAGGGTTGCGGCAACAGCACTCATGGCCTGAGCCAAGATTCTCTCGGTTTTGCCACGTCCCATCTGTGCATAAACCACATTGTAGTTTAGGCTTTCAAAACCAAGCAATTTAGTGGTTAAAGTTCTGTTCAAAGGGAACGAAGAGCCATAACCCGCGGCTGATCCCAATGGGTTTTTATTGGTAATTTTCCAGGCAGCCAACATCAGTTCCATATCATCAGCAAGGCTTTCGGCATAAGCACCAAACCATAAACCAAAGGATGAAGGCATGGCAATTTGCAAGTGCGTATAGCCCGGAAGTAATTTATCTTTGTGTGTATTGCTCAGCTCAATTAGCTGGTTAAACAAAGTTGCAGTTTGACCGACCATGTCTTCAATACAGGCGCGGAAAAATAATTTTAAATCAACCAAAACCTGGTCGTTACGCGAACGGCCACTGTGAATTTTCTTACCCGCCTCGCCAATACGCTGCGTAAGTAACCACTCTACCTGCGAGTGCACATCTTCTACGGTATCTTCGATGGTAAAATTACCGGCTTCAATTTCGGCGTAAATATTTTTCAGTTCCTGTTGAACTGTTCTTAATTCATCTGCTGTAAGCAAATTAATGGTTTCCAACATTTCTGTGTGCGCCAAAGAACCTAAAACATCAAATTTTGCCATTTGCAGATCGAGTTCACGGTCTTTACCAACAGTAAAGCTTTCTACAAATTTGTTTACATCTATATTTTTTTGCCAAATCTTCATTTTAATTTATTTAACCGCAAAGGGCGCCAGGTTTTTCGCAAAGCACGCTAAGCTATTTTAAAATTTCACCACCGCGTTCACTGAGATTTTCACAGAGAACACAGGATATTTAAAGCCCTCTAGCTTTAACCTTCAACAACCGGTTTCAACATATTAACATACCCTTCAACACCCTCAGCAACCTCACGTACATACAAAAATTCATCAGCCATATGTGAGCGACCCGAAAAACCCGGACCAACTTTTACCGATGGAATATCCAGCAAAGCCTGGTCGGAAGTTGTAGGCGAACCATAAGTAGTTCTTCCCAAAGCAACCCCAGCCTGCACAACAGGATGGTTTTTATCAATAGACGAAGGTTTTAAGCGGATTGAACGCGGGGTAACATCACAATCAACATTGGCACGGATAATTTCCAGCACCTCTTCGTTGGTATAAGCATCTGTTACGCGCACATCAACTGTAAAAGTACAATTGGCCGGCACCACATTATGTTGCGAACCTGCATTAATAATGGTAACGGTCATTTTCAAAGGACCAAATACCTCTGATACTTTCGGAAACTGGAAATTCCTGAACCATTCAATATCTTTCAATGCTTTGTAAATGGCATTCTCGCCTTCTTCACGTGCCGCATGCCCTGCTTTACCGTGCGATACACAGTCTAATACCAGTAAACCGCGCTCGGCAATGGCTAAATTCATTTCTGTAGGCTCACCTACGATGCCAAATTCAAGCTCACCTAAATCTGGCAGCACCAGTTCTAAACCATTATTACCCGAAATTTCTTCCTCGGCAGTAGCAGCTAAACAGATGTTATATTTTAAATTTTCCTGATCGTAGTAATACAAAAATGTTCCGATTAGCGAAACCAGGCACCCTCCGGCATCGTTACTCCCCAAACCAAATAATTTATCACCTTCAATTGCGGCATCATACGGATCGCGGGTATAACCAGAATTTGGCTTAACCGTATCGTGGTGCGAGTTTAAAAGTAAGGTCGGCTTAGCAGCATCAAAATGCTTGTTGTAAGCCCAAACATTGTTCATCTTACGCTGGGTCTTGATCCCTCTCTCTTCCAGAAACTGAGCAATTAAATTAGCAGTTCTGTCTTCTTCTTTGCTAAAAGACTGGATACGGATTAACTGCCGCAATAAGTCCAGACTTTCTTTTTGTATATTTTCTAATGACATAGTATCAAGTACTCTTTACCGGTATTAAGTATTCAGTATCAAGATTAATTTGTTCGTGATACGGAGTAGTTGCTACCTATTTTGTTTTCGCTTTAAAAATATTAAGACATTACTTACACTTCTTTAAGCTTTATTCTTCAAGCTTTTAGCCTTCTTTAGTATACAAATTCCCGGCTTTTAAAGCTGAAAGTTTAATACCTTTTATCAATGAAGAGCTATAACCGTTGTGTTCCATTTCATTTAAACCTGCAATGGTACAACCTTTTGGCGAAGTTACCTTATCTATTTCTGATTCCGGGTGCGTTCCGTGTAATAAAAGTAGATCGGCCGCTCCTTTTGCTGTTTGAACCGCCATTTTTAGGGCTTCATCTGCATGGAAACCAATTTCTACGCCACCTTGCGAAGCTGCCCTGATACCCCTTAAAAAGAAGGCAATACCACAGGCACAAAGTGCGGTAGCCGAAGTCATTAAATCTTCGTTTATTTTAACTACCGAACCTACCGTTTCAAACATGCGGGTTACATCTTCTAAATTTTGCGGCGAAGCATTGTCGCTCGCAATGCAGGTCATCGATTGCCCAATTGCAATAGCCGTATTGGGCATTGCCCTGATAATCTGAACATCGCTATCCAGTTTCTCGCGAACCGCAGCACAGCTTACGCCCGAAATTACCGAAATCACCAAATGTTTAGCGGGGTTTATGGCCGATTGGATTTCCTCTAAAACCACATTTAACTGTTGAGGCAGCACAGCTAAAATAATCACATCTGCATCAGCTGCTGCATCGGCGTTATTGGCCGTAACCTTATAGCGCTCTTGTGCAAACTTATATAAATTGGCAGTGTTGCGCCTGGTTAAGGTAATATTTTTGGTTGTGGTGTAGTTGGCTTTAACCAATCCTTTTGCTAAAGATAAACCGATATTTCCGCTACCGATTATGGCGATTTTTTTCATTTTGTGGTTCGTTTATTATGTCTACTTCTTTGATTTCACCGGTTATCAGATTATACTGATCATGTGATTTCATCGATTTTAATTTTATTAAGAAAAACAATTGTAGTAAGACTATTCAGCTGCAGTCCTGCTATCCGCTTTATTCCGTGCCCGCAACTATCGGGTTTATCAGGTAAAACCAACACATTTCAGCCCCTTTTTTCTGCAAGTCCTTATATAACAGATTAACCTTCCACCTCTTACTCTCAACCTCTAAGTCTTCTGCTTTACTTCAGCATTTTAGTGCCAAAAGTACCTGCTGAAAGCTCATTCAATTCGTCGGCTTTGCCAATATACACTGCCGAAACGCCTTTTTTAATCGCCTCAAAAGCATTGTGTAATTTCGGAATCATTCCACCTACCACGGTACCATCAGCCTTTAATCCCTCAAATTCATCAGCCTTAATTTCTCTCACCACAGAGTCATCATCATTTACATCTTTCAGCACACCCTTTTTCTCGAAGCAATATACCAAACGCGTTTCATATAAGCCTGCCATAGCCACAGCCACCGACGAGGCAATGGTATCGGCGTTGGTATTTAACAATTGTGTTTCCCCATCGTGGGTAATGGCACATAAAACAGGTACTAAACCCGCTTTTAATAAATTATCTAACGTTGTTGCAGATACCGAATTTTCATCCAAATCGCCAACAAAACCATAGTCGATTTCCTTAACCGGACGCTTTTTTGCCTGAATAACATTTCCATCTGCACCAGTTAAGCCAATTGCATTACTTCCTTTAGCCTGCAACTGTGCAACCATATTTTTATTTATCAATCCGGCGTAAACCATGGTTACAATCCGTAAAGTTTCAATATCGGTAATCCTGCGACCTTCAACCATTTTTGCTTCAACGCCTAAACTTTCTCCCAATTCGGTTGCAATTTTGCCGCCCCCGTGCACCAGGATTTTATCGCCAGGCAAAGCCGTAAAATCCAGTAAAAACCGGTACAGGTTTTCAGAATTATCAATTACGTTTCCGCCAATTTTTATAATGGTGAGTTCTTTTTTCATTTTTAAGCTTTAAGGTTAAAACAGAAAGCAAAAAGCTTTGATCTTTTAGCTTTCTACACGTTTATAGTTCTTCGAGCACCGCTTTAATTACAGCTTGTGCAGCCCATAAACGGTTTCCTGCTTCGTGGATCACCAATGAGTTTGGTCCGTCCAAAATCTCTGATGATAATTCCAAATCGCGACGAACCGGTAAACAGTGCATTACTTTTGCATCGTTGGTGATTTTTAGCTTTTCGTTGTTCATCATCCAGCCATCCGGATAGGTTAATACCTTACCGTATTCTTTATAGCTGCTCCAGTTTTTCACATAAACATAGTCGGCACCAGCAAGGGCTTCTTCTAAATTATATTCAATTTTAGCGCCTGGCGTAAAATCTTCGGCCAGTTCATACCCTTCGGGCTGGGCAATCGTGAAATCGATCATACCTTCTGCCTGTGCCTTACACATCCATTCGGCAAAAGAGTTTGGTACCGCCTGAGGCAAAGCTTTTACATGCGGCGCCCAGGCCAAAACTACCTTAGGTTTTGCTCCGTCAGGTTTCTTTGTCCAGGTTTCGTGAATGGTAATGATATCTGCAAAACTCTGCAAAGGGTGACGTGTTGCACTCTCCAGGCTCACCACCGGTACTGCACAGTACTTTACAAACTTGTTAAAAAAATCTTCACTGTAATCTTCCTCCCGGTTGTTCAGTTTTGGGAAGGAGCGTAAGCCTAAAATATCGCAATACTGACCCATAACAGCTGCAGCTTCGCGGATGTGCTCTACAGTAGAGCCATTCATCACTACACCATCCTGGGTTTCTAAAGCCCATCCCTCTTTATCCAGATTCATCACCATCACATTCATACCCAAATTTAAGGCTGCTTTCTGCGTGCTTAAACGGGTACGTAAGCTTGGGTTCATAAAAACCAACCCCAGGGTTTTGTTCTTGCCTAAATCCTGATGTGCATAAGGATCTGCTTTTAATGCCAATGCATCATTTACAAATTGTTTGATGCTTGGGACATCGTGTACGGAGGTGAACAATTTCATCTTTTTTATTAGGTTAAAGGTTGAGGGTTGGAAGGTTGAGGGTTTGCTATCCCTCAATCTCCCATCTCTCAAAATTTACAATTGCGATTAATACCGCCTGATTTAATTTTTTAATTTACAATTCTTAGCCTTTGCATTCAAGGCCTTCAAGCTTTCTACCTTCCCGCTACCTACCTTATTTTACTAATTTTTTAAAAGCCTCCAAAAACTCATCAGCATGTGCTTTGGTTAGGTTTAACGCTGGCAACAAACGGATTACATTTGGTTTTGCCTCACCGGTAAAAATGAAGTGTTTAAACAAAAGCTCCTTTTTAACATGCGCCAGTTCTTCGGGTAATTCAATACCAATCATTAAACCGCGACCACGAACTTCTTTTACCTGCTCAAATTTCTTCAGTTCGGTAATCAGGTAACTACCAATTTCTTCGGCATTTTTCATCAGGTTATCCTGCTCCATAATTTCGAGCACAGCCAATGCCGCTGCACAAGCCAGGTGATTACCACCAAAAGTGGTACCCAGTTCGCCATGCCATGGTTTAAATTTCGGAGCAATAGAAATTCCGGCTACCGGAAATCCGTTGCCCATACCTTTAGCCATGGTGTATACATCGGCTTCAACACCTGCCCAATCGTGCGAGTAAAACAAGCCCGTTCTACCATAACCACATTGAACTGAATCGGCAATGTAAACGGCATTGTACTCATCGCAAAGCGAACGGATTTTTTGCAGGAAGCTTTTAGATGCTTCTTTAATTCCGCCAACGCCTTGTATACCTTCAATAATTACAGCACAAATTTCGTTACCCTGTGTTTTAAAAGTTTCTTCTAAAGCCACTTCGTTATTGTGTGGCAAAAAGATAACATTTTCGGTTTGGTTAACCGGTGCTACAATTTTAGGATTATCGGTTACTGCCACCGCCAAGGAAGTACGGCCGTGAAAAGCTCCTGTAAAAGCAATTACTTTTTTTCTTCCATTGTAAAAAGAAGCAAGTTTAAGTGCATTTTCGTTGGCTTCAGCACCTGAGTTACATAAAAATAACTGAAAATCCTTTTTGCCTGATACTTCACCCAGCTTCTCAGCCAGTTGCACCTGCAAAGGAATTTTAACTGAATTAGAATAAAATCCCACTTTGCTTAACTGGTCAGTTAAACGGCTTACGTAATGTGGGTTAGTATGGCCTATTGAAATTACAGCATGGCCACCGTATAAATCTAAATATTGTTGTCCGTTAGCATCCCAAACATTACTGCCGGCTGCTTTGGTAATTTCTATATCGTTAAGTGGGTAAACGTCGAATAAGTTCATTCTTTTTTAAGGTTTTATGTCATTCTGAGGAACGAAGAATCTGTTTCGCAAGTTACAGATGCTTCGTGCCTCAGCATGACAGGTTATTAAAAGTTGGCTGCTTTTAACTTCAAGCCTGCAGTTTCTTCCAGTCCGAACATTAAGTTCATATTCTGAACCGCTTGTCCGCTGGCACCTTTTAACAGGTTATCGATAATACTGATGACAAATAGTTTGTTGCCATGTTTCTCGATATGCACCAATGCTTTATTGGTATTTACAACCTGTTTTAGATCAATATTTTTCCGGCTTACGTGTGTAAAAGGATGCGCACTGTAATAATCTTCGTAAATGGTTTGTGCCTCTTCTAAAGTAAGATCGCTTTCCATGTACATTGCCGCCAAAATACCACGGGTAAAAGCACCACGTTGCGGAATGAAGTTTAAAGTATTGGCAAGTGAGGGTTGCAACTGCAGCAAGCTTTCGCTAATCTCATTTAAATGCTGATGCTCAAAAGCCTTATAAATAGATAGATTATTATTTCTCCAGCTAAAATGTGATGTTGTAGCTAAGCTCTGTCCAGCTCCTGTAGAACCCGTAGTAGCATTAATGTGCACTTCTTGCTTAATTAGCCCTTTAGCGGCCAATGGCAATAAACCTAACTGAATACAAGTTGCAAAACAGCCTGGGTTAGCAATGTTGTTTGCCGATTTAATTTTATCGCGGTTCAATTCAGGAAGTCCGTAAACAAATTCACGGTTTTCGAAAGTAGATTTCTCGTGCAACCTGAAGTCTTGCGATAAATCTATTACTTTGATGTTTTCGTTAATTGGATTTGCGGCTAAAAACTTCTTTGCATCGCCATGGCCAACGCAAAGAAAAAGCACATCAATATCCTGCGGAATATCATTTACGAAACGTAAATCGGTATCGCCTATTAAATCGGTATGCACATCAGAAATTAGGTTTCCGGCATTACTTGTGCTGTTTACGAAAGCAATTTCAACATTTGGGTGGTTAACCAAAATGCGCAGCATTTCGCCGCCTGTGTAACCTGCCCCGCCAATTATCCCTGCTTTAATTTTATTCATCGCTATGAGTTTAGTACTATTTTATAAAGAAAAAAATCTTCGTCATTTGCCTGCTTAACAAAGCCTATACTTTCGTACAAATGCTGTGCGGTATAATTATCTACAGCCGTTTCCAATTGTACAAATGTAGCACCAGTGGTTTTGGCAAAATCCATTGCGGTTTTAATCAGTTTTTCGCCAATACCTTGTTTGCGGTAATTTGCATCAACATACAAATCGTTTAAGATCCAGTTTTTACTCAATCTTACCGAAGAGTATTTTGGGTATAGTTGCGTAAAACCTACTGCTTGCTGGGTATCCGCATCCGTGGCTATAAAAATAACCGATTCGTTGTGCTGCAAACGTTCATCGATAAAACCCTTGGCCATCCCGATATCCGAAAACTGATTATAGAATATACGATATTGGTTAAACAGACCCGCTACCAGATGGGCTTCATTTACTCCTACTCGTTTAATTCCTATATTATTCACAATCAGTTCTGTCGTTTTGGGTTGATGGATAGGAAAAAAGAATAAATTCCAGGTCATCAGGCCCGTTGTTCATGATTTTATGTTTGTGGCCAGCTTTAATTTGCAAGCCTTTGTTGGCATTAACGGTAAATGTTTCGTCTTCAATTAAAAATGTTGCCTGCCCTTTCAATATGAAGAAAAATTGTGCCGCATAAGTATGAAAGTGCAATTTCTCAGCGGTTTTCGCAGGCATCAGCTCTTGTTTAACCGATGCCTCCGGGCTGTTTACAAAATTCCATCCATCACAATTATCGCCCCATTTGTAGTGGCTCAGACATTGCGCTTTGGAAAGGATTTCGTTCATTTTTAAGTGTTGCGTTTGGTATCGAGTATTTAAGTAGCAGGTACCAAGAGGGGTAAAACTTACATTTTACCTCTTCCATTTTACATTTTACAAATAACTATGCTTCCTCTCCGTTTACTTTGTGCCAGATCATTACCTGGTTACCGAAGATTTTAGAGAAACCTTTAACATCTTCTCCACTCCAGGCATTGTTCATTTCACCGTAGCTACCAAATTTGTTGCTCATTAAATCGTGGTTAGATTCAATACCAATAATCTGGAAACGATATGGCAATAGCTCAACAAATACTTTACCGCTCACAAATTTTTGTGTATCGGCTAAAAATGCTTCAATATTCCGCATAATCGGATCGTGAAACTGACCTTCGTGCAACCAATTGCCATAGAAAGAAGACAATTGCTCTTTCCAGCTTAACTGCCATTTGGTTAAAGTATGTTTTTCTAAAGTGTGGTGTGCTTTGATGATAATTACCGGACCAGCAGCCTCGAAACCAACACGGCCTTTAATACCGATAATGGTATCGCCTACGTGGATATCGCGACCAATACCAAAAGGTTGCGCAATGGCCTGTAATTTCTGGATAGCCCTTACCGGCGCTAATTTTTCGCCATCAATAGCAACCAGTTCTCCTTTTTCGAAAGTAAGCTCAATTTTGCGCGATTCGGTTTCTGAAACCTGCGTAGGCCAGGCACTTTCCGGTAAAGTTTCGTTAGAGGTTAACGTTTCTTTACCACCTACCGAAGTACCCCATAAACCTTTGTTGATTGAATACCTTGCTTTCTCAGCGCTATATTCAACACCATGACCAGCCAAATATTCAATTTCGGCTTCACGCGATAATTTTAAATCCCTGATTGGGGTAATAATTTCAACACCCGGAATCAGGATATTAAAAATCATATCAAAACGAACCTGATCGTTACCTGCACCTGTACTGCCATGTGCTACATAATCAGCACCGATTTTCTTTACATAATTGGCGATTGCCGTAGCCTGACTTACACGTTCTGCACTAACAGAAAGTGGGTAGGTAGCATTTTTTAATACGTTACCGAAAATCAGGTATTTAATACAATCTTCATAGTACCCTTCAGTTTCATCTACCACAGCATGCGATTTCACCCCTAAAGCGTAGGCTCTTTTCTCAATTTCCTGTAATTCCTCATCAGAGAAACCACCAGTATTTACAATTACCGAGTGAACTTCCAACCCACGGTCTTTTGCCAGGTAAATACAACAAAATGAGGTGTCTAATCCTCCGCTAAATGCTAAAACAACTTTTTTCATGCTATTTAAATAAAAGGGTAAATAAAAATAAAAGGGCTTTTAAGCCTGTTTTTGGCTTAGGTTTAACAACCAAACGTTGTTTGATGCGCATAAAGCGCTCGTATAATTTGGGTTTCTTTTGCAGTTCTTCGGCAAATTGTTTGGCAACTTCGTGTTTTTTCTCTGCCGGATCGTAAAGCATGGCCGTGCACATGCAGTTTTTACGTTCCTTCATTTTCAAAATTTCGAAGTTTACGCAACTCTGGCAGCCTTTCCAAAATTCTTCATCCTGGGTAAGTTCGCTGTAAGTAACAGGTTCGTAGCCTAAATCTGAATTGATTTTCATTACGGCTAAGCCAGTTGTTAAACCAAAGATTTTTGCCTTAGGGTACAATCTTCTCGATAAGCCAAAAATTTCATTTTTAATGGCTTTGGCCAATCCGGCTTTACGGTATTTCGGACTTACTACCAAACCACTATTGGCCACAAATTGCCCGTGGCTCCAGGTTTCGATATAGCAAAATCCCGCCCATGAACCATCTTTGTGGAAAGCAATAACCGATTTGCCCTCTTGCATCTTGTTAGAGATGTATTCTGGCGAACGCTTTGCGATACCCGTACCACGCGCTTTCGCAGATTCGGCCATCTCGGTTACAATTTCTTCTGCAAATACACGATGTTCAGGAAGTGCAACCTGCACTATAAATTCGTTAATATCCATTCGTTTTCTAACGAAAAATTATAAGTATTCTTGTTAATTGGGTTTTTAGAGAGGATCAATTCCTCGTTACGTTTAGTTGAGTACTAAATACGTGGAGTAAAATTTTGCCGGCTTGTGGGGTAATAAAACACGGGCTGAAAACGATTAATAAATAAACTTTCACCAGCAACCAAATGGGCTGTGAAAACAGAAAGTTTATGTAAAAATTGTTTAATCATTTCTTGCGTATTAAAACGGCTTTAACTCTATTGAGGTGCAAAGGTTTAAATAAAAATCGAGTTACACAATATTATCCTCATTTTTTTATGCTCTGAGGTTAATTTTTTTAAACTAATCTGACTTAATTATGCCTAAACGCACACATTCATTCAAAATTAAAAAGCAATTGTTAAGCAGATCGATTTGAAACGAGCGGACCAATATTAACATTGTTAAAAAAAGCCGGCAAACTTTAACATCCGCTTAACATCATTTAACAACCTCCAATAGGGTTTAAAAGCAATATTTGTGAGCCTGTAGCGAAAGCTATCAGGCAACCGTTTTATGGGTACCCTTTAATATTTAAATCAAATTTCAAATCAGTATGAAGAATTTTACTCCGTTCAATCTCAAATTTATCCCTTTATTTATTTTCGTTGTTTTAACCGCACTAACTTCTTGCAAAAAAGATGAAACAGATACTACGATTTCATATTTAAGGATTGTAAATGCTTCGCCTTCTTTAGCTACTTATAATGCCTATTTTAATGGTAACATGGTCAACTCAGCAGCCTTACCTTTTGGTGGCTCGGCTGCTTACAGTTCCTATGCACCAGGCGCCTACACTATAAAATTTACCACAGCCAGCAGCGCTGAAAGCTTGTTGAGCAAAACCGTAACGCTGGGTGTAAACACCTATTATTCTACTTACCTGATTAATAAGCCTGCGGCATTAGATATTTACACCATCGCCGACGATTTGACCATCACTGCAACCGATAAGGCTTATGTACGTTTTATCAACTTATCGCCCGATGCACCGGCATTAGACCTGGCCAAAACCAGCGCAACCACTACATTAGCTACCAACAAGGCTTATAAAACAGCAAGTGCTTTTACCACAGTTGATGCGGGAACTTATACGCTCGATACCAAAGAAACCTCTTCGGGAACGGTGAAGGCTACATCGGCCAGCACTACCTTTGTGGCGGGCTACCATTACGATGTTATTTGCGGTGGACTGGTAACACCTGCAAATGATACGGAAAGACCTTTAAGTTTACAGGTTGTATTGATCAAGTAAACTTAATTTCTCTGCTAATAATTAAACGTCTTGTGTTACACAAGGCGTTTTTTTGTTTTATAAGCCTATTGCTGCACCTGTTATTTGATCCAGAAGGCATTTCATGCTTATTTCTGCAAGCATTTGGTATAAATCGAGGCAAAAGAATAAACTGTCCGAAGATTTAACAATTTCTTATTTAGAATTATTCAAGATAATTTGGATAATCCAAATTTCTGCCGTTATTTTGCGTCTCTTTAGAATTAATCCAAATAAATTTTAAAGAATAAAATTAGCTGTTCTCCCTTAAAAACGCATTGCATATAATTTTAAAATAACAAAATGAATAAAACCAGACTATTTGTATTAACCGCAGTGATGCTCTTAATCCATACCATCACCTTTGCTCAGCAGTTTGCTACTATAAAAGGTACCGTTATCACATCTGACGGGAAACCTGCGGCTTACATTTCTGTAGGCCTAAAAGGCAAAGGCTTAGGGAACGTTACCAATGATAAAGGCTTATATGAAATTTTACGTGTTAAACCTGGTTCTTATACCATAAGGGTTTCGGCTGTAGGCATGCAAAATCTGGAAAAAACCATTACGCTGACAGTCGGCGAAAGTAAGGTGGTTGACTTTGTAATCAGCCAGAACGCTAACCAGTTGAGCGAAATCAATATCAATCAGGGTCGTACCAACCGCTATGTTACTAAAAAAAGCGAGTACGTATCGAAAATGCCCCTTAACAACTTAGAAAATCCACAGGTTTACAATACGGTAGATAAGGCTATATTGGCCGATCAACTTGTTTTCTCGGTTGATGATGCTACCAGAAATATCCCCGGTTTACAAAAAATGTGGGAACCTACCGGACGTGGCGGAGATGGTGGTAGTTTTTACAGTGTGCGCGGTTTTACTGCACAATCGGCCTTAAGAAACGGTGTTGCCGGCTTGGTTACGGGTGGTATTGATGCGGTAAACCTCGAAAGACTAGAGGTATTGAAAGGCCCATCAGGTACTTTATTTGGCAGTGCCTTAACCTCTTATGGAGGTGCAATTAACCGGGTAACCAAAAAACCATTTTTTACTACTGCCGGTGAAGTAAATGTGGGCATGGGTAGTTCGGATTTTAGCCGGGTAAGTGTTGATTTCAACAAACCACTGGATAGCAATATCGCATTTAGGATAAACGCTGCCTACAATTACATCAACGATTTTCAGGGCGTAGGTTATGACAAGAGTTTCGCCATAGCGCCAAGCCTATTGTTTAAAATTACCAAAAAGCTAACCTTATCTTTAGATGCCGAAATTTTTAATACACAGGGCACAGGCAAACAGGCCTTCTTCTTCTATTATCCTACCGCCGCATTAGGCGCTTCATCGCCAGCCGAAACCAAACTGGATTATAACCAGCCTTACCGCGGCGATGGATTATTGAATACATCCAGAAGCACCAACTTTTTTGCACAGGCAGATTATAAATTTTCAGATCATTTTACCTCAAGCACCGTTTTTACCAGCAGCCACAGCTTTTCTAACGGCTATGGTCCGTATTTCTACCTTTTACCGGATAATGTGGTTACCGGAAATCCGGCAGATGCTGGCAAAAGCAATTACCTGGTAAGGGCCGATCAGTCGACAGAGCGTTCAAAAAGCCAGCTATATGGTGTACAGCAAAATTTCAATGCAGATTTTAACATTGGCAGCCTGCGCAACAGAACAGTTATTGGATTCGATTTCTTCAGGAAAAGTCCAACCATCAATTTCAATGGGATTAACCAGTTTGATATCGTACCGCTTAACGTAGCCGGATTTGATTATAGCCAGTTTAACGGCAGCACAGTAGCACAACGTTATATTCAGCAAAATATGGCGCCACCATATATCGTAGATGTTAAAACCAATATTTATGGTGCCTATGTTTCGGATGTATTGAACATTACCGATAAATTAATGGCGCTGGCTGCATTACGCTACGATTATTTCGACAACAAAGGTGGTCTTGAATACAGCCCTGTTGAACCTTATGCACAAAAAGGATTTTCGCCAAAATTTGGTTTAGTTTATCAACCTATCAAAGATCAGGTTTCGATTTTTGCCAATTACCAAAATAGCTTTACCAACAAAGGTGCGTACCGAGCAATGGTTAACGGCTCACTTACTACAGCTATTGCAAAACTGGAGCGTGCCAATCAAATTGAGGGTGGTGTTAAGTTAGATGCCTTTAACGGTAAATTATCTTCGACCATTAGCTACTACAACATTAAAGTAGAAAATGTATTGAGGGCAGATCCTAGCAATCCGGCAAACGCACAAATACAGGATGGTACTCAATTAAGCAAAGGTGTTGAAGTTGATATTATGGCCAACCCGGTTAATGGCTTAAACATTAATGCAGGTTTTGCCTACAATGATTCGAAATATACTGAAGCTGATGCGGACGTAATTAACAGAAGACCAGCCACGGCCATGTCGCCTTACCTGGCCAACTTCTTTATCAGCTATAGATTTACCAACAATGCATTGAATGGCCTTGGTTTTGGATTTGGAGGTAATTATGCCAGTTCAAACAAAATTGTAAACAGCGTAAGCATGGGCGTTTATACCTTGCCGTCATACACTGTTCTAAATGCCTCAGCATTCTATGATCTTAAAAGAATCAGGTTTTCTGCCAAAGTTGACAATTTAACCGACGAAAAGTACTGGATTGGTTACACTACTCAAAATCCACAGCGCTTAAGAACATACGCCGGCAGCATTACCTATAAATTTTAATTCTACTCATCAGGAGAAATTGGATCAGATCAATGTCTCCTGATTTAAAAACCGAAAACATGAAAACTAAAATTGCACTACTATTCTTCTTTCTGGCCTTCAGTATCTCCGGCGCTTTTGCACATGCTTTATGGATAGAAACATCGGCTACCGGTAAAAAAGGTCAGGCACAGGAAGTGAAAATTTTCTTTGGCGAATACGAAAGCGGCGAACCCGATTCGGCAGCCAAATGGTTCAGTAACCTTAAAGATTTTAAACTGGTTTTAACAGCGCCAAATGGTACTATTAAAGTTTTAACCGCTTCGCCTGATGTGCTTTTCTACAAAGCCAGTTTCACACCTGATCAGGACGGCACCTACAAACTTTCAGTTGTACACGAGGTGGCAGCGGTTTATGAAAAAGCTAAAATCGAATATTATGCTTTTGCCGACGTTGCGGTAAGTACCCTGAAAATAAATACCACTTTCCCTGCTGATGCAGCCTTAACCATCAGACCAGATAAACATGCATTAAAAGCAGGAGAAACGGCTACACACCAAGTAATTTACAACAAAGCACCTTTTGCAAACCAAAAATTAACTGTAGTGGGACCCGATAAAAAAGCACAGCCTGCATCGACTGATGCTGCAGGTAAGTTCACTTTTAACCCAGCTACAAAAGGAAATTATTTTCTGGAGGCTTTTACAGAAGATAAAACCTCTGGAAAATTAAACGGAAAAGATTACGATAAAATCTGGCATTTGGTTACCTACACCACTCAGGCTAACTAAGTCATTTTTATCAAAAAAAAAATTAACCAATTGGCATTGAAACCGCCAATTGGTTCTTTTATTAAATAAAGCTTAATGGCGTTAACAAAACCAATACAGAAAAAAACAAATAAATCGCGGCTCAGACGGATTAGTGATTGGCTGCACCTTTGGCTGGGGATTGCCTCTGGTCTGGTGGTTTTTCATCTGGGAATTACCGGTTGTATTTTCGCCTTTCAAAAAGAAATTACCGAATTCATTCACCGAAAAGAAGTGTTTGTTGAGGTACCCGCCAACCGCAAAACCATTGCCTTAAGTACATTAACAGCAACTGCCGAAAAAACACTGGGCGGCAAGAAAAAAATCTCTTTTCTATCAAGCTATGCCGAGCCCGACCGGGCCTGGGAGTTTAGCACCTATAAAGCGGGTAATCCTGACGCTTTCTGGTATTTCGATTCGATAGATTATTACGATCTGGTTCTCATTAACCCATACACTGGTAAGGTTACTTTAGTTGCCGATTACAAATATGAGTTCTTTGGCATCATCAAAATGCTTCATTGGAGCTTCCTCATTAACCACCCCATCGGGCAGCAAATTATTGGCTGGTCTACCATCATTTTTGTCTTTCTCTTAATTTCAGGTATGATTATGTGGTGGCCTAAAAACCTCAAAAAATCAAATTTCGACAAGAGTTTTAAGATTAAGTGGAAAGCCAAATTTAAACGGTTTAATTACGATCTGCACAATGTACTGGGTTTTTACGTGATGATTATTTGCCTTATGCTGTCCCTAACCGGCCTGGTTTGGGCTTTTCAATGGTTTCAATCAACCGTATATGTAGTAGCAGCGAGAAGTACCGCTCCGCCTAAACAACCAGAAGCCAAATCAGATTCGACTAAAACCATTACCGCCATACCTTTTGATGTAGCTTTCGAAACGGCTAAAAAAACTTTCAAAGATGCCGATCGCATTGGTATCTCGCCGGCAGCAGGTGGAACAACGCCGATATATGCTACTGGGTACAGGGGAGCAGAAACCTACTGGAATTTTGATGTATTGCTGTTCGATCAGTACACGGGTAAATTGCTGGCCCGTAAAAACCAGACTGAAAAAAATGCTGGCGAGGCCTTGATTGGGATGAACTACGATATCCATGTGGGAGCAATTTTAGGTCTGCCCGGAAAAATTATGGCATTTTTTGCGAGCCTTATTGCAGCCAGCCTGCCTATAACCGGATTTATTATCTGGTGGGGTAAAAAGAAAAAGAAGAAAAATCCCGCAGTTGCGGAAAAATAAGCACACCTCTAATTTAATGTAAAATGAAAATCTTAAACTTAATTTTGGTGTTAAGCAGTATGATTACCCTTAACGCCAATGCGCAAACAAAAATTGATTCACCGGAAGAAAAACTCGAAAAAGATAGAAAAGCAATCAAATCTTTAGCTGGTTTTTACGAAGTGAATTTCAATTATGGCGAAGTAACTGCTCCCGATCCAAATTACAAATTCAGCAAACCTTACGAAAGCCACGGAAGTGAGTGGGCTGAAATTATTGTAGATGAACCTAAAAGAATCGTAATTCAGCACATGCTGGCCATTAACGATACTACAGTTATTAAGCACTGGCGTCAGGACTGGACCTACGAAGACCCGAACGTTCTGCTTTATACGCAAGATAATGCCTGGAAAAAAGGTAGTTTCACCGCAGCTGATGTAAAAGGAAAATGGACGCAAAAAGTTTATCAGGTAGACGATAGCCCACGTTATCAGGGCTTCGGAACCTGGAGCCATGTTGGCGGGCACGATTCATGGTCGAGCGAAACCGATTCGCCGCTACCAAGAAGAGAATCGACTGTACGTAAAGATTATAACGTATTAACCCGTGGAAGCAGGATTACCATTACCAAGGACGGCTGGATGTTTGAGCAGGACAACAAAAAAGTTGTGCGTACCCCTCAAGGCGATAAATTACTGGCTATTGAAAAAGGTTATGAAGAGTTTACCAAAATAGACCCTAAAACTTTTGCTTATGCTCAAAAATGGTGGGCAAGCCAGCAAACTTACTGGGCTGATGTACGTGGTGTTTGGGCCGATATTATCGGATCGGGCGATACCTTTAAAGTAAAAACCATGGCCAATGGCAAATTGCTTTACGAAACACTTTTCAATTTAGGAGATCAGTCGGTTAAAGAAAAATGGACCGCAGCCCAAAATAAAGAAAAAGTAAAAACAGCTTTACAGCCTTATTTGGCTAAATAGAAAGGGTTATTTTTATCAGGAATGGTTGGTAGTTAATCGCGATGCGGTTAATCATCAACCATTTTTTTGTTAACGATTCGATGTTAGTCGGGATTTGTAACCCCAATCAACAAAATCCCGACAAGCGACCAACAATTAGTTTATTTTACTAAATTCCGGCATGAAAAAATTTGGCTTTCTCATCTTCTTATGCTTTGCTGTTAATGGCTTTGCACAAGATTCTACTTATACCCGTAATGTAATCAATACGCTTACCGGTAAACAATTTTGGGGCAGGGGTTATACTAAAGATGGGATGAAAAAAGCTGCAACTTATCTTGCAGAAAGCTACAAAAAAATTGGCCTGTTACCGATGGGAACCAATTACAAGCAGGATTTTGCTTTTCCTGTTAATACTTTCCCTGGTAAAATGCTGGTCGAAATTAACGGCAAAAAGCTTGTACCGGGTAAAGACTTTATTGTAAACAACGAAAGTAAAGGCCTTAAGCAACGTACTGTATTGCAAAAGGTAGATAGTGTTAAATATGAGGCCAGTCCGGCATTGCAACTCGTGCTGAAAGATAAACTCACCTGGTCTGTTGCTACCGAAGTAGCCGCTACCACTACTATTCAGCTTAACAAAAAAAGCATCAGCACACAACCCAAAGAGATTAATGTTGACATTGAAAACCAGTTTATCGAAAGTTTTACTGTAGCCAATGTATGCGGTCTGGTAAAAGGAACCCAATATCCCGATTCGCTTTTAATCATTACTGCCCATTACGATCATTTGGGCGGTATGGGTGCCGACACTTATTTCCCAGGAGCCAATGATAATGCCGCTGGTGTGGCAACGCTACTAAGCCTGGCCAAATACTATGCTGCCCATCCACAGCCTTACAGCATTGGTTTTATTTGTTTTGCAGCCGAAGAAGCCGGGTTACTGGGCTCAAGGTATTTTGTAGAAAACCCGCTGGTGGCCTTATCCAAAATCAAATTCCTGATCAATTTAGACCTGGTAGGAACCGGAGCAAGCGGAATGACCGTAGTAAATGCCAGCCTTTACCCAAAAGCATTCGCAGACCTGAATAAAATCAATAACGAACACCATTACATTAGCAAAATTAATCCTCGCGGCAAAGCAGCCAACAGCGATCATTATTTCTTCACCGAAAGTGGTGTACCTGCATTTTTTATTTATACCCAGGGTGGGCCATCAGCTTATCACGATGTGTTTGATGTAGCCGAAAACCTCCCACTCACCGAATACAACGATCTGTTTAAATTAATTGTTGGGTTTAACCAAAAACTGATGAGAAACTGATTTTTTCAGGATCAAAACCCAAGATCTTTATTCCAACCTTTTATTTTCGGCTGTAAGCACCCCGCTATCCAATTTTTGTTGTTGGGATAATATTATAAGCCTTTGGGATAATTAAATAGCACGGCTAAACAGCACTGTGCATCTTTGAACCAACAAAAACACAAACCCGGTTCACGATGAAAATTATAACAAAATTTAGCCTGGCATTATTCCTTTTAATTGGTGTTTCAGTTAAATCAAATGCCCAAAATCAGATCGAAATTGTAATTGTAGGTTCTGCCCACGACAATTCGAAATCGACACAAAACTTTCAGCTGATTATTGATAAGTTGAAAAACTTTAAACCTGATATGGTTTTTGGCGAATACCTACCAACCAGCGATTATGCCAAACTGGAAGCAGATAACTGGGCAAGGAAAGTATTTGACAAAGGACACAATTACCTGGAAAAACGCAACCCCGAAACTGTCAAAAATCTATCCACTCAGATTAAAAAGGATAAAAAGGCGCTTGCATCATTTGCCTACTACCATAAAACCCGCATGAACCTGGCGGTTAATTATGCCAAAAACTGGGACCGCGGCAATGCAGACTACCAGATTTTTGTACTGGAAAACTACATGAAAAACAGCTTTGGTAAAGAAGAACAGGCTGCGTACACCAAAATGTTCGGCGGTACCGACTCTCTGAAAAAGTTTGGCTTTTACCGCACAGGCAGTGAGTATGCTAAAATCTATTTTCCGTTAATTTATCAGTTAAAACAAGAGCAGATTTACAATATGGATTGCCAAACTTACGATAAACCCTGGAGCATCGCCTGGGCCGAAACAGATTCCTTATCTCAAATACTGATCAAAAAAGCCAAAGCCGATAGTACCTCTGTCGAAGCCGCAACCATGAAAGCTATAGAGACTTATTGGAGCTATACACCACAAGAAGAAAAAGCTTTTAATGCCGATGCGTATGCAGGAATGAATACAAAAAAATATGGGATGTTGGATGAGGCCTGGAATTTTTATGGTGGACCCCATTTTTACGGCTACGCGGGTTTCCCGACAGAAAGCGTTAAAGCAATGATTGCACAATGGACCTTAAGAAATGAAGGCATGTGCAAAAACATTATCGACCAGGCAAAAGCAAAAAAAGCCAAACGTGTGGTAGTTGGTGTTGGCGCTTCGCACCGCAAATGGATGGAAGAAATTTTAGCTAAAAATCCTGAGGTTAAAATCATTAATTACAATGATTTACATTAAAGTACCTAAATAAACTAAAGCGAGTCAGATATAGCTGTCTGACTCGCTTAATAAGTTTATTGTAAAAACATTTCGGCGAGTAACTGATACGATTTTATCCGGTCTTCGAAATGTTCGGTAATGGTAACGGCCATCAATTCATCGACATCATAATCAGCCGCCAGTTTAGTAAGTCTCTCCTTAATCACATCAGGCGTTCCATAAATCATTCGGGGTTTATTGGCGTTTATCCTTTCCTGCTCTGCGGAGTTATAGGTTATATCCTTAATATCTTCCCAACCAGTGGAAGTTAAGCCTCCTCCTTTTTCCAGTTGCAAAAAGCGATAACTCATTAAAGCTTCCTGCTGGCGGACTTTCTCTTCATCCTCTGAGCAGAAAACAAAAAATGCTACATTATCAACCGGTTTTGCCAAATCAACCGAAGGTTTAAAATGATCTCGGTAGTATTGAACAGCCTGAGGTCCGCCATGTGGATTAATGAAATGGGCAAATGAAAAGCCGAGGCCAAAATGGGAGGCAAACACCGCACTTTGCCCGCTGCTGCTTAACAGCCATTGCGTAGGTACAGTTTCCGAAATCGGAATTGCTTTTATTTTAGCCTGAATGCCGCCATCAGAAGTATCGTGCAGATAGTGCTGCAAATCCCGTAACTGCTCCATAAAATCCTGCTCACTCCAGTTGTTTGATGGATTTAACATCGAAGCTGTAATACGATCGGTGCCGGGTGCCCTGCCCATTCCCAGATCGATACGGTTTGGATGCATCACTTCGAGTAACCGGAAGCTTTCTGCAACTTTTAACGCACTGTGATTGGGCAGCATAATACCACCCGAGCCTATGCGCAGGGTTTTGGTATGATTTGCCAGATGGGCAATTAAGATTTCGGGGGTAGAACCAGCTAAACTAGTCGTATTGTGATGCTCAGAAACCCAGAAACGATGATAGCCCAGCCGCTCAGTTTCTTGTGCCAGCAAGGTAGTTTCTTCAATTGCTCTACGTGCGGTAACACCTTTACGCACCGGCGACTGATCTAAAACGCTTAATTTAATTTTAGTACTGCTCATTTAAACAAATGTAGCAGACGGTTGATTCAAATAATGAACAGGAAAGGCTTTATGACTTTAAAATTATTGCGCCAGCGTCAATTTGACCAAATACTGATCTTCGCCATCATCAAAAATAATTTCGCAATCCCAACCCGTTTCTTTAGCTATCGATTTAATGGTTTCTTCATCTACGTAAATCCAGTTAAACCAGTTTCCTTTTTCTCCTTTATACTCGTACTGGTAAGAAACCTCGCCGTAATATTGGTTTTGCGGCTTAGGCATATCTTCATACAGGTAAGCAATATCCGATGAGTCGAAAATTACCTGTCCGCCGGGATTAAGCAAACTTTTGATCCTGCTCAGAAAATCTTTAAAGCCAGGCAATGTACCTGTAAGGCCAATACCGTTCATCAACATTAAAATGGTATCGAATTTTTCCTGGTAGGTAAAAACATCCTGCACCTGTGCTTTTTTCACACCGCGGTCTTTCATAATATTTACCGCAGCCTCAGAAATATCGATGGCAGTAACATCGATGTTAAAGGCCTGCAACAATAAGGCATGGCTCCCCACCCCTGCTCCAATATCCAAAACCTTACCTGTGCACATGTGTAAGGCTTGCAGTTCTAAAACCGGCATATCTTCATCATCGCGAAAGAAAAATTCTAACGGCATCTCTTCGGGTTCGCCATAAGAATTGTGCAACCACAGCGTATCGGCTTCGCCGGTTCTGTAAATATCGGTAAGTGCTTTCCCAAAAACATCCATGCGGCAAAGATAGGGAGGAAAGCTGAAAGACTAAAGCAAAAAGCGAGGTATGGCAGGTTAGCTACGCGAGTTAGTCGGGATTTTAAGCCCCGACTTTTAAGATCCTATATTGATTAGCTAAGGTCTGGATTACAAATCCAGACCAACATAAGAGTCGTTAGAAAGTTGATAACTCTCAACCTAAAACAAATTCCTGATGATATTCTGGTATCGCTACATGCTTAAAGCCATGATCTTTTAACCGGCTGGCAAAATGCTGCTGTACCTCATATTCTCCATGTACTAAAAACAATTGTTTCACTTTTGCAGGGTCCTGAGCAGATAAGAAACGTAACAAATCTTCGTAATCGCCGTGTGCGCTCATTGATCTTATGGCGCGTACTTCGGCTTTAACTTCGTACTTATCTCTAAAAATATCGACCACCTTTTGACCGGCAATTAATTTCCCGCCCAGCGAGTTTGGCTCACAATACCCCACCATTAAAATGGTATTTTTAGCATTGCCAATATTATTGCGAATATGGTGTTTTACGCGTCCGGCCTCTGCCATACCCGAGGCAGAAATAATTACACATGGCCTGGCATCTTCATTTAAAGCTTTCGATTCTTCCACACTTTCAATAAAGCGCAAACCTTTAAATGCAAAAACATCGTGATCGATTTTTAGTGTTTCTTTAACCCCGTTGTTATATACTTCGGGATGGTTTTTCAAAATTTCGGTTGCTTTTGACGACAGCGGACTATCTACATAATAGGGCACACCGGGCAATTTACCTTTTAGTTCCAAACCATTTAAAGCATAGAGCAGCTCCTGTGTACGCCCTACCGCAAAGGCAGGAATAATCACTTTTCCTTTTTTTATGTTACAAGTATTGTTAATGATTTCCAGGAGCATATTCTCAATCGGATCGAGATCTTTGTGCAGAGAATCGCCGTAAGTAGATTCCATTAAAATGTAATCGGCCTGATCAAACTGTTGCGGACTTTTTAAGAGCAAATCGCCATATCGGCCAACATCGCCCGAAAAGGTAATCCGGGTTGGTTTTCCATCTTCGGTAATGGTTAAATGTACTGCTGCACTGCCTAAAATATGTCCGGCATCGGTAAATTTTAAACGGATTCCAGGTTCAATTTCAAAATCTTCTTCATATTCTACAATTTTCATCTGGCTTACCGTTTGCACTACATCCTCCTCGGCGTAGAGGGCTTCTTCCATTTCTTCGCCATGGCGCAGATGGCGATTGGCAAATTCAGCATCCTGCTCCTGTATCTTAGCCGAATCCATCATCAAAATACGGGCAAGATCCATCGTAGCTGAAGTGCAAAAAATCTTCCCGCTGAAACCTTCAGCAACCAGTTTGGGCAATAAACCACAGTGATCGATGTGCGCATGCGACAAGATCATGTAGGTGATCTTTTTGGCGTCGAAACCAAAATAATCGTTTAATTTATCGGTAACCTGCCCCATGCCCTGGAAAAGGCCACAATCTAATAGTATTTGGGTATTATTTTTTAAGGTAATAAGGTGCTTACTCCCTGTAACTGTACGGGCAGCACCATGAAAGGCAATTTTCATTTAGGTGGTCGTTAGATTATATAAGAATAAAAATGCCGGATATTTCCGGCACTTCCAATTCTTTAAGCATTTATTTCTGCTATTTTATCTTTAACCTTATCCGCAGCGCTGGTAGCTTTGCCTGCCAAACCTGCCAGTTTATCTTTTGAGGCATCTAAAAGATCGGCGAAAAAGTCTGATACTTTGCCTTTAAGGTCGCTGGTCGAATCTGATGATAATGCCAATGCGATGGTTGCTCCTAATGCTGCTCCGGCTAAAACGCCTACTATAATTTTTGTCTCTTTTTTCATGATATTAGTGATTTACTTATTAAACATATTTAGCGAAAAGGTGTTTTATTTTTTTTAATCTACCTAGGTTCAAACAAAAACCACTCCACAATGAAAAGCATATTCTTTATCGATTTAGATAATACCGTTTATTTTACCAAACCGAACGAAGAACAGTTAATGGGCGAATTGTACCGCTTTTTAGAAAGTCAGGATTTGGGAATTAGTAATGAGGCCTTTGCATTGGCCAAACAGGAAATGCTGCGCACACCGTTTCAAAAAGTAGCCAAAAAATATAGTTTCAGGGAAGAAGCAATGCCCGATGTACTGGCATATTTACGGAACAGGGAGGTAACCCAACCTTTAAAAACCAGCAATGACTATCCTTACATCAAAAATTTAAATGGCAGAAAATTTATTGTAACTGCAGGTTTTACGAAGCAACAAAACTCAAAAGTAAAGATGTTGGGTATTACTGCCGATTTTGAAGCTGTATATGTGGTTGATGTATCGGTAAGCAATAAAAAAGAGGCCTTTGAAAAATTGATTGACCAGCATCAACTAAATAAAGAAGATATTTTAATTATTGGCGACGATGCCGAATCGGAAATTAAATTTGGCCTAGAGCTTGGCATCGACACTTTTCTGCTCGACCCGGAAAATTTGCATCCTGAATCGCCAAGTACCTTTCGGGGTGTGAATTTGAGTGCTTTGCCAGTTGCAGCAGGGCAATAACACAATGGCTTATTACAAAAAGCCTAACAATATTCTAATCTTTAACATTAACCAAAACCGTTATTCTTCTTGATGTTTCCTATACAATATGCTGAAGGGTTTAGATATTTAATCAGCCTAAAAAAAGTTTACAACTTAGTTTAGCACGATGTCGTGGTATAAAATTACCGCACCAACGCAAATTTATTTTTTGCACTTAATTAAAAATACTTAGTTTTATCTTACAGCGAAACTAAAAAATGGCGATTAAACCTCTTCCGAATGAAAAAGACTTGCTTTTGGAAATAGCAAAAGGCGATGGAATTGCCTTTGCCGAATTGTTTCGTGCGTACCATGGTCCTTTAATCAAATATATTTACACCTTGCTTGAATCGGTAGAGGTCTGTGAAGAGATTGTACAAGATGTATTTTTGAAAGTATGGGAAAACAGAGCAACATTACCTAAACTGGACAGGTTTACCTCTTATCTTTTTATATTAACCCGGAATTATACCATAAGTGCTATCCGCCAAATGGTTAAAGATAAAAAACACAGTCAGTTGTATGCGGAAGAAGTATTAAGCCTTAACAAAGGGGAAGAAACTTTTACTGTAGACCAGGAATACCAGAATATTCTCATTAAAGCAATTGCAGAATTACCCCCATCTCAGCAAAGAGTGCTGCAGCTTCGCCAGCAGGGTTTAAAGAGCCGGGAAATTGCAGGAGAAATGGGAATATCTATAGAATCTGTAAAAAAATACCAGCAATGGGCAACCAAATCGGTATCCAAGTTTCTAAAATTACATACCGCAATAACTATTTCTGTTATTCTAAGCATGAATTAAGCCCCTTTTCCCTGGCTTTATTTTTTTTTATTTTTTTATATCCCGTTTTCTATTTCTCTGCGTCTTTAGTAAAGATTCTCCGAAATCTTAACCAAATATGACTGAAAACCAGAGATTGAATTTCTTATTCAATCGGCAATTGCAACACTTAAATTCTCCCGAAGAAAAGGAAGAATTTCTATTGCTGATGGCCGATCCTGTTAATGAAGAGCAGGTTAAACAATTGCTTAATAGCTATTGGGAAGAATTTGATGAAAATGAATTTAGTCCGGCTGTTTTCCTGTCTGGCAATGGGGAAGAAATTCTCTCAAAAATACAAACTGAAAATATTTATCCTTTACCAAAAGCTCAGTCTAAGCCAAAATTCTGGATAGGAATTGCAGCTGCATTGGCTATCATTATATTTGGTGCGGGCCTGTTTTATTTAAAGCAAAATGCTGGTTTCGAAGATAAGGCACAAATTAAACCAGGCTCAACAGGTGCAACACTTAAACTGGCAAATGGCAAAACAATTAAATTATCTGATGCAGTAAACGGCGAACTTGCAAATGAAGCTGGTGTAACCATTACCAAAACAACAAACGGCCAATTGGTTTATGAAATAAAAGGGACAACAAGGCCAGATCAAATCAATACACTCTCTACCAACAATGGGGAAACCTATCAGGTTCGTTTGCCTGATGGGTCCCTGGTTTGGTTAAACTCTGCATCCAGTCTTTCTTATAGCACTGCTTTAATCCGTTCCGGAAAACGATCGGTTAACCTGGTTGGAGAAGCATATTTCGAAATCTCGAAAGATAAAAAACACCCATTTGTTGTTAAAACCGGCAATCAGGAAGTGGAAGTGCTGGGCACACATTTTAATGTAAACGCTTACGACGATGAGTCAACAGCAAAAACAACATTGCTGGAGGGAAGTGTTAAAATTAAAAACAAGGTGAATCAAAAAGTTATTACCCCTGGCGAACAGGCAACAGTGAGTGGAGATGATATTTCAGTTAGTAAAGTAAACACAGACTATGCCATAGCCTGGAAAAATGGTGTTTTCCGCTTCACAGATAAAACACTGGAAGCTGGGATGCGTGAAATTGCAAGATGGTACAATGTTCAGGTTACCTATAAGCGGCCCGAATTGAAAAATGAGCTATTGGGTGGCAGGATTTCCAAATACGCAAGCATTAATCAGGTATTGAAAAAAATGGCAATAACCGAGGCATTCAGATTTACGGTAAAAGGGCGGGAAATCATTGTAGAATAATAAGAACCAATTAAATATTATATCAACTAATCCATTAAAAACCAGACATGAAGAAAGCAAATTATCACTAACAGGAAAATCCTTTCAGGTAAGGTTAAAATAAAAACTGGAAGTGCGACCAACACTCCCAGTAAATGACTTGCCTGAGTAAAACTAGCTTGCAAACTATTTTTTTGACCTAAAACAAGACAAACCAAATGTATAAATTTTACCTAAGAATATTAGGCATCTATTCCTGTGTACCTAAAATCCTGCGAATTATGAAATTAACGACGTTATTACTCATTGTAACGATCATGCAGGTCAGTGCTGTCAGCTATGCACAAAGACTAACATTTAAACAACGAGGCGTGAGTATTGCCCGGATATTTGAAGAGATTGAAAAACAGACGGGCTATGATGTTTTTTATCTCCCTAAAGTATTAAAAACGAACCGCACCATTGATGCTGATTTTAACAATAGCTCATTAGACCAGGTAATGAAAATTTGCCTGATGAACCAACCCTTGGCATTTACGATTGATGAACGAACAATCGTGATTACCAAAAAAGACCAGCCAGTACCCGATCAAAGGCCGGCAGTACCAAAACCCGTTCTCGAACAAGCAAAGTATAAGGTTAGCGGAACGGTTAAGGATGAATTAGGCTTGCCCATTTCAAGTGTTACTGTACGCATACTACACACTAAAAATGGCGTTTTAACAGATTTAAATGGGAAATATGCCATAAATGTTGAAGCGACTGACTCGCTAGAATTTATCTATGTTGGATATAAACGGGTTGAGGTGGCTGTTCGAAACAAAGTGGATATCGATATTACTTTGGAGCCAGAATCGGGAAGCTTGAACGAAGTTGCCGTTGTGGGTTTTGGACGACAAAAAAAGATAAGTGTAGTGGGAGCCCAGGCTACCATAAAGCCGGAAGAGCTAAAACTCCCGGTAAGAGATTTAACCTCGGCACTGGCCGGACGTCTTGCAGGTGTAATATCTACGCAACGTGGCGGAGCACCAGGTGCAGATGGAGCCAATATTTTTATCCGTGGTATTGCAACTTTTGCCAGCAGCCCCCAATCTCCCCTACTCGTGGTTGATGGTGTTCCAGACAGGCCAATTAATAACATTGACCCTGAAGATGTAGAAAGTTTCACCATATTAAAAGATGCAACAGCAACTGCAGTATATGGCACAAGAGGTGCCAACGGTGTAATTTTAATTAATACGAAAAAGGGTAAATTAGGAAAGCCGAATATAAACTTCGAGTTAAATAGTTCGCGGTCAAAGTTTACAGAACTTCCTGACTTTATAGATGCGCCTACCTTTATGACCTTGTATAACGAGAGTTTATCAACGAGAGGAAGAACACCACAATATGATCCGGCTGTTATAGCTAAACACGCCAGTGGAGAAGATCCCGACTTATATCCTAATGTGAACTGGTACGATTACCTGTTTAATGATTTTTCGAGTGCCAGCAGAGCCAATCTTAATGTAAGTGGTGGTGTAGATGCAGCAAAATATTATGTATCAGCCGGCTATTACACAGAGAAAGGAATGTTCAAACAAGCTGAAGCGCAATCATTCAATTCGACCCTGAAGCTGGATAGGTTTAATTTTAACAGTAATGTGAGTGTTAGGGTAACCAAAAGCACCAATCTGGAACTTGGCATTAACGGATTTATAACCAATTACAACACGCCATCAGCCGGTGTAAATGCAATTTTTGATTATGCCACACAGCAGGCACCACATGTTGTACCTCCTATTTATTCAAACGGCCAGTGGCCCAAGTACCCCGGTGTTCCATTCAATCCCTACTACTACCTTGTGGCAAACGGCTATTCAAACACCTATTCAAATACTGTTAGGAGTAACATCAAAGTAACCCAGGAACTGGACTTCCTAACTAAAGGATTGTCTTTTTCAACCATGTTTGCTTTTGATGCTGTTAACGGAAGCAGCTTAACCCGGTCAAGAACCTTGCAATCGTATCTGGCCACTGGCCGGGATGCTAACGGCAAACTTATTACCAGAATTGCAGAAACAGGTTCTGATGTATTGGGTTTTTCGGCCGATCGCAACAGTAACAGAAGATTTTATACCGAAACTTCCCTTAACTATTCAAGAAAATATGGCAATCATGATGTTTCGGGCTTATTTCTTTTTAATCAATCCGACTATGTAAATGGAAATGCAACTGATCTGATCAATTCCATACCATTCAGGCAGCGTTCTCTGGTAGGAAGGGCTAATTATGGTTATAAAGACAAATATTTCGTAGAAACCAACTTTGGTTATTCAGGATCTGAAAATTTCGTTCCAAGCAAACGTTTTGGTTTCTTCCCTTCAGTTGGTGCCGGCTGGGTAGCTTCAAATGAGAAGTTTTTTGAACCTGTCAAAGATGTTGTATCCTACCTGAAATTCCGCTACACTTATGGTTTAACAGGTAATAGCAATACTGGTTCCCGATTCTTGTTCTTGTCTACTTTAGGCGATGCATTTTCGTATACTTTCGGTATTCCAGGGGCAGACAGGGCTTATACCGGTTATCAGGAAAACAGAATTGGTAGCGAAGTGCAATGGGAAACCGGTTTCAGGCACAACCTGGGTGTTGAAATCAATTTCTTAAAAGATGATCTTCAACTGATTGTGGAGTTGTTTAAAGAAAAAAGAAACGACATCTTACTTCAAAATTATACGATTCCTTACATTTCCGGCTTCACAAGCACCAATATCCCTTATGTAAATGTGGGTAAAACAGCAAACCGTGGTATCGATCTGACTTTAAGCTACAACAAGAGCTTCAGAGATGGGTTTGTAACTTTCAGGGGAACCTTCAATATGAATGAAAACAAAAACATTTTTGACGGTTTACCTCCATGGCAATACTCATGGCTTAACCGTACCGGGCACGCCATTGGTCAGCGTTTTGGTTATGTAGCCATGGGATTATTTAAAGACCAGAATGAAATTGATAATGCACCTACACAAGCAGGCGATGTACGTCCAGGTGATATCCGCTATAAGGATTTGAATGGAGATGGCATCATTTCCTCATTTGACCAGCAAGCCATAGGCTACGGTAGTACTCCAAGAATTTTATATGGTTTAAACGTAGGCGCAGGCTATAAAGGATTTGACCTTGTACTTTTCTTCCAGGGCGCAGGACAGGTTGATTTCAGTTATAACGGTGGTACAGGCACAACACCTTTCTCTCAGGGAGCTACTTTTGGAAACATGTACACCAAGGTAACTGATCGCTGGACAGTAGAAAACCCTAATCCAAATGCATTCTACCCACGCTTATCTACCAATCAGGATGTTACCACAAACTATTATTCGAGTACCTGGTGGGTAAAGCGTGCCGATTACATCCGGTTGAAAAGCGCAGAAGTGGGTTACACCTTTGGAATAAAAGCATTGAGTAAAGTTGCTATTAAAAAGTTGAGAATTTATGCCAATGGTACCAATCTGGTAACTTTTTCAAAATGGAAGTTTTGGGACCCGGAACTAGGGGATGGCCGTGGTGCATCTTATCCAAACACTTCAACTTTCAACTTAGGTTTACGTGCTAATTTTAACTAATTATGAAAAACACATTCGCAAAAAAATTAATTCTGGCCCTACTAATACCTTTTCTTTTCCTACCTACAAGCTGTAAAAAAGGATATTTTGATACTGTACCAGATAATATCAATACCATAGATAAAGTATTTTCGAACAGGGCCAATACCGAACGCTGGTTCTTTGGCCTTTATGCAGGTGTAGAAGATATATGGGATCAACCTTACGGTTTTCAATATGCAGGGATCAGCGATGAACTGGAATATGCCAACTGGGGCACAGGTAATGCACTAACCATCAATTCGGGAGCAGTTACCAGCGATAATTCGCCAACACGTTTCGAAACATACTACCAGTTGATCCGGAACATAAACATTTTCCTGGAAAGAGTGGATGAGTGTAAAGAGCTTTTAGAACAGCAAAACGGCGAATCCATTGTAAAGGAGTATAAAGGAGAAGCGCGTTTTTTAAGGGCTTATTATCATTGGTTATTGATGAAAGAAGTAGGCCCTGCAGCCATTGCCCCTTTAATTTCGGGCTTACCAAATGACAACTTTCAAATTCCAAGAAGTTCATGGGACGAATGCGTAAAGTTTGTGCTGAATGAGATGCGTGCATCTGAAGCCAGCCTTACCAGTTTGCATCTTACTGGCTCCAACACCGTCGATGATTATCAGGTAGGCCGAATTACATTACCTATAGCAGCTGCAATTGAAGCACAGGTTTTACTATCACATGCCAGCCCACTATTTAACGGAAATTCGGAATTTGCAGACTGGAAGAACTTTGATGGAAAGCAATTATTTAATCAAACTTACGATCCTACCCGTTGGCAGGCCGCAGCTGAAGCGATGAAACGTGCTATTGACCTGAACATAGCCCAGGGTCGTAAACTTTTTATAAAACAAAATGCGAACTTATTCCTTCAGGGATTTAATTCAACCAGAGATATGTTTTGGGATGGTTGGAAAGAAGAAGGCATATGGCTAAGAAGGGCCAACAACGTGCATTCGGGTTGGTCTCAGCACTGTGCGCCAAAAAATTCTCTATCAGGCAATGGCTGGAATGGTATTGGCGTATTACAGGAGCTTGTTGATGATTTCAGGATGGCAGATGGCCGTACAATTAAAGAAACACCAACATATAGCGAAACAACGTTCACAAACACTTCAACGCCATATTATTCTACAGGTACAAATAATATGTATGTTGGAAGAGAGCCTCGTTTTTATGTCGATGTAACCTTTAGCGGATCGGTAATACCAGTTGTACCAGCTGCCGGACAAACTTATGTCACCTATTTTTCTACAGCATCATCGGGCAAAAAGGCAAATGCCAGAGATTATCCAAAAACAGGTTATACAGCCAGGAAAAACATACATCCCAATACTAATTTAAGTACCGGCAGTAATCCGGCCCGCCCGGCTATGCTGATTAGGATGGCCGAATTATATTTAAGTTACGCCGAGGCTTTAAATGAATCGCAGCCAGGCCATGCAGATATATTAAAATACCTGAATGATGTACGTACAAGGGGAGGCATACCACAAATCCCGGCAGACCTCGGGCAGATAGAAATGCGGAAACAAATCCGCCTGGAAAGAAGAATCGAGCTGTGTTACGAATCTGGGCTCAGGTTCTGGGATGTACGCAGATGGAAAATCCCAAATGAACCAGGTTCGAAACAAGGCGGCGATTTTTATGGCATGAACATGGACGCAGGGACTTCTTTGTCTGATCCGACTTTTTACAAGCGGGTAGTTGCAACCTCCAGAGTACAATGGCAACGTAAATTTTATTTCCTTCCCTACCGCCAGAATGAAATGGACAGGAATAAACAAATTGTTCAACTTCCAGGGTATTAATTTAAACCGATGTTATAATGAAATTATATAAAATATTATGCTGTATCGCAGCGGCTTTTACCGTTACTAGCGCTTGTAAAAAAGAAGAGGCATACCTTGAAAAATCAGACACTAAAGAAAATGCATTGGTGTATGTTTCCAGACAGAGCAGTGCTCAAAAAATCACAGTTTATCCGGCAAAAGACACCGTTGTATCTTTTGATTTTGGTGCATCATTTGCCGCTGTAGGCTTGCCTTCAAGTAATATTGCCGTAAAATTTAAGGTAGACGACAAAGCCTTTGATAGCGTTAATGTTGTGCGCACCAGCCAAAACCTTACACCCTATTTAAAACTCCCCGAAAATGCCTACACCATTAGCGGGCTGGATGTAACCATATCAGGTGGGGCAATTACTTCTAATCTGGTTTCCTTAAAATATAACTCTAAAAATCTGGATCCAAACAAACTGTATATGCTCCCGGTTAGCATTATTGATGCTTCAGGATATAAGATTAATCCTTTATTAAAAACAATGTTTATTACTACTGTGAAGTACAAAGCACCAGAAATTCTGGCAGATAGAACAGGATGGGCTATCACTGCATCAACTACGGAGGCCGGTGATGGATCACTTGCCAGTGTCCTTGATGGCGATCTGACAACTTTCTGGCATTCGCAGTACTCCGCTCCTGCATCGTCTTATCCACATTGGATCCAGGTTGATATGCGCGCTTTGACCAATGTAACCAGCATCTCTATGGCCCCTAGGAACAACAATAACACCGGGTTCACCAAATTTAACTTAAAAGGAAGTGTTGATGGGATTATATGGACAGATTTGCTATCAGCTAAAATCATGGATCCTAACTTAAAATCTTTACAGAACTACGAACTTGACGCACCTACAAAAGTGAAGTTCTTGAAATTAGAAATGACAGAAGGGCCTCAGGCATATACGCATTTAGCCGAATTTCAGGTTTTCAAAGTAAAATAAGCAAAAAACTGAATAGCCTCTGTAAACTCACAAAGATTAAGAATAGGCCTAAAAACTAAAAAGTCCCGGTTTGTACCGGGACTTTTTCCTTCTATCCTCTGCCACCTCTCGATGGTCTTCCTCCTTCAGAGCCACTTCTTTCGCCTCCACCACGTTGTTGTTGCGGAGCTTCAGATCTTCTTTGTTCTTGACGTTGCTGCATTTGCTGTTGCTGCTGTGCCCTTTGTTGCTGCGCCTGTGCATCACGTTGAGCACGTTCCTGCTGCTGAGCCTGTTGCTGTTGGGCACGCTGTTGTTGCATTTGCTCATTACGCTGTTGTTGCATCTGTGCATCGCGCTGAGCACGTTCCTGTTGCTGAGCTTGTTGCTGTTGGGCACGTTGTTGTTGCATTTGCTCATTACGTTGTTGTAACTGGCCATCACGCTGAGCACGCTCCTGTTGTTGAGCTTGTTGCTGTTGGGCACGTTGTTGTTGCATTTGCTCGTTACGTTGTTGTAACTGACCATCACGCTGGGCACGCTCCTGCTGTCCACGTTGCTGATCTGCCTGCCCGCGTTGTATATCGCGTTGTGCACGTTGCTGATCCTGGCTCATACGGTCTTGCTGGTTACGTTGCTGACGCATCTGCTCAAAACGTTGTTGTTGTTCCTGGCTTCTATCTACATTAGTCTGTCCGTTTCTGCCATCAATACCATTTGCACCATTACGGCTTATCCTTCCGTTCCCATCTCTGTTGTAGGCTTCACCCCTGTTATTGTTAGGCTGGTTGTTATTGTCGCGGCCTAAATTGTTATCACTACGTCTGTCGGGTTGTACCGAACGGTTGTTATCGTTTCTTGATCCGAAACGGTTGTCGTTATTGTTGCCATTGCGTTGTTCGCGGGTAGCATAACCTTCGTTTCTGCCATTTCTGCTAATACCTGCATTGCCTTGTTCAAATCTTCGTGGCGCTGCACTACGGTTATCAACCTGGTTACGCTCTGGCCTTGGCCTGTAAATTGAAACCTCTCTGCCACCTACCCGGCTTGCGCCTGGCCTGTTGCTTTGCGCGTACCTGTAAACAGTTACATCGCGGTTGGTTGCACGTCTGATATCCTCAATCCTTGGGCCACCATAATAACTTCTTCTGTTATACACATAAGTATTGTTAATGATGGTCGTATTACGGATATATACATTGTTACGGCCGTAATCATATCTTGGAAATGTACTGATGTAGATATTGCGTTGTGGTATAAAATTCCAGCAGAACTCAGGCACTACATAACGGCGGCCAAAACTTAAATTAATGCTAATGGTTGGTGCCATTGGTGCCCAGCCATAATAACCATCGCCACTTCTCCAGTCTACCCATGCAGGTCCCCAGGTGGTATCAGGTAACCAGATCCACTGTCTGTAACTGTTAATTACCCACCGACCATAGTGGAAAGGTGCCCAGCCCCAATCGTAATTAGAAACCCAGGTATTTCCGTACTCGGTCATTGCCCAGCGGCCATTGCTATAATATGGTCGGAATTCGCTCTGATCTACATCCGGACGCCAAACATAACCGTATTGCGGGTCTTGTATCCAGGTGCCGTAGGGCGAAAGCTCATCGTAGAAAGTTTGTAAAGAAATATTACCAGTGCTATAACCATCGTTCTGGTAATCGTCCTGGTAGTCTTGCGCCCTGACAAGGGTGGTGGTTCCGGCAAGGAGCCCAAAAAGCCCCAGCACAAGTGCCGTAAATTTCAGTGTTTTCATTTGTGTGTTTTATTTTAATAACCTAATGTGTGTGTATCAATTAGAGAACCAAAAATTCAGAAAGTTTAATATGCAAGCATAGTTTTGGCGTTTTCCCCGAAATATTGCCCTGCAAGGCATATTTAACTCTTATTTAACGTTTTAAGCAAAGTTTAATTGTGCAGAAAAGAAGTCAGTTAGAAATAAAATTTGCTACACCTGTGTTTACAAAAGAGATTATATTGCAACACTGCTAAACTTTAAAACTTAAATCCTATTTATTGTAAGTATTTTTGCAACATGCAAAAAGGCACTTTATACCTTATTCCCGTACCATTGGCAGAAGAGGTAGCACACAAAACTTTTACCCCCTATCTGGTTGATACGATTAATCAGATCGACACTTATATTGTAGAAAACAGCAAAACAGCCCGCCGCTTTTTAAAAGAAGCCGGATTGAAAACGCCGCAAAAAGACTTAATTGTTCACGATTATGGCAAACATAACCGCAATGATTTGGGACAATTTTTTGAAGAGCTTACTGCTGGGAAAGATGTTGGTTTAATGAGCGAGGCCGGTTGTCCGGGGATTGCCGATCCGGGAGCAGATATTGTTGCCGAGGCACATAAACGTGGTATAAAAGTAGTACCGCTGGTAGGCCCAAGTTCTATTCTGCTGGCACTAATGGCCTCAGGCTTTAATGGCCAGAGCTTCGCATTTTGGGGTTATTTGCCTATTGATAAAGAACAACGCACCAAAAGGATTAAAGATTTAGATTTATCGGCAAGCCGTTATAAACAAACCCAAATCTTTATCGAAACACCTTTCCGCAATAACCAGTTATTTGAAGAGGTTTTAAAAAGCTGCAAACCCAACACACAGGTTTGTGTAGCTTGCAACCTAACGGCTGAAGATGAATTTATTAAAACCCAAAGCGTTTACAACTGGCGCAAAGAGGAAATAGATCTGCATAAAAAACCAACTATATTTTTGTTGTATTAAATTGTTGAAGAGTTCATTAGTCATTGGTTCATTAGTACCTGTAAATTGTCTATTGTAAAGTGGTTAACCGGTTAATTGTTTAAATCGGTTAACCGACTCACAACTCTAAACTGCAAATTGCCCGTTGTAAAGTGGTTAACCGGTTAATTGTTTAAATCGGTTAATCGACTCACAACTCTAAACATCCAACTCCAAACTTGCATCTGGTAACTGCAAATTGCTTACTGTAAACCGGCACCTGAAAACCTTTGTGCTTTTGTGTCTTGGTGGTAAAAAATAACTGGCATACTGAAGCTTCGATAGCAACCTCTTTAAAAAAATCAAAACATATCCAAATCCAGTTGGTTATTAGTATAGCGCTCTGCAATTATGGTTACATTAAATTCTTAGAGTTATGAAAAACACGGGCACACCAAAAAATAACCCAACCGTTCAGGGAAGTTCGATCGCAGACAGGGCTAATCATGATATTAAAACCGATAAAAAGATACAGGGCATAACCAATGGTGGCGGGCAACGGTCCGATCAAACTTCCAACAAAGACAATCAGCGGAAGTACGATAACAAGAAATAATAAAAAAGGTGATGATCTTGCTGGATCATCACCTTTTTTATGCTTACTCCATTGGGTGGCTTGGATAATAACCAGCAGTAGAAATGATGTATATGGCACCTGCTACCGATGGAAGTTTAGGCAGGGCAAAATTCGAAAATCCATCGCCGCCATACCTCGTTTTGAGGATAGAAAACAGTTTTACATTTTTAGTGATCGATAGCAACGCACCATCGCATACCGCAAATCCTTCTGGCGCATAGTCGCCGGCAAAAAGGATTATTGCCCCTAGCATTTCATTCATAGTGTGATAATTTAGTTGTTCAATACTACTAAAAAAACAACACGAAAATCTTATTTGGCCATCACATTATAAAAGTTATAATCGGTCATGGGTGCACCGGTAATCCCCAAATTGTGGCAAATGGTTACAATTTGTCCGCGGTGGTAGGTACTGTGGTTAAATACCTGCATTACATATTCGAAATTTTGAAAATCGCAGCTAAACCATGGGCTCTGTATCGGTGTATTTTCTTCAAACCGGCTTTCGCTTAATGCAGTAACATAAACGGCAAGGTTTTCAGACTGTTTCAACAAAGTATCAAACACATTGTTTAAACTTCCATATTCGCGAAATTCAAATTCGGTTTTACTCAAAATCGAATACCAATATTCCTGGGTTTGCAAAATATGAGCGAGAGTTAATTTTACGCTTTTAAAGCTCGATAAAACTTCCTGCTCCAATAACTCCTCCGGATGATTTTTTAACCAGTTTACCAAAGTTAAATTGGCCCAGAAATTATAGTTTGCATAATTTTTCATTAAATAAACAATAGATGTTTCTTCTTTTGTTTCGGCGAATAATTGTTCTTGTATCATATCTTTTTGCTTTAGTTACACAAAGAAAACACACCGCACTGACAACCCTATGGCAGTGTAAATTTCGAATGAAAAATATTTTTAAAAATTCTTTTTATCTCAAAAAAAGCATAGTAAATGAGAATAACTCAAAGTATTAAACAGACAAAAACAACCCTTAAAAAAAGCTTTCATGTAAATATTAAAATACAAAACACACTTTTAATAGCCACAAAACAATATAATTAAGTTTTCGTGTAAAATTTCCTTAAAGGGCAAAATTGAATGTAACAAGTTGTGTTACATTTGTTTTGTTATCCAAACAACCTAACTTATTATTTATTTATGAAAAAATTAATTCAAACAATCGCTGTCGTAGCGATGATGGCTCTTGTAATCGTATCGTGTAAGAAAAACCAGGAGACGATAGCCGAAGAACCACAGGAAACTGTAAAAAATGCCGACAAAGTATTGCAGTACATTAAAGATCTGGGCTTCCCGGCCGAAAGTATTGTAGATAACGGAAACGAATTTGTGGTAGAAGAAGATATCCTATTTCCGAAAAACATGGTAGTACCTTTTGTTGCCGAGGGTCCAAAAACAGAGCAATATTATACCGGAAGTATTGTAAACAGTACCAAAAAACTAAACATCCGCGTTTTTATTGATCCATCTATGACCTCAATGACTAGCGAAATTAACAGTGGTATTGCCCAATGGAATGCTGTACCTAATTCTACGCTACGCTTTAATGTGGTGACTGCCGCGCCTTATGATATTCTGATTAAAGATGAAAATTTGGGCTCAGGCACCTGCGGACAGGGGCAATTCCCATCAGGTGGAAGTGCTGGTGCTTTAATTAAGATCAACAAAAGTTATATTGCGGGCAATTCATTTGCACAACGCGCCAGAACCATTTGCCACGAATTTGGCCATTGCATCTCGTTCAGACATACCAATTGGGCCGCACGTGGCGAATCGACTGCAACCAACGTACCTGGAGTTACCGGAACTGATGCTTCATCGCTCATGAATGGTGGCCAATGTAACTCTGGAGCCACGGTATTATCGACAAAAGATAAAGATGCTACTGCAGCTTTATATTAAGATCATTTTTTAATCAATTAACCTATTCATTTTGGATAACAAGATAAGCTTAGGGGTACAAGATAGCTCCTGAGCTTATTCTTTGGAAAGCGCAATAATATCTTTCCCTTCTAAAGTCCGTCTTTCGTTCTGGTGATTTAAGGTGTGGATCATTGCATCGCTAAGCTCGGCCATAGTGCAAAAACCGTTAGCATACAGCGCCCTGCCAATAGGGAACATCCAATTGATATATTTATAAAATTTATGCGCGTACTTTTGTCCGGGCAAAGGCTTAATAAAACCTGGCCGAAAATTAAAAACCTGCTCAAAAGGTAATTTCTTTAAATCGTTTTCGGTTTTTCCCTTTACCTGAGCCCATTTTAAACGGCCGTCTTCGTTAGTACCACCACCAGAAACATAACAAAAAGTCATGCCGCTGTTTAGTTTACTTAATGTTTCGGCAACATGCATGGTAAGTGTATAAGTCATTTTGTAATACACCTCACTATCAACCCCAACAGAGCTGACACCAAGACAAAAGAAACAGGCATTATAGCCGCTCAGTTGATTTTCTATTACCGAAAGATTTAAAAAATCGGCATGGATAATTTCTTTGAGTTTAGGATGCGTATAGCCACAGGGCTTTCGGTTAATCACCAGAACTGTATCTATCTGATCGCTTTCCAGGCACCGCATTAAAACACCCTCGCCTACCATCCCTGTAGCACCGGTAATTATCGCATGGCGTTGCGCGCTCGTTTTTCCCATCATCAACCGTGTTTATTTATAGTGTAAAATACATGTTTATTTTGTTTTTTGGGTAAAAACGACGACCAAGTAATCTGATACAAACAAAAAAAGAGCAGCTAATTTGCTGCTCTTTAAAATATTATCTGGCTCCAGCGCCTTTCATCAGGTAATCTTTTGGCGTTTCGGCACCTAAAAGATGCTGAACGAAGTAATCCCAACGACGGCGCATCATATAAGGCGAATAAGCCCCGAAACCGTGCGCGCTGTTTGGAAAAATAACCAGGTCGAAAGATTTATTGGCTTTTTCCAAAGCTTCTACCACCAATAGTGTATTGTAAGGAGGAACGTTATCGTCCATCATACCATGCACCAGCATTAACTTACCTTTCAAGTTTTTTGCATAGTTCTGGTTGGCCTGTGCTTCATAATCGGCGTTTTCTACCAAACCGTTGTAACGTTCGCCCCAGTCATCCTCATAGTTTCTGTTATCGTGGTTTCCTGATTCTGCAATACCCACTTTAAAGAAATCAGGATAGCGGAACATCGCTGCTGCAGTGGCAAAACCGCCACCTGAGTGCCCCCAGATACCAACCTTAGTTGTATCCATCGGATATTTAGCCGAAAGCTGACGGATTGCTGCAATCTGATCGGGTAAAGTATTTTCAGCCATGTTGCCATAGCTCATATCATGAAAGCTTTTAGAGCGGTCGGGGTTACTGGTACCTTCGATTACCACTACAATAAAGCCTAGTTCGGCCAGCGCCTGGTTATCGCCACGCGAAGCCGAGAATGCCCAGCTGCCTACGCTTCCACCCTGTGGACCTGGATAAATATAATCGATAACCGGATATTTTTTGGTCGCATCCATTTGGGTTGGCGTAAATACCAATCCGTAAATGTCGGTTTTACCATCTTTAGCTTTAACAGAAACCGGTGTTGGTGCTTTCCAGCCGGTAGCCGATAAACGCGAAACATCTGTTTTTTCTAAATTTTGGATCAGATTGCCTTTTATATTTCTCAATACAGTAACCGGTGGTACATTTGGTTGCGAATAGCTATCAATAAAGTACTCAAATGATGGCGAAAAAGTAACCTGGTGGTTGCCTTCTTCCGGCGTTAACGATACCAGGTTTTTACCATCAAAACCAATTTTATATAAATGGCTGAAGTAAGGGTTACCAGCCTCACGGCCGTTGGCAAAGAAATATAGTGTACGGCTTTTCTCATCAACCTTAACCAGGCGGGTAACCACCCAATTGCCTTTGGTGATCTGGTTTTTCACCTTTCCGGTTGTAGCATCGTACAAATACAAATGTCCCCAGTTATCACGCTCCGAATACCAGATGATTTCTTTAGATGCAGGTAGATAACGCCAGTTAATGGCTCCCTGACCTGATTCGTACTGTGTTTTTACTGTTTCTTCGAAAACTTCGCGAACTGCACCGGTTGCTGCATTGGCAATACGGAATTTTTCCTGTTTGTGATCACGTGAGGTAGATACAAAAGCAACTTCCGAACCATCGGCTTTCCAGTCGATATCGTCGAAAGTTCCGCTGCTCGAGATGTCATCGCTTAAAGTAGCGCGGTGCGGATCTGCAGGTATATTTAAGGAAACTACTTTCGGGTTTTCTACATCAATTACCACACGTCTGATGGTTGCAATCTCCTTATCGCCAGGTAAAGGATATTTCCAGGCTTTCAAAACCGGCGCTCCCACATTGGTGGTTACCAGATACATATCTTTCGAATTTCTCTGATCTTGCTGAAAGGTGGCTATTTTTTTTGAATCAGGAGACCAACGTAAAATCGGAGCATCGCTGTGTTTCCAGCCCGCATTATCGGTAGCATATCCATAATCTTTAATACCATCGGTAGTTAACTGGGTTAATTGGCCAGAGGCTATGTCTTTCACAAAAAGATTATAGTCTTTTATCAGAATAGATTTTTTACCATCTGGCGATACCACTTCGTTACGGCCTCTATACATTCGTGCAGGCAACGCCGGGGAATTTTTATATTCGGTGGTTAAGATTTTGGTTTTTTTAACCGGATCGATCAGAAAAGTTTGTTCTGCGCTTTCGCTTTTGGTGGTGTACCAAAATTTATCGCCCTCAAGCCAGTTGGGTTGTACACTGGCATGATCGATGTACTTCGAGGTGTTATAGCTCATAAAACTTTCCGCCCTTTCGTAATCTTTAACGGTTAAAGTTTTCTGCTGAGCATTTGCCGCAATGGCTAAAGTACAAGCCGTTACGGTAAGCCAATTTTTATTCATAATATGTTGTTGGTTAATCTCGGCGATAAAAATAAGACTGTTTTGGCATATAAATGGTATTAAAGCTGATACAAATTTAGCCAGATGAGTAACATAATTGGCCGAACTGGCTATTTCAAAAGTTTTTGCATTCGCCATTTTACGCTACCGCTTTAACAAATATGACTTTGTTAAAGCAGCTTTATTTTTCTAATTTTATTGTTCGAATATTCCAACTACAACCACATGTCAGCTAAAGAAATACTTCAAAATTATGTTGCCAAAACAATTTCTTTAACGGATGAGCAGTTCGACTATTTTTTCTCTCATTTCAAGCCACAATCATTTAAAAAAGGCCAGGCTATTATTACTGCCGGTGATCGGGTAAATTGCGAATACTTTGTAACTGCGGGCTGTTTAAAGGCTTTTTATATTAACGACGATCTGAAAATGTTTATCCTTCAGTTTGCCATGCCTACCTGGTGGGCTTCAGATTTTGATGCCCTTTATAGCGGAAATGTAGCAACCATCGGCTTAGATTGTATTACCGATGCGGAGGTATTGTGCTTAACCAGTGCCGACCGCGAAAAGCTTTGCAAGGAAATACATGAGATTGAACATTTTTTCAGGTGGCGAACCAATAAGGGTTATGTGGCCTCGCAAAAACGGTTACTTTCCTTCATGAACAACGATACCAAATACCGGTACGAAGAATTACTGGCGCAATACCCCGAATTGTACAATCTGGTACCAAAGCAGTTAATTGCCGCTTATTTAGGCGTATCGCGCGAAACCATAAGCCGTCTTTACCATCCGTAAGTGATCTACATCACATTAAACTCATCCTCAGGCTAATGTGACCTACATCACGCAGCCAGCCCGCATATCCTCTCCATATTTGTACTGTTAATTTAAAACAACAGAAAATGGAAACAACAAATTTTAACGTTAATGGCGCTCAGAGCGAAATTAACTGGATAGGCCGCAAAGTAACTGGTGCACACAACGGTACCATCGCAATCAAATCGGGCGAGCTTGTATTAAACAGCAATAAACTAAGCGGCGGTAAATTTACAATCGATACCACTTCGATTGTTATTTTAGATGTAACCGACGAAGGTACCAACGCACAGTTTGCCGGACATTTGGCATCTGACGATTTCTTCTCTTCAGAAAAACACCCCGAGGCTTTTTTTGTAATTACCAACGTAAACTTAAAGGACAACGGCACCTACGACATTACAGGAGATTTGACCATTAAAGGGATTACTAACGAAGTAACCTTTGCGGCTAACATCAGCTTAAACGATAACAAGTTAACCGCAAGTGGCAAAATTGTGATCGACAGAACCAAATACGACATGAAATTCCGTTCTGGCAATTTCTTTCAAAACTTAGGCGATACACTGATTTACAACGATTTTGATCTAAATGTTGATATCGCTGCTGAGCTTGCTGCCTAAGGATTTTTAAACTTAAAAAACTAAAGTCATGCCATACGTAAAAATAGAAGTAACACGCGAAGGTGTTACCCGTGAGCAAAAACAAACTTTAATTAAAGGGATTACTGATTTGATTAGTGATACCCTGAATAAAGATCCGCACCTTACCCATATTGTAATTCAGGAAATAGAACTGGATGACTGGGGTTATGCCGGAGAACAAGTATCAGTGTTAAGGGAAAAAGGCATTACAGCCGATAAAAAATAAAGCCATGAAAAAGCAAACCATCATCGTTACCGGAGCATCATCGGGTATTGGTAAAGCCGTAGCACGTTTATTTGTTGAAAAAGGAGATAATGTGATCCTGAATTCAACAACTGCCGGAAAACTGGAACAGGTTTATCGGGAACTGGGGGCTGGTGAAAATATAGCCATGGTTACCGGAAACGTGAGTGACAAAAGCACCGGAGCCCGGTTACTCGAGGTAGCCTTAGCAAAATTCGGTTCAGTAGATGTACTGATTAATAACGCCGGTATATATGAAACCAAGCCTTTTTTAGAAGTAGACGAAGCATACCTCGACCGTTTTCTAAACACAAATTTTAAGGGCACCTATTTTACCACACAAAGCATTCTTCCACAAATGTTAAAGCAAAACGGCGGAGTGGTAATCAACATCGGGACCCCATTGGTAAACCATGCTTTGGGTGGTGCACCAAGTACAGCACCCATATCAAGCAAAGGGGCCATCCATGCACTAACCCTGCAGCTCGCCGCCGAATTTGGCACACGAAACATCAGGGTAAATACCATTGCACCTGGCGTAATCCGCACGCCGATGCATGCAGGAGAAGACGATAAAAGTGCCGGTTTGCATTTGCTAAACCGGGTAGGCGAAGTAGAAGATGTGGCTGAAATGGTATACACCGTAGCCAAAAGCAATTTCATTAGCGGTGCCATTATCAATGTAGATGGTGGAATGGGTGCCGGCCACAACTTGAACTAAATTGAAAAATTTTATTTTAATGGCTTTCTTGTTTTGCACGTCGTTAAGCTTGAAAGCACAACAAACAAAAAAAATGGAAAATAACCAGCAAAGCAAGATTGCCATTACACAGGCACTTGAAGATTATTATTTTAAAGGCATTTACACAGGCGATATCAACCTGCTTAAACAAATTTTTCATCCCAACACCTATCTTTATGGTGATGTAAAAGGACAACCTTACGCCAAAACACTGGCTGTCTATCTCGATGGTGTGGCCAACCGCCAAAGCCCGAAAGATAGCGGCAAACCATTTAAAGGGAGCATTGTTTCGATAGATGTGGTTAACTCTATCGCTATAGTCAAAGCGCAGGTAAAGATGTACGATTTTAATTATGTCGATTTATTATCTTTTCATCAGATAAACGGCAAATGGTTTATTGTAAACAAAATGCTCAGTGATGTAGCTGAATAAAATGTAAACAAGATGTGGTACGAGAATAAAGTTAGCCGGTTATTGGATATTCAATATCCGATTTTACAAGGGCCTTTTGGGGGCAATCTGTCATCTGTTGAGCTCGTTGCAGCGGTATCAAACGCTGGTGGGCTGGGCGGGTATGGGGCTTACACCTTAAATGCGGGCGAAATAGCAACGGTGCACCAGCAAATATTAGCCGCAACCAATAAACCTTACAACCTTAACCTTTGGGTATCGGATAACGATATAGCCGGAATCGATACTGCTAAACAGTTTGAAAAAACCAGTGCGCTTTTTAAACCCTACTTTGATGAACTGAATATCCCACTGCCGCCAAAACCAGCACCTTTTAATTCGCGCTTTGAAAACCAGCTTCAGGTAGTATTGGACATTAAGCCCAAGGTATTCAGCTTCATGTTTGGCGCACTACCAATCGATGTGCTGGAGCAGTGTAAAAAACGGGGCATTGTTACCGTTGGAGCAGCGACCACATTAGATGAGGCCATTTTTTTAGCCGATACAGGTGTTGATATGATTATTGCTTCGGGTTTTGAAGCAGGCGGTCACCGGCCATCTTTTCTCGATCGTGCAGAAAACTCGGTTAGCGGCACATTTGTACTTTTGCAACTCATTAAAGAAAAGGTTAAAATTCCGGTAATAGCTGCAGGCGGGATTGCCAATGGTAAAGGCATTGCAGCTGCGCTTACCCTGGGGGCTGATGCTGCCCAGATTGGAACAGCTTTTCTGGCCTGCAATGAATCGAACGCATTAGCCATTCACAAAGAGATGCTTTTTTCAGATGCTGGGAAATACACCAGATTATCGCGTGCATTTACCGGAAGATTGGGCCGCGGTATAAGCACCCGTATTGCCAGCGAACAAACCGGAAATGAAAGCGAATTCTTACCTTTCCCATTGCAAACCACTTTTATTTCACCGTTGCGAAAAGCAGCCATTGAACAAGAAAAATGGGATATGGTAATGTTTTGGAGCGGACAAATAGCCCCCATATTAAAACATAGGGAAGCTTCGGTATTAATGAAAGCATTGGTAGCAGAAACTACGGCTCATTTTGAAAACCTTAAAATGACTTAGCAGTTTGGGCTAATCGCTAAGCAAAGTTTATTGATAAGTCCAGTCAATGATTTGTTTAAGGGTTTTCTTAATTTCAGCCTGGGCTTCTGCTTTCCTGATATCAATTCCACACATCAAGCCATCATTGGTATTGGCAATTAAGGTCATGTAATAGATTCCACCAATTAAAAGAGCTGTTATTGGCCTTACATTTTTTTCTTTACCCTTAAAATGCTCGTCTGTAATTTCAGTAAAAAACTGTTCACCGAAAAATTCGCGTTTCTCATTTAATTCAGCTAAAACTTTCGAGCGCTCGCTGATCCCCCAACTGATAATTTTACGCATTTCTTCATTCGCCATGAGCGAATTTAGCTGATCTTCTAACAAATGATATAGCATTTGCTTGCCCAAATCAGGTTTACTCTGTTCAATAAGTTCATTTGCCTGATCGATGTTTACACTCCAATAATCACGGGTATTCAGGTATTCTTTTACCAGTCCTTCCATGCTGCCAAAATAATCGTACACCAGTTTACGGTCTACCTTGGCTTTCAATGCCACCTGACTAACATTTAAACCAGTAAAACCATCCTTTTTTAGGATTTTACCAACAGCGTCCAATAATTTTTTCTTTGTCCTTTCCTTATCTCTGATAGGTCCGCTGGTAATTTTTCTGGTCATTTTGGGATGTTTGGTTACAAAATTTCTTACCCTTACTGGTTATTCAAAGATATATAATGCTTCTCCATTTCGCCACACCATTTTTTAAGTTTTAAAAAAATCAATATTTGGATTTGTCCTGCACTTTATTAACTTTGAAAAACAAAGTACTTTTTAAAAAATTTATGCGAAACATGAGCTTACTCACCCAATTTCAGCAATTTCACGCAGATGCGAGATGCAATATGTGGTTTCGCATTTTTACTGTTTTTTGCCGTGTAGCGCTTGCTGCCAGTTTTATTCCATCAGGCATTGTAAAAATCATGGGCGAAAGGTTTACGGCACTACCAGCCAATCACCCACTGGGGCACTATTTTGATGCGCTACATCTTACCGGTTATTATTACACGTTTATTGGGGTTGCTCAAATCTGTATCGCCTTGCTCCTACTTATTCCACGAACAGCTTTTCTGGGTGCTTTGGCTTATTTCGTGGTCATTATAAATATTTGCATTTTAACCTATGCAACCCGCTTTGAAGGTACGCGGATTGTAACCCTGATGGTACTGGCAGATCTTTATCTGCTCTGCTGGGATTATAAACGGTTGAAAGCAATTGTATGGACCGCCAGCTTACCCAAAGTCCCTTTGAGCAAAAAGTTTCCGTTTGCCTTTTCCGGATTTGTGATGCTTGCCATTGCCATAGTAGTCCTCAGCAATCAATTTCTATACGAAATCAGGCCTGGCAATTCAATACCCGAATGTAAAAATCAAAGTGCAGGGAACAAAAACCCTAAAGGTTGTGCTATTTTTTGCGACTGTATCTACCAGAAAGGGTTACCGCTTGATAGTTGTTTGAAGCAATATGAGCGGTCTAAAATGTATCAGAAACGACTCAGATAGCTTGCACACGTTCTAAAACCAGCTACACTTAGGGATTATGTGAGCAAATCAGCGATGGTATGAAGAAGCGTACTATAGTTACATGGTTTTCCTATAATAGCATCGGCCTGGCAATCGAGCTCACTGATTTTTTTATGCGAAAGGGCAGTCAATAAAATTATTGGGATTTGAGAAGTAGCCCACGAATTTTTAATATTATCGCAGATTTCCCTTCCGTCAGCATCATCCAACAAAATATCCATAACGATTAAATCTGGATTGAACGCAACGATCGACTCCTTAATCAGAGATGCTTTATCGACCAAGTGAACAATATACCCCTCATCTGAAAGCAATAGTTCCAAAGATCCAAGCAAAAACAGGTCATCATCAACTACCAGGATTTTCTTATTCATATTCTATATAAGTAGATCGCTTAATCTGTGACATTACAAGAGCGCATTTAATAATTTCAAAATATCATTTTTTTAAGACATTACAAAAAAATTGTGTTTTTAATGGATATTTAGCTTTGCTGATTTTTTGGAAAGCGCTAGGTATTGTCATTGAATTGGCCAATTTAAGCAGCCGCTACAGGCAATCAAAATCACGTACAGTTTGGTCCGGAATGGAATGACCAATTATGCATGCTCAGCTCAAAAAAAAACCTGCAATCTGTGAAAATTGCAGGTTTAAATAGCTTTTGAGACATTTATGAAGTTTATTTCAACTTCTTTGCGGAGAGAGAGGGATTCGAACCCTCGATACCGTTGCCAGTATACAAACTTTCCAGGCTTGCTCTTTCGACCACTCAGACACCTCTCCGGTAAGGCTGCAAAAATATATTTTTTATTGATAAAAAAAATGCTCCCAATCTAAATCGGGAGCATTTCTAAAGAGATTAATCGCTATTAGTCTATAACAGTGATTTTTAACATATTGGTTTTACCTTTAGCTTCTATTGGAATAGCTGCAGTATTGATAATGATATCGCCTTGTTTAACCAGTTTTTTGGCTTTTAAGAACTCATTAACCTCAATGATGGTGTTATCGGTGCTCTCCCACTTATCGTAGTAGAAACCTCTTACGCCCCAAAGTAAGCTCACTGCATTTAACAATGCGCGGTTGCTCGTAAAAATAAAAGTTAATGCTTCAGGGCGGTGGCTCGAAATTTCGAAAGCAGTATAACCGCTCAAAGTCATCGATACAATACCTACAGCATTGGTTTGTTTAGCAAGAAAACATGCAGAATCACAAATCGCATCACTTAAGAAAGAAGGCGATTTTGGTTTCAAGAACTTATCTGGATTGAACGGATAGTTGTTTTCTTCAATGTTCTGGATAATTTTTTGCATCGTTTCGATTACGATCAGCGGAAACTCACCAACCGATGTTTCGCCACTTAGCATTACCGCATCAGCACCATCCAAAACAGAGTTAGCTACGTCATTCACTTCGGCACGTGTTGGACGAGGAGTCGTAATCATGCTCTCTAACATCTGCGTAGCTACAATTACAGGTTTAGAAGCTGCCCTACATTTAGCAACAATCATTTTCTGTAACAACGGCACTTCTTCCATTGGGCATTCAACACCCAAATCGCCCCGGGCAACCATAATACCATCAGTTACAGCAATAATCTCATCGATATTCGCAATCGCTTCAGGTTTTTCAATTTTCGCAATTACACGGGCAGATTTACCGCGTTCAGCAATTATTTTTTTAAGTTCGATAATATCTTCAGCTTTACGCACAAAAGATAAACCGATCCACTCTACATCATTTTCCAGTACAAATTCTAAGTTCTCACGGTCTTCAGGTGTTAGTGAAGGGATAGAAACTTTAGTATTTGGCAGGTTTACCCCTTTTCTTGAAGTTAAAATACCACCGTGTACAATCTCGCAGGTAACCTCGTCTTTCAGGTTGGTAGATAAAACTTTCATCTGAAGTTTTCCATCATCCAAAAGGATAATTTCGCCAGCCTGAACATCCTGAGGGAAGTTTTGGTAAGTGATGTAAATCCGTTCTTCATTACCAATACATTCGTTAGTGGTAATTACGGTTGTTTTACCGTTGATCAGGTTAATACCACCTTCTTTTACCAAACCAATACGGATTTTAGGTCCTTGTAAATCGGCAAGAATACCTACATTATAATCGTATTTTTTGTTTAAATCGCGGATGGTATCCAAAACCGCCTGGTGATCGGCCTGCGATCCGTGCGAAAAGTTTAGACGGCAAACATCTAAACCTGCGTTAAACATACTATATAATACATCTGGTTTTGCTGATGCAGGCCCTAGTGTGGCTACAATTTTGGTTCTCGAATGAAAAGGTTTCATTTAATTAATTGATTTTAGAATGCGGTTTAGCAAACGCTATTATTTATCTAAAATAGATAAACCACATTAAATTTTATATATTTTGTTTCTTTGTTCTTTTTGTTTGTAACCGTCAAATATAGTGTATTTAATACACCAAGTATATAATTTTTATATTACCAAATTCTCCTTACTCTTTAACTTAGTCGGATCTATCTTTGCAGCCACCTGTATATCAGGCAGTTTATTCAATCCGTTTAACAGATAATCCAAATCTTCCTTATCTATAAATTCTTTAATAATGATAAAGAAATCTACCTTGTTCATCTCCGGAATCAGAAAACCATCGCTGCTTCGGTTGCTGATCAGGTAATATTCTACCTCGCCCTGCTCTACAAAAAAGTAATATTTAGAGAAACACCAGGCCGGTTCGTCAATATTAAAAAAAATTTCGTGGTCTTCTATCTTTTCAAATTGTGTGTTTAAACGGGTATTAATTTTGTGGCAAAGTACATAGTCTTTTAGGGGTGCTGTAATCGCAATTAGTATAAAATCAAGGTCTAAGGTAAGTTTTAGGTAAGTTCTATTCAAAGCGAAATAAATTATTTACAGAACGAAATTAAAAAACTAATTCTATATTCGCTGTGTTATTGAGATACCAAAATTACGTATCGAAATAAAAACATTTGAAAATTGTAAGAATTTATTTTTCTTTGCACAGAATTATTTAACCATTAAATTATAAAATTATGTCTGATATTGCTTCAAGAGTTAAGGCTATTATCGTAGAAAAACTAGGTGTTGACGAAAGCGAAGTTACGCCAGAGGCTTCATTCACCAACGATTTAGGTGCAGATTCTTTAGATACCGTAGAGTTGATTATGGAATTTGAAAAAGAATTCAATGTAGCTATTCCTGATGATCAGGCTGAAACCATCGGTACTGTTGGTCAAGCAATTGCTTATTTGGAAAAAAACGTTAAATAGAATTACGCTTTTTCAGTATAAATGGAATTAAAAAGAGTAGTAGTAACAGGGTTGGGTGCGCTCACTCCTATAGGCAATAATGTTCCCGATTTTTGGGAAGGATTGACTAACGGGGTGAGTGGCGCTGCTCCTATTAAGGGTTTTGATACTGAAAAGTTCAAGACTAAATTCGCATGTGAGGTTAAAAATTTCAATCCAGAAGACTTTTTGGAGAAGAAAGAAGCCCGCAAGCTAGATCCGTTTGTACAATATGCCCTTGTGGCTACAGATGAGGCTGTGAAGGATGGAGGTTTCGATTTTGAAAAATTAGATACCAACCGAATCGGCGTAATCTGGGGTGCGGGCATAGGTGGATTGAAAACATTTTTGGACGAAATTTCGAATTTTGCCAAAGGTGATGGTACGCCAAGATACAATCCATTTTTTATCCCTAAAATGATTATTGATATCGCTCCAGGGCATATCTCTATCAAATACGGTTTACGTGGACCAAATTTTGCAACTGTTTCGGCATGTGCTTCTTCTACCAACGCCATGATTGATGCATTTAACTATATCCGTTTGGGTATGGCCGATGTAATTATCAGTGGTGGTTCTGAAGCAATCATTAACGAAGCAGGAATGGGTGGTTTTAACGCCATGCATGCATTATCTACACGTAACGATGATCCGGCAACAGCATCTCGTCCTTTTGATAAAGACCGCGATGGCTTCGTAGCTGGTGAAGGTGCAGGAACCATTATTTTAGAAGAACTTGAACACGCAAAAGCAAGGGGCGCAAAAATTTATGCAGAGCTTGTGGGCGGTGGAATGAGTGCAGATGCGAATCACATCACAGCACCACATCCTGAAGGTTTAGGTGCCAGAATGGTAATGACAAATGCGCTAAAAGATGCTGGCTTAACACCTGCTGATATAGACTATATCAATGTTCACGGTACCTCTACACCACTTGGTGATATTAGCGAAACCAAAGCCATTGGTACATTATTTGGCGAAGATGCTTACCGTTTAAACATCAGTTCTACCAAATCAATGACTGGTCACCTCTTAGGAGCTGCCGGTGCTGTTGAAGCAATTGCCGCAATTCTTGCTGTTAAAAATGATATTGTTCCTCCAACAATCAATCACTTTACAGATGATCCTGCATTTGACCCTAAATTGAACTTTACTTTTAACAAAGCGCAAAAACGTACTGTTAGAGCAGCTTTAAGTAATACATTCGGTTTTGGTGGTCATAACGCTTCTGTGATTTTCAAGAAATACGAAGATTAGTTCAATGCAGCTGCCATATAATTTTGTATGCTAATTAAAAATAGATAACTTAGTTAAATATGCTGATTAGCCGTTAATTGTGTTATTTATTTAATGCCGATATTAAAATTATATAAACTTTATCTTTCTCCCGAAAAGGAGTTTGTTAAAAAGCTGAGAAATATTTTGGGCTTTATTCCAGGGAATGTTACGCTATATAAAATGGCGTTCAGGCACCGCTCTGTGGCTAAGGTTTTAAAAAATGGCAGCAGAAGCAGCAACGAACGTCTGGAGTTTTTAGGCGATGCGGTTTTAGGATCGGTAATAGCAGAATTACTTTTCAAACATTATCCGTACAAGGAAGAGGGTTTCTTAACCGAAATGCGCTCAAAAATTGTGAACCGGGCTAACCTCAACCAATTGGCTAAGAAAATTGGCTTTGACAAGCTAATCCAATTCGACCAGCGTTCGGTAAGCATCCAAACCAAACACAATTCGATGCTAGGCGATGCTTTCGAAGCCATTGTTGGGGCCATTTACATGGATAAGGGCTATAACTTTACCAAAGAGTTTTTGCTCCGTCGAATTGTAAAGCCCCATATCGATATCCATACCCTCGAACTCACCGAAACCAACTTTAAAAGTAAACTGATTGAATGGTGCCAGCGCCATGGCAAAGATGTAATGTTCGAACTAGTACAAAATAGCGAAGGCGAAAGTGCCAAACTATTTACTATTACGGCCTTAGTTGAAGGCGAAAAATATGGAACCGGAAGAGATTACAACAAGAAAAATGCAGAGAAACTGGCAGCAGAAAAGGCTTGCGAAGCGTTGAGTATTTAGTTGATTGGGTTAATTGTATAAACTGGTTAATCGGTTAATTGTTACCTAACGTAACTGCCAATTGAAAACTGTTATTGGTTAACTGTATAAATTGGTTAATCGGTTAATTGATTCCTTCGCATAACTGCAAACTGTCAATTGAAAATTGTTTACTGGCTACTGTCTTGACGACTAAACTTCGCACATTGGATTTTCCGACTATCAACTCGAAACTCCCAACTCAAAACTCAAACCTACTTCCCCTTCCCCAGCGTATCTGTAAACTTCTTCGATGATTCTTTAATGTATTTGATGTAATCGTAGCTGTTCCAATATTGGGCTTTATCAAATTCAGGGCGACAGTTGAGCATGTATTTCTCTAAAGTATCGCCTCTTAACTCTGTATTGTTTTTAATGATGCTCTGATTAAAATACACATCAATCTGCGATTGCTTTATCTCGTTATCGGCATATCGGCCAAATCTGCGTGCATTTTTAGGGTCGCTACCGAATAAATTATACAAGGCATTTAACGGACTAAAAATAGCCGATAAAAGCGTGGTTTTACCACCATTGTACACTCCTTTGTTTCTATACTCCCTTTTGATTTCGGCTAAATCCTGTTGTTTGGTATTACCATAAACGGTTACATCATCAAGTGTGGTACTTGCGCGTACCAGATAAACAATAATATCTTCCTGATTTTTTACCACCACCCTTTGATCGATCAGATTTCTTTTAATTACCAAAAGTGTATCGCCAATTTTTGCTTTAAGCTGAAACATCCCGATGTCGTTACTGCCTACACCGATGCCTGTACGCAAATTGGTAATTTCGGATAAGGCAATCCTGATGTTCGAACCTTTTTCAATAACCACCCCTTTAACAATAAAATCCTGAGCCTGGGCAAATAATCCCAGGGTAGTTAAAAGAATGAGTATAATGGTAAATTTTAAATTCTTCATGTTGTAATTAATTGTTGCGTTTCAAAGTATCGGTATAATGTTTAGCCGATTCTTTGATGTATTTAACAGCATCGTAATTGTTCCAGTTGTTTGCCATGCTGCTGCTGGGATAATAGTCGAGCAAAAATTTATCCAGTTCCTTTCCCCTTAAAGTGGTATAACTGGTTACCAGGCTTTTATTAAAGAATTTATCTATCTCAATTAAGCTCAGCTCTTTCTTATAATAACGGTTAAAATTACGTGCTCTTGCCGGTGTTTTCCCAAATAACTCATAAAAAAATGTTAACGGACTACCACCGAAGGGGTTTAATAAAATTAATGGCGGTTTACCGGCATAAAAAGAGCCATTATTTTTCAAATCGCGCTTAATATCTTCCATCTCCTGTTTTTTCGTTTGCCCTTTAACCGTTACTTCCTCCAGCATGGTACTGCCTCTTACCAGGTAAATCACCAGATCATCGTCTGTTTTAACCACAACTTTTTGATCGGTTAAATTTCTTTTTTTAACCAATAGCGTATCCCCTACCTTCGCATTTAACTGGAAAATGCCAATCTCATTGCTGGCCGTTCCCATTTTATTATTCAGATTGGTAATTTCGGCAAGGGCAATCCGCACATTCGAACCTTTTTCAATTACCACCCCTTTAAGCACAAAGTTTTGAGCCTTACTGCTTAAGCCCTGTACCACAATAATCAGTAAAAGAATAAATTTCAAATGCTTCATCAGGTATTTATAAGGGCGTATTCAATGTATCTAAATATTGCCGGGCCGATTTTTTAATGTATCCGGCTGCATCATAAGTATTCCACTTTTTAATCTGCTTATGTTTAGGCCTGTAATTTACCATAAACACCTCCAGCTGTTTCCCGGTTAAACTCGTATTCCTTTTTACCAGACTCAGATTAAAAAACTTGTCTATTTCAAGTTCCTTTAGCTCCTCGTTATAATACCGGTCAAACCGCCTGGCTCTTTTTCTTTCTGCGCTAAACAATTCCATTATAGCTGCAAGCGGGTAGCGCATATAGTGAAGCGGATTTCTGTTCTTCCCATAAAAGTAAGTCTTCTTACGATGTTCTAACCTAACAGCCAATAAGTTTTCTTGTTTGTTTTCTGCCTTAATTGTTACATCTTCCAAAATCATATCCGCCCGAATAAGGTTTACAATAAAATCTTTATCGCTTTTAACAATCACGTACTGATTATCGAACTTTCTCTTCTGGACTAATAACGTATCGCCAATTTTTGCAGCGATTTGAAAGAAGCCCATATCATTTGTGCCAACCCCTTGATTGGTGCGGGTATTGGTTACAACAGCCAGGGCAATTCGAATGTCTGTACCCTTTTCAAAAACCACACCTTTTGAAATAACAGCCTGTGCCATAATATTTTTAGGTACAATCAGAAAGCTTATTGAAAGAAAAAAGAGCGTAAAAAATGCTTTCATATCTGTAAGATATTTTTCGTAAAATTAACACTTGTTACACGTTCAAACTGTTAACAAAACGTTAATAAACATGAGAAAGCTACTGGGTGGATTTTATTTATTGTACGCTGCAATGGTATTCTTTATACTCATGGTGATCGTTTGCCCGTTTATCATGCTCAGTATGGGGATTTTTAACGAAAAAACCGGCCGGAAGATTTCTTTCTATTTCCTAAAATTCTGGGCCTGGGGTTTCAGTCTATTAACCTGCCTGTGGTTTGTTGCCCGAGGCGCTAAAATTGATACCACAAGGGCTTACATTTACGTGGGCAACCACAGTTCGTTTTTAGATGCTGTCGCAATTGTACTGGGTATTCCGCAGGCTTTTAGTCCGCTGGGAAAAATAGAAATGCTTAAAATACCAGTGTTTGGCTGGATTTATAAACGGTTGGTGGTGATGATTGACCGCAGCAGCCGGGAAAGCCGTGACCATTCTGTAGCCGAATTGCGCAAAGACCTCGCCGATGGGCAATCGATTCTAATTTTCCCCGAAGGAACGATGAATAAATCAGACCGACCCTTAGCTCCTTTTTACGATGGTGCTTTTCGTTTAGCGATAGAAACCCAAATACCCATTTTACCCTTTGCTATACTCAACAGCAGGGCGCATTTACCGCGAGCTGATCCACTCTTGTTGTACCCGGGAACCATTAAGACAGTATTTGGCGAAGCCATTGAAGTGAAAGGTTTGGGAGCAGAAGATCTGGAAGAATTGAAGCAAAAAACGTTTAATGCGATTTTGAACTTGCTGGAAAAATAGCATAGTATTTCTTTTGATCAGAAAAACAACCTCCGCCATTTCCCATTATCCGTCTTCCATTTCCTATCTTCCATTATGCGGGCTCCGGTACTTTTGGCCAAGTCAGCCCCGCTGTCCGTTTTATCCCGATGAAAAATCGGGGATGTCACTCCCATCAGGTTTAAGAACGAAGGTTCTGCAGTTGTAGGGAACAGGCCTGGCCAAAAGCTACACAACCCAGTAAATAAACCCGATCCGATAGCAATCGGATGAAATGAAAAGCCCACAGCACAGCGCGGACTTGTAATAAAAAGCGGGACTGTAATTCCCAATGAAATGCTTAGCGCTCGTTTTCTAAATGTAAAAGTATTTCAGCCGATCAGCTATAACTCTGGCTCCTTGCCCATTATTATTTCTCCTTTCGGCTTAAAACCCTATCTTTGCGCATGATAAAATCCATGACCGGATACGGCTTAGCAACAGCCGATTATGCAAATGCGAAGTATAGCGTCGAAATCAAATCGCTCAACAGCAAATTCCTGGAGCTTAATTTAAAATATCCTAAAGCTTTTTCAGATAAAGAATTGATTCTGCGCAATGTATGCAGCAAAGATATCGAAAGGGGAAAAGTAAGTTTAAGCATCAATGTAGAACGCACCAATGGCGAAGTTACAGGTGCCAGCATTAATACTGCTTTATTAAGCCACTACTACCAACAACTTGTTGCGGTTAACAACGAATTAGGAGCCGACAGTAGCAATTTACTGCAAACTGCTTTAACTTTTCCGGATGTAATCAGCTATAAAGAAGAAAGTGTTAGCGAAGATGAGTGGAACCACTTATACCAGATTTTCACTTCTGCCTTAGCCAACTTTAATAAATTTAGAGAAGACGAAGGTGCGGTACTAAAGGCCGATTTAGAATTGAGAATCAAAAACATTCTTTCTTACTTTAAATCTGTTGAAGAACTGGAACCAAAAAGGATTACGGCTATCCGCGATAAGTTTAGTCAGTTTTTAGAGGATGCCGTGGGTAAGATAAATATCGACCAGAACCGTTTTGAGCAGGAATTAATCTATTACATTGACAAGATTGATATTACCGAAGAAAAAACACGTTTGAAAAGTCACTGCGATTACTTTTTGCAAACTTTAGCCAGTAAGGAAGCAAACGGCAAAAAAATGGGCTTTATCTCGCAAGAAATAGGACGGGAAATTAACACCATGGGTGCTAAGGCAAACGATGCCCAGATGCAACAATTTGTGGTGGGAATGAAAGAAGAATTAGAAAAGATAAAAGAACAATTATTAAACGTACTATAAAAAGGTTTAAAGTATAAAGACTGAAGCATTAAGCTTTGGCCTTTCTGCTTTAAGCTTTAGGCTTATAACAATGACACAAGGTAAATTAATCATATTTTCGGCACCATCAGGAGCAGGTAAAACCACCATCGTACATCATTTATTACAGAAATTTCCTGAGCTGAGCTTTTCTATTTCTGCAACTACCCGCGAGTTAAGGGGAACAGAAAAACACGAAAACGATTACTATTTTATCAGTAAGGAAGAGTTTTTACATAAAGTGGCCCATCAGGAGTTTGTTGAGTTTGAAGAGGTTTATAACGGAACTTTTTATGGCACCTTACGTTCAGAAATAGAACGCATCTGGAATGAGGGCAAGCACGTTATTTTCGATATTGATGTAGAAGGCGGTATTCGTTTGAAAAGAAAGTACGAAGAAGATGCATTGGCCATTTTTGTTCAACCGCCATCGTTAGAGGTATTAAAAGAACGTTTAAGCGGTCGCGGAACAGATAGTCCTGAAAAATTACAGGAGCGTTTCGTTAAAGCCGAGAAAGAACTGCTTTATGCTGATAAGTTCGATGTAATTTTAAAAAACTTTGACTTGGCTACTGCCTGTGCAGAAGCGGAGCAGCTGGTAGGGGATTTCCTGAAGAAATAATCCATCATTGCATACATATGCGTTAGACTTTGCAGCGTGCGAAGCAATCCTTTATTTCTGATGAGATTGCTTCGGCTCGCTCAATCCAGCCTCGCAATGACGGGTACAAACACTGAAAAACATGAAAACAGGTCTATTCTTCGGTTCCTATAACCCCATTCATACCGGCCATTTAATTATTGCCAATTACATGGCCAATCATACCGAGCTAGCTGAAGTATGGCTGGTGGTTTCTCCGCATAATCCATTAAAAGATAAAAACGGTTTAACCAACATGTACGACAGGCTGGAGATGGCCAAACTTGCCACCGAAAATGCCGAGCACATTCGGGTGAGTGATATTGAGTTCGCCCTGCCACAACCTTCTTACACCATCGATACCCTGACTTACCTACACGAAAAATACCCGGAAAAGGAATTTGTGTTGATTATGGGCGCCGATAACCTGGTTTCGTTTAAGAAATGGAAAAACTACGAAGTCCTTTTAAAAAACTATCAGATTTACGTTTACCCAAGGCCAGGGGCTAATGTTGCAGACTGGGAGAACCATCCGGCAATTACTTTTACCCAAACACCTTTAATGGAAATTTCTTCAACCTTTATCCGCAAGGCTATTAAAGCACAAAAGAATGTCCAGTTTTTCTTACCCGATAAAGTAATCGATTTTATTGAGGGCAAAGGAATGTATAAATCATAACCCCAGCACTTTTCTTAAAACCTACTGTATTAAATCGATTACTTGGACGAGTTTTTGTTTAATACGGTTTTGGTTTATTAATTTAGCTGAACTGATACAACAAAACAAGTGAAAAAAAATCTTTTTATACTCATTGCACTCTGTGGAACTGCATTTTCGGGCAGCGCACAACAAAAAACCTATTTAGAAATGTTAGCGAATCAACCTAAATGGGTCGATTCGGTTTTTAATAAGCTTAATCGCAGGGAGCGCATTGCGCAGATGTTCTTTGTACGTGCGCATACCAACCTGGGGCAAAAATATACCGATTCGGTTGGTCAGGTAATTAAGCGGGAGCAATTGGGTGGGGTTATATTTTTTCAGGGCGGTCCGGGTAGGCAGGCCATTGCCACCAATGCTTACCAGAAATTAAGCCATGTACCTTTAATTGTTGCCAATGATGGCGAATGGGGATTGGGTATGCGTTTAGACAGTACCATATCTTATCCTTACCAAATGGCCCTGGGAGCAATCCAGAATAAGGAACTTTTGTACAAAATGGGCTTAGAGGTAGCCAAAGATTATAAGCGCATGGGCATGCAGATGAATTTGGCCCCTGATGCCGACATCAACAACAACCCAAAAAACCCGGTGATTAATTACCGCTCTTTTGGCGAAAATAAATATAACGTAGCCACCAAAGTTGCAGCTTACATGAAAGGTATGCAGGATGGCGGCCTCTTAACTACGTTAAAACACTTTCCCGGTCACGGTGATACTGATGTGGATTCGCACTACGATTTACCTCAGCTTACCTTTTCGGCCACCCGGTTAGATACTTTAGAAATGTACCCTTTCAAAGAACTGATTAAGCAGGGAGCTTCGGGCGTGATGATTGCCCACATGAATATTCCTTCGTTGGATAATACACCGAATTTACCTTCTACACTTTCTAAACCTATAGTTACCGGTATTTTAAAGCAAAAACTAGGTTTTAAAGGCCTGATTATCTCCGATGCAATGGATATGAAAGGTGTGGTTAAATATTTTAAAAACGGAGAAGCTGATTTAATGGGCATTATTGCCGGAAACGATATCCTGGAACTTTCGGAAAATAGCGACAGGGCCATTAAACTGGTGCGTAAAGCCGTTAGGCAAGATCGCGTAAGTATGGCAGAAATAGACCAGAGTGTGCGCAAAATATTAACAGCAAAATACTGGGCAGGTTTATCCAGAAAAGATACCGTGGTAACACAAGGAATAGTTGCTGCAGTTAACCGAAACGCCAGCAACGCATTGGTGCAGGAACTGTCCAATGCTTCGGTTACTTTGTTAAAAGGCAAAGATTATATTAAACGGTTAATTCCGATCAGAAGAACAGCTATCATCAGTATTGGCGTACCTGCTGTTACTACTTTCCAGAAAGAAATTGCCAAAGGCTACTACAACTCGGTTTATTACGTTTTGGATAAAGATGCAAATCCTACACAAATCTCAAACATTGCCCGCGAAGTAGCTGCTTTTGATCAGGTTATTGTAGGTATTCACGATAGTCGCTCCCGTCCGGCCAACAACATGCCGCTAAATGCCGGAGTAAAGAATTTTATTAAAGAGCTATCAGCCAAAAATGCTATTTTTGCCCTATTTGCCAATCCATATAACCTCGCAAGCCTGCCGGGCTTAGAAAACAGTAAGGGGCTTGTTGTAGCTTACCAGAAAGAAGATTATATGCAAATTTCGGCCGCAGCGGTAATTAATAACAGACTGGTGCCAACAGGTAAATTGCCAGTAAGTGTAGCGCCGTTTTATAAATTTGGTGAAGGATTTTAATTTTAACCACAAAGGCACCAAGCGCACAAGGGATTGAGTTTTGAATGAGTGAATGTTTTGGATATTCACTCATTCAAAATCCGTTCATTCCAACATTCAAACTTAGCGACCGCAAACTTTAGCCTTTCTACTTTATCTATTTCCTTTAGTCTTTCAGCTTTCTCTTCATCCTTTAATCTTTTAGCTGTCAGCTTTAGCCTTTCTACCTTTTCCCAAAACAATTTCTGGCTTTAAGCGATTATCTAATTATAAATCTTAATGTTATGATAGATCCAGAAAACGACAATTATTCCAGCGATCCAAACGATGCACTGCGCAGGGAGGATGAGGTAGAAAATATCAATGAAATTACCGGTGATGATACCAGTATTGAGCACGATAAAGATTTGCTGGAGCAGGCTGATGAAGCGTCAAGAGCTTCTTATGAGCTAAATCTTGATGACGAAACTGATGATTTAGACGACTAAAAAAAATAGCGGAAGCTCAAGTTTGTTCAAACATAAGCTTCCGCTATTTAAAAAAGGCTTTGTAAAACTACTTTGCTTTTGGCTTATACGTTTCCGGATTAACAGCAGTAGTGGTCCATCCCTTTAAAAACGAGGTGATTTTCTTTACGTCATGACCAACTTTCTTTTTGCCATTAGCACCTACCTCTTCTGTTTCCAGGTACGACGAATTTTCGATGTGCAATACCTTTCCTTTTCCGTCCAAAACTAAAAACACCGGAAAACCGAAACGTTGCGGATACCCTAAACTAGCCAAAACACTTTCGTTTTTATTCTCAGGGCTATAATTAACCAAAACGGTTTCGAAATTATCGTTGATGTATTTTTTTAAGGTAGCTGTGCTATCAACCAAATTGTGGAAAGCAATACACCAGGTGCACCAGTTACCTCCAACCTGTAATAAAACATGTTTATTTTCTTTAGCTGCCTTAGTTACAGCTACTGCAATATCAGCTTTGGCATCGGCCTGAGGGTTATAAATATGCACCCCTTCTTTTTTCGCCTGGCTAAAAGCTGCTGTTGATACAAACACAGCCACCAATAGAATGATTATCTTTTTCATGATTTTTTAGAATAATAAAGTAAAAATAAGAAAGCCTACTAATGTAATAGATTATTCGCAAATTCTTTACAGAGCGGAAACATTCATTGATCATTAACAGATTTGTTTTTACCAAAAGCTTTAATCGATCCCACATTTTCCATCATCCATCCTACATCATCCATCTTACATTTCCCATCTTACATCATCCATCGTCCATCTTACATTTCCCATCTTCCATTTCTATATTATCTTTGTAGTTCAATGGATTTTTTAGACATACATAGCCACAAAACTGCTGCACAGCCAGGGGCTATCAGTATTCAAAGCTTATCGTTAACCAGCGATATCTTTCTCGCGATGCCTAAAAAAAAGCCAATTTCAGTTGGTTTACATCCTTGGTATGCCCAACTCGATGCTTTAGAAATGCAAATGCGTTATTTAGATGTGTTGGCGAGACAACCCAATGTAAAACTCATCGGCGAGTGTGGTTTAGATAAACTCAGGGGAGAAAATGTAAACAACCAGCTGGTTATTTTAACCGAACAAATCAAATTGGCTGAAAAGCTTAACAAGCCATTAATATTACACTGTGTAAAATGCTTTTCCGAGCTGATTGCGCTTAAAGAAAAGCTTCAGGTTAAAGTTCCGATGATTATCCATGGCTTTAATAAAAACGAGGTTCTGGGTAAACAGCTGCTAGATAAAGGCTTCCTCCTTTCATTTGGAACCGCAATATTAAAAGCCGGCACAGGCGCAGCAAAACTGATAACGGAAACAGATAAGTTCTTTCTCGAAACTGACGATGCTGATGTTCCAATCGCTGAAATTTACCAAGCTGCTGCCAATTTAAAAAAATGTACGGTTGATGAGCTTAAAGCTCGTATTTTTGCCAACTGGAAAAATTTGAATTTATTGTAAAATAGCCACGGAGATACTGAAACCACAGAAAAATATCACTTCTGTATTAATCGACTCTTCTTTGGTAAAATAGAAAAATTATAATGTCTGATGTAACCTGGCTTTCGCGCTCTGCCCTGCTTGTAGGAAATGATGGGATAGAAAAACTTCAAGCCAAACATGTTTTAGTAATTGGTTTAGGTGGTGTTGGCTCCTTCGCTGCAGAATTTATCTGCCGGTCGGGAGTTGGCGAAATGACTATTGTGGATGGTGATGTGGTAGATCCTACCAACAGGAACAGACAGCTGCCGGCTTTAGCTACCAACCATGGTGTAGCCAAGGCCGAAATCATGCGAGAGCGTTTACAGGCTATAAATCCTGAATTAAAACTGCATGTAGTTGATACCTTTCTTACCCCTGAGAAGTGCAGGGAAATTTTAGAAAGCAAATTCGATTACATTATGGATTGCATCGATAGTGTAATGCCTAAAATTACCTTACTATCTACAGCGTTGGAGAAAAATATTCCAATTGTAAGCTCAATGGGTGCCGGTGGCAAAATGGATCCTACAAAATTAAGGATTACCATGCTTCCCGATACTTATCAATGTGTTTTTGCAAGTTACGTACGCAAACGACTAAACAAACTTGAAAACGCCGCAAAAATCAAGGCTGTTTTCTCGACCGAAGAAGTGGATAAAAACTCGATGATCATGACCGATGGCAGCAATTTTAAACGCTCGGCTTACGGAACTGTTTCTTACCTGCCTGCTGCATTTGGCGGAGCCTGTGCTTCGGTTGTAATCCGCGATTTACTTGGCTTAAAAATCGAAATGGCTGAAAGACCAGCCAGAATCAGTCATAAAACACTTAATAAAAGAAAGAAGAAAAAGGCTTAACGGAATATAATTGTTGATATCATGATTTCGCGAAGATTTTAAATTGTTGTAAGTTTAAAATCCGAGAGCAATCATATTATGCCCAAACCACTTAAAATTCTTCAGGCTTCTGCCGGTTCTGGTAAAACGTTCAGTTTAACAGCACATTACCTCACGCTACTATTTTCCGGCGAGAATAAATACCGCGAAATTTTAGCTGTTACCTTCACCAACAAGGCTACAGAGGAAATGAAAACCCGGATTCTGGAAGTGCTGCTGGGATTGGGAAAGGGTAATCCATCAAAGAAAACAGACGATTACCGGCAGCTCATTTTACAAGCTTATCCCGAAATGAGCGGTCAGGAGCTGAAATTTAAAGCAGATAAAATCTACCGTAAAATCCTGCACGATTATAGCCGCTTTTCGGTTAGTACCATTGATGGTTTCGTGCAAAAAGTAATCCGTGGTTTCGCTTTCGAGCTAGGCCTTAATGCGGATTATAATTTAGAGATGAATTATGATAAGGTTAAAGATGACCTGGTTGCCAAACTGGATGAAGCTTTAGACCATAATAAACAGCTCTTACAATGGATTATCGATCTGGCTATCGAACGCATCAGCGACAATAAAAGCTGGAATTATAAATTCGAACTCTACAACCTGATCGGGGAAATTTTTTCTGAACGTTTCCAGATTTTTGAAGATGCAGTAACTGCTTTGGGCTTAGAGAATATCGATGAGCTTTTCAAGAAATATATCAGCATCACTAAAGCCGAGATCAAAAATTTCGAAGATGAAATTATCCGCATTGCTACCGATGCACACGAAGCCCTGGGCGTTACCGGTGTCGAGAATGAGCACCTTAAGGGGAAATCGCGCAGTGCACTGGCCAAAACCGTACTCATTGCCCGTGGCGATTTTTCTAAAATAGAACCACTCTTCAACCTGATTGATGAGCCGGATGAGTGGTTTCAAAAAAATGCGAACTTCCCAGAGGCCTACGAAATTATAAATCCGCTGCTCAAACAGCTTAAAACCCATTATTTATCGCATCTACCTAATTATAGTCTGGCCATTGCCTTTAACAAAAACCTGTATTATTTAAGGTTAATGCAGGAAATTGCCGTGCTTTTAAAAGAATACCGCGCAGAAAACGATAACCTGCTTATTAGCGATGCGCAGAAATTAATTTCAGGCATAACCGAAGATGCGGGCGACAATCCTTCGTTCATCTGGGAAAAGGTGGGCAACAGGTACCGCAATTTCCTGTTCGATGAATTTCAGGATACCTCAACCAGCCAGTGGGGAAGTTTTAAATCGCTCCTCACCAATGCCATGGCCACGCCAAGCGAAACGCTGATCGATCACCTCATCGTAGGCGATACCAAACAATCTATTTACCGCTGGCGTAATGGCGATTGGAATATCCTGCATCAACATGCCAGGCGCGATGTTGGTGCAGAAAATGTAGTGGAAGACAGCCTGGCTGAAAATTACAGGAGTACAGAAAACATCATCACTTTCAACAATTTTCTTTACCGGTCTGTTCCGCTTGTGCTGCAAAATGAATTAAATCAAAACCTGCTTACCAAACCCGAAAGCATTTCATCGTGGTGGGAAGCAGAACACTATACGCAGATTATAACTGATATTTACAGCACTTCGACCCAAAACTTTGCTACAAATACCCCGAAAGGCGGGACTATAAAAATTAAAAAATTTGGGAAAGAACATGCGCCTAACGAGGTCCGTTTCACTGAGACTACTTTCAGGGATATTGCTCTGGATGATATTATCAGCGAAATCAAAATACTCCGGGAGCATAACTATGCTTTAAAGGATATCGCCATTTTGGTCCGTTCCAATAGCGAAGCCATGCTCACGGTTAGAAAATTAATGGAGCATAAATTACCCGTGCTATCCGGCGATGCATTATTGATATCCAATAATTCGGCCATACAACTGATTATTAACACGCTAAAGGTGCTTATTGGCCTTGAATCGCAAACGGCACTGTACAAAGCCAATTGCATTGCACTTTATCGCGCTTTACAGGAAAAAGACGTAAACGCTAACGATTACCTTAACCTTACTAACCGGCCACTAAACAGCCTTAGCGAAGTTTTACCTCCTGCCCTTTGCGAAAACTGGCAGAGCTGGTTACAGCTACCGTTGCCAGAACTGGTAGAAATTTTAATTGAAAGTTATGGTTTAAAAAACCTGCCTGCTAACTTACCCTATTTACTCGCTTTTAGAGATTTAACCGCTTCGGCCGGCAAACTGGGCGAAAAGGGAATTATTGCCTTTTTAACTTGGTGGGAAGAAGATGGTATTAAAAAGTCTTTACCATCTCCCGAAGGTGCAGATGCGATCCAGATCATTACCATCCACAAATCGAAAGGGCTTGCTTTTAGGGCCGTTTTTGTTCCATATTGCAACTGGGAAATCAAAGGTAAGGCAAACGGCACTTTCTGGGTTTCATCAGATGAAACTGTTTATAAAGAGTTACGTGGCATTCCGTTAAAATACAACGAAGCCCTGGCCGATTCGGCAATTGCCAAAGCTTATTACGAAGAATTGCTGTACAATAACATGGATGCGCTGAACATGCTTTATGTGGCAACTACACGCTCAAAAGATTACCTTTATATCGCTACCATGGCTAAAAAGGAACTTAAACTCTCCAACATGGGCGATGTAATCAACCTCACTTTCGAAAATGAATTTGATGAAAACGGGGTGTACGAAATTGTAGATTTTGTTTCGGCAGAGAGCAAAAATGAAGAAGCAAACTTTATCGATCTGAAAAGCTATCCAACCACTACACGCTTATCAGAATTATATATCCCATCCGAAGATAAACACCTTAGACATTTGGTCAACATCGAAAAATCGGGGAGAAAAGGATCGCTACTCCACGATATTTTAGCCAATGCCAGTACCCAAAAGGAGGTTGAGGCTTATATTACCAATTTGATTTTAGATGGGATTGTACAGGAAGATGAAAAGCCAAACCTGATTTCGAAGGCTTTGGATGTACTGGAAAACGCTGATTTAAAAGCGGTTTTAAGTAAAGCTACCGGCAGCATTACCGAAAAAAATATTATCGATGCAAAAGGAAAACTTCACCGCCCCGACCGTATTTTGTTTAATAATGATGAGGTAATTATCCTGGACTATAAGTTTACATTGGAAGAAAGCGACAAGCACATCGAACAGGTAAACAATTACAGTACTTTACTGGCAGAGATGGGTTACGAAAATATTAAAACATATTTATTTTATGCCGTAAAGGGTAAATTGAAACTGGTATAATCTGAATTTTTATAAATTAAGGCTTATGGAAAATCGTTAAAAAAATCATCTTAAAATCAAAAAACTACTTTTATAATTAACCTCTCATTGAAAACTTTTCTACTCTCACTCTCCCTGATATTACTGATTTACGGTAAGCAGGTTCGCGCGCAAACAAACTGTAACATTCATGGTGTTATTGCTGATTCTTTAAAAAAAGCGCTGAGTAACACCACCATTAAACTCTACTTTAGCAACGACTCATTAAACGCCACTACAAATGATAAAGGATACTTTTCTTTTTCAAATATTAAAGCAAAAGAAGTGACCTTAAAAGTTAGTAGTATAGGATTTAAAACATATTTGGCAAAATATAGTGTCAAGTCCGACATACAGGAAATAGACTTGGGAACAATTGTTTTGAAAGCTGGAGAAATTTCGTTGGCCGAAGTTACTATTAAGGCAAAGCCTGTCGCCATAAGGTACAAACAAGATACGGTTGAATATGATGCGAATGCTTTTCACGTGCAAGACGAAGATAGAGTGACCGATCTGTTAAAGCAGTTACCGGGTGTAGAAGTAGACGAAAACGAAAACGTTACTTCGATGGGGAAAAGCATGACAAAACTCCGGGTTAACGGAAAGGATTTTTTCACAAATAATGTTAAAGATTTTATATCCAAACTGCCTGCAGGCATTGTTGCAAAAATACAGGTAATAGACGATTTTGGCGATCAGGCAAACTTTACCGGCATCAAAATTGGGGAATCGCAGAAAATGTTAAACATCGTTACCAAGCCCGGTATGGACAATGGACAGTTTGGAGGGCTATCCATTAATGGTGGTACAAATAAACAAATTGGCGGCAATGGGAACGTTAACTTATGGAATGGAGAAAAGCAATCGAGTGGAGGCCTGGGTTATAACATAGCAGATAATGGAGCCGGGCTTTCCCAAAATAGAACTTTCGGAATAAGCCATAACAACAAAATAGGTAAAAATAAAAGTTTTGGCCTCAACTATAATTACAACGGAGGGATCACCAATTCTAAAACCCTTCAGGCAGTAGAAACAGTTAATACTTTAGGGAAATTGAATAGCCAGCTCGAAAATGACAATTATTCGGCAAATAGTGGCCACGGTTTTGGGGGAAGTTTTAATCAAACTACCAAGAAAATATTTTTATCCAGCTCTTTTAATTTCAATTATAACAACACCAACTCCCGTAACAATTCGTTAAATTACCAAACAGGTTTTAGCAAACAAGATTTTAAAAACAACACCAATAACAGCAACAATACCCCATCATTAAGAGCCAATTTAAATTTTTCCAAAAAGCTAAAGAAAAATACCCTATCAGGAAGTTTTTCATTTTCAACTTCATCTACGGGATCTGATCAAGATATTATAACCAATACTTTATATTATGATGCTAATGGTAAGTTAGAGAAAGACTCCTTACTTAACAGAAGTGTTTATAACAACAATAACCATAAACAATTTGGTGTTGGATTGAGCTACGGATTCATACTTAAAAGAGATTCATTAACTACAAAGAGTATTTCCTTAAATTATAACGGATCAGTAAATATAAATCAGAGCGACCTTCAAACATATGTACTAAATCCAACAAATTTGACTTCATCTAAGGTCGATTCATTAAGTGTATTTACACAGAATTCGACTATCAACCAGTCATTAAATCTTTCCTATTACCAATCAGGAAAAAAAAACAGAATAACTGGAGGATTAAATATAAGGCCTAACCTGGTCCGGAATAATTATCCGGAATTGAATAGTACCTACCGCAACACCTACATTAATTTTTCGCCAACCTTTAACTACTCCAGAAACATAACACAATCCAAAACAATATCGGTTAATTACAGTGGTCAGAATAGCAACCCGTCTATTTTACAGATGCAACCAGTTAGAAATACACAAAACCTACAAAATATTGTAATTGGAAACCCTAATCTAAAATCAACTTTCAGCCATTCCGTTTCATCTAATTTTAATTACTTTGGAAAAAAATCAAATATTTCCTTTCAAAGTGGCTTTAGTATTAGTACCAGCAGCAACGAAATTGTGAATAATATCATCATCATTCCGGATACACTTGGGGCATTTAAGCAAGAAACCCGTTTTGAAAATGTAAATGGTAATTATAACGCAAACATTAACTACAATTTAAACATCCCTTTTAAATCCCGTAAGTATACATTCAGTTTAAATGGAACAGCAGGTAATTCCAGAAAAACGGCCATAGTAAATAATGATAAAACTTTTAATAAGGGTTTTAATTTTTCGCAAAACATTTCGGGAGCTTTTACAATTAAAAAGTTCACCGTAAATATGGGCATGGGATATTCAATGAGCACTAATAATGATAATATGTTTGGGCAATTTTCACCCTTTGGCCAAACACCTTATAACCTTTTGCTCAATACCGGCCAATCTTTCTTTAGAACCAAGAGTTTCAGCAGTAATTTTTCTTCATCACTTAGATTAAGCAGTTTAAGGCTCGGTTTTAATGGAAATTATACCAGGAGTAAGAATGACAATAACAATACGCGACTAAATGTAAATACCAAAGTACAATCGCTTAATTTAGGGGCTTCGGGAAATGTAACGATATTTAAATCATACAATTTCAATATCAATGCAAATAAACGCATTACGAAAGGATATAGTTTAACTAATATTAATCCGCTAATGATTAATATTGAGGCTGGAAAATCCTTCTTAAAAAACAGAGCACTAAACTGCAGCATAAGTGTTAATGATTTGCTCAATGAAGGAAATAATATATCGCAAAGAGTTATGGGGAATTCCATTATAGAGAGTAGAAGCAATCAGGTTATGCGGGTTGTTACTGTTGGAATGAGTTATAATATATCCACCTTTGGCGGTAAATCATTTAGATTAAGGAAAGAATAAATAACTATCAGAAATATTTAAAAGATGATCTCATTTCTACAGGAAGTTGCCGAAGATCTGATTGAAAAATTTGGATCCGATATCCAGCATTGCGCTATTGTTTTTAACAATAAACGCCCAGCTGCCTATATGCAGAAATACCTGGCAGATATAATTAAAAAGCCGTTTTTTAGTCCGTCATTTTATACTATACAAGAGTTTTTTGCAGCAGCCACCAATTATAAAATTGCCGATTTTTACCTGCAGTTTTTCACCCTGCATAAAATTTACAATCAGCTTTTAGCCGAAGAAAACCTCGAGCCTATTTCGAGTCATAAGTTTTTTCCGCTGGCCAAAATCATTTTAAGCGATTTTACCCAAATAGACAACGACCTGGTTGATGCCGAAAAACTTTATCGCGACCTGGAAGATATTTCAGTAATCAATAAAGATTTCGATTATTTAAGCCCCGAACAATATGAATTTTTAGCACAATTCTGGACCTCTTACTCAGAAGGAAAACATAAAAAACAGCAGGAACTTTTTATTAAAATGTGGCGCAGGATGCCAAAACTTTACCATAAGTTTCACGCTGCCCTTAAATCACAAGACTATTTAACCAATGGCTATGTATACCGCCATTTAGCGGAAGAAATAGCGCAACAAGAAAATTTGCCGGTAGATTTTGAAAAAGGAAAGATCATTTTGGTTGGTTTTAACGCATTAACCAGGGCGGAAGCCAAAATATTTACGCAGCTCCAGGAAGTAGATAAAGCGCTTTTCTATTTTGATGCAGACGAATACTACCTAAACGATCCATTGCAGGAAGCAGGCCTGTTTTTACGTAAAAACCTCAATCAGCTTGGTTTAAAAAATGTGTTCGAGCACAGTACCAGTCTGATGAAAACCGAATCCCATCAGGTTAACGTCTTTAAAGTCCAGGGGCAATCGGCACAGGCTAAAATATTAAACAACATTCTGGCAGATGATTATTCAGACCCCGATGAGGTGGGCTCAACTGTCGTCGTGCTGGCCGATGAAAGCCTGCTGATCCCAGCCCTGCAAACTATCCCCACCAGTTACAACCAAAAAACCATCGATTTAAACGTAACCATGGGTTTCGCCCTGGCTACCTCGAGCATATTCGGATTGGCCGATTTGTGGTTTTCCAGTCAACTGGAAATTATACACAATGGCAAAGTGAGCTACAAAAATGTAGAAGCATTTTTAACCCATCCGCTAACAGGACTGAGCCAGAAAATGCGCGATAAAATCCTTACCGCACTGTTAACTGAAAATGAGGTTGAAATCCAGCATGAACGCTTATTGCGTCAAAGTGGTTTGTTCGAAGTTTTTTACAAAAAAATTGATAGTCCAAAAAATGTAGTGCCATATTTGCTGGCGGTATTAGATTTTATTTTAACCCGCTTATCGAACGCTAAAACGTTAAAGAAAATAGATGCCGAACTGTTTGTTAAAACCATACAGGAGCTAAACCGCCTGCACGATACCTTTGGCAAGCATATTGACCAAGAGGATGTAACCTTCGTAATCTATCTGGTGCAAAAATCGTTGCAGGCTATTGCCGTTCCGCTTTCCGGCGACCCTTTAAACGGCATCCAGTTAATGGGTTTACTAGAAACTCGTAACCTGAATTTCGATAAAGTGGTAATTTTAGGTTTTAACGAAGGGATTATTCCAAAATCATCAATTGGCAACAGTTTTATACCCGATAGCATCCGTAGAGTATATGGCTTGCCTGTGCTCGAAAACCTTGATGCAATTTCATCCTACATGGTTTACCGATTAATGCAACGCGCAAAAAACATCAACTTTGTGTATAACAGCCTTACCGACGAATCCACATCAGGCGAATCCAGCAGGATTTTAAAGCAACTGGAATATGAAAGTGGTTTCAGTTTTGCTTATCATGAGCTTAATTTAGAGGTAAAAACAGAAGCCTTTAAAGAAGTAAAAATCGAAAAAACCAATAATGTTTTTATCCAGCAAACGCTGCAAAAATACCTCAATAAACAAAAAGTCCTTTCTCCATCTGCACTAACGCAATATATTTCGAATCCGATCGATTTCTTTTTCAACTACATTGCAGGCATTAAAGAACCCAAAGAAGTTAGCGCCGTAGTTGAAGCCAACGAAATCGGTTCTATTTTACACAAGGTGATGGAATACTTCTACGAAGACTTAAGGAAAGCAGAAATCACAGCAGAAAAGATTAAGGGAAAAAGGAAGCAGATACCCGCTTTAACCAAAAAAGCTTTTAATGCGGTTATGTTCAACCATCCCGATAAGGTGATGGAGTATAAAGGCATGCAAAAGGTTATTTTATCTATTGTGGAAGCCTATGTACACATCATTTTAAATCAAGATGAAAACCAGGCTCCCTTTAACATAATTAGTTTGGAACAAAAGGTCGAGGCAGAAATTAGCTTCCCTTTAAAAAACCAGGAAGCCAGTATTAAAATTTTTGGTTTTATAGACCGTGTTGATGTAAAAGATGGCATAACCAGAATTGTAGATTATAAAACCGGAAGCGATAAACTTACTTTTAAAGATGTTGCCGAGCTTTTCAACTCAGATGGAAAAAATATCAATAAAGCCTTGGTACAAACCTTACTTTACACCTACGCTTACGAACAATTTTCGGGTAAAATCGGTGTAGAACCGAATCTTTATGTGGTTAAAACCATGGCCGTAGATGGGGTTTGGTTTAAATCGGGCAGGCAAACACTTTCTGGTGAATACCTCGAAGAAATAAAACCAGAATTTCTTGCAGAGCTCAGAAAAAAACTAACCGAACTTTTTGAGGCACCTTATTTTGTAGCCAGCGCCGTTGAGGATAATTACAAATACTCTATTTATAAAACTTTGTTTGGGAAATAATTTTTAACCGCAAAGCAGAAAAAGAAAAATCGCAAAGAACGCTAAGTCTTGTACTTTGCGAAAAAACTTTACGCACTTTGTGGTTAATCCTTTAAATTTAAAAATGCTAACCTTAAACTTCACCAAATTTCCCGTATTAGAAACCGAAAGATTAATCCTTCGTGAGCATCAGTTATCAGATTCAGATAACTTATTTGCCATGCGCACCAATGAAACAGTGATGAAATACATTGATAGAGAAAGGCCTAAGGATTTGTTGGAGATTAAAACCTTTATTACCACATTTAACGAAGGTTTCGAAAATGGCGACAATTTAGCCTGGGTAATCGCATTGAAAGAAAATCCAGAGCAAATGATAGGCTCTATTGGGTACTGGCGTACTGATTTTGCCAACCATAGGGCAGAGATTGGCTATATGCTTCATCCCGACTATTGGCGCCAGGGCATTATTTCAGAAGCTTTAAACAGAACAATCGGTTTTGGTTTTGAGGATATGAATTTACATACCATCAAGGCAAACATCAATGTCGAAAATGATGCTTCGAGGCAAATACTGCTCAAACACGGTTTTGTAAAAGAAGCGCATTTCAGGCAGGATTATTATTTCAGGGGACAGTTTTTAGATAGTGAAATTTATGGTTTGCTCAATCCAAATCATTAAAAATCAATATTTCTCATTTTTTGGCACAACATTTCAAAAAAAATATTTCGGGAAACAAGCAAATCAGAATGCAATCGATTCTTTTATTGGCGCAAAAGCACAATAATATTTCCCTTATTTCCAATAAGTAAAAATCGCTGGCAAAAAACCCCGCAATCAAGTACAATTATTACAAAACACACAGATTATTGCCTTTGGTTTCAACGCGATTAATAATTATATTTGCCACCGTTATTAAAATTTACAATGAGAGAAATCCAATTTAGAGAAGCACTACGCGAAGCCATGAGCGAAGAAATGCGTAAAGATGACCGCGTTTTTTTATTAGGTGAAGAAGTAGCAGAATATAACGGTGCATACAAAGTAAGTCAGGGTATGCTTGATGAGTTTGGTGCTAAACGTATTATAGATACACCGATTGCCGAATTAGGTTTCGCTGGTATTGCAACTGGTGCCGCAACTGCTGGCCTTATTCCAATTGTAGAGTTCATGACATTTAACTTCTCTTTAGTTGCAATCGATCAGATTATCAACGGAGCAGCTAAAATCTTATCAATGAGCGGTGGTCAGTTCTCATGCCCTATGGTTTTCCGTGGCCCAACAGGTAACGCCGGTCAATTAGGTGCACAACACTCACAAAACTTCGAAAACTGGTTTGCCAACACTCCAGGCTTAAAAGTTGTTGTTCCATCAACTCCTTATGATGCTAAAGGTTTATTAAAACAAGCTATCATTGATCCAGATCCGGTTATTTTCATGGAATCTGAGGTAATGTATGGCGATAAAGGTGATGTTCCTGCCGAAGAATATTATATCGAGTTCGGTAAAGCCAACGTAACCAAACAAGGTACTGATGTTACTATCGTAACTTTTGGTAAAATGTTAACACGTGTGGTAAACCCAGCTGTAGAAGAATTAACCAAAGAAGGAATCAATGTAGAAGTAATCGATTTACGCACTGTTCGTCCTATCGATTATGCAACTATCATCGAATCGGTTAAGAAAACAAACCGTTTAGTGGTAGTAGAAGAAGCATGGCCATTGGCTTCAATTTCTTCTGAAATTGCTTTCAACGTACAAAGAAATGCATTTGATTACTTAGATGCACCAGTTTTACGTATCACTTGTGCCGATGTTCCACTTCCATACTCACCAACTTTAATCGCAGCAAGCTTACCAAATGCTGAGCGCGTAATTAAAGCGGTAAAAGAAGTAATGTACGCAACAAAATAAATTGTCATTCTGAGCATAGCGAAGAATCTCATTAAACATATAGAATCCTCCAAAGCAATTTGGGGGATTTTTTTTTGCTGTTTTTTTACGCCTCTCAGATATTGAAAATCATATTTAAAATTGCATTTAAGGATTATTTTGAATAATATAGTATCCAGATGCGTGAAAAAATTAATGATTTTTTAACAATTGTAATTATCATTCCAATTGTTATGCTTTTCCTTTTGTTTTTCTTGCCCTTTATTGTGATTCATAAAATCAATTACTATTTCGAAAAAAAGAAAACTGATAAATTATATATTGATTACCTTCTAAAAATTGATGGACATAAATTCTTTTGTTACAATAACAGAAAACATACACAGGAATTTATCGAAGAACAGATTATACCAACCTTACCTAAAGATGTAAAATTGATTTTTCTTGACGGGAGGACTCCAACATCAGAATACACGGAAAGATTTGCTTCTACAATTTTGTATCGTATCCAAAATCAGGTAGGTTTTCCTTATCTTCTAAAGATTCAAGAAGGTATTGTTCACGAAAAATCGATCAACAATGAACTTTACAATAGCTTAAACCAAGGCCACAGCACCAAGCCATTGCATGAGGCAATAAATAAATTTTATCAATAACTTCGCTCCATATCAAAATACCATGCCTGAATATATTGCCGACCAAACCTTCGAAAAAGCCGATTTCACTTTACGTGCATTGCCAAAAGCAGAATACGAAAACTGCAAATTCATCAACTGCGATTTTTCCAATTCAGATTTAAGTGGTGTCAAATTTCTGGATTGTCAGTTCACTTTTTGCAACCTAAGCCTGGCCAGCATTACCAAAACAGTATTTAACGAAGTAAATTTCAACGATTGTAAAATGTTGGGATTGAGGTTCGAAAACTGTAACGATTTCGGGCTGGCATTTAGCTTTAACAATGCAAAACTAGATCATTGCTCTTTCTACAAACTCAAATTGAAAAAAACGGCTTTTAAAAATTCACAGCTGCACGAAGTCGATTTTTCAGAAAGCGATCTTGCAGGTGCTACTTTCGAAAACTGCGATTTATTGAATGCCACGTTCGACAAAACCATGCTGGAAAAAGCAGATTTTAGAACGGCTTACAATTATTCTATAGATCCGGACAACAACAGGATCAAAAAAGCTAAATTCTCACAATCTGGTTTAGCTGGCTTGCTGCACAAATATGATATCGTAATCAGTCAGTAATTTATCAGAGATTCTTGGTAATTTCATAACAAGATAAAGTTATGGAACAACCAAAACCAGAAAACATCGATCAGTATATCGCCAATTTCCCTGCAGCAACCCAGAAACTGCTGCAACAAGTGCGCGAAACCATTCAACTTGCAGTACCAGAAGCTAAAGAAGTAATCAGTTACGGTATGCCAGCCTTTAAGCAAAAGGGGATTTTAGTGTACTTTGCCGGTTATGCCAAACACATTGGCTTTTACCCTACCGGTTCTGGTATTGAAGCCTTTAAGAATGAATTTGGCGATTATAAATGGAGCAAGGGAGCAGTACAGTTCCCGTTGGATAAGCCTTTACCATTAGACCTAATTACAAGGATTACTAAATTTAAAGCGGAAATAGATTTAGGGAAAGTAGTAAAGAAAAAAAGCTAAGCGATCCAAACCTGGTCTCCTCTATCAAAAATCCATTTGTCATTTATTTTTTTTGCATATATATAAGTGCCCATTCCCCATCCGCGGCATCCAGAAACCATAATTGACGTTCGAAATAGTATTTTGCCCTATTCCTGTCCTTGTTAAAAATAACCCGGCTAAAAGTTAGATTTCCATTATAATTAAGATCTAACTTTATCGTATCTATATCTGCACTTATAATTTCAAACCCATCGCTATTCATGCTTTTAAACGATTTGAATTGAAAAGCTATTGTACTTTTAACGTATTTTCCATGCTTTTGGTAATAGAGAGATTTAAATTTGTTCATCGAAAATAAAGAATCTGTAACCGAATATTTTCGTCTCCTCCTTACTTCTTTATGTGGAAGATTTTTCGCAAGAGCATACATATCTTTAAAATCGTTTTTTGAAACCCATACAATCCCTTTTTCAAAGGTATTCAGGATCACTGTAACCTCTTCGTTTACGTTTTCTTCCTTCTTGAGCTTCCCGTTTTGGCAACCAAAGCAGAATATTAACGTTATAACGATAAAAGCGTTCTTCATTTCTTAAAGATGACAGGTTTACTGTTTTTCCATAAAAACCCGTATACCCAAAAACTTACTCACAAATTTCGGTGGAAAACTTGATTTTAAAAAGCCTTAATTTCTAAAAATCCTAACTAGCTTTGATCTTTTAATTTTAGATATGTTAACCCACCATAAAATAATTGCAGCCGAATTAAAAGTTGCAGAAAAGCAGGTAACTGCTACTATAAATTTGTTAGATGAAGGTGCAACTGTACCTTTTATTTCCCGTTACCGTAAAGAATTAACAGGCAGTTTGGATGAAGTTGAAGTTGCCGCAATCCGCGACCGTGTTTTGCAGTTACGCGATCTGGATAAGCGCCGCGAAGCCATCCTAAAATCCATGACCGATTTAGGAAAACTTACCCCTGAGCTCGAAAAACAGATTAACGAAGCAGAAACCATTTCGCTTTTAGAAGATATTTACCTGCCATACAAACCTAAACGTAAAACGCGTGCGTCGGTGGCTAAAGAAAAAGGACTTGAGCCATTGGCTTTACAGATTTTTGATCAAAACAATTTCGACCTGGATACCGAAGCAGATAAATTTATAGATACCGAAAAAGGCGTAAATTCTTTGGAAGAGGCTTTGGCCGGAGCAAGGGATATTATTGCAGAGATGATTTCGGAAAATGCCGAAGCCCGTACTAAAATGCGTACTTACTTCCAAGAAAAGGCTGAATTTAAAGCTGAAGTAATTAAAGGTAAAGAAGAAGAAGGCATTAAATATAAAGATTACTTTGAGTGGAATGAGCCCGTTAAAACCGCAGCCTCGCACCGTGTACTCGCGATGCGCCGTGGTGAAAAGGAATTGATTTTACGCTTAGATGCCCTTCCTCCTGCAGAAGGTGCCATTGCATTATTGGAAAACCAGTTTGTTTTAGGTAATAATGCAGCTTCAAAACAAGTTCAGCAAGCTTTAGAAGATGGCTACAAACGCTTACTTGAACCAGCAATGGAAACGGAGTTGCGTGTTTTCACCAAACAAAAAGCCGACGAGGAAGCTATCCGTGTTTTTGCCGAAAATGCACGTCAGTTGTTACTTGCAGCACCTATGGGCCAAAAAAATGTATTGGCTATCGATCCGGGTTTCCGCACCGGTTGTAAAGTGGTTTGCCTGGATAAACAAGGTCAGTTATTGGAAAATACAGCCATTTACCCGCACACCGGACAAGGGAATGTAAAAAATGCTGAATTTACCATTCAACAGCTTTGCGAAAAATATGATATTGAAGCCATTGCCATTGGTAATGGAACAGCTGGACGGGAGACTGAAGCTTTCGTTCGGGGTTTAAATTTACCGCATATCACCATCGTTATGGTGAATGAAAGTGGTGCTTCTATTTATTCTGCATCAGAAGTTGCCCGCGAGGAGTTTCCAACACAGGATATTACCGTTCGTGGTGCGGTATCAATCGGTCGCCGCCTAATGGATCCACTGGCCGAACTGGTGAAAATCGATCCAAAATCTATTGGTGTTGGCCAGTACCAGCACGATGTGGATCAGAATAAATTACAAGCCAGTTTGGACGATACCGTAATCAGCGCGGTAAATGCCGTTGGGGTAGAACTAAATACCGCTTCGAAGCAGATCTTAGCCTATGTTTCGGGCTTAGGACCTGCTTTGGCACAAAACATTGTAGATTACAGAAATACTAATGGCGCGTTTAAAAACCGCGAAAGCCTTAAAAAAGTACCTCGCCTGGGCGATAAGGCCTACGAGCAGGCTGCAGGCTTCCTGCGCATCCGCAATGCCGAGAATGTATTGGACACCAGTGGTGTACACCCTGAACGTTACGCAGTGGTAGATAAAATGGCTAAAGACCTGGGCACAACGGTTTCTGCATTGATGAAAGATACGCAGCTGCAAAAACAGATTAAGCCACAGCAATATGTAACCGACGAAATTGGTCTGCCAACCCTTAACGATATCTTAAAAGAACTGGCAAAACCTGGCCGCGATCCACGTGAGCAATTTGAGGCATTTAGCTTCACCGATGGCGTTAACGAAATTGCCGATTTAAGAACAGGTATGAAATTGCCAGGTATTGTAACCAATATTACCAATTTTGGTGCCTTTGTTGATATTGGCGTTCACCAGGATGGATTGGTGCACACCAGCCAATTGGCAAACCGCTTCGTAGCCAACCCGAACGATGTGGTAAAAGTGCATCAGAAGGTTGAAGTTACGGTAATGGAAGTGGATGTGGCCCGTAAAAGGATTTCGCTATCGATGAAAACCGAAGCAAGTCCGAAGTCGGAAGTCCGTAGTCAGAAGCCTAGAGAGCAGAAACCAAAGCAAGATTACAAGCCGAATAATAATAAGCAAAACTTCAAACCGCGCAATGAGCCAAAAGACGCTGATGGTGATTTGCAAGAGAAACTGGCAAAACTGAAAGGTATGTTTAAATAAATTTCAAGCCGTCATTTCGATCCGTTAGCCATCGGATCGAAATGACGATAGCTTTTATATATTTTCAAATTTATCCCTAAACTCCAACCTTTTCTTCGGTAAACTCTCCGGATAATTATTTTGAATAAAAGCAATCATCGCTTCGCGGATGTTGCACCGCAAATCAAATGCTCTGGAAGAATTAGAAGCACTCATTAAGAAACGTACCTCAATTGATCCATCTTTTGTGCTATCCGTAACCTGAACAACATTTACCCGTTTATCCCAAAGTGGATTCGCAGCAAGGAGTCTGGTCATCTCTTCACGTAATGGCTCAATGGGAATAGTATAATCCAGGTAAAGAAAAACAGTACCCAGCAAATCGGCCGATACCCTCGTCCAGTTCTGAAATGGCTTTTCAATAAAATAGGTAATCGGAAGGATTAACCTCCGTTGGTCCCAAATATTAACCACTACATAAGTTAAGGTAATCTCTTCTACTTTTCCCCATTCTCCTTCAACAATCAAAACATCATCAATACGAATAGGTTGTGTAAAAGCGATCTGAAAACCTGCCAATAAATTCCCTAAAGACTTTTGGGCAGCGAAACCAATAATAATTCCACCAATCCCAACACCTGTTAGCAAGCCTGCCCCTATTTTACGCATGCTTTCGAAACTTAACAGAATAATGGCCGCTGTAATAAGAATGATTAAAGAAACGATGAACTTGCGCACAAACTGCAACTGTGTTCTGATTTTACGCTCTTTCAGGTTATTTTCCTTGTTCAAATCATATTTAAAATAAAAATAATCTTCCAGTACATTAATTGTCCGCACCAGAATTAAAGCAAAGGTGATAGTAAGTGCAATTTCTAAAGCTTTATCCACAGGAGTACGATAAACAGGTGGCATCTGCATCAGCGTTAATGAAAAATTGAGGAGCAATAATGGAATAAAAACTCCTACCGGATGGCGCAGATGCTTGATAATCGATTTGATTAGGATAAAATCCCACCAGCGCGACAACAATATAAACACTTTATGGATAACAAATTTGATGAATATGCCGAGCAAAACCGCCAGCAGGCCAATAATGATATTCTTTAAAAACAAGGGAATGGGCGAACTGAAAAAATGACCGAGGTACTGCATAGAAAATGGGATTGGTTAACAAACACAACCTGAAGGCATCAACGATTAATTAACACCTATCATTTACTTTTGTTTATAAACAGATCAGCCCAGCACATTAATAAATTATATACTTTAGGGTTTTATATTCCATAAATAAATGAGCACATGGATTTTTTCGATGCCCAAAGCATATTTTTTACCGTTCTTGGCTATAAAATGAGTTATCTCGAGTTCTTTGCGGTCGTAACCGGAATTATCTCTGTAATCCTTTCAGCAAAAGCCAGTATCTGGAGCTGGCCCGCAGGTATTGTGAATGTTTTCCTATCAGCATTCTTGTATTATCAAACCCAGCTTTACCCCGATATGTTCCTGATGGTTTTCTTTTTTATTACCAATATTATGGGTTGGTGGCGGTGGAAAAATCCAAAACCTGAAGAAGAAGACAAAAACAAAGAACTCAAAATCAGCTTTATGCCGCTAAAACAGTTTTTAATGTTACTTGTTGCAGGTAGCGTTGGCACAATATTAATGGGTACGCTGGCCAGTCAGCTCCACAATTGGCTCCCACTGTTGTTTAACCTGCCAAGTGCTTATCCGTTTGTTGATTCATTTATTTTTGTAATGAGTGTAATTACCACTTTTTTAATGATACAGAAAAGGGTTGAGTGCTGGATTATCTGGCTCATGATCGATATCGTGGCTACCTATCTTTATTTTCTAAAAGGGATCAAATTTATGGGAATCGAATATTTCGTTTTCACCATTATTGCCGGCTTTGCACTTTGGAACTGGATAAAGGAATACAGGAGTTATTCGAAAACAGCATGAAAAGGGGATTAGTTATTGGCAAGTTTATGCCGATCCATGAAGGGCATATTGCATTGATCAATTTTGCTGCTACACATTGCGATGAACTGATCGTATCGATGAGTTTTACGCCTAATGATAAAATTGATCCGTTATTGCGTTTCGATTGGATCAGAACGATTTTTAAGGATCGGCCAAACATTAAACCGGCAATCATTGCAGATGATTTTGACGATGAAAGCCTGCCTATAACCGAACGCACAAATATCTGGGCCATCAGAATGCGTGAAGTTTATCCAAAGATAGACGTCCTGTTCAGTTCCGAATTTTATGGAGCACCTTTTGCCCTTAATTTACAGGCCGAACATTTTCTATTTGATGAGCCCAGGAAATTTAAGCCTGTATCTGCTACCCTGATCAGAAATAACCCTTTTAAATATTGGGAATTTATTCCGGAGCCGGTAAGACCATATTTTGTGAAGAAAATTTGTTTCTACGGACCAGAAAGTACTGGAAAATCGACTATGGCCGAAAAAATGGCTTTGCATTACAACACGGCTTTCGTTCCCGAAGTTGCACGCGAATTCATTACATCTAATGATATTACAGTTAACGACATTATCAATATTGGGATCGCGCAAACCGCGAGGGTAAAGGAAAAGACAAGCATTGCCAATAAAGTTGTTTTTTGTGATACCGATTTAATTACCACAAAAATATATTCTCAATACTATTTAAATGTAGTCCCGGATATTTTAAACGATCTTGAAAACGAAATCAGTTACGATTTATATTTTCTGCTGGATATTGATGTAGAATGGGTGGCAGATCACCTTCGCGATTTTGGCGATCGCCGTTTAGAAATGTTCAATTTATTTAAAGCAGAACTCGAAAAGCGTAGCATTAATTATATCCTGATCAATGGAAATTACCAAGAACGTGAAGAAAAGATCAAAAAAATTATAGACTCAATATTGGTGTAAATAAATCCATTTTTGTATCTTCTATTCAAATCCAAAATGATATGACAGCTAAACAAATGCTTCCTATCATCCCTGACAATATTCTGGTTAACAAAATTGATGAGCTAAGAGGCCTCAAAGTGATGCTCGATAGCGACCTGGCGGAGCTATATGGTGTAGAGACTAAAGTTTTAAATCAAAGTATCCGTAGAAATATAGAGCGTTTCCCAAACGACTTATGTTCGAACTAACTGCTGAAGAGTGGGAATCTTTGAGGTCACAAATTGTGACCTCAAAAAAAAGTAGAGGAGGAAGAACCTATTTGCCTCATGTTTTTACCGAACATGGCATACTGATGCTCTCGAGTGTTTTAAACAGCAGGCAAGCCATCCAGGTGAATATCCAGATTGTTAGAATCTTCTCGCGCATACGCCAGTTTATTATTGATAGTGGCGGCCTTAAACTCGAAATCGAGGAAATCAAACAAAAAATATTCAATCAGGACAAAAACATCGAACTGGTTTTTAGCTATCTGGATAAACTGATCGATAAGAAAATCGGGCCCAGGAAAAGAATTGGCTATATGCCCGATGATATGTGACCTTCACTTCGAATAGCACCAACTGCTTAATTTCGTAAACGGGATTGCAGCGATATCCTTTTTGCCATTACTTCTACATATTCAGTATAACAATGGCAAAAAAGATTTAGCGTAAAGCCCGGCCGAAACAACCGAAAAACTACTGCTTACGCTTTCCACAAACCCTAAAATACTTCCATTTTAAATGCTGGTGTGAAGTGTCTGTAAGCCCCTTGTAAACATCGGAATAACTTTAGTAAGAGGAATGCTATATATAAACCAAACTTTTTTCAATCAACTATTTGATAATAAAAGTATTCTATCTATCTTTGCAGTCCCAATTTTAATGGGAATAATAAATTGTTTAATAAATTAAATACAAGCAAGTGAATACGTTAAGTTACAAAACTGTCTCGGCCAATGCTAAAACTGTAAACAAACAGTGGATTGTTGTTGATGCGGAAGGCGAGATTTTGGGGCGCTTGTCATCGAAGATCGCTATGATCATCCGTGGTAAAAACAAGCCTGAGTACACCCCACACGTAGATTGCGGAGATAACGTAATTGTTATCAATGCAGACAAGGTTAAATTGACAGGAAACAAATTCAGCGAAAAGCAATATGTTTCTTATACTGGTTATCCAGGTGGTCAACGTTTTATCTCTCCAAAAGAGTTAATGGCGAAACACCCTCAACGTGTAATCGAGAAAGCGGTACGTGGTATGTTACCGAAAACTAAATTGGGTAAAAAATTATACACCAATCTTTTTGTGTATGCTGGTGCAACTCACCCTCATGCAGCTCAATCTCCAAAAACCATTAAACTTTAAGAAATGTCAGTTACTAACACTTCAGGCAGAAGAAAAACAGCTGTTGCACGTATCTACTTAAAAGATGGTGCTGGCACAATTACCGTTAACGGTAAAGATCACAAAGAATATTTCCCAACTTTACCTTTGCAATATATCGTTAACCAAAGTTTAGAAGTTTCTGAACTTACTGGCCGTTATGATATCACTGTAAACGTTCAAGGTGGTGGAGTAAAAGGACAAGCAGAAGCTGTTCGTTTAGCTATTGCTAAAGCGATTGTTGAACTAGATGCGGAGAAAAAACCTGCATTACGTGCTAAAGGCCTAATGACGCGTGATATGCGTATGGTTGAGCGTAAGAAACCAGGACGTGCTAAAGCTCGTAAGAAATTCCAATTCAGTAAACGTTAATCACAGGAGGCAAAGACAATGGCAAGAACAACTTATCAAGACTTATTGGATGCAGGTGTACACTTTGGTCACCTTACCCGTAAATGGAATCCAAAAATGGCTCCTTACATTTTCATGGAGCGTAATGGAATTCACATTATAGATTTAAATAAAACTTTAACTAAAACTGAAGAAGCTGCGGCAGCGATTAAACAAATCGTAAAATCAGGACGTAAAGTATTATTTGTATCAACAAAAAAACAAGCTAAAGGAATCGTAGCTGAACAAGCTAAAAAAGTAAACATGCCTTTCGTAACTGAACGTTGGTTAGGTGGTATGTTAACTAACTTCGCTACAGTTCGTAAGTCAATCAAAAAGATGTCTAACATCGATAAAATGACTAAAGACGGTACTTATGCTATCCTTTCGAAAAAAGAGCGTTTAATGATCCAACGTGAGCGTATTAAATTAGAATCACTTTTAGGTGGTATTGCTGATTTAAACCGTTTACCTGCAGCTTTATTCTTAATTGATGTTAAGAAAGAGCACATCGCGGTAACTGAAGCGTTAAAATTAAACATCCCTACTTTTGCGATGGTTGATACCAACTCTGATCCTTCTAACATCGATTTCCCAATCCCTGCGAATGATGATGCTACAAAATCTATCTCTTTAATTACTGATGTAATTATCAAAGCGATTGAAGAAGGTTTAGAAGAGCGTAAACGCGAAAAAGATGATGAAGCAGAAAAAGAAGCAGTAGCTGCTAAAGCTGCAGCTGATGCGCCTGAAGCTAAAGAGCCAAGACGTAAAAAAGCTGCTGAAGCTGAGGTTGAAGCCTCTTCATCAGAAGAAACTAAAACAGAAGAATAGTAATATTTTTTAATTGCAGGTTACTGGTTTCAGGTTTTAAGTTGGCTTAACACGAGTTTAACTTAGCGCTTGTAACTTGTAACCTGTAATTGTTATAACAAGATTGTAAATTTTAAAAAAGGAAATAAAATGTCTACAGTACAAATTTCTGCAGCAGATGTAAACAAATTGCGTCAACAAACTGGCGCTGGTATGATGGATTGCAAAAAGGCTTTAGTTGAAGCTAACGGTGATTTCGAAGCAGCTGTTGATTTATTACGCAAAAAAGGTCAAAAAGTATCTGCCGCACGTTCTGGCAATGCTACTTCTGAAGGTCTGGTATCAATCGCTCTTTCAGCAGACGGTACAAATGGTAAATTAGTTGCTTTAGCTTGCGAAACTGAGCCAGTTTCTAAAGTTGAAGATTTCCGTAACCTTGCTCAGGCTGTTTTAGCTGCAGCAGTTGCCAACAATCCTGCTACTGCTGAAGAATTATCAGCAATTACTTTGGAAGACGGACGTACAGTTGCTGAAACCATCACTGAACTAACCGGTAAAATCGGCGAGAAAATCGTTATTCAGGAGTATGCAAATATCTCTGGCGAAAAAATCGTTTCTTATATCCACTCTAATGGTAAAATGGGTGTTTTAGTAGTATTTGAAGGCGCTAATGGCACTGATATTACTGAAGCTGGTAAAGATGTTGCAATGCAAATTGCTGCAATGAACCCGGTTGCTGTTGATAAAGATGGTGTTGATCCAGCTACTATTGAGCGTGAAATCGAGATTGCTAAAGATGTTATCCGTCAGGAAGGCAAACCAGAAGAAATGGTTGAAAAAATCGCTGCTGGTAAATTAAACAAATTCTACAAAGACAGTACTTTATTAAACCAGGAGTTTGTTAAAGACAGTTCAGTAGATGTTCGTAAATTCTTAGACAACACTGTTAAAGGATTAACTGTATCTGCTTTCAAACGTGTACAATTAGGTGCATAAGCACTCATAAAACATTAAAAAGCCGGTTAGCTAAACAGTTAACCGGCTTTTTTTATTTCCTTGAAGCGGTATAGGCTCCTACCTCCTTGCCCGAATCATCGAGCATACTTACCACAACCTTATTTTTATCTGCTGTTATTTTGGTAATGGTTCTGTTGCCTTTTTGTGGCCCGCCACCAATAATTAAAGGGTAATGATTTAATGCTTTATCAGGCTGGTGTACCATATATTTGTGCGTATGACCACTCAACACCAAATCTACCTTTCCCTCGTTCAATAATGGTTCAAACAATTCAGTACAATGCTTTGGGCCATGGGCATCGCCCGAATAACGTGGTGGAATGTGCATCAATACAATACGGAAAGGTGCTTTTTTAAATGCTTTCGAATTGATTTCCGTTTTAAGCCATTCTGCCTGTTGAACACGGTACTCATCGAAATTCACAATCCCTGCATAAACCGGATGTGCATCTTCCTTATCTTCTCCGGTATCGATAACTACAAAGCGAACAGGGCCTAAAGTAAAAGCGGTATGGCCAACATGCATGTAATATTGTGCAAACTCGCGTGCAAATTTACCTCGGGTTTCATGATTTCCACGCACATATATAAAAGGTGTATTTTTAGCAAAGTTATCTACACAGGGTTGCAACATGTGGTCGATAATCTGTTTTTCGTCTGTCTGATAGTCGAAAATATCACCGTTAAAGAAAACAAAATCCTGCTGCGCTGCTGGCACAAGCCCTAATAAATGCGGAATAGACTCAGGACGATCATGAATATCGTTCATCATTACAAACGATACCGCTTCTTTAGCCTGGTTGGCATTCAAAAACGACTCTACATTGCTGCTTACTGTTTCGCCGTAAGTTAATTTATAGGGTTGAAAATCTTTGATCTCCTTGGATACAATCTTATAATAATACTTAACTCCAGGTTTCAGATTATTAAGCGTTACTGCATTTAGCTTGCTGTTGGCCTGCATTAAACCCAACTCAGCCTTCCCATAAGCTTTCTGGCTTAACTGATCGGCTTGTTCACCAAATTCTACCCAACCAGCGGCATTTTTGTTGGTTAACCACAAAATGGTCATCGAGTTGTTGAAATTGGTTTGAAGGTAAGGTCCTACTGCGATTTTGAAGGCATCTTCTCTTTCTGTTACATCTGCAATAGCTGATGCAGGCGCAACCAGAGTTGCAGCACTTAAAGTGAGTCCGGCCTTTAGAAAGCTCCTTCTATTGGGCTGATTTTCATTCATTTGATTAGTTTATCTTATTAATCAAATATATCGTTACAATATTTAACTTTGATTGTGTAAGCTTAAATTTACTCAAACGTTTGATATGCCTAAGATAATTCCCAATACCTCCTACTACAATAACAATACACTTATAACCAATCAGGAAATCGAAATCAGCGGTACAGAAATTGCAGCCATCAGGCCGGCTGCTGTTACCAATAATCAGTTGGTTACTGTGCCTGGTTTTATAGATTTACAGATTTATGGATCCGGGGGCCGCCTTTTCTCCGCCGACCCAACTATCGAATCGCTAACCATTATGGAAGACGATTTGCTAAAAAAAGGGACTACTGGTTTCCTGGCTTGCCTGGCTACCAATACCCCGGAAGTGTTTAATGCCTGTATCGAAACAGTTAAAGCACATCGCCCCTCAGCAAAAAACTGCCTGGGACTTCATTTAGAAGGGCCGTTTTTAAACCCAAAACGTTTAGGAGCACATGTTCCGGCATTCGTACGCAAGGCATCTCTTGATGAAATCAAAGAGTTGCTCGATTTTGGCGATGGTGTAATTAAAATGATAACCATTGCACCCGAGCTTCAGGATGATGAGGTAATTCAGTACTTGCTCGATAATGGCGTAGTCGTTTCTTTAGGCCACAGTAACGCCACCTTTGATGAGGCTACTGCTGCCTACAATAAGGGTGTACAAACCACCACGCACTTATTTAATGCCATGAGCCCTATCCACCACCGTGAACCGGGTATACCAACTGCAGTTTTTAATCATAATAAAGCTATGGCCAGCATCATTGCCGATGGTCAGCACGTAGATTTCGAAGTGGTTAAATTTGCGCAAAAACTGTTGAAAGATCGTTTGTTTCTCATTACCGATGCTGTTACAGCCTGCGCTACAGGCCCATACCAGCATGTACAAAAAGGAAATAAATATGTTATGCCAGATGGAACGCTTTCAGGCTCATCGTTAACCATGTTAGCAGCGGTTAAAAACTGTGTAAGCCATTGCGATATCGATTTAAACGATGCTTTGAAAATGGCTGCACTTTATCCTGCCAAATTAATCGGTATTGAGCATTTAAAGGGAACAATAGAAACTGGAAAGACAGCCGATTTGCTGGTTCTTGATAGTGCCCTGGAGTTAAAAGAGGTAATATTTAAAGGCGAAAAAATTTCTATTTAAATATTTACATCAATTGTGAAAAAGCATAGCGAGGTATTAAAAAATTGTTAATATTTTTGGGGTCATGAAATACAAACGCATCCTACTAAAGCTTAGCGGAGAATCGCTAATGGGCGACAAACAATACGGCATTGATAATGAACGCGTTAAGCAATACGCAGAAGATATTAAAGCTGTACACGATAAAGGTTTAGAAATCGCAATAGTGATTGGTGGAGGAAACATTTTTAGAGGTTTAAGCGCCGAAAAAAGCGGGATGGACAGAGCACAGGCCGATTACATGGGCATGTTGGCTACCGTAATCAATTCTATGGCCTTGCAGGATGCCTTAGAAAAAGTGGGCATTAAAACGCGCTTACTTACTGCGATTAAAATGGAACAGATTTGCGAACCTTTTATCCGCAGAAGAGCCGTTCGTCACCTGGAAAAAGGACGCGTAGTTATTTTTGGTGCCGGTACTGGTAACCCTTATTTCACTACCGATTCTGCTGCTGCTTTACGCGCCATAGAAATTAAAGCCGATGTAGTATTAAAAGGAACCCGTGTAGATGGTATTTATACTGCAGATCCGGAGAAAGATGCCAACGCAACAAAATTTGAACAGATTTCTTTCAGAGAAGTGTACGATAAAGGGCTTAATGTTATGGACATGACTGCTTTTACACTTTGCGAGGAAAACCAGTTGCCTATTATTGTGTTTGATATGAACAAACATGGCAACTTCATGAAAATTGCCAGTGGCGAACCAATTGGTACCCTGGTTAAATAAGCATATTAAAAAAATTAATTCGTAGAAATACCCACAATTATGAACGAACTCATACAATTACAATTAATGGATGCCCAATCTTCAATGGATAAAGCCATCGATCATTGTGAAGCAGAATTAACTAAAATTAGGGCTGGTAAGGCATCGGCAGGAATGCTTGATGGCATTTTCGTTGATTATTATGGTGCTTCAACTGCTTTGGCACAGGTGGCAAGCATCAACACGCCTGATGCAAGAACTATTGTGATCCAGCCATGGGAAAAATCGCTTTTAACGGTAATCGAAAAAGCCATCCAGGTTGCAAATATCGGTATCAACCCACAAAATGATGGTATTGTAATCCGTTTGGTTGTACCACCACTAACCGAAGAGCGCAGAAAGGAACTGGTTAAAAAAGTGAAAGAAGAAGCCGAAAGAGGCCGTATCACTGTACGTAACATCCGCAAAGATGCCAACGAGAAAATTAAAAAACTAAAAGGCGATGGTGTTTCTGATGACGAGATCAAAACCGGTGAAGGTGAGGTTCAGAAACTAACTGATGCGTACATCATCAAAGTAGATAAACACGCGGAGGCTAAAGAAAAAGATGTAATGACAGTTTAATCTGTTTAAATGATAATAAAAAAAGGGAACTGATTGGTTCCCTTTTTTTATTGAAATTACTTTTTTGCGCTCGATGGCCTCACATTTAACGTGGTAGGCAGCGAAATTTGCGTATTTCCGACGTTCTGCCCGGCTTTTTTAAGCTTATTGAGTAAAACCTTCATGATATTCTCTGCAATGGCTTCTAAAGGCTGTGCTATCGCCGTAACAGCTGGTTCGCAGAATTCCAAAATCTCAAAGTCATCAAAAGATACCACTGCCAGATCTTTATGAATCCGGATGCCCGATTTTCTAAAAGTCCTTAAGCCATCCAGGCAAATGTAGTTGGCAGCAAAAATTACCGCATCAAGCTGTTTTTCGGCTTTAAAAAAGCTAACCATCTCCCGAATCGAATCTTCAGAGCTTGTGTATTTAATTTTCTTTACAACAGCTGGTAGTTTATGTTTTTCAATTGCAGTTTCGTAACCCGCCAGGCGGTCTACCATTTGCAACTGTTGCGTATCAATGGTAACAAAGCCAATATTTTGGTAACCATTGTTAATCAGGTGCTCTGTTGCTTCGAATGTGCTTTTCTTATTATCAATAATTACATAATCGGTTTTTACATCCTGTACATAACGGTCAAACAAAACTACAGGCGCATCCGTTTGGATCAGCTTCTTCACCTCATCTTCCAACCCTTCCGGCAAGGCCATAATATAACCATCAACATGGCGGTCTTCAAAAATCTGCAACAGTTCTATTGCCTTTTCTGTATCGTTACGGGTACTGCTAAAAAGGATTTTATAACCGAGGCTCGATGCAATTTCATCGATATGACGGGCTATCCCCGAAAAAAAAGGTTCTGAAATATCATCAACCAAAAAGCCGATAATTTTAGTTTTACCCGTTCTTAAACTGGTTGCCAGTGCATTTGGCTGATAGTTTAATTCTGCAACCAGATCAAGTACCTTTTTGGTAAGGGCTTCACTAATATTTTTTTCGCGCGCCTTTCCATTAATTACAAATGATACGGTGGTAATGGAAATATTTAATTGTTTGGCTATATCTTTTATTGAAACGCGTTTCTTCATCACAGTACTTAAGTCGTTTTGAATAATTTAAGCTGGTAATATAACAATAATCTGCAAAGATTGTCATCTAAACTGATTCTCTTAAACAAAAAAAGAGCAACCTATCCAGGATTGCTCGATTAACTAACTTATTATTCATAAAAAATGCTGTTGGGGAAGGAGTCGAACCTTCAAGGGGTAGTTAGCTACAGTTCAAAAAATTAATTTGTGGTCAACCCAATAAACTGCGTTTGTCCCATTATTCCCCACCACCGAGACAAGGAGGCGTGTCTGCCAATTTCACCACCCAACATTTTAAAAGTTAACAGTTTTAATTTGTAGCTTTCAGTTTTAAACTGCAAACCGTAAATTGATAACTGCAACCAGCTGTAGGGGAAGGAATCGAACCTTCAAGGAGTGGTTAGTACCGAAACCGGTATATTCCCATTATTCTCCGCCACCGAGACAAGGAGGTGTGTCTGCCTGTTTCACCACCCTACAGTATGTTTAGCAATCTTGAAAGAACGTTTCCTTTTTGTTAATTGCTTGATACAAATGTAAAGGAACAACCAATACCTTGCAAATATTTTAAACATTTAATTTTATTTTTATAATATTGATAAATATTCGTAAATTCGCTTATCATAATTCAAAAATATGCTTAAAAAAGACAATTCCAATTTAGAAATTGACAACCTCGATATCGATATATTGAAACAATTGATGCAGGATGCCACTAAACCGTATACAGAAATAGCTAAAGATCTGATCGTTTCAGGCGGTACTATACACGTGCGGATGAAGAAATTACAGGAAATGGGGATTATTAAAGGTTCTCATTTAATTATCGATCCGCAAAAAGCAGGCTATGATATTTGTGCTTTTTTGGGTATTTATCTCGAAAAGGGAATACAGTATAAAGATGCGGTTGCGCAGCTGAGTAAAATTAAGGAGGTGGTAGAGCTACACTATACTACAGGAGCCTATAGTATGTTTGCAAAAATAATCTGCAGAGACACCAACCACCTGCGTCATGTTTTAAATGAAGAAATTCAGGCAGTGAATGGCATTCAACGTACCGAAACTTTAATTTCATTAGAAGAGAGCATTAAAAGGCAAATTGAGTTGGGCTAAGTAAAGACTAAAGGGGAAAGACCAAAGTTAAAAGACGATAATCTGTGTGATCCTAAAATCTGTGAAATCATACCGCAGGCTAAAAAATTACGTATCCTGTTTGAAAATGAATGTTCATTAGGGCTTCGGGAACAGCAGTTCCGTTATTCGCTATAGCCCCGAATTGCAATCGGGCGCTGCCGCTTCTACCGGGTTTATTAACAAAGGTAAACGCAATAATAGCGATCGCTCCATAAACGATTGCACAGATTAGCCTCCCAACCATTAATAGTAGCATAATATTGGCCACATAGACCCGATAGGAGTAAGCATCCCGATTTTTCATCGGGATAAAACGGAAAGCGGGAGGAAATTTAGATAGTGATGCAGGTATTGCTCTTCAAAGAACAATAATCAACAATAGCATGCGCTTTAAATAGAAATAATAACTATTTCAATAACTGATAAGCTACCAACGCTGCAACATAAGCCATGGCCGTCATATAAGCCAATTGAATAACCGGCCATTTCCAGCCTTTGGTTTCGCGGTAAACAATGGCTACTGTACTCATGCATTGCATAGCAAAAGCATAAAAAAGCATTAATGAAATACCGGCAGCAAAAGAATAAACCGGTAAACCAGTACGGCTGTTAACCGAAGCTGCCATACGCTCTCTAATGGTCGAGGTATCCTCATCGCCGCCGTCAACACTGTAAATGGTTGCCATAGTGCCTACAAAGGCTTCACGGGCAGCAAAAGAGGTGATTAAGCCAATGCCAATCTTCCAGTCGTAACCCAGCGGACGGATTACAGGCTCAATCCAGTGCCCAAGTACACCTACATAAGAATTTTCAAGCTTTTCGGTTGCTTCCAAAACCTTAATGTGATCGGTATTTTGGGTGGTATCGGCCAGTGCCGCAGCATATTTCTTTTCTATATTTTCGAAACGGTCTCCGGGTCCGTAAGCAGCCATTACCCATAGAATAACCGAAATGGCAATAATTACTTTACCAGCTTCGAAAACAAAGGTTTTCGATTTCTCGTACATGGTAAAAAGTACATTCTTCCACCTCGGCATACGGTAAACAGGCAGCTCCATTATAAAGTATGATCTTTCTTTGGTTTTGATGATGAGTTTCATCACCCAGGCTACCAATACCGCAGCCACAATTCCTACCAGGTACATCACCATTAGCGCCAGGCCCTGCAGGTTAAAAATACCCAGCACATGCTTTTGCGGAATAATTAAGGATATGATCAGGATATATACCGGGAGCCTCGCCGAACAACTCACCAAAGGGGTTACCAAAATGGTAATCATCCGGTCTTTCCAGTTTTCGATATTCCTTGCCGCCATAATTGAAGGAACGGCACAGGCCAAACCACCAATCATTGGCACCACCGATTTACCGTTGAGCCCAACCTTACTCATAATTTTATCCATCATAAAGGTAACACGGGCCATGTAGCCGGTATCTTCTAAGATGGAAATGAAGGCAAAAAGAATGGCAATTTGAGGGATAAATACAAAAATACCGCCCAAACCGGCAATCACGCCATCCAATAATAAATCGGTAAGCATACCGGCCGGCAAATATTCGTGTCCAAGTTCGGTAATAAATCCAAAACCACTTTCAATCCAGTCCATCGGGTAAGACGACCAGGCGAATATGGCATTAAAAATTATAAAGAGAATCAGCAAAAATATAGTAAAGCCCCAAATTTTATGGGTAAGTATTGCATCAAGTTTATCGCTGAAAGAGAATTTCTTTTCTGTTCCTTTATCCACCACCACATCAGCAAGAATAGTACTTAAATGCTTGTAACGTGCTATGGTTTCAGCGGCCTGCATTTTAGCCGATTCGAAATGGTTCGATTGCTCTATTTCTTCAATTTCTTCCTGCTCTTCTTTGGTGAAGAAAGTTAAATGCTCGTGCTGATGCAAAACCTGCAGGGCATAATAATCGTTGTCTGAATTTAGTTTTGCCTTAATTGCATTAATTGCTTCAGGGGCCAGAAAATTTAAATTAACTTCCTGAAACTGCGTGGCTATTTTAGTGGTATTGGCTATGGCATTTTTAAGTTTATCGATGCCAATGTTATTTCTTGCCGAGATAGAAACTACCTGAATACCTAATTTTTCGGCCAGCTTATCCAGATTAATCTCAATGCCTTGCTTGGTAGAAAGATCGATCATGTTTAAAGCCAAAATCATCGGGATGCCCAGATCGGCCACCTGCGAATACAAAAGCATATTACGCTTAAGATTGGAGGCATCGGTAACCAATACGATTACATCAGGATGGCTATTGTTCTTTTTATCGGCCAGCACCTGAAAAACAATGCTTTCATCGGCGCTTTTGGGGTAGAGACTATAAGTTCCGGGCAAATCGATAATTTCAGCATCTTTATCGCCTGCAAGTTTGGTAAAACCTGTTTTCTTATCAACTGTTATACCCGGGAAGTTACCAATTTTCTGATTTAAACCGGTTAAGCGGTTAAATAACGTAGATTTACCTGTATTGGGATTACCAACTAATGCAACTTTAATATCCAAACCCAAATATTTATTGAATGATTACCACATCAGCTTCGCTTTTACGCAAACAAAGCTGATAACCAGCAACACGAATGGCCATTGGATCGCCAAGAGGGGCAAAACGTTCAACCTCTACAACCTCGCCCGGCAAGCAGCCCATCTCCATTAACTTTACAGACATATCTAAATCTGTAAAAGCTACAATTGTTCCTTTTTCTCCAACTTTTAGGTGCGACAGTTTCATCTGTGTTTATTTATATTTTATTAGCCAGATGGAGCCTAACGGGTTCATGTGCTAAATTTGGCGCAAGTTAGCCTTTCTTTAGATTTATTCCAAATAACATAGCTTTTACATTCGGGAAATAATGCAGGGTTTTACGGTATCGTGATTAATTTCTTTGACGACCGCCGCCAAAACCACCACCGCCTCCGCGGTTTCTTCCGCCACCACCTTCTTCATTACCGTGGATCCGGTTTCTACCTCCCATCCGGTTTAGGGAATAGGTAAACGAAAACATAAAATAACGTTGCAATACATTATAGCTTTCATCGCGAATGGTATTGTTATTGGCTGTACGGCTTACACCCTGGTTTTCGTTTAGCAAATCGTTTACTGAGGCTTTAAAAGTACCACGGTTTTTGAAAAACTGCTTGCTTAAATACGAATTTACCAGCGTAAAATGGGTATCGAAAGCCTCTCCCCTCCCAGTGTTCTGGTTATAATCGGCATCGATAGACCAGCGGATATCGCCAGGGAACATATAACTTACACTAATATTTGGACTAAAGGTATAATACCGGGTGTTCGAATTGGGCTGAACGGAATAGGTTGCCCGGTTAATTGAACCACTAACCCCTGCAGTTAAATCGAGCTTCTCTAAATTGGAAACCAAGCGGTAGCCATTGGTGACAGACCAGCTGTTGGTTATATTTTTTAAGCTGTTGGTAAAGTTTACATCGCGATTATAGCTCCCACTAACATTGATGTGAAAATTAAGCTTATTATCGGCCATTACAGGCAAACTTAAAGATGAAGACAACGAACCAGAATAAACACCATTAACATTCACCGGAGTTACAGCCAGTTTGCCCTGATCTTTTCCGCTTTGAATTAAACTGGTACTGTTTGCAATCTGGTTAGCAGTTTGGGTAAGATTCAGGTTAACAAATAACGACCTGTTTTTGCCTACAGTAAATGTATTATAGGCAATGCGCAGGGTATTGTTAAACTCGGGCTTTAAATCGGGGTTACCCACCGGAATACTTTGTGTATTGGTATTATTCTGGATAGGCTGTAACTGTTGTATGGTAGGTTGAGTGGTACTACCGCGGTAATTGAACACCAAACGCTTACTGTTGCTAAAATTATACCTGAACATAGCCGAAGGAGTATAATTAAAAACATTTTGTTTTAGTGTAAAACCCTGCGTAATGTTATTGTTTTTCCGGTCGGTATTTTGAACTGCCATACCCACATTCCAGTTATATTTTTTGGCCATTTTATTAAAGCTAAATCCAGCCGCATTGGTTAAAATGGTATTCTCGTATGAGTTACTGAATGTCTGATCCAATAAATCGTACTCGAGCGTAGCCGGATTAAAATTATAGGTAAAACGGTCGGAAGTGTTGTGGTTATATCCGTTCTGATAGTGAAATTCCAAGCTTAGGGTCTTATCTAAGGGTTCTGTATACACCAAACGGGTATTCTGATTAAGCGATTCGCTTTCCTGATCATTAAACTGGTTAATTACCTTTCGTGTGATTGCCCCACCTTCATCTCTTGTTTCGGGGTTATTGTTGTAGTTATCAGCATCATTGTTGTTAATGCTGGTGTTGAAATTCAAGGATAAGGTTCGTCCGCGGCGCATAAATTTTTTACGCAGCAAAATATTGTTACTAATTGATGGGGCGGTGTTGTGGTTGGTTAATATCTGCGATCCATTTGTTTTATAGGTACTGTAATCGCGGTTGTAAAAACTACTGTTCAGGCTCTCGTTATCTGTATAGCTTAAATTTGGCTCTATCTTTAGTGAGGTTAACGAATCGAGTTTAGTATCGACCATAAAATTTAAACGATGGTTTAAGCGGTCGGAAGTATTGGTTTGGTTATTATTAAAAACCGTGGTAACATTGCCCAAAAGATTTTGTGTAACGCTATTGCGCAGAATGAGATTGTCAGATTTATTCACAAAATAACTCAGGCTGATTTCGGTTTGATCGGCATATTCGTCAGAGAAGTTAAATCCACCGGCCTTAGTATCTGTAATCCCGCTACGGCCACCATTTCCGCCGCTGTTACCGCCACCTAAACCACCACCAAAGTTTTGCTTGTTTACATTGTTGAACTGCCCAATTACACTTAGCCGTCTGTCCTGGTTAAAATGGTTGATATTTGTGTTTATGTCGTAACGGTCGTTAGATCCATAACCTCCCGAAGTGTTGCCAAAGTAACCATTCTTCCGGTCCTTTTTGGTTGTAATATTAATGATCTTAGTCCTCGAACCATCATCTATACCGGTAAACTGGGCCTGATCTGAAAGTTCGTCGATGATCTGGATTTTATCTACCATATCTGCCGGTAGGTTTTTGGTTGCCAGTAAAGGGTCGTTCCCAAAAAACAGCTTTCCATCCACCTTAACTTTTGTAATGGTTTCGCCCTGGGCTTTTACCGCACCCGATTTATCGACTTCTACTCCGGGTAGTTTTTTTAACAGATCTTCTACTACTGCGTTTTCTACCACTTTAAACGAGCCTGCATTAAATTCAAGCGTATCTTTCTTTACCACAATCGGAGGCACTTCTGCCTTGATATCAACGGTTTGAAGCTCAATTGCACCTCCTTCTAAAACAATATCGCCTAAGCTTACATCCGGTTTATCGGCTGTAATGGTAAAATCTTTCGTGATATTTTTTAATCCCAAAAATGCAGCATATACTCGGTAAGGGCCAGGTTTCAGATCTTTGAAAACAAACTTTCCGTCTTCGGTAGTACTCATTGCACCAACCATACTCGAATCGGTTAGGTTCCTTACTGCCAAAGAAGCATAATCAATTGGTTTTTTATCTTTCGATTGAAGCACCCTCCCACTCACCGAGCCGGCTTTTTGGGCATAAACAAAATAAGAACATAGTACAAGAAGCAGCGTAAAGATTGGTTTCATTCGGTTAGTTTGGTTTTTATAACATAGAGACTATCAGCATATTTAAAGGTTTATTTTAACTTAAGTAACAAATGAAATACACAATTGTCAGCTTTACATTTAATAAGCTGTTACGGCTGTAAAACAAAAAAGGCCCGAGAAACGGGCCTTTCAATTCTGGTATTGATATTTTTTACATTCTCATGCGTCGGCCTTCACCACCCTGACCCGGCATTTGCATATCGCCGCTCATGGTACGACCACCAATACGGGTTAACGAATACGTGAACGAGAACATGTAGTAACGTTTTAGCACGTTATAGTTTAAATCGGTAATTGAAGTACCTGATGTAGTTCTCGAAATACCTGTATTCTGATTCAATGCATCATTTACAGAGAATTTAAAAGTAGCTCTGTTTTTAAAGAACTGACGACTGATGTAAGGGTTAAGAATGGTATATTCCTGGTTATACAAATCGCCACCACCAAAATTTCTGAAATAATCGATGTCCATAGCCAGCCTGATATTTGCCGGGAATACATAGCTTACATTAAAGCTTGGGTTAATGGTGTAATACTGCGTATTTGCCGATTGCTGTGCCGAAAACGTAGAGTTGGTATAGCTACCGGTAATGCCACCAGTTAAATCAAACTTATCTACGTTGGTAACCAGTTTATAGCCATTAGATATGGTATAACTATTGGTCACGTTTTTAACCAGTTGAGTACTCGCGTTAGGGGCAATAAAGTTTACGTTTCTGCTATACGAACCGTTACCCGAAATATTTAAGGTAAGCTTACGCTCAGGCATTAAAGGTAAAGACCAGGTTGCATTGGCATTACCGGCATAAACGCCATTAACGTTAATATAACTAACCTGCTGAAGGCCGCCAGATATTGGAACAACGGTATTTCCAATACTGTTAAAGGTCTGTGTAAGGTTTAATCCGGCAAAGAAGAAACGACCACTTTCAATATTGAAATTATTGAAGTTAATCCTCAACTGGTTATTAAACGAAGGTTTCAACTCCGGGTTACCTACGTAACGGGTTTGCGAATTTGTATTATCTGGGATAGGCTGAATCTGATCGATGCTTGGTTGCGTAGTAGAACCACGATAATTGATAAATAATCGTTTACGGTTACTGAAATTATATCTAAACTGTGCAGATGGCGTAATGTTAATGAAGTTCTGTGTACGTTTTAAACCTGTAGTTAAATTGGTATTTACCCTATTGGTCTGCTGTGCGGCTACACCAATGTTCCAGTTGTATTTTTTCTCTGTTGTAGTAAAACTAAAACCAGCCGCATTGGTTAAAGTACGGTTATTATAAATATTCGAAAATGTATTATCTACTAAATCGAATTGCAACGTAAGGGGATTATAGTTATATACGTCTCTCTGCGAATCGCTGTTAGAATAACCGTTCTGATAATTAAATTCTACACTTAAGGTTTTATTTAAAGGCTCAGTATATACCAACCTTGTAGTGTTGTTTATAGCATGGCTACTGGTGTTGTTTAACTGGTTGGTTAACGAATCTCTTTTTACTCCACTTTCAGTAATATGATCTAAACGGTAATTCTGATTGGTACCGTTGTTGTCGTTAATACTGGTGTTTACATTAAGCGAAAGGGTACGGCCCCTACGTTTAAAACTTTTACGGACTAATAAATTATTGGTAACAGCAGGAGTAGCAGCAGTAGTTGTATTTTCCTGACTTCCATCTGTAATACTCGTTACATAATTCCTGTAATACTTGGTTATGCTACTGCCATCACTTTCTGTGTAAGTTACGTTCGGCTGGATCTTGATAGACAATGAAGGATCGATCTTCGTATCCACCATAAAATTAAAACGGTGATTGGTACGGTCGGTTGTATTGTTTAAATTCTGCGTAACATCGGTTGTAATCCCTCCAAAAAGATTTTGGATGTGTGAGTCCTGAATGATATCGGCAGTCGATTTATTGAAGAAATAACTGGCCTGAAACTGTGTACCATCTTTGTAAGTATCGGCAAAGTTTAAACCCGCAGCATTCGTTGTAGTGATACCACCGCCGCCACTGCCGGAGTTACCCCCACCGCCGCCGCCAAAACCGCCACGGCCTCCACCTCCGCCAAATCCGTTTCCTACGCCACCACCCTGACCAAAGTTTTGTTTATTTACGTTGTTAAACTGACCAATGAAACTGATCTGACGGTCATCGTCAAACTTGTTTACATTTAAACTGGCATCGTAACGGTCGTTAGAACCATAACCTACAGTACTATTACCAAAGTAGCCATGTTTCATGCCATTTTTAGTAGTAATATTCAGGATTTTATTTCTGGTTCCATCATCAATACCGGTAAACTGTGCCTGTTCAGAAAGCTCATCAATTACCTGTATTTTATCAACCATATCGGCTGGTAAGTTTTTGGTTGCCAATAAAGGATCATTACCAAAAAATTCTTTTCCATCTACCTTTACTTTGGTTACCGTTTCGCCTTGGGCTTTGATACTTCCATCTTTAGCTACCTCAACTCCGGGTACTTTCTGCAATAAGTCTTCAACTACAGCGTTTTCGCGCACTTTGATTGATTTGGCATCAAATTCTAGGGTATCCTTTTTTACTACAATCGGAATGGTAGCGGTAACATTTACGGTTTTTAAATCAACACCATCATCGCTCATGGCAATTTCGCCAGCATTTACTGCCGCTTTAGCCACTTCTACGTCTTTAGTTGCTGTTTTTAAACCCAAAAAGGCTGCATAAATCCGGTACTTGCCTGCTGCTATAGCTTTAAAGCTAAATGATCCATCCGGATTGGTTTGACCTGAGGCCACCACACTCGAATCTTTCAAACTTTTAATTGCTATGGTAGCAAAATCAACCGGTTTTTTATCTTTTGCGTTAATTACTTTACCGCTGATAGCGCCGGTATTTTGCGCCTGGGCAAGATATCCACAAAATAGGAGAACTATAAAAATTGCCCTCTGAACGTTCTTTTTCATCAAAAAAATTTAGGTATTACATACAAAACTAAGCTATCAGACTCGGCAAAAGCTTAAAGGTTTGTTAAGGTGTGTTAAAAGCTTGGTAACATTTTAAATACAGCAAGCGAGCTGCAAATCAAATCGAAAAGGGAGGGAGGGATTTGACTATGTTATTTTTGTGGTGAAGGATAACTCTTGTAATATACTTTCGGGCAGTTACAGTTTTTTTTAAAAATACTGCAGCTGCTTAAACATATGGTTACCATAACGCAGATAATACTAACTTTCGTTTTCATTGAAATTTAATTTATGGAGCAATACATAACTGAAAACAGCCATTAACGCACCTAACATATCACAGGCAAAATCCCACCATTCGGCAGAGCGGTAGGTAAAAACTTTCCACTGTAATATTTCGATTGTACCTCCAATAATGGCATTGATCAGGAGGATTTTAAAAATTGTTAATGTTCTGAAAGCGAAAGTATGCTGATACCTTATTTTACCATAAAAGAGCAGCACAGATAAAACAAAGAAAAACCCCAGATGAGTCATTTTATCAAAACCTTCGAAGAAAAAACCCGGACCAGAAGACTCAGGCATCCTCATATTACAAAGCACTAAAATAACAAGGGTCCAGATAATGGCCCAGATTTGTCTTTTTAGTGCTTTGTACAAAATATGATAAATTAAGCGCCTACCAATTCCTGGTATGCAGCAGCTGTAAGCAAACCTTCTACTTCAGTTAAATCAGCTAAAGATACTTTAACCATCCAGCCTTCTCCATAAGGATCAGAGTTAACCAATTCAGGGTTGTCGTTTAGGTCAGCATTAACTTCTAATACGGTTCCGGTAACAGGCATATATAAATCAGATACGGTTTTAACGGCCTCTACTGTACCGAAAACTTCTTCTTTAGCTACTTCGCTACCTACGGTGTTGATGTCAACATAAACGATATCACCTAACTCGCGTTGTGCAAAATCAGTTACGCCAATATAAGCTTCGTTACCTTCAACTCTAACCCACTCGTGGTCTTTAGTGTACTTTAATTCTGATGGAAAATTCATTATTTTATATGTTTTGAAAATAAGTTATTTATTTTTTACTCTCCTTAGCCAACATACCAGCTGCAAAATATTTATGCAATTGGTAGTGTTTGCGCTTCAAAAATACAATTTAGTTTATCCATTCGCAATGGCTTAAAAATTAACTTATCAGAAAAGTTGAATGTTGCGATTACCATGGCTGGTCAAGGTCAAACTCAGAAATAATATCTATATTGAAAATACAAATTAACACTCAATATGAAACCTTCCTTTGTTTATACCTTAAAAGTATGCCTGGCAACCTTAATCGCTTCTGTTCCCCTTACTATGGCGATTGGATTTGTCTATATCGGTTTAATTATGCTGATTAAACCAGCGAATTATAACTTCACTTTTAACATTCCGTTTAACCATGTGTTTATTTTTGTCGGCATCGTTGCTGTATTTATTACATTTAATATATACCTGATTGAAAAAATGGGGTATAAAAGATTTATAAATGACAGGCCCATCGCGCACTCAATTGTAATCTTTCTTTTTTATCTGATTGCCAGCGGAAGCACCTATTTAATGCATTTCGACCATCTTGTATTCAGTTATGTCCCCATGTTCATCACGGCCTATTTATTTAGCAGGATATTCTCTATCGGGCGGAACAATGTTTTTTCGAACCAACCGAATGAAAGAGATAATAGTAACCTAGAGCCGTTAAGTGATCAATAACTTTTCACTATCTGTGACATTGATTTGTTCAACATTTTTTCTTCCGCATGAAAAAGCCCCATTAAAAATGAGGCTTTTCTATATGATTGAAGATTCATTAATTCAACGTAAACCTTAAACTAAAGCCAAAATTACTAAATGAAGTATTAAAGGTTTGCGAGGTATAAGGCTTGGTAATGTTCGAATCGTAAAATAACTTAATATTAAACTTTTGGTTTAACACATAATCAACGCTAGGCCTTAGGGTAATGTTTTTTGCCCCTGAAGAAACCTCTGCTTCAGTAATATCAGCCCGGTAAATAACGGTTTTATTATCGCGAATGGCCACATCGAGTTTAAAGTCCATGTTGTTATCCATTTTTAAGCTTTTAAACCAGCCAAACGGGAAACGGAATTTATTGGTACGGTAACCCAGGCCTAAAACCATATTGTTTTCTGATAGTTGTGCCAGCTGGCTGTTCGATAAACTTAAGCCCAATAAACGTGATCGGTTTAACTCGAAAGAAGCCGTCAGGTTATTTTTAAACCTGGTATCTACCCCAACCAGTGGTGCAAAATATTCTGAAATCGTAACTTGTGCAAACTGGTATTCGGGTAAAAAGTTATTGTTTACATCCCTGCTACTCACTGCTCCATTGGTTTCCTGATAACGCAAAAGCGAATTAAATCCATTGATGTTATAAGCAGAACGGTAACCGTGCCTGATATCGACCGACGAAAATTTATCGGCAATAAAAGGAATGCGAGTTAAGCCACTGTAGGTTAAGTTCCAGTTTGGAAGTGGAATTTTAGGGAAAGAATTCATTTTAACCTTTCCGGCATCCTTGCCCGCATAGGCAGCCATAAAAGCTGAGATAATTACATCCTGACTTTCTTTGCTATACCCGTCGGCAAAACCTCCGGTAGCGCCCGATGAATTTGGATTTTGCGCACCCAACCTTCTCGAAATCACACTGCGGTTATTCATAAACTGCTGGAACAAGCCCGAAACCCGGGTTGCATTATTTTCTTTAAACGCAGTACCTAAAGCGATGTAAGAAATGCTGTAATCGCCCGTGGTAATGGCACTCAGGTTTTCAAATGATGATACACTGGCCACATACCTGAAATTGGTTGAGAAATTTCGCGTTTGCGCCTTGTTTGCTTTTAAAGTAATCCGCAAATCTTTAAAAGGTTCTACCTGGCCAGTCAATTGTAAATCTTCGCGAAGCGTGTTTACATACAACTGGGTTTGTAAGGTATCGGTGGTTAACCAACCGTTGTTTAACGCCATTTCGCGTATGTCGCGCTGACTACCAAAAGCAAAGCCTAAACCTGGTGCACCTGTGGCGTTATCGATACCAAAATACTTGGTTGTTGGCAGATAACCCGGCAAGAAAATACCCTTGGTTTGTACAAAGCTGGCGTTTACATTTTTTAAACTGGTTAATATGTTGATGAAAAAGTTTTTCGCCTTATTTCCATTATCATCGTTACCGGCATTGCGTATAAAACCAAACTTATTGTATAGTGTGGTTAGATTTAAAGTCGGGTTAACCTGTACCGTCCGGCTGTTTTGTACCGTGTTACCTAAATTGATATTTGGATCGCGCAGGGTAGCCAGCGGCTCGGTTTGCCAGTTAAAGTTGGTTCCGTAACGGGTTTTAATGGTAATCCAGTTTAAACCTGGTATCTTATCAATCGGCAGATTATAGGTAACGTTTAAGTTGTGGTTATAATCGGTTGTACGGCCTAAACGTTTTAAGTTTTCCCAAACGGTATCTCGTTTCAGTCCTTCAATTCTTCCGTCTGGTTCATCAATAATAGAATAGTTGGTGGCGTTAAAATCTAACTGTAACGAACGGGTAAGGTTCCAGGCTATGCCGTAAACCCTGCTCATGGTAAAGTTTTTATTAAAAGTGGTTCCGTAACCAGTTTGATAAACACCCAAAGTATTGTTCGGGTCGTTATTTCTCAAAGTATTTTCCGAGTATAAACGATCTACATCAATCCTGAAATTAATGGCACTTGGAAAAATACTGAAATTAAAATCTTTCAGCAATGCCAGCATATTCGATTTAATGATCTTTTCGAACGGTGCTATGGTTTTAGCCTCTCTAGAATAACTATATTGTAGTGATGCCCTATAAGTATTCTGGATGCTACTCTGGTTAATAAAATCACGGTGGTTATACTGGGTATAGGCATAACTTGCAGAGAAGTTTTCGATATCCCACAGCCTTACAGGTTTGCTATTATTGGTGCGCTCTTTCCGAACATTGGTAAAGTTAATGCCTCTCCTAACGGTATAATCCTGCGCGAAATTTAAAATCGAATCTTTTTGTTCTTTGGTTGATCGCTCCAACGCATTTTTCAACTCAATATCCGGCGTTCTCGGGTTATACTGCGGTGTAGAAACCTGCTTAGAATAACTTACAAACATCGGTATTTTAACCCCCGATTTTTGTGGCAGGAATTTTCCGAGCTCCATGGCCGACGATACATCCAATAACACATTATCGGCACGGTTACGCTCGCTAACCTTCGAATCAATTGAACCAAAACCAACGGTCGATTTACTCCCCGAAATATTTACATCGGCAAAATCGGCCAGTTTTAAATTCAACCTTCCCGTTGCTGCCCATCCACCTTTTTCATCAAATTCGGTTAGCCTTAATTCGTTAAACCAAACCAGGGCATTTTTATCCTGACCATCATCACTACCAACCTCGTTAGCCTGACGAAGCGGGTTTTTGATACCTACCATGTAAACCCTTACTTTACTCATATCGGGCTGCCCTTTAACCACAATGGTTCTGGTGCCATCGGTATAAGTAAAAGGTACATTTATTGGCCACGGTTGTCCGTTAGCCTGTTTAGCCACATTACGGGCAAGTTTGGCATTTTGGAAAAGCGTCAAATCAATATCCATCCTGTTGGCTTCCGGCCAAATGGCATCCGGATCGCTGGTGCCCGGCGCGGTTACCTTTAACGGCATTACATATTCGTAATAGTTATCCTGGTTATCAGTTCCGATCCTTAAAAAGGCAGAAACATCACCATCGTTTAACAATTGGTTATTAACAGCTTCGGCGTGAACAAACATTTCCAAATGTTTATAAGACCTGAAATCGCTATAGGCAGTTTTAAAGGCTGCACGCCCATAACCATCTCTTAACGATTTTACTATTACTGATAACGATTGTTCGTTTAGGCGGGTATCGCCACGGTAGTTGCTGTAATCGCGCTCGCGCAGAATACCCGGAGGGGTAACATAAGGAATAGGTGAGCGCTTGCCGTTTTCTTCGATATTTACGGTTGACACTTCAACAGTAGAATTATCAGGGGTTAAAGCAGGCAAAGCCGGATCGACGATAACCTGCGCAGCCTGATTGGATGCATTGTATTCGCGCCACTCGCCACGGATTAACTGTAGTTTTGCAAAACGCATTACCGCAGTATCGGCGAAGTTAGTCATGAACATCCTGAAAAAGCGGATCGATTTAAAATCCTGAATACCGCCAACTTTTTGCTGGTACTGCCCGATTGGAATCCTGAACTGGTACCAGGTTACTGCCTGGGTATTTCCATTTGCCAGTTTAACCTGCGAGGTTACTTTATCTGTAATGAAATTCTGTCCTACATTTAAATCCCCTGGACGAATAGAAACTTTGTACTGGAAATACTCGTCGCTTTGGGTCATGTTGTTATCGCGGTTGATATCCTCACCATCTGGTAAGGAGGTTGAGGCCGAATTCTCCAGCCCAAGTTCTGCCTGCGATTGTTGTGAGGTTTTTGAGTTACCCTCAGTTCCGTTATATCTTTCGTAGCGTTTTAAAATTCCGGCATTAATCTGATCTAAAGCCGGACCTCTGAAATATGCATAGTTATCTGATGCCGGATCGGCATCTAAAGTAGCAGCTGCGTTGGCATTCAATTGCGATTTAATCTGATTGATTTCGGCTGCGAATTTGGTCTTTTCATCTGCATCTGATAAACCATCTAAACCAACATCCTGCGCCTTACGTGAATCGGCATTGTTATCGAAAGCCTGTACCACTGGTTGCAATTTAGGAACACGACCCCAGGCGGTTTCGTCATATTTAGTCGGATCGTTTGTAGCCGGCAAACCATTCTCTAACGATTTTCTGCCATCCTTAAGGATATCTTCCGAAATGTTTCCGAGATTGAAATACAAATCCCCTCCGCTCGAGTTTGGTTTGTAGATAAACGGATCCATTACCCAAAGTTCAATAAAGCCAACGTTTAAGGCTTCAAAGTCGTTGGTTTCAATCTTCCGCTGAAAGCCTGCCCAGCTATTTTGTGGTTGCAGTAATGATCCGTCAGGTTTGAAACCTGTAGTACGGAAGTTATAAGGTCCCCTAACAGTCGGGTAGTAAGCCACGTCAAAAGTGGTAATGTTTAGCGCCTGTCCGGTTGCCGTTTCTTTGAAAGGGAAAACCTCTTGCTCTATTACCTCTCTAACATAGTGGTTAGAAAGTTCGGCCCTGTTGTTTCTGATATTGGCCGGCGTGGTTGATGCTGCCGAATTGTAAAAAGTAGGGTCGATATTATAAAAGGCTACCCTTGCCCTGTTGTATCCGTACGAAAGATCGTTAGACCGGTCGAACTCCTGAAACAGTTGCGGTGTACCGGATAACTGCCATGATATAGCACTTTTTAAATCGATAACCGAACGCGAAGCTTCAAAATCGTCGAGATAGCTTACGCCGTTTTTACTGCCTGCAAAATTCAAAGCCCTCGGGTGACCTGGAATTAATTGCGCAAACTCTCCGTAAAAAGTAACGCTTGATGGTGCTTTAGTAGAAATAAGTGGAATTTTATCAACCAGTTTGGTTAAAAATCTTGAAGGCGAACTGTAGTTGATATCGGCTCCCCAAATGGTATTTGAAATGGGCTCTTCGCCAATATTCACTTTCTGGGTCAACGGTTTTTCCGTCAGGTTCATTATCGTACCACCCAAATTCAGTTTGTTGTTTACTCGGTAATCTAAGCGGGTACCAAAAAGCGACCGCTGTTGTAAACCAAAGAGTTCGTTATTTTCGGTTGTAATGCGAATAGGCTGACCAGAAATCAAAAGTGCCTGGTTAATTACGCTTACCCTTCCACCCTGGTAATCAACCGTAAAATCTACCCCCTCTGTTAAAGGCATTGTACCTGCAAACACCTTTACCGAACCTTCCGGAACATTGATGGCATTTAAACTAAATTCAGAAGAAATATCAGACTGGTAGTTTACTTTAATTACGTAACGGTTCTGGTTTTGGAACAATTGTTTGGCAATGGTTTGGGTCGAATCGTATAATGCAGTAAAAGTATATTTATCAATTAAGGCCTGCTCACCCGGTAAAAATCTGGCTGCCAAATCCTTTCCGAAAGGCTCTATTACCGGGAAAATAATTCGTCCGTTTGCCGGGTCGATGGTAATATAACCCGTGTTGGTATTGGTTACTAAAGAGGTTTGCCCATTGCTGCCTGTTCCGAATAAACTTGGGGTATTGGCATTGTTTGCTGTAGAGTATGCGCCAAATGCATTGTTAGCCGCCACAAAATCGAAAACCCCATCTGGTTTACGCTCATTTTGCTGGTTTAAACGGTCAAACTCGGTTAATGCAATCCACTGTTTGTTAGCTGTATTCTGTCCTTCGGTCATTACCGGATTATCAACACCGGTTTGGTTGTCGATACGGAAGATGTCTAATTTAAAATTCTGGCTGCTGATCTGATATCCACCTATTGAATAGATGTTTTTCATCATCAAATCCCAGGTAGGAAGCGAAATTTTGGTGGTTTCGTTCTTTAATAATTTGGTATAAAGCACTTTTGGATTCGCAGCATCGAAAGGCACATCGGTAGAAAATTCACCCACCTGGTACTCTACTCCATTGTAGGTATAACGGTAGGCAACTGTTAAAACTTCATCGGCATTGAGCGGATTATTTAGCGATAAATAACCCAATTGCGGTTGAAAAGTAAACTCTCTTTCCGTCAATCTCCTGGCATAAGTTAATTTGGCAAAGTTATCTGTACCAGCCATGTATGGCGGACTGGATTGGAAGAAAGAAATAACAGCATTAGAATTGGTCTGCCTGATAGCACCACCCTGATAAGCATTTAATTGCGAAATCAGGTTATTGGATTGTTGAGCGAAGCCGGCAGCAGTAGTTCCGGCGGGTAAGCCTGAAGTACCACCCGTAATTAAATTGTTGTATGGTGCATTCTCACCTAAATCCAGTAAACCCAAAACATCTCTCGAATCCGAAGTATTACCAGCTTTATTGGTAATCCAGACCTCAATTTTAGTAATCTGAATTGGTGAAGTAATAATTGGCGCATTAGCCAGGTTCTTATTGTAGTTATTTCTGAAATACTGCGAAAGGAAATAGTGCTTGTTGGCCTCGTAGCTATCGATGTTTACCGTGGTGGTATTTTGTTGTGCACCATTGGTAATTTTAATTTCGCGCGATTCGGATTTCTGCTGCGTGTAAACACTCGTTACATTTAAGCGGCCGAATTTTAACTGTGTTTTAATACCAAAAAGAGCCTGTGTACCGGTAATTAAAGAGGTATTTAAAGGCAAACTTACGTTACCCGCCTCAATTTTCTGGATAATATCATCTTTACCTCCGGTATAGTCGAGTTTAATCTGGTTTTCGAAATCAAACTGGGCTTCGGTATTGTAATTACTTTTTATTTTCAGTTTTGTTCCGATATTCCCAACCAGATCCATCTGAATCCTTTGGTTAAAATCGAAATTGGTTTGCACCCTTTGCCTTTCGTTAAAAAGTGGGTTTTCATTTTTATTTACGCGGCCTAAAAAAGTAAGTTCGGCTTCACCCCGTGGTTGAATATCGATGGTGGTACCGCCAAATAATTTTTCGAAGGCTTTGCTGTTTACCTGTATTTGTGGAATAATACCTGTACTCCGGTAATCGCTTACCTCGGCATTGGAAATGCTGCGCCAGTTGCCGCGTTTAATTTCGCTGTTTACCAGGCGTTGGTATTCATCGATGGTTAAATATTGGGTATTGAGCACAAACTGTTCACCAATTAATTCCTTAACGATATAACGTTTGTTTTTGGCATCGTATTCTACCACACGCTTTAAATTACTGGGCGCAGGATAGAACGGATTAACAGATGGCCCCAGGCCTAAACGTTCCTTTTCTCGTAAACTGAAGTTATTTTTTTTTGTAACAGTATCCGTCTTGCTTGGAACAACTTGAGAGAAGGCGTTTTGAGTAGCAATTAATAAGATGGGGATGAGAAACAGAAAGGTAGATATTCTCTTCAAAGGCGTTAAGATCTATAAGGTTTTCAAAGCATACTTAATTAGTTGTTCAACCGAAAGGGTTCCCTCATTCACTTTTAATATCTGATCTATAGTTTTTTCGGCTGTTTGTTTGGCAAATCCGAGCATTACCAATGCTGATAACGCTTCATCTTTAACAGTATTGTGTAAAGGCATAGAAATTAATGAATCTGCGCCTTCTTTTTTTAGTTTGTCCTGTAATTCTAAAACCAGGCGCTGAGCTGTTTTTGCTCCTAAACCTTTAATGCGTTGAATAAGTGGCAAATCGGCCTTGATTATAGCCGTCTGGATTTCCACTGGTGTGATGGACGATAAAATCATCCGTCCGGTATTGGGTCCAATCCCTGATACCGAAATCAGGTGTAAAAATAAACGGCGTTCGCCTTCATCAGCGAAGCCGTATAATGTGTGCGCATCTTCTTTTACATGCAGCCAGGTATAAATTTTACACCTTTCCGCATCGCCCAAAGCGCTGTAAGTATTTAATGATATATTAATATGATAGCCTATACCTCCGGCTTCCACCACAACATAAGCCGGGTTTTTAAATGTCAATTTACCGTCGATATAGGCGTACATGTAATTCTACTTCTTGGTTGATTTTGTAAATATACCTTTTCGTTTCGAAGTTCCAGCAATTTCTTCTTTGGCTTGAACATCTACTACTGCAATAGTAACCATATTTACGATCTCCCGCACCGAACTTCCCAACTGAACAATATGAACAGGCTTGTTTAATCCCAATAAAATTGGTCCAACCGCCTCTGCTCCACCCAGCTCTTGTAACAATTTGTATGCAATGTTACCCGACTCTAAATTCGGGAACACCAAAGTGTTTGCAGGGGCATCTGCCAGGGTGCTGAAAGGGAAGTTATCTTTCAATAATTCGTTGTTAATGGCAAAGTTTCCTTGCATTTCTCCATCAACGACTACATCCGGGTGATTTTTATGCAAAAGATTTACGGTTTCTCTTACTTTGTTTGGTGTTACCCCATCGTTTGAGCCAAAGTTCGAATACGATAATAAAGCAATACGCGGCTTAATATTGAACTGTTTAACCGATTTATCCAGCAGTAAGGTAATATCTACCAGTTCTTCAGCTGTTGGATCAACATTCACTGTGGTATCGCCAAAGAAAACCGGACCTTTTTTGGTCATCATCATGTACATACCAGCTACGCGTTTTACACTTGGATCAACACCAATTACATGTAGCGCAGGCTTAATGGTGGATCCGTAATTTTTGGTTAAACCAGAAATCATGGCATCTGCTTCGCCGAACTCTACCATCGATGCACCGTAATAGTTACGATCTCTCAATAATTTAGTCGCATCGGTTAATGAAACACCTTTACGCTGACGTTTTTTGTAAAGCGCCTCAGCATATTGTTTAGTTTTATCAGGGTTTTGCATCTGATCGATGATTTCTACACCCTCCAGTTCTAAACCATGCTCATCAATAATGGCTTGTATTTTATCTTTATTTCCTAAAAGGATCGGAATTGCAATATTTTCGTCGTTTACGATCTGTGCTGCCTTTAAGATTTTATAGTTATCTGCTTCAGCAAAAACCACACGTTTTGGATCCGTTTTGGCTTTGGTGGTAATGGCACGCATAATGGCATCATCCAAACCTAAACGTTTTCTCAGTTCCTCGGTATAAGCATCCCAATCGGTAATGATTTTACGGGCAACACCGCTTTCGATAGCCGCTTTAGCCACAGCAGTAGAAACCTCGGTAATTAACCTGAAATCTACCGGTTTAGGAATGATATAATCTTTACCAAATTTAAGGTTACGGGCATTATAGGCCAGGTTTACCGATTCCGGAACTGATTTTTTGGCCAGTTCGGCAATCGCTTTAACCGCAGCAATTTTCATCGGCTCGTTAATGCTGGTTGCACGTACATCAAGCGCACCACGGAAAATGTAAGGGAAACCTAAAACGTTATTAACCTGGTTAGGATAATCAGAACGGCCGGTTGCCATAATGATATCTTTACGGGTTTTGATCGCCAATTCGTAAGCAATTTCAGGATTTGGGTTCGACATGGCAAAAACAATCGGGTTTTTGGCCATCGAATTCAACATATCTACGCTAACGCAATCAGCAGAAGAAAGACCGATGAAAACATCCGAATCTTTCATCGCTTCTTCCAAAGTGTTGATCTTTCTATCGGTAGCAAATTCGGCTTTAATCGCATCAAGCGATTCGCGGTCTTTGCGGATTACGCCCGAACGGTCGCACATCACGATGTTCTCTTTTTTAGCACCTAAAGAAACATATAATTTGGTACAAGAAATTGCAGCGGCACCAGCACCATTAACTACAATTTTGATCTTATCCATTTTTTTCTTGATGATTTCGCAGGCATTTAATAAAGCTGCTGCCGAAATAATCGCGGTACCATGCTGGTCATCGTGCATTACCGGAATGTTCATCTCTTCCTTTAAACGGCGTTCGATTTCGAAACATTCTGGTGCTTTAATATCCTCCAGGTTTACACCTCCAAAAGTTGGCTCCAGAGCTTTAACGATTTTTACAAAATCATCTACGTTTTTGGTATCCAGCTCTAAATCGAATACATCGATATCGGCAAAGATTTTGAAAAGTAAACCTTTACCTTCCATTACCGGCTTTCCGGCTTCAGGGCCAATATCGCCCAAACCTAAAACGGCTGTACCATTACTGATTACCGCAACAAGGTTTCCTTTTGCGGTGTACTTATAAACATCTTCTTTATTTTCTGCTATTTGCAAGCAAGGCTCGGCTACTCCCGGTGAATAAGCGAGGGTTAAATCTCTCTGCGAATTTGTAGGTTTTGTTGGAATTACCTGTATCTTTCCCGGACGGCCTTGTGCGTGATAATCAAGCGCATCTTGCTTTCTAGTGGTTTTACTCATTACGTAACTTATTAGTGACGGCGCAAAGGTACAATTCTTTTTATGAGGCATAAAATAAAAAGCCCCCCAAAAAAGTTTAATCTGGTCTTAGTAAAAAATTGAGTTAAAATAACAAGAAGAACTCATTATTTCAACCTTGCAAATGTGATAGCAAAACCTACCTCTATCTTTTACATGGTTGGAAATTCATCTCAAAATTATTAGTGAGGCTTCTTTTTTGATCAATCTCTGATTGCATGCGTGCTATGCTCAATTCTGCAAAATAGTTTGTCAAAACACTAGTATCTCCATGCTTTTCTGAAAGTTTGAGTGTATTAATGTAAGCTGGTTTATCTGCCGCTGTTACAATCACATGGGGCTGTGACAATCTAGCTAAAATATAATTGGATATTAACCTACCCACTCGACCATTGCCATCTGGAAATGGGTGAAGATAGATGAAAAACTTGTGGAAACGCGTACTGATTTCCAATGGATGCAAACTTGATTTGAGGATTGCATCCTCCGTTGACTGCATTAATTGAGGCATTCTTTTAATACTGGTTTCGAAATCCTCAAAAACTGTATCTCCAGCTGCCATCTGCCTCGTTGTGTATTCCCCAGGCTCATATCCTTTTGCGAATTTAATTGTATTTCTGGTAAGCAATTCCTGAGTTTGTTTGACAAAGGGTTCTGACAAAGGCCTGTCCAGGTTATCAAAAACAAATTCATATGCCTTAAAATGGTCTAAGATTTCGAAAGCTTCAAAAAGCGAATGATTTTGGAGTTTAAAGCTCATCCCCTTCTCTCTTAACTCTCTTGCCTCGTCTACAGTAAAAGAATTACCCTCAACGGCGCAGCTATGCGCAGAGAAAAGAATCTCGTTGTATTCCCGAAAGTCATCAACATTAAAACTATCTGAAATAGATTTTTTATACTCGGTTACCGTCTTGTCGTAAGTTTGGAGAAGTTGATCCATTTGTGTACACTTATAAAAGACATTTCACAAATAAGATTCGATTAATGAACCACACCAATTTAGTTAGAAATTCCACTAACTGAATGCGAATAGAAATTGTGAAATGCTTTTTAGGCTCACTTAGCCCTTACTGATTTTCAGGATCATACCAGCCTGTAGACCAGCTTTGCTTAGCTTATTATCTCTTCTGATGCTCTGTACGGTCGCGCCATCAAATTTCTCGGCAATCTCTGACAAGGTATCGCCAGTTTTTACTTTATAGCTTAAAAACGATGCAGGTGCTTTAAGGGCTACACGGTTTTTGGCATAAATTTTAAGTCTTTGTCCGGGCACTATACTTTTACTTTTTAAGCCGTTCCAAACGCGCAAATCCTGCACCTCAACACCATACTTATCGGCAACGGTGGTTAGATTCTGTCCACTGGTAACTTTATGGTAAACTACTGCAGAAGCAGTAGTACTCTTGGCTTTTTTCTTTCGTAAATCGCGTACATCGTCGGTGCTCGCCTCAATTACGCGCATGTTCACATCAACATCCACATTGTTGAGCACTTCGTAAACACCGGCAAAATCGATATCTTTCAATTTCGGCATCACAATACGCTTGGGCTCATCGTCGGTACCGTTAACAATCTTCTTCTTATATGAGGGGTTTAAGGCAAATATAGCCGATTCTTCTACGTTTAGGGCCTTCGCGAGTGTGGCAAGCGATACAAACCTGGTGGTTTGAACAGTATCAGTCTTCAGGAACATATTGCAGGCCTGACTGGTAATCTGATGTTTGTTCGAATAATTCATTACGTAAACCGCAGCAATAAATGCAGGTACATAATTCCTGGTTTCTTTCGGCAAAAATTGTCTGATTACCCAAAAATCCCGTGATCCGGCTTTATCAATCGCACGGGTTACATTGCCCTTACCACAGTTATAGGCTGCAATGGCCAAAAGCCAGTCACCCAGTTCTTCGAATGCATCTCTAAAATAAGCTGCAGCTGCATAACTGGCCTGAATGGGATCTTTACGTTCATCAACAAAGTTATCCATCTTTAAACCGTAAGCTTTTCCGGTACCAAACATAAACTGCCAGATACCCGTTGCCCCAACACGCGAAATGGCATGCGGGTTCATTTGGGATTCGACAATAGTAAGGTATTTTATCTCTTGCGGAATGTTGTAATCTTTTAAAGCCTTATCAAAAATCGGGAAGTAATAACTCGATAAGCCGATCATCTTGCCGAACATATCTTTACGCTTGGCATAAATATCGATGTACTGTTGTACATACTCGTTGTAAGGAAGCGGAACAGTTTTGGCAATCGAATCGAGCCTGAGTTTATAGATGAAATTCTGGCTCATCATTAACGGATTCTCGGTAACCAGCGGAACGGCTACGGTATCGGTATTGATGAAAATGTTGTTTTGCGCTTTACGAAGGCTATCTAACTGGAGAAGTTGTTGTGCCGAAACGGAAGAAACAAATCCGAAGCAAGCACAAACTGAAGCAAGAAGTAATTTTTTAATCATGGGCTATTGGTTTTATTCAGTGCCGTCATTCTGATCCGATAGCTATCGGATTTGTTTCAGAACCTCTAATTGAAATGCTTATCCCGAAAACCGGGACAGCATGACGATCACTGTACACAGCTCCATATAGAAGCTAATGCCTATTTTAAAAATGCCTGAGAAAAAGCCAGAAGCTTATCTTCCTCAAAATGTTTGGCTGTAAATTGTATACTTAACGGTAAATTTGCTTCGTTATTGCCCAAAGGCAGTGCAATAGCCGGGTTACCACTTAAAGATGGCAGTACCGTAAAAATATCGGCCATGTACATTACCAGCGCATCCTGCACATTATCGCCTATTTTAAAGGCTGCTGTAGGTGCTACCGGCGATAAAACAAAATCATATTCTTCGAAAAGCTGATCCATTTTTTCGCGGATTAAACGGCGAACCTGCTGGGCTTTTTGGTAATAAGCATCGTAGTATCCGGCGCTTAAAACAAAAGTCCCTAAAAGGATACGGCGTTTTACTTCTTCGCCAAAGCCTTCTGCACGCGATAGTTTATACAGTTCGTTTAACGATTTCGCTTCCATGTTGCGGTGACCATAATGTACACCATCGTAGCGCGAAAGATTAGATGAAGCTTCGGCTGTGGTTAAAATATAATAAGCCGGAACGAGGTAATCTAACAGATCAAAAGATACATACTCAACGGTATGGCCTTGCGCCTGTAAATCTGCTATTGATTTTAAAATGGCCGTTTTAATTTCAGGATCAAGCGCCTCGCTCTCAATCGTTTCTTTTAAAACCGCTATTTTTTGTTTTTTAGTTTCGTTTAAATGTGCCGGATAATCCGGAACGGTTAAAGCCGAAGCTGTAGAATCATGATCATCGGAACCAGCCAAAACCTGAAGCAGAATTGCGGCGTCTTCTACCGATGAAGTAATTGGGCCAACCTGATCAAAAGAAGAGGCATAGGCAATTACACCATAACGGGAAATACGTCCGTAGGTTGGTTTAAGGCCAATCTGACCGCAAAAAGCGGCCGGCTGCCTTACCGAACCACCAGTATCAGTACCTAAAGCAGATAAACACATATCAGCCTGAACCGCCACAGCCGAACCACCAGAAGAACCGCCGGGAACAAGTTCGTGGTTGGCAGCATTTCTTACCGCACCATAAAAAGAAGTTTCGTTTGAGCCGCCCATGGCAAATTCATCACAGTTTAAGCGGCCAATAATAACGGCATCTTCCTGCAATAAACGCTCAACAACGGTAGCTGAATAAGGAGAGATAAAACCTTCGAGCATTTTCGACGAGGCAGTTACCTCATGGTCTTTGTAACAGATATTGTCTTTAATCCCAATAACCATCCCGGCAAGCTTACCTGCAGTACCTGCTTCTATTTTCTGCTGTACCGCTTTTGCCTGAACTTCGGCCGTATAAAAAAACACCTCATTAAATGCATTGAGGTGTTCATTATCTTTAATCTGCTTAAAATAATAAGCCAATAAATCGGGTAAAGTTAACTGCTTTTGCGAAATGAGCGATTGAATCTCTTTAAGAGAACTGTATTTCTTCAAAACAAAAAATTATTGCAATTAAACAGTCTTATCGCGGTTAGATGGATCTACCTGATCGCCATCAACGCCATCTTTACCATCTTTAAATTCTTTAACACCTTTACCTAAACCTCTCATTAGTTCAGGAATTTTTTTTCCACCAAATAATAACAATACCACTACCGCAATAATGATAATTTCTGGTGTTCCAAGCATTGCTGCTATTGTTGTATTTAACATAATTTTTTTTGATTAAACTTTTTGATTGTCACTAACATTTTTTTCGTCAACAGGTGTGCTTTCAGGTGTATGCGCTGCTTGTGCTTCTACCTTTTCATCAACCGGTGCTTCTTCAGTTGGGTGATGACGTTGACTATGGTTTACAGTTGTTTCTTCCGCTTCTTCCTTATCAAGATCCATGGCATTAATATTTCTATGGATTTCGCGCTTCACACCATCTGAGGCATCTTTGAATTCTCTGATCCCTTTCCCTAATCCTCTTGCCAGTTCGGGTAATTTTTTACCTCCAAATAACAAAAGAACTACCACTAAAATGAGTACGATCTCCGACCCCCCCATGTTTAAAAACTCTAATAACGTGCCTTGATACATCACTAATATAATTTATACAAATATAGACATTTTAACTTGTCTTCAGTTTATTTACTAATCCAGGCCTCTGGGTTTAATTTTGTCTGGCCCCTCATAATTTCAAAATGGAGTTCTGCAATATCTCCGGTATTGGCCAGCACCCCAATGGTTTGGCGGGTACTTACTTTATCGCCTTTGCTCACACTGGCCGATCTCAGATTTTGATAAATGGTAAAATAGTTACCGTGCATTAATATAACCACATATTTACCATAAATAAGGCTTACTCCTAGAACTTCGCCGTCAAATACTGCTCTAACTGCAGCACCTTCCGAAGCAGTTATATTTACCCCCTCATTGTTCATGGTGGCCTGATCTACCTTATGCACACCGAAATGTTCGGTAATGGTACCCGAAACCGGATAAGGCAACCTTCCTCTGTTATTTTCAAATCCTGCTGCCAGTTTTGCCGATCCGGCATCGTTGGTAAGCAGTTCATTGGTATTTTTCTCTTTTGCTGCTGCCGGAGCTGCTGGTACAGGTTTATTTTCTGCCTTTGCTTTAGCCGCGGCAGCTCTTGCCTCTGCTGCTGCCTTAGCTGCTGCTATACGCGCCTCTTCTGCGGCCTTTCTTCTCGCTTCCTCAATAGCACGTTGAATTGCCAAACGAATGGCTTTATCAATCTGCGCTTGTTGTTTCACACGGGTGTTAATGTCTTGCTTAAACTGTTTTTCCTGTTTGCTCAGTTTATTTAACACTACCGATTGTTCGCTCTTATCTTTTCCCAAACGCTCACGCTCTCTTTCCTGCTCTTTCAACAGGTCACTTTTTTCCCTGAGGGTTTTATCCAGTACTTTAATCTTGCCATTCAGATCTTGCTGTGTATTTTCGATATAGCCTGCCTGTTTTTTCCGGTACTGGCTAAACTGCTGCAAGTATTTTATCCGTTTATACGCCTGGTTAAAATCTTTGGCAGCAAAAATAAACATCATCTTGTCGTAAGCATTTCTGTTACGCTGGGCAAAACGGATCATTCCGGCATATTCTTTTTTAAGATCGCCTAACTGACCTTGTAATGTATGTACGGTATTGGTGTTCTGAGAGATTTGGTTATCCAGATTTTTTATTTCAGAGTTGATGGTGCCAATCTTATCCTGGCGCAACCGAATCTGGGCATTAATGGTATTAATCTGCTGTATGGTAAGTTTTTTACCACTGGCAGCCTTATTTAAATTTTTCTGAAGTTGTTCAATTTCGCGCTGAATGGCTTCTTTTTTCCTTCTAAGTTGGCTTTCAGTTTGCGCTACTGCCGAAAGGGTGAGCGCGCTTAAAAAAAGGATAAATAGATATTTGTGTAGCTTCATTAAGCCAAAAGTATAAAAATTTTGTAGTAAAAAATATTAAAATTGAGATACTCAGGTCATAATTACTTATAACAGAACCGTCTTCACTTAATCTTCATGCTCCGGATAGGTTTGAGCACCACACCTGGTTAATTTGTTTGGTAATTACTTTACTACAGTAAATCTCTTTGGTACACTAAACGGAAAATCGACCGGAACATTGCCATCAATTTTAACAAACTGCATGTCGATATTTATTCGCTTTGCTTTAGATAAGGTTTTGATTTGCAAAGCACTTGGAAATAAATATTCGTTTAATTTCTGATAATCGGTATAAGTTACTTTTAAGGCCTGACCGTTTTGCGAATCATTTAAATTGGTTTCCGCCACTTTAAAAAGCGTATTGAATAGCAATTTATAATCGAGCGTTTGCTTACTGCCCGAAACTACCCAAACGCCGTTTTCCTGTTTAACATCCGATTGGTCGGTTAAAAACTCGCCCATGGCATTACCGGTTAAAATAGCTTGCAGGGTATTAAAATTAACCTGTTTATTGGTGAAATTATAAACGTAACTGAAAGGCTTTTTCAGATATTCACTTTTCATGCGGTTCATAATTTTAATACTATCTGGTGTAATTAAAGCTCTCGCCACTTCGGCCATGCCACCCAGAGCGGTAATGCTTACCCAAATGGTTTCCTTGTCCTTCATTTTGAAATTCATGGTTACATCGTTGGCATCGCCGGCAATATCGAGCGTAGCTTTCGCTTTGAGCGAAAGGGTATTAAATTTAAGTTGCTTACCGTTTAGTAAAGTTAAGGCTTCGGCTTTAGTATTATCGGTTTTGGTTTCTGTTTTGGCCTGCGGAGCCACTACAATTTCTTTTTTAGGCTTACATGCGGAAACAAAAACTACAGTACCTACCAGGAACAGGCTATTTAAAATATTTCTTTTCATTTATTTTTTTATTTAATACTTCCGAACTGTTTCCAGCTTCTTTTGCTTTTTGCCATTGAATTAGTGCGGCATCTTTTTCACCCTTCATGTACAGGATATCGCCATATCGCTCCAGATAAACACCATTTTTACTACTATTGTTTTGCAAGGCCTTTTCAATCCAGGTTTTGGCCAGATCGTATTTTTGCTGTTTAAAGAGTATAAAGGCATAGGTATCGGTAATCGACGAATTGTTAGGCATGGCATTGGCCGCAGTTTCGGAATATTTAGCTGCTTTATTTAAATCGTCATTCCTCAGCGCCAGATAGTAAGCATAATTATTCATGATGAGGTAATTATCTGGCTCAACTGTAATGGCCTTTTCGAAGGCTGTTTTGGCCAGTGCAAAATTATTCTGGTTGATATAAATATCGCCTTGCAAGGCGTAAACCTGTGCCTGCAAACTTTTATTCTCTACATCGAGTTGCAGCGCAGTTTTGAGATTACTTAAAGCCGTATCAAATTTACCGGTTTTAAACAGGGCATAAGCCATGTAATAATACAAGCTCGCCTGGTTTGGGTAAATGGTTAGCGCTTCATCTCCAACTTTCACAGCTTCATCATAATGCCCAAGTAGGGTGTGAATATTAATCACCTGCTCCCAAACTACATAAACCTGTTCGTTAAGTTTTAAGGCAGCCTGATATTGTGTTAAAGCTTCGTTTAAATTGTTTTGCTGATAAAGTACATCACCATAAAGCGCCAGTGCTTTCGCATCTGAAGGATTTTTTTCTGCAACCAGTTTAGTTAGTTCGGTTACGTTTTTAGCCACCACGGGCTGGTTGAGTTTTGGGAAAAGGGCTGCAATAATTTTTATTTTCTCATTTATTGGCATCTCTGCACTTTCGAAAGCCATTTTCAGGGAAGCAAAGGCTGCTTCGTCATTTTTCTGCTTGCGGTAAATATCGGCCAAGCCTAAGTTTACCTCAAAATTATTGGGTTCTAATTGATGTGCTTTTACCAGCACTTTTAAGGCTTCGGGATCGTTGCCTTTTTGCAACAGCAAACCCGCGGCATATAAATAGTTTTTTACATCGGCCTGGTTGCCCTCTAATAATTTAACAATATCGCTTTCTGAGGTACTCCCATTCTGATCCATTCTTCTTTTGGCCACAAGCAACTCTTTCGACTCTCCAAATTTGGCTTCTATTTCACCGTAGGTTTTCTTCGCGCCATCGAGCTGATTGGCTAAAAACTGTGCATTGGCCTTATCAAAGTAGTAGGCATCATTTTGGGGATCGAGGCGGATTAACTGATTAAAAACCTCAACCAGCTCGGGCATTTTATTGTTCCGTTTGTACACCTCGCCCAATAAACGCCAGTACCAGAGGTTATCCTGATTGATTTTAAGTGCCTGCTTTATATTTTGCTCTGCTTCGGCAAGCTTATCTAAGCGTAAATTGGCGTTGGCCAGCTCAAAATAGGCCGCATGGTTATTGGGATCTAAGCTTACAATCTTATTAAAATTGGTTGATGCGACTACATAATTTTCAGACATCTTCTCGCGCAAACCCGCAAAGAACAACTGTTTTACCATATTGCTATCGCGGTTAGTTGCCGGCGTAACCGTCCCCTGACCAAAAGCCTGGAAACCAGCTACGCTAAGTGCAATAAGAAAATGAATTTTGTACTTCATATCATCCAAAAATTAACTTCAAACTGAAAACCACGAGTGCCAAAATTACTTTCCGGTATGGCCATAACCGCCTTCGCCACGATCGGTTTCTCCAAGCGCATCAACCGCCTGCCAGCTCACCGTTTCGTGCTTAGCCACTACCATTTGCGCAATCCTGTCGCCATTAACAATTTTAAAATCTGTATCCGATAAATTTACCAATAAAACTTTGATCTCACCACGGTAATCGGCATCAATTGTACCCGGAGCATTAACAATACTAATGCCATGCTTATACGCCAGTCCGCTTCTTGGCCTGATCTGCGCTTCGTAACCTATAGGCAGCTCGATAAACAAGCTCGTAGGCACCAACAATCTCTGTAAAGGTTTAAGTGTAATTTCTTCGGTTATTGCTGCCCTCAAATCCATGCCAGCTGCATGCGCAGTTTCGTATTGCGGCAGCGGGTGGCCTGATTTATTGATGACTTTTATTTCCATTTTATTAGATGTGAGATTGGAGTGGTGGGATTTTAGATTACTTTTTCAGAAGCTTTAACAAGTTATTCTTTTCAAAATAAAACATGCCTAATAAAAAGATAATCAGCAGCCCGTTTCCAAAGTAAATATTTTGTTTAAATACCCAAAAAGAAAGGTAAACTAAAATTACAGAAACCACAAGATAAGCAACCATACGCTTTAAATTATAAGGAATAGGATAATGCTTTTGGCCTAACACGTAAGAAATAACCATAATAATCAGGTAAGCAAACATAGATACCCAGGCCGACCCCATATAACTGTACTTTGGTATCAGAATAATGTTCATTACAATGGTAAACACTGCCCCCACCAACGAAATGTATAAACCAAACCGTGTCTGGTCTGACAAACGGTACCAAACAGATAAATTCATATAAATACCCAGGCAGACGTAACCAAATAACAGGTATGGAACAGCTGTAAGTCCAACCCAATATTTATCTGAGATAAAATGTTTAATAATTTCAATGTTTGCCGTTAAGCCAACAAACAGAATGGACAGAGCAAGCACAAAATAATACAATACGGTGGCATAAGTTTGCTTTGCATTGGCATTTTTAGCATGGCTAAAAAAGAAAGGCTCGGCTCCCAACCTGAATGCCGTATTGAAAATACTGATAAAAATGGCCAGTTTACATACTGCCCCATAAATACCAATGTCGTGATCGGCGATATTGGTGGGCAGGTATTTACTCAATAAAATTTTATCCAGGTTTTCATTAATAATAAACGACAGGTTGGCAACCAGCACAGGCCAGCTGTATCCAAACATATTACCGAATAAAGCTTTGTTAAACTTAAACTCAATTTCTAAGAATTGAGGCAAAAGCATTACGAATGTAACAACACTTGCAATTAAATTGGAAATAAATACATATCCAACCCAGCGGCCTTTATACCAGGAGGCCAGCCATCCGCTCCCAACATCGTTTTTAATTAACCATGGAATAACAAAGATGAATATCAGGTTGAAACCTACAAATACACCAATATTTAAAAATTTAATCAGGCTGTAACGAAATGGTTTCCCATCGGCCCTGAGTTTGGCAAACGGAATTACGCTAATGGCATCTACAAACAAGATCCATACAAAATACTGCACATATAACTTTTGGTTAGCAAATTCCGAAATGCTTCCATTTAATGTAAAACGGGCAAGATAATCAGAAAAAACTAACCCGGTTATTAAGAAAAGGACAGAAATAAAAGCAATAACCAGAAAGCTATTGTTGTAAACTTCCTGTTTTTTATCTTCATGCTTATTCAGATACCTGAAATAAGTAGTTTCCATTCCAAATGCCAAAATTGGATTGATAATGGAAACATAGCTGAACATTTTGGTAAATATCCCATACACACTTGTCGGGTAAACACGGGTGTAAATCGGCGTTAAAATGAAATTGAACAAACGTGAAAAGATGGTGCTTAAACCGTAGATCAGTGTTTGTCCGGCAAACTTTTTATATACAGACATTTAATATTGAGATTTGAGTATTGCGTATTGAGATAAGCTCCTTACCGAAGCAATATAGCAATCCAACAATTCAACAATTTATTTCCTTAAAATTTCAAAATTACGATAGTTTTTCACTTCGGCTTCGCTTACCGCAACATTTTCTACACGTGAGCGGTCAGGCCCTTCATGGCACCAGTTTACAAATTCCTCCAGAAAAATATCCTCACCCTCTGCTTCGATATATACAGAACCATCTTTTTCGTTCCGCACAAAACCATTCACCATCATCTGGTTGGCGATAATTTTAGTGGTTTCCCTAAAACCAACGCCCTGTACTTTACCCGTTACTATTATATTAAGGTGTTTCATTTATTGTTATAAAGTTGAAAGGTTTTAAAGATGCAAAGGTAAATGAATTCTCACAACTCTTTAATACATGTTAATAAGGAGTGTAAATCGAATTAACAAAGCTATTAACCTTTATTCCGTTAAATTATTCCTAGAATTGTGACTTTTTAAATTAAGATTACCAAGCGTGAGAATAACTATTTAAACAATTTCAGGAAAAAAGCCTGTAACTAAAATCACCGTTTATCAGAATTTACAATGACAAGATAGCCAATCCTTACTTTCGCTTAATAAAATCTACATACCTTTTAAGAGTTATTCGAATTGATGAGATTAACAATAACTTTAACCATTATTTCTTTTTCGTCTGACTTACTTTCTGCAATCATTAATGTTAAAGCGACAAGGGCATTGTCGGCAATACGCTTAGAACCATCATTTCGATAAAGAATTTTATTCTTATCCATGAACCACACAAATAGATAGGCAGCTATGCGCTTATTTCCATCTGAGAAAGAATGGTTTTTAACCACAAAATATAGCAGATTAGCAGCCTTCTCTTCTACGCTCGGATATACATCATCGCCGCCGAATGTTTGGTAGATTGCTCCGATTGAACTTTTAAATGATTCGTCTTTTTCGTTTCCGAATAAAGAACTCCCCCCAAACTTATTTTTAAGATCATAAATGGCTTTCATGGCTTCTTTATAATCTATAATGAATATTGATTCTGGAGTTATTCTTTCTATTGTTAATTGCTGATGATCATATTTATCAAGAATATCTAACGCGTAAGCATAATCGGTAATTACTCTGAGTAAGCCTGTCGCTTCATCAGAATTCAGTTCTTTGCTTTGTAATACATTACTTAATAGGTTAACAGTATTTTTAAGGCTTGAGAATTGTTCTGTCTGCTCTTTTAGTCGCTTCTCATTAAGGGCATATCCTTTTATCAGATAATCTTTTAATATTTTATTAGCCCAAATACGAAATTGAGTACCTTTCTTTGAATTTACCCGGTAGCCTACTGACAAAATCATATCCAAGTTGTAAAACTTCAGTTTCCTTTTTACACTTCTTTTCCCCTCTTGTTGAACTACCGAGAAAAGCTCGGTAGTTGAGCCTTCATCTAACTCCCCTTCGGATAAAATATTTTTGATATGTAGCCCAATTGTATCGGAATCCTTATCAAATAGTTCTGCCATTAATTTCTGGCTCAACCAAATCGTTTCATGCTGAATTTTTACATCAATTGTTGTTTCACCGCTAGGTGACTGATAAATAATAATCTGATTCTGCTCCATAACAGCTTAAAGATACGAACTATACCCAGTCTAGCCAAGTGGATTACTATTTTTTTTAGCAAAAAAACAAGTGTCAATATTTGTAATACAATTCGTTTTGTAATTGTTTAATACGTTCTATTTCTGCTTTAAATTCGTACCATATTTCTTCGAGAATAACACTTGCAGGCCTGATTTCTTTCAGCATGGCCGAAACCTGGCCAATTTCAAGTTCACCTTCTTCCATATTACCTTCAAACATACCCAGTTTTGCTCTCGCCCGGCCTAAAAGCTCCATTAACTCAGTCCGGTTAGCGCCCTCAGCTTCGGCTAGGGCAATGGCATCGGCAAATTCATTTTTTAATAACCGCACCGGAACCAGCTTTTTCATGGCCAGTTTAGTATCGCCTTCCACTGCTGCAATAATTTTATGCTTAAATGCCAGATGAGCCGACGATTCTTCGGCCACAGCAAAAGCCGATCCTACCTGAACGGCATCAGCGCCTAAAGCAAAGGCCGCCAGCATGGCTTTTCCACTACTAATGCCACCAGCAGCAATAACCGGGATCTGCACAACCGCTTTAATCATCGGAATTAAGCACAAGGTAGTGGTTTCTTCCCTTCCGTTATGCCCACCTGCTTCAAAACCCTCGGCAACAATAGCATCTACGCCGGCTTCTTCTGCTTTTAATGCAAATTTGGTGTTCGCTATGACATGAACAAGGATAATCCCCTTCTCTTTCAAAATTTTAGTCCAGGTAGCTGGATTGCCAGCCGATGAAAAAACAATTTTCACGCCTTCATCAATTACGATATCAATAATCTCCTGAATGTTGGGATACAGCAACGGAATATTAACGCCAAAAGGTTTATCGGTAGCTTTTTTACATTTTTGAATGTGTTCTCTTAAAACCTCAGGATACATAGAGCCTGCTCCAATAATACCTAAGCCGCCAGCATTAGAAACCGCCGAAGCCAGTTTCCACCCGCTGCACCAAACCATGCCAGCCTGAATAATGGGATATTGAATATTAAAGAGTTTACAGATTGGGTTCATAAATTAAATTAATCTTGTTACATGATCGCTTTCAATAATAAAACCTTCTGAAAGCTGAATGAGATTTAATCCCGGTGTTTTACCAATTTCCATTGTACCTAGTTGACCATCCAATCCAAAAAATTCGGCGCCATTAATAGTTGCCCATTGCAAAAGTTTTTCGAAATCTACGTGTTTATGTTGCTGAAGGGTTTTCATTTCAGCTAATATATTAAGCTGATGGTTACTGGCCAGACTATCGGTTCCCAAAGTAATTTTCACTTCCTCCTCCACAAGCAGATCAACATCAGGTAATGCGTTTTCTATATATAAGTTGGCCTGTGGACAAAGGCACCAGTATAAATTTGCATTGTTTTGTTTGGCAAACTCAACATCGGTCCGGTTCGAAACCGTATTGTGCACCAGTAAGGTTTTTTGTTGCCCTACATAAGGCAGCCAGCTTTGCAACGATGTTTTTTTAGTGGGTTCGAAAAACGAAATGTCCAATCCCAAAAATTGGTACAAAGCTAAAAACCCTCCTCTTTTATCTTCAAAAAAAGCATTTTCATCAACAGTTTCCTGATTGTGCACACTGATTAAACTCCCTTCATTTTGTGCTTCTGTATTAATTAACCTGAACAATTCGGGAGAAACTGAATATGGCGCATGGGGAACCACGGCAGCCGGGAGCGGACTAAAGTCATTTCTAATTCCTTTGGTATAATCCATTATGGCCGCTGCACGCTCGGGATTAAAGCCCATTGCCTCAACAAAAGTATGGTAGTATATTTTACTATTTTGCTTTATTTTTTTTGAAACAATCTGGTTAGCAATATCGCCTACCGCAACAATCCCGTTTTCTAGCATTTGCTGATCGGCCTTTTGCATCGCCAATTCAATCTGTAAGGTATCGCTCTGCCTGCTTTTAATAATAGATTGTACAAACTCTACCAAACCAGTCTTTTCAGGTATCAACCCCAACATGTGCGAAAGCTCTAAATGGCAATGGGTATTGATAAAGCCGGGAACAATTGCACCTTTATGATAAACTACATCCAGATTTTTTGCCGCTGCAGCAGTTAAAACCTGTTGGATTTCGCCAGTAGCATTTACCGCAACCACACCATTTTTAATGGGCGAACTACTTACAGGAAAAATCCAATCGGCAGAAAAGTATTTAAGCATACCTGCAAATTAAGTGGATTAAACCAAGGCATCAAAATATATTGATGGCTAAATAAATAAAATGATTTTGTAGTAATAAGGTAGTAAGGGAAGAAAGAAAAAGAGCCTCCTATCGGAATCGAACCAATGACCTACTGATTACAAGTCAGTTGCTCTACCAGCTGAGCTAAGGAGGCTTTTTAATCGGGCTGCAATGATAGAAAAAATTTCTCTTTTTTAAAAATTAAATCAAAAATGTTTAAAAGCAAGCTGTCTTAACCAGCGCAATCTGGTGTTTAACCTCAAAAGTTGACCATACCTGTAGTTATTCTCCCCAATGTGTGGAGAAATTCCACAAGTATCAAAACCACGCAAAATATTAAACAACTAATAACCAGTAAGTTAATTATCTATGCCAGTTTTGGCACCATTATGAAACCTTAGCAAGTATTGTTACATAAATTAAAATTTAAATATCATACTATGAAAAAGTTCGTTTTAGCAGCAACAGTATTAGCATTAGCAGGATTCTCGACCGTAAAGGCAAGTGAAATTAAAGATTTAAAAACTACTGCAATTGTAGCAGTTCAAGATAGCGCAGTGAAAACTCCGGTTAAATTAGAAGAATTACCTGAGCCAGTAACTAAAGCATTAAAATCTGATGCATATAAAGGATGGACCGCTACTGAAGCATGGTCGGTTAAAGAAGGAACAAAAGAGTACTACTTAATCAATGTTAAAAAAGAAGCAGAAACAGGTTCTGTGAAAATTGACAAAGACGGTAAACCAGTTCAATAATTTAAATTGTATAAGCGCCGTTCAGGCATAATTAATATAAGCGTAGCCTCTGTGCTACGCATCACCTCAAATTAAAAAAAAATGAAAAGATTAATTTTATCAGCTGCGTTCTTAGCTTTTGCAGGATTCTCAGCAGTACAGGCAAGTGAAGTAAATACAATTAAAAATGCAGCAATTGTTGCAGTTCAGGATAGCGCAGTAAAAACTCCGGTTAAATTAGAAGAACTACCTGAGCCAGTTAAAACTGCATTAAAATCTGATGCATATAAAGGATGGACCGCTACTGAAGCATGGTCGGTTAAAGAAGGAACCAAGGAGTATTACTTAATCAATGTTAAAAAAGAAGCAGAAACTGGTTCTGTGAAAATTGACAAAGACGGTAAACCCGTACAATAAAAACCCAAATATTACATCTACCTAGTATAAGAAAGCCGGATTATGTCCGGCTTTTCTTATTTTTGTTACATGGCGAGAATCCTGATTTTAGAAGACGATACTACTTTTGCTCAATTACTTGAAGGTTTTTTAACAAAAAACGATCATGCGATTACCCTCGTAACCCATGTAAAACAGTCCTTTAAACAGATTGAAAATAACGAATTTGAACTGCTCTTAATCGATTACCGCCTGCCAGATGGAACTGGTTTTGATGTGCTTAACCACCTTCGTGATCAGGGGTTATCCATTCCAGTAATTATTATGACCAGCTTTAATGATGTGCGTACCGCTGTAAAATCTATGCAGCTAGGTGCATTCGATTATATTACCAAGCCGGTTAATCCTGATGAGCTTTTAATGGTAATTAAGAACTCTTTAGCTAAAAAGGATTTAAAAAGCACCGAACCAGAAGAGATAAACAGCGATTTTATAAAAGGCAAAAGTGCCATTGCCGATAAACTATACGGCCACATTAACCTGGTAGCACCTACCGATATGTCGGTAATTATTCAGGGTGAAAGTGGTACAGGAAAAGAATTTGCAGCCAGAACCTTGCACCAACAGAGTAAACGTGCCGATAAACCCTTTGTGGCAATAGATTGTGGTGCATTATCGAAAGATTTAGCAGCCAGCGAATTATTCGGTCATATTAAAGGTGCTTTTACTGGTGCTTTAAACGATAAAAAAGGACAGTTTGAAGCGGCAAACGGCGGAACGCTATTCTTAGATGAAGTTGGAAACCTGAGTTACGAAGTGCAGATTAAACTGCTTAGAGCTTTACAGGAAAGAGTAATACAGCCGCTAGGGAGTACGAAACAAATTCCGGTTAATGTTCGCATTGTTACCGCTACCAACGACGATTTGGCTGGTAGCATACAGCAGGGCGAGTTTCGCGAAGATTTATACCACCGTTTAAACGAATTTAAAATCCAGCTTCCACCTTTACGCGAGCGGGGTGGTGATCTTGAATTATTCATCAATCATTTTGTACAACTGGCTAACCGTGACCTTGAACGTAATGTTAAAAGCATATCAGCCGAAGCAAAATCACTTTTACTTCAGTATGATTGGCCGGGTAACCTGCGCGAGCTAAGCAATGTAATTAAACGAATGGTTTTGTTAAGTCCTGGTGAAGTGGCGCAGATAGAAGCATTACCAGATGAAATGATGATTGCTGTTCACCAGCAAACGCAGCCAGGAAGTTCTTCCGATTTAAAAGCAGCTAATGAACAGAACGAAAAAACCCTGATTGCCGAAACCCTGATTAAAGTAAAACATAACAAATCAAAGGCGGCAAAAATGTTAAATATCGACCGCAAAACATTGTATGCCAAGATGGAACGTTATGGTATTGAGTAAAAAATTTTAATTAACTGTAATGTATTGTACTGCAGATTAAGCCCTACCAAGTAGGTTTCCGACATAACATTCCTAGCTCCAAACATACCTCAAACTGTTTTAGTCTTTAAAAGAATAAAGAAGATACAGCATCCTTCTCATATTGCCTAATAAGACCTTAAAAGTCAAAAGAAAACCAGCTTTACGACTTTACAAACAATCCTTATGTTCTTAAATAGAAAGTCAACAAACAACAGCATCTATATCGGCTTATCTGATACTACGGATATAGATACGATCCCCTCCATACTTTCAGATAGTCTGCAAATCTGATTCTTTCAAATATTAGCTGACCTCTAAATCCCTTATTCGGTTTATAACAAAGGTTGCATCTTACTTCAAAGAAATAGAAATATACAATGCGAAAAACCATAGTAGTTGTATCTTAATTCTAAACGGGGAATACTGCGCTTAAGCACCAGGGCTAGCTCCCCATTTAAGAAATAGTCAGTGAGTAAAAAATCCTCACCCTACGGCTGTACAAGCAGCCTCAAATATTGTATAGCGGTCTCATCCCCAAAGAGATTGTCCACAGTAACACAAATTCCACCATTGGGATTCCCTGTTTACTGGATTACGAGTATCATTGGGCTCCCATGACATAAAAGCTTAGTTTTTCTATTCAACAATTACCTGAATACCTGCCAACTTAGCTTTATAACTGATCTTATCCTTTAAACTGTAATAACTCCAGTTTTGTAGCAAGAAGTGGTCGTCTTTTGCTATCTCCTCCTTTTCCTGCTGGTTGATCAACAGCAATGTTGCTGCCCGGTGTTTTATGCAGAAATCGATTAGCATCCTGCTGTAAACATGCAGTTTTTGATCCACATACTGCTTTTCCTTATGCCGATAATCTTCAAGACTTTTCATTTTGCGATTTTTACCATGCCCACCCCGGTTAAAAACTATACCCTTTTTAACCCGGTTTACCGCTGCCTGTATCGCCAACCTACGATGGAGAAACTCTTCCCTATCCCCAATCGAATGTTCGTGGCTACCAATCTTTACCGTTACCGGATGTTCGATTGACAACGAGGCTTCGGCAATGATCGTCGGGTCAAGTACGTGCTGTTCCTTTTCGACCTGTATTGCGGCCAATAGGAATATCTTCCCTTGGTCTAACTGGATATGGCTGGTAAGCAGTTTCAAGCTTCCTTCCATAATCTTTTCAAGCATCATTCTCTTATCCGACCTGTCCTTTCCAAAATAGGTTTTAAAAGGAATCTGAAAAAGCCTGAAGGTAAAGTTCCTTTGGTCGGCGGTTTTGGCTAGCTTGGAAATAACCCTGGCTCCAAAAGGCAAAGGGATATTCCTTTTGTAATTCCTGAGCGATTTTTCACCTTTCCAGTAGGCCTCCTTTTCTTTATTGAAATAGCTGATCAGCGTATGGTTTAGATGGCTTAGGATATTTGTGGGGATCTGCCCCTTAAAATGATTCGACAGCAACGTGTACGTTGTACCCTCCCGTGAGGATTTCAACATACCCCTCTCTTCCTTTTTTACATCAGCTATCTTAAGCTTAACTTCCTCGGTCAGGTAAAAAAAGTCCTTTACCCGCTCCTGAATAAAATGATGGCTCATGATCATATTCGCTGAGCGGAAACAGATCCTCTGCCAGTTGTATAACTGATCCCAGGCATCTTTGACCACCTCTTTATCTTCCGAGTTAACCACCAACTGTATTTTGCGTGTAATAACCATTGTGTTGCTCTCCATATCAACTGATTTTAGTTTTTTTGATCTTTAGCGAAGCTGCAGCAAATGCCTGCTGGATATATCCCTGATCCAGACCTAAGGCTTCAGCAATCTCAGTGAAGCTGTATTGTAGCTCATAGCGCATCTGCAGGATCTGGGACTGCTCTTCGCTCACATCACCTTCGAAACTGAACCTGTTTGTTTTTTCAATTTTGCTGAGCTTTTGTGTATTATTGATGACAGCCTTTAGGCATTCAAGTGTCCGCTCTACTTTTCTTGCTACCTGATAATCGGAAATGCCGCCGATATGCCAGGCCATCTGTCCATAATCAAAGGAGTATTTAATGCAGAGCCTTATAAAAAGCTGCTGGTCCAGACTGAGCTTAGGGATAACTGCCTTCACTCTTTCCCATTGCCTTTTCTCCTCCTCCCCTGCTTCAGGCTGATATATAACCTCCATACTATCTTCGTAAATAGGATTGCCACCTCCGATAAATTCATGATAGTTGTCAATTTCATCCAATCGCAGCATATTGCGCTGGAACTTGCTGCTTGGGGTTTTATAATAAGTCCTGCATCCCTCTGCAGTCAGCTTTTTTACAAAGATTTCAATATCCTCTGGACAGGTTATATTTTTTCTGCACAACCAAAGTCTCAGGAAAGCTTCATTTACGATACAATTTGCATTTACATCGTCTTTTATATACTTAAAACCATAGTAATATACAGACCGATATAACAATTTGTAGAAAAATTCAAGCCCTTTCTCGTTCCCTTCCTTAAACTTGGTGAAGTTTATATCGCGATGGGGATGTGTCCGTATGTATTTCATCACTCAATATGTTTAATTAGACATGAAGACCTTTTCGTCTAGCCGCTATAGGGGAAAAATTACTATAACCCTAAATTCTTCAAACATGAACATTTCCAACATTTAGCAGATTTTTGCTAAAGATTGAGCCTTGAAGCTTGCCTGCCCGCCTTTACCAAAAAGCATAGCATAGCCACTACGATTATTTCTTACGCTCTTGATCATTTAGTCTAGAAATAACAGAATGAATTTGAAAAAATAAAATCATTATAAAAATCTACAGAAGATTAAGAAACAAGGAAATTTAAAGTGCTTCCGCCTGTAGATGATATCCAATTTCACTCAGGACTTCGTGGTTTCAATGCATACATTCTATCGAACAAGCATGGAATCAGGAAAGATAACAGGGATGATAAGATAATAAGAAAACCGGAGCATAAATAGAACAGCCCATCCTCAAAGGAAAGATTAAGTTTTTTGGTTACCGTATTGTTTTCTTTCATACTCGTATGGTTATACGAGTCTTGGTGGGATGAGTCCAATAAATGTGAGAACTACAAACCATGGTGCAATAAAGTTTCTGACGCCTTACGTGACACGGAATTACAGCAGTTCCCACATCTATTTCGAAATACAAATATATTATTTCTACATATAGATATGGGTATTAATCTGCTGTCCTACGTCACGGCGTCAGAAATTGCGACCGCAAGACTCTTATTAATACCTATTTTAATACTAGCCAAATATAACAAAAAAGAATCAAAACCCTACTATAGCAGGGCAAAATATTTTTCGTTTATTCTTTACTTAGTTTGAATGGGCAAAACATCTGAAATTGAACAGTTTGTAATTGATAAAATAAGGGAGATCAGGCTTTTAAAAAAAATCAGTCAAAGACAACTTTCCCTTTCGATGGGTCTAAATGGAAAATTTGTTGGCAATGTGGAAAGTACGAAAACACCCGAAAAATACAATATTAACCATATTAATAAGATAGCCGAAATCTTTCAATGTTCAATTAAAGATTTCTTCCCAGACAACCCAATTCCTGGAGAAATAGAAAGGGTATACCCAAAATAGATCTTGAAAATTAATATCTTAACCTATCTATAAAGGCATATAGTATCTTGAAAATGTCTCGTAGCTTTCTTTGTTGATAACACAAGGTTTTACTCTGTCCAGCTCGGAAAAAACCAAACTATTATGTGAGAGAAACCAATCAACCAAAATAAAAAAATTCATAATCTCTGTTCATAGGATATATTTCCCTGACCTAGAGCCTGTTTGCTGATTGACAGCTATTGCATCAAAATCTTCTTTAATGTAATCATTAATGAGTTTTTTTGAATATGAGCTTTCTGTTACCGACTTCTTTCAGAACAAGCTTACAAACTATCTAAGGGGTTCTGTTAAGACGACTTAGCTATCTCGTGGATAACTCATTATCTTGTAAGTCCTTCAAAACATTTACCATATACGAAGTCCAATCTAACACCCAATTTATTAATGATTTTTACTCAAGGAGCCAGTTATAATCTTCTTATGCTATCTAATTTAATGCAACCGCACATTGAGTGTTGTTTGATTCAACTTAATCTACTGAATTAGAATAATTCATTTCTTCCATCAAAGCAATTAATCCTTCAAGTTTTTTAATCTGCACACCAACTTCAGTTTTGATAGATTCTGTTAGACCCTTTCTCTCAATTTCAATTTCCAAAAGCCTAAAGGCATTAGCTAGGGTTTTAGCCCCCAACTGCCCGGTTCTGCCTGCAAGCCGGTGCACAATCAGTCTACTGTTATCCTTATCATTTCTTTTTAGATATTGCTTTAATTCGATTCCGTCATCAATAGAATCTTGCTTAAACCTGTTTAATATTTTTTCCAACATCTGTTGATCTCCAAAAGTCATTTTTTCTATCGTTGAAAAATCGAACTCTGGCTGTTCGGTTAAAATAGCTGCTTTCTCGAAAATGGATAAAATATCTATCGCTCTGAATGGTTTCATAATCAATCCATCAAAGCCATCACTTAAAACCATTTCACGCTCTTCAGGTAAAACTTGAGCTGTTATGGCATAAAATTTAACTGAAGTAGGAAGTTTTTTCCTCAGTAGATGACAAAGCTCAAAGCCTGTCATTTCAGGCATTCTCATATCTATCAGTACATATTTCAAATCATCTTCAGGCTTCGCATGCAAAATATCAGCCACTTGGGTAAAACTTCTAAAAGGGATTTCATTTTTCTGAAAGATTATACCACAAAGCTCCAAAATTAGCCTATCATCGTCAATTACCCATACCGTACCCGGATTTACAATGGTATAGTTTTCTAAATCTAGTTCATTATAAACGCGCTCAGTTGTATGTTCATATTTGAGGTAAATATTAAAGGTGGTACCGATGCCAGGTTTGCTTTTAACATAAATTCTTCCTCCTTGTGTTTCAATTAATGACTTTACAATGGGTAATCCCAAACCTGTACCGGTCTGATTGATAATATATTTTTCGGGCGATTCAATCTGCTCGAATTCATTAAAAATTTTAGCCTGGTCTTTTTCTTCAAAACCAATTCCTGTATCTTGTATGGTAAAATGAAAATGCAAGTCATTACCTTGCTTCTTATAGGAGACTGTCAGTTTAATTTCGCCCTTTAAGGTAAATTTTACCGCATTGCCCAAAAGGTTAAATAAAATCTGTTTCAGTCTGAAAGCATCACCTTTTACCGATTCAAGCTGACCGAGATCTAAATCAACATTCAACTGCAGCGATTTCTGTTCGGCCAGCGGACGCATTACCGAAATCACTTCGTCTAAAACATTTTTAATATCGAACACCTGATGATTAAAACGGAACTCGCCAGAAGTGATCCTGTTGTAATCCAATACTTCATTTACGATCTGCAACAAATGGATAGATGACTGATAAATGGCATCGATATCTTTTTTCTGAGGTACATCCTGCTGGGTAATTAATTCGGCATAACCCAGTATCGATTGCAGCGGCGTTCTGATCTCGTGACTCATGTTGGAAAGAAAACGCTGTTTGGCTTTACCATGGTATTCGGCCTCATCCTTGGCCTGTTCCAATGCCTTTCTGTATTTATTGCTCCGGGTAATATCGGCCAGAATTAAATAAAGCAGAATAACGGTAAGCAGAAAAAATGCGAGGATGATGATGGTAATTTGCGTAATCCCGTCGTTTACTACTTCCTTGGCCTGAATACCGTTTAAATCAACCTGCACTACAGCCTGTCCTTCAACCTCGCGCAAAATTTGTAGCATTTGTGCCGTTAATGCATTACTGGCATTGGATAGGTCAGCTTCCCGTTTTAAAAATTTCTGACTTTTCTGGCGTTGTTCCAGTTCGATATTTTTTAACGAACCGGTCATGCTTTTCATAATGCTATCTTCGGCCTTCGCATTTAAAGTATCGCGTTTAACTTTAAACTCTTCATTAATAATCTTGTAGGCTTCTGATTTCTTTTTTCCAAAAATCTTGGCAAAGATACTCCGCGATTTTTTCTCTTCCTCCGGAGCAACAGTAGTGGTAGATGTAGTTGTTTCGGTAGTCAATATCGCACTATCTGTTTGCCTTGCACGGGTAGCAACCAATTCATTCAATTTCTGAACTTCATCAGAGAACGATTTGGTATTGACCAACGTTTCTCTCACTTTTAGATAGTTTACAAATTGTTTATCGCGATCAGAAAGCAGGTTTTTGATTGATTTTATACGCACTAGCTGTGCCGAATCGCCCCGATATAAGCTCCTGAGCGTATCTAAACTAGACCGTAATTTGCGCGATTCTTTCAGAAAACTGTAATTACCCTGCTTATTAAATGCTTCATCGCGCTGCAACTGGTCGAGCCTTGCAATTTTATGCGAAAGATCATTTACAATCCTTAAACGGTCATTTGGTGCAGAAATTTCCTCAACCGTATCCAACATGCGGGTAAAGGCAAACTTACTGATCCCCCATGCCATCAGCAAGGCAAAACAGGCCAATAAGAAACCAATAATTACTTTACTTTTTACTGCCCGGAAAAAACGCTTTTGAATTACAGCCGCCATATTTCAGATTGTATACCTCCACCACCATTATAAACGGCCCAACAGGTAAAATTGATATCTTTTTATTGTTTACAAATAACGTACCACAAGAAATCTGCACAAAAAACTTTAATTTTATACATCGCCTAATAAAAACCAAACATGAACCGTATCGACCGCCTTTTCGGCATATTAACCCTCCTTCAATCTAAAAAATACATTACTGCCGAAAAAATTGCAGAACGGTTTGATATGAGTATCCGTACGGTTTACCGCGATATTAAAGCCCTGGGCGAACAGGGTATTCCGGTAAGTTTCGAGCAGCACAAAGGTTACTACCTGGTGCAGGGTTATTTTTTACCTCCTGTTTCTTTTAATATGGAAGAGGCCAATACCCTCCTTTTGGTAGAAAGCCTAGTAAATGGTTTTGCCGATCATTCTATCCGGGCGCATTATTCTACGGCACTTACCAAAGTAAAATCGGTTCTTAAAAGCAACCAGAAAGAAAAGCTGGAAACCATGAACCAGCACATTAAACTGCAGATACCCGAAAGGCTTAATTTTAATTTCGAATATTTATCACTCATTCAGCAGGCCATTGCCGAAAAACATATTATTGAACTCGATTATAAGAACAACAAAGAAGAAGTAAGCAAACGGGAAGTAGAACCAATCGGATTAATTTTTTATGCTTTTAGCTGGCATTTAATAGCCTGGTGCCACTACCGCAATGAGTACCGCGATTTTAATCTCACGCGGATTATCTGCATCAAAAATCTGGCTATTTCCTTCAGAAAATCAACACACATGCCTTTAAACGATTACATGCACCTGCTGCCCGTAAATTATTAAAATATTTTTTTTACACTGCCATAGGGTTGTCAGTCGGCCATGTTTTCTTTGTTTAAACAAACATCAAAATCATGAGCATTGCCGATTTATTACTGATGGACTTACACACAGCAGAAAAAACAAAACAAAAAAATATGGACATTATTAAAGCATTATTGAAAGAGTTGACGGCAGAATTTAATACGACAAAAAAATTTATGGCCCTGGTACCCGTTGATAAATTTGATTGGGCTCCGCACGAGAAAAGTATGAAAATGAAATCGCTGGCCAGCCATATTGCCGAATTACCGGGTTGGGTAGCGATGGCAATTACAACCGACGGACTTGATTTCGCTGCAGTGCCATACGAGGAAAAGCCAATAGAATCAGCTGCCGATTTAACCAAACTTCTGGAAGAAAGTTATGCCAGCGCTAAAGCAGAACTTGAAAAAACAAATGATGGGGTACTATCAGAAAAATGGACTTTGAGAAATGGCGAACAAATTTTGGCTGATTATACCAAATACGAGACTATTCGCCATTCATTGAGTCAAACCGCTCACCACCGTGCGCAACTGGGAGTTTATTTAAGGTTATTAAACATTCCTTTACCGGGTAGCTATGGTCCGAGTGCCGACGACCAGAGTTTTTAAGTAATACCTACTATAACCGTCATTTCATGAGAAACAGATTTGGTGCATTTCTCTGGTCCGTTGAAATGACGGTTGTATTACCTCCCTGTCTTTGTATTGCATCTTCACTTTGCTAATTTTAGCCATGAAGAAAATACTTGCAATTTGCGGTAGTACGAAAACAGCATCTACCAACCTCCTATTTATTGCAGCCATTGCCCAACTTCTGGGCACTGAATACGAAGTAACTACCCTCAATACTATTGCAGATCTTCCACATTTTAACCCAGATTCAGATACCGGGCAGACGCCGCAACAGGTCGAACAGCTGAGGAAAAATATCAGTCGGGCAGATGGAGTTGTAATTTCCACGCCCGAATACGCAATGGGTCTTCCCGGTAGCTTAAAAAATGTACTCGATTGGACCGTGAGCTCCTCTTCCTTTTCTAAAAAACCTGTTTTAGCTGTCGTTGCTTCCTCGCAGGGCGAAAAAGCGTACCAATCTTTAATTGATGTTTTAACGGTTATTGAGGCAGAAGTATATCCACTGTTAGTTCCTTATGCTAAAACTAAAATTAACCAGGAAGCCACCATTACTGATGCAGAAACGTTATCGGCGCTTAAAAGTACACTCGATCAATTTGTTGCCAGCCTATCCAATGGATAACACAATTTATTTCCGTAAAATTGCAGCATGAACAACAACTCTGCCACCCGTTTAAATAAATTCATCAGCGAAAGTGGACTATGTTCGCGCCGTGAAGCAGACCGTTACATTGAAAAAGGAACGGTTTTCATTAATGGAAAAAGGGCTAAAGTTGGCGATCAGGTTTTTGCCGGCGATAAAGTGATGGTTAACGGGCATAATATCGAACCTAAAGAAGAAAGCAGTTTCGTTTTGCTAGCCTTTAATAAGCCGGTTGGCATTACCAGTACAACCGAAAGTGGTGTACGCGATAATATTGTAGATTATGTAAACTATAGCGAAAGGATTTTTCCCATTGGCCGTTTAGATAAAGATTCATCGGGTTTAATTTTCTTGACCAACAACGGCGATATCGTGAACAAAATTTTAAGGGCAGGGAATAAGCACGAGAAAGAATATATCGTTACGGTTAACAAACCCATTACCGAAGATTTTATTTTCGAAATGAGTAATGGTGTACCCATTTTAGGTGTAAATACCCGTAAATGCAAGGTTAGGCAAATCAGTACCTTTGTTTTCAATATTATCTTAATTCAGGGCTTAAACAGGCAAATCCGCAGAATGTGCGAGCATTTCGGATATGAAGTTACCCGGTTAGAACGCACGCGGATCATGAACATTAACCTAAAGGGTATTCCAACGGGCGAATTCAGGGAGCTTACCGAAGACGAGATGAACAGCATTACCAAAAGCATCGAAAATTCTTCTTCAGAAGCTAAACCAAAATCAAAAAGTACCGCAAAGAAAAAACCAAACGCCTGGGAAGAAATTCCAGAACTCAGGGAGGAACAACCGAAGAAACAGTTCAAGCCAAAAGCAGCTGGTAAAAAATATCCGGCTCAGGGAGGACCAAAAAAAAGTACAGCTAAAAGCAATTCGGCTAACCGTAATGCTAAATCTTCCAGGCCGAAATCAACAGATAAACAACATTCACGCAAACGCGGGCGCTAATGAATAGCATCATTTACCTCAATACAACTATTTTTCTTTTTCTGGCAGGTGTTCATTTTTACTGGATGGCTGGCGGGAAATGGGGTATGAATGCTGCCTTACCCACTACGGCGCAACATCAGCTAATTTTCAATCCCGGAAAAATCGGTACGCTGGTTGTAGCCCTGGGCTTACTTGCTTTTGCAGCCATTACCTTTGCACATAACTTTCATTTCGAAATCGATGTACCGCACTACCTACGTTATGGTATTGCAATTATTTTTTTGATCAGAACCATTGGCGACTTTCAGTATGTGGGTATTTTCAGAAAGATAAAGCATACTGTATTTGCCCGGTACGACCGGAAATATTATGTTCCCTTATGTGCTTATCTCGCGGTATCAGAATTCTTCCTCGCTGCGTATTAATGTAAAATTTATTCATTTGTAAGAGGTTAAAACTTCATTTTTTCTGCCTTCCAGCTTTTTTAAGTACCTTTGCAGCAAATGGTAACAGCAAAAAAAACCGATATCCGTGCGTTAGATCTGCCACAATTGCAACAACATCTTACTGCAATGCAGCAACCTGCATTCAGGGCTAAACAGATTTATCAATGGCTTTGGGAAAAATCGGCAACGAGTTTCGAACAAATGAGCAATCTTTCTAAAGACTTAAGAAAAGCTTTAGACGAAACTTTTACCATTAATGCTGTTCAGGTTAACAACTCGCAGTTCAGTAACGACCATACCATTAAAAATACCTTTAAACTGGCCGATGGAAACATCGTTGAAGGGGTTCTGATTCCTTTAGAAGACCGCATGACTGCCTGTGTAAGCTCTCAGGTAGGTTGCAGTTTAACCTGCAAGTTTTGTGCAACAGGTTATATGGATCGTAAGCGTAATTTAAATGCTGATGAGATTTATGATCAGGTTGTATTAATTGATAAGCAGGCTAAAGAAAACTATAACAATCCGCTTACCAATATTGTGTATATGGGTATGGGCGAACCATTGTTAAATTATGCCAATGTATTAAAGTCTATCGAACGCATAACCGCACCAGATGGCTTAAACATGAGTTATAAGCGCATTACTGTGTCTACGGCTGGTATCGCTAAAATGATCAAGAAACTGGGAGATGATGGCGCTAAATTCAACCTGGCCTTATCATTACATGCTGCCAATGATGAGAAGCGTAACGAAATTATGCCGATTAATGAGGCGAACTCATTGAAAGCGCTGGCCGAAGCCTTAAAATACTATTTTGCCAAAACCAAAAACCCGGTTACTTACGAATACATCGTTTTCAATCATTTTAACGATGAAATTTCTGATGCGATGGATTTGGCCAAGTTCTGTAAACATATTCCATGTAAGGTAAATCTGATTGAGTATAACCCAATTTCATTTGCTGATTTTACTAACGCAGAAGGTGATAAAATAGATGCTTTTTCAAATTATTTGAAGAGCCAGGGTATTAATACCAATATTCGCCGTAGCAGAGGTAAAGATATCGATGCCGCCTGTGGTCAGCTTGCTGTTAAAGAAGAAGCCAAAGCTTAATCAATCATTACTTTTTTTATTTATTCAGTACCGCAAAAGCAATGCTTATAGGGTAGGTACTGTCCTGCTGTTCGTTGCAATCCTTTTTGGGGGGTAACGCGCGCTTAGGTATGTTCGATTCGAGTCAAAAGGGATTTCCACTGTCATCAAGGGCTATTTTACTGCGGTTTGTAGCCTATATGAAAAGTTTATTTATCATTAAGATCGTATTTATGAAAGCGTTAATTATCTAAATACGATAGCGTTCGTGCTAAAAGGTAAGAGAGCAAAGCCTAAAGTAGTGTCTCCCGCTTTATGCTTTAGTCTTAATGCTTTTCCGCACAAATGCCCTAAAACAAGAAAACCCTTTAACAAATTGTTAAAGGGTTTCTTTTAAGATTTGGCACCGACCTACTCTCCCACGTGTTACCGCAGTACCATCGGCTCTGGTGGGCTTAACTTCTCTGTTCGGAATGGGAAGAGG
>Ga0308158_10000167_pt1 | contig 143405 bp, 128 predicted proteins | sample PhyBR2_FD_201038 | JGI IMG/M metagenome (GOLD analysis project Ga0308158, IMG submission 201038) | Phyllosphere microbial communities from UC Gill Tract Community Farm, Albany, California, United States - DLSLB.R2 | ecosystem: Host-associated > Plants > Phyllosphere > Unclassified | place... | reverse complement strand
CCGGCGGCGATCGCGGCGGTGCGCGTCTCCTGGAACGACAGCTCGGGGTTGCGGTGCAGGTCGATGAAGAGCGCTTCGAGGTCGATCGTCATAGCGCTGAGCCTACGCGGATCCGATGGCGGGCCATGTCAGCGTCCTGCGTAGGTCTCCAGCGCGGGCCCGGGGTGCAGCACGCCGTTCACGATCGCCCGGATGGCGAAGGCGCTGGCCTCGGCGAGCCCGACGGCGGAGGGATCCAGCAGCCACTGCAGCTGCAGTCCGTCCATGACCGCGAGGATCGACGCCGATGCCGTGCCGATCGCCGCGGTGTCGGTCACGCCCTCCTGCGCGCACAGCTCGCGGAACGCGGCGGACACCTCGGTGCGGAGCTTCTCGTAGCGGTGCTCGAAGAAGCCGCGCGCGGGATGGCCGTCCGTCACCGACTCATTGGACAGCACGGTGTACGTCTGCACGATGCCCGGACGGTGCTCGTTCGCGAACGCCGTCTTCACCAGGTGCAGGAACAGCTCGGGGCCGTCGGGGATGTGCTGATCGGCGAGCTGGGCGACGTCGCTCTTGTCCCGGTAGTCGAGCACTTCGAGCAGGAGTTTCTGCTTCGACCCGAAATGGTGCAGCACCCCGGCGTGCGTCATGCCGACCTGCTCGGCGATGTCGGCGAGGGTGCCGTTGGTGGACCCTTTCGCGCCGAAGATCTCGATCGCCGCGTCCAGGATCTCGGTGCGCTTGCGCTCGGTCTCGGGGCGTGATTTCACGCGCGCCGACGTCGTCGTGACCATTTCGTCCCCTTCGCCGCTTGTCATCCAGCTTACTCGTCGGTAACCTCACTTCTACTTACTTTCTCGCTAGTAAGTAAAGTTCCCCGGAAGCGAGACCCCGCACCAGGTGGGCGCACGATGGCCGTGCCCCAGAAGGAGAAGCAATGAGGCTCACCAAGACCCTGCTCGTCGTCTCGGCGATCGCTGCCCTCAGCGCCGTCGCGCTGACCGGCTGCTCGTCGGGCTCCACCGCCGGCGCGTCCGGCGGCTCGCTCACCGTCGCCAAGCCGGACGGCGCCGCGATCCTGTCGACCCAGACCAACAATCCGTTCATCTCCACCGGATCGGGCATGTCGCTCGGGTACGACCGGATGATCTACGAGCCCCTCGCGATCGTGAACCCCGTCGGCAAGAACGAGACGACGCCGTGGCTCGCTTCCAAGGTGGAGTGGAACGCCGACTACACCCAGCTCACGGTCACCCCGCGCAGCGGCGTGAAGTGGAGCGACGGCAAGCCGTTCACGGCCGACGACATCGTCTTCACGTACTCGATGATCAAGAACACGCCCGCCCTCGACCTCGGCGGCCTCAAGCTCGCCGACGTCAAGAAGGACGGCGGGAACGTGGTGCTCTCCTTCAGCGAGTCGAAGTTCGTGAAGCAGGGCGACGTGCTGCAGGTCACCATCGTCCCCGAGCACCAGTGGAAGGGCATCTCCGACCCGTCCAAGGACCCGGTCAAGAACGCGGTCGGCACCGGCCCGTACACGATCAAGAGCTTCTCCTCGCAGGGCGTGGTGCTGAAGGCCCGCACCGACTACTGGGGCGGCAAGGTGCCGGTCGGCCAGCTCAAGTACCTCGAGTACAACGACAACACGGGGCTCCTCCGCGCGCTGCAGAGCAAGGAGGCCGACTGGGCGCAGATCTTCATCACCGACTACCAGAAGAACTACGTCGACAAGGATCCGAAGCACAACGTGTTCTGGGGTGCGAACGTGCTGAGCCCCGACATGGTGCTCGTCAACACCACGAAGGCGCCGTTCAACGACGTCGCCTTCCGCAAGGCCGTCAACATGGTCGTCGACCGCAAGGCGCACGCGGACAAGGCTCGCAGCAACGCGGGCCCCGAGCTCACCAGCGTCACCGGCATCCCGCAGCCCACCGGCGACCAGTACATCGCCCCCGAGTACAAGGACAAGACCTTCACGATCGACGTCGACGGCGCCAAGAAGGTGCTCACCGACGCGGGCTACACCTGGAAGGACGGCACGCTGATCGATCCCTCCGGCAACGCCGTCTCGTTCACACTGCAGAATCCGCAGGGCTGGAACGACTACGTCACCGGGATCCAGCTCGTCGCGACGCAGATCAAGAGCACCCTGGGCGCCGACGCGAAGGTGGCCACGCCGGACGCCGACACCTGGTTCACGAACATGGCGACCGGCAACTTCGACGCCGCGCTGCACTGGTCGGGTTCCGGCTCCAACCCCTGGCACATCTACGACGACGTGATGAACGGCGCCTACCTGGAGCAGGCGGCCGACGGCAAGGTCTCGGACAACTTCGGCCGCTACAGCAACCCGGAGGCGACCGCGCTGCTCACGCAGTACGCCCAGGCCTCCGACGACGCCACCCGCACCGAGGCGCTCAACAAGATCCAGAAGATCTTCGTCGAGGACGTCCCCGCCATCCCGATCGGCACGCACCCGCAGCTGGGCGAGTACAACACCCGCACCTTCACGGGCTGGCCGAGCGAGACGGACCAGTACGCCACCGCCGACCCGACGCAGCCCTCTGCCGTCCAGGTCATCATGAAGCTGAAGCCGGCCGGCAAGTAGGTCGCATGACGCATGCGGGGTGAGGGGCGACGAGTCCCTCACCCCGTGGATCCTGCCCGCTCGAGCACGAAAGCACCTCATGACAGACACCCTTCTCTCCGTGCGCGACTTCTCGGTCGTGTACGACGTGGATCCACCCGTGCGGGCGGTCAAGAACGTCACGATCGACATCCGCCGCGGTGAGATCGTGGGACTGGCCGGCGAGAGCGGCAGCGGCAAGACCACGCTCGCGTACGGCGTGCAGCGGCTGCTCAAGCCGCCGGCCGTGATCACCGGCGGCAGCGTCGTCTTCCACGACGCCGACGGCTCGGACGTCGACCTGCACGCCCTCGACACCGAGCAGATGCGCCGGTTCCGCTGGGACAAGGTGTCCATGGTGTTCCAGGGCGCGATGAACGCCCTCAACCCCGTGGCGACGATCGGTGCGCAGCTCGACGACGTGTTCCGCGTGCACCGGCCAGGGATGAGCCGCGCGCAGCGTCGTGCGGAGGCGGTCGACCTCCTCGAGATCGTGAAGGTCGGCGGCCAGCGGATCCGGTCCTACCCGCACGAGTTGTCCGGAGGCATGCGACAGCGCGTGATGATCGCGATGGCGCTCGCACTGCGGCCGCAGCTCATGGTCATGGACGAGCCCACCACCGCGCTCGACGTGCTGGTGCAGCGCGAGATCCTGAAGCAGATCTCCCAGCTGCGCCACGAGTTCGGCTTCTCGGTCGTGTTCATCACCCACGACCTGCCGCTGCTGCTGGAGATCAGCGACCGCATCGCCGTCATGCGCGAGGGCGAGATCGTCGAGCTCGCCGACGCCGAGCGGCTGTGGACGGATCCGCAGCACGAGTACACCCGCGACCTGCTGCGCTCCTTCCCGCGCCTGACCGGAGAGCGGGGGGTGGTGGTGCGATGACCACGCTCGAGTTCCGCGGCGTCACCAAGCTCTACAACGTCCGCGGATCCGGCCAGCTCAAGGCCCTGGACGACGTCAGCTTCACCCTGCACTCCCGCCAGACGATCGGCCTGGTCGGCCAGTCCGGCAGCGGCAAGTCCACGATCGCCAAGATCCTCACCCAGCTCGAGACGCCCACGCACGGAGAGGTGCTGCTCGACGGCGCACCGATCCCGCGCCGCGGCAAGGGTCTGCGCATGTACCGGCAGCAACTGCGCATGGTGTTCCAGGATCCGTTCGCCTCGCTGAACCCGTATCACTCGATCCGCCACCACGTGGAGCGTCCGCTGCGGCTCGATCGCGTCGTGCCGCGCGACCAGGTCGACGCCGAGGTGCGCCGTCTGCTCGAGCGGGTGCGGCTGGATCCGGACGCCGTGATGGAGCGGCGCCCGCACGAGCTCTCCGGCGGCCAGCGCCAGCGCGTCGCGATCGCGCGGGCGCTGGCCTCCCGACCCGCGCTGCTCGTCGCCGACGAGCCGGTGTCGATGCTGGACGTGTCCATCCGCCTCGGGGTGCTCAACCTGCTCGCCGATCTGCAGCGCGAGGAGGGGCTCGGCGTGCTCTATATCACCCACGACCTCGCGACCGCGCGCCACTTCAGCGACGAGATCATGGTGCTCAACCAGGGCAGGGTCGTGGAGCGCGGACCTGCGGACGACGTCATCCTGCGCCCTCGCGACCCGTACACGCGGGAGCTGCGGGCGGCGTCGCCCGATCCGGAGGAGTTCTTCCGCCGCCGGGCGGCACAGACCACGGGAGGTGCGCGATGAGCGCCGACACGTCCGCACCCGCGACCCAGGCGTCGCCCGCCGCGCCCGAGCCGGTGGATCCGACGCTCGTCGGCACGACCGCGACCCGGGCCGAGCGAGGCCGCATGCGCGTGCCCTGGCGTTTCATCGGCGGCAGGGCGGCCTTCTACCTGTTCACGGCCTGGGCTGCGATCACCATCAACTTCTTCATCCCGCGACTGATGAAGGGGGACGCGGTCGACGCCTACATGGCGCGCAGCCAGGGCCAGCTGACGCCCGACGCCGAGAAGGCTCTGCGCCTCATGTTCGGCCTGGACCACTCGGTGCCCCTGTGGCAGCAGTACCTCGACTACTGGGGCATGCTGCTGCGCGGCGACCTCGGCGTGTCCATCTCGACCGGCATGGCCCCGGTCGGCGACGCGATCGCGGCCGCGCTGCCCTGGACCCTGGGGCTGGTCGGATTCGCCACGATCGTCTCCTTCCTCGTCGGCACCGTGCTGGGCGCGGTGATCGGATGGCGGCGCGGCGGCCGGCTGGACGTGCTCGTGCCGGTGACGACGTTCCTCGGCACGATCCCCTACTTCTGGCTCGGCCTGATCTTCATCGCCGCGTTCTCGTCGGTGCTGGGCTGGTTCCCCGCCGGGCACGCCTACGAGGTCGGTGTGGATCCGGGCTGGAACGCCGACTTCATCGGGCAGGTGCTCTCGCACGCCGCGCTGCCGGTGATCACGATCGTGATCGCCTCGCTCGGCGGCTGGGTGCTCGGGATGCGCAACATGATGCTCACCGTGCTCGACGAGGACTACATCACCGTCGCCCAGGCCAAGGGCATGCCGAACCGGCGCGTGCTGTGGCGCTACGCGGCGCGCAACGCGGTGCTGCCGCAGATCCAGAGCTTCGCCCTGTCGCTCGGCTTCATCGTGGGCGGCACGATTGTCATGGAGATGGTGTTCTCCTACCCCGGCATCGGTCTGCTGCTGCTCGGCGCGACCAATGCGAAGGACTACGCACTCATGCAGGGCATCTTCCTGGTGCTGGTCATGGCGGTGCTGGTCGCGAACATCATCGCCGACATCGCCTATGCCATCCTCGACCCGCGCACCCGTCAGACGGAGGCCTGATCATGACGACGACTCCCGTTCCTCCCGAGGTCGCGCAGCCGGCCGCCGGCGCGCCCGAGACCGCGGCGCTGCTCACCGCCGAGCGGCGGCCCGCGCCGCGGCGCACCTTCTGGAGCCAGCTCAAGGCATCGCTGGCGATGTTCGGCAACCGCAAGTCCGCCGCGGGCCTGGTCATCCTGGGCGTGTTCACGCTCGTGGCGGTCTTCGCGCCCTGGATCGCGCCGTACAGCCCGACCGCGCAGCATCTGGATGCGACGCTGCAGCCGCCGTCCTGGCAGCATCTGCTCGGCACGACGCACATCGGCGAGGATGTGTTCAGCCAGCTCGTCTACGGCACGCGCGGCGTGCTCGTGGTCGGCTTCCTCGCGACGATCATGGCGACCGTGGTGGCGATCCTGGTCGGCGTGACCGCCGGCTACCTGCGCGGCTGGAAGAGCGAATCGCTGTCCGCGCTGTCCAACGTGTTCCTCGTGCTCCCGGGGCTGCCGCTGATGATCATCATCGCCTCGCAGTTCCAGGATCCGCCGCTGTGGATCATCGCCGCGGTGCTGGGACTGACCGGCTGGGCATGGGGAGCGCGGGTGCTGCGGGCGCAGACGATGTCGTTGCGCAACCGCGACTTCATCCAGGCGGCGCGTGCGAACGGCGAGCCGCTGCACCGGATCATCCTGGTCGAGATGCTCCCGAACCTCATGGCGATCATCGCGTCGAGCTTCGTCGGCACCATGACCGCCGCCGTGCTCGGCCTCACGACCCTCGCGTTCATCGGCGTCATCCCGGTGTCGAACCTGAACTGGGGCACCATCCTGTTCTGGGCGCAGCAGAACAGCGCCTTCCCGGACTACTGGTGGTGGTACGTGCCCGCGGGGCTCTGCATCGCCCTGCTCGGGGTGGCGCTCGCCCTGATCAACTTCGGCATCGACGAGTATGTGAACCCGCGGCTGCGTTCCGCCGGAGAGCGGGCCCGCGCCCTGAAGAAGCGGGGCATCGATGCGAACGCCGCCGTGACCGCAGTGCGCACGACCGCGTCCCCGACCTCCTTCCCCGCGACCCGAGCGGCCGCCGATCCAGAGAGCACCACCGCATGAGCGACGCCCTGCCCTTCCGCGACCCCCGACTCAGCACCGCCGCGCGTGTGGGGGATCTCCTCAGCCGGATGTCGGTGGAGGAGAAGGCGGGTCAGATGCTGCAGCTGGATGCGCGCGACGATCTGCACGACCATGTGCTGCGACGCCATGCCGGGTCGATCCTGCACACCTCGCCCGAGCGGATCCTGGAGGCGAACCGGCTGACCGCCGAGACGCGGTTGCGGATCCCGCTGCTGGTCGGGGAGGACTGCATCCACGGCCACTCGTTCTGGGAGGGCGCGACCATCTATCCGACGCAGTTGGGGATGGCCGCGACCTGGGATCCGGCCCTGGTGGAGCAGGTGGCGCGGGCGACGGCGGTGGAGGTCGCAGCGACCGGGATCCATTGGACGTTCTCCCCGGTGCTGTGCATCGCCCGTGATCTGCGGTGGGGCCGGGTGGGCGAGACGTTCGGCGAGGATCCGTTCCTGATCGGTGAGCTCGCGAGCGCGATGGTCCGCGGTTATCAGGGAGCGGGACTTTCGGATCCGACGGCGATCCTGGCGACGGCGAAGCACTTCGCCGGGTACTCGGAGACGCAGGGCGGGCGGGACGCGTCCGAGGCGGACATCTCGCGCCGCAAGCTGCGGTCCTGGTTCCTGCCGCCGTTCGAGCGGGTCGCCAAGGAGGGGTGCCGGACGTTCATGCTCGGATATCAGAGCATGGACGGGGTGCCGATCACCGTCAATGACTGGCTGCTTTCGGACGTGCTGCGCGGCGAGTGGGGGTACACGGGCACGCTCATCACGGACTGGGACAACGTCGGCCGGATGGTGTGGGAGCAGAAGGTGCAGCCCGACTACGCGCACGCCGCCGCGGCCGCAGTGCGAGCCGGGAACGACATGGTGATGACCACTCCGGGCTTCTACGAGGGTGCCCTCGAGGCCGTGCAGAACGGCATGCTCGCAGCCGATGCCTTCGATGCCGCCGTCGCGCGGATCCTGACCCTGAAGTTCGACCTCGGACTCTTCGAGGATCCCCGCCTGCCCGCGGAGGACCTCGGCGCCGTCATCGGCGCCCCCGCGCACGCCGACCTCAACCTCGAGGTGGCCCGCCGCTCCCTCGTGCTGCTGGAGAACGACGGGGTACTGCCGCTGGGTGGAGGCGCGCCGCTCACAGAGGGGGCTCCGCTCCGCGTCGCCGTGGTCGGGCCCCTCGCCGACGACGCGCAGACGCAGCTCGGCGACTGGGCCGGCGGATCCGGTCAGGCGGGCTGGCTCGACGGCCAGCCCCGGGAGATGATCACCACCGTGCTCGACGGTCTCCGTGCCATCGACGGTCTCGCGGTGCGGCACGCCCACGGCGCCGACATCCTCACGCTGGAACAGGACCCGCTCGGCGCGACCTTCCCGGACGGCCAGCCCCGACCGCCGGTGGTGGCGCCGGCCGCGTCCGATCCGGATCTCCTCGCCGAGGCGGTGCAGGCTGCCGAGGCTGCGGATGTCGTGGTGGCGGTGGTCGGGGATCGGATCGAGCTCGTCGGCGAGGGACGCTCCACCGCGACCCTGGAGCTCGTGGGCGCCCAGAACGCCCTGCTGGACGCGTTGATCGCGACGGGCACACCGGTCGTCGTGGTGCTGCTCGCCTCCAAGCCCCTCGTGCTGCCCGCCTCGACGGCGAAGGCCGCCGCCGTGCTCTGGGCCGCCAACCCCGGCATGCGCGGAGGGCAGGCGATCGCCGAGCTCATCACCGGCGCCATCGAGCCTTCCGGGCGCCTTCCGATCTCGTTCGCCCGGCACGCCGGGCAGCAGCCGACCTACTACAACCAGATCCGGGGTCAGCACGGCACGCGCTACGCCGACCTCACCCAGGCGCCGGCCTGGGCGTTCGGCGACGGGCTCTCGTTCACGACCGTGGAGTACTCCGAGCTCGCGCTGGTGTCCTCGACGCTCGGTGCCGACGACACGATCGTCGCGGAGGTCACCGTGGCCAACACCGGATCCCGTCCGGTGCGCGAGACGGTGCAGGCGTACGTGCGAGACGTCGTCACGAGCGCGAGCTGGACCGACAAGGAGCTCAAGGCGTATCGCCAGGTGCAGCTCGCGCCGGGGGAGTCCTCCCGGGTGCGGCTGGAGCTGCCGGTCGCCGACTGCACGATCGTCGACGCCGCGGGGATCCGCCGGGTGGAGCCGGGCGCCTTCGAGCTGCTGGTGGGGCCGTCGTCGCGCGATGAGACACTGCTGGCGGCCGCCTTCGAGGTGGTGGCCTGACGGCGCATCCGACGATTCGTCCGGAATCCTCACAAAAAGGGAGCGCGGAGCGGATCCGCTCTGATTGGATGACCTGGTGCGAACGACTGCTGACGACACCGGCTTCCGGCCCGGAGCGCTGATCTGGCTCGCCGTCGCGACCTTCTCGATGGGGATCGACGGCTATGTGCTGGCAGGTCTGCTGCCTCAGATCGCGACCGATCTCGACGTCGACGCGGCGGCCGCCGGTCAGCTCATGAGCGTGTTCGCGGCGACCGGCGCGATCGCCGGGCCCGTGCTCGGCGCGCTCACCGGGCGGTGGGAGCGCAAGGCGACGATCGTGCTGTCCCTCGGCGTCTTCGTGCTCGGCAACCTGATGGTCGGGCTCGCACCGACCTACTTCTGGGCGATGAGCGGCCGGGTCGTCTCGGCACTCGGCGGCGCGCTGCTGAACGCCGTGATCGGCTCCTATGTCATCGCGCGCACTCCCGCGCAGTACCGGGGCCGCGCGCTCTCGCTCGTGATGGGCGGGTTCCTGTTCGCGACCGCTCTCGGCGTGCCCGTCGGGCTGGTGATCGGGCAGACCGACTGGCGGATACCGCTGTTCCTCGTGGTCGGCGTCGGGGCCGCCGCGCTCGTGGGGATCCTCATCAAGGTGCGACCGCTGCACCTTCCGCCGCTGTCGCTGCGCCAGGCGCTGAGCCCGCTCACACGCCCGGCGATCCTGGCCGTGCTGCTGGTGCCGATGGGCCTCATGTGCGCGAGCTACCTCTGCTTCACCTACGCCACGCTCATCCTGGGCCCGCGGATCGGCGAGGGGTACCCGATCATCGGCGCGCTGTTCGGCTACGGCATCGTGAGCCTGGTCGGCAACATCGTGTCGGGGCGCGTGACCGACCGCCGCGGTCCGGTGGCCGTGCTCACCGTCATCGTCGCCACCGTGCTCGCCGCCGCGCTGCTCGGCTGGGCCGGGCTCATGCTGCCCGGCATCGCCGGCGCCGTCGCGGGGCTCGCCTGGTTCCTGGTCTGTGCGTTCTTCAACGGCGGATCCGGCGTGGCCGCGCAGACCAGGCTCGCCACGATGGTCCCGCCGGCGGTCGCCGCGCTCGTGCTCGCGCTCAACAACAGCGCCATGATGCTGGGCAGTGCGCTGGGCAGTGCCCTGGGCGGGCTCGCGCTCGCCGAAGGCGCCCTGCCGGATCAGCTCCTGCTGCTGTCGGGTGTCGTGCTCGCGGTGACGCTCGGGGTGCAGCTCGTCACAGCCGCGATGCACCGGCGGCGCGCCGTGGTGGTCGCTCCGGTCGGCGCGGGGGAGCCGCCGGTGGGGGCGCTCGACCCGGCGTGACGCCAGACCGCTGCGCGAGCACGACCTGCGCCGGGCTCACGTCCCGCGAGAGGGAAAACGTCGCGCGCCGCGCGGTGCGGGGCGCGAAAAGCAGCTTGCCGTGGCGCGCTCCGGGCCGTTGAGATGGAAAACGTCGCTGCCGAGTGCGCGGGAGCGACGTTTTCCATCTCTGGGCGGAACAGAACCGCCCAGGCTTGCAGGGGCCCGTCCGCGTTCGGCGGAGCCCGGGCGCCGCCTCAGCCGATCGTGTACCAGGCGGCCGCGTTCGGCGGCAGCACGGTCCCCGCCTCGGGGGCGCTGTGCACCACGACCGCGGCGCCCTCGGGCAGCGGCAGGGGCGCCTCGCCGAGGTTCGCCACGACGTGCAGGTCGCCGCGCCGGAACGCGACCGCGTCGGATCCGAGGTCCTCCCACACGAGGGATCCGGATCCGAGTCCGCGCTCCTTGCGCAGCCCGAGCAGCGTCTTGTACAGCTCCAGCGTTGAGTGGTCCGCGCCCTCCTCGGCGGCGCGCGCGTGCTCCGCCCACTCCGCCGGCTGCGGCAGCCACGAGGCGCCGGTGTCGTTGAAGCCGTACGACGGCGCCGTGCCGCTCCACGGCAGCGGCACCCGGCAGCCGTCTCGGCCGTAGCGCTCGCCGCTCGTGCGGAACCAGGTCGGATCCTGCCGGAACTCGTCGGGGATCTCCATGGCCTCCGGCAGGCCCAGCTCCTCACCCTGGTACAGGTACGCGGATCCGGGCAGCGACAGCATCACCGTGCTCGCGGCGCGGGCGCGGGCGAGGCCGATGGCGCGGTCGGGCTTGGGCTCGTCCCGCGGGCCGATGCCGTCGCCCTGCGGGTTGTCCCACGTGAGGGCCAGGCGCGAGGCGTGGCGCACCACGTCGTGGTTGGACAGCACCCAGGTGCTCGGCGCGCCGACCGCGCCGAACGCGTCCAGGGAGTCGCGGATCACGGTGCGCAGCTCTTCGGCGTTCCACGGGGTCATCAGGTAGTTGAAGTTGAACGCCTGGTTCATCTCGTCCGGGCGCACCCAGAGCGCGATCTGGTCGAGCGTGGGCATCCACGCCTCGGCGCACAGGGCGCGGTCGCCGTCGTAGGCGGCGAGCACGTCGTGCCAGTCGCGGTAGATCTCGTGCACACCGGGCTGGCCCCAGTACGGTACGTCCTCCTGGTCGCCGCCCATGGAGTCGGCGCCCTCGTCGGGCGTGTAGTCGGGCAGCCCCGCCTTCTTGATCATGCCGTGCGCGACATCCACCCGGAAGCCGTCGACGCCGCGGTCGAGCCAGAAGCGCAGCACGCCGCGGAACTCTTCGCGCACCTCCTCGTTCGTCCAGTCGAAGTCGGGCTGGCTCTCGTCGAAGATGTGCAAGTACCACTGGCCGGGGGTGCCGTCGGCCTCGGTCACGCGGGTCCACATACCGCCGCCGAACACGCTCTGCCAGTTGTTGGGCGGCAGTTCGCCGTGCTCGCCCTTGCCGTCGCGGAAGATGTAGCGGGCGCGTTCCGGGCTGCCCGGGGCGGCCTTCAGCGCCTCCTGGAACCAGCGGTGCTGATCGGACGAGTGGTTCGGCACGAGGTCGACGATCACGCGGATGCTGCGGGCGTGCGCTGCGGCGAGCATCGCGTCGAAGTCGTCGAGCGTGCCGAACAGCGGATCCACCCCGCGGTAGTCCGAGACGTCGTAGCCGGCATCCTTCTGCGGGCTCGGCATGAACGGGCTCAGCCAGATCGCGTCGACGCCGAGCTCCTGCAGCGCATCCAGCCGGGAGGTGATGCCGGGAAGATCGCCGATGCCGTCGCCATTGGCGTCGGCGAAGGAGCGCGGGTAGATCTGGTAGATGACGGCGGTGCGCCACCACTCGGATCCGGGGGCGGACTGCTGCTCGATCTCGGCCATGCGATCAGGGTACCGGGAGGGCGGTGGATCCCGGAAACTCGCGGATCGAATCGGTTCGAGCGCGAGCGCGGCGCCGGGTCAGTGAGCGATGAGGTTCGCCGGCTCCTCGCCGCCGAGCATGCGGTCGATCTGGGTGCGCACCAGCGCAGCGATGCGCGGGTTCATCGCGGTCGAGGCGCCGCCGACGTGCGGGGTGAACAGCACGCCGGGAGTGGTCCACAGCGGGTGGCCCTCGGGCAGCGGTTCCGGATCCATGACGTCCAGGGCGGCGCGGATCCGGCCGTTCTCGGCGACCAGGGCGTCCGTGTCGACGAGTGTGCCGCGGCCCACGTTCACCAGCAGCGCGCCGTCGGCCATGCGTGCCAGCATGTCCGCGTCGAACAGCCGATGTGTGGCGGATCCGCCCGGCAGCGAGAGGATGACGATCTCAGCGTCGGGGAGGAGCGCGGGCAGGTCGGCGAGCGCGTGCACGGCGACCTCGCCGACGCCCTCGACATGCTCGGTGCGGGCTGTCTGCGCGACCGCAGTGATCGAGGTCTCGAACCCTGCGAGGCGCCGGGCGACGGCTTTGCCGACGCCGCCGATGCCGACGAGCAGCACGCGGCGATCGGCGAGGCTCGAGGTGAACGCCCGGTCCCACACGCCCGCGTCCTGCGCGCGCACGAACCGCGGCAGCTCGCGCTGCGCCGCGAGGGTCAGTGCGAGGGCGAGCTCGGCGGTCGCCGGCTCGTGCACGCTCGCGGCGTTCGCGAAGGGCACGCCCGCGGGCACCCGGTCGATCACGGCTTCGTAGCCGATCATCTGACCCTGCACGAGGCCCACCTCGATGCCGTCCAGCGCGGAGAAGCGCTGCCGACCGAGGTATGACGGCACGACGATGTCGATCCGAGGCGCGGGTGGGGGTGTGGTCATGTCCCAGACCTGCACCTCCACGCCGTCGGGCAGCGGGCCCTGGGCAGCGATGTCGGCGGCGAGTTCGGCGGTGGGGACGGTGACGAGCAGGCTCACCCCTCGAGCGTAGGCCCGACCGTGCGCCTCGGAGCAGACCACTCTGCGGCGGGTGGACCCACAAGTCGTGCACTCGGCGATCGCCGGGCTCGCGATGGTGGATCGCGGCGGCCCGCCGTCCCGGGGGACGGCGGGCCGCAGAGGCGCCAGGGTCACTTCGCGAGGAAGCCCTTCAGAGCGGCGTTGACCTCGTCGGCATGCGTCCACAGGAGTCCGTGCGGCGCGCCGTCGATCTCGACGTAGTCCGCTGCGGGGACGGCCTGGTGGAAACGGCGTGCGGTCGCGTCGATCGGCAGGATGTTGTCCTTCGTCCCGTGCAGGATCAGGGTCGGCTTCCGCGCGGCGCGGACAGCGTCCACGTCACCGCGGAAATCCTCGATCCAGGCCGGGACGACCGCGTAGGCGGCGACCGGCGCGCTCGTGACGGAGAGGTTCCAGTTCGCGGTCACGACCTCCTGGCTGATGCGCGTGCCGAGGTTCTCGTCGAGGTTGTAGAAATCGTTGTAGAACTGCGTGAACCAGGCGTAGCGGTCGCCCTTCGCGGCTGCCGCGATGCCGTCGAACACCTGCTGCGGGACGCCCTCCGGGTTGTCGTCGCGCTGCACGAGGAACGGCTCGAGAGAGGCGAGGAACGCGAGCTTCGCGACCCGGTCGGATCCGTAGCGTGCGACGTAGCGGGCGAGCTCGCCGGTGCCCATCGAGAATCCGACCAGGACCACGTCGCGCAGGTCCAGCGTGGTCAGCACAGTGTTCAGATCCGCGGCGAAGGTGTCGTAGTCGTAGCCCGTCCCGACCTTCGAGGACTGGCCGAAGCCGCGCCGGTCGTACGTGATCACGCGGTAGCCCTGTGCCAGGAGCTCGCGGGTCTGGCGCTCCCAGCTGTGTCCGTTCAGCGGGTACCCGTGGATGAGGACGACGGGCTGACCGCTGCCCTGGTCCTCGTAGTACAGCTCGATGGAGGTGCTGTTCTCGGTGCCGACGGTGATGTAGCCCATGTGCGTGCCTTTCTGAGTCCGGATGAGAACGGTCGTTCTCGCGATGACCATAACCTTAGAGAACGATCGTTCTCACTGTCAAGTAGACTGATGCCATGACCGAAGACGAGGCCCGGGAACGGATCCTGGCGGCAGCCGAAGAGCTCTACTACCGCAAGGGATTCGCGGCGGTGGGCATGGACGAGCTCCGCACGGCCGCCGGCGTGTCGCTGCGCCGCCTGTACGGGATCTTCCCCGCGAAGGACGACATCGTCGCGGCGGTGCTGGAGCGCCGGCACGCCGAATGGGAGGGAGCGATCTCGACGGCGGTCGCGGCCGCCGGTCCGACGCCGCGCGAGCGCCTGCTGGCGGTTTACCGCTACCTCGAGGAGTGGTTCTGCGACGACGGCTTCCGCGGGTGCGCCTTCATCAACGCGTTCGGCGAGCTCGGCGGCACGCATCCGGCGATCGCGCAGATCGTGAAGGAGCACAAGGCGTCGTTCCAGGCGTACATGGCCCACCTGGTCTCGGCGGCCGGCGCCCCGCCGCTGCTCGCGGCGCAGCTCTCCATCCTGGCGGAAGGGGCGCAGAGCACGGCGGCGATCTCCGGGGATCCGCAGGTCGCCGTCCAGGCGCGCCATGCCGCTGCGGTGCTGATCGATTCGGCGCTCGCCGGTGCCACGGACAGCACTCCGGGATCGCGGGAGGACAAGGCTGCCGCCCAGCCAGGTCGCGTAAAATCGTGACAATGACCGACGCCCCCTCCGACGCTCCGTCGACGCAGAGCGACCGCAGCGCCATGACAGGCGGCGACGCCGGCGGATCCGGCATCGACCCGGCCGATCTCGCGACCACCCTTCGAGTGCTCGCCGAGCTGCACGGGCTCGAGCAGGATCACCCCGACTTCATCACTGTGCGCCGTGCGACCGCGGCCATGTTCAAGGCGGCCAAGCGGGTGCGCCGCCGGGAGATCCGCGACGCCATCGCCGAGGCGGACAAAGCCGTGATCGCGGCGACCGCGACGGGCGCCCCGGACCGCATCGACGACGAGACCCGCGGCCTGGATCTGGCTTCCAGCGTGGTCGACGCTCCGGTCGCGGGGGAGCTGCTGAAGCCGCGCAACTGCTACATCTGCAAGCAGTCGTACACGACGGTCGACGCGTTCTACCACCAGCTCTGCCCCGATTGCGCGCGGTTCAGCCACGGCAAGCGCAACGCCCGCACCGACCTCACCGGCAAGCGCGCGCTGCTCACCGGCGGCCGCGCGAAGATCGGCATGCACATCGCGCTGCGGCTGCTGCGCGATGGCGCGCACACCACGATCACCACGCGCTTCCCGCGCGATGCGGTGCGCCGGTTCGCGGCGCTCGAGGACTCGGCCGACTGGCTGCACCGCCTGCGCGTGGTCGGCATCGACCTGCGCGACCCGGCTCAGGTGATCGCGCTCGCCGACTCGGTCGCCGCCCAGGGCCCGCTCGACATCCTCATCAACAACGCCGCGCAGACTGTGCGCCGCTCGCCCGGCGCGTACTCGCTGCTCGCCGACGCCGAGCTGCAGCCGCTCCCGAACGGACCGCTGCCCGAGATGGAGACCTTCGGGCACACCGCGGATCCGCACCCCGAGGCGCTGCAGGCCTCGGTCGACGCGCATCCGCTGTTGTCGATCGCCTCCCTCGGCGGCACGATCGCCGAGCAGGGCGGTCAGGCGCTCACCGCCGAGGAGCTCGCCCGGCTCGCGATGGCCCCCGGATCCTCCTCGCTCGCGAAGCACGCCGACGGTACCGCGATCGACGCGGGGGGCCTCGTGCCCGACGTGAACCGGGTGAACAGCTGGGTGCAGAGTGTGGATCAGGTGGATCCGCTCGAGATGCTCGAGGTGCAGCTGTGCAACACGACCGCGCCGTTCCTGCTGATCAGCCGGCTGCGTCCGTCGATGGCCGCGTCGCCCGCGCGACGCAAGCACATCGTGAACGTCTCGGCGATGGAGGGACAGTTCTCCCGCCGGTACAAGGGTCCGGGGCACCCGCACACGAACATGGCGAAGGCGGCGCTGAACATGCTCACGCGCACCAGCGCCGGCGAGATGCTGGAGACCGACGGGATCCTGATGACGGCGGTCGACACCGGCTGGATCACCGACGAGCGCCCGCACTACACGAAGGTGCGTCTCGCCGAGGAGGGCTTCCACGCCCCGCTCGACCTGGTCGACGGCGCCGCCCGCGTGTACGACCCGATCGTGCGCGGCGAGGCCGGCGAGGACATCCACGGCGTGTTCCTGAAGGACTACGAGCCCAGCCCCTGGTGACCTCGCCTCCGGTGATGCGCCGCTGAGCCGACCGTTCCGCAGGGAGAGCCGGTGTTCTGCAGGGCCGCAGCGCCGTATCGGGCGTTCGAGGCCAGGAAACGCCGAGATCCGACATCGCCGCCCTGCGCAACGGCCGGACCGCCCTGCGCAAGGGCGGAGCCGCGGTGCTCCACCGGTGACGGGATCCGCCGCGGTACCCTGAGCGCACCGGATCGCGGGTGCGGACCCGCCCGATCGAGCGAGGAGCACGACGATGGTTCCTGAGATCAACTACTGGGCCGTACTGCTGGCGACGGCATCGAGCATGGTCGTCGGATCCATCTGGTACGCCCGCGGCGTGCTCGGCACCCGCTGGGCGCGCCTCGCCGGCGTGGACCTCGACAACCCCAAGGGCAACCCGGTGCTCGCCATCATCGCGACGGTGATCGTGAGCTTCGTGACGGCCTGGGTGCTCGCCGGGGCCACGGCGATCGCCTGGCACTTCTACGGCGGATCGTTCTTCGTCTCGGCGCTGGTCACCGCGATCACACTGTGGATGGGCTTCACGGCGGCGCGGTTCATCACGCACGACGCCTTCGAGGGGCGCCCCAGCTCGCTGACGGTGATGAACATCGCGCACGAGCTCGTGACGGTGGTCGTGATGGCCGTGCTCATCGGAGTCTGGCCGCCCGCCCTCGGCTGACCTCGTCCCTTTCGACTCGAGGTACGGAGGCGCTCCACGGGGGCGAGGAGCGTGGGAGTGTCAGCGCCGGATGGCGTAGCGGTGCAGGGTGACGCCCTGGTCGTACGCGGCCTGCTCGAGCAGGTCGAGGATCACCGGATCCCGGGTCTCGCCCGGGCGGGGCTCGTCGAACAGCGGGCGGCCGGACCCGAGGATCGCCGGGTGCGTGAACAGCAGCAGTTCGTCGAGCAGGCCGGCATCGAGCAGCGCCGTGGCGAGCGTCGCTCCGCCGACGCCGATGGCGCCCTCGGTCTCGGCGCGGAGCTCGGCGAGGCGGGAGACCGCATTCTCGCCGATGACGCGCGTGTGGAACGGCGCCTCGGTGCGGGTGCGCGAGACGAGGATCTTCGGCTTGTCGGTCCAGATCGCGCCGTACTCCTGCATGAACTCGGGCAGCGACCGGTCATCGCGCGCGGCGGGCCAGTACGACTCCATGATCTCGAACACGCGGCGGCCCTGCACCATGAGAGCGAGGTCCGCCGCGCGCCGGTTGAACTCGCGGTGCAGCGGTTCATCGATCCGCATCCAGTCACCGCCGCCGTTCTCGCCGGGAGCGGCTTCGATCTGCAGGTCGAGGGACACGTTCATCCAGTACACGAACCGGCCGGCCATGCGCTTCTCCCATCCTCGGGGACGTTTCGACGCTAGCCCCGGGGATCCGCGGATGCAATGGAGCCGGACCTGCCGAGGGACGTCGGTATCCTGCGCGGCGTTCACCCCCTTCCCGCGCCGTTACCTCCCTGTATGGACGCCGCCCAGTGGGGGTGATGACGGGGCGAGGGGGTAGACGTGCGGAGCGTGGAATGGGCGCCACGATCGTGGAGCCCGGCGGAGCCCCTCAAGCACAGTCGTCCCCGTCAGCGCGGCCCTGGGGCGCGCTGACGGGGACGACTCGAAAGCGAGGAGCGGGTTACGCCGCGATGCGGGCGATCGCGGCGATCGCGCTCGTGAAGAACGGCAGGCCGTCGACGCCGCTGCGCATGGCGGCGGAGGTGTCGGGGCCGAAGCCGGGCTCTGTCGCGTGCTCGGGGTGCGGCATCAGGCCCACGACGTTGCCGCCGGGGTTCGTGAGGCCGGCGATGTCGCGGAGGGATCCGTTCGGGTTCACTCCGGCGTAGCGGAAGGCGACGAGGCCCTCGCCCTCGATGCGGTCGAGCGTCTCGTCGGAGGCGATGTAGCCGCCTTCGGCGTTCTTCAGGGGGATGATGATCTCCTGGCCGCGGGAGAACTCGTTCGTCCAGGCGGTGTCGGCATTGGTGACCGTGAGCTTCTGGTCGCGGCGCACGAAGTGCTGGTGGTCGTTGCGGATCAGGCCGCCGGGCAGCAGGTGCGCCTCGACGAGCATCTGGAAGCCGTTGCAGATCCCGAGGATCGGCATGCCCTTCGCGGCGGCGTCCTTGATCTCGGTCATGATCGGCGACAGCGCGGCGATCGCGCCCGAGCGCAGGTAGTCGCCGTAGCTGAAGCCGCCGGGCAGGATCACGGCGTCCACGCCGTCGAGGTCGTGCGTGCCGTGCCAGAGGGCGACGGGCTCGGCCCCGGCGATGCGGACGGCGCGCTGCGCGTCGCGGTCGTCGAGGGAACCGGGGAAGGTGACGACCCCGATCCGAACGGTCACTCCGAGACCTCGATGCCCACGACGTCCTCGATCACGGAGTTGGAGAGCACCTCTTCGGCGATCCGCCGGGCCTCGGCGAGTACGTCGTCGGTGACCTCACCGTCGACCGTGAGCTCGAAGCGCTTGCCGATGCGGACGTCGCTGAACGCGGTCACGCCGGTGCGGGCGAATGCTCCGGAGACGGCCTTCCCCTGCGGGTCGAGCAGTTCGGACTTGGGCATGACGTCGACGACGATGGTGGGCATTCGAGGCTCCGAAATGTCGCGGGCGGGGGCAGAGGCCAGTCTATCGCGCGGAAACAGGGCCTCCGGCCGGGCGGCGGGCCCGCGGCGTTCGCCGTCGACCGAGCGGGTCGGTCCCCGTCAGCTGCGGAACACGGTGTGCACGTCGCCGGCGACGTCGCGGCCGCCCAGCCCGTCGATCTCGAAGAGCACCGAGATCCCCGCGACGCGATAGCCGAGCTGCTCCACGATCCTGCGACCCGCGGCCAGGGTGCCGCCGGTGGCGAGCACGTCGTCGATGAGCAGGATCCGGGATCCTGCCGGGAGGTCCTCGTGCATCTCGATGGTGGCGGTGCCGTACTCCAGCGCGTAGTCGACCGACGCGGCAGGCAGCGGCAGCTTGCCCGCCTTGCGGATCGGCACGAAGCCGGTCCCTGCCTCGATCGCCGCGGCCCCGGCCAGGATGAAGCCGCGCGCCTCGATCCCCGCAACGACGTCGAAGGAGCCGCGGAACGGCGCGACGAGGGCCTCGGTCGTCGCCTGCAGCGCCTCGCGGTCGGCCAGCAGCGGAGTGATGTCGCGGAACAGGATGCCCGGCTCCGGGTGGTCCGGGATCGAGCGGATGAGCGATTCGGCACGGACGAGCGCGGGCGATGAGGTCACCGCACCAGGCTACGCGGTGCGGTGCCTCGTGCGGGGCGTGGCAGACTCCGTCGATTCCGGGGCGTGCTGCCGCGAGCCGGCACATCCGGACGGGGATCGACGGAGGTTCGCCCCACTGTGTCTTCGGCCGCGCTGTTGACAGTCGTGGGAGCGCTCCCATAGCCTGTCCGGAATGCGCGGCCACCCGCCGATGACCCGCGCGCACCCCCTTGAAGCCGCCACCATGAAGGAGCGTCCGCCCGCATGAGCACCGTGGATCCGTCCGCCCGCCGATTCCCTGACGGCTTCCTGTTCGGCGCCGCCACCGCCGCCTACCAGATCGAGGGCGCCGCCTTCGAGGACGGCCGCACCGCGTCGATCTGGGACGCCTTCGCCCGGGTGCCGGGCGCCGTGCACGACGGCGACACCGGCGACGTGGCGTGCGACCACTACCACCGCTACGCCGACGACGTGAAGCTCATGGGCGAACTGGGCCTGCAGGCCTACCGCTTCTCCACCTCGTGGGCGCGGGTGCGGCCCGACGGCGGTGCGGTGAACCCCGCCGGGCTCGCGTTCTACGACCGCCTCGTCGACGAGCTGCTCGACGGCGGCATCGTGCCCTGGCTCACGCTGTACCACTGGGACCTGCCCCAGGCGCTCGAGGAGAAGGGCGGCTGGACCTCCCGCGACACCGCGGAGCGGTTCGTCGAGTACGCGCTCAGCGTGCACGACGCCCTCGGCGACCGCGTGCAGCACTGGACCACGCTGAACGAGCCGTGGTGCTCCTCGTTCCTGTCCTACACCGCCGGCGTGCACGCGCCGGGCAGGCTCGGCATCGAGGACGGCATGCTCGCCGCGCACCACCTGCTGCTGGCGCACGGCCGCACGATCCGGGCCCTGCGCGAACGGGATCCGCAGCTCGACCTCGGCATCACGCTGAACCTGACGGTCGCGGATCCCGCCGATGCGCGCGACCCCGCCGACGTCGACGCCGCTCGCCGCATCGACGGGCAGTTCAACCGCTGGTTCCTGGATCCGGTCCTGCGCGGCGCCTACCCGGCCGACGTCGTCTCCGACATCCGCGCGGTGGATCCGGTCGCCGTGCGCCGGTGGGCTGCCGCGATCCACGAGGGCGACCTCGACAGCATCGCCGCACCGCTGGACTGCCTGGGCATCAACTACTACCACGGCGAACTGCTCTCGGGCACGCCGCAGCCGGGCGTCGAGGGCACGCCGCACGACGGCGGCGGAGAGGGCGAGAACGCGCGTCGCACGCGTTCGCCGTTCCCCGCCGCGGACGACGTGCACTGGGTCGAGCGCGGGCTGCCGCGCACGGGAATGGACTGGGAGGTGCAGCCCGAGGGCCTCACCCGGCTGCTGCGCCGGATGGGCACGGAGTACGCGCCGGGGCTTCCGCTGTACGTCACCGAGAACGGCGCGGCCTACGACGACGTGCTCGAGGGCGCTCGCGTGGACCCTGCGACGGGCATCAGCACGGGCGGAGTCGTGCACGACTCGGAGCGGGCGATGTTCCTGCGCGAGCACATCGCGGCGACCTACGACGCGATCGATGAGGGCGTCGACGTGCGCGGCTACTTCGCGTGGTCGCTGCTGGACAACTACGAGTGGTCGTTCGGCTACAGCAAGCGCTTCGGGATCGTGCGGGTCGACTACGACACCCAGGAGCGGATCGTGAAGGACTCCGGGCGCGAGTACGCCAGGATCATCGCGGCTCGGGCGGTCTGAGACGTGGTCCGAAAGTCTCGCGCGGGTGACAGGCGCATCGGCCCGGTGGCGCCGGGATCCCTCTCGGGAGAGGGAGCACCGGATCCGAGGGCTTCCGGACGGGCCACGATCGAGGAGGTCGCGGTCGCGGCGGGGGTCTCCCGGTCGACCGTGTCGCGGGTCGTGAACGGATCGACCGCGGTGAGCCCGCAGGCGCTCGCGGCGGTGCAGGACGCGATCGCACGGCTCGGCTATGCGCCGAACCGCGCGGCGCGCTCGCTCGCCCTGCGTCAGACGCACGCCATCGCGCTCGTCGTGCCGGAGGACACCCGGCGCTTCTTCGGAGACCCCTACTTCGGCGCCGTCGTGGCGGGGATCAGCGACCGGGTCGCGCGCTCGGACTACATCCTGAACCTGCTGATCGCGAGCGATGACCCGGGCGGCCGGATGACCGGCTTCGTGCGCAACGGGGGCGTGGACGGCGCGATCATCCTGTCGCACCACAACAGCGACGCCTTCGTCGACCGCATCGTCGAGGCCGTGCCCGTCGTGTTCGGCGGACGCCGCACGAACGGCCGCGACGACGACTGGCTCGTGGACGTGGACAACGTCACCGGCAGCAGGCAGGCCGTCGACCACCTGCTGGACACCGGGCGCCGACGGATCGCGACCGTGACGGGGCCGCTGTCGATGGCGGGTGCCGTGGACCGGCTCACCGGCTTCCGCGATCGCCTCGCCGAGGACGGGCTGGAGCCGTTCGCCGAGATCGCGGGGGACTACTCCGAGGCCAGCGGGGCGCGCGCCGCCCAGGAGCTGCTCGACCGTGCCGCCGAACCGGGCGGAGAGCTGCCCGACGCGGTCTTCGCCGCCAGCGATCTCATGGCCCGGGGCGTGCTGCGCACGCTCCGCGGCGCGGGTGTGCGTATTCCCGAGGACGTCGCGATTGTCGGCTTCGACGACTCGCCCGTGGCCCTGTCGACGGATCCGCCGCTCACCACGATCCGCCAGCCCATGCACGCCCAGGGCGTGGCGCTCGCGGGTGTGCTGATCGACCGGCTCACCGGATCCGCTCCGCCGCACCGCACGACCCTCGACACCGAGCTGGTGGTGCGCGGCTCGGCGTGAGCCCGCAGGGCCGGGCGAGCAGGCCGGCAGTAGCCGATCGGCTGATGCGGATCGGGCCGCGGCGTTCGTAGGCTGAGCCCATGGAACCGCGGTCCGAGGCGCAGCACGAGGCGGCCCTCGGCGACGGCGTCCGGGGCATTCTCGCTCCCGTGCGTTTCGGGCGTGCGCTGCAGGTCGTGCTCATCGCCCTGATCGTGGTGAGTGCGATCCGCTACCTGCTCCGGCACGGCGAGGGCGAGAACGCCGTCCTGGTGCTGGCCGGCGCCGCCCTGCTCGCCGTGACCGCCGTGCTGCAGGGCCTGGTGCCGCGCCGCGGCGCGTGGCCCGCGGCATGGGCGCTCGTGGTGTGCGCGCTCTGGGCCGTGCTCACGCTGGTCGCGCCGTCGTTCGGCTGGTGCGCCGTTCCGCTCGCCTTCGCGGTGCTGCAGATCCTGCCGTTCTGGCCGGCGACGGCGGCGATCACGGCGATGACCGCGGTCGTGATCGTCGCCGAACTGCGTCTGTCCCCGCTGTTCGATCCGACGCTCGTCGCGGGCCCGATCGGCATCGCGTTCGCCACGATCTTCGCCTACCGGGCACTCGATCGCGAGGCGCGCGCCCGGCAGCAGCTCCTCGACGAGCTCACCGCGACGCAGGCGGACCTCTCCGCCGCGCAGCACCGCGCGGGCGCGCTCGCCGAACGCGCCCGGCTGTCGCGCGAGATCCACGACTCCGTCGGGCAGGACCTGTCCAGCATCAACCTGCTGCTGCAGGCGGCCGAGCAGGGATGGGAGCGCCGCTCCGACGCTGCCAGGGAACAGGTGCGCTCGGCCGCCGGCACCGCCCGGTCCGCCCTCGACGAGGTGCGCCGCGTGGTGCGCGACCTCGCCCCCGGCGAGCTCGAGGGCGCCGCCGGATCTCTCCCCTCCGCTCTCGCCCGCGTGGTCGAGGAGGCATCGGGGCGCGGCGTCGACGTGCAGTTCCGCGGCCACGGCACCGCCACGGAGGTGCCGCTGCCGGTGGCGTCGGCGATCATCCGCACGGTGCGCGGCGCCCTCGCGAACGTCGCCGAGCACGCCCGTGCGACCCGGGCCGTGGTGAGCCTGACGGCCCATCCGGATGAGCTGCGTCTGGACATCCGCGATGACGGGGTCGGCTTCGACGCGCGGCCCGCCGCGATGTCGGCCAGGGCGGCGCAGCGGCGGGCAGCCGGTCGCGGCCAGGGCATCCCCGGCATGGCGGAGCGGATCGCACAGCTGGGCGGCGAACTGCACGTCGAGAGCGCTCCGGGAGAGGGGACGACGCTGTCGCTGGTGTTCCCGCTCAGCGCCGACGGGACCAATGCGGATCCCGGATCCGGTACGCGGATCGGGTCCGATCCCGCAGTCGGTTCCGATCCCGCGACCGGATCCGACACGAAGAGCGGATCCGATGCGGATCCGCAGAAGGAGAACCGATGACCCTGCGGATCGTCCTCGTGGACGACCATCCCGTCGTGCGCGCCGGCGTGCGTGCGCTGCTCGAATCGAGGGACGACCTCGTGGTCGTGGGCGAAGCGTCGAACGCCGCCGACGCCGTACAGGCGGTCGAAGCCGCACGGCCGGACGTGGTGCTCATGGACCTCAGCCTGGGTGATGGCGAGGGCGGTATCGCCGCGACCGGGAGGATCCGGGCGCTGCCGGATCCGCCGGCCGTGCTCGTGCTGACCACCTACGACAGCGAGTCGGACATCCTGCGCGCCCTGGATGCCGGCGCCGCCGGATACCTGCTCAAGGACTCCCCGCCGGATCAGCTGTTCGCCGGCATCCAGGCGGTCTTCCGGGGCGAGCCGGCGCTCGCGCCCTCGGTCGCCGCCGTGCTCATGCGCCGCGCCGCCTCGCCCGAGCCGCGCATGACCGAGCGCGAGGTCGAGGTGCTCGAGCTGCTGGCGGACGGGCTCGGCAACCGCGAACTCGCCAAGGCGCTGTTCGTGTCGGAGGCGACGGTGAAGTCGCACCTCTCGCACATCTACGGCAAGCTCGGCGTCGACACCAGGGCAGGCGCCGTCGCCGCGGCGATCGAGCAGCGCATCATCCGGCGCTGAGCGCCGCGGGAGCAGGGCGTACATCCTCGCACCGACCCGGTCCCGGCCGCAGACGCCGAGACGCCCCGTCCCCTGCCGTGCACAGCAGGGAACGGGGCGTCGGTCGCCGATCCCCCCAAGAGATCAGCTCCTGCGGTCACCCCCCTGATCGCAGGATCGCCCCGCCGAACAGCGCGAACGCCGTGATCCCTGCGGAGAGGATCACCGCCGCCGATACGCCGGCCACGGCCAGCAGGGACACGCCCTGTCCGCCGAGGCGCTGTCCGCCCAGCCCGATCGCCACTCCCTCCGGTCGTACGATCGGGCCGGTGCTCTCGTCGCGGTACGAGCTCGTGCGTGCCGCGAAACGTCGGTGCAGCTCTTCGGCGAGCTGCACGGCCCTCTGCATGACATCCGGTCGATCGAACCGGGTGCTGCCGGGCAGGTACACGTAGGCGCGATCCTCGACGAGTTCGAGCTCTGCGCCGGATCCGAGATCCAGGATCCGCGCCATCAGATCGGGCGTGAAGATGTAGAGCGCGTCACGCTGATACCCCTCGGGCACCAGCAGCTGGAACGTCGACGCGAAATGGCCTTCCAGATCCATCCGTGCCCCGCCCAGACCCAGGGTGGGGACGATGCTGCGGCGGCGGTTGCGCAGCACGATATGCGGAACCTTCGCAGGCAGCGGCAGCTCGACGAAGGCGAACGGGCGCTGCACGGTCGCGGCCTCGTCCCGACCGCCGACCGAGCGTGCGATCCCCAGCTCGAACGGGATGCGCTCGTCCTCCGACGCGATCACACCGCGCTCGATCGAGCGACGCATGCGCGTGAACGCCGAGCCGGGGCGGTGCGTGCCCTGCAGCAGGTCGGCGTAGGCCCACCCGTTGCCCCACGCGAACATCGCCAGGCGCGTGCGGCGGGACAGGCCTACGGCGTACCAGACGAAGCCGACCGCCCCCATCACGCCGTAGCTGACGCCGAACACGGCGATCAGCGGCACCCGCGCGAGCATCCCGATCGAGCCGAGCCACCAGAGCGCGGCCACGATCGCCGCCGTGAGCAGCAGCACGCCGGCGAGCACCGCGAAGAAGCGCCGGTGCAGAGGGATGCGCGCCGCGCGCTCGTAGGCGAGCAGCGTGCGCATTCCCGGTGACGTCCGCAGTGCGGAGAGATCGACCCGGATCGGCTCCGCGGTGCGCGGATCCGTGCTCATACAGCCCTCGCTCACCCGATTCGCCAGGGCAGCGACGCCCACGGCCCGTTGCGCTTCGCGGTGGCGGCCGCCTTGAACTCGGACCAGCCGTCGCCGAACTTGTCGAAGGTCTTCTCGCCGATCACGCCGTCGCTCCAGTGCATGACGCGACCCGTGATGTAGCTGAGACCGAAGTCGGCCCACGAGGAGAACGCCGGGCGCCCCTCCTCGTTGATGCGGTGGATGATCGCTCGCGCCTCGGGGATGTCGGCGTGGCCCAGCGCGACGCCCCAGGTCGCGAGTGCGACGGCCTGGCCGAGCGCGTAGCCGTCGAGCGTGCGGACGTAGACGTCGGGCGTCACGATGTCCTTGCCGACGAGCTTGCGCACCTGCCCCTCGACGCCCTCGATCGCGGCGACGAAGGAGCGGGCATCGCGCTTGTCGCCGCCGGCCTCGACGATCGCAGAGGTCCACTCCTTGCTCTTCGGCACGCGACCGAGTCGGCCCGCCAGCTCGGAGCGGATGGCCAGGCAGGTCACCCAGACGTCGCGGCGGCGCCGGACCGTGACGAGACGTTCGATGCCGGAGAGCCATTCCTCGCGCGTCGCCACGCCCCACATCTCGACGAGCCGCTTCTTCTCCCCGTCGCTCAGTGCGGACGCGGTCGGATCGTTCCACGGTCCGGACGGCTGGTTCACGATCTGCAGGAAGCCCAGGGCGATCTCGTTCGCCTCGCGGTCGTCGGTCGAGTAGGCCTCTGAGGGCTTCACCTTCGCGGCCGGCATGATCCAGACGACGAGGAAGAACAGCACGACGACGCCGACGATCACCCACACCCACCACTGGGCGAAGAGCCAGCCGATGATGCTGCCGAGGTCGTTCAGATCCACGCGGGCGCTGCCGTGCATGAAGGGTCCTCCGGTGTGAGGGGAAAACTTAGATTGAATGGATGTTCAGTGATTAATGTAGCGAATGGATCCCTCACCCGGAAAACGGATCCGGAAGGCACGGCGCATGGCACGCTCCCCGGAGCAGAACCGCGTCGCCAGGGAGCGCTCCCGCGAGAGCCTGCTCGAGGCGGCGATCGACGTCTTCGCCGAGCGCGGGATCGACGGCGCGACGATCGCCGACATCACCGGCCGTGCGGGCGTCGCGCAGGGGCTGGTCAACTACTACTTCGGCGGCAAGGAGCAACTCGTCCAGGCGGTGATCGACCGCTGGTTCGAGATGCTGCTCGGCATCGCGCACAGCGGGCCGACGGCCGACCCCGGGGGTGCCGTCCGGGGTGAAGGGATCGCCGCGCAGCCCGAGTCGGAGGCGGATCCCGAGCCGGAGCGGATTCCCCCGCCGTCGGCCGCGGCGCTTCCTCCCGAGGTGCGACTGGCGGCCATCATCGATACCGCGCTCGGCATGACCGCCGTCGCCCTTCCGTTGCAGCGCGTGGTCGTCGCCCTGCAGCAGCAGCCGACCACGCGAGCTCTGTTCGCCGAGGCGGAGCGGCGGCACCTGGCGGGGGTCATCGCCGCGGAGGACGCGGTGCGTTCGATCTTCCGCGACCGCGGCGACGCGGATCCGGCGCTCGAGGAGATCATGCTCCGCAGCGTCCTCGACGGGATCGTCGGGCAGCGCATCATGTACGGCGACTCGTACCCTCTCGAGGAGGCGCGCCGCTGGGTGCACCGCCGCTACGGTCTGCCGGAGCCCACCGCGCCGCTCCCCGGAATGACGAAGCCCACGCCCGGCTCGGGATCCGAGCTGCGGGCGCGGGCTTCGCGCTGAGCAGTCGCGCGGATCAGGCCGGGTCGCCGCCCATCGGACCCACGGCCTCGAGCGGACGAGGGTCGTCCGCACCGGTCTTGCGCAGCCGTGCGATCGCGTTGCCGCCGTGGTAGATGACGATCGCCGCCACCGTGGCGATGACGATGCCGCCGAGCATGAACCCGGAGTCCTTGACCGCGATCGAGAAGCCTCCGACCGCGATGATGAGCGCGACGGCGGCGGTGTACTGGTTGACCGGGCGGGAGAAGTCGACGCGGTTGTCGACCCAGATCTTGATGCCGATCACGCCGATGAGGCCGTACAGTCCGGTCGTGATGCCGCCGAGCACGCCTGCGGGCACCGAGTTGATGATCGCGCCGAACTTGGGGGAGAGGCTGAGCAGGATGGCGGCGATGCCGGCGACCCAGTATGCGGCGGTCGAGTACACGCGGGTCGATGCCATGACGCCGATGTTCTCGCCGTAGGTGGTGGTTCCGGATCCGCCGAAGAAGCCGGCGATCGTCGTCGAGACGCCGTCGGCGATGAGCGCCTTCCCGGTCTGCTGGTTGATCTCCGGATCCTCGACCATGGTCGCGACGCCGCGGACATGGCCGACGTTCTCGGCGATGAGCACGAGCACGACGGGGAGGAACATCGCGATGCCGCTCCACACGCTCGGCGTGCCGAAGTCAGGGAAGTGGAAGGTGGGGAGCCCCACCCACGCGGCCTTGTCGACCGCCGAGAAGTCGAGTTCGCCGCGGATGCCGGCGAAGACGTAGCCCGCGATCACGCCGAGGAAGATCGAGATCCGGCCCAGGAACCCGCGGAACAGCACCGCGAAGATGATGGTGATCGCGAGGGTGAAGGTCGCGGTGACGGGCGCCTTGGCGAAGTTGCCGTAGGCGGCGCCGGCGAGGTTGAACCCGATCAGCGCGACGATCGTGCCCGCCAGCACCGGCGGCAGGAACCGGTCCACCCACTTCACGCCGGCCACATGCACCACGACGCCGATGATCGCGAGCAGCACGCCGACCGCGACGATGCCGGCGAGGGCGGCGCCGATCCCGCTGTCGCCGCCGGTCGCGTGGGCGGCGGTGGCGGCGGTGACGGGGGCGATGAACGCGAACGAGGATCCGAGGTAGCTGGGCAGCTTGTTGCGTGTGATCAGCAAGAACAGCAGCGTGCCCACCCCGCTGAACAGCAGGGTCGTCGGCACCGGGAAACCGGTGAGGATCGGCACCAGGAAGGTCGCGCCGAACATCGCCACGACGTGCTGCACGCCGATCGCGATCGTGGCGGGCCAGTTCAGGCGCTCATCGGGGTGGACGACGGCGCCGGGTTCGACGGTGCGTCCGTTGCCGTGGATCTTCCACAGGGCCATGCGGGCTCCTCGGGATCGGGGGAGGGGGCTGTGGAAACCCTATCCTGGGCGTTCCCTGGGAGCTCGCCGGCGCTCGGCGGGCGGGGCGAGTCGCGCTCAGGCCGTCAGGCGCTGCAGCAGCTCGGCGTAGCGCGCGGCGGTCTGGGTGACCACCTCGTCGGGCAGCACGGGCGGGGTGCCCTGCTTGTCCCAGTGCGCGGTCAGCCAGTCGCGCACGATCTGCTTGTCGAAGCTCGCCATCCGCGCGGCGGGCGTGGATCCGGTCCGCCACGACTCGGCATCCCAGTACCGTGAGGAGTCGCTGGTGAGCACCTCGTCCGCGAGCCGCAGCACGCCGTCGGCATCTGTGCCGAACTCGAACTTCGTGTCGGCGAGGATCAGTCCGTGCTCCTCGGCGATGGCCGCAGCCCGGCGGTAGACCGCGAGGGAGACGTCCCGCAGCTGGGCGGCACGCTCGGCGCCGACGAGCTCGGCGGCGCGCTCGAAGGTGATGTTCTCGTCGTGCTCGCCCATGGGCGCCTTGTACGCCGGGGTGTACAGCGGCTCGGGCAGCCGGTCGCCGTTCTGCAGGCCGGCAGGCAGGGCGATGCCGCAGACGGTCCCGCTCTGCTGGTACTCGGCCCAGCCGGATCCGGTCAGGTATCCGCGCACCACGCACTCGATCGGCAGCATCTCCAGCGACATCGCAAGCATCGCGCGGTCGGCGACCTCGACCGGGATGTCGCCGTCCACCAGGTGGTTCGGAATCGGATCCGGCCCCTCTGCGAGCCGGGCGAACCACCAGCGGCTGAGCGCCGTGAGCAGGGCGCCCTTCTCGGGGATCCCCGGCTCGAGGGCGAAGTCGAAGGCGCTCACGCGATCGCTCGCGACGACGAGCAGCCGCTTGTCGGCCGGATCCTCGGGGGCGTACAGATCGCGGACCTTGCCGGAGTAGAGGTGACGCCAGCCGGAGAGTTCGAGGGGTGTGCTCACGCGTCCATTATCGCGGGCGCTCTGCGGCCCGCGCGCACGGCGATCGCGGATGTCCGAGGCCCGGCGTAGGTTGCCAGAGTGAGCGCCGACCTCCCCCGTGAGATCCTGACCGACCGCCTCAGGTTGAGCCTGCCGGAGCCGGACGACCTCGATGCGATGTTCGCCATCTACAGCGATCCCCGGGTGTGGACGCACTTCCCGAGCCTGCGGCCGACGGAACCGGAGCGGATCGCGGCGATGCTCGGGCGCTGGGCGGACAGCTGGCGAATCCACGGACTCGGATCCTGGATCGTGCGGCTGCGCGAGACCGGCGAGGTGATCGGCAACGGCGGCTGCACGATGCTGGGCGCTGCCGGCGCTGTTGCGGAAGGGGCAGGCGGCGCCGGGGTCGGTCCCGAGCGCGCCGCCCGCGTGTGGAACCTCGGCTACCGGCTCTCCGCCGATCACCACGGCCATGGCTACGCGACCGAGGTGTCGCGCGCTGCGCTCGCCGCGGTCGCGCAGGTCGCACCCGAGGTCCCGGTGATCGCATTCCTCGTCGAGCACAACCGCGCCTCGGCCGCGGTGGCGGAGAAGGTCGGGCTGCGTCTGGTGCACCGTGCGCCGGACGTCGGCAATCCGGATCCCGCCGTGATGCGGCTCGTCTATGCGGATCGTGCGCTGACGCCGGCGCAGCAGGAGACGGCCCTGCGATGAAACCGGACCGGGACCGGTCGCGGCGCAGGCGGTGCCCCGCGCGACGTGCGGGGAACGACCGAGGGGATCGGGCTGGCGCCATTGGTCGAAGGCGCGTATAGTCCAATCCGTATAGTCTACATGGACTAGTTGGGATGGAGTGATGGTGAAGGATTCGACGCTCACCCCGCTGGGGGTGATGGTGCTCGCGCTGCTGAGCGAGGGCGACATGCACCCCTACGAGATGGCTCGGCTGCTGCGCGCCCGGCGCGACGACCGGATCATCCCCATCTCCCACGGCACGCTCTACCACACCGTCTCGCGCCTGCACGGGCACGGACTGCTCGAGGAGGTCGGCGTCGATCGCGACGGCAACCGCCCCGAGCGCACGACCTACGCGGTCACGCCGGCGGGCACGGACGCGGTGCGGGAATGGGTGCGCCGCGAGCTCGGCGGCAGCCGACGACAGACCCCGTTCCGCGTCGCGCTGGCCGAGGCGCACAACCTCGACCGGGACGAGACGGTCGAGCTGCTCACGCAGCGGCTTGCGCTGCTCCGCGAGGAGCTCGCGACGATCGACGATGCCCTCGACGGCGCCGCGGCCCGCGAAGTCTCCGAGCAGTATCTCCTCGAGCCGTTCCGTCACCGCCTGATGCTGCAGGCGGAGATCGAGTGGCTCGGCACGCTGATCCCCCGGATCGCTTCCCCCGACTTCGCCTGGGGGCACGATCCCGAACACCTTCTTGCCAAGCGAAAGGCACACCAGAATGGCTGAAACCATCGGTACGTCGACCGGCGCCTACGCCGCCGGGCACAAGCCGAAGAGCCCCTGGCCCGCCCTCTGGGCGCTGGTCATCGGCTTCTTCATGATCCTCGTGGACACCACGATCGTCTCCGTCGCGAACCCGGCCATCAAGGCCGCGCTCGATCCGAAGACCAACAACCTCGACAACGTGGTGTGGGTGACGAGCGCCTACCTGCTCGCCTACGCCGTGCCGCTGCTGATCACCGGCCGCCTCGGCGACCGGTTCGGCCCGAAGAACATCTACCTCATCGGTCTGACGATCTTCACGCTGGCCTCGCTCGGCTGCGGTCTCTCCGGCACGCTGGAGATGCTGATCGCGTTCCGTGCGGTGCAGGGACTCGGCGCCGCGCTGATGACGCCGCAGACCATGGCGGTCATCACCCGCACGTTCCCGGCCGAGCGCCGGGGTGCCGCGATGGGGCTGTGGGGCGCGACGGCGGGCGTCGCCACGCTCGTGGGCCCGCTGGCCGGCGGCCTGCTGGTGGACGCCTTCGGATGGGAGTGGATCTTCTTCATCAACCTTCCTGTCGGCGTGATCGGCTTCGTCCTGGCCGCGGTCCTCGTGCCGCGGCTGAAGACCCACGAGCACCGGTTCGACATGGTCGGCGTCGTGCTCAGCGCCCTCGGCCTGTTCCTCATCGTCTTCGGGCTGCAGGAGGGTCAGCACTACGACTGGGCCGGATGGATCTGGGCGATGATCGGTGCGGGCGTCGTGGTGATGGCGGTCTTCATCTGGCAGCAGGCGAAGACCCGCAGCGAGCCGCTGGTGCCCCTCGGCCTGTTCCGCGACCGCAACTTCTCCGTCGCGAACTTCGGGATCGCCGCCGTCGGCTTCACCGTGACCTCGATGTCGCTGCCGATGATGTTCTTCTACCAGCTCGCTCGCGGCCTCACGCCGACCAAGGCGGCGCTGCTGCTGATCCCGATGGCCGTGCTGTCGGGCGTGCTCGCCCCGATCGCCGGCCGCATCCTCGATCGGGTGGATCCGCGCGTCCTGCTCGTGCCGGGGCTCGGCCTGACCACGCTCGCGTTGATCTGGTACGGCCTGCTGATGAACCCGGACACCCCGATCTGGATGTTCCTGCTGCCGTCGGCGCTCATGGGCATCGGGCAGGCGGGGATGTGGGGCCCGCTGGCCACCACCGCGACGCGCAACCTCGCTCCGCGGCAGGCGGGCGCGGGTGCCGGCATCTACAACACCACCCGCACGATCGGATCCGTCCTGGGATCGGCGGCCATCGCCGCCCTCATGCAGGGCCGCCTCGAGGCGAACCTTCCGGGGGCCGCCAGCCATGGCGGCGACTTCGGCACGGGCAAGCTGCCCGATTTCGTGGTGGCGGGGTTCTCGACCGCCATGGCGCAGTCCATGATCCTGCCCGCCGTCGTGCTGTTCCTCGGCGTGATCGGGATCCTGTTCATGCAGCGCCCGGAGCACCTCGTGAAGCGCTGACCGGAGTCTCACGTTTCGCCGTTACCCCCTCAGCGCGTCGTCACCCCCACGTATGGACGTCCATACGTGGGGGTGACGACGTTGAGAGGGGGTAATGACGTCCACGAGGACGCTGTCGGCGGCACACAGCCGCGAGGCGGCGTCCGCGGACGAGGTGATCTCGCAGCCGGCGACGACCCGGAGCGCTACTCGGCGACGCGGGCGGCGATGTCGGTGCGGAACTGCGCGCCGTCGAGGCGGATCCGTCCGATCGCCTCGTACGCGCGGGTGCGCGCGTCGGCGAAGTCGGATCCGGTCGCGACCACGTTCAGCACCCGGCCGCCGGTGGCGATGAGGTTGCCGCCGGGAGCGTCGGGGCCGGCGGTCGCCGCGTGCACGATGCCGACACCCTCGACGGCTGCGGCGTCGGCCAGGCCCTCGATCGGGCGTCCGGTCTGCGGCGCCTCGGGATAGCCCTCGCTCGCCAGCACCACGGTGATCGCGACCTCGTCCGAGAACTGCGGCTGCGGCTGATCCTCGAGGGTGCCGGTGGCGGAAGCGAGCAGCAGCCGCGACAGCGGGGTGCGCAGGCGCGGCAGCACGACCTGGGTCTCCGGGTCGCCGAAGCGCGCGTTGAACTCGATCACGCGCACGCCGTTCGGGGTGAGGATGAGGCCGGCGTAGAGCAGGCCGATGAACGGGGTGCCCTCGGCGTCGAGCTGCTTGACGACCGGAAGGGCGACCGTGCGGGTGACCTCCTCGACGAACGCCGCCTCGCCGCCGAACTGCTCCTGGAGCCACGGCAGCGGGGAGTACGCGCCCATGCCGCCGGTGTTCGGGCCCTGATCGCCGTCGAGGGCGCGCTTGAAGTCCTGCGCGGGGCTGAGCGCGCGCACGGTATCGCCGTCGCTGAGGAAGAACAGCGAGACCTCGGGCCCGGTGAGGAACTCCTCGACGAGCACCGGTCCGTGGGGGAGATAGTGCTCTGCGTGCGCGAGCGCCGCCGCGCGGTCCTCGGTGACGATGACGCCCTTGCCCGCGGCGAGGCCGTCTGCCTTCACCACGTACGGTGCGCCGAGATCGTCGAACGCGGCCTCGACCTGGGCGGTCGAGCTCGCCCGCACGGCACGGCCCGTCGGCACGGAGGCGGCCTCCATGATCCGCTTCGCGAACGCCTTGGATCCCTCCAGCTGCGCCGCAGCGCGGCCAGGGCCGAAGACAGGGATCCCGTGCTCGCGCACGATGTCGGCGACGCCGGCGACGAGCGGCGCCTCGGGGCCGATCACGACCAGGTCGACGGCGTGCTCATCGGCGAAGGCGCGCACGGCGGAGCCGTCCATCGGATCCACCTCGACCAGGGTCGCGTGCTGCGCGATGCCGGCGTTGCCGGGGGCGCAGAGGATCTCGTGTCCCTTGCGCTCGGCGCGCAGGGCGAGGATGATCGCGTGCTCACGGGCACCGGAACCGAGGACGAGGATCTTCACCCCGCAAGCCTACCGAGCGCGCGCCTGCCGATGACGGCCGTGCGAGCCGGTCGCTCACACCTCCAGCCGGATCGGCCTCTCGTCGGCGCGGTTCCACGGCAGGGTCCACCCCGCGGCCTCGAAGACGCCGTCGAGCACCATCGCGGTGAAGCCCCACACGATGGTGCCGTCGACGTCGAAGGCGGGCCCGCGGAAGGTCTGCCCCATCCGCGTGAGGGTGGAGGTGAACCGGGTCGCCGGATCCAGCAGCGTGGCCACGGGCACGCGGAACACCTGTACGGTCTCGGCATGGTCCACCGCGACCACGCGCGAGGGCTCCCGCCACCAGCCGAGCACCGGGGTGACGAGGTGGTTGCTGGCGGCGAGGGGGATCTCCGGCAGGGTCGCGAGGATCTCGACGCCGGCCGGATCCAGCCCGGTCTCCTCCTGCGCCTCGCGGAGAGCGGTCGCCGCGGGATCCGGATCCGCGTCCTCCCGGCGTCCGCCCGGGAACGAGACCTGGCCCGGGTGCGAGGACAGCGTCGCCGCGCGGCGCTGCAACAGCACGTCGAGGTCGGCGGGCACGGTCACCGCGTCCGCATCGGACGGCTCGTCGTCGAGGCGGCCGAACAGGATCAGCACGGACGCGGCGTGCGCGTCGTCGTCGACCCCGGGGAAGCGGCCCAGTCCGAGTGCGCCCTTCGCCGCCGCCGCGAGCAGGTCGGCGCGCGCCCCGGCTGCGGTGTCCGTGGCGGGCGTCTCGGCGGAGGAAGTCATCGTGCCGAGCCTATGCCCGGCGTGCCTAGCATGGACCCATGGCGAGCAGGATCGACACGACGGCGGGGCGCGCGGCGCTCGAGGCTGCCCGCGCCGCGCTCACGGCCGGGGAGAGGCCGGCCCGCTCGGACTACGCCACGGCCGTGCGCTACCTGCTGCAGCTGCTCGACGAGAAGGCTCCGGGCAACAGCGTCGAGGTGCGTGTGCCGCCGTTCGGTGCGGTGCAGGTCGTGCAGGGGCCGCGGCACACCCGGGGCACCCCGCCGAACGTCGTGGAGCTGGATCCGGCCACGTGGATCGCCGTCGCGACCGGATCCGAGACCTGGGACGCCGCAGTCGATGCGGGCCGCATCCACGCCTCCGGCACCCGCGCCGACCTCACCGAGCTGCTGCCGCTGCGGCCCTGATCACCCGTCGGATCCCCGCACAGGTGCGCGTGGGACAATGGACGCATGAGCACGTCGCAGCCGCACCGAACGCCCGAGATCGAGATCGCGCGCGTTCGTCGTTCGCCGCGCTGGGGCGTCTTCCTCGGCATCGGCGTGGGGGTGGGCGTGGTTCTCGCGTTCCTGCTGACCGTGTTCGGCAACTTCAGCGCCTCTGAGGCCACGCAGGTCTCCTACCCGTTCGGTCAGGTGTTCGGCTTCCTGCTGCTGTGGACCGTGCCGGCCGGCGTCGCCGTGTTCGGCGTCATCGCCCTGCTGCTCGAGCGCGCCACCCGTCGCACCGAGCGCGTGGTGCGCGTCGACCACGAGACCGTCGCCGAGTAGCCCGCGCGGGAGCGCGAGCGCAAGGGCCGGGTTCACGCAGGGATCGGGTCGCCGCGAGAGTGCGGATCCGGTCAGGCGACCTCGGCGATGACGGGACGGATGGCGCTGTCGAAGTCGACGGGGTCGTGCCGGAGGCTGTCGGTCACCGCGATGCTGAACGTCCCGATGCGCCAGATTCCTCGCTGCGCGAGCGGCAGCACGTGCACGTTCAGCTCGAAGGAGTGCGCGCGGCGCCCGGTGTCGCGCTCGAACTCCGCGAGCGCGGCGGCGTACGCCCTGTAGGGATCACCGGTGCCGGAGACCGACCGGGAATAGCGCTGCTGCGCCTCGTTCGCGTAGCGCACCACTTCGGCGGCGAACGGCACGATCGCGGTGCGCAGCCGCTCGGCTCCGACGGCGGGGAGCGCGACGATCGTGTCGAAGCCGTCGATGAGTTCGAGTGGAGCGGCGGACGGGTGCGTCTCCGGTTCGACCGTCATGTCCCAGTACGCCCGCCATTGCCGTTCGAGGACGTCGTCGGCTCCGGCGTCGTCGAACGCGCGCAGCGGGTGGTCCCTCAGGGTGGGGAGTTCGGCGGGTGTCCGTATGCCGAGCCGCTGGCGCAGCGCAAGCGCGACGAGCACCGGGATCCCGGCCTCCTCGCGCACCAGCCACTGCGGCTTGTCGACCATGGCCCCATCGTACGGATTCCGGGGCGTCGCGGGGCGGCTCGATTCACGTTTCCGGGAGCGATGTTCGTCGTGACCTGTGCAGGAACAGGGTCGACATCGCTCCCCGAACCGTCATTGCGGATCCGGTGCCGCGAAACGCGCCTTGCTCAGCCGATCGTGCGGGCGACGGCGTCGAAGGCCTTGATCGTCCACAGCAGTCGCTCGGCATCCTGCGGCGTCGGCCAACTGGAGAGCTTGGCGGCGACGACGTTCGCGGCGCGGTTGACGTAGATCATCTGCCCGTGGATGCCGAGCGCGAGGAAGACGTCGGACCCCGGGTACGGGAACCAGAACCCGTTGCGGTACATGCCGCCGGGCATGAGAGTCGGCTCGGCCGCGTTCGCGAACGCCGCCCGGGAGTCGGGTGCGCCGGCCAAGGTCTCCGCGATCCAGGACGAGGGAAGCACCTGCTTCCCGTCCATCGCGGCGCCGTCGCGGAGGAACAGCGTGCCGAAGCGCAGCAGATCCCGCAGGGATGCCGAGACGCCGCCGTCGAACATGCCCGCACCGACCGCGTCCACGCCGACGTTCGCGCCGAATTCCGCTCCCATCGGGCCCCACAGCCGCTCCGACATGAGATCGGCCGCGTGCACGCCCGTCGCGCCCTCGAGCACGAACGCGAGCGCGTCGGTCTCGCACGACTTGTAGTCGAAGCGGCCGCCGTGCGGACCGTCCGCGCCCAGCGTCGCGAGGAAGTCGCGCAGCGTGCCGGGAGTGTCGGGGTGCCTGCGCGGCGCCCAGCCGATGGCCTCCTCGAGCAGGCGGACCTCGGCGTTCTCGTCCAGGTACGCCTCGGAGAACCGCACGCCCGTGCGCATGTCGAGCAGGTCGCGCACGCGTGCGCCGTCATAGCCGGATCCGGCCAGCGCCGGGACGTAGGCGGTGACCTGCGCTCCCGCGTCCAGTGCTCCTGTGCCCATGAGCGTTCCGGCCACCGCCGTCGTGAGCGACTTGCTCACCGACATCAGCAGGTGCAGCACGCTCGGGGACATCGTGCCGACGTACTGCTCGCCCATGACCGCACCGTCGCGGGAGACGATCCAGCCGTCGGTGAAGGTCGAGGCCATCACGTCCTCGAACGGCGCCGAACGCGGCTCCCACGGGTGCGGGACGTCGATGTGGCTGAGATCCGCCGGCACCGAGGGCAGCGCGAGCGTGCGCCCTCGCGAGGAGATCTCGTGCACCGGCAGGAAGTCCGCCATGTGCTGCATCGACCAGCGCAGGTTGGGTTCCTGCTGCCAGGCCTCGAGCGGAGGGATGAACCCGTCGATCGGTCGTGGGCCGTCCGGTGCACCGCCCGTCGCCGGTATCGTGCCGTTCCAGGTGTCCGTCGACGGGGGTGTCACATCACCGCTCATGGTGTCGGTTCGGTTCCGATCTGCTCGTGCTCGTGCTCGTCGATCTCCGCCGCGGGCGGCAGCGGCGTGGCCGCGTACATCGCCCGGATGGACTCGATGAGATGCTTCGCGCGGATGGACAGGCGCCCTGTGGGCGTCTGCAGCCGGCCCTTGGTGACCAGGATCCCCAGATCCGCGCCCTTCCAACGGTAGTCGCCCGGGCCGTAGATCCGCAGGAAGAACGATTCCGACTCGCTGCCGAGCAGGTGCCAGTCCAGGTCGCCCTGCGAGAACGCGAGGCGGCCGTACGCATCCAGCACGTACCGGCCGGTGGGCGGAGCCACATCGATGTGCTCCACCGTCGGATCCGTGTGCTTGATGATCATGTGACTCCACTGGTCGGCGGCGGCGAGCTCCTCCCAGCGGTCGTTGATCTCGTCGACGTCGAGGTCGAACTCCACCCCGGAGAACTCGAGCAGGTGGAACACGAACAGCGGGATGTCGGCGTAGGCGCCGGCGGTCACGTTCGTGATCGCGGAGGCGCCGGAGATGCGCGGGTTCAGCTCGCCGAGATAGACGTCGCCGGTGTCGGTGTCGAGCAGCACGTCGACCTCGAAGAAGCCGCGGTAGCCCTCCGCGCTCAGCGCGTCGCCCAGCTTGCGCACGAGGCTGGTCGCCGCGTGCCGGGTGGGCTCGTCGAGCACGCCCGGGAACATCTCGTTGCCGGCCCAGCCGCCGCGATAGGGGGTGAGCTCCTTGTGCCCGGTGATCTCGGTCATGAACGGGCCGACGACCGTGCCGTGCCGGGTGAGCACCGCCTCGACCGCGATGGGGCGGTTGTTGATCCGCTTCATGATCTTGATCTCGTGGCCGATCATGTCGGTCGCGTTCTTGTCGAACGAGGCACGGTCGGCCACGAAGTACGTGGTCTTGCCGGAGTCGCCGTAGGCGGTCTGCACGACGAGGTCGGTCCCGAGGCCGGCCTTCTCCGCCTGGGCCATCAGGTCGTCGAAGGACTCCGCCTTGGTGATGACGTTCGGCACGCTGGGCACGCCGACGGAGTCCGCGATCCGGGTGGTCACCATCTTCGAGTCGAGGCGCTCGCGCAGTGATGCCTTGGGCAGGATCAGCTCGTAGCCGAGCTCCTCGCAGATCGCCTCGGTCTCCTCGTCGAAGAACACCAGCGCGATGCGCGGCTTCTCGCCCGCCGGCGTGAGCCGGGCGATGTGCGCACGCACCTCGTGATGGCGCAGCAGCCAGTTGTTGATCTGCTCACCGCTCTCCCACTCGACGTACGGCTTGTGGATCGGGCTGAACACACGCGGATGCGCACCCTGCCAGCTGTCGTAGTAGGCGATGTAGGAGAATCCGCGCACCCAGCGATCCAGGCCCAGCAGGTTGAACGACGACGCGCCCACGAAGAAGATCGGGGTGCGGTTCGTGCGGAAGAAGTGCCGGATCTCCGACATGTTCCGCAGGCCGTGGCGCCGGGCCGGCGCTTCCCCGGGCGCGGTCTCGGGATCGAGTGTGGGGGCGGCCACCGGCAGCGGTCCGGTGTTCGCGGTCGTGGCGGGCATCGGCACCGGCTTGCGGGCGCGCGATCGCGAGGCACCGGCCGTCTTCGCCGCGGGGGCGACCGGATCCTTCGCGGCCGCGGCACTCGCCGCGCGGCGTCGCGGCGCCGATCTCTTCACGGCGGCTGTCTCCTCCGCCGGAGCAGGTGCGGATCCCTTGTCCTTCTGAGTGCGTGCCACGATCGTCCTCTCCACTTGCCACCGCACGGCATCGTTGCCGTGCGGTCTCACGTCCAGCGCGTCACACGCCTTCAGGGGTCTCTCAGGATCGGGGGAGTCAAGTATTACCAGGTCCGCAGACGATGCACCAGGACATATCGGATCGGTCCGTCCGACCGCCCTGCGGGCGGGCCGGGACGGCGGCGGTCTCCCGGGTCTTCGCACAGCCGCCCGCCGGTAGGATTGTCGGGTGTCCTCCCGCACCTATGCTGAGGCCGGCGTCGATACGGCAGCCGGCGATCGCGCCGTCGAACTCATGAAGTCCGCCGTCCGTGCCACGCACGGACCCGAGGTGCTCGGCGGGGTCGGCGGATTCGCCGGTCTCTTCGACGCTTCCGCTCTGCTCGGCTACCGCCGGCCGCTGCTCGCCTCGAGCACCGACGGCGTCGGCACGAAGGTGGCGATCGCACAGGCGATCGACAAGCACGACACGATCGGGCACGACCTGGTCGGCATGGTCGTGGACGACATCGTCGTGGTCGGAGCCAAGCCGCTGTTCATGACCGACTACATCGCCTGCGGCAAGGTGTTCCCCGAGCGCATCGCCGACATCGTGCGCGGCATCGCCGAGGCGTGCGAGCTCACCGGCACCGCCCTCGTCGGCGGCGAGACGGCGGAGCACCCGGGGCTCCTGGGCGTCGACGACTACGACGTCGCGGGCGCGGCGACCGGCATCGTCGAGGCGGACCGGATCCTCGGATCCGAGCGCGTGCAGGACGGCGACGTCGTGCTCGCCCTCGCCTCCAGCGGCCTGCACTCGAACGGCTACTCGCTCGTGCGGCACATCCTCGCCAAGGCGGGCATCGGCTACGGCGACCGTGCCGACGATCTCGGCACGACCTGGGGCGAGGCGCTGCTCACCCCGACCCGCCTCTACACGACTCCGCTTCTCGGCCTGGTCGACCGCTTCGAGGGTGCCGTGCACTCGCTCAGTCACGTCACCGGCGGCGGCATCGCCGCGAACCTCGCGCGCGTGCTGCCGCAGGGATCCTGGGCCGAGGTCGACCGCTCCACGTGGTCCCCGGCCCCGGTGTTCCGTGTGCTGAGCGATCTCGCGGGCACCTCGCTCGAGTCCAGCGAGGGCACCTGGAACCTCGGCATCGGCTTCCTCGCGGTCGTCGACGCCTCCTCCGCCACCGCGATCGCCGAGGCGCTCACGGCCGGGGGCATCGACACCTGGCAGGTCGGGACGGTGCGGCTCGATGCCGTCGCCGCACGCCCGGCCGGCGATTTCGAGCAGGGCGCCAAGGGCGTCGACGGTGGTGCCGTGCGCCTGGTCGGCGCCTACGTGGACGGAGCGAACTGACCTCATGTGCGGCATCGTCGGAATGGTCGGGAACGCCCCGGTCAACCAGGACATCTATGACGCGCTCCTGCTGCTGCAGCACCGCGGCCAGGACGCGACCGGCATCGCCACGGCCGAGCCGAGCGGGGTCATGCATATGGCCAAGGCGGAGGGCATGGTGCGCGAGGCGTTCCGCACCCGCGACATGCGCTCGCTGCTCGGAAACGTCGGCCTCGGCCACGTGCGCTATGCCACCAAGGGCACGGCATCCAGCGAGGAGGAGGCCCAGCCGTTCTACGTGAACGCGCCGTACGGCATCGTCCTCATCCACAACGGCAACCTCACGAACACGCGCGAGCTCACCGCCGACATGGCGCACCGCGACCGCCGTCATCTGAACTCCTCGAGCGATACCGAGCTGCTGCTGAACGTGCTCGCGCATGAGCTGCAGACCTCGACCTCGACCGTCGACCTCGACTCGGAGCGCATCTTCGAGGCGGTCGCACGTACGCACAAGCGCATCGAGGGCGCGTACGCCGTCATCGCCATCCTCGCCGGGTACGGGCTGCTCGCGTTCCGGGATCCGTTCGGGATCCGCCCGCTGATCCTCGGCAAGCGCACCCGCGAGGGGGCCGAGGAGTGGGTCGTGGCGAGCGAATCGCTGGTGCTCGAGAACGGCGACTACGAGATCGTCCGCGAGGTCGAGCCGGGTGAGGCCGTGTTCATCACCAACGAGGGCGAGCTGTTCACGAAGCAGTGCGCGGCGGATCCGGTTCTCGCGCCCTGCGCGTTCGAGTACGTGTACCTGGCCAGGCCCGACTCGGTCATGAACGGCATCTCCGTGTACGAGTCCCGGCTGCGCATGGGCGACCGCCTCGCCGACACGATCGCGAAGCACGTGCCGCTGGATGAGATCGACGTGGTCATGCCCATCCCCGACTCCTCGCGGCCCGCCGCGATGGAGGTCGCCCGCAAGCTCGGCATCGAGTACCGCGAGGGCTTCTACAAGAACCGCTACGTCGGCCGGACCTTCATCATGCCGGGGCAAGCCGTGCGCAAGAAGAGCGTGCGTCAGAAGCTGAACGCGATGTCGACCGAGTTCAAGGGCAAGAACGTGCTGCTCATCGACGACTCGATCGTGCGCGGCACCACCTCGAAGCAGATCATCCAGATGGCCCGCGACGCCGGCGCGAAGTCGGTCATCTTCGCCTCCGCGGCCCCGCCGATCCGGCATCCGCACGTGTACGGCATCAACATGCCGTCGAAGCACGAGCTCATCGCGCACGGCCGCACGATCCCCGAGATCGCCGAGGTGCTCGGCGCGGACCGGCTCGTGTACCAGGAGGTCGAGGACCTCAAGGCCGCGATCACGGAGGGATCCGAGCTCACCGACCTCGACCTGAGCCCCTTCGACGGCCGGTACGTCACCGGAACCGTCACCGAGGAGTACCTGGGCTGGCTCGAGGGATCGCAGAGCTCGTGACGGCGGGCGGACCGGAGGTCCGACCGCTCTGGCGTGGGCGCGTCCTGGCGGTGCTCGGCATCGTCCTCGTCGCGTTCTCGTTGCGCTCCGCCGTGGCCTCCCTGTCACCGGTCGTCGACCACGTGGCACGCGACTTCCCGATGCCCGCTGCGGTCGTGGGTCTGATCGGCACCGCGCCGCCGGTCTGCTTCGCGCTGTTCGGGCTGCTCACCCCGCTGATGGAGCGCCGGCTCGGCCTCGAGCGCGTGGCCGTCATCGCTCTGAGCGCCGTGACGGTGGGGCTCGTCGGGCGCGGGTTCGCCGTCGATGCGACCACGCTGCTGATCGCCACGGCGCTCGTGTTCGCCGGCGTCGGCATGGCCAACATCCTGATGCCGCCCCTGGTGAAGAAGTACTTCCCCGACCGGCTCGGCCTGATGATGACGCTGTACACGACGGTGATGGCGTTCTCGACGTTCCTGCCGCCGCTGGTCGCGGTCCCGGCGGCGGATGTCGCCGGCTGGCGGGTGTCCCTCGCGATGTGGGCCGTGTTCGCGCTCGCCGGGACGCTGCCCTGGATCGTGATGCTGCTGCGCGTCCGCGCGGAGGGCGCGACCGCGTCCGCCGAGGCGGCGTCCGCGGTCGGCGACCGGGCACAGGATCAGGTCGAGGCCGACGTGACGGATCCGACCGGGACCGCATCCGCCCGGCCATCGTTCGAGGACGCCGCAGCGCTGTCCACCGGTCCGATCGTGACGGCTCCGTCCAGCTCCCGCGTCTTCTCCCGGCTGGCCCGCATCCCGCTCGCCTGGACGTTGGCGGTCGTGTTCGGCACGTCCGCGAGCATGGCGTACACGGCGTTCGCCTGGCTGCCCACGATCCTCGTCGAGCACGTCGGCACATCCCCGCAGCAGGCAGGGCTCCTCCTGTCGCTGTTCGCGTTCACGGGTTTCCCCGCGTCCCTCATCGTGCCGGTGCTCATCGTGCGCTTCCACGCGACCACCTGGCTCTACGTGATCGGCGCGCTCGGCGCGGTGCTGGGGCTGCTCGGCTTGCTGCTGTTCCCCGCCCCGTCGATCGTGTGGCTGTGGGTGCTGATGTACGGACTCGCCGGGCTGCTCTTCCCGCTCGCGCTCGTGCTGATCAGCATCCGCGCGCGTGAGGCGGAGACCGCGGTCGCGCTGAGCGGGTTCGTGCAGAGCTGCGGCTACGTGCTCGCCGCGATCTTCCCGCTCCTGCTCGGCATCGTGCACACCGCGACCGGCGGCTGGCAGGTGCCGCTGATCGTGCTCACCGCTCTGCTTGTCGCATCCATCCCCGCCGGCGTCTACGCCGGGCGCCCCGTCACCGTCGAGGCCGCGTGGGAGCGACGGCACGGGCGGCGCTGGTAGGCGTCACTCCTCGGTCGGGCCGAGCATCGCGTCCGGGACCAGCCGCAGTGTCGGATCCTCGAGGTGGTCCAGTTCCAGCACGGTGATCGTGTTCGAGCCGACGCGCGTCACAGGTGCGGGCGCGAACACCGTGCGCTGCGGTCCGGTGCGCCGATACCGGCCCAGCAGGAATCCGTTGACGAGCGCGTAGCCCTCGCCCCAGCCCGCGGTGTCCAGGAACAGGTCCGAGGGTGCATCGAGTGTGATCTCCGCCGTCCAGCCCGTGGGGCCGGCCGGGGAGGACGACGTGCTGTCTCCGGGACCGGTGGTCTCGAGGAGGGTGGCGGCCGCCGCGGAAGGGTCGATCGGAGCGGCGGTCCACGAGCGCAGCGGCTCGCCGTCCAGTCGGGCGCCCCCGATGAGCCCCTTGGGCTCGCCGAGCCGGTGGTCGTAGTTCACGCGCCCCTGCTCCTCGACGAGCACCGTGAGCACGCGCCCCGGAGGGACCCGCAGCGAGCGTTCGCCGGCGGTGCGGGAGATCCGCCCCACGACCACGCCGTCGACGCTGACCTGCGCAGCATCGCGGACCTCGCCGAACGACAGCAGTCGCCACCCCTCGCCGTCGGAGGCGGGCAGCGCGGTCTCGTACCGCACGAGCGGCGCGAGCGTGTCCAGCTCCTCGAACGAGGGCGGATCCGCGTGCAGGACATCCGTCGCGGGGGCATCGGCCCACGGCCCGAGCGGTCGCAGGTCCGCCGCCGCGGCCACCCGCGGGAGCGCGGCCGGCACGGTCTCGTCCGGCACCGGCGCGTACTTCGCGATCACGGCGCGGAAGGCGTGGAACTTCGCGGTGGGATCCCCGGCCTCGTCGAGCGGGGCGTCGTAGTCGTAGGAGGTCGTGATCGGCAGGTACCGCCCCTTGTGGTTGGCGCCGTTGGTGAGGCCGAAGTTCGTGCCGCCGTGGAACATGTAGATGTTGACCGACGCACCGGCGGCGAGCAGCAGGTCGAGCTCAGCGGCAGCGTCCTCCGCCGAGGTGGTGTGGTGCAGGCCGCCCCACCAGTCGAACCATCCGTCCCAGAACTCCGAGCACATCAGTGGTCCGGTGCTCTGGTGCGCGCGCAGCGTGGCGAGGCGGCGCTCGACATGCGATCCGAACGATCCGGTGCGGTGCAGCCCGGGGATGCTGCCGTCGCGGAGCATCCGGTCCTGCGGCTGATCGACGGTGGTCAGCGGCACCGTGATGCCGCTGGCGCGCGTGAGGTGCACCAGTTCGGCGAGATAGTCGGCGTCGTCGCCGTACGCGCCGTACTCGTTCTCGATCTGCACCAGCACGACGGGGCCGCCGCGATCGATCTGGCGCGGCACGACGATCTCGTACACGCGGCGCAGGAACGCGCCGACCTCGGCGAGGAAGAGGGGATCCGAGCTGCGCAGGCGGATCCGCTCGTCGCGCGTGAGCCAGACGGGCAGGCCGCCGTTGTGCCACTCGGCGCAGATGTAGGGCCCGGGGCGCACGATCGCGTCCATCCCCTCGGCGGCGACGAGGTCGAGGAACCGGCCGAGATCGTGCTGCCCGGTCGCGTCCCACTCTCCGCGCCGGGGCTCGTGCGCGTTCCATGCCACATAGGTCTCGATCGTGTTGAGCCCCATCAGCCGGGCCTTGCGGATCCGATCCGCCCACTGGTCCGGGTGCACGCGGAAGTAGTGGATCGCGCCGGACAGGATCCGGTGCGGTTCGCCGTCGCGGAGGAAATCGGTCTCGCCGATCGAGAAGGTGGTCACGGGGATGCTCCCTGAGGCGTCGAGGACGCGGACGGATCGGGGAGGGAGCGCGTGCCCCCTCCCCGACGCGGTGATTACTTGTTGACGGTGAAGCCCTGGGCGTTGCCGTACTTCACGAGCGCGTCCTGCCAGGCCTTCAGCCCGTCGTTCAGGTCGGTCTTGTTCTGGTACGCCTGGCCGACGGTGTCGCCGAAGATGCTGTTCGCGTACACCTGGAACGGCAGGTAGCTCCAGCCGCTGCGGACGTCCTTGGAGCCCTGGGTGAGCACCTCGTTGATCTTCTGGCCGCCGAAGTACTCCGGGGCGGCGGCCAGGAACGTCGGGTCCTCCAGGTCGGCGGTGGTGGACGGGAATCCGCCGGACTTCAGGAACACGTCGATCGACGCCTTGTCGCTGTTCAGCCAGCGCAGGAATGCCGCCGCCAGAGCCGGGTTCTTCGACTGCGTCGTGACCGCCTGGCCGCCGCCGCCGTTCTCCGAGTTGGCCGCAGTGCCGTCATAGGTCGGCGTCGGCGCGACCCGCCAGTCGCCGGAGGCGCTCGCCACGCTCGACTCGAGCACGCCCGGCATCCAGGCGCCGATCACGAGGGACGCGATCGATCCGTCGCCCAGGCCCTTGTACCACTCGTCCGACCAGCCGGGGGTCGTGGAGAGCAGCCCCTCCTGCGAGAGCTGGTTCCACACCGAGGTCCACTTCTTGGTGCCCTCGTCGGCCAGGTTCACCGTGACCTTGGTGCCGTCGGTGGTGAATGGCTTGCCGCCCGCCTGCCAGATCATGCTCGTCGCGAAGCCCGAGTCGCCGGTGTCGGCGGTGATGTACTTGGTGGGGTCGGCGGCGTGCAGCTTCTTGGCGGCGGCGACGTACTCGTCCCAGGTCTTCGGCACGGCGATGCCGTAGGTGTCGAAGACCTTCTTGTTGTAGAACAGCGCCATGGGGCCCGAGTCCTGCGGCAGCCCGACCAGCTTGCCGCCGATGTTCACCGAACCCCAGGTGGAGGCGCTGTACTTCGACTTCAGGTCGGCCATGCCGTACTTCGAGAGATCGACGAGCGAGTCCGAGAGCGCGAACTGCGGCATCGCGTAGTACTCGATCTGCACGACGTCGGGAGCGCCGGATCCCGCCTTGATGGCGTTCTGCAGCTTGGTGTACTCCTCGGTGTTGGTGCCGGCGTTGACGAGCTTGACCTTGACGTTCGGGTAGGTCTTCTCGAACGCGGCGACCTGGGCTTCGGCGCTGGGCGTCCACGACCAGTAGGTGATCTCGCCGCCCTTCTTCAGCGCGGCGTCCAGATCCGAGGCGGATCCGGATCCGCCCGTCGATCCTCCGCCGGAGCAGCCGGCCAGGGTGCCGATCGTCGCGACGACGGCAGCCGCCGCGATCAGGGTGCGGCGCACCGTGCGAGTGCGTGCCATGGTTTCTCCTTCACTTCTTCGTGGTTGCGGTGCAGGGTGCGTCACTGCTTGACGCTGCCAGCGCTGAGACCCGCCTGCCAGAACCGCTGCAGCAGGAGGAACGCGATGACGATCGGGATGATCGTGAGGACGGACCCCATGATCACGAGGTTGTAGATGGGCTGGGCGCTCACGCCCGAGGCCTGCGCCGCCCACTGGTTCAGGCCGACGCTGAGCGGATACCAGGAGGGGTCGCTGAGCATGATGAGCGGCAGGAAGTAGTTGTTCCAGGTCGCGACGACGGTGAACAGGATCACGGTCACGACGCCGGGGGCGAGCAGGCGCAGCGCGATCGTGAAGAAGATCCGGAACTCGCCCGCGCCGTCGATCCGCGCCGCTTCGAGCAGCTCGGCGGGCACCGCGTCCGACGCGAACACCCACATCAGGTACAGGCCGAAGGGGCTGATCAGCGAGGGGATGATCACCGCCCACGGGGTGTTCGTGAGCCCCATCTGGCTGAACAGCAGGAACGTCGGCACGGCGAGTGCCGTGCCGGGCACCGCGACCGCGCCGAGGACGACGGCGAAGACCGCGCGCCGGCCGGGGAAGCGGTACTTCGCGAGGCCGTAGCCGGCGAGAGTGGCGAGCAGCGTCGCACCGCCCGCGCCGATCACGACGTACAGCACGGTGTTGCCGAGCCAACGCAGGAAGATGCCGTCCCGATACGTCAGCGTCTGCACGAGGTTGTCGACGAAGGCGAAGTCGTTCGAGAACCACAGTCCGAACGATCCGAACAGTCCTGCCTGGGTCTTGGTCGCGCTGATCAGCAGCCAGGCCAGGGGTACGAGCGTGTACAGCGCGTACAGCACCATGACGAGGAGCAGGATCTTCGAGCTGCGGGTGCGCGGTCCGCGCGCGGTCGTCGCGGCGGTCATCTCAGCGCACCTCCGCACGGGATCCGCGCAGCTGCACGACATAGGCGATCACCGCGGTGATCACGCCCATCACGATCGCGATGGTCGCCGCATAGTTGAACTGCTGACCGGCGAACGACAGGTTGTAGGCGTACATGTTCGGCGTGAAGTACGTGGTGATCACGTTCGGCGCCAGCGGCCGCAGGATGTTCGGCTCGTTGAAGAGCTGGAAACTGCCGATGATCGAGAAGATCGTGGCGATGACCAGCGCGCCGCGGACCGCGGGGATCTTGATGGCGGTGACGATGCGCCACTGACCTGCGCCGTCGAGGGCGGCGGCCTCGTAGAGGTCGCCAGGGATGGTCTTCAGCGCCGAGTAGAAGATCAGCATGTTGTAGCCCACGAACTCCCAGGTGACGATGTTGCCGATCGAGGCGAGGATCCATTCCCGTGCGAACGGGGTGAGCAGCTCGAAGCCGACGAGATGGTTGATGTTGCCGGCGAGCCCGAACTGGTCACCGTAGATGTAGCCCCACATGAGCACCGCGACCACGGCCGGCACCGCGTACGGCAGGAAGACCAGGATCCGGAAGAACGACGCACCTCGGAGTCGGCCGCTGTCGATCGCGAGCGCGGCGCCGAGGGCGAGGATCAGCATGATCGGCACCTGCACGACGAGGAACAGCAGCACGCGCCCGAACGACTCCCAGAACTGCGGATCGGTGAGGGCGGCCACGTAGTTGTCCAGCCCCACGAACGCGTTGCCGCCGATCAGCTGCTGCCGGAACAGGCTCAGGTAGACCGAGTAGGCGAGCGGTGCGAGGAACACGAGGGCGAACACGATCAGGAACGGCCCGACGAAGGCCCATCCCCGCCAATCCGCCCGGTCGCGGCGCGGCGCCCGGTGCTGCAGTGTCGTCATCGACGTTCTCCTCATGTCGGGATCGGGTCCCCGTATGTCAACGTCAACATACACACGTCCGCGCTAGTGTGTCAACGTCAACAGAAACGAGGACGGATGAGTGCGAAGGATGAGGCACGGGCCTCGGATCCGGTCGCGTCGCCCCTGCGCCGGCGCGACCCGTCGCTCGAGGACGTCGCCCGGGCGGCGGGCGTCTCCGGGCAGACCGTCTCCCGTGTCGCCAACGCGAAGGGGTACGTCGGGGCGGCGACCCGCGCGAAGGTCGAAGCAGCGATGGCCGAGCTCGGATACCGGCCCAACAGCGCCGCGCGGGCGCTGCGCTCCGGACGTTTCCGCGCGATCGGCGTGATCATGTTCACCCTCGCGCCCTACGGCAACCACCGCACCCTCGACGCGATCGCCGTGCGTGCCGCGCAGGCGGGGTACGCCCTCACGCTGATCCCGGTGGATCCGGGCAATCTCTCCACGGTCAGCGGCGCCTTCCACCGGCTGGCCGAGCACGCGGTGGACGGGATCATCATCCTCATCGAGGCTCATCAGCTGGACGGGTCCGAGATCGAGATCCCGCCGGGGCTCCCGATCGTCGTGATCGACTCGAACCAGCGGTTCTCGCACCCGTTCGTCGACAACGATCAGGCCCTCGGGGCTCGTCAGGCCACGGAGCACCTGCTCGACCTCGGCCATGACACGGTATGGCATGTCGCGGGGCCGGCGTCGTCTTACGCGGCGACCCGCCGCAGGGAGGCATGGAAGGCGGCGCTCGAAGAACGCGGGCGACCTGTTCCCGAAGTCTCCTGGGGCGACTGGTCCTCCGAAGCGGGATATGCCGCGGGCCGTGAGCTGGCGGAGCGCGACGACGTGACGGCCATCTTCGCGGCGAACGACAGCATGGCGATCGGCGTGCTGCACGCCCTGCACGAGGCCGGCCGGCGCGTCCCGGAGGACGTGAGCGTGGTGGGCTTCGACGACGTCGCCGATGCCGGCCACGTCTGGCCCCCGCTGACCACGATCCGGCAGCGCTTCGAGGACATCGGTGCGCTCGCCGTCGACGCGCTCATCGCCGAGCTCGAGGGCCCCGCCGGCGCAGGCGCGGCCTCCGGGCCGGGGGATCCGCAGCTCATCCCGACGGAGCTGGTGGTGCGCGCGAGCACGGCCATGCCGCGGGACTGAGCGGACGCCCGCCCCGTCGCGAACGGGTGCCGACTCGGGAGCAGGCCGCCCGACTCAGCCGACCAAGACCTCGTCGCCGACGCGGATCGTGCCGCCGACGCCCGCATCCTCGCCCACGGCACCGGTCACTCCCGGGAGGATCAGCAGGCGGCCGAGTGTCGGCTCGCCCTGCCCGAGGGATCCGGTGAGCGTCTTCAGCACGCTCGCGTCGCGCGCGCCGGAGTCGGGGTTCGCGTGGGTCGCGAGGCAGCGCACGATCGGCCCCGCCGTGGCGAGGCGGACGTCGCCGATCGTGACCTCGCCCTGCCAGTCCAGCTCGTCCCACGCGTCGACGCCGCCGATCACGACGTTCGAGCGGAACCGTCGGTCATCGACCTCGTGCGCGAGCGCGGCGCCCAGGGCCGCGACACTCGCGTCGCTGTGCACCGAGACGTAGCCGCGCCCGCGGTCCTGGAACCGCGAACTCTCGCCGTCTCCGACGAGAGCCAGGGGCAGCCGTCCCGGGCGCTGCAGGCGCTTGCCGTCGGGGGATTCGAGCACGAAGGCGGTCACCGCCGCGATCAGCTCGGCGCGACCGTCCTCGTCCAGGCCCGCCTCGACGAGCGTTTTCCCGGCGTGGTCGATCCGCACGTGCTGCGCCGCGTCGTCGTACGCCAGGCGCAGCGCGGCGAGGCCGGGGAAGGTCTCGAGCGCGAGTCCCTTCGACTTCGGCCAGTAGTCCAACCCGTCGCGCTCCTCGGGGGACGCCGCATCGGCGAAGCGGAACGCGAGGACCCGGTCACCGGCGATCCGCCCGTCCGCCTGCACCGTGAGTGCGGGCAGCTTCTCGGGCGTGAAGCCCTTGACCGGATGACGGTAGAGTGCGACGACGTGAGGCATGGATCCATCCTCGCAGGGCCGCGCGGGTGCTCCGGATCCGATCGGGTCTGAGGAATCGCGGACGGCCCGATTCGCCGGATCCAACGAAAGAACCCCGCCGAGAGCGGACTCCGGCGGGGTTTCTGACGACGAGGCTCAGGCCTTTTCGAGTTCGTCCTCGTCTTCGTCGGCGTACTGATCCGCCCACTTGTCGACGTACTGGTCTTCGGCCTCCGGATGACCCAGCTCGCGCTCGAGCGCGGAGTAGTTCACCGACGGACTGTACGACTTCAGTTCGCGGGCAATCTTGGTGTGCTTTGCCTTCTGACGGCCACGGCCCATGCGCGAGACCCCCTTACTGTAAGCAGTGGGCGATGCGGGGCCCGCTGTCTATTTCCGGCACCGGCTCGCGGCCGGTAAGAGTAGCATCCAGGATAGCACGCGGGCCACCTCACCTCGCCGTGACGGGTCCCCGGTAGCGCCGCACCGAGAGGAACGACGAGATGAGCGACACCGCCTCCACCCCCGAGGATCAGGAGCTGCAGGATCCGCAGTTGCAGAAGGCCGTGATCGTCGCGCTCCGGCCGGGACAGCCCCCGCGCGTGCTCGCAGAGGCCGTCCGCTACGCCGGCCTGCTGAAGGCTGCGCTGGTCGTGGTGCACGTCGACGTCGCCCGGTTCGTGACCTTCGAGGATCCGGACGGGATGGTGCACTCCGCACCCATCGACCTGAACATCGACACCGGTGCGGAGGAGTTCGCCGAGCTGCGCCGCGAGGTCGAGAAGGTGCTCGCCGGATCCGGACTCACCTGGACGGCGCGCCAGCTCGTCGGGGATCCCGCGCTTGCGATCAAGCACCTGGCCGGCGCGCTGGACGCGCAGCTGATCGTGGTCGGCACCCGCAGCCGGGGCCTCGGAGAGTCGATCCGCGAGTTCTTCACCGGATCCGTCGCCGCCCGGCTCTCGCACCGTCAGTCCCGGCCGATCCTCGTCGTGCCGCTCGAGGAGCCGATCGCCGACGACAAGAAGGACCCCTGGGCGGAGTAGCGCTGCACACCCGCGCGACCAGGATCCGGCTCACCTGGCCGCGTGGGGCGTCATCAATGGCGAGACAGACCCGCCAGGGCGGAGGTCACCGCGCGCGCCGCGTCGTCGAGCGCCGTGTCCAGCTGCGTCACGAGCGATGCCGGCACCGTGCCGCCGCGCGCGACGTGCGTGCGCAGATCGGCGCGCACCCTGGCGCGGAACTCGTTGATCGAGGCGTCCGCCCGGCGCAGCTCCTCGCGGCTGGCGATCCGCTCGTCGGCGCGGGCGGAGGCTTCCCGGTAGGAAGAGGTCGACCCGGCGTTCTGCTCCTCGCGGGCGGCGGCAGCCAGGTCGGCGCGGAGGCTCTTCATGGCCTCCTGCACGCTCTGGCGCACCTCGTTCGCGATCAGGCGCACCGAGTCGTTCAGCCCCGCCTCGATGCCCTGCAGGTCGCCCTCGCGCGCGGTGAGCTCGGCGCGGCCGGCCTCGGTGATCGCGTAGATCGTGGTGCGGCCGTCGACGGTCTTCGTGACCAGCCCCTCTTCCTCGAGCTTCGCGAGGCGCGGGTAGATCGTGCCCGCGCTCGGTGTGTACGTACCTCCGGTGCGGTCGGTCAGCGCTTGGATGATGCCGTAGCCGTGCTGCGGCGATTCCGCCAGCAGCGCGAGCAGGTACAGGCGCAGATCGCCGTGGGAGAAGACCGCGGGGCTCACAGCAGGTCCTCTCCGTCGGAGGTGAACGACACCGGGGCGTCGGCGGCGTCGCGGCGCAGCACCGTGATGTCACCGGAGACGGTGTTCACGCGCACGTCGGCGAAGGATCCGGACAGCTCGCCGCGCGATCCTGTGAAGTTCGACGGACCCGACGATCCGCGCGGAACGCCGTCGATCGTGATGCGGCCGCTCAGCGCGCGGGCCACGTAGTTCGCCGCGAGGTTCTCGTCCAGGCGCACGGTGGCGTCGCCGGAGACGCTGTTCAGCGACACGGTGTTCACGGGGCCGGTCGCGTCGATGAGCATTGCGCCCGAGACGCTGTCGATCGTGGCCTTGCGAACCTCGCCGGTCAGCGCGACGCTGCCCGAGACGGTGTTCGCCACGGCCGTGCCCGCCAGACCTCGCACCTGCACGTCGCCCGAGACCGTGTTCAGGTTCAGGTCGCCGGTGTGGGTGTCGACGATGAGGTCGCCGGAGACGGTGTTGAGCCGCGCATCCTCGGTGAGGCCGGAGACGAGGGCGCCCGCGCTCACGACACCCAGGGTGAGGGCGATGTCGCGGGGGACGGCGACGCTGATCTCGGCCTTCGGGCCGCCCGCGCCGAAGTTGCGGAACACCTCGAGGAAGTTGTCCCAGCCGATCTGCGGGTGGTCGATCTCGATCTGGGTGCCGTCGGATTCGACGCGCAGGTCCTTGACGGTCACGTTGTGCACCTCGATCCGGATGCCCGGCTCGTCGTGCGCGATGACGTCGACCTGTCCGCCGACGAGTCCGATCTTGAGCTTCGACGCGCGCTCGATGTCGATCACGCGCTCCTGCCCGGGGGCGATGAGCCACTTCTCGGTCATGTCTGTTCTCCTGAGTCGGGGGATCTCGAGTCTTCATGTCGAGATATATCGTGTTTGAGAGCATAACACGATATATCTCGATCCGCGCAAGAGGGATCTCCGAAATCGCCCCTCGTACGTCACCTCAGGTCCCGCGTTTCCCTCCCCGTGCCGCCTTTCCCTCCCCGTGCCGCCTTTCCCTCCCCGTGCGGGCGTATCTGCGGGGAGGGAAAGGCGCTACGGGGAGGGAAACGTGCCTCGGGTGCCCGGAAGGGGAGGGCGGGCGCGGCTCAGGCAGTGGGCGGAGTGTGCCAGATGCGGTCGATGTAGTCGCGGATCGAGCGGTCGGAGGAGAAGAAGCCGCACCGGGCGACGTTGAGGATCGCGGAGCGGGTCCATGCGTCCTGGTCGGCATAGGCGGCGTCGACGCGCTCCTGCGCCGACATGTAGGCGGCGAAGTCGGCGAGCACCATGAACCGGTCGTCGTACAGCAGGTTCGACACGATCGGCTCGAAGACCGAGCGATCACCGCCGGAGAAGGCGCCGGACGCGATCAGATCGATGGCACGGCGCAGATCGTCATCGGCCTGGTAGAACTCGCTCGGCCGGTAGCCGCGCGCCGAGAGCGCCTCGACGTCGGGCTCGGTCATGCCGAACAGGAAGAAGTTCTCGTCGCCGACGAGCTCGCGGATCTCGACGTTCGCGCCGTCGTCGGTGCCGATCGTGAGCGCGCCGTTGAGCGCGAACTTCATGTTGCCGGTGCCCGACGCCTCCTTGCCCGCCAGCGAGATCTGCTCGCTGAGGTCGGCCGCGGGGATCACGCTCTCCGCGAGCGTGACGTTGTAGTTCGGCGGGAACAGCACCTGCAGGCGGCCGTCGAGTCTGGGATCCGTGTTGACGACGGATCCGACCGCGTTGATGAGGTGGATGATCCGCTTCGCCATCGCGTAGCCGGGGGCGGCTTTCGCTCCGAACAGCGCGGTGCGCGGAGTGAGCTCGGCGAGCGGGATCCGCCCCGAGATGACGCCCTCGTACGAGCTCACGATGTGCAGCACCTTCAGGAGCTGCCGCTTGTACTCGTGCAGGCGCTTGACCATCACGTCCACGAGGTGCCCGTCGCCGACCGTCATCCCGTCCCGGGCCAGCAGCACATCGTTCAGGCGCCGCTTGTTGGCGGCCTTCACGGCGGCGAACGCGGTGCGGAACCCGGAATCGTCGGCAAGGGGCTCGAGCTCGCGCAGCCGCTCCAGATCCGTGACCCAGCCGTCGCCGATCGCCTCGGTGATGAGCGAGGAGAGCCCGGGGTTCGCGAGCCGCAGGAAGCGGCGCGGCGTGACCCCGTTCGTGACGTTCGTGAACTTGTCCGGGAAGAAGTCGGCGAAGTCGGGCAGCACCTTGTCGCGCAGCAGCTGCGAGTGCAGCTCGGCGACCCCGTTCACGCGCGCTCCCGCCACGGTGGCCAGGTAGGCCATGCGCACGGAGCGCTCCGGGAACTCCGCGATGATCGACATGTTGCGGATCCGCATCTCGTCGTCGCCGAATCGCGCACGCACCGCGGCGAGGAACTCGTCGTTGATCCGGTAGATGATCTCCAGATGCCGCGGCAGCAACCGGCCCATCAGCTCGACGGACCAGACCTCGAGCGCCTCCGGCAGCAGGGTGTGACAGGTGTACGCGAAGCACTTCTGGGCGATGGCCCAGGCGTCGTCCCAGGGCATGCCGCGTTCGTCGACGAGCACGCGCAGCAGTTCGGGAACCGCGATCACCGGGTGCGTGTCGTTCAGCTGGAAGATCACGCGATCGGGCAGGTGCGCGAGGTCGAAGTCCGCCGGCAGACGGTCCAGGAAGTCGCCGATGGAGGCGGCGACGAAGAAGTACTGCTGCTGCAGGCGCAGCTCCTTGCCTTGCGGGGTGGAGTCCTCGGGATAGAGCACCTTCGAGATGTTCTCCGCGTATGTCTGCGCCCGCACGGCCTGCTCGTAGTCGCCGGAGTTGAAGATGCGCAGATCGAACGCGTCGGTGGCGACCGCGCTCCACAGCCGCAGGGTGTTCACGCGGCCGTTGCGGAAGCCCGGAACCATGTAGTTGTAGGGCACGGCGCGCACGGTCCAGGCCGGGATCCAGCGCGAACGGGGAGCGCCGTCGTCGTCGTACGTCTCGGTGTGCCCGCCGAAGGCGATCGTCTGCGCCTGCTCGGGGTGCGGGAACTCCCACGGCGATCCGAGCGCGAGCCAGGCGTCGGGCTGCTCGACCTGCTGACCGTTCTCGAATGTCTGACGGAAGATCCCGTACTCGTAGCGGATCCCGTATCCGGTGCTCGGCACGCCGAGGGTGGCGAGCGAGTCGACGAAGCAGGCGGCGAGGCGCCCGAGTCCGCCGTTGCCGAGCCCTGGCTCGACCTCGTGCGCGCGCAGTTCGTCGATGTCGATCCCGCACGCGGCGAGGGCCGCGGTCGCGACCTCGGACAGGCCGGTCGCGATCAGGTCGTTGTCGAGCTGGCGGCCGAGCAGGTATTCGGCGGAGAGGTAGCACACGCTCTTCGCCTGACTCTCCCGCTGCCGGCGCTGATCCTCGAGCCAGCGGGCCATCAGGTAGTCGCGCACCGTGCAGGCGAGTGCGAGATATCGATCGTTGACGCTGGATGCGGAGAGCGTCACGCCGCCGTCGAAGTTCAGGTTGTGCAGGAACTCCTCGACGAACCCGTCGACGGTGAGCGGCGGGGCGATCACCGGGGCGAGTGCGAGCGGGTGCGTGGCGTTGAGCGGGTGCGCGTCGGGGGTCACGGGATGAACGTACCGTGACCGACCCCGGCACCGAGAAGGATCCCGCTTGACATTAACGCAACGTCAACTTCTACGGTCGTCATATCGACGACGGAAGGAGGATCCCATGGCGCATCGGGACTGGTCGATCCAGGAGATCGCGCGGCTGACCGGCACCACGAGCCGCACCCTGCGGCACTACGACGACATCGGCCTGCTGCCGCCGACGCGGGTCGCCTCGAACGGCTACCGGCACTACGACCAGGGAGCGCTCCTGCGACTGCAGCGCATCCTGCTCCTGCGCGAGCTGGGGCTGGGGCTGCCGGCGATCGCCCAGGTCGTCGGGGAGGGCGCGCCGATATCGGACGGGGCCGGATCCGGTCGGTCGGCGAACGCCGCGATCGAGGCGACCGCCCTCGAGAAGCACCTCGCGCTGCTGCGCGCGGAGCAGACCAGGCTGGCGCGGCAGATCGCGTCGGTCGAGAACACCATCACCACACTCAGAGAAGGAGGAGCACTCATGCCTGACGACATGTTCGACGGCTTCGACCACACCCAGTACAAGGACGAGGTCGAGACCCGCTGGGGTGAGAAGGCCTATGCCGACAGCGACCGCTGGTGGCGCGGGTTGAGCGATGACGAGAAGGCCGCGTGGAAGCGGCGCGTCGCCGATCTCGGCGCCGACTGGATCGCGCTCGCCGAAGCGGGAGCGGATCCGGCATCGCCCGAGGCGCAGGACGTGGCGCGCCGCCACGTCGACTGGCTCACCGGCATCCCCGGCACGCCCGCCTACGGGGCCGCCGGCGACCGCAAGGGGTACGTCATCGGCCTCGGCGAGATGTACGTGGCGGATCCGCGCTTCGGCGCGAACTACGCCACCGACGCGGACCGGTCCGCCGCTGCGGCACAGGGAACCACCGGCACCGCCGGCGCGGAGTTCGTCCGCGACGCCCTGCGTATCTACGCGGAGGCGAACCTGTAACCGGATCCGGACCTGTACCCGGAACCGGACTGGCTCGGAAGCGGATCCTGAATTGGATCCGCAGTCGCGTCCAGATGGAAAACGTCGCTCGGAACCAAGTCTGAGCGGCGTTTTCCATCTTTGACGAGGGGATGCCTCGCCAGGAGATGGATTTCGGCGCTCTCGGGTCGTGGGGAGGACGTTATCCATCTTTCGGTGTCCCCGCCCGGGACTCGATCCGTCTGAGTCCCACGGCGGCTTCTCCGGCGCCCGGGATAGGCTGGCACCACGATGGGCATCTCGCGGCGAACCCTGCTCGTCGGTGCCGGAGCCGGTGCCGTCGCGGTGGTGCTCGCGGCCTGCACGCCCGAGCCGCAGCCCACGAAGACCCCCACCACGGCCCCGCCCTCGCCGATGCCGTCCGTGCCGCCCGGCGCCGCGCCGGAGCCGACGGCGTGGATGCGCAGCACCTGGTCGACGGATGCATACTCCCGCGGTGCGATGAGCTACCTGCCCGCGGGAGCGACGCCTCAGCTGCGCAAGGATCTGGCCGAGCCGATCGGCGATCGCGTGTTCCTCGCCGGTGAGACGACGGATCCGGATCATCCCGGAACGGTCCCGGGGGCGATCGACTCGGGGCAGCGGGCCGCCGCCCTGCTCATCGACGCGTCCTCGAGCGGCGAGCGCGTCGCCGTCGTCGGAGCGGGCGCTGCCGGAGCCGCCGCCGCCCGTGCGCTCGCCGATGCAGGGCGCACGGTGACCGTGCTCGAGGCGCGCGAGCGCACCGGCGGGCGGATCCATTCGATCGCGGACAAGAAGTGGCCGATCCCGGTACAGCTGGGGGCGTGGCTGTCGGCGGGCGAGGAGGCGGGCACCCTGGGTGGTGAGCTGGCCGCGCAGGGCATCCATCGACTCACGTTCGGCACGCCCACGGGCTGGTCGAAGGGCGGCGCAGCGCCCGCCCTCGACGAGGGACCGCTGCGGCACGCGATCGAGCAGGCCGCGAACGCGGCGGCCGACGCATCGATCGACGCCGCGCTCCATGCCGCCGGCGCCGATCCGGCCGATCCGGCGCTGGCCGCGGCTCTCGCCTGGGTGCAGGCGACCACGGGGATGGACGCGGAGAAGGCGTCGAGCTGGTTCCCGCCGACGTTCGTCCCCGACGGGCTCGTGGGCGCCGACGGGGATGTCGGTGTGCTTGTGAACACGCCCCTCGACGGAATCAAGGTCACGCTCGCCTCCCCGGTGACGCGCATCGCCTACGACGACTCGGGAGTGAGCCTGCGCCTGGGCACCGGCGAGTCGCTGTCCTTCGATCGCGTGGTCGTGACGGTCCCGCTCGGAGTGCTGCAGCACGGGGCGATCGAGTTCGCCCCGCCGCTGCCGTTCGCGCAGCGGGGCGCGATCGCTGCGCTCGCTTCGGGATACGTGGAGACGGCGTGGGTGCAGTTCGACCAGGCGTTCTGGAAGGTCGATGCCGACCTCTGGCACGTCGTCGGCGGCGACGGCCCGATCCGCACCTGGCTGAACCTCCAGCCGGTGACCGGCCGGCCTGTGCTCGTGGGTCTCGTCGGCGGACCCGAGGCCGAGGCCTTCGCGAAGCTCGGAGACGGCGACGCGGAGTCCGCCGTGCGTGAGTCCCTGCGATTCTTCGTCACGGCGACGTCGACGCCGACACCCTGACCTCAGGCGGGATCCGGGTCGTCCCCGTCCGCTTCCGGAGTGCCGCGCAGATCCGTCCGCGCTGTGGTGCGCAACCGGCTCAGCGCGACCAGGCCGCTCGCGACCAGGGCGAAGATCGCCAGTGCGATGACGCAGGTGACGATCATCTCGGGCAGCCCCGACACCTGCCGCGGATCCAGGAAGTAGTACGGGTACCAGCCGACCACTCCACCCCGCCAGATCGTGAACACGCCCCAGGCGACGGGGTAGAGCAGCACGTACGGCACGATCCGCCAGGAGGCCGCGCGCCGGCCGGGGCCGAAGACCCAGGCGACGACGGTCCACGCCGGAAGCACGAAATGCAGCACCACGTCGGACCACGGCACCCAGATCGGGATGCCGTGCAGGCCCGCCTGCCACACGATCAGGGCGAACGCGAGACCGGCGGTGATGGTCCAGCTGAGCACGACCGCGCGGGCGGTGGTGAGCCAGGCGGGATCCTCCGGCATGCGCAGTGCGATGATCCCTGCGATCAGGGCGAGGGCGGCGAACACGATGTTCGACTCGATCGTGAGGTACGCGAGGAAGTTCTGGCCGGCGATGGTCTGCGAGCCCAGGCCCCAGAACAGGCGGTCCACGAGGGCGACTCCGCACACGGCCGCGGTGAGCAGACGCGACCAGCCGAAGGCGATCCTCATGGTCACGCGCGCATCGTCCTCCTCGGCCGGCTCGGTGGGGACGGTCCCTCGGGCAGGGCCGCCGCCACCCGGCCGAGTCTACGGAACCGGCCTGGAAGCGGGGCGATCCGCGTGCCGTCCGACGAGCCCGGCGGGGCGCCGGGTCTAGGCTGGCGGGCGTGAACTCGCCCGTCCCGCTCCGCCTCGCGCTCGTCGTCGCGGGGGGTGCGATCGGCACCACCGCGCGCCTGGGACTCGGACTCGCCCTGCCTGCGCCGAGCGGTCACGGGCTGGCCGCCGTGCCGTGGGCGACGCTCATCGCGAACGTCGTGGGCGCCTTCCTCATCGGCGTGCTCGCCGTGCGGCTGCCCGGCGCACACGCGGTGCGGGTGCTGCTGGGCACCGGTGTGCTCGGCGGGTTCACCACCTACAGCGCCTTCGCCGTCGGCACGGTGACGTTGTGGCACGCCCAGCCGTGGCTTGCCGCGGCCTACGCCATCGGCAGCGTCGCGCTGGGCGTCGGAGCCGCGGCACTCGGCCTCGATCTCGGCCGGCCGGGCCGCTGGCGCCGGAGGCGCCCCCGCGGCGCGCACACGCAGGCGCACGGATGACCCCGCTCGTCTTCCTGTACGCCGCGCTCGCCGGAGGCGTCGGAGCGGGTCTGCGCTACCTCGTCGATCTCGGCGTGGCTCGGCTCGTCGGCACGCGCTTCCCGTGGGGTGTGCTGGTGATCAACCTGACCGGATCCTTCGTGCTCGGCGTCGTCACCGGCGGCTTCCCCGGCGCCGCCTTCATCGTCGGCGCAGGCTTGCTCGGCGGCTACACCACGTTCAGCACGGCGATGCTCGACACCGTCGCGCTGTGGCGGGACGGATCCTCGCGCGCCGGCGCGTTCAACGCCGTCGGCATGCTGCTGCTCGGGATCCTCGCCGCCGTCGGCGGGCTCGCACTCGGCACGGCTCTCGCAGGCTGACAGCCGGAGAACGGCCCGGCGCGGACCCGTCGGGCTCACCGGCCGTGTGACGATCAGCACACGATGTGGCGATCAGCACACGGATCCACCCCAACACAGCGGCGAGATGTCACATGCTGTGCAGATCGTGACACGCCGTCGAGGGGATCCGGTCGGTGCCGTCGGGCGCCCAGGGGGCGAGTTCTCTCCGTCTCAGTCGCGCACGCGCACCGACAGGCAGGTCACGCAGCCCTCGAGCTTCTCGAACTCCGAGACGGGCGTCTCGATCACCGTGAGGCCGCGGTCGCGGAACAGTTGCGCGCTCTGCGGGGCGTCGGCCGACATCAGCACCGTGTTCTCGTCGAGCACGACGACGGCCGTGCCGTGCTCCTCCGGGACGGCCAGGAACTCGGGGTAGATCGACGGGTCGTCGACGAGCGGGGGATAGCCGATCACGGTGCCGTCGGGCAGGGCCGTGACACCGCTCTTCAGGTGCAGCACCTTGGTGACCTCGACCGGGACGACGGTCCAGCCGCGCGGGGCGAGCAGCGCGTCCATCTGCCGGATGCCCTCGGCATTCGTGCGCAGGGTCTGCCCGACGTAGACGGTGCGGCCGACCTTGAGCACGTCGCCGCCGTCGAGGGTGCCGGGAGCCTCGATCGCGGCGTAGTCGATGCCCGCCTTCTCGAGGGCCGCGCGGGTCGTGTCGATCTCACCGCGCCGCGAGTCCGCGCCGGGCCGGGTGAGCAGCGCGATGTCGCCGAACATGACCACGGTGTCCTCGACGAACACGCCATCGGCGTGCGCGTCGTCCGGATCGATGTCGATCACGTCCCAGCCGAGGGATCGGTACACCTCGACGTAGGCCTCCCACTGGCGCTGTGCAAGCTCGGGATCCACGGGGACCCGCTCGATGTGCGTGAGCTCGCCTTCGGCGAGGCGGGGCGAGGGACGGCGGACGAGAAGACGGGACATCGTCCCAGACTAGACGCGCCGCTCACCCGGCGGGGCCCGCTGTCACGGCCGGAGCGGTGACGCCTGCGGCAGATGCCAGAGGTATCCGGATTCGGTCGCGAGGGCGACCGCTTCCGCGGCGGATGATGCGCCCAGTTTGCGGTACAGCGAGCGCTGGTGGGTCTTGACGGTGTTGACCGAGCGGAAGAGTTCCCGTGCGATGTCCGGTCTGGTCATCCCCCGCGCAAGCCGCGTCAGCACTTCGAGCTCCGGCCGCGTGAGCGTCGGCTTCTCCAGCACGCCCGCCCGGTCGAAGGAGAAGCCCTCCGGCAGCAGCTCGGGGACGAGATCGGCCACCACCCCGAGGACACCCGGCGCCAGGGTGTCGAGCACCGAGATCTCGTAGGGGCTGCATCGACGCGCGCTGACGGGGAGCAGAGCAATCGTGGCCGATGCCCTTCCGGAATCGCCGCTCAGATAGTGCGCGAGCGCGGAGACCAGGTGCCGCTGCCGGTCGGCCTGCAGGAGCCCTGCCGTCGCATCGGCCGCGCCCTCGAGACTGTCCAGCGCACGGCGCGGCGCGCCGGATCCGATGTCGACCAGCGCGCGCACCACGGTGGCGATCCAGTGATCCTCCTGAACGTCGTGGATCTCGGCCTGCGCCCGGGGGAGGTCGCCGTTCAGGAGCGAGTCCAGCGTGAGCATGAGGGGCAGCGTCGAGCCGACGAGCCCTGTGCCATCTCGTCCGAAGCCGGCGGTCGCCATCGCCTCCATGCGAGAGCGCGCCGCATCGCGACGGCCCGTGATGGAGCCCCACGCGTGCAGGGCGATCACGGCGAACGGCCACAGCTCACCGAGATCCGAATACGTGAGGGTCAGCAGAGCGGAGAAGGCCTCGTCGAGGTCCTCCGACGCGACCATGATCTCGACCAGCCGCTGGTCGCCATCCAGCCGGTTCTCCACCCAGCTCGTGGTGCGCGGCACCTCTACAGCTTGCTGCAGATGGGATCGGGCGACACACGTGTTGCCGTAGTGCTGGTGGATGAGCGCTGCCCGCAGGTGCGCTCTGCGGGCGAAGAACTCCATGTCGGCCGTCCGCGGTGCTGCGGCCAGCTCCTCGAACAGGCCCAGCGCATCCCGCAGACGTCCGGCGAGGAGCGCCGACTCCGCGGTCTGCATCAGAACGAACGCCAGAGCGGGGTCGGTGGGGCCGACGCCCGTGCGGGATGCACCGGCGACGTTGTCGCGAAGGTTCGAGAGCAGCTCGAACGCACCGACGGGATCCCCGGCGACCCGTCGCCGTGCCGCCTCGAAGATGGAGGCGCGGCGGTGATGGTTCGCCGGCACCGGTCCGCGCCGACGCGGCATCCGGAAGGTCGCGTCGTCGGGCGCCAGGGCACGCGAGAAGAGCGAGATCGTGGGGCTCAGGTGATGCGCCTCAGGCGAGAGCCGGGACAGGAGCGTCTGAAGCTGATACGGCGGCAGCGAGTACCAGAGCTCGATCGGCCAGATCTCCACGAGCGCGGCGGCGTCCGCGTCTCGGCTCGACAGCACCGCATCGATGAACCGCTCCCCGATATCCACGATCGTCCCCACGAATCCCCCACGCCGGCACCCGGCCGGCAGGTGCATGCGCCTGCATGCGTCAACCAACTGCCACGCTACGGGTTCCCCATGCCGCGCCGCTCGCCCAGGTGGGTGAACGAGGGGGTGATTCTCCGCCGGATGACATGAGCGATGCTCCCGCGGGAGCGATGGTGGTGGGTGTGGACGGCGCACCCGAGCGCCGTCTTCTCGCGCCTGGGGCTGCGCGTCCGCATGCCCGCGCGCCATTGCATCCATGCCCGCGCCGCGCTTCCGTGCGTCTGCGGGCCACGTCATCAGGGGAGAGAACCATGTCCGAGCAGAACACCGACGCCCGCGGTACGTTGAGCCGCCGCACCGTCATCAAGGGAGCAGCCTGGAGCATCCCCGTGATCGCGGCCGCGACGGCGATCCCTCTCGCGGCCGCCTCGACCACGGCGCCCAGCCGCCCGACGAAGCCCGCCGTCACGTGCGGGAGCACGGCGGCCGGTGACAACGGCAGCTACACGGTGGACGGCGAGCGTGTGATCGTCAGCTACGACAGCGCCCCCGACATCTATGAGCTCAACGCCCATTTCGTCGACGGCACGTCGGCCTCGTACGGCACCAACTACGCCACCGCGCCCGCCCAGGGCTCACGCCAGTGGAGCGTCGAGACCGGCAAGCCCGTGTCCTGGGCGCAGGTGCACTCCTTCAACACGCACTATCAGAACGGCGTCTGCCAATAGCACGCGGCGGGATCCCGGCGCCACAGGTGTGCCGGGATCCTGTGACGGGAGCGAGACATCGGCGCTCTAGACTCTGGCCTGTACCCCGGATCTCACCCCGGAGTACGAAGGGGGACCCGTGTCGAAACTCGCCGTCCTGAGCCTGCGCAACCGCGCCCTGATCGCACTCATCACGATCGTGGCTGCGGTGTTCGGCGGACTCGCGCTCACCAACCTCAAGCAGGAGCTGATCCCGTCGATCGAGTTCCCGCAGCTCGCGATCGTCGCCGGCTACCCCGGCGCCTCGCCCGAGGTCGTCGAGCACGACGTGTCGACCCCGATCGAGACCGCGATCCAGGGCGTGCCGGGCCTGGACACCTCGACCGCGACGAGCACCACGAACTCCTCCGTGATCCAGGCGTCCTTCACCTACGGGACCAACCTCGCGACCGCCGAGCAGAAGATCAACCAGGCGATCGGGCGGATCAAGTCCCAGCTGCCGGACGGAGTGGATCCGCAGGTCATCACGGCGTCGATCGACGACTTCCCCGTGATCCAGGTCGCGGTCACCGGGTTCTCCGACGCGGAGTCCGCGCAGCAGCGCCTCACGAACACGATCATCCCGAAGATCGAGCGGCTCAAGGGCGTGAACGCGGCCTCGCTCGTCGGCGGGCAGGGCAAGCGGCTCACGATCACCCCCGACACCACCGCCCTGCTCGCGGTGAGTCTCTCGCCGAGCGCGATCAAGGACGCCCTGCAGCAGAACGGCACGCTGTTCCCCGGCGGATCCATCACCGAGAACGACAACACGCTCACGGTGCAGACCGGTGAGAAGCTCACCAGCATCGAGCAGATCCAGGCGATCCCGCTGATCGGCGCGACCGCGCCCGGCACCACAGTCGGATCCGTCGCGAAGGTCGCCATCGAAGGGAACCCGGTCACCTCCGTCTCCCGGGTCGACGGCAAGACCGCCCTCACGATCGCGGTCACGAAGCTGCCGTCGGCCAACACGGTGGACGTGTCGAAGGCCGTCACCGCCCTCATCCCCGAGCTCAAGAAGGATCTGCCCGGGGCGACCTTCACGACCGTCTTCGATCAGGCGCCGTTCATCCAGCAGTCGATCGAGTCGCTGGCGCAGGAAGGCTTGCTCGGCCTCGTCTTCGCCGTGCTCATCATCCTCATCTTCCTGCTGTCCGTGCGCTCGACGCTGGTCACCGCGATCTCGATCCCGACCAGCGTGCTCATCACGTTCATCGGCATACAGGCGTTCGGCTACTCGCTGAACATCCTCACGCTCGGGGCGCTCACGATCGCGATCGGCCGCGTGGTCGACGACTCGATCGTCGTGATCGAGAACATCAAGCGGCACTACGTGCAGGGCGCCGACAAGAAGACCGCGATCCTGAGCGCCGTGCGCGAGGTGGCGATGGCGGTCACCGCCTCGACCATCACCACGGTCGCGGTGTTCCTGCCGATCGCCTTCGTCGGGGACATGACGGGTGAGCTTTTCCGGCCGTTCGCGCTCACCGTGACCATCGCGATGACGGCGTCGCTGTTCGTCGCGCTCACGATCGTGCCGGTGCTGGCCTACTGGTTCCTGCGTCCGGGCAAGCCCCTGCGCGGGCCGGACGGGCATGCGATCGACCCCGAGCACGAGGACGCTCCGCCGACCCGCCTGCAGAAGGCGTATCTGCCGATCCTGCGCTGGACGCTGAAGCACTCCTGGATCACGGTGCTGCTCGCCGTCGTCGTGCTCGTGGGCACCCTCGCCGCGGCCCCCCTCATGAAGGTCAACTTCCTCGGATCCAGTGGGCAGAACACGTTCCGGATGACGCAGTCGCTGGGCCAGGCGCCCAGCCTCGACGCCGAGGACAAGGCGGCGCAGAAGGTCGAGGAGGCGATCAAGGGCATCCACGGCATCAAGACCGTGCAGGTCTCGATCGGCTCGAGCGGATCCGCCCTGCGGGATGCCTTCTCGGGCGGCGGATCCGGCATCACGTACTCGATCACGACCGATCCTTCGGCGGACCAGGACACCGTCCAGGCCGATGTCCGCGCGGCTGTGAAGAGGCTCGACGGCGTCGGCGACATCACGATCGCCGCGTCGGAGGGCTTCGGATCCAGCGACATCCAGGTGAAGATCACCGCGCCGGACGAGAAGACCCTGAGTGCGGCGACGTCCGCGGTCACGGACGAGCTGGAGCACGCGTCGGGTGTGAACCAGGTGTCCAGCAACCTCTCCGCCTCGCTGCCGTATGTCTCGGTGCAGGTCTACCGCGGCACGGCCGCCGAGCACGGGCTCACCGATGTCGCCGTCGGCGGTATGGTGTCGCAGGCGATGCGCCCGCAGCAGGTCGGATCGGTGGAGATCGACGGATCGTCGCTGACGGTGTACCTGCAGAGCGCGAACCCGCCGGCCACGATCGATGAGCTGAAGGCGCTGCCGATCCCCAGCCGTACCGGCATCGTCCGGCTGGACCAGATCGCCCTCGTGAAGCAGAGTGAGAGCCCGGCGTCGGTGACGACCCAGCGCGGGCAGCGCACCGCGACGGTCTCGGTCACTCCGAAGGGCAACGACCTCGCGAGTGCCTCGGCATCGGTGTCGAAGGCGATCACGAAGGCCAAGCTCCCGTCCGGGGCCGATGCCTCCCTCGGTGGCGTGGTCACGCAGCAGCAGGACGCGTTCGGCCAGCTCGGACTCGCGATGCTCGCGGCGATCCTCATCGTCTACATCGTGATGGTGGCGACCTTCAAGTCGCTGCGCCAGCCGATCCTGCTGCTGAGCTCGGTGCCGTTCGCGGCGACCGGCGCGATCCTGCTGCAGATCGCCACCGGCGTGCCGCTCGGCGTCGCCTCCCTCATCGGCGTGCTCATGCTCATCGGCATCGTGGTGACCAACGCGATCGTGCTCGTCGACCTCGTGAACCAGTACCGCGAGAAGGGCATGAACGCGCACGACGCGACCATCGCGGGCGGATCCCGGCGTCTGCGCCCGATCCTGATGACAGCGCTCGCCACGATCTTCGCGCTCACACCCATGGCGCTCGGCATCACCGGCCATGGCGGCTTCATCTCGCAGCCGCTCGCGATCGTCGTGATCGGCGGGCTGGTGTCGTCGACGGTGCTGACCCTGCTCGTGCTGCCGACGCTGTACAACCTCGTCGAGGGCGCCAAGGAGCGTCGAGCCGCTCGGCGGGCGGCGAAGCGCGGCGGCGGTCCGGACGCGTCGGGCGGCTCAGGCCTCGCGGAGACGCCGGCGCCGACGGGCGGGCCTGCGGCCGGTGCGGCGGAGATCCCGAATGCGGACGCGGCGGGCCAGCAGCCCGACGGATCCGAAGCCCTCGACACGGCGGCGGCCGCCGATCCTGTGGAGGCTCCGGATCCGGGCGCGGCGGATCCGACTCCGGCCGGGATCGCCTCCGAACCGCCGACGTCCACAAGCAAGCTCGCCGCGATCGCGGCGGCGTACCTCGATGACGCCCCGATGCCGCACCATCCGACCCGCCGCGAGATGCGTGAGAACGGTCAGAGCGCCGAGGAGCAGCCCGGGTCTCGCTGACGCCCGTCAGGGTCAGCCCGGCGCCCCTTCGAGGCCTCGCCCCAGGGCGGATGCGATGGCGTAGAAGATCGCGTCCGCCGGCGTGATCCCGGCCGTTCCGGTCGGATGGTCGCCGTTGACCTCGACGACGACCGTGGTGTCGGTGCGAGTGTCGTAGTACAGCGCGGTGTTGTAGCCGGGCACCTGTCCGTTGTGTCCGATCCAGCCCTGCACGCAGTTCATCCCGATGCCGTAGCCGGAGGGAACGGGGATGGCGGACAGCCGCTGGATCTGCGCGTCCCGGGGGAGCAGCCCCTGCCCGGTGCCGAGCGCGCGCCCGTACGTGAGCAGATCCTCGACGCGGCTGACGATCTCCCCGGATGCGCCCGCCTGGGAGACGTTCCACGCGGTGGAGTCCCGCAGCGGCGCGTCCCCGCTGATCGCGCCCGAGACGATCCCGAGGTTCGTGTAGCCGTGCGCGTGCGGGTCGGGAAGGACTGCGGTGGCCAGGGGGTACGTGGTGTCGGTCAGGCGGAGCGGATCGAAGATCCGTCGCTGGAGTTCCTCGGCGAGAGTGTGCCCGGTGATCTTCTCCACGACCTCCCCGAGTAGGACGGTGTTGGTGTTCGAGTAGTGGAACTCGGCACCGGGCGCGGATGTCGGGGGCATCGCGAAAGCCGTCGCCAGCCGCTGGTCGACGGTCCAGATGATGCTGTAGTCGGTGAGATACAGCTTCATGAACTCGAGATCGTCGGTGTAGTTGGCGATGCCGCTGGTCATGTTCGCGAGCTGCAGGATCGTGATCTCGGATCCGTTCGGCACATTCGGCACGTACTTGCTGATCGGATCGCTCAAGGACAGCTTGTTGCGTGCGACCAGCTGCATGATCAGCGTCGTCGTGAACGTCTTGGTCACCGACCCGATGCGATGGTAGACGTCGGCGGTCAACGGCGCCTTCGTCGTCAGGTCCGCGACACCGTAGGCGCTGACCCAGGTGCCGTTCGGAGAACGCACCGCGACCACCGCGCCCGGCGCCGCCGTCGCGGAGAACGCTGCGGCGGCTGCGGCGTCCAGGGGCGCGGACTGAGCGCTGGACAGTTTGCCGGTGGCACCCTTGCCCGGTTCGCGATCGACCACCGCCCCGGGATCCGGGATGCACGCCGCCGGATCGATCGTCGCCGCCGAGGACGACGGGCGGGCGGAGGACGGCGGCGCCGTGGGAGTCGAGGTGCACCCCGTCAGTGCGAGTAGCAGAGCGCCCGTCGCCGCGACCGCAGCCCGCGGGCGCACATGTCGGTGGAGCCGATGACCGCCGGGGCGCGGATGGTGCGGTTCGACGAGCGGCATGGCAACGTCCCTCAGTGCGGTGCGCGAGTGCGCGGAATCGGATCTGCAGCGGTGGATCCTCAGTGCCTGGCCGTCGTTCGATGGCATGCGGCAGGCGGTCGCGGGAATGGATCCTCGATGTGCAGAAAGAACTCGACGCTTCTTGAGCACACTGTAGGGGGTCCGGGACGATCGTGTCGATGACGCGTCCCGACGCGGGCCGGGATCGGTTGAGGCCGCTCCGCGATCCGCTCATCGACCCGGAGAGGATGACGTCAGCCGAGCTCGTGCTCGTGGATCGCGGTCGTCAGGCTCGTGCCGTTCAGGTCGAGGTAGAGCGTGCGCTCGGTGACGGTCATCGTCACCGTGTTGCGGCGCTCGAGCAGAGGCACGGCGGACTCGATGAACCCGGGATCGAAGCTGTAGACGCGGATGTGCTCGGCGCGATGGATCCGCTTGCCCTCCCACGGCGCCATCACTTTGGCAGGGTCGCGGTGCGTGTACACGACGGTGCGTTCGGCCAGCCGGCTGCCGTAGTGCAGGCGCTCGGCGTCGGGCGCGCCGACCTCGATCCAGGTCGTGATCCGTCCGGTGAGGTCGCGGACGATGACCGCCGGTTCCTCGGTCGACGACAGGCCCTCGCTGAAGGCGATGCCCTCGGCGAACTCCAGCCCGTGCGCGAGCAGCCGGGTCAGCATGTACGCGTCGGTCTCGGAGGGGTGGCGGGCCACGCGCAGCGAGTAGTCCTCGTAGACGCCGCGGTCGGTGTCCGCCAGCTGCACATCGAACGTGTGGATCGTCGCCCCGATAGCCATAGGGGTCTCAGCCTACGGGGTGCGTTCGTGATCGCCGCGGCCGCCCAGCTGGGCGAGCAGATGGTCCAGGATCGGATCCAGCACCGCGAGACCGTCGCGCACGCCGCCCCGCGAGCCGGGCAGGTTCATCACGACGGTGCGCCCCGCGACTCCGGCCACACCGCGGGTGAGCAGTGCCATCGGGGTCGCGGCGAGGCCCCGGCGGCGCAGCTCCTCCATGAGGCCGGGGATCTCCCGGTCGAGCACCGCGGCCGTCGCCTCGGGCGTGCGGTCGTCGGGGGAGAGCCCGGTGCCCCCTGTCGTGAGCAGCAGATCCGGGGCGCCGGCGAGCGCCGTCGCGATCGCCTCTGCCACAGAGGCATCGGCGACGATCACCGGATCCCCCACCGCGAACCCGCGTTCGGCCAGCCACGCGCGGATGATCGGCCCGGTCTCGTCGGCGTAAACGCCTGCGGAGGCGCGGGTCGACACCACCAGCACGGCCGCGGAACGAGCGGGCGACGGCGCCGTGGTCACTCCGCGGTCCAGTCGCCGCTCTTGCCGCCCGACTTCGCGAGCACGCGGATGTCGCCGATCACGGCGTGCTTGTCGACGGCCTTGATCATGTCGTAGAGGGTGAGCGCGGCCACGCTCGCGGCCGTGAGCGCCTCCATCTCCACCCCGGTGACACCCTTCGTGACGGCGGTGGCGATGATGCGCACCCTGTCGCCCTCCGGCACGAGGTCGATCTCGACCCGGCTCAGCGGCAGCGGGTGGCAGAGCGGGATGAGCATGGAGGTCTGCTTGGCGCCCATGATCCCGGCGATGCGCGCGGTGCCCAGCGCCTCGCCCTTGGGCAGGGTGCCGTCGGCGATCTTCGCAACCACGTCGGCGCGGGTCTGCACCACGGCCTGTGCTCGCGCCTCACGGCGCGTGACCGCCTTGTCGGTCACGTCCACCATGTGCGCGGAGCCGTCGGCCCGCAGGTGGGTCAGATCGCTCATGCTCGTCTCCTCCGGCTCGGTCCCGATCCTCCGAGCCTGTCACGTTTCGCCGACGGATCCACCGGAAACATCGGCGGGACGGCATATCGCCGGCCGATCGGGACCAGGGATCAGCCGCCGGCGAACGGAGGCAGGATGTCGACGGTCTCGCCGAGAGGACGGGAATCGTCGCGGCTGACCTTGCCATCCACGAGGAACGAACCGGAGCGCAGCACCTTCGCCATCGAGTCGCCGTAGCGTCCGAGCAACTCCGCACGCAGGGCGCCCACCGTCGGCAGCGCACCGGCACCGTCGAAGGTCAGTTGCTCCTGATCGCGTCCGGCTGCCTCGGCGGCCGCGGCGAAGTACCGCACGGTGATGGTGGCCATGTGCTCAATCTAACCCGTATCGCGGAAAATAGCATCCGCATAATGGAAAACAGAAGGTCTCGCGAGGGGTTCCCCGCGTACACTCGATCCTATGATCGCGCTCGTCGAGCCGGGGCCGGAGCTGCCGCCCGAACACATCGTCCGGTACAGCCGTCAGCTCATGCTGCCCGGCTTCGGTGAGACCGCGCAGCGGCGCCTGCGCGCGGCTCGGGTGCTCGTGATCGGCGCGGGCGGTCTCGGCAGCGCCCTCATCCCCGCGCTCGCCGGCAGCGGAGTCGGCACGATCGGCGTCATCGACGACGACGTCGTGGAGCTGTCCAATCTGCATCGCCAGCTCAGCCACGGCATGGGAGACATCGGCCGGTCGAAAGTCGGTTCGCTCGCCGACACCGTGCGCGACATCGATCCCGGCATCCTGGTGCGTCCGTATCGCGAACGCGCGACGGCCGAGACGCTGCCCGGGATCCTCGCCGAGTACGACCTCCTCGTCGACGGCAGCGACAACTTCCCGACCCGCTACCTCGCGGACGACGCCGCACGCCTCGCAGGCAAGCCTCTGGTGTGGGGATCCATCCTGCGATTCCAGGGGCAGGTCGGCGTCGCCGTGCCCGAGGTCGGCTTCCGCGATCTGTTCCCCGTGCCGCCCGCCGCGGACGAGGTGCTGTCGTGCGAGCTCGGCGGAGTGCTCGCGAGCCTGTGCACAGCGATCGGGTCGTTCATGGCGACCGAGGTCGTGAAGCTCGTCACGGGCATCGGCGAGCCACTGGTCGGCCGCGTGCTGTTCTACGACGCCCTCACCGCGCGCACCCGCGAGATCGAGTTCGAGCGGGCTGAGGACGCCCCGGCCGTCACCGGGCTCATCGACTACGAGCTGTTCTGCGGCACCGGCCCCGCCGAGGACGCGTCGGCCGTGTCCGCCGCCGAGGTGTTGCGGCTGCAGCGTGAAGGCGAAGTGCGGCTGCTCGATGTGCGTGAGCCGCACGAGACGCTGCTGCGGGGGATCCCCGGTGCCGAGACGTTGCCGCTCGGTGTGCTCGAGGGCGGTGCCGCGATCCCCGCGTCGCTCGAATCAGGCGGCGGCCTGCTCGTCGTGTTCTGCGAGAAGGATCCGCGCTCACGGAGAGCCGTGCGGGTGCTGCGTGAGCGCGGGATCGAGGCCCACTACCTCGCGGGCGGGATCGGGGCATTCGCCGGCGTGGGCGGAACGACGGAAGGGGCGGGCGCATGAGCGAGCGCGCGATCATCAGCGACGAGCCGCTGGACGAGGCGGTCATCCGGGCGGCGGTCGGCGACGCGGCGCACGGGGCCACGGTCATGTTCTGCGGCGTCGTGCGCGATCACGACGGCGGGCAGTCCGTGCGTTCGCTGGACTACCGCGCGCATCCCGATGCAGAGCGCTTCCTCGAGGAGATCGTGGAGCGCGTGACGGCGGAGACGGGGCTGCTCGTCGCGGCCGCGCACCGGGTCGGCGACCTCCGGATCGGCGACGTCGCGTTGTTCGCCGCGGCATCGGCCGGACACCGCAAGGAGGCGTTCGAGGCGTGCGAGCGCCTGGTCGAGGAGATCAAGCGGGGCGTGCCCATCTGGAAGCGCCAGCACTACGCCGACGGCGTCTCGGAGTGGGTCGGGCTCTGACGCCGACGGATCTCTTCGTGGCGGCGTCGGCGAGCGCCCGACGGGGTCGGCTGCTCCGCTAGGCTCAGCCGAAGCGGCACGTTCGCCGTCGAACTTTCATCGGAGAGAATTCGCCATGCGTCGAACTCGCCTGACCGTCGTCCCGCTGGCTGTGGTCGCCCTCGTCGTGCTGGGTGTCGCTTTCCCCGGTGCGGCGTTCGCTGACGAGACGCCGCCGCCGGACGGCGGCGGCGGAGTTCCCACCGATCCGGGCGGCACGGGGCCGACGGACGTGACCGATCTGCCGGCTCTGCCCAGCGGCGGGCAGCCTTCCATCGATCCGCAGGTGCCGGAAGGAGAGTCGGAGCCGCCGGGCCCGCTCCCGGGGCCGGCCGTCTACGACACGTCCACGGCACCGAACGCCCCCGGTCCTTACCCGCTCGTCGTCCCGCCCGAGGCGATGGCGGCGCTGCGGGCGCAGCTCGCGGCGAGGTACGGTTCCGTCGAGGCCGGCGCTTCCGCCGAGGGGGTCGACCTCGCGACGCGGGAGGTCAGCGGATCCACTGATGTGACCGCGGCTGACGCAGCTCGCGTCCGGGCGGCCGAGATCTTCCGGCTCGCTCAGAGCCTGCATCGCATGGTGCCGAAGGCCTGGTCGTCGTGGACGGGGAACGCCACCACCCTGTGGATCCTGTGACGGGCGCTCGAGGACGTCCGTGAAGTTCCTCACCGCCATCGTGTGGTTGGCGATCCTGGTCATCCGGGGGATCGCGCTGTGGCTGTTGATCCCCTTGGCGTTCCTCGCCTGGCTCGTGGTGCACGCGTGGCTGAACGATGCCTCGCCGACCCAGGTCATCGCCTGGTACGACGCGAACTTCGTCGTGGCGCTGGTGAGAGGTCCGTTCCGGTTGCTCATTCCGGCCCAGAACAGGCCACGTTTCGTCGGACTCACGGAGTTCGCGGCCTCGAGCCCTCATCGCGTCGGCCTGAACGACCTCTGGGACGGTGGTCCCTGCTGAAGCACGGCCCTGCACTGGAGCTCAGCCCCCGATGTAGCTCATCTCGATGCGCTGCCGGTCGGCTCGCAGCTCGGGGGTGAGGCTGGCGCGGACCTCGGAGTAGCGGTCGTCGCGCACGCCCCAGATCTGCGCGAGCGTGGCCGTGAGCTCGGCATCGTCCGCGCCGCCGCGCAGCAGTGCGCGCAGGTCATGGCCCTCGGTGGCGAAAAGGCACGTGAACAGGCGCCCCTCGGTGGATAGACGGGCGCGGTTGCAAGTGCCGCAGAAGGCGTTCGTGACCGAGGAGATGACGCCGATCTCGCCGGATCCGTCCGCGTAGCGCCACCGCTTGGCGGTCTCCCCGGTCGCGGCCGGTGCGATGGCTTCGAGCGGGAAGCGCGCATCGATCGTCGACACGATCTCGGCCGAGGGGACCACCTCGTCCAGGCTCCAGCCGTTGGTGGCGCCGACGTCCATGTACTCGATGAAGCGCAGCACGTGACCGGTGCCGCGGAAGTGCTCGGCGAGGCTCAGGATCTCGCCGTCGTTGAGGCCCCGTTTGACCACCGTGTTGAGCTTCACGGGCATGCCGGCGGCCTGCGCCGCATCGATGCCCTGCAGCACGCGGGCGACGGGGAACTCCACATCGTTCATCCGCCGGAACAGCTGATCGTCCAGGGAATCGATCGATACGGTGACGCGGTCGACACCCGCCGCCTTGAGAGCTTCCGCCTTGACGGCGAGAGCGGATCCGTTCGTCGTGAGCGCGATCTCGGGCTTGGAGCCGTCCAGGGTGCGCAGAGCCGCGAGCCGTGCGACGAGATCTTCGATCCCGCGACGCAACAGGGGCTCGCCACCGGTGAGCCGCAGTTTGCGGACGCCGTTCGCGAGTGCGGCCCGGGCGATCCGCTCGATCTCCTCGAAACTGAGCAGTTCATGCCGTTCCAGGAATGCATAGTCGCGACCGAACACCTCGCGCGGCATGCAATAGACGCAGCGGAAGTTGCACCGGTCCGTGACCGAGATCCGCAGGTCGCGCAGAGGACGGTCGCGGGCGTCGAAGACTCCGGACGACGGCAGCCGCCGAGCACCGCTGCGCGCCGGAGCGGCATCGGTCTCGCGTGTTCGCGGCGCAGACGGCATCGATCTGTCCCCTTTCGATGGGCAACCGTAGCACCGGCGCGGCTGTGCGGGATCCGAACGGCCGCCACTTCAGTCCGGGCGACAACGGGCGTGATCCGCGGTGCCTGTCGGTCCTTCGTCGGTTCCTGAGCGAGCGCAGCGGGACGAAGGGCGCGGCGCTCGCTCAGGAACCGGGTGGGGCTGCGCTCCGCTCAGGAACCGACGCGGATGGAGACGTCGGCCTCGTCGATGCGGAACGCGAGGCGCTGCCCGGGATGCAGCCCGAGTGCGACGGCATGCGTGGAGGGGCAGTCGACGGCGATGCCGGGATGCTCGGCCGTCTGCAGGCGGATCCCGCCGGGGATGGGGTCGAGCTGCGTGACCCGCCCGGTCCAGAGGTTCGGACCGGTCGCGGATCCGTCCTCGGCGAGCACCTGAACCGACTCCGTGCGCACCGACCCCGGCGCGAACACGACGCTGCCGGTCTCACCGGCGCTCAGCGCGTCGCCGTGCCCCCGCAGCGCCAATCCGCCCGCGTGTACGACGCCATCGCCGGCACCGACCGCCTCGAGCCGGTTCACGCCGGCGAGCGCTGCCACGAACTCGGAGCGGGGGTGGCCCAGCACCTCCGCGGTGCTGCCGCTCTGGACGACGGCGCCGTCATGCATCACGAGCGTGCGCGCCGCGAGGATCAGCGCGTCCATGGGGTCGTGCGTGACCAGCACGATCGGGATCGCAGAACCGTCGCCCTGCTGCGCGGCGATGAGCCGCCGCGCCTGAGCGGCCGAGGGGGCGTCCAGTGCGGCGAACGGCTCATCCAGCAGCAGGGCGTCGGGCTCGGCGGCCAGGGCGCGCGCGATCGCGGCACGCTGCTGCTGCCCGCCGGAGAGGTCCGCAGGGCGGCGGCCGGCGAGGCCACCCAGCCCCACCTCCTCCAGCCGCAGTGAAGCGCGACGATGCGCCTCGGCTCGCGGAACCCCCTGCGCGCGCGGCCCGAAAGCGACGTTCTCGCGCACGGACAGATGCGGGAACAGCAGCGGGCGCTGGCCGAGCAGTGCGATGCGGCGCCGCGACGGCGGCACGTGGGTCCCGCGCGCCGCGCCGGGACCGGCGGGAGCGTCGAGCACGCGGTCCCCGACGATGACGGACCCGGCGGCGGGAAGCAGGCCGGCGATGGCGTTCAGCAGAGTCGATTTGCCGGATCCGTTCGGCCCGATCACCGCGAGGATCTCGCCAGGCTGCGCGTCGAACGCCGCAGACATCGTGAACCCGCCGCGACGGGCGTGCAGATCGACCCTCATCGCACGGCCCCCGCCCGCCAGCCCCGCACCAGCACGAGCACCGCGAGGGCGACGAGGATCAGCAGGAGCGACAGCGCGATCGCCGTGTCCTCCTCGACCCCGGCGCCGTTGAACGCCGTGTAGATCGCGAGCGGCATCGTGCGGGTGACCCCGGCGGCGTTGCCGGCGAAGAGCGCGGTCGCCCCGAACTCGCCGAGCGCCCGCGCGAAGCACAGCACGGTGCCGGCGATCAGCCCGGGGGTCGCCAGCGGCAGCGTCACCCGGCGGAAGACCGTGAACCGACTCGCCCCCAGGCTCGCCGCGACGCGCTCGTGCTCGGTGCCGATCGCCCGCAGCGCGCCCTCGATCGAGATCACCAGGAACGGCAGGGCCACGAACGCCTGCGCGATCACCACGGCCGCCGTCGTGAAGGGGATGCTGATGCCGGCGACGGCGAGCGCACCGCCGAGCAGGCCGTTGCGCCCGAGCAGGGCGAGCAGCGCGATGCCTCCGACGAGCGGGGGCAGCACGAGCGGCAGCGTCGTCAGCGTGCGCAGCACCGAGGCCAGCCATCCGGGGCTGCGGGCCATGGTGACCGCGAGCGGCACCCCGAGGAGCGCGCAGATCACGGTCGCGATCGCGGCGGTGGTCAGGGAGAGTCCGAGCGCCTGCAGCGCGGCCGGCGAGGTGATCGCCGCCGGGACGGTTGCCCAGTCCAGCCGCACCAGCAGCGCGATGAACGGCAGCACCAGTAGCAGTACGGCGATGATCGCGGGGATCAGCAGCCACGCGGGCAGGTGCTCGCCGTGCCGGCGCGGGGCGGATGAGGGGAGCGCGGACGGGCCGTGCGAGGTCGGGGAGTCGCCGCGCGCGGCCGCCGTCGACCACGACGGTGCCTCGTGCGGGTCTCTCCGGCCCCCCGTGCTCATGCGCCGCCGAACCCGAGATCCTTGAGGATCTTCTGCCCCTTGTCGGACTGCACGAACTTCTGGAACGCGGTCGCGGCCTCGGCGTTCTTCGAAGCCTTCAGCACCGTGATCGGGTACTTGTTGATCGCCTTGTCGGCGCCGGCGATCGCGATGCCGGTCACCGCGGATCCCGCGGCCTTGACATCGGTCGTGTAGACGAGGCCCGCGTCGGCCTCGCCGGCCTTGACCTTGGCGAGCACCGCGGTCACGTTCTGCTCCTCGCTGACCGGGGTCGCCGTCACGCCCGCGGTGTCGAGGAGCGTCTTCGCGGCGTTCCCGCAGGGCACAGCGGGCGCGCACAGCACGAGCTTGAGCGCCGGATCTGCGAGGGAGGACAGATCCTTCACCTTCAGCGGGTTGCCGGGCGCGACGGCGATCTGCAGCACGTTCGTGGTGAACACCGGGGCCTGGTCGGCGAGACCCGCCTGGGTGACCTTGTCCATGTTCTTCTGATCGGCCGAGGCGAACACGTCGACCGGGGCGCCCTCGATGATCTGCGTCGCGAGCGTCGAGGATCCGTCGTACGTGATCGGGTTGACGTGCACCTTGGGGTTCTCGGCCTCGAAGGCGGTGGTGATCTGGTCGAACGCCTTGCTCAGCGAGGCCGCGGCGAACACGGTCAGCTCGCCGCTCACGGTCGAGGCGGCTGCGGTGGAAGCGGGCGTCGGCGTCGCGGCGGGCGACGTGCCCGAGCACGCGGTCAGGGCCAGCGCCGCGGCGAGGGCTGTGGCGGCGAGCGCGGACAGGCGGAGGGGCAGGGGGGAGCGGGTCATCGTGACTCGGTCCTTTCGGTTTCGATGATCATCATGGTGGCTTTGGTCACAGCGACGGCTTTGCTGCCGACCTCGAGGCCGAGTTCGGTGGCAGCCTCGGCGCTCATCAGCGACACGATGCGGTGCGGTCCGCTCTGCAGCTCGATCTGAGCCATCAGCCCCTCCACGCGCACCGCGGTGACGAGCCCGACGAAGCGGTTGCGTGCGCTGCGCAACACGTTGCCGCCTGGATCGGGCTGGCCGGCCAGTGCCTGTGCGCGTTCGGCGAGCTCCGCACCGGGCACGATCTGGTGCCCGGAATCGTCCTTGGACAGGGTGAGAATCCCCTCCGCCGTCCAGCGGCGGATGGTGTCGTCGCTCACGTCGAGAAGGCGAGCCGCCTCACTGATCCGAAAATGCGTCATGAAACGGATGATAGTGCCGCGAATGCGGAACACCAACCAGATTTACCGCTATGCGGAATGTGAGTTCCAAAAAACCATGGACGCGGCGGAGGATCGCTGTTATCGTCATTCCAGCCCGAGGCCGCAACAGCCGTCTTGGGTGGGATGACAACCTAGCGGTTCGACGTACTTATCTCGAGGAAGGGCCCGACGAAGGGCTCGGCCGGAAGCCGTATCACTGCGACGACAGCAAGGAAGCTCTCCATGAACAGCACTCCTGTGCCTTCTCACGGCGCTGTGCCTCCGTCCGCTGCGATGACGCCCGCCGAGTATCTCGCTCAGGCCGTCGCCCTCGCCACGGACAACGTCCGCAACGCCGGAGGTCCGTTCGGCGCCATCATCGTCTCGGCCGATGGTCGGGTCTTCGAAGGCGTCAACCGGGTCACCGCGAATCTGGATCCGTCGGCGCACGCCGAAGTGACAGCGATCCGCAACGCGTGCCAGCAGCTCGGCACGTTCGACCTCTCCGGCGCCACCCTCTACACGAGCTGCGAGCCGTGCCCGATGTGCCTCGCCACGTCGCTCTGGGCGCGCGTCGACCGCGTGTACTTCGCGGCGAACCGCGACGACGCCGCCGATGCCGGCTTCGACGACGCGGTGTTCTACCGCTATTTCGAAGGCGGGCCCGAGGACAAGGCCCTCATGCCCGTCTCCGACATCGCTCTGCCGGCTGAGGAGCGCGTCGCGCCCTTCACCGAGTGGAGCCGCACCACCACCCGTATCGAGTACTGACCCGACCCGAAGGAATCAGGAGCAGACAATGACGTCATCCACTCCCACCCCCGAGACCGAGGGCATGCCCACCGTCTCCGGCGGAGACGTGTTCTCCCGTACCGCGCAGGATCTTCCGCCGCTGAAGACCGGCAGCAGCACCACGGTCGACGCCGAACCGAAGAACGCGTTCGACCGGTTCTTCGAGATCACCCGCCGCGGCTCGACCATCGGCCGCGAGATCCGCGGCGGCATCGTGACGTTCGTGACGATGGCCTACATCGTGATCCTCAATCCGCTGATCCTCGGCGGCACGAAGGACGTCGTGGGTCATGCGCTGCAGGCGGCGCAGATCGGCGCCGCCACCGGCCTCACCGCCGGCGTCATGACGATCCTCTTCGGCGTGATCGCCCGCCTGCCGTTCGCGCTCGCCGCGGGCCTGGGCATCAACTCCTTCCTCGCCGTGTCGGTCGTCGGGCAGGTGACGTGGCAGGAGGCCATGGGCCTGGTCGTGATCAACGGCGTGCTGATCGTGCTGTTCGGAGCCACCGGCATCCGGACGGCGATCTTCAAGGCCGTGCCCCAGGCGCTCAAGGCCGCGATCACGGTCGGCATCGGCCTGTTCATCGCCTTCATCGGCTTCGTCGACTCGGGCTTCGTGAACCGCACGCCGGCCGGCCCGCCGGTGCAGCTGGGCGTGGGTGGATCCATCACGTCCGTCCCGACGCTGATCTTCCTGCTCGGCGTGGTCGTCATCGCGATCCTCGTGGCGCGCAAGGTGCCCGGCGGGATTCTGATCGGCATCGTCGCGACCACGATCGTCGCGCTCATCGCACAGGCGGTGCTGCAGCTGGGCCCCTCGTTCAAGGACCCGAACGGCTGGCACATGACGATCCCGCAGCTGCCGAGCTCGTGGGTGACCGTCCCCGACTTCGGTCTCGTCGGCCAGTTCGACATGTTCGGCGCCTTCGGCCGGATCGGCGCGCTGTCCGCGACGATGCTGGTGTTCACCCTGGTGTTCTCGAACTTCTTCGATGCCATGGGCACCATGACCGGTCTCGCGAAGAACGCCGGCCTGGCGTACAAGGACGGCACGTTCCCGCGGCTGCGCTCGGCGTTCATCGTCGAGGGCTTCGGCGCCGTGGCGGGCGGTGCGACCTCGACGTCATCGAACACGGTCTACGTCGACAGCGCTTCCGGCATCGGCGAGGGCGCCCGCACGGGCCTGGCCTCGCTGGTGGTCGGCGTGCTGTTCCTGCTGTCCATGTTCCTCACTCCGCTCACGCTGGTGGTCCCGATCGAGGTCGGATCCGCAGCGCTGGTCGTCGTCGGCGCGATGATGATGGCCCAGATCCGCGAGATCTCGTTCAAGAAGTTCGCGGTCGCGCTGCCGGCGTTCCTCACGATCGTCACGATGCCGCTGACCTACTCGATCGCCAACGGCATCGGCGTCGGCTTCATCTCCTGGGCGCTCGTGAACGCGCTGTCCGGACGGGCGCGCAAGGTGCACTGGCTGATGTGGGTGGTCGCCGCCGGCTTCGCGCTCTACTTCGTGCGCGGCCCGGTGGAGCAGCTGCTCGGACACTGAGCCCAGACGATGCGAAGCCCCCGATCCGCGATGCGGGTCGGGGGCTTCGCATCGGTATGTGGTCCGGTCTCACCTCCCCGGCGGCCCTGGGGCCCGGCGGCGCGGGTCGGAAAACGGAGAGGGTCGCGGCGTGTCGGGGGCGTCTGGGCCTGCGACACGCCGTTGTGCGCGCACCACCCTCTCCGTTTTCCGACGGTGAGGTTCGGATCCGGTCCGGCGATCGAATGGCGGATCCGGGCGTGCGCCCCGGGGGAGCCCCGCGGCATCGGCGACTCCGACCTGGTTCAGTGCGGGACGCGCAGTTCGGGCCAGGTCGCGAGATCGCCGGGCTCGTCGATGTCGTCGCCGCGGCCGAGGTCGCTGCACTCCACGTCGTCGACGAGGCGTCGATTGTGCGCGATCCACGTGCGGGCCGCGGCATCCCCCTCGGCGAGCGCGGCGGCGGAGCACAGGTCGCCGGTGTCGAACACGACGGGGTTTCCAGGGACGCCGTGCCACAGGGCGCGCGTGACGCGTCCCGGCACGTGCGCTTCGAACAGGCGGCGGATCACGGGCGCGTCGACGCCGGGCTGGTCCACGAGCAGCACGATCACGGCTTGCGGCGGGGGATCGGCCACGACGAGCGGCAGCACGCCGGCGCGGAGGGAGGCGGACATGCCCAGATGCGCGTCGTGCACTCTGACCACCTGCGCCCCGGGGCAGCGGTCGCGCAGCCAGCTGCGTGCCTCGCGGCCGGCCGGACCGACCGCGACAGTGACGCTGCAGCCGGCCTCGGCTGCGGCGCGCGCGGCGCGGGTGACCAGCACCTCGCCGTTCCACGGCAGCAGCGCCTTGGGGCCGCGTCCGAGACGGGTGCCGTAGCCCGCGGCGAGCACGATCGCGTGGCGGGGGCGGGTGGTCATCGGATCGCCTGCGCCTCGCGCTTCGCGCCGGACGCGTCGCGCTCCAGGAGCGCCGCGTGGATCCGGTCGCGCGTGAAGGGCGTCACGGTCATCCGGATGCCGGTCGCGTCGCGGATCGCCGCGGCCAGCGCCGGGGCGATCGGGTTGAACGGGGACTCGCTCATCGACTTGGCGCCGAGCGGGCCGAGCACGTCCGAGGTCTGCGCGAAGTGCACCTCCGAGCGCGGGATGTCCGCGAACGCCGGCACGTGGTACTGGCGCAGGATGTCCGACACGACGGTGCCGCCGTCGTCCACCCGTACGATCTCGTGCAGCGCCGCGCCGATGCCCTGAGCGATGCCCCCCTCGACCTGACCGCGGCACTGCTCGGGGTTGACCACGACACCGGCGTCGGCGGCATGGATCGACCGCAGGATCCGCAGTTCTCCCGTCGACTCGTCGATCGCGACGCGGAACCCCTGCACGTTGAATGCGACCGAACGCGGGGTGCCGCCCCAGTACCCCTTCTCCTCGAGCGGCTCGCCATGGCGCTCGGCATCGGCGGCGATCTCGGCCAGTGCGACCGACTGCTCGCCGCGGATCACGCGCTCGCCGCTCAGCGTGCACTCGTCGACCGGGGCATCGAGCAGCGACGCTGCCCGGGCGAGGATGCGCCCCGCCAGCGCCGTCGCGGCGGCATGCGTGGCGCGACCCGCGACGACGGTCCCGGTGGAGCCGAAGGCACCGGTGTCGTGCGGCACGAGATCCGAGTCGGACTGGCGCAGCCGCACGGCGCGGGTCGTGGTGTGCAGCACGGTCGCGGCGATCTGCTGATGCACCGTGGAGGTGCCGTTGCCGAACTCCGCCGTGCCGACGTCGAGCCCGAACGCCCCGTCGGCCTCGAGCCGGATGACGGTGTGCGAATGGTGCCCGCGCGGGGGGACCGTGGCGATCATGGCCACCGCGGATCCCTCGCCGAGCCGCCATCCCGACGCCAGTGCCGCGAGGTCCTCCGCGCGGGAGCGGTCCAGCCCGTCGCGCACGTGCTGCACGCACTCGTCGAGGCCGTAGCTGCCGATGATGAGGTCGGGCTCCTCATGCGCCGCGACCATGGCATCGTCCTGCCCGATGAGGTTCGCGGTGCGGAAGACCAGCGGATCCATGCCCAGCCGGCGCGCGATCTCATCGACGGTCGACTCGATCGCGAAGATCATCTGGCTCAGGCCGTAGCCGCGGAAGGCTCCAGAGGGCACGGTGTTCGTGTAGACGACGTCGGCGTCGATCTTCTTCGCCGCCGCACGATACACCGCGATGGACTCGCCCACCCCGTGGAACATCACACCGGGGCCGTGGTTGCCGTAGGCCCCTGTGTTGGAGCGCACGTCCACGCCGATGCCGGTGATCCGGCCGTCCTTCGTCGCGCCCATCCGCACCCGGATGCGGAAGGGGTGGCGCACGCTCGTCGCCGTGAGCACCTCCTTGCGGGAGAACTCGACGCGCACCGGGCGTCCGGTCGTCATGGTCGCGAGCAGGGCCAGATCCTCGGTGAAGATCTCCTGCTTGCCGCCGAAGCCGCCGCCGACACGGGCGGAGTAGACGCGCAGCTGCTCCTTGTCGATGCCGAAGATGCGAGCGAGCGTGCGCCGGGCGAGGAACGGCACCTGGGTGCTGCTGCGCACCACGAAGCGGCCATCCGGATCCTGCCAGGCGATGGATCCATGCGTCTCGAGCGCCGTGTGGGAGACGCGGTGGGTGTGGAAGGTGCGGTCCTCGACGACGTGACTCGCGGCGAGCTCTGCCGTGAGGTCGCCGACCTCGGTGTGCAGCTCCATGACGATGTTGTCGTCGGGGCGGGCGACGCCCTCGGGTCCGACGACATCGTGGCCGGCGGCCTGTGCGCGCCGGCCGCCCGGCGAGGCCGGGCCATGCAGCGCCACGGCGCCCGGCCGGTCGGCCCGCTCCGGATCCGTGTTCGCGGGCAGGACCTCGTACTCGACGTCGACGAGGCGCGCGGCGCGATCGGCGGCGCGCTGCGACCCCGCCACGACCAGGGCCACGCGCTGCCCGACGAAGCGCACGTACTCGTCGAACACGCGGGTGTCGTACGGGTCGTCGGCCTCGATCTCGTGCTGCGCCGTGGAGAACACGGTCGTCGGGGCGTCTTCGCGGCTGAGCACGCGCACGACACCCTCCGCCGCGAGGGCCCGCGTCGCATCGACCCGGACCACGCGCGCATGCGGATGCGGGCTGCGCACGACAGCGGCGTAGAGCAGCGGGCCGGGGAGCTCGGCGGGGTCGATGTCCATCGTGTAGCGGACGGTCCCCGTCACGACCCCTGTCGCGGCGGGCGCTCCGGTCGCGCGACCCACGCCGCCCGCACCATCGTCGATGTTCACGGCGCCGCGCACCGCGTCCTCGATCGCGCGGTATCCAGTGCATCGGCAGATGTTGCCCTTGAGCGTGCGGCCGAGGTCCTCCTCGGCGCCGGCGGGCATCGCGGCGACCGTGCACACCATGCCCGCGGTGCAGAACCCGCACTGGAAGCCGGCGGCGCGGCGGAACCGCTCCTGCACCGGGTGCGGATCCTCGGGGGTGCCGAGGCCCTGGACCGTGACGATGTCTCGGCCGGCGGCGCGATGCGCGGGGTACACGCAGCTGTGCACCGCCTCGCCGTCGACGATCACCGTGCAGGCGCCGCAGTCGCCGCCGTCGCAGCCCTTCTTCACACCGTACGAGCCCTGGTCGCGCAGCCAGGTGCGCAGGCACTGGCCGGGTGCGGGGTCGACGGCGACGGCACGGCCGTCGAGGGTCGCGGTCGCAGTCTCGTGCAGCGGGCGCCGGACGGTCCCGATGTTCTCGGCGGTCATCGTGCACTCCTCTCGATGCGCAGGTCGCCGGTGACCCGCCCGATCGCGTCGTCGACGCCGGTCGCCAGGCCCGGCAGCAGTTCGGCGAGGATCTCGTCGCCGAGGTGGTGCGTCATGAGTCGCCGCCAGGCGGGCTCGCCGTGGATGTCGTCGTACCAGCCGCGCGTGCGGCCGACGGCGGCGTCGATCGCGGCACGCCAGGCGGAGCCGTCCGCGCGTATCGCGAAACCGTCGCTTCCGTTCGTGGCCACGGGGTCCGGATCCGCCGTCACGTCGAGCACAATGGGATGGAACGTCGAGGCCGTCACCGTGAGCCGGAGTGTCGACGTCGAAGTGCGGCGTCCGATCAGCAGGGCGGCGGAGCGCCCGCGTTCGGTCAGCGAGATGCGGCGGAAGGCGGACTCCTGCGCCAGTGCGCGGACCGGCACCAGGAAGCTGCGGATCAGTTCGCCGTCGGCCAGGCGGGTGCGGGCGGGGCCGACGACGAGGCCGGTCACGGGCGTGCGCCGCTCGGATCCGTCCCGGCGCAGGATCACGGCGGTCGCGTCCCAGCTGCTCAGCAGGGAGATCATCGGGCCGGCCGGCAAGGCGGTGGCCACGTTGCCGCCGACTGTGGAGACGTTCCAGATCTTCCACGACGCGACGAAGGAGTCGCAGGCCGGCGGGATCAGATCCAGTCCGGGCAGGGCTCGGCGCGGCATGCCGCCGGGGAAGGGGGCATCGGCGAGGGCGCGCAGGTCGGCGATGCGGCACGTCGTGGCGATCTCCAGAGTCCCGTGCTCCAGCGAGCCCAGGCGATCGCCGGTGTCGTGCCAGGTCAGCGGCGCCCAGCCGGCTCCCGTGATGTCGAGCAGTCGCGTGGGCGCGCCGCGGGTGATGTCGGTGCCGTACGAGAAGATCACGGTGCCTCCTGCGAGCCAGGAGTCCCCCGGGCGCCATTGTCCGGGATCGGCGCACATCAGCACCTCATCGACGCTCGTCACATCCATGCCAGGGCCTCCGTCGGCGTCGCGGTGCGGCGCGGGGTGGCGGCACAGGTGCGGCCGGTGGTCGCTGCTCCGAGACCGTGCTCCGCGGCGACGTCCGCCGGCTCCTGCTCTGCGCGACGCCGCGCTGCGTCGTGCACGTCGCCGGCCGTGTCGCGGAGCCTGGCGGGAGGCGTCCGGCTCCGAAGATCGGTAGCGGCGCCCGCTGAGGCGGATCCCGATCCCGCTCGCGCGGCCGAGTCCACGAGGATCAGCTCGGCGAGGATCGACACCGCGACCTCGGCCGGGGTGCGCGCGCCCAGGTCCAGCCCGATCGGCGAGTGCAGCCGGTCGAGGTGCGCCGTGGTGAGCCCGCCCGCGCGCAGCTCCTGCACGCGCTTGTCATGCGTGACGCGGGATCCCATCGCGCCCACGTAGGAGACCTCGTGGCGCAGGGCGGCGTCGAGCACGGGGAGGTCGAACCGCGGGTCGTGGGTGAGGACGACGATCGCGGTGCGCGCGTCGATGCGGCCCCCGGCGAGCTCCGCCGCGAAGTGCGCGGCGGGGTGCATCAGCACGACCTCGTGCGCGCCGGGGTGGCGGTCGCGGGTGGCGAACACCGGCCGGGCGTCGCACACCGTGACGTGCCTGCCCAGTGCGGCGGCGGCCTGCGCCAGCGCCGCGGAGAAGTCGTTGGCGCCGTAGATGAGGAGCCGCGCGGGCATCGCGGTCGACTCCACGAGCAGGCGCCGCACGACCGGGCACTCCGGCACCGCGCGGTCGGTGACCTCGACCACGTGCGTGCCGCCGGCCCGCAGCGCCGCGCGGATCCGGTTCGACGCCTCCGCTGCGATGAGGGCGACCTCGACGGGGAGGTCCTCCCCGTCGAACGCCGCGCAGAGCGCGCCCTCATCGAGCGTGATGCCGAGACCCTCCGCGGTGAGAAGGGCGCCGGCCGTGGTGTCGTGCAGGGGCACGTCGCGCACCAGGTGCGTGCAGGACCCCGGGTCGACAGCGCCCAGCGTGCGCAACGGCTGCACGAGCACGCGCACGTCGCCGCCGCACATCAGGCCGATCGACATGCCGTCGTCGTCGGCGTAGCCGAAGGAGTGCAGCTCGGTCGCGCCGGACTCCAGGCACGTGAGCGCGGCATCGACGACGGCGCCCTCGACGCAGCCGCCCGAGATCGACCCGATCGTGCGGCCGTCGTCGCGCACCGCCATCGACGTGCCTGCAGGGCGCGGGACGGATCCGGACACCTCGACGATCGTCGCGATCGCCCACCGGTCAGGCGCGGCGAAGCACTCGCCGTACTCGTGGATGCGATCCAGCATGGGGCACCTCCCTCATCCAGGTGCCGGCCATCGGCTCCTGATCAGGCGGTGCATCGGGATGAGGTGGGGAGGGGCCTGCACGGGGAGGAACTCCGGGTCACGATCCACGACGTCGCCGCCTGGGATGCCCGGTAGATGGTTCACTGTCGTAACCCGCCTAGGCCTGTGACGATTGTACGTGGCTGACGGACGGTGTGCAAGAAGAAAGTCCGCAATGCGGATTTGAGTTTCCGCTATACGAACTGATGTCGAGTGTTCGGGACTGGGCCTCGCCGGACTCCCGTGTGCGAGTGGCATCTTGCCTGCGGGAGATCTCGCACGGAGGACCGTCTTCACCCCTAGGGGTGAAGACAGCCGCCCGGCCGATGAATAGCGTTGAGAGTGTTCAAGGCAGCGACTGATCGTGACTCGTCTGACCGACCCCTCAGGAGGAAGCGAGTGGAGATGAATCTTCTCCCGTCCGGAGCCGACAAGGCGCTGCGGGTCGCTCTGGTGAACGACTACGAGGTCGTCGTCCGCGGACTCGCCGCGATGCTGCACGCCTATCAGGACGTGATCCAGGTCGTCGAGCTGGATCTGAACAAGCCGGTGGCGGAAGTCGTCGACGTCGCCCTGTACGACACCTTCGCGTCGACGCAGGGCGACCGCGCCGATGTCCACGACCTTGCGGCGAATCCGCGAGTCGGGAGAGTCGTGGTGTACTCGTGGAACCTCGATGACGCGTTGATCAATGCCGCGATCACCAACGGCGTCGGCGGCTATGTGTCCAAGGGCGTCCCCGCGAGCCAACTGGTCACCGCCCTGCAGCAGATCTGCGCCGGGGGGCCGCAGGTCTGGGTCGACACGCAGGGGAGGCCCGCGGTCACGGCGGGCGACTGGCCGGGCCGCGAGGAAGGGCTCACCGCCCGGGAATCCGAGGTCCTGGCGCTCATCACCCAGGGCCTGTCGAATGCGAAGATCGCCGACCGCACCCACCTGTCGATCAACTCGGTCAAGACCTACATCCGATCCGCGTACCGGCGCATCGGTGCGACGTCCCGCACGGAGGCGGTCCTCTGGGGTGTGGAGCACGGCTTCCGTCCCGACCGGATGCGAGTCCGCAACCCGGAGGTCCCGCCATCCGACGACGGGGCCGAAGACGACGGGAGCGTCGCATGATGACGGCGGAGCAGCTCGAGCTGCACCAGATCACCGGGACGGAATGGGTCATCCTCGACCGCCGCTACCCGGCTCATGATCCGCGGGCGACGGTCGCGAGCATCCTGCGCGCGGCCGACGGCGAGTGCGAGGTCACCTGGCTGGTCGACGTCGCGCTGCCCACCAGATACGTCTGCCCGGCGAACGTCGTCGAAGACCTTCGCCGCTCGGTCACGCGCCGCACGAAGCCGATCCCGATCCCTCATTTCGCGCCCGTCGGGATGCGCCCCTCGCGGCGCTCGGGATAGGCGCCGCGTGGGAACCATCTACTACGGCGGGGCGGCATCCCCGATTCACATCGAGGACCGTGCCCTTGCGCATCTCAAGATCGTGATCGCGACGAAGCTGCGCCGAGGCGAGAGCTTCACGGTGTCCTGGCCGCACTCGGAGGACCAGCCACCCGGGCGCAGCACGATCTGGTTGAACCCGGCTGTCGAGCTGAGGTTCGTCTTCGAGGAGCCCGAAGCGCCCGAGCTGAGCCGGGACTATCTCGCGCAGCTGGCTACCTCCGCGAGCTCTTCAGGAGGCATACAACTCACCGCGGAGGACCTCGGGCTGTGCGCGTGCTCGTCGCACCCGTGACCCAAAGGAGGCGCGCCCGTCGACGATCTGGCGATCGGATCCGACGGCGCACGTTCCGGCGGGGAGATCGAGGGGAAGGCGTCCGAGGCGGCTAGCGTGGACGGAGGAGGACCCATGATCACCGACACCGCTCTGCGCGCCCGGCTCGACGAGATCTTCGCCGTCCGGGATCGCGGCCACATGGAGCCGACCATCGCGGCGTTCCGCGAGATCCTCGCGGAACATCCCGATGACCCCGCCGTGCTCTACGAGGTCGGCGGTGCCTATGACACCGACGGCCAGGAGGAGATCGCGCTCGGCTACTACCGCCGGGCGATGGCGGCGGGCCTGGAGGGGCGCTGGCTGCGGCAGTGCTATCTGCAATACGGCAGCACGCTGCGCAATCTCGGCCGCCTCGATGAGAGCCTGGCCGCGTTCGACGAGGGCATCATGCGGTTCCCTGAATCGGAGTCGCTCGGTATCTTCCGTGCGCTCACCCTGCATGCGATGGGCCGGCCGAACGCCGCCCTCGGCGCCGTGCTCAGCGTGATCGCCGACCGTTTCCCGACCGCGGAGGTGCAGCGCTACGAGGCGGCGCTCCGCGGTAACGCGGCCTACCTCGCATCGCTCGACGACTGATCTCGTCGGCGCCGGTCGACGGCGTCGCCGGCGGGTCGCGTCACCACTCGCGGAGGACCGCCGCCTTCGGACCCGCGACGAGGGAGCGCGCGGGGACGTCGTCGGCCACGACGGCGCCTGCCGCGACGACCGCGTCCCGTCCGATCGTGACGCCGGGCAGGATCGTCGCTCCCGCGCCGATCCAGACGTCGTCCTCGACGACGATCGGCGCGCCGGAGAGGTACTGCCGCCTCTCCTCGGGGTCGACAGGGTGCCCCACCGTGATGAATGTCGCCTTCGGCCCCACCATCACGCCATCTCCGAGCCGGATCCCTGCGAAGTCGAGGAATGTGCAGCCCTGGTTGATGAAGACGCGTTCGCCCAGCGCGAGGTGCAGCCCGTGGTCGGTGTAGAACGGCGGGTAGATCGTGAGGCGCGGCGGAAGGGGGCGCCCGAGGATCTCAGCGAGCAGCGACGCGCGTCCGGCCTCGTCCTCGAACGGCAGGAGGTTGAGACGCGAGGTCAGCGCGGTCACTGCGAGCACGCGCGCGCTCATGGCGCGGAACTCGGCGCCCAGCACGCGCTCGCCGGCCGCCAGGAGCTCGGGGTCGTGGATCGGCAGGAAGCGGTCGCGCGTCATGCCTCCAGTATGCGAACCATCGCCGACCTCGGCGCCGCGCCGCGCATGCGTCAGTCGGTCGCCGCCGCCGCGTCGATGAGCTGCAGGATCCGGGCCGCGACGCTCACCGCGATCACCGCGGGCTGCTTGCCGGTGACCTCGGGGATCCCGATCGGAGTCGTCACCCGGGCGAGGTCGTCGTCGGTCTGGCCCAGCTCGTGCAGCTTCTTCCTGAATCGCGCCCACTTCGAGGCGGATCCGATCAGGCCGACGGATCCGAGATCCGCGGTGCGCAGCGCCTGATCGACGATCGCCAGGTCCTCGACATGATCGTGCGTCATGACCAGCACGTGCGCGCCGGGCGTCAGGTCCGCGAGGGCGGCCTCGGGCACGGGCGCGTGCACGACGCACACCCGCGCGACGGCGTCGCCGAGCGGGCCCCGCTCCCCGGGGATCCCGATCCGCTCCTCGGCCAGCATCTCGGCGCGCGAGTCGACCAGGGTCAGCTCCAGCTCGTGCCGGGCGAGGATGCGTGCGAGCTCGAGGCCGACGTGGCCGAGGCCGAACACGGCGACGGCCGGGGTGACCCGGATCGGCTCGAGCAGCATGGTGACCTCTCCTCCGCAGCACTGCACGCCGTACTCGGTGACGGCCTTGTCGCTGAGCGTGAGCGCGAGCAGCTCGGGCTCCGCGGACCCGTCGGCGAGCATGCGTCGCGCCTGCTCGATCGCCGTCTGCTCGAGGTTGCCTCCCCCGACCGTTCCGTGCACGGCATCGGGGGAGACCACCATCTTCGCGCCGCCGTTGCGCGGGGCGTGGCCGCGGACGGTCGCCAGGGTCACGATCACGGCGGGGATCCGCCGCGACCGCAGATCCTGCAGCGCGTCCAGCCAGTCCATGGTGTTCCTTCTCTTCGAGTCGCCCCCCTGAGCACGAGCCATGAGTCTTTCTCAGGGGGACGACTCGGACGTGGGGGTCAGTCGCCGGCGGCGGCGACCAGGGGGCGCTCCGCGGCGGGCGCGGGGGCGAGCGAGGCGCCAGCCTCGGCGGCCGCCGCCTCCTGTGCGGTGCGGACCGCCCAGAACACCGCCTCGGGGGTCGCGGGGGAGGCCAGGTCGACCGAGTGGCCGGCCGGGCCGAAGGCCGCCACGGCGTCGCGGATCGCCTCACGGGCGCTGAAGGCGAGCATGAACGGCGGCTCGCCCACAGCCTTGGATCCGTAGACCGCGCCCTCCTCACGCGCGTTCTCGAACAGCCGCACGTGGAACTCCTCCGGCATCTCGGAGAAGCTCGGCAGCTTGTACGTCGACGCGGACTGGGTCTGCAGCCGGCCGCGGTGCGGGCCGTCGCTCTCATCCCAGCGCAGCTCTTCGAGGGTCAGCCAGCCGACGCCCTGCACGTACGCGCCCTCGATCTGCCCGATGTCGAGCATCGGCGAGAGCGAGTCGCCCACATCGTGCACGATGTCGACGCGGCGTACCCGGTAGGCGCCGGTGAACTCGTCCACCTCGACCTCGGTGGCCGCGGCGCCGTAGGCGAAGTACTTGAACGGGGATCCCTGCATGATCTCCGGGTTCCAGTGCAGGCCCTCGGTGCGGTAGTAGCCGGCCGCGAAGAGCTGCACGCGCTGGAAATACGCCGCCTTGACGACCTCGCCCCAGGACACGCGATTCACCGGCGCGCCGAGCGCGGTCACGAAGCCGCCGCCGAAGCGCACGTCGCGCTCGTCGACGCCGAGCATGCGTCCGGCGACCTTCGCGAGCCGGTCGCGGATCTGCTCGCATGCGTTCTTCACCGCGCCGCCGTTCAGGTCGGCGCCGGACGACGCCGCGGTCGCCGACGTGTTCGGCACCTTGTCGGTGCGGGTCGGGGCGAGACGCACCTGCTTCAGATCGACGCCGAGCGCGGTCGCGGCGACCTGCAGCATCTTCGTGTGCAGGCCCTGGCCCATCTCGGTGCCGCCGTGGTTGATGAGGACCGAGCCGTCCTTGTAGATGTGCACGAGGGCGCCGGCCTGGTTGAACGCGGCGAAGTTGAACGAGATCCCGAACTTGATCGGCGTGATCGACAGGGCGCGCTTGACGTGCGGGCTGGTCTCGTTGAACGCCGCGATCTCCTCGCGGCGGGCGGCCACATCCGCCTCGTCCGAGAGCTGGCCCCAGATCGTCTCGAGCCGATCGGCGTCCTTCACGAGCTGGCCGTAAGGCGTGGTCTGCCCGGGCTTGTAGAAGTTCTTGCGGCGCAGCTCGAGGGGGTCGATGCCGAGTACGGGAGCGACCCGTCCCAGGATGTCCTCGATGAGGAAGACGCCCTGCGGGCCGCCGAACCCGCGGTACGCGGTGTTCGAGGTCTTGTTGGTCTTCACGATCTGCCCGTAGGCGTGCACGTTGGGGATCCAGTACGAGTTGTCCAGGTGGCAGAGCGCGCGGCCGAGCACCGGCTCGGACAGGTCGATCGACCAGCCGCCGTCGCAGGTGAGGGTCGCGTCGAGCGCCTGCAGCAGGCCGTCCTCGTTGAAACCGACCTTCCACGCGATGTGGAAGGGGTGTCGCTTGCCGGTCATGGTGATGTCCTGCGTGCGGTTCAGGCGCAGTCGTACCGGGCGTCCGGTCAGCTTGGCACCCAGGGCGGCGATCGCCGCGAATCCGTGCGGCTGCATCTCCTTGCCGCCGAAGCCGCCGCCCATGCGCAGGCACTGCACGGTGATCTCGTTCGCCGGGATCCCGAGCACGTGCGAGACCAGGTCCTGGGTCTCGGTGGGGTGCTGGGTGGAGCACTGGATGAAGTACTGACCCTCGGAGTCGCGGATCGCGAACGACGCGTGCGTCTCCAGGTAGAAGTGCTCCTGCCCGCCGAACTCCGTCACGCCCTCGAACACGTGGGCGGATCCGGCCAGGCCCGCCGCGGCGTCGCCACGCTGCACCGTGCGCGGGGTGCCCTGGAACGACTGCGCGTCGAGCGCGTCCTGCACGGTGATGAGCGAGGGCAGCGGCTCGTACTCGACCGTGACCCGCTCGGCGCCGAGGCGCGCGGCCTCCTGCGTCTCGCCGAGCACCCACACAAGGGCGTGGCCGTAGAACATGGCCTCGCTCGGGAACAGCGGCTCGTCGTTGCGGATGCCCGCATCGTTCAGGCCGGGCACGTCCTCGGCGGTGAGCACGCGCACGACGCCGGGGACCTCGTAAGCGCCGGAGACGTCGATGGTGACCTTCGCGTGCGCGTTCGTGGACTGCACCGGCCAAGCGGTGAGCACTCCCGCGGTCTGCTCCGCGATGTCGTCGGTGTACATCGCCGCACCTGTGACGTGCAGGGCGGCGCTCTCGTGCGCGGCCCGCAGGCCGACGACGGGGTTCTCCGGGCGGTCGGCGAGAGTGCTCATGCCGACACCTCCTTCGACTCGATGACGGTCGCGCTGTAGAGCTTGAGCAGCGCGGTGTTGAGCATCAGCGAGCGGTACTCGCTGCTGGCGCGATGGTCGGACATCGGGGTGCCCTCACCGCGCAGGATCTCGGCGGCTGCCTTCACGGTGGCGATGTTCCAGGGCTTGCCGATCAGCGCGTCCTCCGTGGCGCGGGCGCGCAGCGGGGTGGCGGCGACCCCGCCCAGGCCGATGGTCGCACCGGTCACGATCCCTCCGTCGATGTCGAGCGCGAACGCGATGGCGACGCTGGAGATGTCGTCGAAGCGGCGCTTGGCGATCTTGTGGAACGCCGTCGTGGACGCGAGGGGCAGCGGGATCCGGATGGACTTGATCAGCTCGTCGGGGCGCTTGACGGTCTGCCGGTAGCCGGTGAAGTAGTCGGCCAGGTCGACTTCGCGCTCTGAGTCGACCGACGCGAGCACGACGCTCGCACGCAGGGCGAGCAACGCCGGCGGGGTGTCGCCGATGGGGGATCCGGTGCCGAGATTGCCGCCGAACGTGCCGCGGTTGCGGATGAGGCGGGAGGCGAACTGCGGGAAGAGCTGCGCGAGCAGCGGGATTCGCCCGTCCAGGCGCTTCTCCACCTCGGAGAGCGGAAGGGCTGCGCCGATCTCGACGTAGCCCTCGGCGCCAGAGGCGACGTCGTCTTCGATGCTCAGGGTGCGCAGCTCCGGCAGCTGCTCGATCGCGACGACGAGCGGGGCGCGGCGGCCGCGGATATTGACCTCGACGCCCCAGTCGGTGGATCCGGCGACGAGCAGCGCGTCCTTCTCGTCGCGCAGGATCCGCAGAGCCTCGGGGAGCGTCGCGGGGCGGACGAAGCGCGCCCCGTCGATCTCGGCGTCCGTCGCGACCGGCTCCGGGGCCGGCTGCGCGAGGCGCTGCTGCAGCGGGTCGTCCGCGTCGGGAGAGCCGAGCGTGTAGGCGGCGTCGCGGATCGGGCGGTAGCCGGTGCAGCGGCACAGGTTGCCGCTGAGCGCGTGCAGGTCGAAGCCGTTCGGGCCGTGCTCGGGATCGTGGATCGGGCAGGCGTCATCGTCGGCACCGGTCGCTGAGCGGATCGAAGCGTCCACGGGGGTGCGATCGGCCCGGTAGTACTCGCCCGCCATGCTGCAGGCGAAGCCGGGGGTGCAGTAGCCGCACTGGGATCCGCCGGCCTCGGCCAGCTTCGCCTGCACGGGATGCAGGTCGTCGACCGATCCGAGGCCCTCGGCGGTGATGAACTCCTGGCCGTCGAGCGCGTAGACGGGCACCAGGCATGCGTTGACCGGAGTCCAGGCGGTGCCGCCGTCGGCGGTGGGCGTGGCCAGCAGCATCGCGCAGGCGCCGCACTCGCCCTCCGCGCAGCCTTCCTTGCTGCCGGAGAGACCGTTGTCGCGCAGCCACTCCAGAGCGGTGGCGTGCGCGGGCGTTCCGGCGAGCGGACGCTGCTGCCCGTTCACGGTGACGGCGATATCGGTCATGCGAATCTCCTCGAATCCGGCGACAGTGTGCGATGCGGCTCAGGCCGTGCCGACTCTCTGTGAGACGGAGCCTAGGCCTGGAGACTGCCCTGTGGGGGCATTCTCCTGTTCAGGAGCGCAACGCTGTGTGGTCAGGCGTCGTCGCCTTGGCCTTACCGCCAGTAGATTCGCGCTGTTTCCGATATACGGAAACCGTGTTCCGAAAACATCGACAGCCTAAGACGACGGATCGGCATCCGTCAAGGCGCGCCGCGCCGAAGCGCGACGACCCCGGTGGTGCTCAGATCGCGTTCGTCACGGCGGAGATGTCGTCCACGACCTCGCGCAGTACCGGGATCGCCTGCTCAGCGAAGTCCTCGCCGACGCGCGACATCGGACCGGAGATCGAGACCGCGGTGAGCACCGGCATGTTCGGCACGGCCATCGCGAAGCAGCGCACGCCGACCTCGTGCTCGCCGTCGTCGACCGCATAGCCGCGCTCGCGGCTCAGTGCGAGATCTGCGAGCAGTGCGTCGATCGTCTCGAGTGAGCGCGGAGTGGCGTGCGGCATGCCTGCGCGGGCGATGATCTCGCGCACCTGGTCGTCATCGAGCTGAGCGAGGATCGCCTTGCCCACGCTCGTGGAGTGCAGCGGTGCACGGCCGCCCACCTCGGTGAACATGCGCATCGCATGCGGGGATGGAGCCTGCGAGACGTAGATGACGCTGTCGCCGTCGATCGTCGCCAGGTTCGCGGTCTCGCCGAGGCGCGCGACGAGCGACTTGAGCTGCGGCATCGCCATCAGGCCGAACTGGCGGTTCGCGACCTCGCCCAGGCGCACGAGCTTGGGTCCCAGGGCGTAGCGGCGGTTGGCGAGCTGGCGCGCGTAGCCCTCCGCGACCAGGGTGCGCAGGAGGCGATGGATCGTGGGCAGCGGCAGCTCGGCGGCGGTCGACAGCTGGCTGATCGTGGCGTCGCCGCCGGCATCGGCGATGAGCTCGAGCAGATCGAAGACACGCGAGACCGACTTGACGCCGGTGGAGCTCTCGGCGGCCATGCGGATCCTCTCCCTCGAGATCCGGGCGCGATTATCCGCATGCCGGAAAGATGATTCCCGAGCAGAATATCCCACGTGTGGCGCTCAGGACGTCAGGGTCACGCCCCACTGCACGGTCCAGGATCCACCAGGCGCGAGATGGCGCAGACCGCGGCCCGAGTTGAACGCCTCAGCCGGGGCGGACATCGGCTCGAGAGCGACGACGAGCTCCTGTCCCGGATAGCTCGTGCTCGTGTACGCCTGGAGGTAGTCCAGCCCCGGGCCCTGCCAGAGTGTGACCACGCGACCGTCGGGGGCGGTCAAAGTGCTGCGCACGTGTCCGTCCTCGTCGCGGTGGAGCGTGGCGAAACCGGTGTCGAGCTGCACGTCGGCGAGGCGCCGGGGCATGCGCAGGTCGGTGCCGTCGGACACAGGAGACTCGCCGATCGGCAACAGCCGGTCGTCGGTCTCGAAGAACGTCTCGGCAGGGATGCGCAGAAGGAGCTGCTTCGGATCCGCTCCCGAGATCGTGAGGAAGGGATGCGTTCCCAGTGCGACCGGGGCCGGATCCTCGGAACGGTTGACGATCGTGTGCTCGGCAGTCACGCCGTCGTGTCCGAGCGTGTAGCGCACACTCGTCTCCAGCAGGTAGGGATAACCGATCTGCGGCACCACGTTCGCGCGCAGCAGCACGCTCGCGTCGCTCTGCTCGGCGATCTCGTAGGCCGTGTAGCGCAGCAGCCCGTGGATCGCGTTGTTCAACTTCGGCTCGGTGATCGCCAGAGCGCGGGTTTCGTCGCCGTCGACCCAGATGCCGTCGCGGATCCGGTTCGGCCACGGAACGAGAACGACACCGGAGCAGGAGGGCGCCGGGCGATCCTCGGGGTAGGGCGGGACGACCGTGGTGTCGCCGACGACGAGGTGCCGGAGGGAAGCGCCGACCTGCGAGATCTGCGCGCGGACGCCGTCCGCCTCGAGGTGGACCTGGACGCCGGTCGGAGTGGTCATGCCGCCATCGTAGAGCGGCGGGGGTGCCAGGCGGGTTCCCAGGCGAGTCCGGTAGAGTGGAGCGTCGGCTTCGGGCAACCGCAGCCCCTCGGGATCCCCGTCGGGTGCGGATGTATGCGAACGTGTGAGCCCAGGGGCCGATGGTGAGTTCGGCGGACATCGCTGAGCGCTTCATCCATCACATGAATGGCCCCCGGCCGACGACTGCCCGGGTATCCCCGCGCCCTGCGAGGGCGGCGGGGTGCTGTTCTCGTGCGAGAACCAGACAAGGACATACCCGTGCCCAAGAACCACAAGCCCAAGGGCGGACGCCCCTCGGCGAACTTCGAGCCGCGCTACGCGAAGAAGACCTCCTTCCACGATCGCCACAACCAGGGGCGCCCCGCCCGCGACGGCGAGTCCGGCCGCGGCGGATACGATCGCGATGCCCGTCCGGCGCGCGACGACCGGCGCGTGGACTCGCGTCCCGGCAGTCGTTCCCCGAGCCACCGCGGCTACCGTCCCGAGCCCGCCGCCGGCGAGCGTGCGCCGAAGCAGCGCTGGTCTGCGCAGGAGCGCGCCGGCCGCGATGAGTCGCGCTCGATCCGCAACCGCGCCGAATCGGGTCGCATCGACGCACCGCACCGCCGAGATGACCGCCCCCGCTTCGACCGGGACGACCGCCCCCGTCGCGACGACCGCCCGCGTCATGACGACCGCGCAGGTCGGACCGAGCGGCCGCGTTTCGACCGCAACGATCGTCCGCAGCGTGAGGACCGTCCGCGTTTCGACCGGAGTGACCGCCCCCAGCGCGACGACCGTGCCGGCCGGACCGAGCGTCCCCGCTTCGATCGGAGCGATCGTCCGCAGCGTGATGAGCGACCGCGTTTCGATCGCAGCGATCGTCCGCAGCGTGATGACCGTGCCGGCCGGACCGAGCGTCCCCGCTTCGATCGGAGCGATCGTCCGCAGCGTGATGAGCGACCGCGTTTCGACCGGAGCGACCGCCCCCAGCGCGATGACCGTCCGCGTTTCGACCGGAGCGACCGCCCCCAGCGCGACGACCGTGCCGGCCGGACCGAGCGGCCGCGTTTCGACCGCAACGATGGTCCGCAGCGTGACGACCGCCCGCGCTACGACCGCGACGACCGCTCCCGCAGCGACCGCCCGCAGCGCGACGACCGCGCCGGCCGCCCGTCGTTCGACCGCCCGCGGTTCGACCGGGATGACCGCGCCCGCCGGGACGACCGGGCCGAGCGCCCGCGCTTCGGGCGGGACGAGCGTCCCCGTCGGGACGACCGCCCCCGCCGTGCCGACGGACCGAGCCGCAGCGACTGGAACCGCACTGCCGATCGCGGTCCGAAGCACGAGCAGGTCGAGGACGTCGTGCACGAGCGCCTCGAGGCGCAGACCGTGCAGGCCGAAGAGGTCGCAGACGTGACCTTCGGCGACCTCGGACTCGGATCGAACATCGTCGAGGTGCTGACGAACATGGGTGCGGCGACGCCGTTCCCGATCCAGGCGGCCTCCATCCCCGCCGTGCTCGAGGGGCGCGACGTGCTCGCCCGCGGGCGCACCGGATCCGGCAAGACCATCGCATTCGGCGCTCCTCTCGTGGAGAGCATCCTGAAGGCGCAGAAGGGCAAGAAGCGCGAATTCGGTCGTGCGCCGCAAGCGATCATCCTCGCCCCGACGCGTGAGCTCGCGCTGCAGATCGACCGCACCGTCCAGCCGATCGCGCGCAGCGTCGGCCTGTTCACCACGCAGATCTACGGTGGCGTTCCCCAGGCGCGCCAGGTCGGTGCGCTGAAGAAGGGCGTCGACATCGTGATCGGCACGCCCGGCCGCATCGAGGACCTGATCAACCAGGGCAAGCTCGACCTCTCCGATGTGCGGATCGCCGTGCTCGATGAGGCGGACCACATGTGCGAGCTCGGTTTCGTCGAGCCGGTGCAGCGGATCCTCCGCGCGACAGGGGAGGGCAGCCAGAAGCTGCTGTTCTCGGCCACGCTGGACCGCGAGGTCGCCGCGCTCGTGGACGAGTTCCTCGTGGACCCGGCCGTCTTCGAGGTGGCCGGAGAGACTCAGGACTCGGGCACGATCGAGCACCGCGTGCTCGTGATCGAGCACCGGGACAAGGCGGAGATCCTCGCGTCGCTGGTCGACCGCGATGGACGCACGCTCGTCTTCTCCCGCACGCGTGCCTTCGCCGAGCAGCTGGCCGAGCAGTTCGAGGACGCCGGTATCCCCGCGGTCTCGCTGCACGGCGACCTGAACCAGGCCAAGCGCACGCGCAACCTGCAGAAGCTCACCTCCGGCCGGGTGAACGTGCTCGTCGCAACCGATGTCGCCGCCCGCGGCATCCACGTCGACGACATCGACCTGGTCGTGCAGGCCGACGCGCCGGACGAGTACAAGACGTACCTGCACCGGTCCGGCCGCACCGGTCGTGCCGGCAACGCGGGACGCGTCGTGACCCTGATCACCCGCCCGCGCGGTCGCCGCATGACCGAGCTGCTGAACCGCGCCGAGATCGACGCTCCCTTCGAGGAGGCGCGCCTCGGCGACGACGTCATCGAGGAGATCGCCGGTCGCATGCCGTCGGCGGCAGACCTCACGTCCTGAGCGCCCCGCGGCCGCGCCGCGAGCCGCCACGCAGGGAAGGGCCGGGAGCACCGGATCCGGATGAGTCCGGAGCCGCGCTCCCGGCCCTTCCGTGCACCCGGGTCCGAGCGGGCGCGCACGTCAGAGCAGGAGCGCCCAGTCGTTGCTGAGCAGTTCCTCTCCGCGGAAGGGGAACGAACGGGTGGAGCGCAGCGTGAACCCGCTGCGGCGACAGAGGGCGTTCGAGGGCTCGTTGTCGACGGAGGGGTAGGCGTGGATCTCGTCATGTCGCCCATCGGCGCGGACGACGGTGAGGAGCACCTGAAGCGCCTGCCCCGCGAAGCCCCGGCCCTGGTGCGGGGGAAGCACACCCCAACCGGTCTCCCAGACGACCTCGCCGCTCTCCTGAGTCTCCCAATAGCCGATCGAACCGACGGCCGTGTCGCCGTCGCAGATGACGAGCATCCGCCCGGGCAGGTCCTCCTTCAGATATCGGAGATGCCGCTTTTCCAGCTCCTCCGGAGTCTCGGGTCCGACGAGATGCGCCGTCATCTCGGAGGTGTTGAAGGCATCGAGGAGCGGCCGGTCTTCGGGCTGCCAGGGGCGGAGTGCGACCATCCCGCGACGCTACCCGCAACCTCCGACACCGCAGATCGAGCCGCCTGAGGAACGCGCCATCGGCGGAGATGGCAGCAAAATCGCAACCTGAGAATTCGGACAAAATATTTTGCAGGATCCCGGGATCCTCGGTGGGCTCCCAGGAACAGTGATGCAGGATCGTTACCTTGTACGCCCGACCCGAGGCGTTGACGTCGCTACCCGAGCGGCGCTGAAGACTTCAAGGATCGTTACTTCGTCATGTCGAGAAACCCGTTCTTCCGCTCTGCCCGCAGTAAGACCGTCGCCATCGTGAGCGCCACGGCCGTGCTCGGCGCCCTCGTCGTCGGCGGTGCCGTGCTCGTCGCACCGACCGTCGCCGCCGCCTCTCCGGCCCTGGCTCAGGTCGACGACGTGACCGCCTACAACCAGCAGACGCAGGTGCGCGCAGCTCTCGACACCGCCAAGACCGCGATGACCGACGCCGCTGCCGTGAACGCCGATGTGAAGGCCTCGGGCCTTGACCTCGGACAGGCGCGCAAGCTCGTCGACGCGACCGGCCTGACCTCGGCGCACGAGGTGCTGTCGCACGCCGCATCGGACAAGGGCTCTGTGCACACCGCGCTCGCCGTCGCCGTCGCCGACTACTCCGAGAAGGTGGAGTCGCAGGTCGCCGAGGTGCGGACCAATCTGAACAACGCCGTCGCGCAGAAGCAGGCGGCGGATGCCGCGGCTGCGGCGGCTGCCGCTGCCGCTCAGGCCGCCGCCGAGGCGCAGGCCGCGGCGAACACTCCGGACGGCGCACGTGCCGCCGCACAGCAGATCATGGCCAGCGACTACGGCTGGGGCGATGACCAGTTCCAGTGCCTGAACTCGCTGTGGAACAAGGAGTCCGGCTGGGACTACCAGGCGTACAACTCGTCCGGCGCGACCGGCATCCCGCAGGCGCTGCCCGGGGGCAAGATGGCCAGCGTGGCAGATGACTGGGAGACCAACGCCACCACGCAGATCAAGTGGGGCCTCGGCTACATCTCCAGCGTCTACGGCACCCCGTGCTCGGCCTGGGGTCACTCGCAGGCCACGAACTGGTACTGAACCCGGTTTCTCCTGGCCGTTCGGCACGCCTCTGAGCCCGCCATGGATTCGAGTTCGTGAGCTCGTCACGGATCCGAGTTCGCCTCCAAGGGAGACGCCGCTGCTAGAACAGGGTCGATGACGGCTCCGGGGTGCGCACCGCGCGCTCCGGAGCCGTTCTGCTGCCCGGTGCTGTCCTGCTGCCCCGCGCCGGGCGGTCGTCGGAGTGCAGCGCCTCCAGCCCGTGCATGCGGATCAGGGGCCTGACCCGCCGCGCGAGCCACCGGCGATAGTCCTTGGGCGCCTCGGCTGCGGATCCGGGATACAGCACCCGGTAGGACGACAGCAGGTCGGGCCGGTGCTGCGACAGCCACTGCAGGAACCAGGGCTTCACGCCCGGCCGCAGGTGCAGCGCTCCGTAGATGACATGGTCGGCCCCGGACTCCTTGATGCGCCGCAGGGCGTCGTCGATCGCATTCACCGAGTCGGTGAGGTGAGGCAGGATCGGCATCAGGAACACCCCGACCCTGAATCCGGCGTCACTGAGTGCGCGCACCGTGTCGAGCCGCGCTTGCGTGGACGGCGCCCCGTGCTCGATCGCTTCGCGCAGCGTCTCATCGAACATCGCGATCGACAGCTGCACGTCGACGGGCACCTGCGCGGCGGCCTCGACGAGCACAGGGATGTCGCGGCGGATCAGCGTGCCCTTGGTGAGCACCGAGAACGGCGTCCCCGATCCCGCCAAGGCGCGGATGATCCCCGGCATCAACCGGTACCGCCCCTCCGCGCGCTGATACGGATCCGTGTTCGTGCCGAGTGCGACCGTGTCGTGCTTCCAGGATCCGCGACGCAGCTCCTTCTCGAGCGTCTCGACCACGTTCACCTTGACCACGATCTGCGAGTCGAAGTCGCGCCCCGCATCCAGGTCGAGATACGTGTGCGTACCCCGGGCGAAGCAGTAGACGCACGCATGACTGCATCCCCGGTAGGGATTGACGGTCCAGTCGAACGGCATCTTCGAGGGGCCGGGCACGTGGTTCAGGGCCGACTTCGCGAGCACTTCGTGGAACGTCATCCCGGCGAATTCGGGCGTCGTCACGGTACGCAGGAACCCCGTGCGGTTCTCCATGCCGGGCAGCGCCTGTGCGTCCGTCTCGTCGATCCTCTGCCCTTGCCACCTCATAGCGATATTCGAACATAACAACGATTGAGAGTCAAGAAGGAATCGTCGAGAACTTCGAATGTCGCGGATGTCCAGGTCTGCCGGTGAGAATGGACCCGTGGCAGACCCGCGGCACCCGACTCGCGCGCGCCGCATGGATCCGCGCGTGACGTTCCGCTTGTTCGTCACGCTCGGACTGGCGGTCGCGCTGATCGGCGCGCTCTGGGCGCTCGCCGACGGCTCGGCCCAGGCCGGCCCTGGCGGCCACGCCGCGGCGAATCCGAAGCCGGCGGGCATCACGATGCCCGAGGCCGCCACGAGCCTTCCGTCCGTGCAGCTGCACGCCACTCCGGCCGCCAACCCCTGCGCACAGGCGGGCGTGCAGCAGGCGCTGGCATCCGGCGGTGACGACGCCGTGGTGGCGGCCTTCGGCGGGGGCGCGGCGTTCCGCGATGCGGTCGCCGCGGGCAACGCCCCGTGCATCGACCTGGCCGACCCGAGCCGGGACTGGGTCGTCGTGAACAAGACCCGGCCGCTCAACCCGGTGACGTACGCGCCGACTGCCCTCGGGGATGCGGCGCTCTCCGTCGACGGCGCGGGATCCCTGCGCTCCGACACGGCGCACGCTCTGGACCAGCTCTCCGCCGCGGCGGATGCAGCAGGCGTCGGCTCGATCGCGCTCGCCAGCGGCTATCGCTCGTACGACACCCAGGTGCAGACGTACTCCGGACAGATCGCTCAATTCGGCCAGGCGCAGGGCGATGCCCTCTCCGCCCGCCCCGGCCACAGCGAGCATCAGACCGGCCTCGCCGCCGATGTGGTCTCGTGCGCGGGCGGCTGCGGCGACATCGACTCCTTCGGCGGTACGGCCGCCGGCGCCTGGGTCGCCGCGAACGGCTGGCAGTACGGCTTCATCGTCCGCTACGTCGCCGGGCAGACCCCGGTGACCGGATACGACCCCGAGCCGTGGCACCTCCGCTACGTCGGCGTGCCCCTCGCGACGGCGTATCACGACGGGGGCTACGTCACGCTCGAGCAGTTCTTCGGGCTCGCCGCAGCCCCCGCGTACCTGGGCTGATCGGCGTCGTCGGCGTGCGTCGTCACGCCTGTTCAGCGCCCCGCTCCAGCGTGCCGTCGGTCGATGCCGGCACCGCTGGAGCGATCGCACAAATCGTGACACCGAGTCTCATCATCAGTGGGATGCATTCCCACAATCTGCGCCGAGATCCGCGAATTCCCGCGTAGGATCGCGAGAGCGAAGACGCACACACGATCTGGAGGAGCGCGATGGAACGCGACATCTACGACGAGGATCACGAGGCCTTCCGGGGTCTCGTCAAGGACTTCATCGGCCGCCACGTCACGAACGAGGCCATCGAGCGCTGGGAGGCGGCCGGCGAGATCGATCGCGCGACCATGCTCGCGGCGGGCGAGGCCGGACTGATCGGTCTTTCGGTGCCCGAGGAGTTCGGCGGCGCCGGGATGCTGCAGGACTACCGCTTCCGCACCATCGTGATGGAGGAGGTCATCGCGGCCGGCGCCGGATCGCTCGCCGGCGCGTTCGGGATCCAGGACGACCTGGCTGTGCCCTACCTCGTGCACATGGGCACGCCGGAGCAGAAGGCGAAGTGGCTGCCCCGCATGGCGACCGGCGAAGTGCTCGGCGCGCTCGCGATGACCGATCCGGGTGCCGGCTCGGACCTGCGCGGTATCAAGACCAACGCGAAGAAGGTCGACGGCGGCTACATCCTCAACGGCGCCAAGACGTTCATCTCCTCGGGGACCACGGCCGACATCGTCGTGACCTTCGTCAAGACCGGTGAGGGCAACCGGCCCGACGCCTTCAGCCTGCTGATCGTCGAGAAGGGCATGGAGGGCTTCGACCAGGGCAAGAAGCTCAGCAAGATGGGCTTCCACGGCTGGGACACGGCAGAGCTCGGCTTCACCGACGTGTTCATCCCCGAGGAGAACCTCATCAGCGGCAAGGAGGGGCAGGGGTTCATCCAGCTGATGATGAACCTGCCGCTCGAGCGCCTGTCGATCGGCGTCGCGGCCGCTGCTGCGGCCGAGGCGGCGACGAACTGGACCATCGCCTACACGAAGGATCGCGAGGCGTTCGGAGAGCGCATCGCCGACTTCCAGAACACCCGCTTCCGCCTCGCCGACATGGTCACCACCACCGAGGTGATGTGGGCGTATGTCGACCGCGCGCTGCTCGCCTACAAGGACAGCAAGCTGTCGGCCGAGGATGCCGCGAAGGTCAAGTTCTGGACGACCGAGCGCGAGTGGGAGGTGCTCGACATGGGCGTGCAGTTGCACGGCGGCTACGGCTACATCATGGAGTACCCGATCGCGAAGGCCTTCACCGACGCCCGCGTGCACCGCATCTACGGCGGCACCAACGAGATCATGCGCGATCTCGTCGGCCGCCAGATCGCCGGCAAGCGCTGAGCGCCTGACGCACTACGGGAAGGCCCTCGGATCTCCGGATCCGGGGGCCTTCTTCGGTGGTCGTCCTGCACACGTCGGGCGCCCGCGGAGTTCCGCACCGGTTGCGCGAACAGGCCCGCAGTTGCGGTGCAGGCTCGCCAGGATGGGCGGCATGAATCCTGAATCACTGCGCGAGCAGGTGCTCGAAAGCGACGACGACCTTCGCGATGCATTGGAGCTGCTGCTCCAGCAGGCGAACCAGCGGCAGATGTGGCTGCTCTTCATCGACGGGAGAGGCCGGCTCGGCGAACCCATCATGCCCATGGCCGACTATCCGAGCGATCCGCTCGAGACCGTGGTCGTGGAAGATCTCGGCGAGATCGGCCAGGCGCAGCTGCTCGCGCATCGAATGGGCCTGCTCCGGGAGCTCACCGGCAACGTCTCGGTCGTGCTGGTGTGGGAGCGGCCGGGCGGCGACGTCGTGGGTGGCGAGGAGGACGAGGTCCGGATCTGGGCGCGGGCGATGCGACGTCAGGCGGCGGCGCTCGGGCTTCCGCTGCGGGCGCAGTTCTTCCTGCATGATCGCGGCGTGCGCCAGTTGCATGCCGATGACTGGGTCTGAGCGCGAGTCTCGACGGTCGGTACCGACGCCCCCGGATCCTCGGATCCGAGGGCGTTCTCCGTTTCTTGACCGGCGTTCTTCACCCCTTGGGGACCGGTCGAAAAAGTTTGGTATTCAGTGTTGCTATGTACCGGTACTCAGTGTTACTGTCTACCGGTAGTCAACATCACTGAGTAGAAGAAGGAGGCGATCGCGATGGCGAGTCAGATGACCGAGATGCTCAAGGGCACTCTCGAGGGGATCGTCCTGGCGATCCTGGCCGAGCGATCGGCTTACGGATACGAGATCACCACGCGGCTGCGGGACGGAGGGTTCTCCGACATCGCGGAGGGCACGGTCTATGCGCTGCTGGTGCGGATCGAGCAGAGGGGCCTCGTGGATGTCGAGAAGGTCCCGTCCGAGAAGGGTCCGCCGCGCAAGGTGTACTCGCTCAACATGCAGGGGCGGGATCAGCTCGCCGAGTTCTGGAGGACGTGGAGCTTCCTCGCAGAGCACATCGAACAGCTCCGCCACACCGACAGCAGCACGACCGACACGATTGAAGGAGCCTGACATGGCCGCCAAGTGGATCGAAGCCCTTACCGGGTCCCTCGAGCAGAAGAAGCAGTACCGGCAGTACAAGGCCCGCATCGAGGCCCTGCCCGAGCCCTACGGCACGGTCGCCAAGGCCACGGACCGCTACCTGATGGTCGCCGGCGGCATCGTCGACGGCGACGTCATGGTGACGATGCTCAGCGACCTCGCCGACCTCTGGGAGCGCGCGGCGGCCGACAGCACGCCCGTGCGCGACATCGTGGGCGACGACCCGGCCGAGTTCGCCGAGACGTTCGCCCGCGCGTACAACGGCAAGGTGTGGCTCGACAAGGAGCGCACCCGCCTCAACAAGGCGGTCGACGACGCCGCCCGGAAGGAGAAGTGACCATGACCACCCTCACCGCCCCCGCGATCCGCGTGCAGGGCGTCACCAAGGCGTTCAAGGACCTGCAGGTCCTGCGCGGCGTCGACTTCGAGGTCGAGCGCGGCAGCATCTTCGCCCTGCTCGGCTCGAACGGCGCCGGCAAGACCACACTGGTGCGGATCCTGTCGACGCTGCTGAAGGCCGACGGCGGGTCCGCGACCGTGCACGGCGTCGACGTCGCCTCGGCGCCCAACGACGTGCGCGACGCGATCAGCCTCACCGGCCAGTTCGCCGCGGTCGACGAGATCCTCACCGGCCGCGAGAACCTCGTGCTCGTCGCGAAGCTGCGGCACCTGAAGGATCCCGGATCCGTCGCCGACGATCTGCTCGCCCGGTTCTCGCTCACCGACGCCGGCGGCCGCCGTGCGGGCACCTACTCCGGCGGCATGCGGCGCCGGCTCGACATCGCGATGAGCCTGATCGGCAATCCGCCGGTGATCTTCCTCGACGAGCCGACCACGGGCCTCGACCCGCAGGCGCGGATCGAGGTGTGGGACACCGTCAAGGAGCTCGCGAACGGCGGCACCACCGTGCTGCTCACCACGCAGTACCTCGACGAGGCGGAGCAGCTGGCCGACCGGATCGCGATCCTGCACGAGGGCACCATCATCCAGAACGGCACTCTCGCCGAGCTCAAGCGGCTCCTGCCGCAGGCGAAGGTCGAGTACGTCGAGAAGCAGCCCACCCTCGAGGAGGTCTTCCTCGCCCTGGTCGGCCCGTCCGCGGCATCGACCCCTGAGCCCGCCGAAGGGCCCGACACCAAGAAGGAGGCAGTGAAATGACCAGCCACGTCCTCAGCGATACCGGCACGCTCACGGGCCGTTCGCTCAAGCACATCCTGCGCAGCCCCGACACGATCATCACCACCGCGGTGACCCCGATCGCACTCATGCTGCTGTTCGTCTACGTCCTCGGCGGGGCGATCCACACCGGATCCGACCAGTCGTACATCGACTACATGCTGCCGGGCATCCTGCTCATCACGATCGCCTCGGGCATCGCGTACACCTCGTACCGGCTGTTCCTGGATCTGCAGGGCGGGATCTTCGAGCGGTTCCAGTCCATGCCGATCGCGCGCTCGAGCGTGCTCTGGGCGCACGTGCTCACCTCGCTGGTCGCCAACATCGTCTCGGTGGCGATCGTGGTCGGCGTCGCGTTCGCGATGGGCTTTCGCACCGGGGCATCGGTCGGGGCGTGGCTGGCCATCGCCGGCATCCTCATCCTGTTCACCCTGTCGCTGACCTGGCTGGCCGTGATCGCGGGCCTGAGCGCCAAGACCGTGGACGGCGCGAGCGCGTTCAGCTACCCGCTCATCTTCCTGCCGTTCATCAGCTCGGCGTTCGTGCCCACCTCGTCGATGCCGGGCCCGGTGGCCTGGTTCGCGGAATACCAGCCGGTGACGTCGATCGTGAACACGGTCCGGGCACTGTTCAACGGCACCCCGGTGGGATCCAGCATCTGGATCGCCCTCGCCTGGATGGTCGGGATCCTCGTGGTCGCCTACGGCTTCGCGATCGCCATCTACAAGAAGAAGATCAGCTGAGCGGGCTCGTCTCATGAGCCCGTCGCCGGTCCGAACCGGATCGAACCGCCTTCGGCGCCCCGTGCGCCCGGAGGCGGTTCGAGGCGGTTCGGGCGGGGGCGGTGCCGCGGCACTCGCATCCGTTTCGAAGCGCACAGATGGCTCGATCTGCCCGGTGGATGCAGCCACGCCCGCGCCTCGAAACGGCTATGACCGCCAGGGGATGGACAGAGCGAAGATCGCCCCGGTGGCGGCGAGCATCAGGGCCAGGAAGACGACATCGCGCGTGCGGAACGGCACCTCGTGGCGCTCGGTGCGGGTGGAGTATGCGCCGAACGCGCGCGAGTCCATCGCCAGCGCCACACGCTCGGCATGCCGGATCGCGCTCGCCAGCAGCGGCACGATGTAGCCCCAGCCGCGCGCGATCCGGGCGAACGGCCCGCGTCCGCCGTGCGTTCCGCGCACCCGGTGCGCCGCGCGGATCACGCTCAGCTCGTAGCCGAAGCGCGGCACGAACCGGTACGCCGCGAGAGCCGTGTAGCCGAACCGGTACGGGATCCGCAGCTGCTGCACGCCCGCGCGCACGACGTCCGGTCCGGTCGTGGTGAGGCCCGAGATGAGCGAGAGCGCGAGGATCGCCCCCAGCCGCAGGCCCGTCGCGAACCCGCTCCGGAATGCTCCGGCGTGCAGCTCCCACGCGCCGATCCGCAGCACCGTCGGGGTCGCGGCGACCTGTGCCGGATCCGTCCACAGCGCCATGGAGAGCCCCAGCACGATGACGCCCGCGGGGATCGCGAGCAGCAGCACGGCCCAGATCCGCGCCGTCGGACGGGCGCCCGTCAGCAGCACGGCGTAGGCGAGCACGAGGAACGCGATCGGCGTCGCGAGGTCTCGCACGAACAGCAGCAGCACCATCGCGGGCAGCACCGCGCCGAGCTTGGCGAGCGGGTTCAGATGGTGCAGCCAGGCGCGCGCGGGCGCCGCAGTCTGACCGGCGTACGGATCGCTCATGACTCCGGCTCCATCGCCGCCCCGGATCCGGGTCCGAGTCGGCCGACGGCGTCGTCGCCGAGGAGCGTCCGCAGGTCCGGCGGGACCGCGAGATACGCCGCGGGGATCGGGATGAGAGCATCGCGCACGAGGGTCGATGTGGCGCCGGCGGCGACGACCCGTCCGCCCTCGACGAGCACGGCGTGAGACGCGTGCTGGATCACGAGGTCCATGTCGTGCGTCACGAGCACGATCGTCGTGCCCTCGGCTCTGAGCTCGTGGAACAGCGCCAGCAGTTCCTCGGACCGCGCCCGATCCTGCCCGAACGTGGGCTCGTCGAGCATGAGGATCCGCGGGCGGGTGATGAGCGCGGTGCCGACCGACAGCCGCCGCTTCTCGCCGCCGGAGAGCAGGAACGGGTGCACGTCGGCCTTGCGCGTGAGCCCGAAGCGCTCGAGCATCGCGCCGACGCGTTCGTCGATCTCGCCCGGCGGGGTGCGCCGCAGTCGCAGGCCGTGCGCGAGCTCGTCGAACGCGGTGTGCGCGATGAACTGGTGCTCCGGGTTCTGGAACACGAAGCCGATGTGCGCGGCCAGCGTCCGAGGCGAGGCGACGGCGGGATCGATCCCGTCCGCTGAGATCCGGCCGCGCGGTGGCGTCACGACACCGGCCAGCGCCTGCACGAGCGTCGTCTTGCCGGCGCCGTTCGGGCCGATGATCGCCGTGATCGAGGCCGCTGCGATGTCGAGGTCGACGTCGTGCAGCACTCGCGTGCGGCGGCGGGAGATGTCGAGTCCACGGGCTGTGATGATCGGATCCGCATCTGGGGGCGGAGTTTTTTCGGTTTTCGAAGCGCGCACAGGGCTGGATCCAGAAGGCGGATCGAGCGTTCTACGCGCTTCGAAACCGGGAGGCGTCTCCTCCAAGGCGGACCTGAGCTCATCCGCCGTGAGCGGCAGGAGGGCATCGGGGGGACCGATCGGGATGCCGGCGGCCCGCAGCCGGCGAGCGGCGAGAGCGGCAGAGGGCAGCCACGCGCCGAGAGCGAGGATCTCCTCCGCGTGCGCGCTGAGGATCCGCCGGGCGGGGCCGTCGAACGCGATGCGGCCCGAGGCATCCAGCACGATCGCCCTGGTCGCGATCTCCAGAGCCGCATCGAGGTCGTGCTCGACGAGGATCAGGGCTCGCTCCGCAGACCCGGCGAGGTGCGCGAGCGCCGCGTGGACGTCTGCCGTGCCCTGCGGATCGAGGTTGGCGGTCGGCTCGTCGAGGATCAGGACGGGGGATCCGGTGGCGAGTGCGCAGGCGAGCGCGAGTCGCTGCTTGCCGCCGCCGGACAGTCGGTCCGGATTATGCGCGCGGCGCTCCCACAGTCCCATCCGCCGCAGGGCGGCCTCGGCGCGGGCGAGCACCTCGTGCACCGGGAGGCAGAGGTTCTCCAGAGCGAACGCGGCTTCATCGAGAACGGATCCGGTGACGATCTGCGCATCCGGATCCTGGAACACGGTGCTGACATCCCGGCTCAGCACGGCGACGGGCGTGGTGGCGGTCTCGTGTCCGCGGATCGCGACGGTGCCGGTGACCTCGGCATCGAGCGAGTGCGGGATCAGCCCGCTGAGCGCGAGAGCGAGCGTCGACTTCCCGGATCCACTGGGGCCGAGCAGCAGCACGACCTCACCCGCGTGCACCTCGAACGAGACGCCGCGCACCGCGGGTTCGCTCGCGCCGCGATGCGTGACGGTGAGATCGCGCACGCGCAGGAGCGGGACGGCGGGCATGGGGTTCCGTTCGGGAGGGGCTGCTTAGGCAAGCCTAAGCCAGCGGCTCTCCGGCCTTCGAGGCGGGGGAGCGGTCCGCGGGAGGCGGGGTCTGCGCAGGGTCCCCGGGAAGCTGCCGCGTTCAGTGCGGAGCGACACCGGCGCGACGCAGCGAGATGCCGATCCGCAGGCCGACCGCGGTCCAGGCGATCGGGCCGAGCACTGCCAGAGGAAGGTAGACGATCCGCGCCCAGAGGGGCAGCTTCTCCAGGTCGACGGCGAAGAACACCACCACCGCGATGATCACCCCGATGATCGTCGCCGAGACGAAGAATCGCCACGCGCCCCAAGCGCGATAGCGGGTGAGAGCTGCGACGCCCTCCTGGATGAGGCCGAACAGCAGCGCGGTGCCGAGGAAGCGCGGGAACCAGATCGGGTTGAACGCGCTTGCGACCAGTGCCGCGAGCACGTGCGTGAGCAGGGCGACAAGCGGGCGGCGCAGCACCTCCTGCGCGATGATCCCCGGCAGCACATGCGAGCCCAGCACCAGGCCGTAGGCGAACGGCGCGCCCGCGATCACGGGGATCGTCACCCAGCCGGCGGCGGCGCCCAGCAGGCCCGTGGCGACTCCGATGGCGGCGCAGACGAGCAGGATCCGCGTGGGCAGCGGGGAGCGGGCGGGCACCTGTCCAGCGTACCGGCGCGGCCGGACGGATCCGCCGGGTCAGCGCGGCGGGCGCTTGAAGGCCTCGCGCATCATGAGCTGCATGACGGTCGGTGCACCGGATGCGGTGCCCACCGCCGCGCTGGTGCGGATGAACCGTTCGTCGTCGAGCTGGCGGAGCATGGCATCGGCGAGATCGATGCGTGCCGTGAACTTCTTCGGCAGATAGCGCTCGGCCATCTCGTAGTCGCTCACCTGCTCCGCGTCGAAGAGCCCGGACGGTCGCATCACGGTCCAGTCCACATCGCTTTCCGCAAGGGTCTGCTCCATGCGCGTCATGTCGTCGTAGAGGGTCCTGCCCAGCACACGCGTCACGTAGGGCTGCAGGACCTTCTCGAAGAAGAGGCCGCCGTGGGGGCCCGCGGCGGTGTCGACGGCGCTGGAGCTCACGGTCACGATCCGGCGTAGGCCGTGCGTCTCCATCGCATCGAGCATCGCCCGGGTGCCGATCGAGTACGTGGAGATCGGTTCCTTCGAGTACGGGACGCCCAGGGTCGACAGCACGACATTTCGTCCGGCGACCGCGGCCCGCACCGAGCCCGCGTCGAAGACATCGCCGTGCACGACGCGCAGCGCCGGATGCTGCATCGGGAAGGAGGAAGGCGTGCGCGTGACCGCGACGACGTCATGCCCCTGATCCACGGCGAGCCGCGTCAGCAGGCGACCCGTCGGTCCGTTCGCGCCGAAGACCACGATGTTCACTAGAATCTCCTCAGGTTCGAAATCCAGATGATATGAAAACCATACTATCTGTTTTCGAGGAAGGATACCCGGTGGACGATTCAGCCGGTGCGCGGCGACGCGCCACGACCGAGCTCAAACGGCGATTCCGCGAGGTCAACAATCAGATCGCGCTGCTCTCGCACCACGTCTCGGCGCGGGTCGAACTGCGCGACGTCGACCTCGACTGCCTGGACCACCTCGCGCAGCACGGCCCGGCCAGTCCGACCGCGCTCGCCCGGATCGTCGGCGTGCACCCGGCCACCATGACCGGCATCATCGATCGGCTCGAGAAGGGCGGGTGGGTGCAGCGGCAACGCGATGACGCCGATCGCCGAGCCGTCCTCGTCTCGGTGCGGTCGGATGCGATCGGCGAGGTGTTCCGCCACTACGAGGGCATGAACGCGCAGATGGACGATCTCTGCGCCGACTACTCGCCCGCGCAGCTCGCGCTCATCTCCGACTTCCTGCAGCGCACGGCGGAGGCCGGACGCCGAGCGGTCGCGGAGTTCGCGGAGCAGGGCTGACGAGACCCGCGGCCCGGTCAGATCCTCCGGCGCCGCGGCATGAGGTGCACGGGCGGGATCGGCGGAGCTGGGATCCTCTCGTCTCCGTGACCGACGACGTGGCCGAACCGGTCGGATCCGGCCTCCCAGTCCTCGCGGGCCTGCGCGATCTCCTCGTGGCTGCGGGCCGCGAAGTTCCACCACATCACCAGGTCCTGCTCGAAGGGCTCCCCGCCGAGGAGGAAGAGGAGCGCTCCGCCCTCGCTCGACACGGTGATGCCCTCACGGGAGTCGCCGAGGAACAGCACGTCGTCGACGGCGAGCGCGGTCTCGGCGAGATCAGGGCCCGACACCCGGGCATCGCCGGTGACCAGCAGCAGCCCGTGCTCCCAGGCCGGATCGAACGGCAGCACGACGGTCGTGCCCTGCTCGAGTCGGATCTCCGCGCCCACGATCGGCGTGTGCGCGGTCGCGGGGGAGTCGACTCCCGCATAGGAGCCCATCACGACGGTGACGTCGGCGTCGGATCCGGTTCGGGCCGGAAGGGCCAGCCCGGGCAGGGACAGGTGCTGTTCGAAGCCGGGAGATCCGGTGGCCGCGCCGTCGGGCAGCACCACCCAGAGCTGCAGCGCGTCGAGCGCGCCGGCCTCCTCGCCCACCGAGTACTCCGAATGCGCGATGCCCCGCCCGGCCGTCATGAGATTGAGCTGCCCGCGGCGCAGCACGACATCGCTGTCGATCGTGTCGCGGTGCCGGATCTCGCCGACGAGCGGCCAGGTCACGGTCTGCAGGCCGATGTGCGGATGCGGTTCCACCCGCATGCGCACCTCGGCGGGGCCGAACCGGTCCAGGAAGCACCAGGCGCCGATCGTCGGCACATCCTTGCTGGGCAGCACGCGCAGCACGTTCATCGCACGCACGCCGCCGAGCGGAACCTCACGCGCCTCGAGCACCGCGGCGCGCGGCCCGTGCAGGGTCATGCGGATCCGTCCGGGGCCGTCGGGAAGCGCACCTTCGCGCCAGGGACATCGTGCGTGCGGAGGTACTTGTTGATGTAGGGGCAGTACGGCACGATCGTGTCGCCCGTGGCGACCGCGTCGGCCAGCGCGCCCGCGGCGAGCTGCGAGGCGAGGCCCTGACCCTGGAACTCCGGATCCACCTCGGTGTGGATGAACAGGATCATCCCCGGACGGCGCTGGAACTCGGCGAACCCGGCGAGCGCGCCGTCGCTGGTGATCTCGTAGCGCGACTCGGCCTCGTTCAAGCTCACGGCGATCTCGGGCATCGTGCTCCTTCATGCGGTGTCATACCGGCTCGGAACCAACCTATGCCTTGTGCTTCCCCTGAGGACAGCGGCCTCCGGTGTCGGCCCCGCTCGTTACGCTGGTTGCATGCCTCAGAACGATCCGCGTGACCCCTATGCGGATCTGCCGTGGTCCGAAGCGCCTCTGGATGACCCGTATGCCGACATGCCGTTCGGCGACGAACCCTGGGATGCGGCGCCCCCGCCCGAGGAGGGCGATTGGGCGGGAACCCCGGGGGTCGTTCCGCAGGGCAGCTTTCCGGCGCCCGCAGCCGTTCGACTCGCTCAGCGCCCGGCCTCGCCGGCGCCGAGCAGGTACGCCACGCCCCTGGCCGCGCTCACCGCGGTCTACGGCTACGACGCGTTCCGCGGAGACCAGGCCGCGATCATCGACCAGGTCGTGGGCGGCGGCGACGCCGTGGTGCTCATGCCCACCGGTGGCGGCAAGAGTCTCTGCTACCAGATCCCCGCGCTCGTCCGCGAGGGCACGGGCCTCGTGGTCAGTCCGCTCATCGCGCTCATGCACGACCAGGTCGACGCTCTGCGCGCCAACGGCGTGCGCGCCGCGTACTTGAACTCGACGCAGACGGCGGCAGATCGGGCTGAGGTCGAGCGCGCGTACCTCGCCGGCGACCTCGACCTCGTCTACGTCGCGCCCGAGCGGCTCTCGAACGCGCAGACCCTGGGGCTCCTGCAGCGCGGATCCCTCAGCGTCATCGCGATTGACGAGGCGCACTGCGTGTCGCAGTGGGGGCACGACTTCCGCCCGGACTACCTCGCTCTGGGTGGCCTCGCCGAGCGCTTCCCGGGTGTCCCCCGCATCGCACTCACGGCCACCGCCACGCGCGAGACGCACCGCGAGATCACCGAGCGGCTGCACCTGCCGCAGGCGAAGCACTTCGTCGCGAGCTTCGACCGGCCCAACATCCAATACCGGATCGAGCCCAAGGTCGACGTCCGCAAGCAGCTGGTCTCGTTCATCCGCACGCAGCCCGAGGGATCGGCCGGCATCGTCTATGCGCTCAGCCGCTCCTCGGTCGAGCAGACGGCCGAGTACCTCAGCGCGCAGGGCCTCGACGCGATCCCGTACCACGCGGGGCTCGACGCGGGCACGCGCGCGGCGCACCAGTCGCGATTCCTCCGTGAGGACGGCGTGATCGTCGTCGCCACGATCGCGTTCGGCATGGGCATCGACAAGCCGGACGTGCGTTTCGTCGCGCACGTCGACCTGCCCAAGTCCGTCGAGGGCTACTACCAGGAGACCGGTCGCGCAGGCCGCGACGGTGAGCCCTCGGTCGCCTGGATGGCCTACGGCCTCGGCGACGTGGTGCAGCAGCGCCGCTTCATCCAGCAGGGCGAGGGCGACCGCGCGATCAAGCAGCGGCAGAACCAGCACCTCGACGCGATGCTCGCGCTGTGCGAGACCGTCGACTGCCGGCGGCAGAACCTGCTCGGCTACTTCGGGCAGGACTCCGGGCCGTGCGGCAACTGCGACACCTGCCTCACCCCACCCGACAGCTGGGACGGGCTCGTCCCCGCGCAGAAGCTGCTCTCCACGATCGTGCGACTGCAGCGCGAGCGCCGTCAGTCGTTCGGCGCCGGGCATCTCATCGACATCCTCCGTGGCGCGTCCACGGAGAAGGTCCGCAAGTTCCGGCACGACGAGCTCGCCACCTACGGGATCGGATCCGATCTCGCCGATGCGCAGTGGCGCTCCGTCGTGCGGCAGCTTCTCGCGCAGGGCCTCATGCAGGCGCAGGGCGAGTACGGCACGCTCGCGGTGAACGAGGCGAGCGGCGGGGTGCTGGCCGGCACGACGCCGGTGAAGCTGCGCCACGACGTGGTCACCCGCGCCGGGTCCTCCGGGGGCGGGCGCTCTGCGAAGAGGAGTGCTGTGGAGGCGCTCGCCGAGGGCGACCGTGGCCTGTTCGAGGCGCTGCGGGCGTGGCGGGCGCAGACCGCGCGCGAGCAGGGCGTGCCCGCGTACGTCGTGTTCGGCGACGCCACGCTGCGCGCCCTCGCCGAGCACCGTCCCGCGAAGGCCTCGGATCTGGTCGGCATCAGCGGCATCGGCGAGAAGAAGCGCGAAGCGTACGGCGAGGCCGTGCTCGAGGTCATCGCGGCCGAGGGCTGATCCGAGCAGCGGTCGCCGCTGCGCCGACCATCTCGGATCCCAGACGGGCGGCCCGACATGGGGCGATCGGATCCGCTCGCGGAGTGGCACGATGGGAGTCCGGCGGGGCCCGCACGACGGATCCCGCCCGCACCACACGTCGCGATCGTCGCCGATCGCGACGGCTCGCCGCATCTCGGCGGGACCCCAGCAGCCGGTTCGAAGACGACCTCAGCGATCCTGGCCGCCGATGCCCGCGCCACCCTCGGCGCTTCCGCCGGAAGGGAATCCGCCGATGACCAGCACGATCGACACCGCGCACGCACCAGGCATGCCGGCGAGCACCTGGCGGCTGCGCAGCGATGCCTGGGAGTTCCTGCGCTTCGCGGTCAAGCGCCTCGCGGTCGAATCCGACGCGCGGGACGCCGTCGCCAACCGCGATGAGATCCGGCGCTCGCTGCGGGCGCTCGAGACGATCGAGCTGTACTGGGCCGGCTTCGGGCAGCGCTACGTGCGGCACATCCGGGAGCTGATCGAGCAGGGCGACGCGGCCACCGCGCTGGAGCGCATCGGGCGGGTGGTGCATCGCCTGCGCGGCACGTCGGTGCCGGGCGGATCGGATCCGGTCCTCGACGAGGCCGATCTCGCCGAGCAGCAGGACGATGCGGATCCGCGCACGCGGTTCGAGGTGCTGCTCATCGACGAGACCACCCCGGCGGATCGCGACGCGATCATGTCCGAGGGGCGACGACTGCGCACCGACGCGGACGACTTCATCTACGACTTCGTGATCGTGCCGTCGGCCGACGACGCGATCGCGGCGCTGCTCACCAACCCGAACATCCTCGCCTGCATCGTGCGTCCGGGTTTCAGCGATCGCAGTCACCAGGTGCTCAGCGGCGACCTGCGGGAGACGATCGCACTCGCGCACGAGCAGGCGGCGGTCGCGCCCGCGGCGGCGCGCAGCTCGATCCCCTCGGTGCAGCGGGTGCTGCGTCTCGCCGACACGCTGCACGCTCTGCGGCCGGAGGTCGATCTGTACCTGGTCGCCGGCGCGCACATCGAGGATCTGGCGGGAGCTCTCACGCATCGGTTCCGTCGGGTGTTCCGGCGCGAGGATCAGCTCGAACTGCATCTGTCGCTGCTGCGCCGGGTCTCGCACCTCTACGACGCGCCGTTCTTCGCTGCGATCCAGAACCACGCCCGCCGCCCGGTCGGGGTGTTCCACGCCCTGCCGGTGGGTCGTGGCGGATCCGTCGTCACCTCGAAATGGATCCGGGATCTCGCCGACTTCTACGGCATGAACCTCCTGCTCGCCGAGACCTCGGCGACGTCCGGAGGGCTGGACTCGCTGCTCGCACCGACCGGGGCGATCAAGAAGGCGCAGGATCTGGCGGCGCGGGCTTTCGGCGCGCAGCGCACCTTCCTCGTCACCAACGGCACGTCCACGGCGAACAAGATCGTGCACCAGGCGCTGGTGGAACCGGACGACGTGGTGCTCGTCGATCGCAACTGCCACAAGTCGCACCACCACGCGCTCATGCTGACCGGCGGACGCACCGCGTATCTCGAGGCGTATCCGCTCGACGACTTCGCGTTCTACGGTGCGGTGCCGTTGGAGCGGATCAAGCGGCTGCTCCTCGACTACCGTGCGGCGGGGCGGCTGCACGAGGTGCACATGATCACGCTGACGAACTGCACGTTCGACGGCATCGTGTACGACCCCGCTCGGGTGATGTCGGAGTGCCTCGCGATCAAGCCCGACCTGGTCTTCCTCTGGGACGAGGCGTGGTTCGCGTTCGCGGCGTTCCACCCGGTGACCCGGCACCGCACGGCGATGGCGTCGGCCAAGCGCCTCGAAGAGCGGCTGCGCTCCACCGCGCACGCGGCCGCGTACCGCGCGCAGCGCACGCGGCTGTTCGACGCGGAGACCGGCGAACCGCAGGACGACGAGGCGTGGATGCGGGAGGAGTTGATCCCGTCGCCCGACGCGCGGATCAGGGTCTATGCGACCCAGTCGACGCACAAGACGCTGACCGCGCTCCGCCAGGGTTCGATGATCCACGTCTACGACCAGGACTGGGCGCTCGAGGCAGAGTACGCGTTCCACGAGGCGTTCATGACGCACACCTCCACCTCGCCGAACTACCAGATCCTCGCCTCGCTCGACCTCGGCCGGCGCCAGGTCGAGCTCGAGGGCTTCGAGCTCGTGCAGCGCCAGCTCGATCTCGCGACCAGCCTCGCGCAGTCCGTCGCCCGGCACCCGCTGCTGCGTCGGACCTTCCGCGTGCTCACGATGCGCGATCTGATCCCGCCGGAGCACCGTCGCACCACCCGGCCGATGCCGCTGCGCGACGGTCTCGCCGCGATGTGGCGGGCCTGGCGCGACGACGAGTTCGTGATCGACCCCAGCCGCGTCACGATCGAGATCACGCGCACGGGCGTCGACGGCGACACCTTCAAGCACACGCACCTCATGGATCAGTACGGGATCCAGGTCAACAAGACGAGCCGCAACACGGTGCTGTTCATGACGAACATCGGCACGTCGCGCAGCGCGATCGCCTACCTGATCGAAGTTCTGGTGAAGCTCGCCGAGCGGTTCGAGCGTGACCGTGCGACGCAAGGCCTTCCGGAGGTTCGCGCCGAAGACGATCCGATGCCGCCGCTGCCGGACTTCAGCGCGTTCGCGCCGGCCTACGCGCACTCCTCGGGCTTGCCGGACGGCGATCTGCGCGGCGCGTTCTACGACGGGCAGCGGCGCGGCCTGATCGAGTATGCGACGCCTGACGAACTGCGCGAACGGGTCGCGCGCGGGGAGCAGCCGGTCTCGGCGGGCTTCGTGACGCCGTATCCTCCCGGATTCCCCGTGCTCGTGCCGGGCCAGATCGTCACTGCGGAGGTGCTCGACTTCATGGCCGCGCTCGACACGCGGGAGATCCACGGCTACGACGCGATCCGCGGCTATCGGTTGATCCGCTGAGACCTGACCCGAAGGGCGTCGGCGGACCACGACCTGTGGAGTCGCCACAACCGCCCGGATCCTCGTCGGCGGCATCTGTTAGCAGAGGTCCACAGCCGACTTCGCCCCGCGTTGTGCCAGACCTACCATGAAGGCATCCCCGAAACCTCACGAGAGGATCCTCATGGTCGACGCCGCCCTTCGGACGAACGCCGCGAACAGCGACAACACCAGCTCGGACGACACCACGTCGCGCATCGACGTCGACGCGGTCGGCGACCTGCTGCTCGGCACCTGGGCGGACACCCGCCGCGAGGCGCGCGAGATGATCAAGGATCCGGCGTTCTGGCGCGATGACTCGCTCGGCAAGGACGAGCACCGCGAGCGCGTGCTGAGCCAGATGCACCTCCTCGTGCAGAACAAGGCCGTGCACCGCGCGTTCCCGAAGCGGCTCGGCGGCGAGGAGAACAACGGCGGCAACATCGCCGGGTTCGAGGAACTCGTGTCCGCCGACCCCAGCCTTCAGATCAAGTCGGGCGTGCAGTGGGGTCTGTTCGGATCCGCGGTGCTGCAGCTCGGCACCGCCGAGCACCACGACGCCTGGCTGCCGGGCATCATGAGCCTCGAGATTCCGGGCGCCTTCGCGATGACCGAGATCGGGCACGGATCCGACGTCGCCTCGATCGGCACGACGGCGACGTACGATCCGGCGACCGAGGAGTTCGTCATCAACACGCCGTTCCGCGCGGCGACCAAGGAATACCTCGGCAACGCGGCGCTGCACGGGGTGGCGGCGACCGTGTTCGCACAGCTCATCACGAACGGCGTGAACCATGGCGTGCACTGCTTCTACGTGCCGTTGCGCGGCGAGGACGGCGTGGATCTGCCCGGCATCGGCCGCGAGGACGACGGCCTCAAGGGCGGTCTGAACGGCATCGACAACGGTCGGCTCAGCTTCGACCACGTGCGGATCCCGCGCACCAACCTGCTGAACCGCTACGGCGACGTCGCGGCCGACGGCACCTACTCCAGCGCCATCGACAGCCCCGGCCGCCGCTTCTTCACGATGCTCGGCACGCTGGTGCAGGGCCGGGTCTCGCTCGACGGCGCCGCGTCGTGGGCTTCGGCGCTCGGGCTGGACATCGCGATCACCTACGCCACCCAGCGCCGCCAGTTCAACGGCGCCGATGGCTCGGAGACCACGCTGCTCGACTACGGCAAGCACCAGCGCCGACTGCTGCCGCGCCTCGCGACCACCTACGCGCAGCTGTTCGCGCACGACGAGTTCCTGCAGAAGTTCGACGGGGTCTTCTCCGGGCGCACCGACACCTCGGACGACCGCGAGGACCTGGAGACCCTGGCCGCGGCGCTCAAGCCGCTGTCGACCTGGCACGCCCTGGACACGCTGCAGGAATGCCGCGAGGCGTGCGGCGGCGCCGGCTTCATGTTCGAGAACCGCTTCGTGGGGCTGCGCGCCGACCTCGACATCTACGTCACCTTCGAGGGTGACAACAACATCCTGCTCCAGCTCGTCGGCAAGCGCCTGCTCACCGACTTCGCCCGGCAGTTCAAGGGCGCCGACGCCAAGACGCTCGCGAAGTACGCCGTCGGGCAGACCGCGGGCCGCGTCTTCCACGGCGCGGGCCTGCGTCAGTTCGGGCAGGCCGTCGCGGATCTGGGATCCACGGCCCGCTCGGTCGAGAACGGCCTGCGCGCCGAGCAGCAGCACGAGCTGCTCACCGACCGCGTGCAGCAGATGGTCGCCGACATCGCGGGCCGTCTGCGCGCGGCCGGCAAGGACAAGGTGCTCGGCGAGAAGCTGTTCAACGAGAACCAGGCCGAGCTCATCGAGGCGGCCAGGGCTCACGGCGAGCTGCTGCAGTGGGAGGCGTTCACCGACGCTCTGGGCCGCATCGAGGATGAGGACAGCAAGACCGTGCTCACGTGGCTGCGCGACCTGTTCGGCCTGCAGCTCGTCGAGAAGCACCTCGCCTGGTACCTCATCAACGGCCGCCTCTCGGCACAGCGCGCCGCCTCGGTCTCCCGCTACATCGACCGCCTCTGCGCGCGTCTGCGTCCGCACGCGCTCGACCTGGTGAAGGCGTTCGGCTACGAGCCCGAGCACCTGCGCGCACCCCTCGCCTCGGGCGCGGAGCAGATCCGCCAGGACGAGGCCCGCGCGTACTACGCCGAACTCAAGGCCTCGGGCGAGGCGCCCGTCGACGAGAAGGCGCTGAAGAAGGCCCGCCAGCTGTAAGCGCGGCGCGCGCAGAAGAGGTCCGGATCCCGTGAGGGGACCGGACCTCTTCGCACGACTTCTCGGTGTCAGGCCTCGGCGACGCGCTGCGCCAGGTGGTCCGCGAGCGGGGTGTCGGTGGCGAGCACCACGCGCACGGTCGCGCGGTCGTGGTCGCGGGCGCCGAGGCGCTGGCCGCGGAGGTCGAACACCGTCTGGCCGCGACCGGGTCCGTCGGTCGTGTCGACCACGGCCGGCACCGCGGGCGCGACCGTCGGGAGCACGCGGCCGACCGCGATCGCTGCGGCGAGCGGGTCGTGCAGGGCGCTGCACCGGCGGCCGTAGGTCGCGCGGTAGAACTCCATGTAGAAGTCGAGCATCGCGGCGACGGCACGTGCCACGGGGGATCCGGATGCGGCCAGCAGGTCGCGGTGCGCCTCCTCGAACACGTTCTCCATGGTCACGTCCAGCGGCACGACGACGACCGGCCAGCCCGCGGCGAACACCGCATCGGCGGCCTCGGGGTCGTTGCCGATGTTCGCCTCGGCGAGCGCCGTGATGTTGCCGGGCACGAGGGCCGCCCCGCCCATGAGCGTCACCCGCGCCACGCGAGCGGGAAGGGTCGGATCCTGCGAGAGTGCGGCGGCGAGGTTCGTGAGCGGGCCGACCGCGAGCACCTCGAGGGATCCGGTGTGCTCGTGCGAGAGCCGGATGAGCAGGTCGGCGGCGGTGCCCTCCTCGACCGCGCGGGCGGGCTCGGGCAGCGCCACCCCGCCCACGCCGTCGTCGCCGTGCACGTGCGGCGCGCCGCCGTCGTACCCGTGGGTGAGGAAGTCGTGCCGTCCCACCGCGACGGGCACGTCGTCGCGCTCGGCGAGGGCGAGCAGTCCCAGGGTGTTGCGCGCGGCCTGGGCCGCCGTGGTGTTGCCGCTGACCGTGCCGATCCCGCGGAGCGCGATCTCGGGAGACGCCAGCAGATACGCCAGGGCGAGCGAGTCGTCGATGCCGGTGTCGCAGTCGAAGTACAGCGGGGCGGGGGTGTCGGTCATCGGATCCTCCTCGGGATGCGGACGGGGGTGCGGGTGGGACGCCGGCGGACTGGGCGGTCGGCGGGCGGGGGTCAGTCGGTCTTGGGCATCAGGAACAGGCTCGCGATGAGGGCGAGCACGCTGATGCCCACAGAGATCCAGAGTGCCAGGACGAAGTCGCCCGACATGACGAACGGCGCGACGATCGCGATGCCGAGGCTCGCGCCGAAGCCGAACGCGGCGCCGTTCATGCTCGGCAGGATCGCCGGAGCCTCGCTCGGGGACTGCAGCACCCCGAGGCCGTTCGTGGTGGTGAGCACGACGCCGTTGTAGGCGACGCCGAGCACGGCGAACATCGCGAACACGGTCCACGGGCTGAACGGGAACAGCGCGACCACGATGAGCGCCGCGATCGAGAGCACGAGGCCGAGGCGCAGCATCCGGATCCATCCGAAGCGGCCGGCGAGCCAGCCGGACAGCGGGGCCGCGGCGAGGCCGATCAGCGCCGGCGGCGTGAGGTAGAGCAGGGCGGAGATCGACGCGTTCACGCCATAGCCGACGGCCTGGTTCTGGCTGAGGATGACGATCGTGAAGTTGATCACGGCGAACACGCTCGACAGGGTCAGCACGGTGACGGCGATGACGGGCCACACCTGGCGCGACCGCAGGTGCTGCACCGCGACGAGCGGCGTGCGGCGGCGCTTCTCGATCGCCACGAAGGCGATCAGCGCCACGACCGTCCCGGCGAGGAACAACAGCGTGAGAGGGGCGAACCAGCCCTGGCCGGATCCCGTCGAGACGAAGTAGGTGAGGCAGATCAGGCCGAGCGAGAGCGCGGCGGCGCCCCACCAGTCCATGCGTCCCGTCGAGGACGGCTCGCCATCGCGCGGCACGGCGAGAGCCACGCACACGATCGCGATCACGGCGACTGCGAGGATCACGACGAACAGCGAGCGGAATCCGAACGCGTCGGCCAGAAGGCCGCCGACCCATCCGTCCACACCGCCCACGCCGCCGTTGATCGCGGTGAGGATCCCGAGCACGGTCGGGAAGACGGCGGCGGGCAGGGTCTCGGCGAGGATCACGTAGGAGATCTGGAACGCGGCGCTCGACGCGCCCTGCAGCACGCGGCCGAGCAGCAGCACGGGAAGGTTGGGCGAGACGAGGCACAGCACCGTGCCGAGCACGATGAGCGCGAGCACGACCAGCAGGGCGCGTTTGCGGCCGATGAAGTCGCTCCAGCGGGCGAGGACGATGCCGCCGACCGCGCCGGCGAGGAAGAACAGCGAGGAGACCTGCGAGACGGCGTCCATCGGCGCGCCCAGCTGCTTCGCGATGTCGGGAAGGGCGGGGCTGATCATGCTCGAGTTCAGCTGGAAGGCGACGACCGTGAGGATCAGGGTCGCCACGAGCAGGACCGAGCGGCCGCCGCGGATCGGCGCGGGGCCGTCGAGCGCCGTGGGTGCGGGGGAGAGCTGCACTGTGACTCCTTCGTCAAGGAAGGGAGCATCGCTCCCTCGGGTTATATGATGTTATACCTCTGAGGTAGAACATCTGCAAATGGGTGCTTCCGTGCTTGAATGAACGGCGAGCGCGGCCCGAATCCGGAGGCCTGGCAGGCGGTGGAGGAGATCCGATGACGGACGTCGAGCAGTTCCTGGCCCGGCCGCTGACCGCTCCGGTGGGCCAGCCCCTGCGCGTGGCCGTCTACTCCCGCCTGGCGGAGGGGATCCGGTCCGGCGTCTTCTCCCTCGGATCCGCCCTGCCGCGCGAGACGGAGCTCGGCGTCTCGCTGGGCGTGTCCCGCACGGTCGTCCGAGAAGCTCTCATGCTGCTCGAGGAGGACGGACTCATCCTCACCCGGCGCGGGATCGGCCGCTTCGTGGCGGAGGACCTCCCCACCGTCGGCCTCGAAGAGCTGCGACCGCTCGAGACCGCCCTCGCCGAGGGCGGTGAGGACGTCGGCGTCCGGCAGCTCGAGTTCGTCGTGCAGCCCACCACGGACTACGTGTCGGGCCACCTGGGTCTCGACGACGCGGCGAACACCTGGTTCCGGGAGAGCGTGATCGAACGGGCCGGCGAACCCATCGCCATCCTGCAGGAGCACCTCCCCGCAGGGCGCTACCTGAGCGACGCGAGTCCGCAGATCGCCGCCGTGCTCGAGGAGGCCACGGGTGACCCGACGAGCCTCATGACCGCCCTCGCGGCCCGCGGCGCCGTCTTCGGAGCGGGGGTGTGCGAGATCACGGTCAACGTGGTCGGCCGCACCCGCGGCGTGCTGCTCGGCCTCAAGCCGGGCGACCCCGTGCTCATCCTCACCCAGACCGTCTCCTCGGGCGGCGTCCCCGTCTATCTCGCCAAGTGCATCGTCTCCGGGAAAGCCGGGGTCCTCTCGGTCGTTCAGACCGCGCAGTGACCGCACCGCCTCGTCCCCGCCCTTCAGGAACTGGAGTCCTCATGACCGCGCCTCTCGCGCTCGCCGTCGTCGGCAGCATCAACGTCGACCTCACCGCCCGCACGGCCCGGCTGCCGGAGCCAGGGGAGACCATCGGCGGCGGTCGGCTCTCGCGCGAGGCCGGCGGCAAAGGTGCCAACCAGGCTGCCGCGGCCGCACGTCTGGGCGCCACGGTACGGATGGTCGGTGCGGTCGGTCCCGACGCGGACGGAGCCTGGATGATCGACGAGCTGGCCGCCGCCGGCGTCGACACGGGCGAGGTGCGTCGCGGTGCGGAGTCGACCGGGGTGGCGCTCATCGTCGTGGACGACGCGGGCGAGAACCAGATCGCGGTGTGCGAGGGCGCCAATGCCGAGGTGCGCCTGGACGGTGTCGTCTTCGGATCCGACGAGGCGGTGCTGGCGCAGCTGGAGATCTCGATGGACGTGATCGCCGCGCTCGCGGCGGCCGCGCGCGGGTACTTCGCCGTCAACGCCGCCCCCGCGATCGAGCTGCCCGCGGCGGTCGTCGAGCGTGCGGACCTCATCATCGTGAACGAGACCGAGTATGCACTTCTGCCCGCCCTGCGCACCGCCCGCCGGGTCGCCGTGACCTACGGCGGCGAGGGCGCGAAGCTGTTCGAGCACGGCGAGCTCGTCGCCGCGGCCCCCGCGGTGAAGACGGCGGTCGTGAACAGCGTCGGCGCCGGCGATGCGTTCTGCGCGGCCCTCACGATCGGGCTCGCCTCCGGCGTCGCGCCGCAGCGCGCGCTGTCGGCGGCCTGCGCGGTGGGCGCCGCGGCCGTCGCGGATCCGCGATCGCAGCCCTTGCTCGCCCGGCTCGGCGAGTACCTGCCCGCCGAGTGATCCGGGTGTCGGCGCCCGCGCCTACCCTGGATCCATGACGACGCCCCTCGCCGATGACCGTCCGCGCTGCGCATGGGCCGGGGACGACCCCGAGTACCGTCGCTATCACGACGAGGAATGGGGCCGGCCGTTGCACGGCGACCGCGCACTGTTCGAGAAGATGTCGCTGGAGGGGTTCCAGGCGGGGCTGAGCTGGATCACGATCCTGCGCAAGCGCCCGCGGTTCCGCGAGGTGTTCGCGGGCTTCGACGCCGCCGTGGTCGCCGAGTTCGGCGAGGACGACATCGCCCGGCTCATGGCCGACGCCGGCATCATCCGCAACCGCGCGAAGATCGAGGCGACGATCGGCAACGCCGCGCTCGTGCGGGACATGGCCGATGGCGAGCTCGACGCGCTCATGTGGTCGTTCGCCCCGGCTGCGGGGAGCGGCGCCCGCCCTCGGACGATGTCCGAGATTCCCGCCGTGACCGCCGAGTCGGAGGCGATGAGCAAGGCCCTCCGCAAGCGAGGGTTCCGCTTCGTCGGCCCCACCACGATGTACGCGCTCATGCAGTCGGCCGGCATGGTCGACGACCACATCGAGGGGTGCTGGCGCGCGGCGTGAGAGCAGCAGCCGCGGCGCGAGTCAGGAAGCGGGATCCGCTGCGGCGTCCGGCTTGCGGAACGCCTGGCGCATGTGGTCGCTGGTGAGGAAGTCGGCGACGCCGATCATGATGAGGCTGAACACGATCTGCTCGGTCACCATCCACGCCGGATACAGTCCGGGGATCGCGGCCATCACGAGCGTGATGACCGGGAAGATCTGCGCGAACAGCCGCAGCCGCTGATACGCCCAGCGCCATCCCAGCGCCGCACGCCAGGCGAAGTAGAAGAGTGTGACGGTCATGGCGAGCACGATCAGCGCGCGCATCCACACGGCGAACGGCACGGCAGCGATCGAGCCCGCCTGCGCCGCGATCACGACGGCGATCACGACCGCGGCGATGCCGATCAGCAGCTCGACGGCGAGCAGCCAGAACACCCAGCGGAACGCGCGGACCGTGCGGTGATGGTCACGGTCCGATTCGACGATCTTCTCGTGCGCGTTGCGGCCGCCGGCGATGCGGTCCACGCGCAGCAGCAGCGGCTCCACGCGGCGCAGCACAGGGTCGAGGAACATGCCTCGAGCGTACGGTCCCGGCCTATGCGGACAGCCGGATCCGGGCCTGTCGGCGGGGAAATCGATCGAAGGATGGATGGGGATTCCTCCCCATCGCGCCTCCCAGGATCCCGACATACACTCTTACAGTCCCCTGACAGTTGCTCATGGGACAGCTGTGCTTGACGTTCGGGGGGAAAACCGTGGTGAAGTCGTTCGCGTGGTTGCGGTTGCGACCGAAGACTCTCGCGTCCGCCGCCGGAGTCACCGCCGCGGCGGTCGCGGTCGCAGGTATGGCGTTCGCCTACGAGGGGAATCCCACTGCCGAGGTCGATCTGCACGACGGCGGCGTCTGGCTCACCAAGACCTCCAGTCTGCTGGTCGGCCACTTCAACAACGAATCCCGCGTGCTCGACGGCGGCCTGCGCACAGGCAGCGAGAACTACGACGTGCTGCAGTCCGGCGGCACCGTGCTCGTCGACGACCGCTCCGCCTCGACCCTGACCAGCGTCGACCCGGCACGCGTCGTGCTCAGCGACGCCGTCCTCATCCCCGGTGGTGCGAAGTCGGTGCTCGGCGGCACCACCGTCGCGATCCTCGACCCCAAGGAGGGCAAACTCTGGGTGCGCGCGGCCTCGTCCCTGAGCGGGTTCAAGGCTGCGGGCACGAAGCCCTCCGCCACCCTCGGCGCCGGCGCCGACGTCACCGTGGGCAAGGACGGCACGGTCTATGCCGTCTCCGCCAAGGACCGCAGCATCGTCACCGTGCACGTGGACGGGCAGGGCGACCCGCAGCCGCCGTCCACCGAGAAGATCGACCTCGCCGACAAGGCGAAGCCCACGATCACCGTCGTCGGCAGCACTCCCGTCGTGCTCGACGCCGATGCGAAGACCCTGTTCGCAGCCGGGCACCGCACCGAACTCAGCGGCTCCGAGGTGAAGAACCTCGATGCGGCCGTGCTGCAGCAGCCGTCGGCCGAGAACGGCTCCGCGGTGCTCGCGACCGCCGATGCCCTGATCTCCGTGCCGCTGGACGGGTCCGCCCCCTCGGCGCAGGAGGCCGGCGGCACCGGTACCCCCGCGGCTCCCGTCTTCCTCAACGGCTGCACCTACGGCGCCTGGGGCGGATCCGCGAAGTTCGTCCGTGACTGCATCGGATCCGGCAATGACCTGAAGACCTCGATCGAGGGTGCCGAGAGCAGCACCACGCTCGTGTTCCGGGTCAACCGCGACGTGGTCGTGCTCAACGACACCGCGAGCGGCGCGGCGTGGATGGCCACCGACAACCTGCAGCGCGTGGACAACTGGCAGGACATCGTGCCGCCGGAGGGCGACACCGAGAAGCAGGACGAGACCAGCGACGACCAGGTCGAGACGACGCTGCCCAAGCGCACTCCCGAGAACACCCCTCCGATCGCGCACGACGACCAGTTCGGCGTGCGCCCCGGCCGCACCACGATGCTGCCCGTGCTCGACAACGACACCGATGCCGACGGCGATGTGCTGGTCGCCTCGCTCGCGCAGGAGCAGCCGTCGATCGGCGACGTGCAGCCCATCAACAACGGCGGAGCACTCCAGATCGCGGTGCCCGACAGTGCGACGGGATCCGCCTCGTTCCAGTACCAGGCTGACGACGGCCGCGGCGGCAAAGCCACGGCGAACGTCGCGGTCAGCGTGCACGACTGGAGCGTGAACGCCGCCCCCAAGCAGAAGCGCACGCCCAGCCTGCTCGTCGAGGCGGGCGGTACGGTCAAGTACAACGCGCTGCCCGACTGGATCGACCCCGACGGCGACGACGTCTATCTGAAGGATGTCGAGGCCGCCCCGGGCGACGAGGTGGACTACACGCCGGACGGCCAGCTCACCTACCGGGCCGTCGCCAGCCTGCCCGGCCGCAAGGAGATCCGGATCCAGGTCGCCGACGCGATGGGCGAGCTCACCAGCGGCGTGATCCGCCTCGACATCCGGCCGGCCGGCACCACGGCCCCGAAGACCAACGCCGACCACTACCAGACCCGCGCCGGTGAGCAGGTCACGGTGTCGCCGCTGCTGAACGATTCCAGCTCCGGCAAGGAGCAGCTGCGCCTCACTCGTGTCGACGAGACGCCGGGCGCCGTGATCACGCCGAACTTCGGCGAGGGCACCTTCACGTTCCAGGCGGAGCTGCCCGGCACCTACTACATGCAGTACCTCGTGAGCGCCGGCCCGAACGCGGTGCCGGGCCTCGTCCGCGTCGATGTGCTGGACAAGACCGCCGAGGCGGCCCCGCCGATCGCGGTGCGCGACGTCGCCCTGCTGCCGAGCGGCGGCGACGTGCTCGTGGGCGTGCTGAACAACGACGAGGACCCCGCCGGCGGCATCCTCGTCGTGCAGTCGGTCACCGTTCCCCCGCACAGCGGCGTGGCGGTGTCGGTGCTGAACCACGAGACGCTGCGGATCACGGATCAGGGCAACCTCGACCAGGAGGTGCGGATCAAGTACCGCATCTCGAACGGATCCAAGTCCGCCGACGGCGACGTGATCGTGATCCCGATCCCGGCACCCGCCAAGCTGGACCCGCCGACTGCGAACGACGACACGGCCGTCGTGCGCGCCGGTGACGTCGTGACGATCCCTGTGCTGGACAACGACAAGCACGCGCCCGGCACGACCCTGCACGTGGCGCCGAAGCTGATCGAGCCGCTGGTGGATCCGAAGTTCGGCGAGGCGTTCGTGTCGCAGGACACTGTGCGCTTCCGCGCCGGTGACACCCCGCGCACGGTCTACGCGACCTACGAGGCGGTGGACTCGAACGGACAGAAGGCCGCCGGGTACATCACCATCCAGGTCCTGCCCGTGGACGAGAAGACCAACACCGCGCCCCGCCCGCACGACCTCACCGTGCGCGCCCTGAGCGGCACCAGCGTGCGCATCGCCGTGCCGCTGGACGGCCTGGACTCCGAGGGCGACTCGGTCGAGCTCGTGGGGCTCGACTCCGCGCCGAAGCAGGGCAAGGTCACCGAGGTCGGTGCGAACTTCCTCACCTACCAGGCCTTCGACAAGGCCAGCGGCATCGACAGCTTCACCTACAAGGTGCGCGACCGGCTCGGCAAGGAGGCGACCGCGACGGTCCGCGTCGGCATCGCCCCCGGCGCCAACATCAACCAGGCGCCGTACGCCGTGAAGGACTCGATCGTCATGCGGCCGGGTCGCACAGTCGCCGTGGCCGTGCTGACGAACGACTCGGATCCCGACGGCGACACGATCGGCCTCGTCAAGAACGGGATCGAGGTTCCTCCCGGGGTCGACGGGCTCAAGGCCACCGTCTCCGGCGACCGCGTGCTCATCACGGCGCCGAACCACCCTGTGCAGACCTCGGTGCAGTACACCGTGGCCGATTCGAAGGGCGCGACGGCCACCGCGCCGGTGCAGATCACGGTCGCCGAGGACGTGCCGCTCGTAGCTCCGATCGCACGCGACGACCGCATCCAGGCCTCCGACGTGAAGGGCGAGAGCCTGCAGGTCGAGGTGCCGGTGCTGGACAACGACGAGGATCCGGACGGCACGGTCGACGCCCTGAAGCTCGGCGTCTCCGACACCACCGCGAAGGTGCTCCCGAACCGCAAGATCCAGGTCACCGTGACCGAGCAGCGCCAACTGGTGCAGTACTCGATCACCGATCAGGACGATCAGACCGCCTCGGCGTTCATCTTCGTGCCTGCGCTCTCCGAGCTCGCGCCGGCCCTGCGCTCGACCAAGCCGGTCGAGGTGAAGAGCGGCGAGACCATCGACATCCCGCTCTCGAAGTACGTCGCCGTCGCCGGTGGTGGAGAGGTGCGGATCACCGAGGCCGGCAAGGTCAGTGCCGTCAACAGCAACGGCTCCCCGCTGCTGAAGGACGAGCACACCCTCGTGTACACCTCGAAGCAGGGATACTTCGGTGACGACGCACTGACCTTCGAGGTGACCGACGGTACCGGCCCCGACGACCCCAAGGGACGCAAGAGCACGCTGAGCCTGCCGATCAAGGTGCTGCCGCCGGACAACCAGCCGCCCGCGTTCACCAACGCACAGGTGTCGGTCGCACCGGGTGAGGAGGCGCAGAAGGTCGATCTCGCTGCGCTGACGAAGGATCCGGATCCGGGCGACGCGAAGAAGATCAGCTACAAGATCACGAAGCAGCCGGAGAACGGCATCAAGGCGAACCTGGACGGTTCGACCCTGAAGGTCGAGGCCGACTCGTCCACCGCCAAGGGCAGCGGCTCGACGGTGCAGCTGAGCATCACCGACGGCAAGTCGGAGCCGGTCACCGGCACGGTTTCCGTGACGGTCGCCGCGTCCACGCGTCCGCTGCCGGTCGCGAACGAGGACACCGTGCCGCAGGCGGACCAGGGCAAGGCCGTCACGATTCCGGTGCTGGAGAACGACGTCAATCCGTTCCCGGACAAGCCGCTGAAGATCCGCTCCGTGAGCGTGCAGACCGGTGACGCGAACGCCTCCGTGCAGGGCGACAAGATCGTGGTCACGCCGGATGCGAAGTTCGTCGGGCAGGTCGTGGCGACCTACCGGGTGCAGGACGCGACGAAGGACCCGGACCGCGAGGTCGACGGCCGCATCATCGTCACCGTGCAGGGCGTGCCGGACGCGCCGGGCGCTCCGCAGGTGACCAGCGTGCAGGACCGCACCGTGGTGCTGAACTGGAGCCCGCCGTCGAACAACGGCGCCGAGATCACCGGTTACACCGTGCGTGCGTCGAGCGGCGGCAGCTACACCAAGCAGTGCGCGTCGACGACGTGCACGCTGGACGGCCTGACCAACAACGTCGAGTACACGTTCGCGGTGACCGCCACGAACCGCGTGGGCGAGGGCAAGCCGTCGCCGACCTCGGCGGTGGCGCGCCCGGACGCCCGTCCGGACACTCCCAACCCGCCCACCCTGAAGTTCGGCGACAAGTCGCTGGACGTGTCGTGGACCACGCCGACGACTCCGGGATCCCCGGTGTCCTCCTACAACCTGGAGATCTCGCCCGCCCCGCCCAGCGGCGTGGCGACGAAGACCGGCGTCACCGGCAACAGCCTGAAGTGGGACGGTCTGGAGAACGGCGCGAACTACCAGGTGCGCGTGCAGGCCGTGAACCGTGCCCCGGAGCCGTCGAGCTGGTCGGGCTGGTCCGCCTCGGAGATCCCGGCAGGCCCGCCGACGGCGCCCGGTACCCCGCAGGCGCAGAGCGCGCCGTCGGTGGGCAGCCAGTCGCAGATGACCGTGACCTGGACCGCCGCCGGGCCCAACGGGGACGCGATCTCGAGCTACGACCTGCAGGTGATGCAGGGCGGATCCGTGGTGCGGACCATCAGCGGAATCGCGGGCACGGCGAACAGCCAGGCCGTGACCGTCGGCAACTCGACCTCGGACTACACGTTCCAGGTGCGCGGCAACAACAAGGCCGGCGCCGGCGCGTGGTCGGCGGTGTCGAACGCGCAGCGCGCCTTCGGACAGCCGGGCCAGACGACGATCACCTCCGCGAAGGAGGGCGACAACAACATCGCCGTGACGTACACACTGTCCGACTACAACGGGGCGAGCCAGGCGGAGACACACTTCGAGTACTCCACAGGCGGCGGATGGAGCCGCAACTGGGACGGCACGAACATTCCGGCGGCGAACAACGGCACCTACACCGTGTCGGTGCGCGCGTACTCCGTGGTCGGCGGTCAGGAGTCCCAGCCCGGTGCGGCCGGTTCGAGGAGCGGGCTGGCGCCGTACGGTCCCGTCGGAAACCCCACAGTCAACGCCGTGAACAACGGCCAGAGCGTGACGCTGAGTTGGAACGGGCCCCCGCGCAATGGCCGTGACGTGACGGTCAAGGTCAGTTTCGACGGAGGTGGATGGCAGTCCCTCGGCAACAGCGGCTCGAGGGTCGTCGGCAACGGCTACGACCAGACGCACTCGATCCGCGCGCAGGCGTTCGACACGGCCGGCCAGTCCTCGGCGGTCGTCTCCGACTCCGCGAAGACCAGCAGCCCACCGCCTCCGCGCGTGTGGGTGACCCAGGGCGGCGCCGCGGGGAGCGGCTGCGTCAACGGCTGCCGGTACTTCGTCGTGAACTGGCAGAACTTGAGCATCGGCAGCTACCAGGTCGAGTGCTACTCCAGCGCCTACGGCAAGATCGGCACCGCCACGTACCGTGTCAACTTCGACGGCTCCGGGTCGGCGCAGCTCGGCTGCTGGCAGGGACGCGACGGCGTGGACGTCTGGGTCGACATCCTCGGCTGGGGCGACGGCGTCGACACCGAAAAGAACTTCTGGGCCAGACCGTAGCCGGGATCCGTCCCGGCCAGGCAGCACTGCAGACGAACACAGATCAGAGGAACGACAAGAGATGACGATGACCCCCGAACAGGCCGCCTGGTTCCAGGGCACCTTCAGCCGTCTGGCCGACAACGTCGACCGCGCGGTGCAGGGCAAGCGCGACGTGGTGAGCCTGGTGCTCGCCTCGATGCTGGCCGAGGGCCACGTGCTCCTGGAGGACGCCCCCGGCACCGGCAAGACGAGCCTCGCGAAGGCGCTCGCGGCGACGGTGCAGGGCACGAGCACCCGGATCCAGTTCACGCCCGACCTGCTGCCGTCGGACGTGACCGGTGTGACCATCTACGACCAGAACTCGCACACCTTCGAGTTCCACCGCGGTCCGGTGTTCGCGTCGATCGTGCTCGCGGACGAGATCAACCGCGCGTCGCCGAAGACGCAGTCGGCGCTGCTCGAGGTCATGGAGGAGTCCCGCGTCACGGTCGACGGCGTCGCGCACGAGGCGGGTCGTCCGTTCCTGGTGATCGCCACGCAGAACCCGATCGAGCAGGCCGGCACGTACAAGCTGCCCGAGGCGCAGTTGGACCGCTTCCTCATCAAGACCTCGATCGGCTACCCCGACCTCGAGGTCACCGCGTCGATCCTCGCGGGCGCCGCGGACCGCAACCCCTCGGCCAAGCTCACCCCGGTCATCACCACGAGCGCCGTCGCCGACATGGCCGACCTCGCCGCCGCGGTGCATGTGGAGCCGGCCGTGCTGCGCTACATCGCCGAACTCGTCGAGGCGACCCGCGACGACACCGCGATCCGCCTCGGCGTCTCGGTGCGTGGCGCCCTGGCCATGGTCCGCATCGCCAAGGTGTGGGCTGCCGCGCACGGACGGCACTACGTGCTGCCCGACGACGTGAAGGCGCTCGCGCGCCCGGTGTGGCTGCACCGCCTTCTGCTCGACCCCGAGGCCGAGTTCGCCGGCACCACCGCCGAGACCGTCATCGCCCGCGTGGTCGAGAAGGTCGCTGCTCCCCAGGCGCGCGCCGCCGCCTGAGCGGCGCACCGGTCCCTGAGGTCGTCGAAGGGACGCGCCATCTGACCAGGTCCCTTCGACAGGCTCAGGGACCGACACAACACAGACCGCCCGAGGACAGAGAGCACTCATGACCACGACCGCCCAGGCGCGCGGCGCCGACCGCCCGGCCGGCGCCGACCGCGAGGCCGGCTGGCGCGACATCGCCGCACTGGTGCTCGCGCGCGTCGGCACGCGGCTGCGCCTGATCGCGTCCGCCGTGCGTCCGCTGGCGTGGGTGCTCGCCGGGATCGCGCTGGGATGCCTCGTGATCGCCCTTCCGCTGGGCTGGATCGAGCTCGCCGTGATCGCTCTCGTGATCGCCGTGGTGCTCGCTCTGTGCGCGCTGTTCCTGATCGGGCGCACCGCCTACGACGTCACCCTCGACCTCGCCCGCACCCGCGTCGTCGTGGGAGAGCGAGCGGTGGGCGCGCTCACCCTGGCCAATCGCGGATCCCGGGCGATCCTGCCCTCCCGCGTGGTGCTGCCGGTCGGCGCAGGCCGCGGCGAGTTCGGCATCAAGCGGCTGGCTCCGGGGGAGGAGGCGGAGGAGCTCTTCGCGATCCCCACCCACCGCCGCGGCGTCGTCTCGGTCGGCCCTGTCAGCGTCGTGCGCGGCGACCCGCTCGGGCTGTTCGAGCGTGCGCACCGCCGCGACGACCCGATCGACCTGTTCGTGCATCCGCGCACGATCGTCTTCGACGGGCAGTCGCTCGGGTTCCTGCGCGACCTCGAGGGGCTCCCGGCCTCGGATCTGTCCCGCGACGACGTCTCCTTCCACGCGCTGAACGAGTACCAGCCCGGCGACGATCTGCGCCGCGTGCACTGGCGCTCGTCCGCTCGCACCGGCGTGCTCATGGTGCGGCAGTACGAGGAGACGCGCCGCTCGCACTTCGTGATCGGGCTGAGCCGCAACGCTGCCGAGTACGCGGAGCCGGACGAGTTCGAGCTGGCGATCTCCCTGGCCGGATCCGTCGGCCTGCGCGCGATCCGCGACTCGCAGCGCGTCGACCTGCGCGTGCAGGGCCGGGCGCTCCCCTCGAGCACCGGCAAGCAGCTGCTCGACTCCCTCGCCGGCGTCGAGGAGGGGCGGGCCAAGGACGGCGGCCTGGCCGCACTGGCCGGCACAGTCGCCGCGCACATGCCGTTGTCCAGCGTCGTCGTGCTCGTCGGCGGCAGCCGCACCTCCCCGGAGGAGCTGCGTGCCGCGTGCGCCCGGCTGCCGTTCGGCTCTCGCGTGCTGGCCATCGTCGCCGACCTCGGCGAGACGCCCTCGCTGCGCCGCATCGGCGAGGCCGACGTCATCACTGTCGGGGCGCTCGAGCAGCTGCCCCTCGCCCTCGGGAAGGTGCTCGCATGACCGTGCCCGCAGAGACCCGCTCCGGCCGCCGGGTGAAGGCCCCGAAGGTGCCCGCGGCTCCGAAGGCCCCGCGTGCCCGGCTCTCCCCCCGCCGCGTGCTGATCGACCTCGTGGCGGTCGCCCTGTTCATCGGCGTCGGCATCGTGGGCTGGTGGCCGTCCTTCGCAGGCGGTTCCTACGTGCCCGCCGCGATCGGCGGCCTGGTGCTGGGCCTGGGCGTGGCGCTGCTGTGTGCCTGGCGCGGGTGGGGCATCCTGCCCACCGCCGGGCTCACACTGCTCGTCTACTTCCTCTTCGGGGGTGCGCTCGCCCTGCCGCAGACGACACTGCTCGGCGTCGTGCCCACGGGAGAGACCCTGGGGGCGCTGTCGGCCGGCGCCGTCACGAGCTGGAAGGCGATGCTCACCACGGTCGCCCCGGTCGCGGTCGGCGACGGCTACGCGCTGGTGCCGTTCCTGTCCGCGCTCGTGGCGAGCGTGGTCGCCGCCGCGCTCGCGCTGCGGCTGCGTCGCGTCGCGTGGGCGCTCATCCCCGCCGCCGCGCATCTCATGCTCGTGATCGCGATGGGCGTGCCCGATCCGGCGGCTCCCCTCGCGCAGGGCGTCGTGTTCGCCCTCGTCGCGGTGGGATGGCTCGCACTGCGGGGCCTCGGCGAGTCCGCCGACGCGGCCGTGTCGGTCGCGGCCGACGGATCCCATTCCTCCGCACTGCGCCGTCGCCGCATCCTGGCCGGCACCGCCGTGCTCGTCGTGGCGGGCCTGGCCGGCACCGGCGTCGCCGCCGCGACCACCCTCGCCGAACCCCGGCACGTGTTCCGCGACGTGGTGCTGCCGCCGTTCGACGTGCACCAGTACGCGAGTCCGCTGCAGTCGTACCGCGGGTACGTGAAGGACCACCGCAAGGACACCCTGTTCACGGTGAAGGGGCTGCCGGAGGGCGCCAGGATCCGGGTCGGCACGATGGACGCGTACAACGGCGTCGTCTACGACGTGTCGGACAAGGGCATCGGCTCGTCCGGCGCGTTCAGCCCCATCCGCGACAACATGTCGGCCGACGCGACCGGGTCTCCCGCGACGCTGGACGTCAGGATGGACCAGTACACCGGCGTCTGGGTGCCCGACGCCGGCGAGGTGAGCAAGATCACGTTCGCCGGATCCGACGCCGACGCGCTGCGGCGCGGCACCTTCTACAACGAGTCCACCGGCACGGCCGTCGCCACGACGAAGCTGAAGAAGGGCGACACGTACACCGTCGACACGACGATCCCGAAGACCTGGACCGACAAGCAGCTCGAGGGCCTCGATTTCGGTGCGGTCGCCATGCCGAAGCAGGCCGAGGCGCCCGAGAAGCTCGCCTCGCTCGCCTCGGACACCGTGGCCGACGCGAAGACCCCGATCGCCCAAGTGCGGGCGCTGGTGAAGAAGTTCTCCGAGGAGGGCTTCTTCAGCCATGGCCTGGACGGCGAGGCGCTGAGCCGCGCCGGCCACACCGAGGAGCGCATCTCGACGCTGATCGGCGGAGAGCAGATGATCGGCGACGACGAGCAGTACGCCGTCGCGATGGCGCTCGCGGCGCGCTCGCTGGGGATTCCGGTGCGCGTCGTGATGGGCTTCTACCCGGACAAGGGCCAGAAGGGCACGTTCTCCGCCAACGGCGACAACCTGCATGCCTGGGTCGAGGTCAACTTCGAGAAGGCCGGCTGGGTGGCGTTCGATCCGACCCCGCCGAAGGACAAGGTCCCGCAGGACCAGATCACCAAGCCGAAGGTCGTGCCCAAGCCGCAGGTGCTGCAGCCGCCGCCCCCGCCGCAGGAGCCGGTGGATCTGCCACCGAGCGTGCCGGACCAGCGCGGCAACCAGGACGGCCCGAACAACCTCTGGAGCATCCTCGGCACGATCCTGGCGATCGGCGGCAGCCTGCTGCTGGTGCTCGCCATCCTCGCCGCGCCCTTCATCGTGATCGGCGCGTGGAAGGCCGCCCGCCGGCGCAAGCGTCGCGCGGCCGCGCTCGCCGCCGACCGCATCAGCGGCGGCTGGAACGAACTCACCGACCGCGCGGTGGACTACGGCGCCCGCATCCCCGCCGGCGGGACCAGGGCCGAGGAGGCGCAGACCGTGGCGACCGCGCTGACCGTGCCCGCGGTCACCGCGCTCGCCGACCATGCCGACGCGCAGGTGTTCGGCCCGACCGAGCCCACTGCGGAGGACGTCGACGCGTTCTGGCGCGAGGTCGACGGCATCGTCGCGGGCCTGGGCAGCCAGGCGAGCTGGCGCCGACGCATGCTCGCACGCCTCAGCCTGCGCTCGCTGCTCGGCGACACGCGTCTGTCCGCCGGCGTGCAGGGCCTGCGCGACGCGGCCGCCGAGCGCATCCGGCGCTCGGGGAGCGGCTCTGGCGCCGTGGGCGGCGGAACTGGCACGATCGAGAGCACTGCAGCCAAGACGGGCGGCACCCGAACCGCCCGCCCCGGATCCGAGAGCGAGACCCCATGACCACGAGCCCGGCGGGGCCCATCGCTCCCCTCGCGCGTCGCGCTGTCGCCTGCGCGATCGACCTCGCCATCATGGCGATCATCTTCATGATCGGCTACGGGGCGACCGCCGCGACGACCCTGTCCGGGCTGACGGCGCAGAACGCGTCAGCCAAGGCGGCGGGACTGGTCATCGGCCTCGGCCTGACCTTCACGGTCGCGCTCGCCTGGTTCCTCGTCTACAGCTTCCTGCAGGGATCCGGCGGATCCATCGGGATGCGCATCATGAAGCTGCGGCTCGTGCGCGACGGCAGCGAGGCGCCCCTGGGCTTCGGTCGCGCGCTGCTGCGCAACATCGTGTTCGGCCTGAGCACCGCGATCGTGGTCGGCTACTTCACGCCGCTGTTCGACGGATCCGGCCGGTTCCAGGGCTGGCACGACCGTGCCGCCGGGGCGCTCATGCGCGACGTGCGCGGCGCGACGGCCCCGGCATCCGCGGCAGGCGTTCCCGCTGCGGCTCCGGCCGCGCCGTCTCTCCCGGTCGCCCCCTTCGGGCAGCCCGGAGCCGCCCCCGCACACGCCGCGCCCGCGTCCTTCGCTCCGCCGCAGCCCGACGCCCTGTTCCCGGCGCGGGAACCCGGCGCCCTGTTCCCGCCGACGGTGGAGCCGGTCGGGCCGCAGGACGGGCACACCGGATTCACGCTGCCCCCCGCGCCGAGTGCCGCGCCGACCGTCGCCGCGACGCCCGCCGCTGGACCGGCTGCCGTGGAGACCGCTGCCGCTCCTGCCGGGGTGGCCGAGGTCGACCCGCACGACGCCACCGTGCTGTCGCCGGCCGCGCAGGCCGCGGCCGCCGCGGCGCACGAGGGCGCCATGATCACCGTGGTGCCGGGGGTCAGCCCGTCCGTGCCCGCCCCCGCGACCGCTCCCGTCTCCGGGCCCGAGACGGTGGCTCCCGCGCGGCCTCCGGTGCCGGCGGCTCCGCCCGCCTCGGTCGAGGCCGCGATGGCGCTTCCCCCGGTGGCGCAGCCCGCCGACGACGAGGACCTCGAGGAGACGCGGATCTCGATCCCCGGCCACCGGCTGCAGTTCGTCTGGGACGACGGCGCCCGCGCGACCGTCTCCGGGCGCACCCTGTTCGGGCGCAACCCGGCCCCGGAGGCCGGCGCGATCGTCGTGGTGGTGCGGGACGAGACGCTGTCGCTGTCCAAGACTCACTTCGAGGCGGCGGCCGAGGCGGCCGGCGGCTGGGTCATGGACCGGCATTCCACCAACGGCATGACGATCGTGCGCGATGGCGTGAGGATCGCCTGCCCGCCCGGCGAGCGGGTGCGCATCCGCCTCGGCGACGCGATCGAGATCGGCGACCGGATCGTGACCGTCGGAGGCTACGCGTGATCGCGCCCATCGTCGCCCGCGCGGGCGCATCCACGCACACCGGGCTGCGCCGTGCCCTCAACGAGGACGCGCTCTTCGCACAGGCGCCGCTGTTCCTCGTCGCCGACGGCATGGGCGGGCACCAGGCCGGCGACGTGGCCAGCGGCACCGTGATCGAGGGCTTCGCCGCCCTGCAGGGCCGACCAGCGCTCACAATCGACGACGTCAGCTTCACGCTCGCCCGCGTGCGCGCGGCGGTCGACGCCATCGCCGGTGTTCCCCTCTCGAACGGCGGGATCTCGAAGGCGGGCACCACGCTCAGCGGCGTGACGATCGCGGCCGTCGACGGCGTCGGATACTGGCTCGCGATGAACATCGGCGACTCGCGCACGTACCGGCTCTCGGGCGGCGTGCTGGAGCAGATCTCCGTCGACCACTCCGTGGTGCAGGAGCTCATCGATTCCGGCGAGCTGCTCGCGACGGATGCTCCGAAGGATCGCCGCCGCAACATCATCACCCGCGCCATCGGGGCCGGCAGCACGGGGGAGGCCGACTACTGGATGATCCCCGCCCGTGTCGGCGACCGGATCCTGGTCTGCTCGGACGGGCTGAGCAGCGAGGTGGGGGATGACGAGATCCGCACCCTGCTCATGATGCACGAGGACCCGCAGGCCGCCGCCGATCGCCTCGTCGACCGTGCGCTCGAGCACGGCGGGCGCGACAACGTGACCGCGGTCGTCGTGGATGCGATCCACGTCAGCACCCGTCCGGGCATCGATGGCACGACCGGGATCGACGACGAGGACATCGACTCCGACACGCGACCGCGTGCCGAGGCCATGGGAGGGATGCGCTGATGAACACCGTCTACCGCGCAGGGTCATGGTTCGCTCTGGTCGGCCCGGAGGCCGTGGTGGCGCTGCCGCCGGACTCCGGCGCCGCTCTCGTGGAGCGGCTGTGGGAGCAGATCGCCGCCCCCGAAGTCGCCTTCTCCGACGTGGTCGACGCGCTCACCGCGGCTGGAGGGGGATCCTTCTCCGCGATCCCGCCGTTCGCCGCGGCCGTGCGGGAGGGCGAGAACGCCCGCATCGCCGTGCGCGGACGCGTGCTCGCCCGAGTGCTCACCGCAGACGACGAGCGCGAGATCACGGGCGCCGAGGTCACCACGTGGAGCGAGAGGTTCGTGCCCGCGATGACCGGGATCGAGTTCCGTGTCGAGGACGGCGGTGCGGATCCGGCCCTGCCGATCGTCGCCGGCGTGGTCCGGGCCGCGAGCATCTCGGTCGGCGTCGCCGCCGAGCCTGCTCCGGTCGCCGAGGTGCGCGAAGAGGCCCCCGCTGCAGTACCGATCGTCGCCCTCGAGGAGGACGCGGTCGCCGAGGCTGCTGACGAGGAACCGCTGGAGGATCCGGCGCCCGAGGCTTCCGAAGAGGCCGCGCCGGAGGATTCGGTCGCGGACGTGCGCGGCGAGGATCCGGCGCCAGCGCCAGCGCCAGAACCGCTGCCGGAGCTGGAGGCGGAAACGGGATCCGAGTCGGACGCCGGTCCCGAGGCCGTCGTGCCGGCCCCCGAGACTGTTGAAGGGACCTCTGCGGACGAGGTCGCTTCGACGAGCTCGGCGACCGGGATCACCACGCAGGACCCCGTGCCGTCCTCGGCAGACCTCGATGATGTCGACGACACCGTGCTGAGCACGCCCGCGGCGCTCGAGACGATGCTCCCCCCGGCGGACACCATCGCCGCACCGCTCGGCGGGCACACGCTCGACTTCTCGCCCGCTCCGATCGCTGCGCAGATCGCGCAGGCGGTCGCCGACGAAGACGGCGACCACGACGGCGCCACGATCTCGCTCGCCCAGGCCCGCGCGATGCGCGGCGGTCTCGCGGCCGACCTTCCGGCGCCGGCCGAGCCGGCGACGATCGCGGCGGGCCTCCCAGAGCCGGTCTCAGCCGTGCCGATGTCGTCGGTGCCGGTCTCCTCGGTGCCCGGTATCACCGAGGATCCAGGCGCCGCGCGGACGGCCGACGCCGTGACGGGTCCGCGGATCCGGCTGTCCTCCGGGCAGATCGTCGCCCTCGACCGCACAGTGGTGATCGGCCGCCGCCCGCGCGCGACCCGTTCCAGCGGCGCCACGCTGCCGCACCTCGTCGCCGTGGACAGCCCGCAGCAGGACATCTCGCGCAGCCATCTCGAGATCCGGCCCGAGACGGACGCGGTCGTCGTGCTCGACCTGCACACCACGAACGGATCCACCCTGCTGCGTCCCGGGACGGATCCGGTGCGGCTGCACCCCGGTGAGCAGACGATCGTCGTCAGCGGAGACGTGATCGATCTCGGCGACGGCATCACAGTCGCCTTCGAGGAGTTGCCGTGAGTCGTCCGCCGTCTCCGCCGCCGCAGCTGGACGGGTTCGAGTACGTCGAACCGCTCGGCACCGGCGGCTTCGCCGATGTCTTCCTCTACGAGCAGCAGCAGCCGCGCCGCCGTGTCGCGGTCAAGGTGCTGCTCGCCGACCGGCTGGCGTCCGGCGCAGCGCAGGAGTTCGCCGACGAGGCCAACGTCATGGCCATGCTCTCCACGCATCCGGCCATCGTCACGATCTATCAGACCGGCGTCGCCGCCGACGGCCGGCCGTACCTGGTCATGGAGTACTGCCCTCGGCCGAACCTGCAGCAGCGCGCCCGCAAGGAGCCGTTCAGCGTTGCCGAAGCGCTCCGCGTCGGCGTGCAGGTCGCGGGTGCGGTGGAGACCGCGCACCGCGCGGGCGTGCTGCACCGCGACATCAAGCCGGCGAACATCCTCGTCACCGCGTACAACCGGCCCGCACTCACCGACTTCGGCATCGCCTCGACCACGGGCGCCGTGAGCGAGGCTGCGGGCATGTCGATCCCGTGGTCGCCGCCGGAGTCGTTCGGCGACCCGCCGCAGGGCGGCGTGCGCTCCGACGTGTACGCGCTCGCCGCGACGCTGTACACGCTGCTCACCGGGCGCAGCCCGTTCGAGAAGCCGGGCCAGCGCAACAGCGGCGCCGACCTCATCGCGCGCATCGAATCCGAGCCGCTGCCGCCGCTCGGCCGCGCCGACGTGCCGGAGAGCCTCGGCCGGCTGCTCGAGCGCGGCATGGCGAAGAACCCCGACGACCGCTTCGGCAGCGCGGTGGCGTTCGCACGCGCGCTGCAGAAGATCCAGATCGAGCTGAGCCACTCGGTCACGCCGATCGACATCGTCGACGACCACCAGCCCGAGCCCGACCACGACGATGACGACGACGGTCTGACCCGGGTGCGCGAGGTCGTCAGCATCGACCCCAGCCACACCGCGACCCGCCCCTCGGCGACGACGAGTCCCGTGCTGCCGCCCGTCGGCGCGCAGGCTCCCGGTCCGCGCTTCGACGCCATCCCGGTGGCGGATCCGTCCGTCACCGATCAGACCGTGATCCGGGCGCCGCAGGACGCGACCTCGGCGCCGGCGCCCGCCTCGATCGCACCCCCGGCCCCCGCGCCCGCTCCGGAACAGGGCGACGACGCCCCGACCATGCTGCGTGCGCCGCGCACGGTCAGCCCGCTCGCCGGGGCCCCCGTCGTGCACGATGCCGGCCCCGCGCTCGTGGCAGGGGTCCCCACGGCTCCCGCACCCGGCACGACCGGCGCTCCGGTCACCGAGGCCGCTGAAGCGCCGAGATCCCGCAAGGGCCTGGTCTGGGGCCTTGTCGCCGCCGCGGCCGCGGTCGTCCTCATCGGCGGATCCGTCATGACGGTGAACATGCTCAACGCGAATCCGCCCACGCCGAAACCCAGTCAGTCCACCGACGCGAACCCCGTGGACCCGCTCGGAGACATGGCGGCGGCTCCGAAGGACGTGGCCGGCACGCCGGACGGCGGCGGCGGCGTGCACTTCACCTGGAGCAACCCGAAGCCGCAGACCGGCGACTCCTACCTCGTGACGGTCATCACGCTCGCCGGCGACGGCGACACCACGAAGGTCGACAAGCCGGAGATCACCGTTCCGGCGCAGGCCGGCGGGACGACCTGCGTCGACGTCGTGCTTCGCCGGGAGAACGGCTCCGGATCATCGCCGGTGCGGGGGTGCACGAAGTGATGACACAGGATCCCGAGGTCACGCAGGATCCGTCCCGCGCACGTGTGACGGTCGAGTTCGCGGGCGAGTACTTCCCGCTCCAGCAGGGCGGCCGCTTCGTCGTGGGGCGTGAGGGCGACCTGGCCATCGACGACAACCTGTTCCTGCACCGGCACTTCCTGGAGATCGCCGAGTCCGGCGGACTCTGGTGGCTGGCCAACATCGGCGCACGGCTGCAGGCGACCGTGACGGATGCGACCGGCGGCGTGCAGGCCTGGCTCGCGCCGGGTGCGCGCCTGCCCCTGGTGTTCGCGACCACGAGCGTCGTGTTCTCGGCGGGTCCGACGACCTACGAGTTCACGATCCACTCCTCCGAACCGACCTTCCGCGAGACCCGGCGCGAGCGCGAGGTCGACGGCGACTCCACGATCGGCGAGGTTCCGCTCACGCTCAGCCAGAAGCAGCTGCTGCTCGCGCTCGCCGAGCCGCTGCTGCGCCGTGACGGCACCGGAATGAGCGCCATCCCGTCCAGCGCCGACGCCGCCGCGCGCCTGGGCTGGACGGTGACGCGGTTCAACCGCAAGCTCGACAACGTCTGCGACAAGTTCGACCGCATCGGTGTGCCCGGCATGCGGGGCGGTGCGGGCGGATCCGCCACGAACCGGCGCGCGCGCCTCGTCGAGCACGTGATCGCCTCGCGTCTGGTCGCCAAGGCCGACCTCGCGCTGCTCGACGTCGCCGAGGCGGATCCGACCGACGCGGAGTGATCCGGACCGGATCCGGCGTCTCGCCGCGATGGGTAGTTGTCCCCATCGACGGGGTTGTGGCGGGGTTGTTAGGTTCTTCTTGTCGGGCCGGTGGGGTCCGGTCCAATCGATTACCGGAGGTGGATGATGGCCGATTTCGGTGCGTCTTATGCGGAGATGGAGCAGGTGGCGTCGTCGCTGTCGCAGGCTCGTGATGACATTCAGGGTCAGCTGGACACTCTGAAGGGGCAGGTCGACAACCTGCTGGGTGAGGACTTCAAGACGCAGCACGCGTCGGGCAAGTTCGGTGAGGGTTATGGGGAGCTGACCACGGGTCTGAAGCAGGCTGTGGATGGCATCAATGACATGTCCGAGTCGCTTCTGGGCATGATGCGTGCGATCCAGGACCTGGACACGCAGCTCGCCGGCGGCTGACACC
>Ga0308158_10000166_pt1 | contig 143671 bp, 125 predicted proteins | sample PhyBR2_FD_201038 | JGI IMG/M metagenome (GOLD analysis project Ga0308158, IMG submission 201038) | Phyllosphere microbial communities from UC Gill Tract Community Farm, Albany, California, United States - DLSLB.R2 | ecosystem: Host-associated > Plants > Phyllosphere > Unclassified | place... | reverse complement strand
CAGGGCAGAAACATCAAGAACATTATCGCTAAAGTATTAATATAAAACGACCGCCTAAGCGGTCGTTTCTTTTTTGGCTATAATGACTATTTTTTCATTATTCAGATCCGTAGTAAAAAATACATAGGTATCGCCGCCGTCTTTTAATTTATGTTTTTTACGGATTTCCTCTACCTTTAAAGGAAAATTGCGCGTGGTAACATTGCATTTTGTCTGCTCCAGGAATTTTAGGTTCTTCTTATGATAGGGAACTACCTGTTCAATCTTAAACCTTCTCCCGGGAAAATCAACCAGCTTTTCGGAAGTGTATAAATGGGAATGTTTATGCAGTTTCTTCACCTTAAAACGGTTGGAAATGCTGTTGTACTGTCCGAGCTTCAGATAACTGCTGTAGGGCTCATAAAGATAATTAAGCGGAGCTGAATGCACAGCTGATTCATCATCTTCCAACGAAAATTCGTCACTGCGGATTTCTCCGTTCTGGAAAATGTTGCAGGCGACTACGTTGGGAATCTCGTTAAAATCTTTTTCCAGGATAATCAATAGTTCCTTTACTTCGTTGTGAAGGGCAACGGCATATATTTTCTTTACATTGTTTATCTCCTGCAAAACAGCGGAAACATCAAGAAGCGGGGCTGCCTTTAGCAGGATATTCTTTGATTTTTCAAAAAGGACCGGTTGTAAGCTTACGACGTCCGGGGTGCAATCCCTGAGCAAAAATACTTTTGATTTGGATTCATCCCTTCTCGCCGGATCAATATAGATCCAGTCAAAAGTAGAGGTTGTTTGTTTAAGATAGGCTATACTGTCACCGTTTACCGTTTCAATATTGTCAATGTGAAGTACCTTCAGATTATGCGAAACAATACCGGACAGTTCTTTCTGAAACTCACAGTGAACCACTTTTTTAAAGGACCTGGCAAAATAAAAATCATCTACTCCAAAACCGCCTGTGAGGTCGATTAGCGAATTTCCGCTTATGAGGGAAGCTTTATATTGTGCCAGAGATTCGGAAGAAGTTTGTTCCACCGATAAAGCTGACGGAAAAACAATGCGGTCGTTTCCGAACCACGTCGGCAGTTTCTTCTGTGCCTTTTTTTTTGCCTGTATCTGATTCAGAATCCATTTCCAGTCATACGCAGAAAACGGGTTTTTCTGCAAGGCCAGCCGCTGAAGATCCGCGTTCAGATGCTCATTTATAAATGATATAAGTTCTTCACTTAGGTTCATACTCAACGGCTTATTGAACATTTTTAATTACAAAAGTATGGCATCCCACAATAGCGGCCGTCTCGGTTCTGAGGCGTGTAGCCCCAAGTGCTGCCGGCTGGAAACCTCTTGCGATTGCATCGGATATTTCTTTGGTGGAAAAATCACCTTCGGGACCTATAAGAAGCGTATATTGCTTTCCGGGTTCGATTAAATCCTTCAGCTCCGTTTTCGAAGTTTCTTCACAATGTGCAATGAACTTCTGACCTTCGATGTCGCCCCTAATAAAATCGCTTAGTTTTACCGGAGGGTGTAATACCGGTAAATAGGCCTGGTTGGACTGCTTCATGGCACTGATGAGGATTTTATCGAAACGCTCGGTTTTGATGATTTTTCGTTCAGAATGATCACAGATAACCGGGGTAATCTCATCAACCCCAATTTCTGCCGCTTTTTCTAGGAACCATTCATAACGGTCATTCATCTTTGTAGGGGCAACGGCGAGGTGAATGCTGTAGTTTCTCTTTTGAAAAAAAGTCACATCCTTAATTTCTACAATGCATTTTTTTTCGGAAGCCTGTGTTATTTCCGATGTAAAAACACATCCTTTACCGTTGGTAATGTGCAAAACGGCACCCTCTGTTTTTCTCAGAACCTTTACGATGTGTTTGCTTTCTTCCTTATCGAAAACAAATGCGGTGGTTTCCGGACCAATTTCCGGAGCGTAGAATAATTGCATATTAAAATTCCAGTCTTGCTTTAGAAACAGTTTCACGATCACTTAATAATCCCAGGCGATACTTATGATAACCTACAATACCTATCATAGCTGCATTGTCCGTGGTATATTCAAACTTGGGAATGAATGTTTTCCAGTTGTATTTTGTTTCAGTGTCTTTTAAAGCCTTGCGTATGCCAGAATTTGCAGAAACACCTCCACCTATGGCAATTTGCGTAATACCCGTCTGTTCAACGGCCATTTTAATCTTATCCATAAGAATCTGTATAATGGTATGCTGAACAGAAGCACAGATGTCATCTATATGGATACCGATAAAATCCGGGTTTTTCTGAACTTCTTTTTGGATAAAGTACAGAATTTGTGTCTTTAAACCCGAAAAGCTGAAATTAAGTCCGTCGACTTTGGGTTTTGTAAAAGAAAATGCTTTTGGGTTTCCGTTTTGGGCATGTTTGTCAATCAAAGGGCCTCCCGGATATGGGAAACCAAGGATTTTAGCCGTTTTATCGTAGGCTTCCCCAACGGCATCATCGGTCGTCTCACCCAGGATCTCCATATTGGTGAAGGAATTCACTTTCACAATCTGCGTATGTCCGCCGCTTATGGTAAGAGCCAGAAATGGGAATTCCGGTTTGTCAAAGCCTTCCTCCTCGATAAAGTGCGCCAGAATATGGGCGTGCATATGGTGAACTGCAATAAGAGGGATGTCGAGAGCCATGCTCAGCGACTTGGCAAAGGAACCGCCCACGAGCAGCGACCCCATCAGTCCGGGACCCTGTGTAAAGGCGATGGCCGACAGTTTGTGTTTGGAAATACCGGCTTTTTTCAGGGCCACATCAATCACAGGAACAATGTTCTGCTGGTGCGCTCTTGAGGCAAGTTCGGGAATAACTCCTCCGTAAAGCTCATGAATTTCCTGTTTTGCCACAACATTACTGAGGACTTTTTCGTTACATAAAACAGCGGCCCCCGTATCGTCACACGAACTTTCAATTGCAAGGATATATGTAGATGTTTCCATTGTAAATAGGATCTTAATTTCACAGGATAAAGTACATCAAATACTACATTATCAATGAGGAAATTATTATTTTTGTTTCTTGTTCAGTATGCAAATTTAAAACAAATACGGCTATCAAAAAATTTTTAAAAATACTGTTTGGTCTCCTGCTTGGTCTGGCGCTGGTATTTATACTGGTTGCAGTGATTATAACAACACCCGTTGTTCAGACAGATTTGGCACATTACGCAACGGAAAGGATCAACAAACAGTTTAATATCCGCACTTCCATTGGAAAAGTAGCGGTCCAGCTAGATGGAAGCGTACTGTTGAAACAGGTGCACGTACTCGATGATCATAACAAGGATCTTATGTACATAGACCGGCTTTATACAAATATTATCGACTTCAAACAGTTAACCGACGGAAAACTGCTGTTCGGGAGTACCGAATTATACGAAACTACTTTTTTTATACATAAATACAAGGGTGACACACTGACGAACCTTGATAAATTCATTGCAGTATTTGACGATGGAAAACCTGGTAGCGGTAAGTTTTACATGAAGATTGACCGGCTTGAAATGCACGACGGGCATTTCAGGATAAGCGACGACAATACGGGGAATGTTCCTGTTGATTTTAAGGAAATGAACGGGGGACTGAACAACCTTGTGGTCAAAGGCCCTAACATAAAAGCCGATATTTCGAGGCTTTCATTCAAAGACAAACGCGGTATTTATGTGAAGGATGTGGTAACCAGTTTTTCCATGACCAAAAAATCTATGGATCTCAAACCTTTTGCAATCGAAACAGATGAATCTTTTATTAAGGGAAATATTGAGATGCGTTACCCGGAAGGAGGTCTGAAGTATTTTACGGAAAAGGTAAATCTCAACATAGATTTCGATAAATCGAAGATTGCCACGAACGACCTCAGGCATTTTTACAGGGAATTCGGGCAGGACAACCTGTTGTATCTTTCTGCAAAAGCCAAGGGGACGCTTAATGATTTCAAGCTGTTGAATACACAATTGTCAGATAAATCAGGATCCGAAATCATAGGAAACTTTGCTTTGAAGAATCTTTTTGTAAAAAAGAATCCGTTCAGGGTGGAAGCCGATCTTAACCGTTTGAACATAACACGGGCCAATGCCGTAGCGCTGTTGCCAAACATTTTAGGGAAGGCGCTTCCTGCAGAACTCGAAAAAATGGGCATACTCAACCTTAAAGGAAATGTTGCATATGAAAACTTTTATGTAGATGTAGACGTTGAAACCATTTCCGAACTGGGGTTTGCCAAAATAGACGGTGAACTTCGCGACGTAAACCAGAAATTAAGTGCACAGTATAAAGGTGATATAACTCTGGAAAATTTCAATATAGGAGGTCTTTTGGGAAAAGAGAATATAGGTACGGCAACTTTAAGCGCCAGCGTAGACGGAAAGAGCTTTGATCCCAAACATTTCAATACTATTTTGAAGAGTGAAGTACAGTCGTTTGTGTTTAACGGTTATACTTATAACAATATTTCCATTGACGGAAACCTGAAACTACCTGCTTATACGGGAACGCTGGTGAGTAAGGATCCTAATGCACTTGTTGATTTTAACGGAACACTCGATCTGTCTTCCGATAAAGTCGCAGTTGATTTTAAAGTAGATGTAGAACACCTGAATATGAATGCCCTGCACATCGTGAAAGATTCGCTGGGTGTTTTTAAGGGACATTTCGAACTCACAGGACAAGGAAAAAATCTCGATCTGTTTGAAGGCACCGTACTGGCACAAAATGCAACCTACGGCAATTCAAAGGCGACCTATACCTTTGACCATGTTTTTATACAGTCCGAATTTGAAGACAATAACATCCGGAAAATTTCTATACAGTCCAATGATATTGTCAACGGAACCATACGCGGTAATTTCAGGTACAAACAGCTGAAATCGCTCGTAGAGAATTCGTTGGGAGGTCTTTATACCCATTATTCTCCAATCAACATAGGGGCGAACCAGTTCATTGAGTACAACCTTCAGGTGCAGAATAAAATTGTTGGTTTGTTTGTACCTAAACTCGAAATCGCGGATGATACGGCTATTTCTGGAAAAATAACGGCTGATAACGGAGAATTCGTACTAAATGTAAATACGCCGTTCGTAAAGTACGGAGCCAACCGTATAAGCAACCTGCAGATCGACGTAAACAGTCTGCGTGAAAACCAGAATGCATTTATTTCCATTGATACGATTGACCTTAAGGCCTATAAAATATATGATTTTGTACTCAACAATGCCAAAAGTAACGATACACTTTTTGTAGATACCAATTTTAAAGGGGGAGCTGACGCAAACGACCGGTACAATCTTAATTTTTATCATACAATCGACGAAAACAGGAAATCTGTTGTCGGGATTGAAAAATCGGAAATCCAGTTTAAGGAGTCATTGTGGTACCTCAATGAATTTGACAACAATAAGAACCGTATTGTTTTTAATCAGAAAATCAACGATTTTTCCATTGACGATATCGAACTTTCCCATAACAAGCAAACGGTTTTACTTAACGGAAGGATGAACGGGGCCAACTATAAAGACCTTAATCTGGAATTTGAAAATGTGGAACTCGATAAAATTACGCCGGATCTGCGCAATCTCACATTCGGTGGTCTTGTCAACGGGAACATATCGTTCGTTCAGGAGAATAATATATTCAAACCCAAATCCAAACTGAATATTCAGGATCTTGAAATAAATGATGTGCTTTTGGGGCTCTTTAACTTTGAAGTGGAAGGAGACGAATCGCTGCAGAATTTTAACGTTAAGTCTAACATTGTAAATGATTTCGTGGAGAATTTTTACATGAACGGGCTCATTTCTGTAAGCAAAGGACAAAGCAGGCTGAATCTTGATGCAGGTTTCAATAAATTTAACCTCAAGGCCATTGCGCCGTTCCTTTCTTCGATTATGTCCGATGTGAGGGGTGATGCATCGGGAAGGGTAACTGTGCAGGGAACCCATAAGGATCCGGATATAGAAGGAAAACTTTACCTCACAAATGCGGGAATGCGTCCTGTATTTACCGGAGTGGATTATGTATTTGATGAAAATGCGCCTTTAGATGTAACGGAAAGCCAGTTTATTTTAAGGAATGTAAACATTACTGATTCGAAGCATAAAACCAAAGGTCTTCTGAACGGTACCATTTCACATAACAAATTAAAGAACTGGACAATTGATGCCACACTGGCTTCGAACAATCTGCTGGCGCTTGATATTGATTATAAAGAAGGAACGCCTTATTACGGTACAGCGTTTATAGACGGTAAAGCCACTGTAAAGGGGCCGGTGGAAAACCTTGTGGTGAACATTGAGGCGCAGTCCAAAAAAGGTACAAAAATTAAAATCCCGCTCGATGATGCAGGTGGATTGGGAGATAATAACTTCGTTCATTTTCTGTCTCCGGAAGAAAAGGCCAACCGCTTAAAGGGAATCGAAACTCCTGCTGGAACAAACCGGTTTGGCGGTGTACAGCTCAATTTCGAATTCTACATCACCCCCGATGCCGAAATAGAAATACTGCTCGACCGCGCTTCGGGTCACGGGATGAAAGGCAGCGGAGCCGGATTTATTACAATGGAAATAAATACCCTTGGAAGGTTTAATATGTGGGGGGATTTCATGGTGTACAACGGGGAATATAACTTTAAGTACGGTGGAATTATCGATAAGAAGCTGGATGTGGTAAAGTATGGCACCATCCGCTGGGACGGAGAGCCGCTAAATGCCATTCTGGATCTTCAGGCTGTATATAAAACGCAGGCTAATCCGGGACTTATTATTGAAAGTTCCGAAATAAACAGGAAAGTCGATACGGAAGTAGCCATTGTACTGCAGGGGAATCTTAGTAATCCGGAAATTGATTTCCTCATTGATTTTCCAAACGTAAGTTCAAGTATAAAATCGGAAATCGATTACAAACTGGCCGACAAAGATACGAGGGAAACCCAGGCGATGGCCTTGTTGGCTACAGGGGGATTCATTACAACTTCAAACGCAAGCAATGCCGTTTACGGAAGTCTGTTCGAAAGGGCCAGCAGTCTGTTTGATGACCTGTTTTCCGATTCTGAAGGGAAATTCCGGGTAGGACTCAACTATTCACAGAGCGACCGTAACCCGTTCCTGGAACAGCAGGATGCTGCAAGGGTGGGAGTTACCCTGTCCACACAGATCAACGACCGTATCCTTGTGAACAGCAAACTTGGAGTGCCAATTGGCGGACGCGAGGAAAATGTGATTGTAGGCGATGTAGAGGTACAGTTGCTTCTTAACGATGACGGAACTTTGCGGGCGAGGGTATTCAACAGAGAGAACGACATCAACTATATAGGAGAAGGAATCGGTTATACCCAGGGAGTGGGACTCACCTATGAGGTGGATTTTAACACTTTTAAAGAGTTGCTGAAGAAAATTATGATAAAGGCTGACAAACGGGCCAAAAATAAAAAGAAACATCAGGAAGCAGACAAAAATAACAATACTCCCGACGATGATTACGGGGTAGACTTTTTAAAGTTTCAGGAGAAGCGCAGGGAAGAAAATACGGAAGACACGAAAGAAAAGCCGGAACCTTAATTGGTTCCGGCTTTTCGCTTTTTTTTGTATCTTTATGATAGACTAAAAACATTCATATTGAATACGATTAAGAAAATTGCGGTATTAACTTCGGGCGGCGATGCTCCGGGTATGAATGCCGCTATACGTGCCGTAGTAAGGGCATGCAGTTATTACGGTATCTCCTGTATAGGAGTATTCCGGGGATTTCAGGGGCTCATTGAAGGAGACGTCAAGGAAATGGGGCCACGTGACGTGAAATACATCATATCAAAAGGAGGAACCATACTGAAGTCGGCCAGATCCAGGGAATTTATGACCCTTGAAGGAAGGGCGAAAGCTTGTGAAGTCATCAGGCAGCATGCAATAGATGCTGTTATTGTCATAGGGGGCGACGGTAGTTTTACGGGCGGTATGCAGCTTTCAAAAGAGTCCGGTGTTCCCGTAATCGGTATCCCGGGAACAATTGATAACGATATCTACGGAACAACCCATACCATAGGGTATGATACGGCACTGAACACCGTTATTGAGGCTGTGGACAAAATCCGGGATACTGCAACTTCTCACAAACGCATTTTCTTTGTGGAAGTGATGGGGCGGGATGCCGGTTTTATTGCCCTGAATTCGGGCATAGGTGCAGGGGCCGAAGAAATACTGATTCCCGAAGAAAATATCGGGCTTCCAAAACTGCTTGAAAAACTGAAACGCAGCAAGGCATCAGGAAAATCTTCGTGCATCGTTATTGTTGCGGAAGGTGAAAAATCGGGTAAATCGGTATATGAACTTAGTGATTATGTAGAGGAAAACCTGCCGGAATACGACGTTAGGGTTTCTGTAATAGGCCATATACAGAGAGGAGGTTCTCCCAGCTGTTTTGACAGGGTTCTGGCCAGCAGGTCGGGAGTGGCAGCTGTAGAAGCCCTAATGAACGGAGAAAAGGATATTATGATTGGTCTGCAGAACAATACCATTGCTTTTTGCCCGCTTGAAAAAGCGATAAAGGGAGAGGCCTGTATAGATGAAGAACTCATCAGAATTTCAGATATATTATCTATTTAAAATTATGGAAAAAGTAAAAATAGGAATAAACGGATTCGGTCGTATTGGCCGCATCCTTATGCGCGAATCATTTGAACGCGATGATGTGGAAATTGTGGCAATAAACGATTTAATCGATATTGACCTGCTGGCCTACCTGCTGAAATACGATTCAGTTCACGGTACTTTTGATAAGGAAATCGTGGTAAACGGAAATTTTCTTATCATTGACGGCCGCAAAATAAGGGTTACTTCTGAAAAAGATCCCGCCCTGCTTAAATGGGATGAAGCCGGAGCTGACATAGTAGCCGATTGCTCAGGAATCTTTAAAACAATGGATAAGGCAGGCCTGCATTTAAAAGGGGGTGCCAGAAAAGTGGTGATTTCCTCACCCTCAGACGATATTCCTATGTTTGTAATGGGGGTTAATCATAAAAGTATAAGCAGTGAAGACGTTATTTTGTCCAATGCTTCCTGTACGACGAACTGTTTGGCACCGATTGCTAAAATTTTGAACGACGAATACGGTATTGTCGAAGGGCTTATGACAACCGTTCATGCCGCAACAGCTTCACAACTCGTGGTAGACGGTGCGTCGAAAAAGGATTTCAGGGGAGGACGTTCTGCTCTGAACAACATCATTCCGGCAAGTACGGGTGCAGCGAAAGCAGTAACAAAAGTAATACCGGAACTTGAGGGGAAACTTACCGGTATGGCATTCCGTATTCCAACGGCCGATGTTTCAGTCGTGGATCTCACGGTAAAACTCGCAAAATCTACGAGCTATGAAGCGCTTATGGAGACTTTTAAACGACATTCAGAAGGAGCGTATAAAGGTATTCTGGGCTTTACAACCGAGCCTGTTGTTTCCCAGGATTTTGTTTCGGATACACGAACTTCGGTTATTGATGCCGATGCCGGAATTGCCCTGAACGATACCTTTTTTAAGATTGTTTCATGGTACGATAACGAATACGGGTATTCGGCCAAACTTTTAGATCTTATTGTTTACGTAGATCAATTAAAATAACGTATTTTGTGTCCGAATTTAAATTCGGACATTTTTTATGAAATTTGTAGTAGACAGCGGATCCACGAAAGCAGACTGGCTGCTTTTTAACAATAAGCAGTATTTGGGAAACTATTTTACCACGGGTCTGAATCCTGAAGTTTTGGATAAAGAGGTGCTGGTACGGAGAATTCTGGATAATGAAGAACTGCTGAACCTGAGAATTTCGGTTAAAGAAGTATATTTTTACGGTTCGGGCTGCGGTACAAAACATGCTAAAGATAATATGAAGGCCGCTCTGGAGGAAGTGTTCATCAATGCCACTTTTTTTGAAATTCTCGAAGATACCTACGCAGCTGTATATGCAACCTGCCAGGATCTCAGGCCCGGTATCGTATGTATTAACGGTACCGGTTCCAACTGCAGCTATTTTAACGGAAAAGAAGTAGAACAGGCAGTAGAATCTTTAGGCTATATGGCGATGGACGACTGTTCCGGTGTCGATTTCGGAAGAGAACTGATTCGTTCATACTATTTCAAAACAATGCCGACCGATTTGCAGCTCCTGTTTGAGACGGCATACAATCTAAGTCCGGATTACGTAAAACATCATTTTTATAAGGAGCCGAATCCAAATGCGTATTTGGCATCTTTCCTCCCTTTTTTAATTGCACATAAAGACCATGATTTTCTTAAACAGCTTGTATATGCTAAAGTACAGTTTTTCATAGACCACTACATCAGGCAGTACAAAATCTACAGGGAAGTACCCGTACATTTTATTGGATCCACAGCCTTTTTATTACAGCAGGAATTTAGGGACATCCTTATAAAGAACGACATCCGGCCGGGGGTGTTCTATCAGAAACCGCTGGATGGATTAATCGAATTTCATCAAAAATAAAGGAACCTGAAACAGGTTCCTTTTTTATAATTCTGTAGGGTATTTAAATTCATATTTTTTATGATTCCGCCACGATGCGCCCAGTCCGGCCTGTATTTTATGTGGGGTATTTCCGATGCTTGTTCCTGCAAAAGCATCCAACTGTAAGTTTTGATGAAGTTTAAAGGTGAGTCCTCCTCTTAAAAAAGCTTCGTCCTTAAACGAAACGGGGGTATAGTTGTATTTACGGTCGAATATTCCCTGGTGTTCTCCAAAAATACTCCATTTGTCGCTTAAGCCAAGAGAAGCGGTCACAATATAGCTGTAACTCGTAAAAGCCTCGTCGGTAATGTTTTCACCAATGAAATTATATGTAATGCTGAAACGCCTGCTAAGATGCTGCTGGGCTATAATCATGGCTTTCAACCCTACGTCGGGCAGCTCCGGATAATAGAAGTTATGCTTGGTGTTGAACTGTGCCCCTGCATATACTGAAACAGCCGGAATCAGGCGTCCCCACTTAAAACGTTGGTTAGCTTTCCAGCTGTACACATTGCGCTTTTCAACATAATATTTGTAATGATCGTACACAAGGTATTTTACCCCAAAATTCAGCTGACGGAAGCCGGAATTCTTGTTTTGAAACTCATAATCAGTCTGTTCATAGCTGTTGAAGTAAAGTTCAGAAATAAATTCCATCTGTTCAAAAATTTCACCGTAACGCAATTGCAGCTGAACATTATTCTGTGTATTTATTTTTTCAGTATGATATTCGTCATTCTGATAGTGAAACCCTCCTTCAATCTGAAAAATTCCCTTACTCACACTATATGCCCCCATTGAGGAACTGGGACGGTTGGTATTGATTTCGTTTGTGTACTGTGCACTTGCCGAAAATGCGGCGCCCAGTAAGGCATATGTATAGAAAAGCTTTTTCATTTTATTCTTTGAGCAATTAATAAATGGTTATGGCCATACAGTCTTTTGAAGGACTGAACGGAAAAGTAATCTTTTAACAGATCTGCGAAGCGGTCATTGCGTTCTTCCTGCCAATCTTCCAGAATAAAGGTATTAAAAATTGCGCTTCCGTGCATGTGGAGGGCTTTGTAAATTGACTCAATAAACGATTTCTGAAAAATAAATTCCGGTATATTCATGTCAAAAAAGAGATCTACGATGATGAGATCAAATTTCTTTTGGTTGTATTTGAGGAAAAGCTCGGCATCTTCCTTAAGGATTTCAAGCCTGGAATCGGGGATGATGTGAAATTCATTGAGCGCAATTTCAATAATCACCGGATCAATTTCAACGGCTGTAATATTTGCATTAGATTTAAAATGGTCGCGGAACTGTTTTACGACATCTCCGCCGCCGAGACCGAGTATAAGGATTTCGGTGTCGGTATGTATAAAATTGGTTTTCGTAAGCGTAAGTGCCTTGTGAAGTACCTTCCCGAGGTTTCCGTATGAATAATTGGTGTTGCGGGTGTCCAGTACCTTCCGGCCGTTAAGCCAGTTGATTTCTAAAGTACCGTTATAAACCGATTCATATTTCCTGACGGGAATAACATTGAGATAACTTAAAAATTTGTGATAAAAACTCATTCCTGGGTGTAACGTTTAAAACTTCCGTCGCTGTAAAAAACAACAATGCTCTCAATTTTTTTTAAAGATTCAGCGATAGGGGAAGATAAAATCTTTTCTTCAATATCCGAAACGTTTTCGGAAGTGTTTTCCCTTAAATCTTCAACGGAATCAGGCTCGTATTGCCGTTGTTGAGGTTCTGTTACCGGTGGTGTTTCAAATAGGGAAATGGAATCTGAAAAGGCTGGTGTCTTTTCCGTAGTCTGCAGAAAAGGCTCTCTTCCGTAAATAAGCCATTCAAGATTAAGTGCCGGAAAGGCGGTATGAAGTTTCATAATGAATTCCAGGCTTGGTTTGTTGCGTTCGGAAATGAGGTGGGAGATGGTTGCTTTCGGAACCGAAATACGGTCGGCCATTTCGGTTGTACCCAGTCCAAAATGACTCATAATCTGTTGCAATTGCTGGCTGAATTTCATGGAAAAAGTTTTTTAAAAGTATAAAGATAGTTGTTTTACAAATGTAAACAAAGTGTTTTTTACGATTGTAAACAAAATTTAAAAGTTAAAGTTGTTATTTAAATAAATATATGTAAACAATTCATTATTAATATAAATATATATTAAATATTTTGTTTAAAACCAATAGTTTACAAATGTAAATTTACATTTGTAAACTATTGATGAGTACTTTTTATAAGCAAAAATGCCTGTACAAAAAAGCAAATCGAAACTCTTTAAGATAAGCGATTAGCTTGTATCTTTGGAACAATAAAAAAAGACAAAATGAATGAGTTTAAACTGCAGAGCATTCATGGGCGTTATATAACGAATACGCATCTCGAAGAATTTTTGACAACATTAAATCCTTCAGTTTTTAAAGTAGGAATCATTGGTAAAAGTGTAAAAGAAAAACCTGTTTATAATATTGAATTCGGGAAGGGTAATTTCAAGGTGCTCTTATGGTCTCAAATGCACGGGAACGAATCCACTACAACAAAGGCTGTTCTGGACGTGCTGAATACGCTGAACAATAACAGCAAAAATCATTGGCTCGAACATTTTACGTTTTGTTTTATACCCATACTGAATCCCGACGGAGCAGAAGCTTATACGCGTGTAAATGCGAACGGAGTAGATCTCAACAGGGATTCTGAAGAACTGTCTCAGCCCGAGTCAAGGATATTGCGTAAAATCTTTGATGAATTTAAACCCGATGTGGCTCTGAATATGCATGACCAGCGCACCATTTTTTCGGCCGGACCGGGAGAATATCCGGCTACTATTTCATTTTTGGCACCTTCCTATAATACTGAATGCACGGTAAACGATACGCGTTTCTTTGCCATGCAGCTCATAGCGCGTATGAATGAGGCTTTAAAAGAAAGAATCCCCAACCAGATCGGCCGTTTTGATGATGCCTTCAACATAAATTGTATCGGTGATATGTTTACTTACTTAAATGTCCCGACTATTCTGTTTGAGGCAGGACATTTTCAGAACGATTACCACCGCGATGTTACCCGCGACATTGTATACGAAGCTCTTTCAGTGTTACTGGACAGTATTACAGACGGATCTTACAGGAAGTTTAAGCTTGAAGATTACCTTGTAATTCCCGAAAACGAGAAAAGTTTTGTTGATATTATCATAGAAAACCATCATACTACGAACGAAGAATTTAAAAAACACAAGAAATTGCCGGTTCTTTTTAAGGAATTGTTAACAAATGGACAAATTCAGTTTGTGCCGGTTCTGGATTTTAATTCCGCCCCCGATTATAAGTATGGTCACATTGTTTTAAATTTCAACGGATTAGAAATCAACAATGAAAAAGATATTCAAAATTTGATTAAAGAAATCTCGTAATCCTTTGCTTTTCGGTTGTTACATGTTAATGCTTTGCTAAAATGTGAAAAAAAAATATGTTTTGCGACATTTTTATTAATTTTTCATTGTACTTTTGTTGGCACAATTAAAAATAAATAATAGATAAAAAGTTGTTATGAGTAAATTTCGATTAGATGAAATTGATCATCAAATATTAGATATGTTGATTGATAATACGAGAGTACCATTTACAGATATCGCTAAAAAATTACTGATTTCTGCAGGTACAGTTCACGTGCGTGTAAAAAAGATGGAAGATGCAGGTATCATTCAGGGGTCGTCTTTGACACTTGATTATGAAAAACTGGGCTATTCTTTTATTGCCTATGTGGGAATCTTTTTACATAATACGTCCCAGACTAAATTTGTATTGGAACGTATTAATGAAATTCCTTTTGTTACCGTGGCTCATGTTACGACAGGGAAATTTAACATTTTCTGTAAAATACGCGCAAAAAATACACGTCATGCTAAGGAAGTAATCTTTATGATTGACGATATCGACGGAGTTTACAGAACAGAATCAATGATTTCTCTTGAAGAAAGCATAAACGACAAAAAACGTTTAATGCACACCATCTTTAAAGATCTATAATAAAAAAAGAATATTGTATTTTTGAACTGCTCATTTAGAAATGAGCAGTTTTTTTATGGATTCATTCACACAAATCGTATTAGGTGTTGCCGTTGCGCATCTTGGCTTGGGCAACAGGGTAAGCATAAAAAAAACAGTGGTCCTCGGAGCCGTTATGGGCACCCTGCCCGATTTGGACGTTTTTGCAGCAAAGCTGTTCAGCGATCCGCTTACCGAGGTAGAATTTCACCGCGGATTTTCGCATTCCCTGCTGTTTTCTGCACTGGTGACTTTGTTAAGCGTATTATTGTTAAAGAAAAAATTTATACCCATTAATATATCACAACTGTCCGTTACCGTATTTGCCATACTTGTAACCCATTCCCTGCTCGATATTTTTACCACCTGGGGTACGCAGATCCTGTGGCCTTATCCTCAGAAATTTGCTTTGAAATCCGTATTTGTCGTCGATGTGGCCTATACCTTACCTTTGCTGGCCGGAGTAATGCTGGGACTCAAAAAGCAAAAGCGCATCTTTACGTGGGCCGCAGTTGTCATAAGTACTGTATACCTGGGGTGGGGACTTTTAGCGCAGCACATTATTAAAGAAAGGGTTTTAAAAGAGTTTTGTGCATTTAAACCCGATGTGCAGCTGTTCAATATCACCGTAAAACCTACATTTTCAAACAGTATACTGTGGAATGTGATCTTACAGACGTCCGATGGTTTTTATTTGTCGGATCGGTCACTGTGGGATAAGGGGGCAATGGAATTTCAATATTTTCCGCAAAACGCGCATCTTATTGAAAACATTAAGGATAGAAACATCAATCGTTTAAAAAAGATTTGTGAAGGACAGTTCGTCATAACACGGAATTCAAATGGTCTGGTTTTTAATGATCTACGCTTCGGCCTGCTCAGGAAAAATGCAGATGATGTACAGTTTGCTTTTTCATACCAGCTGAAACAGGAAAAGGAAGGGATCGTGGTAGAGGTTTTGCCGAAGGAAAGGCGCGATGGGCTAAAATTATTACAATATGTAGCCAGTAGGATTATGGACTATAGAACTCCTTAATGGCTTTATAGCATTTAACAATAAGTAAAACGGAATATTTTACACGATAAAGTTTAAATTTGGAAAAAATCAATGATGAAAATAGTTATATCTCCGGCGAAGTCTTTAGACTTTGAAACGGAATTACCATTGGTAAAACACACAAAACCTTCTTTTATAAAACAAAGCAAAGAAATTCATAAGGTGCTTAAAAACTTATCTCCGGATGAAATAGGCAGCCTTATGGGAATTTCTGACAAACTTTCTGAGCTGAACTGGCAAAGAAACCAGAAAAGAAAATACAGGCTGAATGAATTGGGACCGGTGGTCCGGCAGGCTGTCTTTGCATTTAACGGAGACGTTTACGCAGGTTTGGATGCTTACACGCTGTCGGAAGAAAAGATGGACTATCTGCAAAACCGCTTGCGGATTCTTTCGGGGTTGTACGGATGTTTAAAACCGCTGGATGCCATAGAGGCCTACAGACTGGAAATGGGGATTAAGCTTGAAGTGGAAGGCCGTAAGGATTTGTATGACTTCTGGAAAGAAACCGTTACTGCTTCACTGAATAAGGGGACAAAAAAAAGTGATGTGCTTGTAAACCTTGCAAGTAACGAATATTTTGGAGCGGTGGATGTGAAAAAGATAAAGGCCCGGGTTGTGACACCGGAATTTAAAGATTATAAAGACGGAAACCTTAAGATGATCAGCTTTTTTGCAAAACGTGCCCGCGGTCTCATGGTACGGTATATGGCCGATAATTTTATAGAGGACGTGGAAGACCTGAAAAATTTTAATGCCGAAAATTACCGTTTTGATGCAGGGATGTCTACCGAAACAAAATGGGTTTTTACGAGATAATTTGGCGTAAAATTTTGAAATGTAGAATAGTTTCAGGAATTTTGGAACCTAATCAAAAATGTTATCATGCCGTTTACTTATTATATCAGTAATAATACCCTGAGTTTAGAAGAACTTAACAGAATTGTTACAGAAAAACACACCTTAGCACTGTCCGAGGAAGCTATTGCAAACATTAATAAATGCAGGGAATACCTCGACAATAAAATGCAGGCCGAAACCAATCCTATCTATGGTATCAACACAGGTTTCGGGTCTTTGTACAACGTTAAGATATCTTCTGAAAACCTCACAACGTTACAGGAGAACCTTATGAAATCGCATGCGTGCGGTACAGGTGATGAGGTACCTTCCGAAATAGTGAAAATCATGTTGTTGCTGAAGATAAAGTCACTGAGCTACGGGAATTCCGGGGTTCAGCTTGCTACTGTTGAACGCCTGATCGATTTTTACAACAACGACATACTTCCTGTTGTTTACACGCAGGGGTCGTTAGGGGCTTCCGGCGACTTAGCTCCGCTTGCACATCTTTGTTTACCGCTGATCGGTGAAGGTGAAGTGGTGATGAACGGCAAAAGAATTTCCGCAGCTCAAATGCTTTCTGAAATGAAATGGTCTGCCATTACCCTGAAATCAAAAGAGGGACTTGCCCTGTTGAACGGTACGCAGTTTATGAGTTCTTACGGAGCCTTTATATTGATCAAATCGGCAAAATTAAGTCAATTGGCCGATGTTATCGGAGCTATATCCCTTGAAGGTTTTGACGGCAGGATAGATCCGTTTAACAAATTGATCCATATGGTTCGTCCGCATAAAGGACAGGTGAATACGGCAGCCTACCTTTCAGAAATACTGGAAGGAAGCGAACTTATTCAACAACCGAAAAAACATGTACAGGATCCGTATTCCTTCCGTTGTATCCCACAGGTACACGGGGCTTCGAAAGATACGATCGAATATGTTGAAAAAGTATTTAAAACGGAAATCAATTCGGTAACCGATAACCCGAACATCTTTGTTGATGAGGATCTTATTGTTTCTGGAGGAAATTTCCATGGGCAGCCATTGGCCCTTGCTCTGGACTTCTTAGGAATTGCCCTGGCCGAACTCGGTAATATTTCAGAACGCAGAACCTATCAGCTTATTTCAGGATTACGCGGTTTACCGCCTTTCCTTGTAAATAATCCCGGGCTTAATTCCGGATTCATGATCCCGCAATATACGGCAGCAAGTATTGTAAGTCAGAACAAGCAGTTTGCCACTCCTGCAAGTATCGACAGCATCGTTTCGAGTAACGGGCAGGAAGATCACGTGAGTATGGGAGCAAATGCCGCTACCAAAACACTAAAGATCGTAGACAACCTCGAAAGAATCCTGGCAATTGAATTGTTCAATGCTACTCAGGCACTTGAATTCAGAAGACCTTTGAAATCAAGCACATTCATAGAAGAATTTGTGGCAGCTTACAGAAAAGAAGTTCCCGTGGTGGAGGAAGACCGTATACTGCATTACGACATTCAGAATAGCATTGCTTTTTTAAACGCTTATACTTTTTAAAATAATATAAAAAAATGCACTTTCAACAGACAGAAAGTGCATTTTTCTTTTCATAAAATAATTATCTTTGCTCGTTATTTCAATTCAAAAGTTTTGACGACAGAAAACAAACTCAAAATTTTAAACGACCCTATTTATGGTTTTATAACCATACCTTCTACCTTGTTATACGATTTAATACAGCACCCGTTTTTTCAGCGTTTGCGTCGTATAAAGCAGATGGGATTGTCGTCTCTCGTATATCCTGGTGCAGAACACACCCGTTTTCACCATGCCCTGGGCTGTATGCATATGATGCAGAAGGCAGTGCAGGTATTGCGTTTTAAAAATGTTGAAATATCGAAAGAGGAGGAAGAAGCACTTTATACAGCCATTTTACTGCACGATATCGGACATGGACCGTTTTCACATGCGATGGAACACAGTATAGTTGAAAATGTACAGCATGAAGACCTGTCTCTTTTGTTTATGCAGGCTCTCAATAAGGAATTTGGCGGCAGGCTTTCCCTGGCCATTGAGATCTTTAAAGGAAACTATCACCGTAAATTTATGATCCAGCTTATTTCCTCTCAAATGGATATGGACCGTATGGATTATTTGAAAAGGGACAGTTTTTACAGCGGTGTTGCCGAAGGAAATATAAACTCAGAGCGCCTTGTGCAGATGATCAATGTTCACAATGATTTACTGGTGGTCGAGGAAAAGGGAATTTACTCTGTGGAAAAGTTTCTTGTAGCGCGCAGGCTTATGTACTGGCAGTGCTATCTGCATAAAACGAGTGTAGGGGCAGAACTGCTGTTGTCGAAGATTCTGAAACGGGCCAAACAGCTTGTCCTTAACGGTGAAGTTCTTCCGGCAAGTAATGCCTTAAAATATTTTTTACAAAATACCGTTTCAAAAGAAGAGTTTACCGAAACAGCCTTAATGAATTTTTCACTGCTGGACGATTCGGATATTGTCATTGCCCTGAAAAACTGGCAGTTTCATCCGGACAGGGTCCTTTCATATCTGAGCAATGCCATTGTAAACAGAAAACTGTTCCACGTTGCGCTTGTATCCAAATCGGATTTGAAATCCAGACTGGAATACTTCCGAAATGTTTGCAGACGGGAACTGGATGTAAGGGAAGAAGACGCTGATTATTTTGTTTTCGGAGACAAACTCAAAAACCAGGCATACGATCTCAAAGCTGAGCCAATCCGTATTTTTACTAAAAATAAGGAAATTATCGATGTTCTGGAAGCATCGGATCAATATAATTTAAAGGCTTTGTCGGAGCCTGTTTACAAATACTTTATATGCTATCCCAAAAGCATTCATAAAGTTGATTAAAATTTAATATTTTTGTATTTAATGAAAATTACAGCAAAACAAATAGCAGATGTATTGAATGGAACAGTCATAGGTGATTCTGCAGTTGAAGTGTATAAACTATCCAAAATCGAAGAAGGAGATGAAGGATCTGTTACTTTTCTGTCTAATTCAAAATACAACAATTATCTTTACTCTACCAATGCATCGGTTGTAATTGTCAACAGGAACTTTGAACCTTTGCATGAGGTAAAGGCCACGATGATCCAGGTGGAAGATTCCTATAAAGCATTCACGAGGTTATTAGAATATGCCAATCAGATAAAGCTTATGAAATCGGGTATAGAACAGCCTTCTGTTATTTCGAACGGAGTGGAATACGGAGACGATCTTTATCTGGGGAGTTTTTCATATATCGGTAAAAACACGAAAATCGGGAAAAATGTAAAGATTTATCCCAATTCCTTTATCGGTGACAATGTAGTAATAGGAGATGGTACGGTACTGTTTGCAGGGGTCAGAGTGTATTCGGAAACGATCATCGGTACTAAATGTGTTATTCATTCGGGAACCATTATTGGGTCCGACGGGTTTGGATTCGCTCCTAACGAGGACGGTTCTTATGCCAAAATTCCGCAGATCGGAAATGTAGTCATCGAGGATCATGTGGAAATCGGTTCATGTACAACAATTGACAGGGCCACACTGGGATCTACCATTATCCGGAAAGGGGTAAAACTCGATAATCAGATACAGATTGCCCACAACGTGGAAATAGGGGAAAATACGGTCATTGCATCCCAGACAGGTGTTGCAGGCTCTACGAAAGTAGGTAAAAACTGTACCATTGGTGGGCAGGTTGGTATTGTAGGGCATATAACGATAGGAAACAATGTACGCATCCAGGCTCAGGCCGGTGTAAGCAGAAATGTGGCCGATGGTGAAATGATCCAGGGATCGCCGGCAATGCCTTATCACGATTTTTCCAAATCGTATATCTATTTCAAGAAGCTGCCTTCTATAGTGAAGGACCTTGAAGATTTAAAGAAGTCAGTAAACAATAATATATAAGTTAGAAAAAGTTATGGTTAAACAAAAAACCATCGCAGAAGAAGTTACCATCGTAGGGGTTGGATTGCATACCGGACAAAATGTTACGATGACATTCAAACCGGCACCTGTTAATAATGGGTTCACCTTCGTGCGAGTAGATTTACCGGGAAGCCCCGTTATCGAAGCTGATGCAACTTATGTTGTTTCAACAGAACGTGGAACAAATTTGGAGCACAAAGGTGTGCAGTTGCATACAACAGAACACGTATTGGCGGCATTTGTTGGGTGCGATCTGGACAATGTGATTATTGAACTTAATTCTTCCGAACCGCCGATTATGGACGGATCTTCCAAGTATTTTGTGGAAGCCATTGATAAATGCGGGGTGGTGGAGCAGGATGCAGAACGCAAAGAATACATCGTTAAGGAGGTTATTTCTTATGTGGATGAAAGAACAGGCAGTGAAATTATTGTAATGCCGGCCGATGAATATCAGGTGACCACAATGGTGGATTTCGGAACAAAAGTGCTTGGAACGCAAAATGCCACACTTAAAAGCATGAGTGATTTTAAGTCGGAAATTTCCGAAGCCCGTACCTTCAGTTTTTTACATGAGATTGAAACTTTACTGGCACATGGGTTAATTAAAGGCGGTGATCTGAATAACGCCATCGTATATGTTGACAAGGAAATTTCAGAAGATACCCTTCAGCGTTTGAAGGTAGCTTTCGGAAAGGAAGATATTGCCGTTAAACCAAACGGTATATTGAACAATTTAACCCTTCATTATCCCAACGAGGCGGCTCGCCATAAATTACTTGATGTAATTGGTGATCTTGCACTTATTGGAACAAGAATACGCGGAAAGGTTATTGCGAACAAGCCGGGACATTTTGTAAACACGCAGTTTGCCAAAAAAATGTCGAAAATGATCAAGGCAGAACGCAGAAATCAGGTTCCTGTTTTTGATCTTACAAAAGAGCCGCTCATGGACGTTACTAAAATTATGTCCATGCTGCCGCACCGTTATCCTTTCCTGCTTGTAGACAGAATACTGGAATTATCCGATTCACATGTTGTAGGTATGAAAAATGTAACCATGAACGAAGGTTTTTTCCAGGGGCATTTTCCGGGAGCGCCGGTTATGCCGGGTGTTCTCATTATCGAAGCAATGGCACAGACAGGGGGAATCCTGGCTTTAAGTACCGTACCGGATCCTGAGAATTACCTTACGTATTTTATGAAGATCGATAATGTGCGTTTCAAACAGCAGGTTTTGCCCGGAGATACGCTGATCTTCAAACTCGATTTAATAAGTCCTATCCGACGTGGCATCTGCCATATGCAGGCCGTAGCCTATGCTAACGGGAAAATTGCGACAGAAGCGGAGTTGATGGCGCAAATAGTAAAAGCAAAGTAGTAATTAATAGTTTATAAAAATGAATCAACCTTTAGCATACGTTCATCCCGGAGCAAAAATAGCTAAAAATGTGGTGATTGAACCTTTTTCAACCATTCATAATAATGTTGAAATTGGCGAAGGTACTTGGATAGGATCGAATGTTACCATTATGTCAGGTGCACGAATCGGAAAAAACTGTACAATTTTTCCCGGAGCAGTTATTTCTGCGGTTCCCCAAGATCTGAAATTCGGAGGAGAAGAATCTACTGCAGTTATCGGCGACAATACCACTATACGTGAATGTGTTACGATTAACCGTGGTACCGCAGCATCTGGGCAGACTCAGGTAGGAAATAACTGCCTTATTATGGCTTATGCGCACGTGGCACACGACTGTATGGTAGGCAATAACGTGGTTATTGCAAACAGTGTGGCACTGGCGGGACACGTAACCGTAGGTAATTTTGCCGTAATCGGTGGTCTGGCAGCCGTTCACCAGTTTATTACCATTGGCGATCATTCAATGATATCCGGGGGTTCATTGGTACGTAAGGATGTTCCGCCTTTTACAAAGGCAGCAAAAGAACCGCTTTCGTATGTAGGTATTAATTCTGTTGGGTTGAGAAGAAGAGGATTCTCTTCTGAAAAAATCCGTGAAATACAGGATATCTACAGAACCTTATATCAGAAAAATTATAACAATTCTCAGGCTCTGGACATAATAGAAGCTGAAATGGCTGCTACGCCGGAGCGCGACGAGATCATTCACTTTGTAAGAAATTCATCCCGGGGAATTATGAAGGGATATACAGGAGTTTATTAATAAAAAAAATAATTAAATAGAATTTTATGGCAAGTACTGCAGATATTCGAAATGGTTTGTGTATTAAATATAACAACGATATCTTTAAGATTGTAGAATTTTTACATGTTAAACCAGGTAAAGGACCGGCTTTCGTAAGAACAAAAATGAAAAGCGTAACAACAGGTAAAACATTGGATAACACTTTTTCCGCAGGTCACAAAATTGACGTGGTGCGCGTGGAAACACATACCTTCCAATATTTGTACAATGAAGGAAATGACTACCATTTCATGAACACTGAAACATTTGAACAAATCACCCTTGATAAAAATATCCTGGATGCTCCCGAACTTTTAAAAGAAGGAACAAATGTAATGGTTCAGATCAACACCGAAACAGATTCTCCTTTGTCAGTTGATATGCCTGCATCTATTGTATTGGAAGTTACCTATACCGAACCTGGAGTAAAAGGAAATACCGCTACAAATGCCACAAAACCGGCTACAGTGGAAACGGGAGCTCAGGTAAACGTACCGCTTTTTATCAATGAAGGTGATAAAATTAAAATTGATACGGCTACAGGAAGCTATATCGAAAGAATGAAATAACAGGATACATGAGATTCCCTAAAACATATACACTAAAAAATATTGCAGAAATAATCGGATGCTCCTTTGTTGGAGCAGCTGATTTTCCTGTTTTAGGAATGAATGAAATCCACGTGGTTCAGCAGGGAGAGATCGTGTTTGTAGATCACCCTAAATATTATGATAAAGCGTTGAATTCGAACGCTACGGTTATTTTAATAAATAAGGATGTAGACTGCCCCCAAGGTAAGGCTCTGCTTATTTCCGACGATCCCTTCAGGGATTTTAATAAGCTGGCGGTGTATTTTCGCCCGTTTCAGGAATCCCGTTCCAATATTTCCGACTCGGCACAGATTGGGGAGGGAACCGTATTACAGCCCAATGTGTTCATAGGCAATCATGTAAAAATCGGAAAGAACTGCATCATCCACGCGAATGTAGTCATTAATGATTATACGACGATTGGCGACAACGTGGTGATTCATGCAGGGACTGTTTTGGGAGCTGATGCGTTTTATTTTAAGAAAAGACCAGACTTTTTTGATCCTTTGATTTCTTGCGGGGGTGTGCGGATTGAAGATGGTGTTACACTTGGAGCACTCTGTACTATTGACAGGGGTGTAACAGGAGATACCGTAATTAAAAAAGGTACGAAGATTGATAATCAGGTACACGTAGGTCATGATACCGTAATAGGCGAGATGTGTTTAATTGCGGCGCAATGCGGAATAGCAGGTTGTGTGGTAATCGAAGACCATGTTACCTTATGGGGGCAGGCGGGTACTACGAGCGGCATCCTGATTGAACAGGGAGCGGTCATTCTCGCTAAAGCCGGTGTGTCCAAAAATCTGAAAGGAAATAAGACGTATTTCGGCGTACCTGCTGAAGAAGCAAGGGAATATTACAAGCACATGGCAAAAGTTAAAAATATTGTAAAATAAAGTATAATGGATAGCACATTGGAATTGGTCAGAAAATTTTATGAATCGGCAGGAATTCTCAGTAAAACATATTGTATGGATATTTTTCACGACGAAATCCGGCTGGAATGGTATAGCTCAAAAGGACATCTGTTTTTAGACCATACCGATCTTCTGGCGCTTTCCAAAGACCTTAAGCTTTCCTATTTTGATTTGCGCGCAGAGGTACACGATATTATGTGTGAAGGTGAAAAAGTAATGATCCGTTACACCTATTATGTGAGAACCTTTGAAAATCCTGAAGAAGAGCTGATACTGGCAACCTTTTTTACCGTATGGGAAATCAGGGACGGAAAACTCTTCAAGGGAATCCAGATGAGCCAATTGGCGAATTAATGAAAATTTAAATTAAAAAGTTTTAATATTATTTTCTAACCCTTATTTTTGTAGAATAATTCAAAAAACGAGATTATAAGTTATGAGTGTATTAGTAAACAAAGATTCTAAGATAATAGTTCAAGGATTTACAGGAAGTGAAGGAACTTTCCATGCTTCCCAGATGATTGAATACGGTACTAACGTTGTAGGTGGTGTAACTCCTGGAAAAGGCGGAACTATGCATTTAGATCGTCCTGTATTCAACACGGTAAAAGATGCTGTTGAAAAAGCAGGTGCAGATACATCTATTATTTTCGTACCGCCAGCTTTCGCTGCTGATGCGATTATGGAAGCTGCTGAAGCGGGAATTAAAGTTATTATCTGTATTACAGAAGGTATTCCGGTTGCAGATATGGTAACGGCTTACAATTATGTGAAAAACAGAGAGAACTGTCGTTTGGTAGGTCCTAACTGCCCGGGAGTGATTACTCCGGGAGAAGCAAAAGTTGGAATCATGCCAGGTTTTGTTTTCAAAAAAGGAACAGTAGGAATCGTTTCCAAATCGGGAACTTTAACATATGAGGCTGCAGACCAGGTTGTAAAACAAGGTTTGGGAATCACTACAGCTATCGGTATCGGGGGAGATCCTATCATCGGAACTACAACAAAAGAAGCTGTTGAATTATTAATGAACGATCCTGAAACTGAAGCTATCATCATGATTGGTGAAATCGGTGGTCAGTTGGAAGCAGATGCTGCACGTTGGATCAAAGAAAACGGAAACAAAAAACCGGTTATCGGGTTCATCGCTGGTGAAACAGCTCCTAAAGGACGTACTATGGGACATGCCGGAGCAATCGTTGGCGGAGCTGATGATACAGCTGAGGCTAAGAAACGCATCATGAGAGAAAGCGGAATCCACGTAGTTGATTCTCCTGCTGAAATTGGTAAAAAAGTAAAAGAAGTTTTAGGATAATTTCTTTTCCATAAATAAAAAAAGCGATGGTTTTCCATCGCTTTTTTTATTATTTTCTTACCGCTGCCGGAACCAGCAGACTGTAATCCCCGTTGTTGCGGATAAAGTCTCTTACGATACTTGAGCTTATAAAAGAAGTATCTACGGCCGTTAACAGAAATACGGTTTCAATACCCGAAACAAGCCTGTTGGCATGCGCAATGGCTTTTTCAAATTCAAAATCTGCAGGATTTCGAAGCCCCCGCAATAAGAAGTCAGCTTCTTTTTCTTTACAGTAATCAATGGTAAGTCCCCGATACACGTCTACCTTAACTTTAGGTTCAGACTTAAAGGTCTCCTCTATGAATTTTTTACGGTCATCCAACGGAAACATATATTTCTTATCGGTATTGGTACCTATGGCAATAATAATTTCGTCAAATAAAGGAAGTGCACGCTTGATAACGTCGACATGACCGTTTGTAATGGGATCGAATGATCCCGGGAATACAGCTCTTTTCATTAGAAATGGGTCCTGTTTAGTGCCAGTTCTATGGCATTTTCAAATAGTTCATATAAAGAAATTCCGGCTTCACGTGCCTGTTGCGGTAAAATACTTTCCGTAGTTAAACCAGGAACCGTATTCATTTCCAGCAGGAATGGTTCGCCACTTACCAGGATGAATTCCGAGCGCGAAAAACCATCCATCTTTAAAATAGTGTAGATGCGCTTTGCAACATCTTCTATTTTTGCCTTTTCCTCTTCTGAAATACGGGCCGGGGTAATTTCGCTTGATTTTCCTTCGTACTTGGCCTCATAATCAAAGAATTCGTTTTCGGAAACAATTTCCGTGATTGGAAGAACAATGGTGTCGTTCCTGTATTTAATTACACCGACGGAAACTTCAGTTCCCTTAAGGTAGCTTTCAATAATGATTTCGTCGTCTTCTTCATAAGCTCTTTCAATTGCCGTTTCCAGCTGATCGGCTTCTTTTACCATGGAGATACCGAAACTCGATCCCGATCTGTTGGGCTTTACAAAACACGGAAGCCCTACACGCTGTATGATCTGGTCTTTTAATACGGCATCCCCCTTGTTAAGGTAATAGGATATAGCGGTTTTGATGCCATAGGGTTTTAACACCGAAAGCATATCCCTTTTGTTAAAGGTAAGGGCAGACTGGTAATAGTTACACGATGTCTGCGGGATGTTGAGCAGTTTCAGGTAGGCCTGCATAAGCCCGTCTTCACCCGGAGTTCCGTGAATGGCATTGAAAACCACATCAAAAATGACCTTTTGCCCGTTGATTAGCACTGAAAAGTCATTTTTGTCAACCGCAATACGCTGGTCGTTCCCGTCTACATAAAACCATCCTTCCTCAAGGATATGTATTTTATACAGATTATATTTTGTTTTATCTAAATGATTATAAACAACTTCACCACTTTTTAAGGATATTTTATATTCGCTGGAATATCCTCCCATAATAATTGCTACATTTTTCATTTAATAATGTATTTTTATATTTTATTTTTGTACGGTGTATTCGGTTCTTTTGAACAAATTTATGAAAATACACCTAACATAATTGATAACTTTGCTAAAATAAATAACGATATGAGTTTTACATCTTTTTTGAAAAGTAGACAGTTTGTTTTTTCACTATTCGGTGCGCTGGCAGTAATTGCACTGTTGATGTTCGGAAGTTTGCAGTTCTTAAACATTTATACGCGCCATGGTGATGAAATAAAGGTACCCGACCTTAAAAAGATGAAAGCGGAAAAGGCAATGAACCTCGTGGCGGAAAACGGTTTTGAAATCATCATCATTGATACCGTGGATTTTGATCCGAAATATCCGCCTCTGACCATTTCGTCTCAGGATCCCAAGGCAGATGCTGCCGTAAAGCAGGGGCGTAAGATTTATGTTAAAATCAATGCACCAGGCTATTCCTCGGTTCGTTTACCTAATCTGGACGGAAGAACGTTACGCCATTCTATTTCCATACTGGAATCGCTGGGACTTATAAAGGGACAGACAAAATACGAGCCCGATTTTGCCAAGGATGTAGTTCTGAGAATAGAGCAGAACGGACGTATTTTGCGTGCAGGTGACAAGGTGCTGAAAAATTCCAAAATCGACCTTATTTTGGGAGACGGTATGCTGGGATACAAACCCGAGCCTGATTCATTGGGGGAGATGTACGAAGATGTAGCGCCGGCAATTGATTCAATATTTTAATGAATGACAGAAGATAATAATTTTATAGACGAAGAATTATACGAGCATTACAGGTTTGAAGCCGGGAAAGGGCAGGCCCCTTTAAGGGTTGATAAATTCCTCATGAACCTTGTTGAAAATGCCACGCGTAATAAAATACAGAAAGCAGCAGAGAACGGCAATATTTTCGTAAACGATATTCCCGTAAAATCAAATCACAAGGTAAAGGCTAATGATGTGGTGCGCGTTTTAATGGAGCAGCCACCTTTTGAAAACATCATCATACCCGAAAATATTCCGTTGAATATAGTGTATGAAGATGATGATCTTCTGGTAATCAACAAACCTGCGGGGCTGGTGGTTCATCCTGGGCATGGCAACTATACCGGTACGCTGGTGAATGCCCTGGCTTACCATTTTGAAAACCTGCCGTTGAACAGTTCCGAACGCCCGGGACTCGTACATCGTATTGATAAAGACACCACAGGACTACTTGTGGTGGCAAAAACAGACTGGACGATGAGCGAATTGCAAAAGCAGTTTGCCGAAAAGTCGACAGAGCGCGAATATGTTGCACTGGTATGGGGAAATGTACTGGAAGATGAAGGAACTATAGAAAGTTACATAGGACGTCATAAGGTAGACCGAATGCAGATGGCATCGTATCCCGATGATTCCAACGGGGCCAAATATGCCGTAACCCATTATAAAGTACTGGAGCGTCTGGGATATGTAACATTGGTTTCATGCAGGCTGGAGACAGGGCGTACACACCAGATCCGGGTGCATATGAAGGCAATAGGGCATACCTTGTTTAACGACGAGCGCTATGGAGGGCATCTTATTTTAAAAGGCACGACTTTTACAAAATACAAACAGTTTGTAGAGAATACCTTTAAAGTTTTGCCAAGACAGGCCCTGCATGCCAAAACACTGGGATTTATGCATCCGGTTAAGAACGAGTTCATGCGTTTTGATACCATTTTGCCCGATGATATGCTGCAATGCATCGAAAGATGGCGCAATTATTCAAGTAATCATGAAGTGGTAGAAGAAGACTAAAAATAAGCATTATGTTAGTATTTGTAGGAAGTAACTCATCAAAGTCGATCAACGAACAGCTTACAAAGGCCGTTTTAAAAAAGCTGGAGCTTACGCATACCTTTGTCGACCTGAAAGCAATGGACATACCATTGTTCAGTGAAGATTTGGAACGCAGTATCAAGTCTCCGGAGGGAATTGTCTTTCTGAAACAACAGATCGATGCTTTTGAACATATTTTTATCACAACGAACGAACACAACCAGAACCTTTCGGCCTTCTTTAAGAATGTTCTGGACTGGCTGTCCCGGATCGAATTAAAATTCCTTGAAAATAAAAAGATATTCATCCTGAGCACTTCCGAAGGAAGGAGGGGCGCTTTAGGAGCAAATGAAAGCCTTCAGAAGCTTATCCAGCGTTTTGGATGTGAAACATTTGAAACATTTGCATTTCCTTCCTTTTCCGAAAATTTTAATGCGGAAACCCAACAGGTTGCAAATGAGGAATTCCTCGCTGAAATCAGCAGCAAACTCCAGCGTATTTTAAAAGGTTAATGAAACGGGTTTCTCAAAAATATGCCATTGGCGATCTGCAGCATACAAAAAAGCAGCTCCTTCAATGGGCGCAGCAATTCCGGGAGGTTGTTTTCCTGGACAGCAATTTACACAAAGCCAGATACAGTTCTTATGAAGCTGTTTTGGCTTTTGATGCTTTTACCCTTTTACAGACCGATTATGAGGATGGATTCGATAAGCTTACAGCATACCAGTCGCATACCAGGGACTGGCTGTTCGGGTATCTGGGATATGATCTTAAAAACGATGTAGAAAAATTAAGTTCTGAAAATTTTGACGGCCTCCATTTTCCCGATCTGTTCTTTTTTCAGCCTAAGAAAATTATTTTTCTTGAAGAAGGCACTCTTTGCTTTGAATATCTGTCCATGTGCGAAGATGAGATACTATCGGACTTTGCGGAAATTATGGCTACAAATATAAACGAGTCATATAAAGCGGGACTTAAAATACGTGACAGGGTTTCATTTGAAGACTATACAAAAGGGTTTCGTACAATGATGGACCATATTAAAAGAGGAGACATCTATGAAGCTAATTACTGTATAGAATTTTTTGCAGAAGAAGCTGAAATAGAGCCCGATGCTGTTTATTGGAAACTCAATGCCATTTCAGAACCTCCATTTGCAACTTTTGCAAAATTCAACCAGCATTATCTCATGTCGGCTTCGCCGGAACGGTATTTGAAAAAGACGGGTAATAAGGTCATATCTCAACCAATAAAAGGAACTGCAAAAAGGGGTACAACCCAGAATGAGGATGAGAAACTGAAGGAAGAACTGTTTTTGAATGAAAAAGAACGGTCAGAAAATGTGATGATCGTGGACCTTGTGCGTAACGATTTATCCAGAACGGCTGTTAAGGCTTCGGTAGAAGTAGAAGAACTCTTTGGTGTTTATTCCTTTAAACAGGTGCACCAGATGATTTCAACAGTAGTATCTGCCGTTCCCGAAAGTATAAATCCTGTAGAGGTGATCCGGAGTACATTTCCTATGGGTAGTATGACAGGGGCTCCGAAACATTCGGCCATGCAGATTATAGAAAAGGTAGAGAAAACGAAGCGCGGCCTGTATAGTGGTGCAGTGGGATACTTTACTCCACAGGATGATTTTGACTTTAATGTCATCATCCGTTCTATTTTGTATCACAAGGTATCAGGATATGTTTCTTTCAGTGTAGGAAGCGCCATTACCATCAATGCGAATGAAGAAGATGAATACCATGAATGCCTGCTAAAGGCAGCGGCAATGAAAAAAGTACTGGAGGAATGCTAAACCAGTTTAAACAACATATAAAAAAACAGCTTCCGGAGCTGATGGCGACTAAGACGCTTCTTGCGGTGAGCGGAGGTGTGGACAGTATGGTGCTTTTGGATCTGTTCCGGCAGTTACAGTTGGATTTTTGTGTGGCACATTGTAATTTTCAGTTAAGGGGAGACGAAAGTGATCTAGATGAAGAACTGGTGCGCGCGTACTGTGCAAATCATAAGATTCCGCTTTTTGTAAACCGGTTTGATACTCTTGGTTATATAGCAGAACGCGGAGGATCTATTCAGATGGCTGCACGCAAACTGCGTTACGACTGGTTCGGGAATTTGAGAACGGAATATAACTGCAGGTACATTGCTACAGCTCATCACCTGGATGACCAGGTGGAAACGTTCCTGATTAATTTTACCCGGGGAACGGGGATTGACGGCCTCACGGGAATTCCAGAAACAAACGGGCATATAGTTCGTCCCTTATTGCCGTTTTCGCGGGATGAAATTCTTTTATTTGCACAGTCAGCCGGTGTAAAATGGAGGGAGGATGCGTCGAACAGTTCCGTAAAATACCTTCGTAATAAGATAAGGCACCTCATTGTTCCCGTTTTAAAGCAGGAAAATAACCATTTTATGAAGTCTTTTCAGGATACAATAAGTCATTTACAGCAAACAAAATCTCTGGCAGATGATGCGCTGAGCCTGTTTGTAAAAAAATGTATACACACCGAAAACAAAACCCGTATAATCGACCTTCAAAAAGCAGCTGAATTTAGTAATTCATCAGCTTATTTAAGCCTGGTTTTTAGAGACTTCGGATTCGGTTCTGCTTCAGAAATGGAGAAAATTCTCGCTTCCGAAACAGGGAGTGTGTTAAAAAATGCTAAATATACGATTCTAAAAAACAGAGATACTTTGTGTATTACTGATAATTTTGTCGTTAATAACAACGAATATTGTATTAATGATATTAATGACATAGTAAAACTTCCTTTTTTTATGAATATTTCAGAAGTTGAGGAGGCGAATGTCAAGTCCGATAAAAACAGTATTTTCGTAAATTCGAATTTATTAAAATGGCCGCTTACTGTAAGAAGGAAAAAAACGGGAGATGTTTTTCAGCCTTTCGGCTTTGGCGGAATGAAGAAGGTTTCAAAATTTTTCAAAGATGAAAAGCTTTCGAAATTCCAGAAAGAAGAGACCTGGATTTTGGTAAACGGAGATGGAAGGATCATCTGGCTCATAGGTTTAAGGGCAGACGACCGATTTAAATTAACGAATAATAATCAACAAACCTATCTAATAACTTTAAACCAATGAGAAATCTACTCACAGTACTGGGACTTTTCGTAACCCTTTTAGGGTTTTCACAAGTACAGGATCCTGTAAAATGGAAGTCGAGTATCGAAAAAATTTCGGACACGGAATATCAGGTTAAACTCGATGCCACAATTGAAGGAGAATGGCATATGTATTCTCAGTTTACGCCGGAAGGAGGACCGCTTCCTTTGGAATTCATTTACAACAATGCTCAGGGTAACTATGAACCTGCAGGGAAGGCAAAAGAAAGTGAATACGAGAAAAAGTTTAATGATATATTCGGGGTAGATGAATTTTATTTTGCCAAAGAGGCTCATTTTACTCATAACATCAAAATAACAAATCCTGAAGTAAAAAATATTCAGTTAGAGGTTTTTTATCAGGCTTGTATCGATATGTGCATCAACCAGAATAAATATTTTGTTTTTGACCTTGCTACAGTCTCATCAAAAGAAGTTCAGAATTTTGAAGATATTGCGGCTGCTCCTTCCGTTGAGAATGATACATTGAAAAAAGCAGAGCCTGCGGGAAACGTAAAAGGTGATAAAAAGGCAGAAAAAAAGGGATTGCTTTCTATTTTTATCATCGCATTCTTTTCTGGTTTTGCAGCTTTACTGACACCTTGTGTTTTTCCAATGATCCCCATGACGGTGAGTTTCTTTACGAAGCAGAGTAAATCCCGTGCCAAAGGAATTAAAAATGCCGTTATCTACGGTTTGTCTATCATCGTTATCTATGTTTTATTAGGATTCATTGTTACGAAGATTTTCGGAGCCGATGCATTAAATGCCTTATCTACAAATATCTGGTTTAACATTATTTTCTTTGTTTTACTTATCGTATTTGCTTCTTCCTTTTTGGGAGCGTTCGAAATCATGCTTCCGAATTCATGGGCGAATAAGGTAGACCGTCAGGCCGATCGCGGAGGTTTTATAGGAATCTTCTTTATGGCATTGGCACTGGCCATTGTTTCTTTCTCATGTACAGGGCCAATTGTAGGAACTCTTCTGGTAGAGGCGGCCTCTAAAGGAGGTATGGCTCCTTTGATCGGAATGTTCGGTTTTTCACTTGCACTGGCGTTGCCTTTTATGTTGTTTGCCATGTTCCCGGGCTGGTTGAATTCCATGCCGCGCTCAGGAGGGTGGATGAATACGGTAAAAGTTTCTCTTGGATTTCTGGAACTGGCGCTGGCCTTTAAATTCCTTTCAAATGCAGATCTTGTTTTACAGAAGCACTGGTTACAGAGAGAATTGTTCCTTGCAATATGGATTGCCATTTTTGCCGCCTGGGCTATTTACCTTTTCGGTAAAATCCAGTTGCCGCACGATTCCAAAATAGATAAGATATCAGTGGGAAGATTGTTTATGGCTCTTGTTGTTTCCATATTTACCATTTACCTGGTACCGGGATTGTGGGGTGCACCTTTAAAACTCATTTCCGGGTTCCCGCCACCGATGACCTATGCTGAAAGCCCTTACGGAGTTGGAGGCGGAAAAGGTGGAAATAGTACGGCAACGGTAATTCCCGACGGAGCTGAAGAAGGACCACACGGTATCGTAGCTTTTAAAGACTATGAAAAAGGTATGGCATATGCTAAAGAGAATAATAAACCCGTATTACTGGATTTTACCGGTTTTGCATGTGTAAATTGCCGGAAAATGGAAGACTACGTATGGTCTGAGGCTGCCGTGTTGAACATCCTTAAGAACGATGTGGTATTGATTTCGCTTTATGTGGATGATAAAAAAGAATTGCCGGAAAATGAGCAGTACGTGTCTGAAACAACGGGCAAGAAAATCAAAACGGTAGGTAATAAATGGAGCGATTTCCAGATCAAAAAATACCAGGCGAATGCACAGCCTTATTACATCGTTTTAGACAATGAAGGCAATTCAATGAATACTCCGGTAGGGTATACACCGGAAATTTCAGAATACGAAAACTGGTTAAAAGAAGGAATTTCAAAATATTCAAAATAAAATTAAAATGAAAAAGTTAGCAGTTGCAGTTGCGTTGGTTCTTGCTATTCAGGCCAATGCACAAATTCAGACACCTCAGGCCAGTTTAAAGGCTGAGGTTGAACAGTCGGTTGGTTTAACAAATGTCGATGTGCAGTATTTCCGCCCGGCTAAAAAAGGACGTCTGGTATTCGGAGACCTTGTTCCGTACGGGAAAGTATGGAGAACGGGTGCCAACCAGAATACGACGGTTGAATTCAATACCGATGCCGAAATCGACGGAAAAACACTACCCGCAGGTAAATATGCCCTGTATACGGTTCCTAAAGCTGAATCCTGGGATGTGATTTTCTATAAAACAACAGATAACTGGGGATTGCCCAAAGCATGGAATGAGTCGGATGTTGTTTTAAAAACATCTGTACGACCAGAAACTTTGGCAAAAGATGTTGAGTATTTCACCATTGCGGTAAACCCGAAGAACAACGACGAAGGAACGCTGGACGTTTCATGGGAAAAAACAATCGTTCATGTTCCTTTCAAGGTGCCCACGCATAAACTGGCAATGGAAAGCATCAATTCCAACATCAATGCAAATTCAAAAGCTTCAGACTATTATGCTGCAGGGGTATACCTGTATTCCGTTAATCAGGATCTGAAAAAATCTTTGGAGTACATCAATAAGGCCATCAGCATGCAGGAAGGAGAAGCACCTTTTTATATGCTTCGTCAGAAGTCATTGGTTCAGGCAGCCACAGGCGATAAAAAGGGAGCAATTGAAACGGCTAACTTGTCGTTAAAAGCTTCGGAAAAAGCAGGAAACGATGATTACATTAAAATGAACCGGAATTCCATTCTGGAATGGAGTAAATAAAAAAAAGAGAAGCATTTTGCTTCTCTTTTTTTTGTGCAAGCATGTTCAAATAAGTTTTTTTTGTCCCTAAATCATCAGTATATTTGCACTTTAACACCACATAGTAAAAATTTATGTTGACAGAATTAAATGCAGTGTCTCCTATCGACGGACGATACAGATCGAAGACGGCTCCATTGGCAGATTATTTTTCGGAAGAAGCTTTAATAAAATACCGTGTATTGGTTGAGGTAGAATACTTTATAGCATTATGCGAACTGCCTTTGCCTCAGTTATCACATGTATCGAAGGAATTGTTTCCCGAGTTGAGAAAAATTTATCAGCAGTTTTCTTCTGAAGATGCGCTCTGGATCAAGGATACGGAGAAGACGACGAACCACGATGTAAAAGCTGTGGAATATTTTCTGAAACATAAATTTGACGGATTGGGATTACAGGATGCCAAAGAGTTCATCCATTTCGGACTGACTTCCCAGGACATCAACAACACAGCGATTCCGCTGTCTACAAAAGATGCATTTGAAAAAGTGTATATGCCTACGTTCATTACGCTGATCAACAAGCTAAAAGAACTAAGCGTTGAGTGGAAGGATGTACCTATGCTGGCAAGAACACACGGGCAACCGGCGTCTCCGACAAGGTTAGGAAAAGAGATTCTTGTTTTTGTAGTGCGCCTCGAAGAGCAGTTGCGTTTGTTAAACAACATTCCTTTTGCAGCTAAATTTGGCGGGGCAACAGGAAACTTTAATGCACATAAGGTGGCGTATCCTCAAAACGACTGGAGGGCTTTTGGTGAACATTTCGTAGAGGAAATACTGGGATTGAAACATTCCTTTCCTACAACACAGATTGAGCATTACGACCATTTTGCGGCTTTTTTCGATGCACTTAAGCGCATTAACAACATCATTCTTGACTTAGACAGAGACATATGGACGTATGTTTCGATGGAATACTTTAAACAAAAAATCAAAGCAGGGGAAGTAGGGTCTTCTGCCATGCCGCATAAGGTAAACCCGATCGATTTCGAAAATTCAGAAGGAAACCTTGGAATTGCAAATGCCGTTTTTGAACATCTTTCCGCAAAGCTGCCGGTTTCACGCTTACAACGCGATCTAACGGACAGTACGGTATTGCGTAATGTGGGGGTTCCTTTCGGACATACCATTATTGCTTTTGAAGCTACCCTGAAAGGACTCAACAAGCTGTTGCTTAACGAAGCCAAGTTTGCGGCCGATCTTGAAAACAACTGGGCAGTGGTAGCAGAAGCCATTCAGACTATCCTGCGCAGGGAGGCGTATCCGAATCCGTATGAAGCACTGAAAGACCTTACCCGTACAAACGAGGTTATCAACGAGCAGTCCATTCATGCCTTCATCGACACCTTAGAGGTTTCAGAAGAAATAAAACAGGAATTGAAACAGATTACCCCGAGTAATTACCTTGGTGTTACCATATAATAAAAAGATGAAAAAAATTATTGCTGCTTTAGTCGTGACGTTATCGCTGGCATCTTGTAATGACGACGATAATAATAAAGATGTACTGGTGGGAACATGGTTTCCGGAAAGTACCGTTATCAACGGAGAAGTACGTCCTTATGAAGGAAATGCCAGTTGCGGACGGGATCGTCTGGAACTGCGTGAATTTAATTCATTTGTCATTACGGATTATAAAGAAGGAGACGGAACGGAAGCGGTGCCTTGTACTTCGGAAAAGTATTACGGCTCTTATGCGGTAGTAAATAACGAACTTAAATTTTATGGTTCCGGCTTTTTCCAGGGCGGAACAATCATAGAAAAAACATCGAGCCGGTTGCAGCTGAAAAGAATGATGGATGTGGATGGCGACGGAACAGCTGACGAAGTAACAGAAGTGTTTATAAAGCACTTACAGGAATAAAAAAATCGAACCTAGGTTCGATTTTTTTATTCCTCTTTAAAATCCGGGCTCTTTGGGATTTTATTGATGAGTGGCAGGACATCTGCGGGCAGTGATGCCAGTTTTCTTGTCTTAAGGTCAAACCAGGCGCCGTCTATATTTACGGTAGCGCTTTTGGTACCGTCGGCCTTAAATAGGGTATGCGTAATGGAAAAACGGTTGTTAATAGGATGATGCCGCGTCATTTCCACGATCACATATACCTCTTCATCCATTTTAATTTCACGGTGGAAGATTGTTTCTTCCCTGAAAAGGATAGGGGCTATACCGAATTTCGCACATTCGTTTACCGAAAGACCTATCTGGGCCATAAGGTTGCTGCGCGCCTGTGTACAGATGTCGCTGTAAGCAGAATGCCGCAGGTGGCGGTTGGCGTCGATCATCGACCATAAAACCTGTCCTCTGTAAAAAATATTCTCCATTGTTATATGTTAAATCTTTTATCAAATTTACAGAAAAAATTGTAAATATTTTTTTTGGCACGATTAATGAATATAGCGTAATAAATAATACATTTATAAACATTTTTAAAACGATATATTATGAGAAAGATAGCTTTACTTGCAACAGCATTCGTAGGATTAGCATCCTTACAAAGTTGTACCATTGATGAGTATTATGACGAAGGTACAGTTCCATCACAGGTATTTGAAATAACCGAAAGTGTTGATGTTCCGGAAAGTGCGAATGTAAATTCAGTAACATTAAATTTTCAACCGGCTATTTACGACAGTGATAACGTGATCGTTTACCGCTGGGAAGGAAATAAATGGGTTTTGGTTCCGGTAACTTATGGTTTAGGTAATGGAGGAGACCAGATTAGTTATGATTATGACTTCACACGATATGACGTTAAATTATATGTTAAGGCTAATTTCAACCTTAGCGAACTTACAAATGCAGAATACAATGAATTTGTATACCGCCAGACATTCAGAGTCGTTGTAATTCCGGGTGCATTTGCGCAAAAGATGAATTACAGTGATTATAATGCGACGATTAAAGCATTAGGGTTGGAAGGAGCCCCTGTAAAAACATTGTCTGTGAAGAAATAACCAATATATTTTTTAAACACCCCCTAAAATTTAGGGGGTGTTTTATTTTTGTAATGTTTTTTTTGTAAATTTGCGTCATCAACAACACAAAAAAAGAAATATGGCATCTTTTCGTTTCGAAGCTTTAAAAGCGGCAAGTAACAGACCGGCGGTTGCAGTTACTGAATTAGGAAAAAAATCCGAGATTTTCGGAAGCAATGTCTTTAACGATAAGGCAATGCGCAAACATTTGACTTCAGAAGCCTACAAGGCCGTACGTGCTGCTATGGACCACGGTACTAAAATCGACCGTAAAATTGCAGACTACGTGGCGTTGGGTATGAAGGAATGGGCTATGAGCAAAGGGGTAACACACTATACACACTGGTTCCAGCCTTTAACAGGTACTACTGCTGAAAAACACGATGCTTTCTTTGAAACTTCATTCGACGGATCGGATCCTGTGGAAAAATTTGGTGGTTCTGCCCTGGTACAACAGGAGCCGGATGCTTCCTCATTTCCTAACGGGGGAATCCGTAATACCTTCGAAGCCCGCGGTTATACGGCCTGGGATCCTACTTCGCCTGCCTTTATTTTCGGGACAACCTTATGTATTCCTACCGTTTTCGTTTCTTATACAGGAGAAGCTTTGGACAACAAGGCTCCGCTGTTAAGAGCTTTGTCCGTTATTGATGAGGCAGCAACTGAGGTTGCCAGGTTCTTTGATAAAAACGTTAAGAAGGTAACGCCTACTTTGGGTTGGGAACAGGAATATTTTCTTATAGATGATGCTTTGGCGGCTTCACGCCCTGATATCCTTCAAACGGGAAGAACTTTGCTTGGACATGTTTCAGCAAAAGGACAACAACTCGAAGACCATTATTTCGGATCTATTCCTACACGCGTACTTAACTATATGCGCGACCTGGAAAACGAATGTATGTTGTTGGGTATCCCAGTAAAAACACGCCATAACGAGGTAGCACCGAACCAGTTCGAATTGGCACCTATCTTTGAAGAAACAAACCTTGCAGTTGATCATAACTCCTTATTGATGGATGTAATGCAGAAAGTAGCAGAACGTCATCATTTTAAAGTGTTGTTCCACGAAAAACCGTTCAAAGGTGTAAACGGATCAGGGAAACACAACAACTGGTCTCTGGCAACGGATACAGGGGTAAACCTTCTGGCTCCGGGAAAAACACCAAACAGCAACCTGCAGTTCCTTACATTCTTCATCAATACCATCAAGGCGGTGGCCAATTATGAAGAATTATTGCGCGCATCGATTGCATCTGCTTCAAACGACCACCGTTTGGGAGCAAACGAAGCACCTCCGGCCATTATTTCCATCTTTATCGGGCAACAGCTTACAAAAGTACTGGAAGAACTGGAAGGGGTATCAGCAGGAAAACTGTCTCCTGAAGAAAAAACAGACCTTAAGTTAAACGTAGTAGGAAAAATTCCGGACGTTTTACTTGACAATACCGACCGTAACCGTACGTCTCCATTTGCCTTTACAGGTAATAAATTTGAATTCAGAGCGGTAGGTTCAACAGCAAACTGTGCCACTTCAATGACTACTTTAAATACCATCGTGGCAAAACAGCTTATCGATTTCAGAAAAGAAGTGGAAACTTTGGTTGAAAAGGACGGTCTGAAAAAAGACGAAGCTATTTTTAACGTACTGCGCGAATACATCAAGGAAACAAAACACATTTTGTTCGAAGGCGACGGGTACAGCAAAGAATGGGAAGAAGAGGCGGCCCGCAGAGGATTGTCGAACCACAAAACCACTCCGGCAGCATTAAAGGCAAAAGTGTCTCAGAAAGCATTCGACCTTTTTGCAGAGCTTAACGTAATGAATCATAGTGAGGTAGAATCACGTTACGAGATCGAGCTGGAAGAATACAGCAAAAAAGTACAGATCGAAGGCCGCGTTTTGGGCGATATCGTACGTAACCACATCATACCTACTGTTTTTAAATACCAGAACCTGCTTATTGAAAACATTAAAGGTTTAAAAGAAATCTTCGGTAAGGATTATGAAGAATTTGCAGCCGAGCAAATCCTCATACTTAAAAAGATTTCGATGCATGTGAACGAATTAAACTCGAAACTTCACGCCATGCAGGATGCCCGTAAGGAAGCCAACTCTATGGATACGGCCGAAAAAATGGCGCATGCGTACTGTGAAAACGTTAAACCTTATTTCGATGAAATCCGTTACCATGCCGATAAGCTGGAATTAATGGTGGACAACGAATTATGGACACTGACCAAATACAGAGAATTACTTTTTACAAGATAGTTTAATAAAAAATCCCTTAATAGATATTAAGGGATTTTTTTTATATAAGCCGGTTTATTCATCGGTAAGGGTTTTCATAAAAGCTATGAGCACCCGTTCTTCTTTTGGTGTAAGTTCCAGGGCATCCGCAGGTAATGTCTGGTTGTCTACATGAAGGTTAAAACCGGCGCCACCACCTTTGTTGTAAAACGTAACCACTTCTTCCAGCGTATTGAAAACACCGTTGTGCATATAGGGCGCTGTTTTCGCAATATTACGCACGGTCATGGTTTTGAAGGAGTTTTTAAGCTGATGCAGGTCCATATTGTACAGTTGGCGTCCCAGGTCTTCATCAAGAGCGGTAACAGCAGCATCTTTCGGAATACCTAATACTTCCTGTTCCGAAGAGGAAAATCGGGGCGGAACCGTACCGTTAAACAGGGGGATAAAATGGCAGGTAGCGCATTTTCCCTTTCCTACAAAAACATTGAATCCTTCTTTTTCTTCGGCATTCAGGGCTGTTTTATTTCCTCTCATATAAGCGTCAAACTTTGAAGAAAAAGTACTTAACGATCTTACATAAGTCGCAAGCGCATTCTGAATCTGCCAGCCTTCCGCATTTTGCGTCCCGTATATTTTTTTGAATTCTGCCGCATAGTGCGGGTTGTTCCGTACCATTTTAATAATGGTCTGCATATCGCCGTGCATTTCATCCTTGTTTTCGATGACGCTTGTGGTAAGAGATTCAATATCGGTCTGGCGCATATCCCAGAATTGCCCGTGGTAAAATCCCGCATAATTTAAAGAAGGGGTGTTTCGCAGCAAAGGGCTGCCTACGAGGTCTGCGGCAACCTTAAGTCCGTCCGTAAAAGCTTTTTCCGGCTGATGGCAACTGGCGCAGCTACGGTCGTTGTTTTTTGATAATTGGGTGTCATAAAAGAGTTTTTTACCCAGGTTTATCTTTTCCGCACTTGACAGATACTGCTTATCCGGAACCACGGCGTCCAGGTTAAAAGTTCCTTCGGCAAACAGGGAGGCCGCTTCCGGCTTTAACATACTGATACGTGTTACGAACGGGATTCCCGCATCGGTTTGCAGCTTGTGCAGTCCCTTTGAAATAGGATCCAGATAAACCGTAAAGTATTCCAGGTAATTAAACGTGTTTTTATCTTTTTTACCCGAGACCTTTAGTTGCGCTTCCCTGATGAGGCCGGCAACCCTGGAATAGGATTCGAACTGCTGAAGGTTATTATCATACAGTTCCAATACGGTTCCGATACCTTTGAGAGCAGCTTCGGTTTCGGGAAACAGCAGGTTGCTTGCAGGGGTATCAAAACCTGTAATGCCCAGCGTCGTAATCTTAAACATTCCCAGGCGCAGGGCGTCGAATACCTGGTCGTCTGTAAGCATAAATACTTCGATGTTGGTTCTGCCGGCGCGGATGAGGTTGTCAATGATGCGTATCTGGCGGATCATCGATGCTTTTTCCGTCAGGACTACTTCCGGGTACAGGTATTCCTCGAGAACCTGGAATCCTTCGGCGTCGATGAACTTGTTTTCGTCAAGGTCAAGCTGGTCTAATGGCGGGCCGTTTAAAGATTTTGACGATTTGGGCAAAAAATATTCCGTTGCCCATTCGGTGTCTTTAAACAGTAAGCGGCATTTGAGAAACTGGTTGCGGAGTTCATCCGGTTTGTTTTCATCCTGTACCATTTGTTCAAACTGTTTTAATTCCTGTGACAGTAAGCTGAGGTTTTTGAGGATGTGCTCTTTGACTTTTGAAGCACTGTTTGTTTGATAAGCAGGCTGTTCTTTACAGCCTGTTAATAAGGCTGTAAAACAGCATAACAATAAAAAATATTTCATCTTTTATAAAGAAAACACTGGTATAACCAGTGTTTTGTAATATTAGCGTTGTACATTTTTAATGAGGACGATTTGTCCGCCTTCCTTATTGCTCTGGGTTCCGGACCCGTCAGCGTTGAGGAATTCCGGCTTTTGCCACGTGTGTGGGTGGATGTTCACGGCGAAAGTGCTCGGTATACCTACAAGATCCGATACATCAACCATGGCACCGTATTCCCATGATCCGAACTTGTTTAGGTTACCCGACTGGTCAAACATCTGGAACCATTCGGCATTGCCGCGGTTGTGCTTCATGTTAAGCCACGGTTTGTATGTTTTGGTAGCCATGCTGTACTGCCAGATATAAGAATCATGGTTGGCTCCCGGGTAATAAGAATCCCCGTCTTCCTGGATGTACACGTAGTTTTCCGTAACACAAAGGTTGTCCGGGTTGATAAGGTTGTTTCCTGGGTTGGAATCTCCTTCGGCAATGACTTCCAATTTTCCGGTGAACATATTGTTTTTGTCCAGTACCAGTTTGTAAACGCGTCCCCACATGGTATAGCCGTCTACAGGCTGTCCGCCGCTGGCCTGTCCTGTTGCTGTAAAATAGATTTCATTTCCTTTTCCGGCGCCTTTGCGGTAATCAACATCCTCAACACGCGAAAAACGAAGGGCATTGATGGCGATGTTGGCTGCATTGATCTGTGCTCCCGTTAAATTTTTGGCATTCGGTATTTCCACAAACTCCACATCGTATCCCTTGTTTTTGGTCATACTGCCTTCGGTTGTGGTATTGTCCTTTCTTTTAAGGGCATAAAGTTTTCCGTTTTCAAGATCGCCGCGTGTAGGAGAGTAGTACATAATAAGTTGCCCCGCACTTTGGTGGCTTGTCCCGTAGCTTTGGTCTTCCCCTATAAGTACATACGTTCCTTTTCCGGATACATCCATTGGAAGCGGAACCGCATTTTCCATACTGGCTCTACCCAAAGCAGGTTTTACGCGGTCGGTTCTGGACCGGTCGTTTACAAAACCCATCGGATCAATGGAGTGCACGAGGCTTTCTTCACCCGATTCACCAGCAGTAAGGAAAACAGGTCCGAAACCGTGAACAGCCGGATCAACCAGAGTTGCAGAACACAGGCGCGTCATTCCGCCCACTGCATCCACTATGTATTCCCCTTTAACGGGCTTAAAATTTTTATCGAGGTAAACACGTGAAACAGATTGCAGGATCTCGTGGTTGGTAATCATGATATATCCTTCTCCGTTGGGATTTCTCATAAAACCGCCACCGTCGGGCTGGGCACCGAATACAAAGTTGGGCGACTGTTCCAATTTGTCTGAAGAAGAAATAAGCGTATAGATATCAAGGTTTTCAAAACCGGGCATTCCGTAAACCAGTGCAGGAATGTTGGAATGGTTTTCAAGCTCAATCGGCGTTTGGGGATTTTCAGGTGTCTGGTCGTCTTCTTTTACCGGATCAATTTCATCCTGGCAGGAAAAAAGCAGGGTAGAAGCTATTGCAACAAGAACCGCTTTTGAGGCATAAATTTTTTTCATTGTAGTTTTATTTTGTACGCTACAAACTTAAAACCACTGTGTATGCAAATGTTTAACGGCATATTAACTTAACGACATCAAATTAGAAGTATATGGGATGTTATGTTAAATAATTTAAAAGAGGTGCTTTTCTTCAAGGAAACAAATAAGCCCGATAGAAAATACAGGATGTAGCTTACTTTATATTGTTAAGGTAAATTTGTAATTGGAGCTGGATACTCCTAATAAAAAGGTCTGCTAATCGGATGCGTTACTCCGCCATATTTTTGATTTTTTACTATTTCAACCGTTTTAGGACTTTATTTTCGATGAGCGATTTCATTTGTGTTATAGCCACCTGGTTAAGCTGCAGTAATCTTTCGCCTTGTGGTAATCCTTGTTTTATCAGCAAAGCATTGATACTTTCCATATTGCTTAAAACAACCAGCTGTTCTAAAGTAGCATCATCTCTTATGTTTCCGGTTTTGCCGGGATTGGCATCGCGCCACTCTTTGGCAGTAATGCCGAAAAGGGCAACATTCAGCAAATCGGCCTCATTGGCATATACGTAACCGGCTTGCTGGCTGGTAATGGCCTTTGGTACCAGGTTTTCTTTAATAGCATCGGTGTGTATTTGGTAATTGATCTTTGAAATGGTACGTTGCAGGTTCCATTCTAAATTTAGGAGATTGTTTTCATCATCCTTAAGACGTTGAAACTCTTTAATCAGGTAAATTTTGAACTGAGGACTAATCCACATTCCAAACTCAAAGGCAATGTCAGGGTGGGCGTAAGTACCACCATATCTTCCAGCAGTTGCTTTTAGTCCAATTGCATTAGTCTTTTCTACCCATTCTTTTACACTTAGTTTATAGCTGTTCAATCCTGCATGACTTTTAATTATGGCGAATTCGCCATAATTAAAATTGGGATTGTAAACGGTTTCCCATATTCCAAGATACTCAACTGTGTTTCTGTTGCGTAGCCAATCCGAAATGAAAAAATCGCCATCCTTGGCTTTGAGCATATCAGTAAGCGAAATATACTCTTTGTCGCTGTCAAAAAGGATGGTTATATCTTTACCCTCAACCTGTATTTTCTTGTTTTTAGCCATAGCATTCTCTACTATTGCTTCTCTATCAACCTTTCCAGCTTTTCAATCATTTCCTGTTGCTGTTTAAGCATACGCTCATAAAGCTCCACCATTTTATCGATTGGATTGAATGACGGCTGATAATTAAATACTGCCGGATTTGTCATCGTAGCATTATCATTATTGTTGATCGTATTTGAGATCACATTAATAGCCTGTTCCTCATCAAAATTCTCGATGGCTTCTACAGGTATTTTCAAAATGCCGGAGATCTGTCGTAATAAACCGGCTTCAATCGTTTCTTTTTGCTCTAACAACGAAACTTTTTGCTGGTTCCAGTCGTCACCAAGTTCGTATGCCAAAGCGTCCTGTTTAATGCCCAGCATTTCACGGAAACGTTTTACATTGCGGCCCTGGTGTATTTTGTGGTTTTTAAAGGTGTTTGTCATAGCTCAAAATGTTTTTTTGTTTATATCTCAGTTTGTTCAAATGCAAATGTCCGGAAACAATACGAAATACGTTTTCGGTTGCATGGCTGTCGTACAAAAATACATTTTCTTTGGCAAGAATCAACCCTTAAAGATAGGTAAAAAACCTGTAACTAACAATCTGCACCGTGTAAAAAACAGGCTATACAGTTTCCCGAAATACGGCTCACGGGCAAATGGTTGCAGGACTGCGGGTTCCAACCCGGGCAACAAATAGAAATAACCACCGAGGTTCATAAGCTTACCATTACCATATGCCCGGATAATAAAAAGAAACCGCCGGTTTAATGCCGGAACGCTGCCTTGAATTAAGCTGAATGTGCCTTATTTTTCAGGGGATATCCGGGGCAAAACCGGAAGTGGGCATTTATAGGCCTACTACAGAAACCAAAAAAAGCAAAAAAACAACCCACTTCACAATTAATAATAAGTACGAACGTTATTAAAATGTATATATTTAATATATTTGGTACTCAAAAAAATAGTTGAAATGCGGAAATCGAATCATTTTCTATACTTATCATTTTTGTTTGGGGCATTTTCTTTGCAGGCCCAGCAATCACAGATCTATACGAAGGAAAATAAGGACTTTTACGACGCGGTAAGCCTTTATAACGAACAGCAGTATGCCGTAGCGCAGTTGTTGTTTGATAAAACCAAAGCGCTGAATCCGAATGATGAAATCCAGGCAGAAAGCGCTTATTACAGTGCCAATTGCGCCATTCGTTTAGGACAGCCCGGCGCTGAGAAAAAGATCAACCAGTTTATCTCCGATTATCCTACGAGTTCCAAACAGGCACAGGCGTATGTAGACATCAGCAACTTTTATTTTGCGCAGGGGAATTACGATGAATCGTTGCGGTATGGTGAAAAGATCAACCAGGATGTTTTAAGTCCTTCGGACAGGGACCGTTTTAATTTCCAGAAAGGATATGCCTATTTCAGCAGAAAGGATATGGCAAAAGCCAATACATACTTACAGAAAGTCGATTTAAACGGCACTTACGGGAACCAGGCAAAATATTATCTGGGCTATATTTCGTATGCCAACAATAATTACGAGCAGGCCAATGAATATTTTTCCGAAGTAGAATCGGTAGATAAATACCAGGAGCGCATGGGCTACTACAAAGCCGATATGCAGTTCAAATCCGGGAACTTTGAGAAAGCCATTGAAGAAGGAAAAGCACAGATGGCGAAATCAAACGAGGCTGAAAAGTCGGAATTGTCGAAGATTATTGGGGAAAGTTATTTTAATTTAAAACAATACGATAAGGCACTTCCTTACCTGTTGGACTATAAAGGGAAAAACGGGAAATGGAGCAATACCGATTTCTACCAGCTTGGCTATTCCTACTACCAGCAGAAAGAATACGATAAAGCAGTATCGGAATTCAACAAAATCATTGGGGGATCCGATGCGGTAGCGCAGAATGCCTATTACCACCTTGGGGAAAGCTATCTTAAGCTCGACCAGAAAACGCAGGCCCTGAATGCCTTTAAGAATGCTTCTGAAATGAACTATTCAGCAAAGATTCAGGAAGATGCCTACGCAAATTATGCAAAATTAAGCTACGATATAGGGAACCCTTATAAAAGCGTACCGGCGGTTATTACCGATTTCCTCGAAAAATACCCTACTACGCCTTATAAACAGGAATTAAACGACCTGCTTGTTGATTCGTACATATCTACGAAGAATTACCAGGAAGCCTTAAACGTACTGGAATCGAACCGGACGCCGCTGAACAAGGCAGCCTACCAGAAGGTTACGTTTTACCGTGGTCTGGAATATTTTAACGAAGGTAAGTTCAGTCTTGCGAACGGTATGTTCAACAAATCCATAGCAGAACGCCAGGATAATAAATTCGTTGCCCGCGCTACTTACTGGAGAGGAGAAAGTGAATATGCACTGAACCGTTTCGCAGATGCCTACCAGACGTTTTCGACCTTTAAGCAGCTGCCACAGGCGCAGGTAACACCTGAGTTTAAAAGTGTTGAATACAATCTGGGTTATTCAGCTTATAAACTCAAAAACTACAGCAACGCCAATACGCATTTTAAAAGCTACCTTGGGGTAACGAAAGATGATGCGAAAAAAGCCGATGCCACGCTGCGCCTTGCCGATGGGTACTTTGTTACCAAACAGTACTGGCCGGCCATGGAAATGTACAATTCCATCATCAGTTCAAATTCGTCCTATAAGGATTATGCAGCCTACCAGAAAGCCTTGTCGTATGGTTTTGTAGATAAAAACAGCAATAAAATAGAAGACCTTCAGAAGTTTATTGCTGCCTATCCTTCTTCCAACCTGGTAGATGATGCCTACTACGAGCTGGGAAGTACGTATGCGAATGCGAACCAGACCGACAAAGCGCTGGATGCCCTTAACAAGCTCATTGCAAGCTACCCGAACTCCAATCTTATTTCAAAGGCCATCCTGCGCCAGGGGGTGGTGTATGTAAATGCCAACCAGGAAGACAATGGGATCGAACGCTTTAAAAAGGTGGTAAATGATTATCCGGGATCACAGGATGCTATTGAAGCCGTTCAGAATGCACGTGCCGCTTATCTTGAAACGGGAAAATCGAACGAATTTGCGGCATGGGTAAAAGGGCTCGACTTTATTGATATTTCTACGGCTGAACTGGAAAATGACGTATATGTTGCGGCAGAGAACCAGATGGCGCAAAAAAACAATGACAGTGCCATAAAGGGACTCAAAGAATATATTGCGAGCTATCCTAACGGGCTGCATGCTACGAAGGCTTATTTTAACCTGGCCGAAATGTATTACGGAGACGGTAAAAACGGTGATGCCAAGCCAAATTATGAGCAGGTACTGAAACGGGGGAAATCGGAATATTCCGAACAAACTTCTTTGCGTCTGGCAAACATTTACCTGGCCGATAAAGATAAGACCAACGCAAAACGCGTATTGCAGCAGTTGGAAAGTGAAGCCAGTAACGACAGCAATAAGCTGTTTGCGCAATCAAACCTCATGAAGCTGGCTTATGATGATAATGACATGGCTACAGCATCGAAATATGCAGCCGTACTTGCAGCAAACTCTAAGGTCGACAAGCGTATAAAAGCCGATGCTACTGCAATTAGTGCGCGTGTTGCCTTTAAGAATAACGATGCTGCCACTGCACGTAAATTATACGAGCAGCTGAATTCAGTAGGTACGGGAGAATTAAAGGCGGAAGCCGTTTATTACGATGCCTATTTCAAGAATGCAGATAAAAAATACGAAGCTTCCAACAAAGCAGTGGAGAAATTAGTAAAGGAATATGCTGCCTATAAATATTACAGTGCAAAAGGTCTGATTTTATTAGCTAAGAATTTTTACCAGTTAAAAGACAGCTACCAGGCCACCTATGTTTTAGAGAATGTTATTTCAAGTGCAACGGACTACCCGGATGTTGTAAATGAGGCTAAAACGGAATTGGCGAAAATAAAATCAGAAGAAGCAAAACGTAACTCATCGGTTAAATAATTGGTTATGAAAAAGTATTTATACAGTATTACAATAGCAGCGGCATTCATGGCTCATCAGGCAAATGCCCAGGAAGATAAAAACAAAAAGAAGGAAACGGTCGGAACCGAAGTGGTAAACGTTACATCGGAATATCAGGCAACGCTTAATGATGCCTTTAAGATAAACGACAATCCTTTGGTTGACGACGATGAGATCAATCAGAAAAAAGAAGTAAAATACACCATTTTTTCAGTGCCGGTAGCATCGACCTTTGCTCCGGCAAAAGGAGAAGCGGCTAAAGTAGACAGTGATTCACTTGCTAATTTTTACAGCAATTATGCTTTGCTGGGGTACGGTAACTACAATACCTTGAGAGGAGAACTCGGAATAGTGGAGCGTATTGGAAATAACAATATGTACCTTGGGGGGCTTTTAAAGCACATCTCTTCAGGAGGAGGGATTGAGGACGTACACCTCGACGATTCCTACAGTAAGTCGAACCTGGATTTTACATTGGGACAGCATAACGATAATAACCAGTGGAACGCGCAGTTCGGGGCCATGATGTCCAAATACAACTGGTACGGTACACCTAAGGATTTTTATGTCTCGAACTTTAATTTTGATCTGGTCGATCCGCTTCAGAAATACAACGACGTACATGCCAGCGGCTCTTTTGAAAGTTATGTAGGGGCTTTTGAAAAGGCCGATGCATCCTACAAGTACTTCTGGGATGATTACGGATCCAAAGAAAGCAGGTTCCGGTTTGCCCCGACGTTTAATGTTGAAATGCAGAACCGCACGGTCAATGTGAACCTCGAAGCAGATTATCTTAATACGCAGTTCACAGATAACAATATAGACAGCAGACAGGATAAGTTCAGCTACCTTAACCTCACGGTACACCCGAGCATTAAGTTTTTCGATGCTGATTACTCGCTGGAACTGGGAGCAGGTCTTACTTACATCCTGGGTAAGGAAAATGGCGTCGAGGATAATTCAGTTGTCATTTATCCGCAGGTTAAAGCCAGTTTCAACCTCGTACCCGATATTGTACAGGCGTATTTTGGAGCTGTAGGAGGGGTGAAACAGAACTCTTATGCAGATGTTTCAGCTGAAAACCCTTTTGTAGCACCAAGCCTCGAACTTCGTCCTACAAAGACACGTTATGATTTTTATGCCGGGATGAAAGGAAAACTTTATCATAACCTGTCGTACAACATACGTGCAAATTATAAATCAGAAGACGACAAAGCCATGTTTACGGTCAATCCGTATGACATCAACCTGGCGGATAAACAGGGATACCAGTACGGGAATTCTTTCCGGTTACTGTACGATAAGGTAAATACGCTGAGCTTCTTCGGAGAACTCAACTTTGACTTTTCCGATAAGGCAAAAGTAGGATTGTCCGGGGAATACAATAATTACAGCGTAGAGCATTACCAGAATGCGTTCCATCTGCCGCAAGGTAAGGTTAATGTAAATGTGCTGTATAACATAACAAAACAATGGTTTGCCGAAATGAATCTGGGTTATGTGGGGCAGCGTTACGAATTCAGCGGAATAGAAGGGTTGCCTATGGCTGACGATATCAAGCTCGGTGACTATTACGACATGAACCTCACCGCAGGTTACAGACCTACACCTCAGTGGACGGTGTTCCTTAAAGGAAACAACCTTTTCAATGAAAACTATTACCGTTTCAACCAGTACCAGGTTCAGGGAATCCAGGTCTTGGGAGGTGCAATGTATAAATTTGATTTTTAACAGGTAAAATATTTTTTCAAGCGCCTCCGGGCGCTTTTTTTATGATGAACAGAAAAGAATTCAAATACCTGCTGCTGGACCGGCTGAGTTCCCAAATTGAATCATTGAGAAAACAGATACTGTTTCTTACTGAAGATGCACTCAGTGATGCCAAAAGCTCTTCCGGCGATAAACATGAAACGGGTCTGGCCATGATGCACCTGGAACAGGAAAAACTCAACGCAAAACTCAGGGACATCCTTGAAATGCAGTCGGTAGCCCTTAAACTACCCGAAGAAAAAACTGTTGAGAAAGTGGTACTCGGGTCAATAGTTAAGACAGACCGTGCCCTTTTCTATGTAAGCGTTGCCCTGCCCGGGATTGTGTATGAAGGCACACCTATTATCTGTGTTTCACCTTCGGCACCTTTAATAAAGGCTTTTTGGAACCGGGAAATAGGGGCTGAAATCGTATTTAATAATATTTCATATAAAATCCTTGAAATTTTATAGTTTTTGCACCATAAGGTGTTAATAACTTGAAAGAGAATAGAACTGTTTAAACGAGGAAAATCCGCTAAAATTTCGTATATTTGTATTTTATAGGTATTTAGTTACAAATTTTATTATGAGTGAAGAAGTAAAGAAAAATTCGTATTCGGCCGACAGTATTCAGGCTTTGGAAGGAATGGAGCACGTGCGTATGCGCCCGTCGATGTATATCGGAGATGTAGGAGTACGCGGATTGCACCACCTGGTATACGAAGTTGTAGATAACTCTATAGATGAAGCTTTAGCAGGCTACTGCGATTCAATTCAGGTAATCATAAACCAGGATAACTCCATCAGCGTTCACGATAACGGGCGGGGTATTCCGGTTGATATGCATAAAAAAGAAGGAGTATCGGCTCTTGAGGTTGTTATGACCAAGATCGGTGCCGGTGGTAAATTCGATAAGGATTCCTATAAGGTATCCGGAGGTTTGCACGGTGTAGGGGTATCATGTGTGAACGCCTTATCCGATCATTTGCGTGCCGAGGTACACCGTGACGGTAAAATATGGGAACAGGAATATGAAAGAGGGAAACCGCTTTATCCTGCACGTCCGGTAGGAGAAACCAATATTACCGGAACAAAGGTTTCGTTTAAACCCGATGCCTCAATCTTTACCCAAACACTGGAATATTCTTATGATACGCTTGCGGCACGTTTACGTGAATTGTCTTTCCTGAATAAGGGAATCACGATTACGCTTACAGATTTGCGTACTGTGGATGAAAACGGGCAGGCCAAAATGGATACGTTCCATTCAACGGAAGGATTAAAGGAGTATGTTCGTTTTCTTGATGGAAACCGTGTGCCGATTATCGGGCACGTGATCAGTATGGAGAACGAGAAAGGGGAGATTCCTGTTGAAGTGGCACTTATTTATAACGACAGTTATTCCGAGAATATCTATTCTTATGTAAACAACATCAACACGCACGAAGGAGGTACCCATTTACAGGGATTCCGTATGGGGCTTACACGGACATTGAAAAAGTATGCCGATGCTTCCGGGTTGCTTGATAAATTAAAATTCGAGATCACTGGTGATGATTTCCGTGAAGGATTAACCGCTATTGTTTCTGTAAAGGTGATGGAGCCGCAGTTCGAAGGGCAGACCAAAACCAAGTTAGGAAACCGTGAGGTGGTATCACCGGTATCACAGGCTGTTGCCGATATGCTCGAAGCTTATCTGGAAGAAAATCCGCAGGATGCCAAAACCATTATACAGAAGGTGATTCTGGCTGCTCAGGCGCGCCACGCGGCCAAGAAAGCCCGCGAGATGGTGCAGCGTAAAACCGTGATGAGCGGTGGGGGCTTACCGGGAAAACTGTCGGATTGTTCAGAACAGGATCCTGAAAAATGTGAAATCTTTTTCGTCGAGGGAGATTCCGCAGGCGGAACGGCAAAACAGGGACGTGACCGTAATTTTCAGGCCATTATGCCTTTGCGCGGAAAGATTCTCAACGTGGAAAAAGCCATGGGACACAAGGTATTTGAAAACGAGGAAATCCGGAATATTTTTACAGCTCTTGGTGTAACGGTCGGTACAGAAGAAGACAGCAAAGCCCTGAACCTTTCCAAACTGCGTTATCATAAAGTGGTGATCATGTGTGATGCCGATGTGGACGGAAGCCACATCGCAACGCTGATCCTCACATTCCTTTTCAGATATATGCGCGAGCTTATTGAAAAAGGATATGTATACATTGCAACACCGCCGTTATACATGGTGAAAAAAGGAACTAAAAAACAATATGCATGGACGGATGAAGAGCGTATTGGCCTTATGGAACAAATGGGACAGGGAGCTGCCGTACAACGCTATAAAGGTCTTGGAGAGATGAATGCAGAGCAGTTGTGGGAAACCACCATGAATCCTGAATTCAGAACTTTGCGCCAGATTACCGTTGACAATATGGCGGAAGCCGACCGCGTTTTTTCTATGCTTATGGGCGATGAAGTACCGCCGAGAAGGGAGTTTATCGAGAAAAATGCGGTATACGCTAAAATTGATGCTTAATATAAACTACGAGTTCAGCTTTGCTGAACTCATTTTAATTGGAAACATATGAAAGTTACCATCATAGGAGCTGGAAATGTCGGGGCTACGTGCGCTCAATTTCTTTATCAGCAGCAAAAAGTAAGGGAAATAATCCTTATAGATAAAAATCAGGATATAGCCGAAGGTAAAGTAATAGATATACTCCAGGCCGGGATATTTGTAGGAAATACGACGAAATTATCGGGATATACCGATGTATATGATGCATCCGAAAACAGCGATGTTATTGTTGTAACTGCCGGCGTACCGCGTAAGAAAGGGATGAGCCGCGAAGAACTGGTTTCTGTTAATACCTCCGTTGTTACGGATGTTGTGGAGAAATGCCTTGAATTTTCGCCAAATGCAAAAATCATCGTACTTACGAACCCGGTTGATTCGATGACCTACCTTATCCTTAAAAAATTTAATCTTCCAAGAAACCAGGTGATAGGAATGGGAGGTATATTGGATACGGCCCGTTTTAAATACTACATACAGGAGAAACTTCAAAAATCATCCGACCAGATCCAGGCGTTTGTTATTGGAGGGCACGGTGATAAAACGATGCTTCCGCTGGCACGGCTGGCCACTTATGGCGGGGTTTCCATTGTTCAGTTTCTGACCAAGGTCGAGATAGACGATATTGTTGAAAAAACGATGAAGGGCGGAGCCACCCTCACAGCGATGCTTGGTACTTCGGCATGGCTGGCTCCTGCACAGGCACTGTGCGAACTTATACTGGCCATTCTTTATGATAAAAAGGTATTTTTTTCGTGCTCTGTTCTGCTCGAGGGGGAATACGACGAAAAAGAAGTATGTATCGGTGTTCCCTGTCTAATTGGAAAAGAAGGCATGGAACAGATCATTGAACTGCCTTTGATTGATCAGGAAAAATCCCAGTTCAGCCAGAGTGTTTCGGCCATAAAGTCCGTCAACCTCGAAATGTTAAATCTTTAAAAGTCAAATGTATAACCACGGGCAACAACCTTGAAAAAGTTGTTGCCCGTATTTTTTGCGGCACCTATTAACACAGATGTAAACAAATTGTTAAAAGAAAACGCGACTTTTTTATTGTTAAATCTTTTGTGAAGTTATATATTTGTCCGTTTTACGGATTTTTAAGCCATTTTCGGGCTTAAGATGCTAAAACAAAATCATTTAAAAACTATTAATTTTTTTTAGAATGCAGAATAAAGGACTCGTTAAGTTTATTGCGATTATTTTTGCGTTGGTAAGTATTTACCAATTGTCCTTTACGTTTGTTACGGATCACTATGAAAAAAAGGCAAAGGAATTTGCCAAGGGTGATTTAACCAAGGAAGCCCGTTATCTTGATTCCATTGCAAACGAAAAGGTGTATTTAGGTCAGACATTTGCTGAGGTTCGTTCCAAGCAGGTACAAAAAGGTCTGGATCTGGAAGGAGGTATCAACGTGATGCTTCAGATTTCCGTAAAAGATATCTTAAAAGGATTATCAAATGACTCTAAAAATGCGGTATTCAACCAGGCTTTAAGCGAAGCTGAAAAAAACCGTGAAGGAAACCAAACCTATTTAGATGCGTTTTATGTTGCCTTTGACAAGCTGTCTGCCGGGAAAGTGAAGCTGGCTTCTTCTGAAATATTTGCAAACAGAAACTTACAGGAAGTAAACACTTCTATGTCTGATGCGCAGGTTAAAACCATTTTGAACAAAAAGGTAGCGGAATCGGTAGAAAGTGCTTTCCGCGTAATTAGTGAGCGTATTGACAAATTCGGAGTAGCTTCGCCAACAATCCAGAAAGTAGGAGAATCGGGAAGAATCCTCGTTGAATTACCTGGAGCAAAAGATATCGACCGTATTAAGAACCTTTTACAGTCGACTGCTCAGTTGGAATTCTGGGAAACCTATAAAATTGAAGAAATCGGAGATTTCTTAATGTCTGCAAACGAAGTCCTGAAATCTAAAAAAGCCGGAGCCGGAAAAACGGCCGAGGTAGCTAAAGATACTTTAACAGCCAAAAAGTCCGAAACGGATGTAGATAAATTATTAACAGGTGTATCCAAAGATTCAACGGCAACTAAAGATGCCAAATCTGATATAGGACCTCTTTTATCTTTAATGCAGGCACCGGGAGCTCAGGGATCACCTATTTTAGGGTTCTTTGCTACAAAGGATACTGCCCAGGTAAATACTTATTTCAAAGATGCCCAGGTGCGTTCTTTGTTAAAAGGAGAACTGCGTTATGCCCGTTTTGCATGGGGTAAACCTAAAAAAGATTCCAATATCGTTGAACTGTATGCTTTAAAAGGAAATGCGCAGAACGTAGCACCTCTTTCCGGGAATGTGGTTACAGATGCCAGCGATGTTTACGATCAGATGAACCGCCCTTCTGTAAGCATGACCATGAATGCAAAAGGAGCAAAAGACTGGGAAGTATTAACAGGAAAAGCTTTTAATCAGCGTTCTAACATTGCAATTGTTCTCGATAATGTTGTGTATTCAGCTCCTGGAGTTACGACAGGACCTATCTCCGGTGGAAGCTCAAGCATTACAGGAGATTTTACGGTACAGGAAACAAAGGATTTGGCCAACATTCTTAAAGCAGGTAAATTACCGGCTTCTGCCGATATCATTTCTTCTGAGGTGATCGGGCCGTCATTGGGTCAGGCTGCAATTGACGCCGGTATGATCTCATCTGTGATCGGTCTGGTACTTGTTGTTGGATGGATGGTTTTCTATTACGGAAGAGCCGGATGGTATGCCAACATCGCCCTGTTGATCAACTTACTGTTCCTGTTTGGAGTATTATCAAGTTTGGGAGCTGTATTAACGTTGCCAGGTATCGCGGGTATCGTGTTGACAATGGGAACTGCTGTGGATGCGAATATCATCATCTACGAGCGGGCTAAAGAAGAACTAAGACACGGAAAATCGCTTAAAGAAGCTATTGCTTCTTCGTACAGCTGGCACGGAGCAATGCGTGCGATTGTAGATGCGAACGTAACGCATATTTTAACAGGTATCATCCTTTTTATCTTCGGTATCGGACCTATTAAAGGATTTGCCACTACCTTATTGATCGGTATCTTTACATCATTGTTTACGGCTATCTTTATTGCCCGTATTTTCCTTGACCGCGATGCTGCTGCCGGTAAAATCGTTAACTTCAGTACATCAATTACTAAAAACTGGTTCACCAATTTCCATTTCGATTTCATCAAAATGAAAAAGGCAACCTATATTATCTCATCTTTGGTTGTGATCATCAGCTGTATTTCATTTGCAGTAAACGGATTGGATCAGGGAGTTGATTTTGTCGGGGGACGTACGTTCCAGGTGAAATTTGAAAAAGCGGTTGAGCCAACCCAGATAGGGGAAGATTTGTCAAATACTTTTGGAGTGACGGTTGAAGCAAAACAGTTCGGAAGCCCGAACCAGATGCGCATCATTACAAAATATAAAGTAAATGAAGAGTCTGCCAAGGTAGACCAGGAAGTAAACGAACTGTTGTACAAAGGATTGAAGAAATACTATTCGAACAACATCACGTATGATGATTTTATTAAAACTTCTGATAAGAAAACGATTGGGGTTGTTTCGGCATCTAAAGTAAGTGCTACGGTATCTGAAGATATCAAAACAGATTCAATCTATGCCGTATTAGGGTCTATGGCCGTGGTTTTTGTTTACCTTATGGTATCATTCCGCAAATGGCAGTATTCACTTGGAGCGGTTGCAGCTGTTTTACACGACGTTATTTTCGTTTTAGGAACGTATTCGTTACTTTATAAGTTCATGCCGTTCCATATGGAGATGGACCAGCATTTTATCGCGGCTATCTTAACGGTAATCGGTTATTCCATGAACGATACGGTAATCGTATTCGACCGTGTACGTGAATTCCTTTTAGGAAAAACCAAAGGAGATTTCAACCACATCGTAAACGATTCGGTAAATACAACTCTGTCAAGAACGATCAATACGTCGTTAACGATGATCCTTGTATTGCTTATCATGTTCATTTTCGGAGGGGAATCTATCCGTGGATTCATCTTTGCTATGTTGGTTGGTATTGTGGTAGGAACCTACTCTTCGTTGTTCCTTGCAACTCCGATTCTTGTGGATACTATGCCTAAGAAAGATAAGGAGGAAATCGAACGCTTACACCGTGAAGCACAAGAGGAAATGGAGGCGTAATTCCTTCTCAAAAAATATATTTACTAAAGAACCACCTGACACAGGTGGTTCTTTGTTTTAAGGAAAAATTAGTAAAAGATTGATTTGTTTGCTTTAACATTAAAATAAATTAGCTTTTTATGGATAGTTTTTTTAAATTCGTAAATTATTAAATGAAGATCAAATAGTTACTATATATTATGAATCAGGCAGCTACAAAGGAAGCTTTAACTTTTGAAGATTTTAAAAAAGAGGTTTTAAGTGATTATACTATTGCCCGCATTTCGCGCGAGTGCAGTTTATTGGGACGCAGGGAAGTTCTGACCGGGAAAGCCAAATTCGGTATTTTCGGTGATGGGAAGGAAGTGCCGCAGCTGGCAATGGCAAAGGCATTTAAAAATGGAGATTTCCGTTCCGGGTATTACAGGGACCAGACTTTTATGATGGCGATTGGTGCTTTGAACATACAGCAGTTTTTTGCCGGTTTATATGGTCATGCAGATATCAGTCAGGATCCGATGTCGGGAGGTCGTCAGATGGGCGGGCATTTTGCCACTCACAGTCTTGACGAAAACGGAAACTGGAAAAACCTCACACAGCAAAAAAATTCGAGTTCTGATATTTCCCCAACGGCAGGTCAGATGCCGAGACTATTGGGGTTGGCACAGGCATCAAAGATATACCGCGAATTTCCGGGTGCAGACAAAGAGCAGAAATTTTCGGTGAACGGTAATGAAGTTGCATGGGGAACCATTGGAAATGCTTCAACTTCTGAAGGATTGTTTTTCGAAACCATAAATGCTGCCGGGGTACTACAGGTGCCAATGGTTATGAGTGTTTGGGACGATATGTACGGAATTTCGGTTCATGCACGCTATCAGACGACAAAAGAAAGTATTTCTGAAATTTTAAAAGGTTTCCAGAAAGAAGAGGATACCAACGGTTATGAAATTTTGACCGTAAAAGGATGGGATTATCCGTCTTTGATCGATACCTATGCAAAAGCATCGGGTATTGCACGTGCACAACACATCCCTGTTTTAATACATGTTCAGGAGCTTACACAGCCACAGGGGCATTCCACTTCCGGTTCACACGAACGATACAAATCACCGGAACGACTCCAATGGGAAGGAGAATTTGACTGTATCGCTAAAATGCGTTCATGGATGCTCGAAAACAATTTTGCTACAGCAGAAGAGCTCGACCAGCTGGATGCTGATCTTAAAAAGCAGGTGCTCGAAGGTAAAAAGGCAGCATGGGAAGCATATCTGAATCCAATTAAGGAAGAGCGCGCATCTTTAATCGAAGTACTGAAGGAAGTAGCATCTGCTTCAGCCCATAAAGAACTGATTGAAAAGAGTATTGCAGATTTAAACAGCATAAAAGAACCGATCCGTAAAGACAACCTCGCAACAGCACGTAAAATCTTACGTCTTGTAGTAGCAGAAAACGGGCGCGGTATTTTGGCGTCGTGGATTGAGGATTATTTTGGTAAAAACCAGCCCCGTTACAGTTCGCACCTTATGTCGGCTTCATCCGCAAAAGCGGAAAATATAGAAGAAGTACTGCCTGTTTATGACGAATCGCAACAGGAAGTCGATGCGCGATTGATTATCCGTGATAACTTTGACAAGATTTTTGAAAAATATCCTGAGGCATTGATTTTTGGTGAGGATTCCGGTAATATCGGGGACGTAAACCAGGGATTGGAAGGCTTACAGGAAAAATACGGGATATCACGTGTGGCCGATGCAGGAATCCGTGAAGCAACCATTTTGGGTCAGGGTATCGGGATGGCTATGAGAGGATTACGTCCTATAGCTGAAATTCAGTATCTGGATTACCTGCTTTATGCATTGCAGATCATGAGTGATGATCTGGCAACGGTACAGTACAGAACGGCCGGCAAACAAAAAGCGCCGCTTATCGTAAGAACGCGCGGACACCGTTTGGAAGGAATCTGGCACTCAGGGTCGCCAATGGGTATGATCATCAATGCCGTACGCGGTATACACGTTCTGGTTCCGAGAAATATGACAAAAGCCGCCGGGTTTTACAATACCCTGCTGCAAAGCGATGAACCGGCATTGGTTATTGAATGTTTAAACGGATACCGTTTAAAGGAAAAAATGCCTTCCAATCTTGGAGAATTTAAAACACCGGTAGGTGTGGTGGAAACAATTAAGCAGGGGAATGACCTTACTATTGTTTCTTACGGATCTACTTTACGTATCATAGAACAGGCTGCCAAAGAACTTTTGGAGGCAGGCATTGATGTAGAGATCATAGATGCCCAGTCTTTATTGCCTTTTGACCTGAACCACGACTGTGTTAAATCATTACAGAAAACAAACCGATTGCTTGTAGTGGATGAAGATGTTCCGGGTGGGGCATCGGCTTATATCCTACAGCAGATAGTTGACGTACAGGACGGTTACAGATACCTCGACAGCAAGCCTGAGGCATTGGCTGCAAAGGCACATCGCCCGGCTTACGGAACAGACGGGGATTACTTCTCCAAACCTTCGGCCGAAGATGTATTCGAAAAGGTTTATGCTATGATGCATGAGGTCAATCCACAGAAATATCCAAGTTTATACTAATACAATAAAAGCATCTTTTATAAGATGCTTTTTTTTATATTTGGATAATTATTTAGTGAAATGAAATACAATCCGTTTAAAATTATTCTCTGGACGCTGTTTGCCGTTTTCGTGCTGTTGAACAGCCTGCGCTTATTTATTTATGGATTTATCATAAGTTTTATTATTGTCATCATTGACCGTGCCTTTTTCGGTACCAGAACGCGTTCTGACAGACAGTTTTTAAACCTGTTTTTTACTGCTACTTCCATATTGGCCCTGTTTTATACTTTTTCACCTTATTTCAGATCGTTCGAATTCCGGATTTCACATCCGCGATGGCAGCAGCTTGAAATCGTTTCTGTTAAAAGAGGTGTTTCCCAACATGTTTCGACCTCTCTCAACGTGATGGAAAAGGTATATACACCTTTGGAAGTAATGTATAAGGATGAAGCGGGAAAACTTCATGTTAAAAGCGAGGAAGTAAAGCATTATGCCATTCTTGGATTTTCACCTGTTTTTGATAGCAGGGTTATTGAAAAAGAACTCGATTATATTCATCAGAGGGGACTGAACAAGCTTATTGACAAAAAGGCGATTCACCTTTTTCAACATCCGTCAAAAGATAAAATGAAGGTGTTTAAAGGCAATGATGCTTTTGCGCTTAGACATTCCATAGGTTCGCAGATCGGGCTGTTGCTGGTTTATGTATTGTCTGCAGGATTGACAGCTTATTGTGTATTAAGGCTGAAAATGCTGAAGCGCCTGCTGAGATCTGAAGAATGGAAAGAACGGAAAACAGCCTGCATCATTTTAAGTATCCTTTTCTTTTCTTATATCGTAGTGGGAATTACGGTTATTCATTATCTGAAGTTTACATGATATTGAGAATAATGCTGTTTTTAAGGTCTTTTATTACGGATATCCGATAGTAAAAAATTAAAATCATACACATAAAAAAAAACATTATCTTTGCAACGTTTTAAAAACAAATAAAATGGTAAAGGATTTATTTGAAAGAATTCACGATAATAAAGGTCCGTTGGGAAAATGGGCTTCACAAGCTGAAGGATATTTTGTTTTTCCTAAATTAGAAGGAAAACTAGGACCAAGAATGAAATTTCAGGGTAAAGAAGTATTAAACTGGTCGATTAATGATTATTTGGGACTTGCAACACATCCCGAGGTATTAAAAGCTGATGCCGATGCGGCAGCAGAATACGGAGCAGCTTATCCTATGGGAGCCCGTATGATGTCGGGACATACGACACTGCACGAACAATTGCAGAACGAACTTGCCGCTTTTGTACATAAAGAAGCAGCTTACTTATTAAATTTCGGTTATCAGGGAATGGTGTCGATTATTGATGCGCTGGTAACCAAAAACGACGTTATTGTATACGACGTGGATTCTCACGCATGTATCATCGACGGAGTACGTTTGCATATGGGGAAACGTTTTACCTATAAGCACAACGATATAGAATCTTTTGAAAAAAACATACAGCGTGCCACTAAAATGGCCAACGAACAGGGAGGTGGTATCCTGGTAATCACCGAAGGCGTTTTCGGGATGAGAGGACAACAGGGGAAACTGAAAGAGATCGTTGCGCTGAAAGAAAAATACAATTTCCGCCTTCTTGTTGACGACGCACACGGTTTCGGTACTTTAGGAGCTACCGGTGCAGGTGCGGGTGAAGAACAGGGATGCCAGGACGGTATTGATGTTTACTTCTCTACCTTTGCAAAATCAATGGCTTCAATCGGGGCTTTTGTAGCTGCAGACCAGGACATCATCGATTATCTTAAATACAACCTTCGTTCACAGATGTTTGCAAAATCATTGCCGATGATATTTACTATCGGTGCTTTAAAACGTCTGGATCTGTTGCGTTCCAACCCCGATCTTAAAAACAAGTTGTGGGAAAACGTAAACCGTTTACAGAACGGTCTTAAAGACAGGGGGTTCAATATCGGGGATACCAATACGTGTGTAACTCCTGTATACCTTGAAGGTTCTATTCCGGAAGCCATGATTATGGTAAACGATTTACGTGAGAATTACGGTATTTTCCTGTCAATCGTGGTTTATCCGGTAATCCCTAAAGGAATTATCCTTCTGCGTGTTATTCCTACAGCATCCCATACTTTTGAGGACATTGATCAGACACTTGCTTCTTTTGAAGCCATCAGAGGAAAGCTCGTTGACGGTACCTATAAGAAGATTGCTTCGGAAACGACGGTAGACATGGAAGCTCAACGTTAAAAAAATACAATAAATAAAAAAAGTTCCTATATTTAGGAACTTTTTTTATTTATACCTTATAACAAACATAACTTATGAAACACTTTTTAACTTTGGCCTTTGCCGCGGTATCGGTATCGGGCTTTGCCCAGGTCGACTATCCTGAGGCTTCCGGAATGGTTTTTGAACGAAAGCATCAAGTACGTGTCGGGACTATCAAGCTTTTAACAGGAAATTCCCTTGATCTGGGATATGAACGTGTATTGGACCGTAACAGGGGATTCGGAGCAAACCTGCTCATCGGGTTTGATGATTACGACAGTGATTTTAACCAGAATTTCTCTTTGAGCCCCTACTATCGTTTTTACTTCAGTAAAAGTGAGGAATATGGTGCAAAAGGAATGTTTGTAGAGGGATTTGCCGATTTCTATACCGGTAAGTCGATTGATTATGAATTTTACTACAACTATCTGCCGGATCCGAACTCTGATAATTATTATGTACCGCCAAAGAAAAATTTCTTTGATATTGCAGCCGGAGTGGCATTGGGATACAAGTGGGTGAACACTATTGGCTTTGTTCTTGAAATGAAGGCAGGGTATGGAAGAAATCTTTTACAGGAGAACCCGGATGCAGCAGGAGTTTTTCGCGGCGATTTCAGCGTGGGATACCGGTTTTAATTATAAAAGCACTCTTAATGAGTGCTTTGTATTTTTTTATAGGAACCGGTTACCGGAAGTGTCCTTAAAGAATCTTTGCATTTGAAAAAGGCTGAATCTGCTGCAATGTTTTCAAACAATACATGTGCTTCCTTTTTTGTGAAAATAATTTTTAAATTTCCTTTGTCCTTATTTAAAGGAATATTGAGCTGGTGTCCTTTGTCCAGCGTAGCTTCAAGTTTTGTTGAGCAGTTGGTAAGCGAATCCAGTTTGTTGTAATGGGTCAGCTGCACATTGAAACGCTCTTTTACGGTATGCTCCACGGTTATTCTGTTATAAAGGTTCAGGGTGTCTCCGGCATAGTAGCTGCCTGTTATGTTCCGGAATTTGAACGGCACGGCTTTATGCAGTACATATTGGGAGGCCATATCACCTGTAACTTCCTTTAAATCACTTCCCACACGTAGGATTTTATCAAGGCCTTTGATTTTATAAAACAGTTTTTCACGGTCGAATGTAGCTTCAAATATAGAATCCCTGAGCTTCCAGGTACCTACTTTTGTTATAGGCAGTTCTTTGCGTTCCTGATAATAAATGGTCCGCGAAATGGTGCTGTCGTTGTAAATCCGTATGCTTGTTTCAATTCCGGGGCAATCGGGACAGGGAATTGTACCTTCATAGGTGCTGCTGAAAATAGTATCAAGAAGTGCAGGTTGGATGAATACAACGGGCTTTTCCTTGTCTTTTTTAAAGCAGCCTGCAAATGTTACTGCTACAAAGGAAACGGTGAGAATATTTTTAATCCAGTGCATAAGAGTCCTATAATTTTAATCAGAAATTTAAATAAGTGTTAACAAAAATAATTCCAATTTTAAAGTAAAACAAAAATCATTGGTAAAAAACATCAAACTTATTTTAAAAATGCAAGATTTGGCGTATTTTTGCAGTTTAGACAAACAACACAATGACTCAAGGAATTATCATTTTAGATTTTGGTTCTCAGTACAACCAACTTATTGCCAGAAGAATAAGGGAGTTTGGCGTTTATACGGAAATCATCCCTTTTCATACTTCCATAGAAGAAATTAAAAAACACAATCCTAAGGGAATTATTTTATCGGGCGGCCCCTCATCTGTTTTTGGAGAAGAAGCTGCACTGGTAGAAAAGGAACTTTTTGAAATGGGAGTTCCTGTATTGGGAATCTGTTATGGAATGCAGCTTATTTCTCATTTATTGGGAGGTGAAGTGAAGAAGGGTGAAAAAGGAGAATACGGGAAATCGGAATTAACGGTTTTGGCACAAAACAGCTTACTGAATAAGGTTCCTGAAAAATCTACTGTCTGGATGAGCCATTTCGATGAAGTGGTTAAGGCTCCTGAAGGTTTTGCGGTAGCAGGAAAATCAAACATCGACATAGCGGCTATTGCTAATGAAGAACGAAATATTTTTGCTGTTCAGTTTCATCCGGAAGTAACGCATAGCGAATACGGTTCGCAAATGTTGGAAAACTTTGTGTTCAATATATGTAAAGCAGAGAAAAACTGGATTCTGAAGGATTTTATTGCTACTGAAATACAACGGATTAAAGAGGTTGTGGGCAATAAAAAAGTGATATTGGGTCTTTCCGGAGGAGTCGATTCATCTGTTGCAGCTGTTTTGATTCACCGTGCCATAGGCGACCAGCTGACCTGTATTTTTGTCGATACCGGTTTACTGAGAAAAGACGAAGGTAAAAAGGTAATGGAAAATTACGGAAAGCATTTTAATATGAACATTAAAATGGTAGATGCTTCCGAACGTTTTCTGAACAGTCTGAAAGGAATTGATGAACCGGAAGCTAAACGCAAGGCAATAGGAAGGGACTTCGTTGCGGTGTTTGATGAAGAATCCAAAAAGTTCGATGATGCTTCTTTCCTTGCACAGGGAACAATTTATCCGGATGTGATTGAATCACAGTCTGTGAAAGGGCCTTCTGCTACTATTAAATCGCATCATAACGTAGGTGGTTTACCCGATGATATGAAACTGGAATTACTGGAACCGCTGCGCGAACTCTTTAAAGATGAAGTGCGTAAAGTAGGGGTGGAACTTGGAATTCCGCGCGAATTGGTTTACCGTCATCCGTTCCCGGGACCAGGATTGGGAATCCGTGTATTGGGCGAGGTAAGTGAAGAAAAAGTGCGTATATTGCAGGAAGCCGACCAGATTTTTATTGACGAGCTTTACAACCACAACCTGTATGATGAAGTATCCCAGGCTTTCGTGGTATTGTTGCCGGTGAAATCTGTAGGTGTAATGGGAGACGAACGTACGTATGAATATACGGCGGTAGTGCGGTCTGCCAATACTATTGATTTTATGACGGCAACCTGGTCAAAACTGCCTTATGAGTTTCTGGAACTGGTTTCGAACAGAATTATCAATGAAGTAAAAGGGATCAACCGTGTGGCTTATGACATTAGCTCTAAACCACCAGCAACCATAGAATGGGAATAAAAAATTATAAGTGAAAAGCTGCCGTATCAAGGGCAGCTTTTTTCGTTTTGGAATTTTTAAGATGAACACTAAAATATATACAGACGTAATATCGTTCTTAATACAACAAGTTTTATCTTTGTTCATATGAAGAGTACATTTTATACATTATCCGCTTTACTTTATGCGGGGATTACTTTTGCACAGACTGCAACGAAAACGCATGTGGTGGCAAAGGGAGAAACCATTACGCAGATAGCAAAAAAATACCATACAACCAACAATGTATTGTTTCTGCTGAATCCGGAAGCTGTTGACGGAGTGAGCGAAAACCAGATCATTAAAATACCGAGTACATCCGATATCCGTCATGAGGTTCAGCCAAAAGAAACGGTTTACGGAATATCCAAGCAATATAATATTGCCATAGAAAAACTGTACAGCCTGAATCCGGGATTAAAGGAAAACGGGCTCAAGGTAGGGCAGTTTTTAAATCTTACGGATGAAACTGCTCAAAGAAATTCCGGTTCTGCACCGGCCGGTACAGCAGCAAAAGCATCGGATAACATAAAAGAAATTACCGTTGAAAAGGGAGAAACAATCTACGGCATAGCCGTAAAAAACAATACCACCGTTTCAGTTTTATATGAGTTGAACGGGGATTTGCCGAACGGCGGACTAAAGGAAGGCCAGGTACTCAGGGTACCCGCTGGCACTTCAGGCAGACTGGAAAGCCGGACGACAGAAAAAATACCGGTTCAACCCAAAACCATAGTCGTAAAGCCTAAGGAAACCATCTACAATATTGCAAAAACACATAATATTTCGCAAAGTCAGTTGCTGGAATGGAATCCGGCCCTGCAAAACGGACTCAGGGAAGGTATGACGCTCGTTGTAGGCAATGAACAAAAGAGTACGCTGAACGGCACAGTAACTCCAACCGCTGAGAAGGCTCCGGCAGAGTATACTAAGAAAGGCATTGATTTAAGCCTACCGAATGACGGGAATGCGAAAGATCTTGTAATGTTACTGCCTTTCAACATCTCCAAGAATAATTTTTCAAATCCGTCAATCAACCAGAATATCAAGAACGATGTTTTTTTGAATATGACACTCGAATTCTATTCAGGAGCGAAACTTGCGATAGATCATTTAAAAGATAAAAATTACAATCTTAATGTACAGTTTGTCGATTCTAAAGAAACAAACCGTGCCCTGGATGTGAATACGCTTAAAGGAGATTTTGATTTTTCCACAGCAGACGTGATTATTGGCCCGTTCTTTCAGAAAAATGTGGATGCCGTTTCTGAAACATTCAAAAACCAGTCAACCATCATTGTATCACCTCTGTCAACCGATAAGGGAAAACCATATCCGCGCCAGGTGCATGCCATGCCTAATAACGACATCGTGAAAAAGGAAATGCTGGAATACCTCATTTCCAAACAGGAACGCATCATTGCGGTAACGGACGAAAAGAAAACGACGGCATCGTATTTTTATACCCATTATCCAACCATTAGCGTAATGCAGGTAGGGGCAGATGAAAAAGTAGGACTTGCCGGTCTCAAAAGCAATCTTTCGAAAGAAAATACCAATTACATCGTTTACGATGTGAATTCACTTGCTACATCCATTGAATTCATCAAGACACTTATGTCTCTTCACAATGAGTTTAAGATACAGCTGGTATCTCTGGATAAAAATGAAGTACTGGAATCGTCCGATATCAATATCAATGACCTCGTAGCCCTGAAATACACGTTCCCGTCGGTAACCAACGAAGCCGAAACTTCAAAAAAAGATAAATTTGCGAAAGAGTATAAATCGGTGTACGGAAAAAATCCAAGCAGGTTTGCGGTTCGCGGATATGATGTAACATATGATGTTATTATGCGTATGTTCGAATCAGAGGAAAATTCCAATATCTTTGATTACGGATCGCAGCAGATCGAAAATAAATTTGCCTACATAAATGAAAATGGCGGGGTATACAACAATGCCGTTTATATTCTATATTACGATAAGGATCTAACCATTAAAGAAGCAAAATAATGAGCACAAGTAAAATTATATACCGGGGCGATTTAAGAACCGAATCAACACACCTGCAGTCCGGAACTGTTATACTCACCGACGCACCTACCGATAACCACGGGCGCGGAGAGGCTTTCTCACCGACAGATATGGTAGCCAATTCGCTGGCAACCTGTATGTTCAGTATTATGGGGATCAAAGCGAACGGTCTGAATGTTAATCTGGTGGATTCTGCGGCTGAAGTAACAAAAGTAATGCAGGCCGAGCCGCGGAAAATAGCGGAAATCATTATTGTGTTTGATATGAAGGGCGTAAGTGATGAAAAGACAAAGGTTATTCTGGAGCGTGCAGCAATGACGTGCCCCGTTTTCCTGAGCCTGAATCCCGATATACTGAAGACGATTACTTTTAACTGGAACTGATTTGGAAAAAGAGCAACAGGAACAGCTCATAGAGCTTGCCCATGCCAGGATGCCTTTCGGAAAGTACCAGGGGCGTTTTCTCGTCGATATTCCGGAACCCTATTATGTATGGTACAGGAATAAAGGATTTCCGGCAGGTAAGTTGGGCAGACAGCTTGAAATGATGTATGAAATCAAATTAAACGGGTTGGAAGTGCTTATCCGGAACATTAAAAACAAATATGAGAAACAGAACGGAAAATAAAGCTGTTTCTCCTGTATACTTACAATCTCAATCAAAAAGGGCGGCTCATCTGGCAAGATGTGCCGCTTTATCTTTTACAAACTTACGGGCTTTTAACGGGTTCCCTCTCATTCCTTAAAATGTGAACAATCTATTTTCAAAACCCAAATTATAATTGTAATTTTGCCAGGTTTAAAATAGAACAACACAACTCAACATATTTATTCATGAAACAATGTAAATACATTTTCGTAACAGGTGGGGTAACATCTTCGCTTGGAAAAGGAATTATTGCAGCATCCCTGGCAAAACTTTTACAGGCCAGAGGTTACAGAACCACGATTCAGAAATTCGATCCTTACATCAACGTCGATCCGGGAACACTGAACCCATACGAACACGGGGAATGTTTCGTAACAGACGACGGTGCGGAAACAGATCTGGACCTTGGACATTATGAGCGTTTCTTAAACGTTCCTACTTCACAGGCCAATAATGTTACAACAGGCCGTGTATACTTGTCTGTAATTGAAAAAGAAAGAAGGGGAGAATTTCTTGGAAAAACGGTACAGGTAGTTCCGCATATTACCAACGAAATAAAAGAGCGTATGCAGTTGCTTGGCAAATCGGGCGATTACGATATTGTGATCACCGAAATAGGAGGAACAGTAGGAGATATCGAATCTTTACCTTACATTGAATCTGTACGCCAGCTTATCTGGGATCTTGGAGACAAGAATGCCATTGTGGTGCATCTTACATTGGTGCCTTATCTGGCAGCAGCAGGAGAGCTGAAAACAAAACCTACCCAGCATTCTGTTAAAACGCTTATGGAAAGCGGTATCAAAGCTGATATTCTCGTATGCAGGTCGGAACATGAACTTTCTTCTGATATCAAGCGTAAACTGGCCGCTTTCTGTAATGTTTCTCAGGAGTCGGTTATTCAGTCGCTCGATGCTTCAACTATCTACGAAGTGCCGAACAATATGCTCGAAGAAGGATTGGATACCGTTGCATTGAAAAAACTGGATTTACCTGAAAAAGGACTTCCCGATTTAACAAAATGGAACGACTTCCTTCACCGTCTTAAAAACCCGAAACATACGGTTAACATTGGTCTTGTTGGAAAATATGTAGAATTACAGGATTCCTATAAATCAATACTCGAAGCATTTGTACATGCCGGAGCGTCGAATTATGCAAAAGTAAACGTGGTAAGTATCCACTCGGAATACTTAACAGCAAAGAACGTTGGCGATAAGCTTAAAAATCTCGACGGAATTTTGGTAGCTCCTGGATTCGGTTCCCGCGGTATAGAAGGAAAAATTGAAACGGTTCGTTATGCACGTGAAAATAATATTCCTTTTATGGGAATCTGTCTGGGTATGCAGATGGCTGTTATTGAATATGCACGGAACGTTCTGGGATATGAAAATGCCAATTCTACAGAAATGAACGACAATACCCCTTATCCGGTTATTACGTTTATGGAAGAACAAAAAACGATCACAGATAAAGGTGGAACCATGCGTTTAGGTGGTTGGGACTGTGAAATAAAAGAAGGTACCAAAGCATTTGATATATACGGAAAAGGACTCATTAACGAGCGTCACCGCCACCGTTATGAGTTCAACAATTACTATATGGATGCTTTTGAAAATGGAGGAATGGTTGCTTCCGGGGTAAACCCTGATACACGTTTGGTGGAAATCATCGAATTGCCAGATCATCCGTTCTTTGTTGCCGTGCAGTACCACCCGGAATATAAAAGTACAGTTGCCAACCCGCATCCGTTGTTTTCAGCGTTCGTAAAGGCCACTGTAGATAAAAAACTGAGTTAATACGTTTAAGTTGCCCGTATTTTTAGAAGTTATAAATTTTTAAGATGGAAGAAAAAAAATTAGACAAGAGCAGCCTGATTGGAATGGCTTTGATTACAGGATTGCTGATCTGGATGATGTCCGGAAAGATGTTCTCAGACCAGAAGGAGAATCAAAAAGAAGAAAAGGCTGCCACAGAAATCGCTGCCAAAAATCCCGTTGACGAGCTTGCCGCGAATGCTGCAACAGATACGCTGGCGAATCAGCAGTTGAAAGCTGCATTGGGACCTTTTGCTTATGGAGCTGCGTTACCTGCGGCTGCAAAGGCTCAGGACATCGAAGTTAAAAACGAAGTCTTAACTCTTGTATTCTCTAATAAAGGAGGATACATTAAAGAAGCAACCGTTAACGGCCAGAAACGCATTTCAAGCAACAATGACGAGCTTGTTAAAATTATTACGGGTAACAATTCCAGATTAAACTTACAGTTTATAACGAAGGACCGCAGAACGTTTGATACAAAAGACATGCTGTTTGAACCGACTGTTTCAAAAGAAGGGGAAAATACGGTAGTTTCCATGAAATTAAAAACCTCGGAAACGGCTTACCTTGAATACCGTTATGTGTTGAAGCCAAACGACTATATGCTCGATTTGAGTATTAAAACGGTAGGGCTTAACAATGTAATCGACAGCTCGAAACCCGCAGCTCTTGACTGGCAGTTAAAAGCAACGCGTAACGAAAAATCAGTAACTTACGAAAACCGTTATGCCGAGATTGTATATGAATATGACGGAGGTAAGGATGATTATCTGAACCCAGCAAAAACGACATCGGAAGAGGTAAAAGATCTTACATACGTTGCGTTTAAACAACACTTGTTTACTTCAGTTTTACTTACCGATACCGCTATTAAAGGTGCTACTGTAAACCAGGAAAACCTGGTAAAGGAAGAAGACGACAAAGTGGAATTCCTGAAGAATTTTGAAGCCAGAATGCCATTGGAGTATAAAGGAGGGGAACTTACCTACAATATGAACCTTTACATGGGGCCGTCAGATTATAACATATTGAATAAATACGACCGTAATCTTGATGAAATTGTTCCTTTAGGATGGGGGATTTTCGGATGGCTGAACAAAATCGTCATCATCCCGTTGTTTACGTTGCTTACGCATTTAATCCCGCACGGAATAGCAATTGTTCTTTTTACGGTGGTTATTCGTTTGATTATGTCACCGATCCAGTATAAATCATATGTTTCCCAGGCTAAAATGAAGGTGATTCGTCCTGAAGTAACAGAAATAAACGAAAAATATGCCAAGGATCCAATGAAGAAACAGCAGGAAACGATGAAGCTGTATTCCAAAGCGGGAGTCAATCCTATGGCGGGTTGTATTCCAATGTTTATTCAGCTTCCGGTGTTCTATGCTTTGTTCAGTTTTTTCCCTTCGGCATTTGAACTAAGGCAGAAAGCCTTTTTATGGGCAGACGACTTGTCATCTTATGACAGTATCTTTACATTGCCGTTTAAGATTCCGTTCTATGGAAACCACGTAAGTTTATTTCCAATATTGGCAGCTTTGGCAACTTTTGTTTATATGAAAATGACTACCGGCGACCAGGCCGCTATGCAGCCTGCACAGGAAGGAATGCCTGATATGAGCAAAATTATGAAGGTTATGATCTATATTTCACCTTTGATGATGTTGTTCTTCTTTAATAACTACGCTTCCGGATTATCGCTGTATTATTTTATTTCCAACTTAATTACCATCGGTATTATGTACGTGATCAAAAATAAGATTGTGACAGAAGAAAAAGTAAAGACCATTATTGAAACGAATAAGACGAAGGAAAAACCGAAGTCAAAATTTCAGAGAAAAATGGAAGAAATGATGGAGCAGGCGCAGGAGCAGCAAAAAACAAAACAAAACAGAAAGTAATCCGATTTAAATAATTAAATTTAGCATCCTTATAAAAGGATGCTTTTTTTTGGTCAAGTTTTTGATTAAATAAAAGGCAGAACCTAATTTTTAAACAATGAAAAAATTCATCATAACAGCAATGTTCCTAATAAGTACAGCGACTGCTGTATTTGCACAGGAGATCAATAAAACGAACGCACAGGGACAAAAAGAAGGCAGCTGGGTAGGGTATTATCCAGGAACCAACAATATCAAATACGAAGGAACGTTTAAAAACGGAAAAGAAACAGGAACCTTTAATTTCTATGCCGATGCTGGCGAGAAGAAGCTTATTGCCACAAAAGAATTTAAACCCGACGGAACAGTATATACCGTATTCTACAGTGCAAAGAAAAAACTCTCAGAAGGAGTTTATGTAAACAAGTTAAAAGAAGGGATCTGGAAAATATATCACGTCGACGGCAAAAGTGTGATGTCGGAAGAACCTTATAAGAACGATAAACTCAACGGGATTAAAAAGGCCTATTATATTTCAGGGAACCTGTCGGAAGAAATCGAATACAAAGACGGAGTGGAGGACGGTATCTGGAACCAGTACGCTGAGAACGGTGTGAAAATAAAAGAAACCCAATACAAGAATGGTGTGATGGACGGAAAGCTCATCATCCGCGATGCAAGCGGCAAAATAACTGATGAAGCCAAATATGTTAATGGTTCCTTAATTCTGCCTAAAAAGACAACGAAGTAAAAATACATCTCATGCAATTGTCGTAACTTTGCATTCAGTTTATACATCATGAAAAAAAGAGTAGTAGTTGGACTCTCGGGGGGTGTAGATTCAAGCGTGGCAGCACAGTTACTTATCGATCAGGGATACGAGGTGATCGGTCTGTTTATGAAAAACTGGCACGATGATTCGGTGACCATTTCCGATGAATGTCCATGGTTGGAAGACAGTAACGACGCCCTGCTGGTAGCAGATAAATTAGGAATCCCTTTCCAAACGGTTGATTTAAGTGAACAATACAAGGAACGTATCGTGGACTATATGTTCAACGAGTACGAAAACGGCCGTACGCCTAATCCGGATGTATTGTGTAACCGGGAAATCAAGTTCGATGTATTTATGAAAATTGCATTGGAACTCGGAGCCGATTACGTGGCCACCGGGCATTACTGCAGGAAAGAAGAAGAAATCATTGACGGTAAAACGGTATACAAACTGCTGGCCGGAAAAGATCCCAACAAAGACCAGTCGTATTTTTTGTGCCAGCTTTCACAGGAACAGTTGGCAAAAGCCCTGTTTCCTATTGGAGAATACCTTAAACCTGAAGTACGTGAAATAGCAGCCCGTCATAATCTTGTAACAGCGGAAAAGAAAGATTCACAGGGTCTTTGCTTTATTGGAAAAGTACGTTTACCCGAATTCCTTCAGCAACAGCTGAAACCCAAAAAAGGGCTCATATATGAAATTCCGGCACAACATGAAATTTTTGAGGAAAAGCCGGAAAATCCAAATTTCCTTGAACAGCTCATGGAAGAATCAAAGGCCGTAAAACTCAATCCGGATTTTGGTAAAAAAGTTGGAGAACACAACGGTGCTCATTATTTCACAATAGGTCAGAGAAAAGGCCTTAATATCGGAGGAACACAGGAACCGCTTTTCATCATCGGAACTGATGTTAACGAAAACATTATTTACACGGGGCAGGGAAACCAGCATCCGGGCTTGTTTGCAAAAACATTATGGGTAAAACCGGAAGAGATTCACTGGATCCGGGAAGACCTCAAATTGGAGAACGGGGAAGAAATGGAAATAATGGCACGAATCCGCTACCGTCAGCCCCTTGAAAAGGCAACGCTTTATAAAACGGAAGCGGGCTTGTTTGTGCGTTTTCAAAATGCACAGTCCGCCATAACGGAAGGTCAGTTTGTTTCATGGCACTCAGGTGAAGAGCTACTTGGTTCGGGAGTGATTTCAAAAATGTAAGATCAGTATATCGGAAGCCAGACTTATAAGTTTGGCTTTTTGAGTATTCATATACAGTACATTCTTTATTTGTGGAATGATCATAATTGAAAAAAATAAAGTTGAAAAATGAACAGAATTACACAGCTTTTTAATATAAAATACCCTGTAATTCAGGGAGGAATGATCTGGAACAGCGGCTATAAACTAGCGGCAGCTGTAAGCAACGCAGGGGGACTCGGGCTTATCGGTGCCGGATCCATGTATCCGGATGTACTGCGCGAACACATACGCAAATGCAAAACAGCGACGGCTCAGCCTTTTGGAGTAAATGTTCCTATGCTGTATCCTAACGTGGAAGAAATTATGAACATTATTGTAGAAGAAGGGGTAAAAATTGTTTTTACCTCGGCAGGTAATCCGAAAACGTGGACTTCATGGCTAAAAGAAAGAGGAATAACGGTGGTGCACGTGGTAAGTTCTTCCAGGTTTGCGCTAAAGGCACAGGAAGCGGGAGTTGATGCTGTAGTAGCGGAAGGTTTTGAAGCCGGAGGGCATAACGGGCGGGAGGAAACAACGACGCTTACCCTTATTCCCATGGTTAAGCAGCATCTTAGTATTCCTTTAATCGCGGCAGGCGGAATTGCCACGGGCAAAGCAATGCACGCGGCTATGATACTTGGTGCGGACGGAGTACAGATGGGAACCCGATTTGCAATGACTTTGGAAAGTTCTTCTCATAATAATTTTAAAGAAGCCTGTGTGAAAGCCGGTGAAGGTGATACTTATTTGACCCTCAAAGAGCTTGCTCCCGTACGTTTAATCCGAAACAAATTCTTCAGCGAGGTTCAGCAGGCCTATGCAAATTGTGCTTCGGCAGATGATCTGAAAGCTTTATTGGGACGTGCACGTGCCAAAAAAGGGATGTTTGAAGGAAATCTCGAAGACGGAGAACTGGAAATAGGGCAGATCGTCGGACTTATAAACGAGGTAAAGTCTGTAGAAGAAGTTATGAAAGAAATTATGGATGACTTCGGCAAATCGCTTCAGCAGCAATTTGTTTTTTAACATATATTTTGATTATCCTGATGCATTTGGGAATAAAGGGGATTATATTCCCCTTTTTATTTTTGTTACTTTACATTCTTTTTAATTAAATTAGGAGAACAAAACGGAGAGAAAACTATGAGTTACTATAAAATTACCGATTTAGAACAATATTTCAAGCATTATAAAAAATCCATTCGTGAACCCAGAAAGTTCTGGGGCAAGATAGCAGAAGAAAATTTTATCTGGTATCAGGCATGGGATAAGGTTTTTGAAGTAGATATGTCGAAAGGGGACATTAAATGGTTCGTTGACGGAAAGCTGAATATAACTAAGAATTGTATCGATCGTCATTTATCAAAGAGAGGGGATAAGAATGCTCTTATTTTTGAACCTAATAATCCTGAAGAAAAGTCACAGGAAATCACGTATAATGAATTGTATACACGTGTATGCAAAACAGCAAACGTACTGAAGTCGTTAGGGGTTAATAAAGGAGACCGCGTATGCATTTATCTTCCTATGATTCCTGAACTGGCCGTTACCATGCTTGCATGTGCCAGAATCGGAGCCATTCATTCTGTCATATTCGCAGGGTTTTCTGATGCGGCAATCCGTGCCAGGGTCGAAGATTGCGGGGCAAAGATCATCGTAACTTCTGATGGCGCATTCCGCGGAGGAAAGTCGATAAAGATAAAAGAAGTTGTCGATAAAGCTGTAGACGGACTTTCGGTTGTTGAAAAGGTGCTGGTGGTTAGGAGAACCAATGAAAGTGTGGCGTTCGATGCAGGCAGGGATATATGGTTTGATGAAGTTTATGAAAAGGCAGAAGCTTCCAATATTGCGGAAATCATGGATTCTGAGGATCCCCTTTTTATATTGTATACATCAGGTTCAACAGGAAAACCCAAAGGAATGGTCCATACCACAGCCGGTTATATGATTCAGACAGCTTATTCCTTTCAGAATGTTTTTGATTATAAAGACGGGGATATCTTCTGGTGTACTGCTGATCTTGGCTGGATTACGGGACATTCCTATATATTATACGGAGCCCTGCTGAACGGTGCTACAAGCGTAATGTTCGAGGGCATTCCAACATATCCTACACCTTCACGTTACTGGGATATTATCGACAAATACAAGGTAACACAGTTTTATACGGCGCCAACGGCGATCCGTTCCTTAATGACGAATGATTATGCCTATGTGACCTCAAATGATCTGTCATCCCTAAGGGTGCTGGGATCGGTAGGTGAACCTATTAACGAGGAAGCCTGGCACTGGTTCAACGACTTTGTGGGAAAGAAGAAATGCCCGATTGTGGATACGTGGTGGCAGACCGAAACGGGAGCCATTATGATTGCACCTCTTGCTTACATTACACCTACAAAACCTACTTATGCCACGCTGCCGTTACCCGGAATTCAGACCGTGCTTATGGACGAAAAGAATAATGAAATTATGGGCAATCAGGTAACGGGAAGTTTATGCGTTAAGTTCCCGTGGCCGTCTATGGCCAGAACCATCTGGGGAGACCACAAGAGATATATGGATACATATTTTTCGGATTTTCCGGGAACTTACTTTACAGGGGACAATGCCCTTCGCGATGAAGTAGGGTACTACAGGATTACCGGGCGTGCAGACGACGTTGTCATAGTTTCAGGACATAACCTCGGGACTGCACCTATTGAAAATGCCATCAACCAGCATCCTGCCATTGCCGAATCTGCTGTTGTAGGTTTTGCTCATCCAATAAAAGGAAATGCCCTGTACGGATTTATATCGCTCAAAGTGGAAGGCGCTGCGCGCGATCGTGAAAATCTCAGAAAAGAGATCAATCAGTTGATAGCAGATCATTACGGACCCATAGGGAAGCTTGATAAGATACAGTTTGTCGATGATCTTCCTAAAACGAGATCAGGAAAAATTCTGCGGAGACTGTTGCGTTCCATAGCAACGGATCAGTTGGATACATTTGGAGATACTTCAACCATGATCAATCCTGAAATAGTGGATAAAATTATCAAAGAAAAATTATAACCTCGGAAATCCCTTATTTAAAAGGGATTTTTTATATTTTTAGAAAAAAAATAATGTTCGAAAACCCTATAGTGAATCTGGATGAAATCCCGAAAAGTGAAGAAGTTTCCTTTGTGGAACTTCATCATAATTATGGCAAAATAGTAAAGTTTAACTCAGCTGTTACTTTTGTCATTGGAGTTGCTGTTGCAGCGGTACTTTTTTTTTCGGTTGAGGAATCCGAAAAAATTTACGGTATAGTGGCTGTACTGTTACTGAGCGCTCTGTTGGGTTTGTTTCCGCTGCTTTCCTATCGCAGGAAGAAATACGCTTTTCGTTTGCATGACGTACTGTTTAAAAAGGGACTCTTTTATAAATCTGTTCATATATCGCCTTATATCCGTTTGCAGCATGTGGTCATCAGACAAAGCTGGCTTGCAAAAAGATTGGGGCTTGCTACTTTATCGCTGTATACGGCAGCTAACAATCATTCCGATATTTCCATTCCGGGTTTAACCCTGGAAGAGGCCGAACGTTGGAAAAGTTTTTTGTTGAACCGCCTGGAAGATCTTGAAGATGAGTCAGAATCCCTATGATTTCTCCCAACCGAACAAGCTCGATAAAAAAGCTCTGGTACTTGTACTGGGCACTTCTGTATGGACAACGATGCGCGCAGCCTGGCCCATACTGATTTTGTTCGCGGTGAAACGCGAGATGTACAATGTTTACCTTATTGCTTCCGTAATTGTTGCGGTCCTCTTTACATTTGGATTTAAAATTATCAACTATCTGTGTTTTTCTTATGAAGTGTCGGGCGACGAACTCATCATCCGGAAAGGCTGGCTCAATAAATCAAAAACGGTTGTTAAATTTGATAAAATCCATGAAGTAAACCTCAATCAAAAATTTATCCATAAAATCGTAGGACTCTACCTGGTGAATATTGATACGGCCGGAAGTGCATCTACAGAAATCCTTATCAACGGAATTGATTACCATAAAGCACTGGCTTTTAAAACTGTTCTGACAGAGCGTGTTCCGCAAGTTACAGAAGATGTGGAAAAAGATGAAAAACCGCCTCTTGTCAAAGGTGCTGGAGAAGAAGTGATTACGATCGGCTTTTCAAGTCTCGTAAAAATAGGACTGACCCGGAACTACCTTCAGACGTTCGGCTTGCTCATTGCCTTCTCGTTTCAGATAATCGATCAGGTACAGGATTTTTTCTACGACGGGCAGGATCATTCCGTTTACGACGATATTTCTAATATTTCTTACCGGCAGTATATTGGTGTTATTGGAATTGTCCTAATATTGGGACTTATGCTTTTTGTCGTTCTCTTTAATCTTGTGCGTACAATGCTTACCTACTATAACTATAAAATTGTAATAAAGGAAAGGCAGCTCACGGTTTCTTACGGACTTACAGATTCACATATTGTATCAGTGCCCTCGGCTAAAGTACAGATGTTCCAGTTTCAGCAAAACTATTTCCAGAAGATTATGAATCTGTACGAAGTAAAGATAAGACAGGTGGAATCGGAAGAAGAAAATAAGAAAAAAAAGGGCATTGTCGTTCCGGGCGCCAATTCCCGAGAACTCCAGAAGATTTTTAAAGTGGTCTTCGATACGGATTTAGACACGTCGGGCAGTTATTACAAACCCGGAAAGGGAGTTCTCTTGCTCAAATTTCTTTGGTTATGTATACCCGCCCTCATAGCCCTTGTTACAATGTACTTTACGGATTCTTTGGAATTTGTATGGCTTGTTCCCCCGGTATTTGTATTTGTTTACCTGCTTGTTTTTATAGGTTACCGCAACGAACGGCTTGTTGTTAAGGATGATTTCGTTATTCTGAAAAAGGGGGTATGGGATCTCAGTACCACCATTCTTCACATTGATAAGATTCAGAAACTTTCGCTGGGACAAAGTTATTTTCAGGAAAAAAAACAAATAGGTTCCTTAAATTTGCATACGGCTGCCGGCGAAGTAACAATTTATTATTACGATTTTAAGATGTTGCGGCAGATGACCGATGAAATTCTTTATAAAATTGAAAAAAACAAACGTTCATGGATGTAATCAATGTAAGCGAACACGAAGTCTTCATACGAACATCAGATATATATTTTAAAAAATGGACTGTTCCGGAAGCCCGGAATACCATTGTTTTACTGCACGATTCTTTAGGGTGCACAACATTGTGGAGGGAATGGCCCGAAGAACTGGCAGCTGCCCTGAATTGTAATGTTATTTCCTATGACCGCAGAGGGTATGGAAAATCACAGAACTATACACAGAAAAGACCTTTGAATTACCTGGAACAGGAAGCGGAAATATTGAAAGATCTGATCGATTACTGGGAGATAGAATGCCCCGTTATCTTTGGTTTTTCCGATGGAGCATCGGTAGCTACAATTTATGCAGGAATGTTTCCCGACGGGCTCAGAATGCTTATTGTAGAAGGCGTGCATGTCCTCATTGAAGAAAAGACCCTTCAGGGAGTTCGCGAAGCACAGTTAATGCTGGAAACAACTAAAATAGCTCAGGTACTGGAAAAATACCACGGAGCCAAAGTGCAGGACCTTTATGGAGCATGGACCCAGACATGGCTTTCCGACGAACATCAGTCCTGGAACATCGAACATTTTATACCGGAAATCAAGGTTCCCATACTTGTGATACAGGGAGAATTAGATGAATTCGGATCAATGGCACAGGTCGATGCTTTTGATGCTGCCTCGGGAACTGTTGAAAAATGCGTTGTAAACGGAGCATCCCATACGGCTCATAAGGATGAAAAAGCTTATGTATTCGCGGTGGTTGAACAATTTGTAAACAAGCACTTGTAATTATGAAGAAATGGATAAAAGCGGCGCGTTTGCGCACCTTACCCTTATCAATATCAGGAATTATTCTCGGAACAGCCTGTGCGTATCCGCAATACCATATGCAGCATAACTATTGGGGTATTTTCGGACTGTGCCTGCTTACCACGCTGTTCTTCCAGGTATTGTCAAATTATGCCAATGATTACGGTGATGCGGTAAAGGGCACGGATAATGAAAACCGTACAGGCCCCAAAAGAGCCGTGCAGAGTGGGGAAATAACGGCTTCCGAAATGAAAAATGCCATTGTGGTAATGTCGGTATTGTCCTTTATTTCATCACTGGCTGTCATATTTGTTTCTTTTGGAGCTCATGATTTTTTAAAGGCAGCAGCTTATCTGTTTCTGGCACTGGCCTGTATCGGAGCTTCAATAAAGTATACGGTGGGCTCGTCGGCTTACGGCTACAGGGGGCTTGGAGATGTTTTTGTTTTCGTTTTCTTCGGTTTGGTGAGTACGCTGGGGTCTTTTTACCTGTACGGGCATAGTTTTAACGTAGAAGTACTGTTCCCTGCCGTGGCTGTCGGGCTTCTGAGTACGGCAGTACTGAATATGAACAACATGCGGGATGTTCATAATGATGCGGCTATGGGAAAAAATACTCTGGTGGTAAAAATAGGGTATGAAAAAGCAAAAGCTTATCATTACAGCCTTATTGTTATAGCAGTTATCTTTTTTAATACGTATGCCATGGCACACGGATTTGTATGGTATTCCTGGATTTTTATACTGGGATATATTCCGTTGCTTAAAAATCTTACTCGAATCAACCAGGTGTCGCATCCGCGTGACCTTGACCCGGAATTAAAACGCATTGCATTAGCAACATTTTTCATATCTTTATTGTTCTCAATCGCAATTATAATCAACTAGAATCATGAAAATAACCTATTACGGACATGCATCCCTCGGGATCGAAATCAATGGGAAACACATCGTCGTAGATCCTTTTATTTCTGCAAACGAACTTGCAGGCGCCATAGATGTGAACGCTTTAAAGGCCGATTATATTTTAATTACACATGCCCATGGCGATCACATTCTGGATGTAGAAACCATTGCCCGGAATACTGGTGCTGTTATTGTTTCCAATTATGAAATTGCCACTTATTATGAAAATAAGGGATTTGAGGTACATCCGATGAACCACGGGGGATCGTGGAATTTTTCATTTGGAAACGTTAAGTATGTGAACGCGTTGCACACAAGCAGTTTTCCCGATGGAACTTATGGCGGAAACCCGGGCGGTTTCGTTATTTCTACCGATAATAAAAACCTTTACATAGCAGGAGATACCGCTTTGACATATGATATGAAGCTGATTCCAATGCGCAGCCCTCTCGACCTTGCCATTCTTCCTATAGGGAGCAATTTTACCATGGATGTGGATGATGCAACAATTGCTGCCGAATTTCTCGAAGTGAACAGGGTAATGGGGTATCATTACGACACGTTCGGCTATATAAAGATTGATCATGAAGTCGCAAAACAGAAATTCGCAAACAAGAATAAAGAACTCATTTTGCTTCCTGTTGGAGATACAATTGAAATTTAACTATAAACCCTGAAACGCTTCAGGGATTTTTTTTGAAAAGATGAAAGCATATTACAAAAAGTATATTTTGGAATTTAAAAGACCCTCCGGTACTTCAAGAGGGATACTCACAACTAAGGAAACCTATTTTGTTTTTATAGAACATAACGCAAAAACAGGGGTGGGGGAATGTGGACTTTTCCGCGGTCTTTCTTTTGACGATCGTTTGGACTATACGGACAAATTGAAGTGGGTGTGCGAAAATATATATTTGGGAAAAGATACTCTTTGGGAAGCCTTACGCGAATGGCCTTCCATACAGTTTGGACTGGAGCAGGCATTCAGGTCTCTTGAGCAAGAAAATCCCTGTATGTTGTTCCCGGGACGTTTTACCGAAGGACAGAAGGCAATCCCTATTAACGGTTTGGTATGGATGGGCGAACCTCATTTTATGAAAGAACAGATCGATGAGAAGATAGCGGCCGGATTTTCGTGTATAAAACTTAAAATAGGGGCTGTTTCCTTCGATGAAGAATTGAAACTGTTAGCCTATATCCGGTCTCATTTTTCACCTGAAATGATTGAAATAAGGGTCGACGCAAATGGAGCTTTTGATAAAAGTGAAGCTTTATATAAAATAAAGCAATTAGCTGAATTTGATATACATAGTATTGAGCAGCCGGTTAAAAAAGGACAATATGACATTATGGCAGAATTATGCCTGAGAAGTCCTTTGCCAATTGCTTTGGATGAAGAATTGATTGGGGTGACGGATTACAGTGATAAACAAAATCTATTGGAAAAAATCAAACCTCAGTACATCATTTTAAAGCCAAGTCTGGTAGGAGGCTTTAAGGGTTCTGAGGAATGGATACAGCTTGCAGAGCAAATGGGAATCGGATGGTGGGTTACCTCTGCTCTTGAAAGCAATATAGGATTGAATGCTATTGCACAATGGACCTTTACACTTGATAATTCCATGCCTCAGGGCTTAGGTACCGGAGGGCTTTTTACCAATAATTTCGAAACCCCTCTTGTTGTTAGAAACGGACATTTATGGTATGAGGGAAGCGATGTCGATATGTACAGCTCCTTAATAGAAAAGCTTTCCTGAATTATCTGTTGATGTATAGGAGCAGCTGGGTGCTTTCCTCTTCATTTAGGAAATCATAACGGATGTTGCGGTCCTGTAAAAACTGAACTTCTTCTTCGCTTGGGTAAAACGGACGGTTGATCCACATTTTTAAAATGTTGGATTCGGCATTTTTGTAGACCGAAATAAAACAGGTTATATTATTCTTGTATTTAAGCTTATTTAAGAAGGTTTGCACAAGTAAGAGGATCCTGAGCAGTTCCTTGAGGTTTAAATCATTCAGAACGATAGTATGATCAACGTATACTTCAATTTTGATAAAAGGGGCATATTGTGATTTTAAATCGTCGAGCAGAATTTCCAAATCAACAGGTTTGTAGTCACCCGAAGCAATAAAATGTGAAATAGTCCTTGATTCGTTCTCAAGACTTATGATTTTTTGCTGTAACTCTTCAGAATCTGTTTTTCCCGACTCGATATCCAGCAGCAGTTCGTCTATTTTTGAAAGTGCATTCGTGTAAATGAGGCTTTTAATATCTTCATTTTCCCTGAGGATACCGGAATCGAGTTTATCCTTTATTTCTATAAGGTAGTTGTACATTTCCGCTTTTTTATCGAGGTAGTCCCTGTATTTCACAGCTAATTTTTTGGATTGCCGGTTCCTGAAAATAAGAAAGCATAACAAAAGAGAAAAGAAAAAGGCAAAGCTCATAAACAGAAGGTTCATATTAAGTTTCTGAATCGATTGCTGTTCGTTTTCAAGTTTAAACACAGAAGTGTTCGTAGAAAAAATAAAATCATCCATATAGCCCTTGAAAAAAGAGAGAGAATCATTTATGTTGATGAATTCTTTTACATAAAGACTGCCTTTGTCGGTAAACAGTAACTTTTTAAGTATTTCCCGCTCATTGAGAAAGTTTCCCGTCTGCCGGCTTATATTCAAGGCTCTTTCCGTATTGGAAATAACAGAATCCTGTTGTTTTAGTTTTTCAAAATACGATGCCTTGAGGATGTATAAAAGTGTTTCGGTTTCTTTTGTGAGTGCCTGGTCTTTATAAGTTTCGAACAGGTCAAAATAGGGCATTACACCATTGGAACCCGATTGAATTTTTGCCTTGAGAATATAGAAAAGATTGGTGAAAAAAACGTCTTCATGCGTCTTTTCCTGACGTATAAGTTCATTTAACCGTTTTGAAGCCGTTTCTATGATTGTGTCGTATTTTTGGCGGGAGAGCAGGAAAAAGTAAACCTGGTTTGTCTTATAATTTTCCAGAAAAGTCTCTTTCATAATAAGAGAATCTCTTTTTGCGTTTTTGCTGAGAAAAGAGTCAATAGATTTCCTGTATCGAACAGAGTCGTATTTCTTTAAGACAGGAAGTGAAAACACGTCGAGGTAGAGATTTTTTAATGAAGTATTGCGAATTCCTAATTTTTCAGCTTTGTTTAGCTCTACCACAGAGTGCGAAGGAAGGCCCATTCTGTTTGTAATATAGATTTTTTTAAATGAATTTTTGAAAAGACGCAGCGTATCATGTTTAAAATGTGAATCGGCGAGGCTGAGATAGTAATAAGCACTGTCGAAATTGGTGTTGCGTGTAAGGTATTCGCTGTACAGCTGGTGGTTTAGGCCCTGAAGCAGGCTGTCTGATGTTGTGGAATAAGCGTGATGTAAATACCTGAGTTTTGATGGAGCCTCAGCATAGACCTTTTTGTATTTTGCGTACATTTCAGTACTGTCCGCGGCAAAGGTTACGGATTCCAGTTCTTTTCTCTGGCATCCCGATATCAGAATCGTTAAAAACAAGAGGGGGTAAAGATAGCGCAGCATTTTAAAGTCTGATTTTAATAATGAATTCAGTACCCACAGAGGTATGGATGTCCACGCTCCCGTTTACCTCATTAAGCCGTTCCGTGATATTCGACAACCCGATGCCTTTTTTTGTTGATTTTCTTAACCCCTTGCCATTGTCTTTAACGCTGAGCTTTAGAACAGAACCTTCAAGGCTGATTGTAACCGATGCTGCAGTAGCAGAGGAATGTTTGTGAATGTTCTGGATGAGCTCCTGGATAATGCGGTACAGGTGAAACCTGATTTTGGGGTTTATGTGCATCCATTCAATTTCGGGAGCAATAAAATGGGAAAACGTTACCTTGTTGTGAGGTTGGTTCGCAATAAGTTCTGTAAGAGCAGCCTCAAAGGAATTTTTTTCAAAAAGATCATTGATTTCAGTATAATTTTCACAAATCTGAAGCAGGGTGCTTTTAATGTCCAGCAGTGTTTGCCTGGTGGTTTCAACCGTATTTTCTTTTCTGTAGTCCTGGTGCAGCATGAACCTGGCCGAAAACAGTTTGTTTACGATATTGTCGTGCAGTTCCATAAAAATTTGTTTTTTATTCATGAGGAGCCTGTTTTCCACATCGTTCTTATACTTTAACGTAATTTCGAATGCCTTGGCATCCTGTTCGAGGTAGCTGTTTTTAAGCTTTATTTTTTTATAGTCTATTTTTTGAATAACGTTGAGTATGATGAAGAATATCGTAATGGATAAAATAAGTATAATGCCAACAATATAGAAAATACCTTTTTTTAGCTGGGCATTTTCATTGACAAGGCTGTAATTTTTGAATACGATTTTCTGATTGGTTCCGAACTTTGTCTTATTTTCATTTTTGATTTTATCCAGTACGGAAATATAATCTTTATAAAGCTGTAGCGAGGAAGAGTCGAAGTCGGTAATGTACTGCTCGTAAATCTTTTTTTGCAGGTGAATATTGTGGAAACTGCATTCATTTTGCGACAGAAGCTGTTTCTGGTAGTTTTTCGCCGTTAACGTGTCCTTCTTAATATTGAGATAATAAAGCGGAATAATGGCGGAATTCAGCTGAACCTGCGGGGTGTTTTCAAAAGGTTTGGCAAACCTGATAAATTCTTTAAAATAAAACTCAATACTGTCTGTATCGCGGTTTTTTACCTTGTAGGAAAAAATGTTGAAAGTGGCAGTTCCTTTCTGCATTGCCGTACTTTCATCCCCCTTTACAAGGCTGTTGGCCTTTTGAAAATAACGGATGGATTGTGCATGGTTTATTTTGTTTCCGATATTACCTATAACAGCGGTATTATTGTAATACAGGCTTTTTAAAAGGTTGATGCGTTCTGTTGAAAACAGCCTGTAGTCAATATTCTTATTGTATTTTTTATAAGCCTGAATCATACTGTATGATTCATCATATCTTTTTTGTTTGAAAAGGATATTGGCAGCCGTCATCGAGGCCAGTGATTTTTCATAGGCGTATTCCTCTGCCTTTATCCCCAGGCTTTTAAGTGCCTTAAAGATGAAGTTTTCTCCTGTTTTATAGTATTGCAGGGCCAGGTAATATTCAGCTGCTATGAAATTGGAATAATAAGTGTCGTACTGGAGATTCTTATTCTCAAAATATTTGATAGCTCTGAATACCTGGGAAAATCTTTTGTCATCCATATGGACGGCCGGGTTCAGTGCCAAATACAGGTTGTTGGCACGGTAAATATGAAGAGAATCCTTTTCAGACAGTGCAGAACGTTCATAATATTGAAGTTCCTTGCGGGTAAAAGCGCAGCTCGTGTCAAATGAAACCTGATACAGCAGGTCGTAATACAGCTCGTCGAGAGACGCTTTTTTATAGTTGGTTTCCGATACTTTTCCCCTGTTTGCTTCAATGGAACTGTACACGTTCTGGTCTTTCCGGCAGGAAGAAAACAAAAGGAATACAATAAGTAAGGAGAAACTTTTGTCCACAGTTCAACAATTTAACATGCAAATTTATATAAATAAACAGTTCAGGCGCTATTATTTGTTTTCATTGAACGAATTGGGGATGAGCTGGGGCAGCAATTTAATTAAAATAGGTAATAACAGGCTGCCGCCCGGAATGAGGAATATCGTAAAGGCGGGGACTGTTTTGGCCAGTTCGATGAACTGGTTCCGGAGTTGTACTTTTTCTTTTACGGACAAGCTGGAGTAAGCTGCCTTTAGCAGCAGCTGCATGAGTAGTTTGTTGTTGTCGAGTTCCTTTATCAGGCTTTTCTTATTGCGTTTTATAAGCAGCGCTACCGTTGAATTTGTGTTTTTATAAAGTTTTTTTAACGGGTGTGAAAACTGGAAATAAGGTATCTCATTCCGGTGGAGCTCTATAAAATCAGCCATTTCACGGAGAGAGGCAGCTGTAAATTTTTTTTCAAGTTTTAAGAGGCCCTGCAGTTTTGAAATGAATTTAAATTCCTTCTGGTCAATTTTGCGGTCGTTCCAGAGTACCATAAGTGAAATGTCATGCAGATAGGCCTTTCCGTAAAATGTAATGATATTGGAAAGGTCAAGGTCCGAAAGATTGTCGGCAAAGTCTTTTAATGAAGCATATTTTAATGAGCTTTCCAGTACTTCCTGTAATTTTATGTCGTATTTGGAAATATTCTGTTTTTGCTTAAAACTGATCATTACCAGGTGTGAAACAGTTTTTTCGAGATATTTATAATAATCCAGGATATCCGTTTCGTTTAAAAGAAAGCGTTTAAAACACAATACATCCGTAAAAATGAGAAAATTGGATAAATGGTGAGAAAAAGTCCTGTCAAGATAGTTCGATGAACGGCTTGTGCGTTCGTTCAGTATCTTTTCTAGGGATGCGAATGTTTTTTTAGACTCGAACTTTATGAACGAAAAATAAGATTCGGTCTTGGCTTCTCCCATTTTCCTGTAAAACGCTTCGGCATTTTGTGTAAAAAGTTTGATGCTTGTTTCGTTCCTTGTCAAAACAAAAGTACCGTACAGCGCTTCAAGAAGCACTACTTTTGAATATTCTTCCGGAGTTAGATCAAAAGAGTTGAAAACGGGCTGAATTGTCCTGGTGGTGTAGCCGTATATGAAACCGGTTTTACGAATATTCTCATAAAACGTTTTTTCATTCTGGTCAATAAAAAAAGATGGATTACTCAATTTAAAAAATTTAGTAATCCATAATTCTTTTGATGGGTTCATAAATTATTTTAATTCAAAAACAACATTTACATTGGTTGAAATTTCAATTTCGCCAACAGCCAGGGTTTGTTCCATTCCGCCTGCAGCATCCGCACTTTGAGCCTTCATCATGTACACTCTTGGGTTGTTTACCATGGACTGGTCGCTTATAATTAAGGCTTTACCAATGGACTGGTTCAGTGCGCTTGCATAGTCCTGTGCTTTTTTCTTGGCATCCAGCACAGCCTTAGCTCTGATTTCAGAAGCAAATTTATCAGTTTGGGTCGATTTGAATTCTACACCGTTGATGTTGTTTGCCCCGGCAGCCATAAGATCACTCATTAACTTTTCGTAAACGTCAAGATTTCTAAGCGTAATCGTGATGGTTTGTCCGGCTACAAAGTAGTCCTTTTTTTCCTGGTATTCTCTTGTTTTGTAAAGATTTACACGCTGGGTCTGATAGTCCTTTTCTGCTATTCCGCTTTTTTTGATAACCTGAATCATTTTGGCAATGATGTCGTCGTTCTGTTTTTTAGCTTTCGCTGAATCAAGGTCTTTGATTTCAGCTCCTATGGAAATAACAGCATAATCGGGTTTTATTTTTACAGATCCTTCACCGCTTACGTTTACCTGCGGTGTAATAGTACCATTTGTTTGTGCCATAGTTGTAAATGTTAATAATACAAAGGAAAATAAATAAAGAATCTTTTTCATTTTTTTCATTTTTTAAGAGTTAAGATTAAGCCATTTGAAACTCTTTTCAATGGCCTTTATCATTTCACTAGCAATATCCTTGCCAGTTGCTCCTTCAATCCCTTCTAATCCCGGTGAAGAATTTACTTCAAGAAGTAAAGGGCCCTTAGATGAGCGGATTATATCTACTCCGGCAACTTTTAAATTCATCGCTTTTGCTGCCTTTATGGCGATCTTTTTTTCCTCAGAGGTAACTTTTACCACGCTGGCCTTCCCACCTAAATGGATATTGGCGCGGAACTCTCCGGGCAGGGCTTCGCGTTGCATGGCGGCGACTACTTTTCCGTCAACAACAAATAAACGCAGATCCTTTCCGTTGGCTTCCTTAATAAATTCCTGAACCAGTATGTTGGCATTTAGGCTTTTAAAGGCATTGATAACCGACTCAGCCGCTTTCTTCGTTTCGGCCAGGACAACACCCTTTCCCTGCGTTCCTTCGAGTAATTTTATAATAAGAGGCGATCCTCCTACCATATTGATAAGGTCTGTGGTATCCAAAGGCGAATTTGCAAATCCCGTAGTGGGAATCTCAACTCCGTGGCTCAAAAGCAGCTGAAGCGAAAAAAGTTTATCTCTCGATTGCGTAATAGATGCTGCGTTGTTGAGGCTGTAGACCTTTAACGATTCAAACTGTCTTATTAAAGAACATCCATAATACGTCATACTCGGTCTTATCCTTGGTATGATGGCATCAAAGTTATTGAGCACACGTCCGCCCCTGTAATGAATTTCGGGCTGGTGCGCATCGAGCTTCATATAACAGTGCTTAATGTTTAAGAAATGCATTTCATGCCCAAGCAGTTCCCCGGCTTCCATGATGCGCCTGTTGGAGTAAAGTTCAGGGTTGCTGGCCAGCAGCCCTATGCGCAGCCCTCTTCTTTCTCCCTGGTCGGAAAAATAATATTCTTTTAATTTTTCAGGTGTAACAATTCCAAGGTTGAAATGTTCGTCGGGATCCACGATAATCCTTCCCACCATGGCTTCGCGCCCCAAAAGCATCCGAAACCCCATGGAATCTCTGTTGGTCAGGGTGAGTTCTATGTTCCAGGACTGCTCGCCGATCGAAATCTCGGTATTGATGACGTAGCGGCTTTCCCGCGTTCCGCTGGAACTTTTAACGATGCGTTTGTCTATGACCTTTGATTCACAGACAATAGAGCTTTTTACATTGCGCTGAATGGGGTGGATAACAAAGCGTACCCATTTTTCACCCTCTTTTTCAAAAGGCGTAATCTGTTCTGCATGCAATGCCGAAGTTTTGGCTCCGGAATCGACGCGGACCTTAATTGCAGGGACTTTAAGATCTGGTAATGAGCACCATTCTTCGCTTCCTACGATAACCTTTTCAGTCATAAAATTGTATTTTTTCCTTCAACTAATATAGCCAAAAAAATAAAACAGAATGATTTTTGGAAAAAATAAAAGCTGCCGTATTTTATAACGGCAGCTTATAGGTTGAACACTTTTAAAACGTGGATTAAATATTAAAAGCTTGCTTGATGGTTTCGATTTTATCTAATTTCTCCCAAGTAAATAATTCAACATTTAATGTTTTTTCTTCACCGTTTGGCGATCGGAATATCTTCGTCACTAGTTCGTTTTTACGCCCCATATGACCATATGCCGCTGTTTCGCTGTAAATAGGCTGACGCAACTTCAGTGTCTGTTCAATATAATAAGGTCTTAAATCAAACAGTTCCTGAATTCTGGCGGCAATTTCCCCATCGGTCATATTAACGTTCGAAGTTCCGTAAGTATTAACAAAAACACCCATAGGTTCTGCAATTCCGATGGCATACGATACCTGTACAAGCAATTCCTGCGCCACACCTGCCGCAACAAGGTTTTTCGCAATATAGCGTGCGGCATACGCGGCAGAACGGTCAACCTTGCTCGGATCTTTTCCCGAAAAAGCACCGCCTCCGTGTGCTCCTTTGCCTCCGTAGGTGTCCACGATGATTTTTCTTCCCGTTAAACCGGTATCACCATGAGGCCCGCCGATAATGAACACTCCCGTAGGGTTGATGTGGTAGGTAATACTTTCAGTAAAATACGGCTGGTACTGAGGATATTTTTTAAGAAGCCTCGGAATTAAAATGGTTATGATATCGTTTTTGATGCGATCCTGCATTTCTTTTTCAGCCTGTGACTTGTGTTCCGCAGAAGATGATTCAGCTTTAATAAAATCATCGTGTTGGGTAGACAATACAATAGTTACCACGCGTTTAGGCTTGTTGTCGTCTCCGTATTCAAGTGTAACCTGGGATTTGGCGTCGGGACGCAGATAGGTGATTTCACGGTTTTCTCTTCTGAGCTCTGCGAGTTCCTGCAGTAGTTTATGCGACAGGTCCAGTGCCAGAGGCATAAAGTCTTCTGTTTCAGTAGTAGCATAACCAAACATAATTCCCTGGTCACCCGCTCCCTGTTCTTCTTTCTTGGCTTTGTCAACCCCCTGGTTGATATCTGCAGACTGTTCATGAATTGCAGAGAGGATGCCGCATGAATTGGCATCAAACATATATTCGCTTTTGGTATACCCGATTTTCTTAATAACGTCACGGGCAATCTGTTGAACGTCAAGATAAGTCTTTGACTTAACTTCTCCTGCCAGTATAACCTGACCGGTGGTTACCAGGGTTTCACAAGCTACTTTTGAATCTTCATCAAAAGCAAGGAAATTGTCAATCAGAGCATCTGAAATTTGATCTGCAATTTTATCAGGGTGTCCCTCACTTACAGATTCTGAGGTAAAAAAATATGCCATAATTTAGTTTAAATTTTAAAGAGGAAACTAAATTGCACCAAAACTAAAGTAGGGTTCTGCTTTAGCATTTTTTAATGAGGTTGCAATCAGTACAAATTTTTCCTCGCGAATAATTCCGGAACAAAGATAATCAATAAGATCGTTAAAATCTTTAATTTCACAGGAAAAAAATCGTCATGCATATTGGATTGTACTTGTTGTTGCTAAAACTTGTTTAAACAAAATGTTTTATTTATGTTATAAAATTGTGTTTTTTGTTAAATTATTAGATTTATTTTTTTATATTTAAACAAAATATATGCATTATGAAAACTAAATATCTATTCATTTTATCGGCATTGTCCCTGGTGGTATCGTGTAATAAGACAACAGACGACGGCGACAGTAAAAAACAAATAGCAGGTAAGTCGGTAGTAATGGACGAATCTGTTGCCTTTTTAAATCATCAGACCGAAAGTATTCAGTACCAGATTGACGCGATTAAGCTGGCTAATGAAAGAATTGCAAATCCTGAAATCAAAAAATACCTCAATGAAAATCTTCCGAAGCTCTATACGCTGCTCGACGATTTTAAGAAGGCTGCCAAAGATAAATCGGGAACAGATGTTCCTAAAACGGATGCTTACAGAAGTGATCTTTACAAACTTACCATAGCCGATGCAAAAGAGTTTGACGATATTTTTGTTCTCTATTACAAAGATTTTCTCAACAAAACGGTTAAGGATTTAGGTTCTGTAGAATTGCACAACGAAAAAGTAAATGCATTGAAAAACAGTTATGGAAACGTTTTATACGAACAGAAACTGTATTTCGATGTAAACTAAAACTGGGTAACCTTTGTTGATATGACTTAAAAAGGCCTGATCATATGATCAGGCCTTTTTTATGTTCGGGTTTAACTTTTATTTTTTCCTGCAACAAATCCCAGATAAGCCATTGGAAGGTATGCAAATACTAGATCTGTTATATTGAATCACATAGGCGCCGGTAACTGAAGCACCATTGTAATGCCTCCCGTAAGGAAAAGGAATCCTATGATTAACGGGCCGTATATGTTTTGAGGACTTGAAAGTTTGGTAGCTGCAAAAGCTCCGGCAAAGGTCCCGAGGGCATGGGCAAGGAACGGAAATATGAAATGCTGCGGTTCAAAAAGATGAATACCTGCCGCAAGACCTTCTGTTGTTTTATTGTCAACACCTTGCGGTAACGGAATTATTTTTCCGCTTACGGAAATTAAGGCCATGTTTACCAAAGACCCGATGACGATTCCTGCCACACAGGCCAGGATATTTTTGAATTTCTTCATATTATTTTTTTGCCAGTTTATCGTTGCACTTCTGGATGAATTTTCTTTTTTCAAGCTGAATGTCTTCAATTGTATTATGGATGTCCTGTTCAGGAATACCGTCCAGTACGTCGTATACGTAAAAGTCATAATTCCTGTTCTCTTCCATGTGTTCAAGGTGAAACTGGTACTCTTCTAAAAGGTAGCCGATTTCCTCTTTTAATTCTTTATGAAACTCCTTTACCGATTTTATTTCTTCAAAGATCTGATCAATGGTTTCTTCGGCCTCCTGAAAACTGTAGGAAGTATAAAGGGGCTGAAGCTCCTTAAAAGCGCTGTCAGAGCGAAGCTGTTCAAGAGTGCTGACCGATTTAAAATCAAATGAAACGTATTCTTTAAGAACATCGGAATACCGCAGCACATGACTGATGAAATCATGATATACCCGTTTTAATTCTTCCGTATCATCGTTTAATGAACTGAATTGCCGAAGCATCATTAAAGTATCGTTATAAAAACCAACCACGTCGTCTTCAACGATTTCCTCGTCGTAGTTTTCGACAAAATTCAAAACAAAATTTCTTATTTCCTCGGTATTTTTCATACTGTTATATTTTATGTAAAGATATTTCGAATATACTTACCTTTACGTATATTAAATTAATAATTTTTTATGAAAAATGTATACGAACTGGATCTGCACGAAAGCACTGTGGTCAAAACCATTATTCCGGAATACGATAACCGCCTTAAACAAATTATTTATTACCGGGTTACCAGAGTGGCAGGGGGATGGCTGTACAAAAAAATAGGAGTCGATTTTCCCGAAGTCTTTGTTCCGTACAGCGATGAATATAAGAGCAGAAGAGAAGAATAACAAAATTATTGCCTTGTTTTAAGAGTTAAAATATTCTTAAATAGTTGTACTTTTGTAGGTTTTGTATTGAAAATGTTTCATAAAAGGTGTTGAAATGTGTATTTTTGTAAAAAATATTATATATGCCATACAACAACATTTTAAGCAACAAATTCAATATCAGTTTACCGTTCTGGTCTGTTTTATTACCCCTTTTTGCAGGAATTATTTTATTATGCAGGGAAGCACTTCCAAGTTCGGGTTTTTTAGATTTGTTTCTGGGTGTTGTTCTTATAACTGCGGTTCTTTCTGCGGTACACCATGCAGAAGTAATTGCACATAAGGTAGGGGAACCTTTCGGAACGCTCATCCTTGCACTGGCAATTACTGTGATTGAGGTGTCACTGATTGTTTCCCTAATGCTTTCCGATTCCAACGATGGTCCGTCGGCCCTGGCCAGAGATACGGTATTTGCTGCCGTTATGATTATTCTAACCGGTATTATAGGTCTTTGTCTCCTTATTGGAGGTTTTCGTTTTAAAGAACAGGTGTTTGTAAAGCAGGGGGTCAATGCATCCCTGATTACGTTACTGGCTATTTCGGTACTTACAATGGTACTGCCTAATCATACCGTAAGCGGGGAAGGAAACCAGTATTCCGATGCCCAGCTTCTGTTCGTGGCTATAGTAACGCTTGTACTTTACGGTGGTTTCGTAGCAGTGCAAACCGTAAGGCACAGGGATTATTTTTTGCCTGAAACCGACGAGGTGGCAGTTCATAAAACAGCCGCTAACAGTGAAGAAGAAAATGAAGAAAGCATACCACATGCAAAAGCGCCGAATATGAAGACCGCCGCTGCAAGCCTGTTACTTTTATTTTTGTCGCTTGCTGCCGTAGTGCTATTGTCAAAACAGCTGTCTCCTTCAATTGAGGGTATCGTCGTAAATCTTGGAGCACCAAAAAGCCTCGTAGGAATTATTATAGCAGCCGTTATCCTGCTTCCGGAAGGTATGGCTGCCATTAAGGCTGTCCGCAAAAACCGTTTGCAGACCAGCCTGAATCTAGCCCTGGGTTCAGCTGTAGCCTCTATAGGACTGACCATTCCTACAGTTGCCATCGTTTGTTTCTTCAGCGATATGAAGATTAATCTGGGAATAGATGCGAAGTCGACCGTATTATTGCTTATGTCCCTGTTTGTGATATCCATATCGTTTAATACGAACAAGACCAACATACAGCAGGGAATTGTACTGCTTGTGTTATTTGCAACATACCTGTTTACGACGGTTGTTCCTTAAACTTGTGCTTATATTAACTTAACATATCAAACGTACTTTCGTAAAAAATTAATTATGAGGTACGTTTTTTTATTATTTTTATGGAGCTGTCATACATTTGCTCAAATGGAAACTAAAATCATTGCACACCGCGGAGCCTGGAAGGAGTTTGATCTTCCACAGAATTCCATTGCTTCATTGCAGAAAGCAATCGACCTGAAGTGCTTTGGATCTGAGTTTGATGTTCATCTTACAAAAGACGGTGTGGTAGTGGTGAATCATGACCATGATTTTTACGGCATGGATATAGAGTCGGTAAATTATCACGAACTTCTGAAGGTTAAGCATTCCAACGGGGAATCCATTCCCACTCTTAAGGAATATTTTAAGGTGGGGCTGAAACAACAGAACACAAAACTGATTCTGGAAATCAAAACATCTGCCAACGGAGGAAGTGCCCGGACCATGGAGCTGGTCGATGCTATTGTAAAGCTGCTCCCGCCCGGGACCGGTCCTCAAAATCTGGAATTTATCCTGTTTGATTTTGCCTCTGCGGTTTATACCAAAAAGGTGTTGCCTCAATACCAGGTTCATTATCTCAACGGAGATAAAACGGCTGCAGAAATAAAAGCTTCTGGACTGGACGGTATGGATTACCATTACAAACTGTTGCTGAAAGATGAAAACACAGTCGGAGCATTCAAATTACTGCAGCTTAAGACAAATTCGTGGACTGTCAATGATAAGGAAATCGCAGCGCAGCTCATAGGGCAGGGGATTGATTATATTACAACCGATCGGCCGGCGTATTTTAAGTCGGAAGGTCTATAACTGCAGCAGCCTGTTGTACAGCAGCTGCATACCCGAAGACGCTTTTTCTGCGATAACTTCAATTGGTTTATTGAAATGATGTGTTGCAGCCGGTGTACGGTCAACATAGAAAAGCTGCTGTGCATTTACGGCATAATCGATGAGACCTGCCGCCGGATAAACCTGGAGCGATGTTCCGATGATAAGCAATATATCGGCCTGCATAACCGCCTTAATGCCTCTTTCCATTTCCGGAACTTCTTCACCAAACCATACGATATGCGGGCGCAACTGATGTCCGTATTCGTTTCTGGTTCCAATTAAGATGTCTTCCTTCCATTCATAAACAAGTGTTTCGTCTTTTAGGCTTCGTGCTTTAAAAAGTTCGCCGTGAAGGTGAATTACGTTCGTGCTTCCTGCACGTTCATGCAAATCATCTACATTTTGCGTAATAACCGTTACCCCGAAGTATTGCTCCAGAGAAGCAATAATTATGTGTGCTTCGTTTGGTGAAACCTCCAGTAGCTGTCTTCTTCGCTGATTATAAAAATCAAGAACAAGTGAAGGATTTCTTGTAAAACCATCTAAACTTGCAACTTCCGTTACATTGTGTCCTTCCCAAAGCCCGTCGGCATCCCGGAAGGTCCTGAGGCCGCTTTCCGCGCTGATTCCGGCACCCGATAGAACAACAAGGTTTTTCATTGAAAATGTAAATGTTATCTTTGCAACTAAATTAATAAAAAGAAACCATATTGGACAGTTTATACGAAAATGAAGCATACCTTTTGTATCTCGAGGAATTCATTACAGAGAACCGTAAAAAAAGATTCGAACATGTTTTGAAAAACCGGACCCGGCATTTCTGCATTGCCGTGGAAGATGTTTTCCAATTGCACAATACAAGTGCCGTAATGCGCAGTTGTGAAGTTTTCGGTATTCAGGACCTGCACGTTATAGAGCAGCGGTACAGCAAAACCATCGATAAAGAAATTGCAATGGGAGCTGAAAAATGGGTTGATATCCACAGACATCCCGACAACAGGTCGTGTGTAAACGATTTAAAGGCTAAAGGCTACCAGATTGTAGCAACATCACCCCATGTGGAAGCGAATGAACTTGATGATTTTGATATCAGCCGTCCTTCAGCTGTTTTTTTCGGTACGGAAAAATCAGGGCTGTCAGAAGAAATAATGAAAGAAGCAACCGCTTTTATAAAAATTCCGATGTTTGGCTTTACCGAAAGCCTGAACATTTCGGTTTCTGCCGCCATTATCATTAACAACCTTACAAACAGACTGAGAACTTCGTCTCTTCCATGGCAGTTAAGCAGGGAAGAGGTGCTGTCTAAAAAAATTGACTGGGCACGTAAAAGCATAAAGGATATTGATTCTGTTACCGCCCGGTTTTTGGAACAATAAAAAAAGTGGGTTTACCGAAATAAACCCACTTTAATAACCAAAAAAAACACTTATGAAAAACTCAAAAATTCTAAAACATTCAAATTACTTGTCCTGTAGTAGATGAGTTATGGTACAAATATACGCCATATTTTGAATATGGCAATAGTTAGGGTGATTTTTTTTATGTTTAGAGGTAAAAAGTCAGTTTTTGTCGGTTAAAAGGCTTAAGACATTGCTTTTGTAAGTTTCGCCAACCGGGAATTCCCGCTCACCAATATGCACCTGTTTGGTTTGAACGGAAGTTACTTTACGTATGGGTACAATGAACGAGCGGTGAATTCTTATAAACTCCGAAGCGGGCAGCAGCTCCATAATATTCTTCATGGACATCCGGGCTACAATTTTGCTTTTTCCTTCTATATGAATCTGGATGTAATCGTCTAAACCTTCTATAAACAGTATGTCCTTAATGGGAATTTTATTTAGTTTATAGTCGGCACGGATCAGAATAAAGGCGTCCTGATTCGTGTTGGCATTGAACTGTTTTACCTTCTTTGCCTTTTCAACAGCCGTTTCAAAGCGCTCATAGGCAACCGGTTTCAATAAGTAATCAACAGCATTTACATTAAACCCCTCAACAGCATAATGGTCAAATGCCGTGGTAAAGATGACCATAGGTTTTACTTCAAGTGACTTATAGAAGGAAATACCATCTTTTTCCGGCATCTGAATGTCCAAAAACATTAAATCGACAGGAAATTTGTCCAGATACTGTAAAGCATCCTGTTGAGATGTAAAAGTCTTTTCAATCACTATATCCGCGTTTTTCATGCACAGATGCTCGATAATTGTTAGTGCTAAAGGTTCGTCATCAATGGCTATGGCTCTTATCATACTAAATTAATTTTAAGTAGAACGCTGTAATAGTCTTCCGTATTGCTGATTTCAAGATTATAATTGTTTTTGTAAAGGATATCAAGCCTTTTCTGAGTATTGACAATACCTGTCTCTGTTTTCTCAAGCTCCGAGATGTTGCGGGTTACCTTCCTGTTCTGCGTTTGCAGTACAATCTTTTTTCCCTCGGTCATAATCCGGATCTTAATGATGGATTTCTCTGTCTGGCTTACCCCGTATTTAAAACAGTTTTCAATAATAGGAATAAACAGCAAAGGGGCTATCTTATGCCCGTCTGTTTCTCCCGTAACGCTGTAATCAATTTCCGTATTGGATGTCAGGCGCAGCTTCTGCAGGTCTATATAATCTGTTATATACGCAATTTCATTCTTCAGCAGTACCTTTTCATTGGAACTCTCTGTAACAACATATCTCATAATGGAAGACAGCTTGAGTATGGCATTCGGGGCATCATCTGATTTTACAAGAGATAATGCATATAATGAATTAAGAGTGTTAAACAAAAAATGTGGGTTGATCTGTGCTTTTAAATACGAAACCTCGCTTTTAAGCATGTCCTGTTCAATGCCGTTGATGTACTGGCTCGTTTTAAGCAATATTCCAATAGACAGGGCAAGATAGAACTGGTAAGCCGTTTTATCGATAAACAGCTGCATAATAAACGAAGGCTGAGGTCTGGGGCCTTTGTTTCTGAATCCGAACGGGTTTTGTGCCTTCAATGCATTGTGGATGTCCTCGTTCGTGATGATGAGGTCGGGTATCTTTACCGAAGCGACGAGACAGATAATGGAAATGAGTATAAAAGCTGCGTATTTTTTCTCATGGTAATATTTTGGTACGAAAATAAAGTAGTTGAGATAGAAATAAACAACCACCAGTCCTGTCTCCATACAACGTTTGTAAAATATGAGTGAATTAAAGAACGAATGATTGTTTTGGAGTTCGGGCGCACTGATAAATGGGATTCCGAAAAAAAGAATGGAAACCACCAATACAATTGCGGTTTGTTGGTGTTTTTTAAACATTTGATGAAATTTACACTAACAAATATAGGTTAAAAGGATATAAAACGACCAATAAAGAGGTTAAGGCGCTGTTTTTTAAAGGAAAAGACCGGCACCTGCCGGTCTTGGTTATTATTTTTTGATGAGTCCCAGTTCTATAAGACGTTCCGTGAGGAAGTCGCCTGCCGTAATATCCTCAAATTGCTTAGGATGGTTTTCATCTATGCAGTTTTCCAGGCAGTTTAAAGGCATGGCACTAATGGGATGCATAAAAAACGGGATGGAATAACGGGAAGTACCCCAGAGTTCACGTGGGGGGTTTACGACCTGGTGAATAGTCGATTTCAGGCGGTTGTTTGTATGTCTTGATAACATATCTCCAACATTAATAACGAGTTCGTCGTCAGCGGCAATGGCATCGATCCAGTCGCCGTTGTGATTCTGAACCTGGAGACCTTTTCCCTGGGCTCCCATAAGCAGGGTAATAAGGTTGATATCGCCATGAGCTGCGGCCCGCACTGCATCTTTAGGTTCCTCAAGAATAGGGGGATAGTGTATAGGTCTTAATATAGAGTTCCCGTTTTTCACAAAAGGATCAAAATAATATTCGTCCAGGCCCAGGTACAGTGCAAGCGCCCGCAGAACGTATATTCCTGTTTTTTCAAGCATTTTATATGCTTCTTTACCTGCCCTGTTGAATCCAGGTAATTCCTCAACAATAACATTTTGGGGATAGGTTTCCGCTAACTTTGCATCGTTTTCGACATACTGACCAAAGTGCCAGAATTCTTTCAGGTCTCCTGTTGTTCGTCCTTTGGCAGATTCTTTTCCAAAGGAAACATACCCTCTTTGTCCTCCGATTCCGGGGATTTCGTATTTTTTCTTGGTGTCGAGGGGAAGGTTAAAAAAATTACGGACTTCTTCATAAAGAGTTCCTGTAAGGTCGTCACTTAAAAAATGACCTTTCAATGCCACGAAGCCAATTTCTTCGTAAGCTTTACCGATTTCATTTACAAATTTCTGTTTGCGTACCGGGTCATCCGATAGGAAATCACGCAAGTCAACACTAGGTATGTTTTGCATTTGTAACATATAAGTTATAGTACAAAAATACGTTTTTTTATGAACAAAAACACATTAAGGATCTTTGTATGCGCAATTTACGTCAGGAAGATGAAGCGTCGGTATAAGCCGACGTAATGATATAGCTTATGGCATCTTTGATACGCTGTTCGCCCTCGGGTTCGTTGATATCGATTCCGCAGAACAGGCTGCCGTTAATTTTACTGTGCAGCGCCAGATAATAAATCCCTCCCACAAGCAAAGCCAATACGGCACGGATGTCCACATTCCCCTTTTGAAAGTAAAGTTCAATAAGTTTAAAAAGTTCCTCTCCGATTTCTTCCCGCTGATTGGCGAGATTTCTCAGAAACTTTTTATTTTCGCCTATTTCCCAGTGAATGATCCTTTGAAGCACATTATCGTTTAAGAGTGTTTCAAACTGATTCTGCAACAGTCCTCCGATCTGCTGGCTTGTAATCCCGCCGGTTTCCGAAAGTAATTCCACAATAGAATCAGATGCCGTAGATTTCCAGAAATCGCGCTGCGTGATATAGGTTTCCACAAGGTTGTCCAAACTGCCGAAATAGGTCCATACAAGACGTTTGTCAACACCGGACTCCTTCGCAATACTGGTTGCGTTTAAACCTGTATACCCCTTTTTTAAAAGTACTTTCCCTACAGCCTGGATCATTTTGGCTTTTGTACGTTCTTTATCCTTTATGGTACCTGAAGTCCTTTTTCTGCCCTTGCTTTCTTCTCCTTCTTTGTTTAAAGTCATTCGTATTGCTGAAAATGTATCGTTAGTATTTATAAACAGGCAGTAAATATAGAAAAAGCTGATCCATAATAACAAGAATCAGCTTATTTCCTAACAATTAACAGTCATTTTTTTTACAAGTAATAAACTTGAATTTTGTGTTTCTTATATGTCTTTTTTTGATTGAGACCATAAAGATCTGATACAAAAATACATATTAAAATATAAATTGCAAATAAAATTTCACTCTATAGGGAAAATTTTTTGATGAGGGATTCGGTAAAATAATTCAGTTCCCGAAAGCAGGGGCAATAAATTAAATTTAGTACTTTTAGTCGCAAAAAATTAATCAATACCAATTATGAATCTTGAGACTCAGATATTATCAAAGGAATTATTGTTAGATTTATATAAAAAGCTGTTGAAACCCCGCCTCATAGAAGAAAAGATGCTAATACTCATTCGTCAGGGAAAAGTGTCTAAATGGTTTTCGGGAATAGGGCAGGAGGCTATTGCGGTAGGTGTAACCTCGATACTTCACAATGATGAATATATATTGCCTATGCACAGGAATCTTGGTGTGTTTACAAGCCGGAATATTCCCTTAAGCCGGTTGTTTTCACAATGGCAGGGAAAACCCAACGGTTTCACAAAAGGCCGTGACCGCTCGTTTCACTTTGGTACGCAGGAGTTCAGGATTATAGGTATGATTTCCCATCTGGGGCCGCAACTGGGAATAGCAGATGGAATCGCGCTTGCGCATAAACTGCGTAAAGAAAATAAGATTACGGCTGTATTTACGGGAGAAGGTGCTACTTCGGAAGGCGACTTCCACGAAGCTTTGAACGTAGCGGCCGTATGGGATTTGCCCGTGATGTTCATCATTGAAAATAACGGGTACGGTCTGTCTACACCAACCCGCGAACAGTATAAATGTGAAAACCTGGCCGATAAAGGCTCCGGTTATGGTATGGAAAGCCATATACTGGATGGAAACAACATCCTTGAAGTTTATACGCGTCTTTCCGAAATTGCAGAAGATATGCGTCAGAATCCGCGTCCGGTGCTGATTGAGATGAAAACATTCAGAATGCGGGGGCACGAGGAAGCCAGCGGTACCAAATATGTTCCGCAGGAACTTTTCGAAGAATGGAAAGTAAAAGACCCGGTGGCCCGTTTCCAGGCTTATCTTACCGAAGAAGGGTTTTTATCTTCTGAATCAGATGAACAGATACGGAAGGAAATCAAAGAGGAAATCGATTTGCACTGGAAGATCACCCAGGATGAAGCCGGTGCTGATGCGAATATGGAAACAGAACTCAACGATGTTTACAAGCCTTATGAATACCAGCATTTTGAACCTGGCACCGAAACTGCAAACCTGCGTTTTATAGATGCCCTTTCCGAGGGATTGAAACAGTCTTTTGAACGGCATGAGAACCTTGTGATTATGGGTCAGGATATTGCCGAATATGGCGGAGCATTTAAAGTTACGGAAGGCTTTGTGAATACATTTGGAAAGGAACGTATACGGAATACGCCCATATGCGAAAGTATTATTGTTTCTACTGCTGCAGGCCTGTCTATCAATAAATGTAAAGCCATCGTGGAGATGCAGTTTGCCGATTTTGTATCTACAGGATTCAACCCTATCGTAAACCTGCTTGCCAAGCAGCACTATCGCTGGGGAGAGCATGCCGATGTCGTGGTGCGTATGCCTTGTGGCGCCGGATCGGGTGCCGGGCCTTTCCATTCACAGACCAATGAGGCCTGGTTTACCAAAACTCCGGGACTTAAAGTGGTATACCCTGCTTTTCCGGCAGATGCTAAAGGGTTGATGAATACGGCAATAAACGACCCGAATCCCGTTGTTTTCTTTGAGCACAAAAACCTGTACAGAAGTAAATCACAGGAAGTACCGGCCAATTATTATACCATTCCATTCGGCAAGGCTTCCCTCATAAGAGAAGGAAACGACGTAACCGTTATTTCCTATGGAGCCGGCGTACACTGGGCTTTGGAGACCCTTGATCAGCATGCCGGAATTAGTGCAGACCTTATTGATCTCAGAACCTTACAGCCTCTGGATTATGAAACCATCCGGAAATCGGTTCAGAAAACAGGTAAGGTGATTATTTTGCAGGAAGACACCCTTTTCGGGGGAATTGCCAGCGATTTATCTGCCTGGATTATGGAGGAGTGTTTTACATACCTTGACGCCCCTGTGAAACGCGTGGGAAGCATTGAAACACCAATACCTTTTATGGATCATCTGGAAGCGCAATATTTACCGAAACAACGTTTTGAAAAAGAATTATTAGTACTTTTACAGTTTTAAATAACACACAGCTTAAATAATGAAAACCATAACATCTTCAGATTTTAATTTTCCGGGACAAAAATCAGTTTATAAAGGAAAAGTACGTGAGGTATACAATATAAATGATGATTTACTGGTTATGATCGCGACAGACCGTTTATCGGCTTTTGATGTGATTATGCCTAAAGGAATCCCCTACAAAGGCCAGATTTTAAACCAGATTGCTTCCAAATTCATGCAGTTAACGGAAGATATCGTTCCAAACTGGCTCGTAGCAAATCCCGACCCAAATGTGGCGGTTGGTTACCTGTGCGATCCTTTTAAGGTTGAAATGGTCATCAGAGGGTATCTTTCGGGGCATGCCGCACGTGAATACGCAGAAGGAAAAAGGATGATCTGCGGAGTGGAGATGCCTGAAGGAATGAAGGAAAATGATAAGTTCCCGGAACCTATCATCACTCCAACCACAAAAGCAGCCGTCGGAACACATGATGAGGACATTTCAAGGGAAGCCATACTCGAACAGGGAATCGTATCAAAGGAAGATTATGAAATTCTGGAAAAATATACCCGCGATCTGTACCGTAAAGGTTCTGAAATAGCTGCATCAAGAGGACTTATTCTTGTTGATACCAAATATGAATTCGGAAAAACCAAAGATGGAAAAATTGTATTGATCGATGAAATCCATACACCCGATTCTTCACGTTACTTTTATGCCGAAGGTTATGAAGACCGCCAGGAAAAGGGTGAAGCACAGAAACAGCTGTCTAAAGAGTTTGTGCGCCAATGGCTTATTGCCAATGGTTTTCAGGGTAAGGAAGGACAGGTAATTCCGGAAATGACAGATGAATACATTGAAAGCGTATCAGAGCGTTATATGGAGCTTTATGAAAATATCATCGGGGAACCGTTTGTAAAAGCCGATGTTTCGAATATTCAGGAGCGCATTGAGAACAATGTGAATGCTTTTCTGGCATCTTATCAAAAATAACAATAAAATGAGCATTATACCTGCATTGCAGTGGCGTTATGCAACCAAAAAGATGAATGGAGAGGAAGTTGCACATCAGAATATTTTGAATATCCTCGAAGCAGCACGCCTGGCTCCTACTTCTTCCGGTTTACAACCGTTTGAAATGGTTGTGATTACCAACAGGGAATTAAAGGAAAAAATCAAACCGCTGGCCTATAACCAGTCGCAGATTACAGATTGTTCCCACCTCATTGTTTTTGCAGCCTGGAGTTACTATTCGGTAGACCGTATCAACTATTATTTCGATCATTACGAAAAAGAACGCGACCTGCCTAAAGGTTTTTCCGACGCATATAAAAACGGCGTGACGAAACAATTGACGGCCATGACCCTCGAAAGGCAGTTTGAACATGCCGCACGACAGGTTTACATTGCATTGGGAATGGCGCTGGCAGAAGCGGGGGCACTTGAAGTAGATTCCATACCCATGGAAGGCTTTGTAAACCAGGAACTGGATCGTTTGCTGCAGCTGGAAGAAAAAGGACTTAAAAGTGTTGTGATTATGCCGGTGGGTTACCGGGATGCCGAGAATGACTGGCAATCGGAACAGAAAAAGGTACGGAAAACCATGCAGGATATGGTTCTTTTCATAGAATAAAAAACAGGTTTCTGCTAAATATGATGTTCTTTAGGATTTTACGGTCGGTAAAGGGTATCATTTTTGCCTAAACTGTGTTAAAATACCCGGATATCTTGAATGATATTAATAAAACAGTTAAATTTAAACAATATAATAAATCTGTTTTTGTCATAAACAGAAGTTTGTTTGTTGTTTACTTAAGTATAAGAGCTATCTATTTATTTAGATAGCTTTTATTAATTTTATACAGAATTATAATTGAATCAACCTTATGGCAGGAAATATTTTCGGAACAAAATTCAGGCTAACCACATTCGGCGAATCCCATGGTGTGGCAATCGGCGGTATTATTGATGGCTGCCCGTCTAATATAACGCTTGATCTGGAGCAGGTGCAATATGACCTGGATCGCAGAAAACCCGGACAGTCCAGGCTGGTCAGCCAGCGCAAGGAAAAAGATGAGGTCATTTTCCTTTCCGGTATTTTTGAAGGGAAAACGCTGGGAACGCCTATTGCCTTTCAAATAGAGAATACCAATTCAAAATCCGATGATTACAACCTGCTCAAGGATGCATTCAGACCAAGTCATGCTGACTACGTTTATCAGCATAAATACCATCACCGCGACTATCGGGGGGGCGGAAGAAGTTCTGCACGAGAAACGGCAGCAAGGGTTGTGGCCGGAGCAATTGCAAAGCAGCTCATTGCACCGGTAAAGATCTATGCCTATGTTTCAGCAGTAGGGTCGGTTTCTGTTCAGCAAAAGTATACAGAACTTGATTTGACCCTTACGGAAACAAACGATGTGCGCTGCCCGCATGCGGAAACCGCCGCAATGATGGAGCGTCTTATACTTGAAACAAAGAAAAAGGGTGATACGGTTGGTGGGGTTATCACCTGTGTGATCCGGAATGTCCCGATTGGATTGGGTGAGCCTGTTTTTGACAGGATGGAGGCTCAGCTGGCAAAAGCAATGCTCTCCATAAATGCCTGCAAAGGCTTCAGTATAGGGAGTGGATTTGAAGGAACCAGAATGTTCGGTTCGCAGCACAACGACTACTATAGGGAAGACGGTACAACCAAAACAAATTTTTCAGGTGGAATTCAGGGCGGTATAACGAACGGGATGGATATTTATTTCGACGTTGCTTTTAAACCTGTTGCGACACTGCTGCAGCCCCAGGAAATGCTGAAGGAAAACGGGAAACTGGAACTTGTAAAAGGCAGGGGGCGTCACGATGCCTGTGTAGTACCGCGTGCGGTACCTATAGTAGAAGCCATGGCTGCGCTTGTAATAGCCGATTTCATGATTTAATCGTTGGATTCAATGAGCAGCAGGCAACCGTCTTCATAGCTGATTTTAATCAGGCCGTCCTTCATCACTTCATTACTGTTTCCGGCATGGATGCCCAATGAAAGGGTACCGTTGCGAAGTTCGTATTTTAAATTTTCAGAATTAATACCGGTTACTGTTCCTACCGGGATAAGGGAGATAATGGTTTGTGCGGGGTACCATTTTGTATAGGATTTGTTCAATACGAAAATCCTGGAATAATCATCCAGCATAACCAGTTTTATCTTTTCGTGAAATTTCGCCATGTTCATGATGTTGGTAATAGTGTGATCCATACGTCTGCCTGTAGCCCATACAATATTTGCAGCTGGAATTTTCCGCTCAATAAGGTAGGAGATAGCCTTGTCAAGGTCCGTAGAATCCTGATCCTCCATTCTGATAATTTCAATAGGAAACTGCAGTTCCTTATAACTTTCGTGATCAAAACCCCTGTCAAAATCCCCTATTAATACATCTATTTTGATACCGAGTTCAAGTACGCGCGTTACCGCGCTGTCCAATACAATAACGAGAGGGCTCCATTCAAGAAGTTCGTTTAGAAGTTCTGGAGAGCAGGTTTCCCCGTTTGCAATGATGAGTGCCGGTTCCTGATCGTCCCTTACAATATGATGTGATGACATATTTGTGTTTTATTGGTACTAAATTAAGATGTTTTAGGCATTTTAAAAGGATTTATTTATATTTGGGAAAAATTTAAATTTTCAGGACAAATGGATTTACAGCAAGATCAATGGTGGAATAATTTTCTGAACGACGAAAATGCCGTCTTACTGGATGTACGTACAGAAGACGAGGTAAGCGAAGGAGCTATTCCCGGTGCTATTCACCATGATTTTTATCAGGGACAGGATTTTCTGAATGCATTGGAAGGCCTTGATAAAACTAAAAATTACTATGTTTACTGCCGTTCCGGAAACAGAAGCGGGCAAACATGCATGTTAATGAAGCAATTAGGGTTTGAAAATACGTTCAACCTTTTGGGAGGAATGAACGAATGGGAAGGTCCGACAGAATAAAAAAATAAGGCGAAAGCCTTTTTTTTATGCCCCGGCATTTTAAATTTTTATCAAATCTGCACAAATGGAAATAATTGATTTTATACTGCATATCGACCAATACCTTCAGATGTTTCTGCAGGATTACGGAACATGGTTCTATGCTATTTTGTTTTTGATCATCTTCGTTGAGACGGGACTTGTGGTAATGCCTTTTTTACCGGGTGATTCCCTGCTGTTCGCAACGGGTATGCTGGCTGCGCAGTTTCCCGAAAGCCTGAACATCTGGCTTGTTATGGTGCTCATGTTTGCAGCGGCCGTGCTCGGGGATACCGTAAATTATGCCATAGGTAAAGAAACAGGGATGCGCATCGTTAATTTTAAACTGTTCGGAAAGCAGCCCGTAAAAGGCGAACATATAGCCAAAACACACGAATTCTACGAAAAATACGGAAGCAAAACAATTGTTATTGCCCGCTTTGTTCCCATTGTACGTACACTGGCTCCTTTTGTGGCGGGTATAGGAAGAATGAATTATGTTACTTTTCTTACCTATAACGTTATGGGCGGTTTTATCTGGGTTTTCGGTATTACGGCCTGTGGCTATTTTTTAGGGAACATTCCGCTTATAAAAGACAACTTTGCAAAAGTTGTACTGCTTATTATTCTGGTTTCGGTACTGCCCATTGTATTTTCAGTCGTAAAAGAAAAATGGACAGCAAGGAAAAATGATAGTTACAAAAAATAGAATAAGACCGTTTAAACGGTCTTATTTTATTTTTTGTTTAAGGTCGACTTCTAATTTATAGATTTGCGAGGTATTGTTGGAATTGTCATCCTGGTCTTCACACAGGGCAAAAGTGACATGTTTGCCGTCGGCCTTTAAAACCGCAAGACCCTCAAATTTTTGAATATCACTGATCTTTTCAGTATAAAGCAATTTCATTTTTTTTAGGTCGATAGCCCCGAAAAGGCTTCCTTTTATGGTTCCATCGTTATATGTGGAGGATTCGTCTTCAGCAGTTGCTGTAAAGAATAACGTATTTTTAATTACAACAGCATCGGAAAAACCAGTGGGCACATTGTTTATTTTAGGTAAATCGAATTCAAAAAAGAATACATTGAACTCATCGGTAAGGTTTTTCCCCTGTACAACATAAATATAGTTGGCATTTTTAGGACCGTTTCCCCTGTTAAGGAACAGCCAGTCGTTCTGATACCTTGTAACGGCTTCAATATTGAAATCTTCATAGGTCAGCTCTGAAAAGCTTTTGAGTTCACTGTAAAGGTTTTCAAGATCTGTTTTGGTTGCGTATTTTGAGAATTTATTGAATTCAAAAGCAACATTCCTGTTTTGTCTGGATCCGGAACCAAAGGCATACCAGGTATTGTCAACGACTGTAAAAGCTTCCAGATCGTATTTCTCAGCTTTAGGCACAAAATCGTTAACAGCGTTTCCGTCGAGGGAATATTTGGCCAGGGAATCATTTTTTATGAAGTAATGGTACAGGGCATTGCCGTTATCTGACACCAGTATTAACTGGTTGTTCTCATATCCGATTCCCGACGCAGCTGCAATTCCCATTATTTTTAGCCACGAGGTAAGCAAAAATTTTTTCATTGCTAATAATTTATTGACTAAATTAGATAAAAAGAACGATATGAAGCGAAAATATTTTGAGGTTCCCGAGAATCTTGAATTAAACGATATTCCCACAACGTATAAAACGGGACTGGATCCCATTTCGGTTAAGAAAGAGCTTAAAAAGTATCGCGAAAAAATAAGTGAACTGCAGGACATGATGTATGCGCATGATAAATATGCGGTGCTCATCTGTTTTCAGGGCATGGATACAGCGGGCAAAGACAGCATGATCCGTGAGGTTTTTAAAGGCTTTAATGCACGGGGAGTAGTAGTAGAGAGCTTTAAAACACCTTCATACAGGGAATTGCAGCATGATTATATGTGGAGGCATTATACGAAACTGCCCGAAAAGGGAAAGTTTACCATTTTTAACCGTACCCACTATGAAAACGTTCTCGTAACCCGTGTGCATCCCGAATACCTTGAAAACGAACGCAATCCGAACATTGATATAGGTAAGCTTACAGAGAATTTCTGGAACGACCGTATGAAACGCATGGTACAGTTCGAGAAACACTGGGCTGAAAACGGCATTATTATTCTGAAGTTTTTCCTTCATTTGAGCAAAACGGAACAAAAAGCCAGGCTGCTGAAACGTATAGAGAAACCCAAACACCGATGGAAATTTTCTCCTGGTGATCTGCAGGAAAGGGATCTGTGGGACAAATACCGGTTTTGTTATGAAGAGGTGTTGAAAAATTCAAGCCATAAAGACGGTAAATGGTATATTATACCCAGTGATGATAAAGATGTGAGCCGTTTGCTTGTAGCCAAGATCATTTACGAGAAACTCAAAAAATATACCGATATAAAATATCCTGAGCCGGAACCTGAAATTCTGGATAATATCGAGAAATATAAAGCACAGCTGCTCGAAGAATAAAAAAAGACCTTCTAAATGAGAAGGTCTTTTTTTATGATTTATTTTTTAAAGCTGCCACATTTTACGAGATAATTGCCGTACCAGGGTTCTGTAAGATCCGAAATGATGACTCCTTTGGATGTTGAAGCATGTACAAACCTGTTGTTGTGGAGGTAAACTCCAACGTGGTTGACTTCGCCCGATTTTCCGAATGAGAAAAAGACAAGGTCTCCTTCCTTAAGTTCATCCGTATATTTTCGTTTGATGTTTTCTGCAATATCCTTTGAAGTCCGGGGCAGTTGAATTTTATAGACATCTTTGTAAAGTACATTGGCAAAACCCGAACAGTCAATACCCTTCATTGTTTGTCCTCCAAACTGGTAGGGTGTACCGTACCATTCCAGTATAAAAGAATAGAGTTCCCTGTTTTTTAAACGGGATGCATCAACATCCAGCATACGGCCGAAATCATCAATGCTGCCGGGTTTTACCATATTCGTATCCGGTTTTCTACCGGAACCCTTAGAATTTTGTTCCTTCTTATACTTGTCGCGCCAGTCTGTTTTAGACTTACAACCCGTTAACAGGGAAATTGCGAGGAACAGCACGGCTAATTGTGAAAAGAAAAAAACCGGAAGTTTCCGGTTTTCTACAATGTTAATTTTCATCCTTGTTGATGTTTCTCAATTGAGTTAATTTATCTTTCCATAATTTCAATTCATCTTTATGGCGCTCAATGTTCTTGTTGATTTCTTTAATCAGCGGATTATCGGCTTTGGCATTTGAAATGAATTGAACATTGTTTTCAAGCTGAAATATCTCCGATTGGATTTCGTCTACTTTTCTCTGCAGGAAAACAGCCTCGTTTTGCAGGCGGCGGTTGTCGTTGTTTTCAACAAGATGTTCGATTTTGTTGTGGTATTTTACCAATTCGGCCTCTTTTTTCGATAAGCTTAATTTATCAAATAAAGCATCCAGAATTTTGTTGAATTTGCCTTCAATATGTCTACGTGTCTGTGGAACAACCCCGAAAGACTTCCAGGTTTCAATATGAGCCTTAATGGCATCGAGATCTGTTTTATGATCACCTGTAAGCTGGAAATCCCTCAATTGGTCAAGATACGTTTTTTTGTTGTTGAAGTTTTCCATTTCGGATTCTATCTCCTTGTTTCTCTCCGCATGCAGACGGTCAAAATAGGCATTGCATACCTGTTTGAATTCTTTCCATAATACATCGGAATATTTTCTCGGTACATGCCCTATATGTTTCCATTCTTCCTGAATTTTTTTCATAACGGGTGTAACCGTAACATAATCTTCGCTTTCGCTCAACGATTTTGCTTTTTGAATGAGTTCCTGTTTCTTAACAAGGTTTTCCTGCTGCTCTTTTTTAATGTCTTTGTAAAAGCTGTTTTTAACGGCGTTAAAATTACGAGTTGCATCCTTAAATGCAGACCAGGTTGTTTCGTTCTGCTCATTCGGAACACGGCCTATACTGAAAAAGCGGGCCCGCAGTTCTTCTATTTCCTTGATCCCGTTCTGCCATTCCGCATGAGAATCAATTTTTTTATCAGTGAATTGCTGTATAGCGGTAATAATTTCATTTTTTCTGGCAAGGTTCTCCTCTTCTTTTAAGCGTACTTCATTCTGAAGGATTTCGCGCTTATCGTGCAGCAGCTTCGTAATGTCGCTGAACTGTGCCCATATTTCCTCGCGGTGTTCTTTTGCCACAGGTCCGATTTCTTCTTTCCAGATGCGGTGAAGCGTCTGAAGCTCCCTGAAAGCTTTGCGGATATCGTGCTCGTTGGTCAGCAGGCGGGCGCGTTCAATGATTCTCTGTTTTTGTTCAAGGTTGTTTTTAAAATCCTGATCGCGTGCTTCACGGTCTAAATGTAACTGGTCATAAAAACGTTCGATGTGGAAATGGAAATTGTTCCAGACATGGTTGTAGTTGTCTTTAGGTATAGGTCCGGCAGACTTCCAGCGGTCGCGCAACTGCTGAATGTCCTTTAACGCTGTATTGAAATTCTCGGTATTGTCCACCAGTTCCTTTAGTTCGGCAATGATCTGGTTGCGTTCTGCCAGATTCTTTTTCAGCTGATCCTGAATGGATTTGTAATGGGCATTCCGCTGATCGCGGAAGGTATGGTAATTATTGTCGAACTGATGTTTTACAGGCAGGTCATACTGAAAGTCCGTAGCAAAGGCATCGGGATTTTCTTCGAGGAAAACCTTTCTTTTTTCATCGATAAGTTCGTTATATTTATGTAAAAAACTGCGTTTTATGGCTTCTACATGCTCGCGTATGGCCGTAACACGGTTGTTTTTAATAAGTGTATGCAGTTCATCGTTCAACTCCTCCAAAGACATTTCTTCGTAGTTTAACAATGGAATTTCGGTACTTTCGGTAATCGAAGTCCCTTCACTTTCTTCTGCATTGGTAGAATTGATAGCATCTACAATATCTGTAGTTTCATTTTCTGGTGTCAATCCGTCTGCCTGTAGCAGGTTATCATTCTTTTCTTCTAACATCGTGGTTAATGTTTAAGTTTAACAATTTATTTTTGAAAGATAAATAAATTCTTTAATAAGACAAATATTTTCTTTTAAAAATACTAACTGTTCCAAATTTTCCAGGCTTCTTCGGCTTGGATTTCGAGCATTTCCAGTCCGTTTTTGATTTGAGCACCGCGAAGCCGGCATTCTTTGAGAAATTGTGTTTCTTCCGGATTGTAAATAAGGTCGTAGGCCAGGTGACGGTCTGTAATAAATTCGTATGGAATTCCGGGGGCTTCGTCTGTATTCGGAAACGTTCCGACCGGTGTACAGTTGACGATGATGAGAAATTCGTTTAAAAGTTCTTCTGACAAATCCTCATAGCCTAGTGATGCAGAATTTCTTGAAACGGTAGCGAAACCAATATTGAGCTGTTTAAGTGCATACTTAACCGCTTTACTGGCCCCCCCGGTTCCAAGGATCAGCGCTTTGTTATGATAGGATTTTAAGAAGGGGGAAAGCGACTGTTTAAAACCTATCCAGTCGGTGTTAAACCCTTTTGTCCTTCCGTTTGTGACCTTTATAGTGTTTACAGCACCTATTTCACATGCATGGAAATCCAGTTCGTCAAGATAGGGTATAACAGCTTCCTTGTACGGTATTGTAACATTGTAGCCTTTGTTTTTTTGCTTAAATAATTTCTTTATATTAATTATGTTATCTATATCAAAATTAATATATTGACTGTTTATAATAGATTCCTTTTCAAACTTTTTGCTGAAATAGTTTCTTGAAAAGGAATAATCGATGTTCTTTCCAATAAGGCCGTAAGTCTCCATATAAAAAAATCGTTATTTGCATAACGATTAGTCTTGATTAAAATTAGAAATATATTTTTGAACCAGTTCATTTTCCCAGGCAGAGGGAAAAAGCTCCTTGAGCAACGTTCTGTTATTGTAATTTAAAGACAGCGCGTTGGTAAGGTGGTACAGGGCTTTTTCACTTTGATCCAGCAACAGGTATAAACCGGTAAGGCGGTATTCGATTTCGTATTCATCACTAAAGATATCCCTTGCCTTTAAGAGTTTTTCAACAGCTTCTTCATAAGATTCCAATGCATAAAGTGAATCGCTCCACAACAGCCAGGTGTCAAGAAAATCATCTCCATGTTCAATGGCCTTGCCAAAACCTAAAGCTGCTTCTTCATAAAACATGAGGTCTTTGTTAATAATGGCAAACCGTCTCCAGTACAGGTGATTGCTTTCATCGATGCCAATTGCCTTGTTAATGAACTGGAGCGCCTTTTTAAAATCGTTCTTTCTTAGGTAAAGGTCGGCTATGGCAACCCAGGTTTTATCCATCAAAGGATCCTCGTGAACAGATTTTAAGTAATATTTTAAAGCCTGGTCGTATTTTTTAAGGTTTTCGTAGCAATAACCGATTCTTTGATAAACATAGGAGGTAGGGTCATCGAGCTGAAGCGTTTCTTTATAACAGCCGATGGCCTGGGTGAACATTTTGAGCTTTTCATATGATTTGCCTTTTTCCAGGTGGGCACCTACAAAATTTTCATCAATAATGCAGGCGAAATCAAAGGCTTCGATCGCTTTGCGGTAATCCTTAATGGTAAAGAACTGGCGTCCCAGCTGGTGCCAGGCTACTTCGGAATAAGGGTTGTGATCTATGAACTCTTCAAGGAACTGTATGGCTTCTTCGTGGTGCTCCAGAAAATCAAAACAATATACCACATTGAAAAGGGCCGACTGGTCCTCCGAATCGTACTCAAGGCATTTAATGAATGCTTCTTTGGCCTGCTGCAGCTCGTCGATGTACAGAAATTCCATTCCAAGAAGGGAATATACATCTGCAAAATCATCGGTATACTGAAGGGCAATATTCAGGCATTCAATAGCTTTGATATGATCTCCTTTTTTGGAAAATATATTGGCCCGCTGAATGTAGACCTCGTCATTTCTGGGATCTATCGCCTGCAGTTCGTTAAGCAGCTTTTCGGCTTTATCAAGCTTGTTTTCAAAAACAAGCAGTTCCACCTGAACGAGTTTCAGGCCAATGGAGTTAGGGTGCTGATCCAACCCCAGTTTCAGTGCCTTTTTAGACAGGTTTATTTTACCCGAATCTAAATAATGCAGTATAATGTTCTCAAATTCTTCCGAGTCGAAAAAACAAATTTTATTTGTTTTAATCATGTTCTCGAATTTTGAGATAGACATTTTAAAAAACTCTTCTTCGTCGTTTGTAAACATACTCGAACAATTTTGTTAATTAAATATAGTCAATTTAAACCCCGTAAACAGGATTTAAAAAACCATATTGTGAACAATTTAATTAACAAAGTTCTGATTGAACTTCGTTTAGTGCTTCGATAAGGATGGCGCAGCCTTCGGCTATTTCTTTTTCCGATATGGTGAGCGGAGGAGTGATGCGGATTGCCCTGCCTTCAAACATCAGCCAGAAGAGTATAAGTCCTTTTTCCTGGCATTTGAGAATAACCCTGTTCGTTATATCCTCAGAAGGTGTCATTGGGGCAAGCATCAAGCCTTTTCCATGTACGGCTTCTATTAAAGGATGCACGAGCAATGAACGGAAAAGTTGTTCTTTTACTAGAGCCTGTTCCATTAAATCACTTTCAAGAAGTTCTTCAAGTGTTGCCAGAGAGGCTGCTGCAATTACAGGATGGCCGCCAAAGGTGGTAATATGTCCGCATTTGGGATCATAAGCAAGCAGGTCCATGTGTTTTTCATTGGCGGTGAAAGCCCCTACGGGCATTCCGCTTGCCATACCTTTTCCCATAACCAGTATATCCGGAACTACACCGTAATTCTGAAAACCAAACAGTTTGCCCGTTCTGCCGAACCCAGGCTGTATTTCGTCAAGGATGAGCAGTGTACCCGTTTCGTCACATCTTCTGCGCACTTTCAGGAGATAATCGTTTTCGGGAACGATAAACCCTGCACTTCCCTGAATGGTTTCAAGTACTATGGCGGCCGTTTTTTCGGTTATTTTTTCCAGATCGTCCTCATTGTTAAATGTAACAAATTCCACGTCAGGCAAAAGCGGACGAAAAGCCCGTTTGCGTTCTTCATTTCCCAGGATGCTCATAGACCCCTGTGTATTTCCGTGGTAAGCATTGATGCAGGATAGGATATGAGTGCGTCCCGTAACTCTTTTGGCAAGTTTCAGGGCTCCTTCTATAGCTTCCGTGCCCGAATTTACCAGATAGGTCTTATTAAGAGTGTCGGGGAGATGCCGTGCCAGAAGCTTACAGAAATCAACGGCCGGTTTCTGAATGTATTCTCCATATACCATTACGTGCATATAGCTGTCTACCTGCTCCTTAATGGCGTTTACCACCCGGGGGTGCTTGTGTCCGAGTGTACAGGCCGATACACCCGCAACAAAATCAAGGTGTCTTTGTCCGTCTGTGCTGTATACATAGCTGCCTTCGGCATGAGATATCTCTACCGCAAGAGGGTAATGAGAGGTCTGTGCCTGATATTTAAAAAAATCTTCTTTCATGTTTAAGATCCCCGTTTTTTAATAACGTTGGGTGATTTTGACGTTCGTTTGTAGTTCAGCGTCTTGTCCTGAATTTTCATAGGCTCTTCGCTGATCTTTTCGTTTTTAAGGACCTCTTTTTCTGCCGTGTCATCGTGTTTGAGTTCTTCATCGGAAAAGAGTTCCTCGACCTCGTAAATACGTTCATCACCGCGCCAGTTAAATCCTTTGAGTTTGCGTGCATTTTCAGGAAACTGTTCAGGGGGGTATGTGGTTCCTTCAGCATTGATCATCCTGGTTGCCGTGGTGATTTTATTATCTTCAAGTTCCAGAACAATTTTACTGCAGATTCCTTTGTCTATTCCCTTTAATTCACCTTCATCGTAAAGATAATAGATCATTTCGGCATTCTGAACCAGATCGATCTGCGTGATCTTGTCGTCTGTGAATTTCCCATACATGTTGATTCCCTTTGCCTGGTTATAGCCAGTTCCGAGCGTGTCGCGCTGTATAACGAACGCATTGTTCAGAACCTTTAACGAATCGAGCTTCTCCGTCTGTACATCGTTGATAAGGTGGATTACATCCCCTGTAAGCTGGCTTTCTTTCTGAAAAAGTACCGGTTTGCCTATGAGCTGCATAAGGCCTATTTTCTGATCGTAATGAAGAGAATCGGACTTTCCGCTCATATCGGGAGTGCGCAGTACCTTTGCGTTGGGATATCCTTTGATGACACGCTGTTTGTCAGGACCAACGATCTGGATGTTTTTGGCGTGAAAATAGGAGGTGTCCTTCTCCGTCGTATAGGTGATAAGCGGTTTCTTGGTCATAAAAATAGAATCCTTCGCTCTGAATACCTCCGCAAAATGACTTGTAGCCACCATGTGGTTAATGGTATCTGTTACCTTTACATTGTTGATTCCCTTGGCATAGGATATCTTTTCATCATAGTACATTTCATCTGCCTCAATACGTTTGTTATCGTAAAGAATAAAGGAATTCTCTATCATCTTTCCTTCGTTTAGGCGCGTATCATAGAAACCGTTTTCGGTATAAATATGATTTCCTTTATTGTCAATAGTTGAGGGGCCGAACAAATAGGCATGACCGGAATCTTCGAAATAGTCCAGGTGATTCGACTTTATAACGGTTTCGGGATTGGTGATGACTACCTGTGTCCTGAATTCATATTTGAGTTCGCGCGAATAATACTTTCCTTCCTTAGATTTTAAAGTGTTCTGTTTATTGGTAATGGTGGCATTATTGTCATAATACGCAATACCCGTATTGCGGTCGTAATATACCTTTTCTGATTTTAATGAGGAGTCGGGCGAAGTCATGACCACATTTCCCGATGCATACGCAACCGACTGTACGCCGTTGTATTCGGCATACTTGCTGGTAAGCTGCAGGGTATCGTTCTGTATAAGGTTTACATCTCCGAATAATTTAATGTAATTATCCTTTTCAAAAAGATAGGCCTTGTTGCAGTAAATGTACATACTGTCGTGTTGCACCTGGACATTTCCGATGAGTATTTTGGCGCCGGGAACTTCCAGTTCATTGATTTCCGTATAATCGGCATGGATGAGCTTGATGATTTTTCCCTGGGGTTCAGGCTGCGGCTGCACCTGTGGTGGATTTGTCGGCTGGGCATAACTGAAGAATACACATGCCAGGCCGCACAATAATACAAAATACAGTAAAGAAAAACGTTTTAAAAAAGGAGCTTTCAATCGATTTACATTTTTTTCAAAATTACGCATTTTTATCGATGTAACTCAGCTGTTAAGAAGAATTTAAGCATAAAAAAAGCACTCTGTAAGAGTGCTTTAGAACTATTTCATAATCGTTTGTTTACGATCAGGACCTACAGATACCACTTTGATAGGCACTCCTACATACTGTTCAATAAACTCGATGTATTCTTTTAATTCTACAGGTAGTTCCTCATAAGAGGTCAAACCTGTTAAATCCTGTTTCCACCCTTTTTTCGTTACAAATACAGGCTGAACGTTTTCTTCTTCAATATTGTACGGAAGGTGGTCGATGTTCGCTCCCTTATACTGATATGAAGTACAGATGTTTAAAGTGTCAAAACCTGATAAAACATCACCTTTCATCATGTAAAGAGCTGTAACACCGTTTACTTCAACAGCGTATTTCAATGCAACAAGATCCAGCCATCCGCAGCGGCGTGCACGTCCTGTAACCGATCCGAATTCGTTTCCTACCTTCGCCATTGTAGCACCCGTTTCATCAAAAAGTTCCGTTGGAAACGGTCCTGATCCAACACGGGTTGTATAAGCTTTAAAAATTCCGAATACATCTTTTACCTTGTTAGGGGCAATACCTAAACCTGTACAGGCTCCTGCGGCCGTTGTATTGGAAGATGTTACGAACGGGTACGTTCCGAAGTCGATATCAAGTAAAGATCCCTGGGCTCCTTCAGCCAGAATGGATTTACCTTCTTTAAGTGCATTGTTCAGATAAAATTCCGAATCAATGAATGTCAGTTTCTTTAATTCTTCTACAGACTGGAAAAATTCCGTTTCCATTTCAGTCAAATCATACTGGAGATCAACATTATAGAACTTGATCATGTCTATATGTTTTTCTGCCAGTGTTCTGTAACGCTCTTTAAAATCAGCCAGTTCAATGTCACCTACACGTAAACCGTTTCTTCCGGTTTTATCCATATAGGTAGGTCCGATGCCTTTGAGGGTAGAACCTATTTTAGCTTTTCCTTTTGAAGCTTCAGAAGCAGCATCAAGCAAACGGTGAGTAGGCAGGATAAGATGCGCTTTTCTTGAAATTAAAAGTCTTGACTGTACATCAATGTCAAACTTTTCCAAACCTTCAATCTCTTTCTGAAATACTACCGGATCAATAACGACACCGTTTCCGATAATATTAACTGAATTCTTGTGGAATATACCGGAAGGAATAGTTCTTAAAACGTGTTTAATTCCATCGAATTCCAAAGTATGTCCGGCATTTGGCCCACCCTGAAAACGTGCAATAATATCGTATTTTGAAGTAAGAACGTCTACAATTTTTCCTTTTCCTTCGTCTCCCCACTGAAGGCCAAGTAGCAAATCTACAGTCATGATGTTTTGTATGTTAGTCTGTTGTTAATTATTTCGTTGTGTCTTTATCAATTTTTTCACCATACAGATACAACGAGTGGTTGTGGATCTTTATGTTGAAGATTTCCTCTATCGTTTTTTTGATGGATTGTATACGCGGGTCACAAAATTCTATGACCTCTCCGGTATCTGTTAAGATGATATGATCATGCTGTTTGTCGAAATATGATTTTTCATACTGAGACTGATTCTGGCCGAACTGATGGCGGCGCACGAGGCCGCATTCCAGTAAAAGTTCTATCGTATTGTAAAGGGTTGCCCTGCTGACACGGTAGTTCTTGTTTTTCATCTTGATGTAAAGCGATTCAATATCGAAATGCTCGTCGTTGTCATAGATTTCCTGAAGAATAGCAAAGCGCTCAGGTGTTTTTCTGTGGCCTTTTTCTTCCAGAAACTTCGTAAAAACATTTTTTACAATCTCTTGATTTTTATTTTCTTCCATGATCTTCTTTAACAGTGCAAATATAAACCTTTCTCACAGATAGTGAAAATTTAATAGAATAATTTAAGCGGTTCCGTAAACCCTCGTGATTTTCTCCACACCGTCAATAGAGCGTATGTTTTCAATAAGCCTTGTAAGGACGTGGTTATTGGGTACAATTACGGTAATCTGCCCGTTGAATACCCCGGCATTCGAGCTTAAAGAAATACTTTGGATGTTTACGTTCATCTGGCTTGAAATCACCTTGGTAAGTTCATTTGTAAGCCCTAGCTCATCTATGCCCTTTATCATAAGGGTGGCATTGAATTCCTGTACCGAAGAGTCGATCCATTTGGCCTGCAGTATACGGTATGCATAGTTCGATTGAAGGCTTATGGCATTCGGACAGTCAACTTTATGTACTTTGATGCCTTCGTTGATCGTTACAAAACCGAACACGTCGTCACCCGGTATGGGATTACAGCAAACAGCCAGGCGGTAGTCAAGTTTTTCTTCATCCTTCCCAAAAACAAGCAGGTCAAGTTTTGTTTCGTTCTTGACTTCGGGTACTTCCTTGCGTATGGTTTTTTTAAAGAAGTTCAGGAACGCATTGCTGTTCTTCTGTGTGGCAAATTCCTTAAGCTGTGGATTTTCTATTTTTCCCGATCCCACCCTGAAAAAGAGTTCCTGGCTCGTTTTGAGTTTAAAGAAGCTCACCAGCTCGTTGACTGTTTTTTCGTCGAGGTTGATCTTCAAATGGCGCATCTTGCGCATGAGCGATTCCTTGCCGTCTTCCGCAATGCGTTTGGTATCCTCGTTGAGGGCATTCTTGATCTTGTTTTTGGCACGGGCCGTTGTAACGAATTCGAGCCAGTGTGAACTGGGTTTCTGGTTTGGTGACGTGATGATTTCCACCTGGTCACCCGAATTAAGCTCGTAATTCAAAGGAACAAGTTTGCCGTTTACCTTGGTTCCGCGGGTTTTAATGCCGATGTCGGTGTGTATGCTGAACGCAAAATCAAGGGCCGTGGCTCCTTTGGGCAATGATTTGATCTCTCCTTTAGGTGTAAAGATGTATATTTCTTTGGCATACAGGTTCAGTTTAAAATCCTCAACAAAATCAACAGCATTGCTTTCGGAATTTTCCAGTGCTTCCTTTAAAAGGTTCAGCCATTTGTCAAGGCTGTTTTCTTCGGTTACTCCCTGTTTGTACTTATAATGGGCAGCGTATCCCTTTTCGGCAATTTCATCCATGCGTTCACTGCGTATCTGTACTTCTACCCAGCGGCCTCTCGGTCCCATGACTGTAATATGCAGGGCTTCATAGCCCGTGGATTTCGGGGAAGAAATCCAATCCCTTAGCCTGCTTGGGGAAGGACGGTAATGATCGGTCACGATGGAATAAATTTTCCACGCGATGAATTTCTCGTCATGCGTATCCGATTTATAAATGATGCGGATGGCGAATTTATCGTATACCTGGTCGAACGAAACACCTTGTGCCTTCATCTTCCGGCGGATGGAATAAATCGATTTCGGACGTCCCTTTATGGTAAATTCAATGTCTTCCTTATGAAGTGCCTCGTTGAGTACTGAAGTAATACTTTCAATATAAGCTTCCTGTTCTTCCTTGCTTTCTTTTGTCTTGCTCAGGATGTCGTTGTAAACATCGGGTTCGGTATATTTAAGACCGAGGTCTTCCAGCTTGGTTTTTATGTTGAACAATCCAAGCCTGTGGGCAAGCGGCGCATAGATGTACAGGGTTTCCGATGCAATTTTGGCCTGTTTGTAGGGTGCCATGGATTCCATTGTCTGCATATTGTGCAGGCGGTCTGCGATTTTAATAAGGATAACCCGTACGTCGTCATTTAACGTAAGCAGCATTTTACGGTAATTTTCAGCCTGAAGCGAAATGTCCGGATCCGGTTCCATACGGGAAATCTTCGTCAAACCTTCCACGATTTTGGCGATTTTGGGATTGAACATGCGTTCAATATCCTCAACGGTGATGTCGGTGTCTTCCACTACGTCGTGCATAAGTGCCGCAGCAATGGAAGTAGGTCCGAGGCCTATTTCGGAGGCAACAATTTTCGCAACGGCAATAGGGTGGAAGATATAGGCTTCACCCGATTTTCGGCGCTGGTCTTTATGCGCTTCTACTGCAACGTCAAAGGCTTTCCGTATGAGCTTCTTATCTTCATCGGATAAGGTCTGGTAACTGATGCTTAAAAGATCCTTATATTCCCGTGCAATTTCTTTATTTTCCTTTTCGATTTCTTCTTGTGTCATGCGAGTGCCCGTTTTCTGACTTAAATATAACGAAATTCTTATTGTTTACAATGGATTTGAATAAAAAAAGGAGCCCTGAAGCTCCCTGAATATCGCATAGAAAATCATCTGCTAAAAAACATAGAAAACCCCTGCAGAATACTGTGCATGAGAACCTGCTCCTTCAGTAGAAATATTCGATCTCCCCATTGCCTCTACATTGATTCCGAAGCGGCGGTATATTTTATCGTGGTGGTAACGCGAACTTTTGGTTGCCGGGATATCGGCAATCCAGAAATTGATTCCTCCTCCTGCGCTGGCCATAGTTAAATCGTCCTCATTGAGTCTGAGGTGGCCTATACCGGCTTTGATATACGGATCAACAACAGGAAGATTAAACAGTCCTCCAAGGCTGTAGGCGAGGGATCCGTTAAAAGAAGTAATCTTTATTGTTTCCGAAACCAGATTTCCGTTCATGGAATTCCCTTTTTCCATCTCGTTCATGGAAAAATCACCTTCAAAAGTTAAATTGGGTAAAAACTCATAACCTAACATAACCTTTGCAGGAATACCTCCGGAAATCATACTTGAACCTTCCGGTGTATCGGTATGGTTGAAGTTGAAATCCATCATATTGTAGCTTGCACCGATCTTCCATCTGTATTCCTGAACATAACGTTCATACTTATGAATAATCTGTGCATGTGAAGAGAATCCAAACAATAAGCCTAAACCTAAAAAAGCCTTAAATATAGATTTTTTCATAAAGTCTTAAATTTTTTATAAATATAAATAAATTTTTAAATATTCCGAGTTTTAAATCATTCTTTGTCTTTTTGCTTCAAAGATAAGCACTGCGGCCGCAACCGATACGTTCATGGAGTCGATCTGGCCTTCCATCGGGATAATGATGTTGGCATCTGATTCTTCGCGCCAGAGAGATGTAAGCCCCGTAGCTTCTGTTCCCATTACAATGGCGGATCCTTTTTTGAAATCCACCGTATAATAAGGAACAGCTTCCTGAAGGATGGCGCTGTAAACAGCTATATGATGCTGTTTCAAAAAGGAAATCGTTTCTTCAGAAGTAGCAGTGGCAACCCTGTTTGTAAAAAGGGCACCCACACTTGATCTTACAATATTCGGGTTGTAAAGATCTGTACGGGCATCTGCAATAATCACGGCATCTGCGTGTGCGGCATCTGCGGTTCTAAGCACTGCTCCTATATTCCCGGGCTTTTCCGGGGATTCCAGAACTACAATTAGAGGGTTTTCGGGTAAACAAAGATCATGGAGCTCATGAGTTTTCATTTTTGCGACGGCCACAATCCCTTCCGTACTGTCGCGGTATGCTATTTTCTGATACACATCGCGTGAAATTTCAATAAGTTCAGCGTTATGTGGCAGCTGCGCTTTAAGTTTATTAACGGCACCATCCGAAATAAAATCGGAACAGATGAGCAGGGTGGTGATTTCATAACCGTTTTTGACAGCAATTTCAATTTCACGCAGACCTTCCATTACGAATTGCCCGGATTTTTTGCGGTTCCTGCTTTTTTCCTGCAATTGTATTAGCTCTTTAATATACGGGTTCTGGACGCTCGTTATCTGTTTCATTTATATGTGTCTAAAAGAATACTGTACCGGTTAATGTGGCAAATATCGACAGAAATTTTAATTTTAGCACGTAATTTATAGTGAATAATGAGGCTTTTTCTTTAGAAGATTTAGTGATATCTTCGTAAAACATTTCATCAATCTGTATAAACACATGATATTCTCAACACTGGACATACTGGGAACCATTGCCTTTGCCATTTCGGGTGCGCTGGCTGGTATTGAAAAAAGACTGGATTTTTTCGGGGTTTTCATTATTGCACTCGTAACATCCATAGGAGGGGGGACACTGCGCGATCTTCTCATTGGCAATACTCCGGTTACGTGGTTGGTGAACCTGCAGACATTGTATATCGTTATTGTAAGCACGATCGTAGCAGTATTGTTCCGCCAGCGTTTAAGTATTTTCAGAACTTCCCTGTTTTTATTCGATACTATAGGAATCGGTATTTTTACGATAATAGGTATAGAAAAAGGGCTAACGGTGAACCTTAGTCCTGTTGTGTGTATTATGCTCGGAACCATTACGGCCTGTTTCGGGGGAGTTACACGGGATATTCTGTGTAATGAAATCCCGGTCATATTCCACAAGGAGATTTATGCAACGGCTTGCCTTATGGGAGCCGTAATGTTCTTTATTCTCAAGTTCCTTCAGGTACCAGACGACTTTATTTATGTGGCTACTGCAGGAACCATCATCCTCATCAGGATTCTTGCGGTTCGCTACCGCTGGTCATTCCCGCAGATCAGTATCAAATAATCCGAAACCGAATTGTTTTTGATTTTAAAGCGCCTTTTACATTTATATTAAGTAATTTTGAAAGATAAAAGTTAACAACATGAATCAGGATATTCGTAATTTAGAACCACTACCGTTGTGGAATCATTTTGCAGATCTCAATGCAGTACCCCGTCCTTCGAAAAAAGAAGAGCGCGTTATTGCTTTTATGAAGCAGTTTGGCGAAAATCTGGGGTTACACACCCAGGTGGACGAAGTGGGAAATGTAATTATCAAGAAGCCGGCAACAACCGGAATGGAAAACCGTAAAACCATTGTTTTACAGTCGCATCTGGACATGGTGCACCAGAAAAACAACGATACAATATTTGATTTTGATACCCAGGGTATTGAAATGTATGCAGAAGAAGGCTGGGTACGTGCCAAAGGAACAACCCTCGGTGCCGATAACGGTATTGGAGTCGCTACCATAATGGCTGTTCTGGCATCAAAAGAAATAGAGCACCCTGCTATCGAAGCTCTGTTTACGATAGATGAAGAAACGGGGATGACCGGAGCTATGGGATTGAAAGGAGGATTGCTTGAAGGAGAAATCCTGCTGAATCTGGATACGGAAGAAGATGATGAAATCGATATCGGTTGTGCTGGTGGTGTAGATGTAACGGCACGTGCTGAATACGACGAGGAAGATACCCCGGACGGGTCTGTAGGTTACCGCATTACGGTTAAGGGACTTAAAGGAGGACATTCGGGAATGGATATTCATAAAGGACTCGGGAATGCCAATAAAATAATGAACCGCTTGTTGTTCAACGGTTTTGATTCTTTTGGTTTGCAGATCGCCACCCTAAACGGGGGCAGCCTTCGAAACGCCATTCCTCGCGAGAGCGTAGCAGAGGTCATTATTGCGAAGGTTTACGATGAAGCTTTTGTGTTCGATATGCAGCAGATTGTCAAAGACATCCGCAACGAGTATGCAACAACGGAACCGAATATGGAAATCCTTTTTGAAAAGCTCGATACACTGCCGGCAAAGGTAATGCCGCCAATGGCGCAGTTTTACCTTGTACGTGCCCTTTATACGGCACATAACGGTGTTTATAAAATGAGTGCTGATTTCGAAGATCTTGTAGAAACATCCAATAATATCGCAAAAGTAACGGTAGGGAACAGAAAACTTCAGGTACAGTGTTTAACGAGATCGTCTGTTGAATCGTCAAAGTTCGACCTGGCCAACGCCCTGAGATCTGCTTTTGAACTGATGGGATGCGAAGTTGAATTCAGCGGTTCTTATCCGGGCTGGACACCGAATCCGAATTCATCTATTTTAAAAGTGCTTACAGATTTATATGAAAAGCAGAACGGCGAGAAGCCGAATGTAGTGGCGTGTCATGCAGGATTGGAATGCGGTATACTGGGAACCAATTATCCCGATATGGAAATGATTTCTTTCGGACCTACTATCCGCGGAGCGCATTCTCCGGAAGAACGGGTTTCTATTTCTTCCGTGCAGAAGTACTGGAAGTTTGTTGTAGAGATATTGAAAAATATTCCGATTAAAACAGCATAAAACTATATTGACAAAAATCCCTTGATACCAGGGGATTTTTTATTTTCATAAGATACAGACGGTAAAACTTATTTCTGTAAAAATAGGTTATCTTTGGTTTATATTTGATTTTTATAATTTTAAGGTTATGAGTGATCAGCTGGAAACCATAGGGGATTATTACCGCAGGATAAAACTCTCGGAATCGGACCCTTTTACATCGCACGACTTTGAAGCGGGACGTTCCCATTTCAATATATCCATGCGGAAGTACTGTAGTTTTAAAAGCCCCTATAACCGCAGGGACTATTATAAAATCAGTCTCATTATTGGCAAAGGGGTGTTTCAATACGGGCATCACCGCATTTATATCGACCGGCCCGCCCTGTATCTTCCTACGCCGAGTATTCCATATTCGTGGGAATGTGAAACGAGCCAGCAGGAAGGATATTTCTGTCTGTTCAATCAGGAATTCCTTAACAGTTCGCATGAATTTGACTTATTCAAGAAAACTTCCCTTTTTAAAGAATGGAGCAGACCTTTCGTTTTTCTCGATGAAAGGCAAACCGAAACGGCTCTTTTGTATTTTGAACAGATGTACAAGATGAACCATTCGGGATATGCATTCAGGTGCAGCAGTATACGGAACCATCTGGCAGCTGTTTTGCACATGGCTCTTGAATTAAGGGAAGAAGATACCTCTCTTAATGAAAACCCGGCCAACGTGAGGTTGTACCGCTTGTTCGACGAACTGCTCAACAAACAGTTTCCGCTGGATTCACCGGCGTATCCTCTTGTATTGAAACAGGCTTCTGATTTTGCCAAAGAGCTCAATGTACATGTAAACCATCTGAATTCATCTGTAAAAGCCGTTACCGGCCATACCACCACCCAGATCATAAAGGAAAAGATTTTTGAAGAAGCAAAGAACCTCCTTGTCTATACCGACTGGGACATTGCCCAGGTAGGGTACACGCTAGGCTTTGACCAACCTTCCCATTTCAATAATTTTTTTAAGAAATATGGCAATGTTTCTCCTTTAAAGTACCGGCTGAATAAAATGGCTGTTAGTTGATTTTTGTAATTATTGCTTTGTCTTTTTAAATTTCGTGTTTGCCTTTTACATATAATTTTGTAGGGTCAAAAAAAGAAAAACATGTTAAGAACGGCAACGGAACAACAAAAGAAGAGGGCTACCTACCTGGCCTTTATTTCCATTCCCTTATCGGGATTTGTAACGGATATCTACTTACCGTCATTTCCTGTCATGGCCAAGGAAATGATGGTTTCCGAAAAAGACGTACAGCTAACACTGACCTGTTATCTGCTGAGTTACGGGATTTCACAGCTGTTTGTCGGAAGTATCTTGGATACCATTGGAAGGTACCGTCCTAAATTACTGGCTCTTTCTATGGTGATCATTACCAGCCTGCTTATAACGCAGACAAACAGTATTCTCTTTATCTGCCTGTTAAGAATAGTACAGGGTATCTCCATATCGGTTCTCGTTGTGGCAACACGGGCACTCTTCGTAGATCTTTATGAAGGCGAACGGCTCAAACACTACCTGAGTTATTTTACCATAACATGGTCTTTAGGACCTATTCTTGCTCCTTTTATAGGTGGCTACCTGGAAAAATTGTTTAACTGGCATTCCAATTTTTATTTTCTGGCGGTTTATGCCGGCATGCTTTTTTTTGCCGAATGGGTATTCAGCGGGGAAACTATAGAAAAGAAGGGAAAGATCAACCTGACGGAAAATATAGGGCTATACAAAACAATGTTGCAAAACAACCTGTTCATGCTCGGAATCCTTATACTGGGGTTCAGCTATTCCATTGTAATGCTTTTTAACCTTACCGGACCCTTTATCATAGAGAATACGTTTCACTACAATTCCGTAACCATAGGATACTGTACATTAATTCTGGGATTCTCATGGATGATAGGAGGTATGATCGGAAAGAAAAGGATGCACCTTGATTTTGTGAGCAGAATTATTCATCCTGTGCTATTGCAACTGGGACTCATTATTCTGTTTCTGGCCATAAGCAGATATTACGCAAACCTTATGCTGCTTATTGGTTTTGCCTTTTTTATCCATATCTGTTCGGGCATACTGTTTACATCGTTTTTTACGAGCAGTATGCTGTACTTCCCGAAAAATGCAGGCATGGCAGGCGGACTTATGGGCGGATTGGTCTACGTTATTACTTCACTGACAAGTTTTGCGGTTTCCAGCAGCGGACTGGTTTCATTGTCAACAGATCTTGCATTGCGTTACCTTGTTTTTTCGCTACTGCTTTTCGGAGTTATCCTGTGGATGTATTCGTATGTGAAACGCGAAAAGAATGCGCAGGTTACAGATTAAAAGATACGTCATTAAAAAAAATCCCTGTGGTAATTCCACAGGGATTTTTTTAAGGCCGTTAGTTAAACGTCCCTTTTAGAAATATTTTCCCTTCCTTTATCTTAAGCATTTCCTTTTTCTCAAGCTGTTTAATGGTTCTGATAACAGTTTCGACCCTTAGCCCTGTGAGATCCGCGAGCTGTTGCCTCGACAGGTCCACTATGAATTCTTCATTGTCATTTTTACGGTGCTCCATGAGGTAATACAACAATTTTATGAGCCTTTTTTCAGGACTTTGTGATGAGAGTTCGGGAGCCATGACCGATTTATAGTATAGTCTGCGGGCGAGGCTTTTATTGAGCGCCAAAGAAACTTCAGGATGCTTCTGAAGCATCTCGTAAAACAGGTTTTTTCTTATTTGAATGATGATACCCTTGGAAATGGCAATGGCATTGGCAGGATAGGGTTCATCGATAAACAGCGGGGGTTCCCCGAAACTTTGTCCGGGTCCGAATATATTCTGGATAAATTCCTTTCCGTCTTCCGTAAGGTTGTTCATCTTTACGCGGCCTTCCTTAATCTGGTAATAGTAATTCGGAAAATGTCCTATTTCAAAAATAAGCTCGTTTTTATCCATTTTCCTGTATTCTGCCCCACATTCCATCAATAGTTCCTCGCTGATCATTTTTATACTGCATTTTTACGCAAATGTAGGCCAAAATCTATATTTTCAAAGCGGTTTTCACCAATTTTCTGAGATCGGGGAGTACCTCTGATCCAAACCACGGATTCTGGTTCATCCATATAAAATTTCGTGGAGAAGGGTGTGGCAAAGGAAAGTATTGTGGCAGGAAATCTGCATAATGCCTGACGTTTTCGGTTAAGCCTTGTCTGTTCTTCAGGTAATAATGCTGCGCATATTTTCCGACAAGTAATACAAGCCTGACTTCTTTCATTTCTTCAAGCAGGAGATGATGCCACAGCGGAGCACATTCCTTACGGGGCGGCATATCACCGGAAGCCCCTTTTCCCGGATAGCAGAACCCCATTGGTATGAGAGCAAACAGATCGGGATCATAAAACTGTTCATCGGTAACCCCAAGCCATTCTCGTAAACGGATGCCGCTGGGATCATTCCAGGGTATGCGGGAAATGTGTGCTTTCAGTCCGGGAGCCTGTCCTATGATCACAATTTTTGATTGTGCTGAAACCTGCACTATGGGATTAGGTCCCAAGGGTAAGACTTCAGTACAGACAGTACAGTTGCGGACCTGTGACAGTAAATCTTCAAAATCCATTATCTAACTTATTTTTTCAAAGCCAGGGTATACACCGTATCAGGAAATGTTTTTTTCGATATCCAGAAGCTCAGAAAGGTCATCAGGGTTAAAGGTAACCATAAAATATAAGAATTAAAGATGCCGAATGTAAGAAACAGTGCAGTGAAAGGAGCGTGAAGCGTAGCTGCTACCGTTAAAGCAACTCCAAGTACCAGAAAATTCAGTACGAGTGCATCGGGGAACAGATACGTTTTTACTATAAGTCCCACGAGCAAACCTAAACAGGCCCCGGAAAAAATACTCGGAGCGAATACACCACCGTCTCCGCCGAGCTTAAGTGTAAGTCCGGTTGTCCACGGTTTTATGATAAGTAAGGCAACGAGGAGGTAAAGCCAGGGGTTAACGCCGGAACTTATGTTAGCGAATTCATGAATGGTATGGTAACCGTCTCCGTATAGCTGAGGCATCAGTAACAGCACGCTTCCCAATACGAGAGAGCCCGTTACCAGCTGAAGAATCGGGCGGTTTTCGAGAAACGGCACTTTTTTCGAAAAGGTAACCGATTTGGTCATGTACACACCATACAACCCCGTTAAAATACTTAACCCTATAAAATAAGGCAGTACTTCGATGTTCCAGTCATTAATAGATGTACTTAAATCAATTAAGGGTTTTCCGTTCATAAGCAGTAGTACGAGTGTAGCTACGGAGACACTTAGCACATGCGTGATCCAGAATACTTTGGTTTTTTGCTTGTCAATGGTTTCGTATGAGAAAAAAAGTCCGGCAAGGGGACTGCAGAACAGGATGGTTACCCCGCTGGCAATGGCTGCTCCAATAAATTCCTTGCGGTATTTTTTAAAAATAACGTCTTTTCGGGATGCCATATCGCCGAGCGCTGCAGTGGCCACAACCGTAGAAACTTCTATCCCGGTTGTTCCACCGAAAATAACGGTTAAGAAACCATTAAAGAAATGCGAAGGAGTTTTGTAAGGCGGGATTTTTTTACCGGAACGTACAGCCTCAAGAACTTCTGAGATTCCCTTATTCTTTTTTTTATAAAATACGAACTGACGCAGGAAATAGATAATCAAAAGTCCGAGCATGGGAAATATGAGAAAAAGTAACGGTTCATTTCCTGCTTTCGTAAACAGCAGATGTTCAAACTCTTCCACGAGATTTTTGAACATCATCGTAATCATTCCTACTATTAGACCTACCAGAGTTGAGCAAAGTGCAATTCTGCTCCATTTTACCCAGTAGTAATTGTTTTTAGAGACATGTTGTTTCAGATACATAACACAAAAAGAGAAGCGTAGCTTCTCTGTTTTTTAAATTTAATTATTTTAAATAGACTTCGGTCCGAATTCTTCATAAAAAATTTGTTGTTCCCCGACCTTGTTGGTCTTTAATTCCAGGAGCATTTTTTCAAGAAATGGTTTTGGACCGCAAATATAATATTCTGTCTGGTCTTCAAACTGCAGATCCTTTATTTTTGTAAAGTCCACAGGCCCCTCAAAGATACGATCATCTGAAACTTTCTCTTCAATAACATCGTAAAACTGATAGCTTTTCACGTTTTGATGATTGTTTTTGATGTACGTAATTTTATCAGAAAAAGCATGAACCTGCCGGTTGCGGCATGCGTGGATCCAGATCACGTCCTGGGTAGCTTCTTCGTTAAGATCCATTGCCTCAAGCATGGATAACAAGGGGGTCTGACCAATTCCACCGCTTATAAAAACCTTTTTATTCTGATTTTTTTGAAGGATAAAGCTTCCGGCCGGTGCGCTTAATTCCAGTTCGTTTCCTTCGAAAATATGATCGTGCAGATGATTGCTTATCATACCGTTTACCTCGATAGAAACTCCTCTTTCGCGTTTTACCGAAATACGGAAATACTCATCGTTCGGAGCACAGGAAATGCTGTATTGGCGGATTTGTTCGAGGTTTAAGCCGGGTAAAAATACTTTTACGCTTAAATATTGGCCGGGCTGGTGAAACGGAATCCTTTTGCCGTCTTTTGGAGTAAGGTAAAAAGAAACAATCTCGGATGATTCTTCAATTCTGCTTTTTACAACAAAAGTTCTCCACCCGGTCCATCCACCCTCTGTATTTTTTTTGTGGTCGTACATCTTTTTTTCATATCCGATCATAATGTCGGCCAGTTGTTCGTAAGCAAGCGACCATGCTTCCAGTACCTCTTCGGTAGCAGCTTCCTGCAATACTTCCCTGATTGAAGCAATAAGGTGAGCACCGACGATTTCGTATTGTTCAGGTTGTACGTTGAGACTCGTATGCTTATGGCCGATAAAATCGATAGCGGGCATCAGGACAGAAGGGTTTGAGATATTCTCGGCATAGGCAAGTACGGCCATGGCAAGGGCTGTTTGCTGTTTTCCTGAATGCTGGTTCCCCATATTGAATAGGTTTTTAAGTTCTGGATGATGTTCCAGCATACGGTTGTAAAAATGGGTTGTGAGTGCAACACCGCCGGCTCTTAACAGCGGTACAGTTGCGAGAATGATTTGTTTATGATGATCAGTAAGCATAACTTAAATTTTAATCGGAACAAATGTAGTTTTGGTAAGCTCCCGGTTTTTATGATTTAAATCATAATACCTCTTTTTTGGTGTTTTTATTAAAAACACACGGAATAGGTTTAAAGATGGCTTTTTGTGTTTGTTATTTAACTAAAATAATAAAAGGTTGAAGGTTAGTGGTGAATTTGGTTTACATAATCATTTTTGGTTTGTGTCTTTGCGGAATTAAAAGAATATTTTGTGCAGGACGAACATCAAAAATTTTATACATTCGTTGTTCCAATCCTTTGTAAATGACACCGCATAAAATTTTAATCATTGATGATGAAGCCAAAATCAGATCATTGCTTGCACGTATTCTGGAGCTTGAGGGTTTTGAAGTATATCAGGCCGCTGATCTAAAGTCGGGGTTTCGAAAAGCAGAAGCTGTGGAACCGGATGTGATATTATGTGATGTTAAATTACCCGACGGAAGCGGAGTTGATTTTGCAGCGAAAGTAAAAAAGGTCTTTCCTTCGGTTGAGATTATCCTGCTTACGGCATACGGAAATATACCCGACAGCGTGCAGGCCATAAAGAATGGTGCGTTCGACTATATTACAAAAGGAGACGACAATGCAAAAATACTCCCGTTGCTTTATCGTGCAGTAGAACGCAGAAAATTGAACAGGACATATGATACAGGTTCTTCGGTTTCGTTGCCCGATCTGTCACTGCAGGGATTAACGGGAAACTCTCCTCTATTTCAGGAAGCCCTTACGTTAGCGCGCAAAGTAGCTTCTACAAATGCAACAGTTTTACTTACGGGTGAGACAGGAACGGGAAAGGAGGTTTTTGCCAATGCCATCCATAAAGCCAGTCCACGATGTAATCAGAATTTTGTAGCAATTAACTGTTCTGCATTTGGAAAGGATCTTCTTGAAAGCGAACTGTTTGGACACAAGGCCGGTGCCTTTACAGGGGCTGTAAAAGACCAGAAAGGACTTTTCGACGAAGCTCATAGAGGAACCATTTTTCTGGATGAAATCGGGGAGATGGCTATTGATTTGCAGGCTAAACTGCTACGGGTTCTGGAATCGGGCGAGTTTATCAAAATAGGGGAAACGAAAACTTCCAAAGTAGATGTACGCATCATTGCGGCTACGAACCGGAACCTTGAAAGAGAGATCGCTTCAGGAATGTTTCGCGAAGACCTTTACTACAGGATATCTGTTTTTGAAATCGGACTTCCTTCTCTTCGGGAACGGAGTGAAGACATAGCTGCCATCACTATGCATTTTATTACGTATTTTAATAAACAGTACGGAAAGGAAGTAAAGGGGATAGACAAGGAAGTATTGCGCAAACTAGAAGCCTATTCCTGGCCAGGGAATATAAGGGAGTTGAAAAACACCATGGAACGGGCCCTCATCCTGAGCGAAAATGATCTTTTGGGCATTTCCGACTTTCCTTTGTGGATCCGGAAGCATGTACCCGAAGAAACAACCATGGAACTGTCGCAGATAGAAAAGGTGCACATACAAAAAGTACTCAGATTTACAAACGGCAACAAGACAAAAACGGCGGAATTACTGGGTATAGGATTAACCACCCTTTACAGGAAAATTACGGAATACGGATTAAACGACTGATTGCTGCGGTATAAAACGTCTTTAGATTTCTTCCTTTGCCTTCGGATTTATGATACAGAACACAGAATGTGATGCTCAATACGATCTGATGTCATATACCTTAACGGAATCAGGTATTCTCAATATTTAACTTTCATCTTTTCAAAATGGTAATAAGACCCTTTCATTATGAAAGGGTTTTTTATTGTGTGTTTTTTTATTAAAACACACAGGTATTTGATAATGAGTGGTTTAATTGCTTTTGGACGATTGTGGTACGGCTGTTGGCAGAGGTAGGGAAATTAATATCTTAAAATGATGAAAATTCAACCCATTATTTCACTTGATGAAATAAAAGACCTTAAGAAAAGAGTATTGAAGGGAATTCTTGAAAATGACCCTTCTCATGTAAAAAAAATCTGCTACACTGTTGGCCGTCTTTTCTCAAAGACGAACGATCTCGGCAAAACCTATATCGGCAACCTGTTTGTTTTGCCTGTTACGCTCATGATCGAGGCCGATTACGGGAACCGCAAAAAATTCCTGAATCTGTTTCCTATGAATCTGAAAACAGAATATATAAAACAATTATATCATCCTGCATTATGATAACGGCTCTCCTTATACTGGCAGGTACGGCCTGTTTTATCATCCTTTATAAATCCATCGATTTTTTTGATAACATCTAAATACCGGATTCTATGATTTTTTTACTCTGTGCAGCAACAGCACTTTTTGTATACCTGGTGTATGTTTTATTGAAACCCGAAAAGTTTTGATTATCAATCTTTAAAACCATTTAAATGAATACTGAAATAACCGGAGTCATAGCCCAGTTTATTGTGGCTGTGCTCCTTTCTGTCCCACTGGGAAAATATATAGTGACCGTTTACGGAAACAAACCGACATTTTTGGATACTGTAATGAATCCCGTTGAAAAGCTGCTTTTTAAAACAGCACATATAGATCCTGTAGAACAGATGAGCTGGAAACAGCATTTGCAGGCCTTACTTACAATAAATGTCGTGTGGCTCGCAATCGGATTTCTGTTACTGATGAATCAGAACCACCTGCCCTTAAATCCCGACCATAACCCGGGTATGAGTCCCGACCTGGCGTTTAATACCATTATCTCCTTTGTAGTAAACTGCAACCTTCAGCATTATGCAGGTGAAACGGGGGTGAGTTACCTGTCTCAGGTTTGGCTTATGTTCCTGCAGTTTGTAAGTGCTGCAACCGGTATGGCGGCCGCTGCTGCCCTCTTTGAGGCATTTCGTAGTAAAACAACGGAAACTTTGGGAAATTTTTATGTGTATTTCGTAAAATCCATAACCCGTATTCTATTGCCTCTAAGTGTAATAGTCGCTGTCGTATTGCTTTTTGAAGGAGTTCCGATGACTTTTTCGGGGAAAGGGAATATGCAGGCGATGGAAGGACAAATGACGGAAGTTTCAACGGGACCCGTTGCTGCCTTTGTGGCAATCAAGCACCTTGGGACAAACGGAGGCGGGTATTTCGGAACAAATTCAGCACACCCGTTTGAAAATCCTACGTACTTTTCCAATATGATCGAGATGGTTGCCCAGATGATCATTCCTTTGGCCATGTTGTTTGCTTTTGGTATTTATACGCGGCGCAAAAAATTCTCCTGGATGATGTTTGCCGTTATGACTCTGGGATTTTTGTGTCTTACAATTCCCAATGTCTATATGGAAAGTCAGGGAAACCCCATGATAAAGGCACTTGGTGTTGACAACAGCCTTGGCGCAATGGAAGGAAAGGAAACCCGGATTGGTGCCGCGGCTTCAGGTTTCTGGAGCATCGCCACTACGGTGATTTCAACAGGATCTGTCAATTCCATGCATGACAGCACTATGCCGCTTTCAGGCATGAACCAGCTGCTTGCCATGATGGTTAACAGCGTGTATGGAGGTGTAGGAGTGGGAATACTGAACTTTTTTGTGTTTGTGATCCTGGCGGTGTTTATTGGAGGGCTTATGGTTGGAAGGACACCTGAAATTTTCGGAAAAAAGATCGAGGCGAGGGAAATGAAAATAGCAATGCTTCTAACCCTCTTACACCCGTTTCTTATTCTGGTTGGTACGGCACTGGCTGTTGTTATGCCTTCCTATACTTTGAATACACTCAACAATCCTTCCTATCACGGATTCAGTGAAATGCTTTATGAATTTACTTCATCGGCTGCCAATAACGGATCCGGTTTTGAAGGTTTGGGAGACAATACCGTTTTTTGGAATGTAGCAACTGGCTTTGTGCTTTTGTTGGGGCGGTACCTGCCGATTATTGGACCTGTAGCCATAGCCGGTATGCTGGCGCGTAAAAAGTATATTCCTGAAGGCCAGGGTACCTTAGAAACGGATAACGCTACTTTTGGGACAATCGTTTTTGCTGTGGTGTTCATAGTAGCTGCTCTGGCTTTTTTTCCGGCTTTGACACTTGGACCTATTGCCGATTATTTTTCAACACCTAAACTTTAAATAACATGATACAACAAAATCAGAAGGGGCTCTTTGACCGTTCGCTTGTCCTTAAAGCCGTAAGAGAATCATTTGTAAAACTCAACCCTTTGACACTATATAAGAACCCTGTGATGTTTGCGGTGGAAGCGGGAACGTTTATTATGCTGTGCGTTTGTATCTGGATTTTATGCGGAGAGCGTTCCCAGGGTAGTTTTGGTTACAATATAAGCATCTTTACCATACTGTTGTTTACTTTGCTGTTTGCCAATTTTGCAGAAGCTATTGCAGAAGCACGCGGAAAGGCCCAGGCCGACAGTTTACGCAAAACTAGGCAGGAAACTCCTGCCAGGCTTGAAGACGGATCTTTTATTTCTTCATCAGAATTATCCAAAGGAATGGTGTTCATATGCGAGGCTGGAGACATTCTGCCGTCGGACGGTGAAATCATAGAAGGACTGGCGACCATAGATGAAAGTGCCATCACAGGAGAAAGTGCTCCGGTAATCCGGGAAGCCGGAGGGGACAAAAGTTCTGTTACAGGAGGAACCAAGGTACTTTCCGACCGTATAAAGGTAAGGGTAACCATTGAGCCCGGAGAGAGTTTCCTTGATAAAATGATTGCGCTTGTAGAAGGAGCTAACCGTCAGAAATCACCCAATGAAATAGCACTTACGATACTGTTGGCTGCCTTTACAATGGTTTTTGTGATCGTTATGGTTACCTTGAAGCCGTTTGCAGATTATGCCGGAGTTCCCGTTACGATCGGAGCCCTCATTTCCCTTTTTGTATGTCTGATCCCTACTACAATTGGTGGCCTGTTGTCTGCCATAGGTATTGCAGGAATGGACAGGGCACTGCGTGCCAACGTTATTACGAAAAGCGGAAGAGCAGTGGAAACGGCAGGTGATGTAGATGTACTGCTCCTCGATAAAACGGGTACTATCACTATAGGCAACCGTCGTGCTACCGCCCTGTATACTGCCAACGGAACGGATATGGAGGCACTCGGAACGGCAGCTGTTTTAAGTTCGCTCAACGATGAAACTCCAGAAGGGAAGTCAATCGTTGAACTGTTGGGCACTGCCGGAAAGGTATATGATGCAAAAACGTATAATACAATCGGCTTTACGGCCGAAACGCGTTGCTCAGGCGTCGACTTTGATGGAATACGCATACGAAAAGGAGCTTATGATGCCATAAAGAATCTTGTAGAAAAGGCAGGTAATACTTTTCCGTCCGAAATTTTTACAAGGGTAAAGCAAATTTCCGAAAACGGGGGAACACCGCTTGTTGTGTCCGAAAATGAAATTGCAATCGGTGTTATTGAACTTCAGGACATTGTAAAACCCGGCATCCGGGAGCGTTTTGAGCGTTTGAGAAAAATGGGTATTAAAACGGTAATGGTTACAGGAGACAATCCCATGACAGCAAAGTATATTGCTGACAAGGCAGGTGTAGACGATTTTATTGCGGAGGCCAGACCTGAAGATAAAATGAATTATATACGGAATGAACAGATGAACGGACACCTCGTGGCCATGATGGGAGACGGAACCAACGACGCCCCCGCACTGGCCCAGGCAGATGTAGGTGTGGCTATGAACAGTGGAACACAGGCTGCCAAGGAAGCAGGGAATATGGTCGATCTTGACAACGATCCTACGAAGCTTATAGAGGTAGTAGAAATCGGAAAACAGCTGCTCATGACAAGGGGAACGCTCACAACATTCAGCATAGCGAACGATGTAGCGAAATATTTTGCCATTATTCCGGCCCTTTTCATCACGGCTATCCCGGCACTGCAGCAACTTAACATTATGAAGCTGCACAGCCCGGAATCGGCCATACTTTCAGCCGTTATCTTTAACGGAGTAATCATTCCGCTTCTCATTCCGCTTGCATTGAAAGGCGTAGCCTACAAACCTATAGGAGCAGGAGCTTTATTAAGGAGAAATGTACTCATTTATGGAATAGGCGGACTTATTGTTCCTTTTCTGGGAATCAAGATCATAGATATGATCACGGCGCTTTTTTATTAAAATCACGAAAACGTTTATAAGATTCAAGTAAAATTTAACTGAAACTAAAATGAAAAAATATTTCATCAGTGCCGTCCTTTTAACAGCAGGCCTTGCACTGGCTCTCATGGTTCTTTATCCTTTAGCCATATGGGGTATTGCACAGGCAGCTCCTAATAACGGGAAAGGATCCGTTATTTCCGGTGGCGATGCGAAAACCTATTATCTCAATATTGGACAATCTTTCACAAATCCCGGATACTTCTGGGGGAGGCCGTCTGCTGTTGATTACAATGCAGCCGGATCCGGTGCAAGCAACAAAGCGTCCAACAATGTGGAATATCTTACGGAAGTAGCGAACCGGCTCAACATGTTTTTAGAGAAGAATCCGGGTGTAAAGCAGAGCGAAGTCCCTGTTGACCTCATTACAGCCAGCGGAAGCGGACTTGATCCTCATATTTCCGTGCAGGCAGCTGTGGTTCAGGTTACCCGAATTTCAAAAGCGAGAAAAATAAGTGAAGAGCAGCTTAAACAGCTGATAAAAGATCAAACACAGAAACCCTTCATAGGGATTTTTGGACCTGAAAAGATAAATGTGGTGATGCTGAATGTTGCTTTAGATAAAATCAATATGAAATGAAAAAAGTCTTTTACCTGAATTTATTTGCCTTGTGTGCTACCGGGGCACTGTCACAGGAACCTGAGTGTCGGAACTGGAAATTGTCGGGATATGCTGAACTGTACTATTCATATGATTTCAATCGTCCGGCAAATCATCAGCAACCAGGGTTTCTTTATTCGTTCAACCGGCATGATGAAGTAAATCTGAATTTCGGGACTGTTCAGCTGCGTTATGAAGAAGGTCCGGTACGAGGTAATTTTGCTCTGATGGCAGGTACTTATGTAACTTCCAACCTGGCAGCAGAATCAGACGGGTTAAAAAACGTTTATGAAGCAAATGCAGGCATAAGGTTGTCGAAAGAACACAACATTTGGCTCGATGCCGGTATCATGCCATCCCATATCGGTTTTGAAAGCGCTATGGGAGCAAGCGTTCCCACACTTACACGCAGTATCCAGGCCGAAAATTCACCGTATTTTTCAACCGGTATAAAACTGGGATATACAAGTAAAAACAGCAGATGGACACTCAATCTTTATTATTTGAACGGCTGGCAGCGGATAAAACGCGTCGACGGAAGCACAATGCCGTCTTTTGGACATCAGTTGGTTTTTTCGCCACATTCACGTGTAACCATCAATAGCAGTTCATTTATCGGAACAGATATGCCCGACAGCCAGCGTAAAATGCGTTATTTCCATAATTTTTACGCAGTATTTCATCCTGTTGAAGATGTAGTGCTTACAGCGGGTTTGGATACAGGCTGGCAGCAGGCATATAAGCACTCCAAAAGTTACGATTTCTGGTACAGCCCTGTATTGGTTGTAAGTTACTTGTTCAGTGACAAATGGAGCACCACCCTGAGAGCTGAATCCTATGTTGATGAAAAGGGAGTCATCATTAGAACGGAAACACCCAATGGCTTTAAAACATGGGGGATATCCGCAAATTTTGACCGTAAGATTGGAGAGAAGGTGCTATGGCGAACTGAAATAAGAACACTGAAAAGTAAGGATCCCGTTTTTTCACGCAGCGGCAGAAGTGTATCATCGGATCTATTTGCAACAACATCCATCGCAATTAAGTTTTAACGATTCAATCATGAAAGAAGACTTTCTGACCCTGATAAGGAAATCAAAAAGGGGCAGGCTTAAAATATACATCGGAATGTGCGCAGGGGTGGGAAAAACGTTCCGCATGCTGCAGGAAGCCCATGAGTTGCTGAATGGTGAAGTTGATGTCTGCATCGGATACATTGAAACACATGGCCGCACCGCGACACAAAAGCTGGTTGAAGGAATTCCAGTCATTCCACGTAAATCGGTATTCTATAAAGGAAAGCTCATAGAAGAAATGGATCTGGAAGAAATTATTAATCGGCGGCCGGAAGTTGTTTTGGTCGACGAGCTGGCTCATTCCAATATAACGGGCAGTCGCAATGCAAAGCGTTGGCAGGACGTAATGGATCTGCTTAATGAGGGAATTAATGTTATATCGGCTCTGAACATACAGCATATCGAAAGCCTGCATTCGGCTATTTCCGATATAACAGCTATAGACGTTACTGAACGAGTACCCGATACTGTACTGAAACAGGCCGATGAGGTTGTAAATATCGACCTTACAACAGACGAGCTTATAGATCGTCTGAAAACAGGGAAAATCTATCAAGAGGAAAAGATAGGAAGAGCCCTTTCAAACTTCTTTATACCTTCGAATATTCTGCAGCTTCGGGAACTTGCATTAAGGGAAGTTGCTTCTTATGTGGAACAAAAAGTAGAAACAGAATACAGAACATCTATTTATGCAAAACCTTCGAGGTTCCTGGCATGTATCAGTACAAACGAGCGGAATGCCCGCACGGTGATAAGGAAAACGGCACGACTGGCAGGGTATTACAATTCAAAATGGTTCGTTCTGTATATTGAAACGCCATCTGAACATCCCGACAAAATCACGCTGGAAAAACAAAGGCATCTTATTAACAACTTAAAACTTGCGACCGAACTAGGGGGAGAAATCGTCAAAGTAAAGCGTAACAGCATACCTGCTGCCATTATAGAACAGGTAGAATTAAGGCAGATAACGACAGTGTGCCTGGGGAAACCGCGCTTGAGCCTTATTCAGATTATTTTGGCTACGAACGTGTTCAATGAACTATTAAAAAAATTATCTTCGTTAACGGTTGATGTTATTATTTTATCCAAATGAAAATCAAAACAAAACTCCGGCTCGGATTAGGCTTACTGTTCTTTTTAATCCTGCTGCTTTCTTCAGTGGCTGCCATCTATATGTATTCGCTTAAAAATGATACACAGAACATCCTTAACGACAACTACAATTCACTTGTATATGCAAAGGGTATGATGCGCAGTATGGGGGACGAGGATGCGGCGAACCTGCAGCTGTTCGCACAATGTCTGGAAAAACAGGAAAAAAATGCCACGGAACAAGGGGAAAAAGAACTGAACGCGTTGATAAGAAACCGTTTCGAAGCTTATAAAACGGATCCGGAACGTAAGGAAATTCTGGAGGATATAAAAACAGCGGTTCTGGAGGTAATGGAGATGAACATGCAGGCCATTCAGATTAAAAGCGCATTTGCAGAAAAGACTTCGGATCAGGCAGTTTTATGGATACTCTTTACAGGGGCTGCCTGTATTTTTATTGCACTGAACGCCTTGCTTACACTTCCCTCGAATATTGCAGATCCTATCGAAAAGCTTACCTCGAGTATCCGACAAATTGCGTCAGATAATTACTCCGAACGCATTTACCTGCACAGGGACAATGAATTCGGAGAACTGGCAGATTCTTTTAACACCATGGCGGCAAAGCTTGAAGTGTACAACAACAGCCATCTCGCAGCCCTATTGAAACAAAAAAGCAGAATGGAAACGCTGATAAACAATATGAACGATGCCGTGCTGGGGCTTGACGAACAAATGCAGGTTATTTTTGCCAATCACGAAGCTGAAAAAATTATAGGCTTGGCAGAGGAATACATGGTAGGAAAAAATGCGAAGGACCTGGCACTTCATAACGACCTTGTGCGTTTGCTCATACAGGACATGCTTGCCGCTGATCAGAAAGAACAACAGCAAATAAGGATTATGGCAGATGCGAAGGAATATCACTATACCAAAGAAGTGTTCCATATTGATATCATACCGGAAGGAGAAAAGGTCAAACAGTTTGTGGGGCATGTTATCATTTTGAGGAACATTACGGAATTTAAAGAACTGGATGCTGCTAAAACGAGATTTATTGCAACGGTTTCACATGAATTTAAAACTCCTATTTCCTCTATGGAAATGAGTCTCCGTCTGCTAAAAAACGATCAGATAGGCGGGCTGAACGAAGAACAGCAGACGCTGGTAAAAAGCATCGATGAAGATGTACACCGCTTATTGGGGATTACAAAGGAACTGGTGCAACTTACGCAGATGGAAAGCGGTATGATACAGATACGGAAAGCAGAAGTAAACCCGGATGATATACTGAAAGGAGCTTTAAGTTCCAACCAGCTGTTGGCCGATGTAAAAAGACTGCAATTCAGTCTTGATATGCAGTCAGGAATGCATCCGGTAGTTGTGGACGAAGAGAAAACGATATGGGTATTGGCCAATCTGATTACGAATGCCATACATTATTCGCATGATGATTCCTGTATATGGATTTCAATAGAACAAACGGAAAAGAATACGGTCTTTAAGGTAAAGGATGAGGGTATTGGGATTCCGTCGGAATATCTTGATAAGGTATTTGATCGATATTTCAGGGTTCCGGGAACACTTAAAGAAGGAACGGGACTTGGACTGACCATCAGTAAGGAATTTATCGAAGCCCAGAATGGCAGTCTGGAAGTACGCAGTGAATACGGAGTAGGCAGCGAATTTATAATGACGATTGTTCATGAAAGAACTATTTAAAGCAATTCCCATACCTATTTATTGTGTTTTTTAATGCAGGCCCAGATATTGTCTATTGTTTAATAGATTTTTAATATGGCGTGAGAAAAATAACTGATTAAATTTTGTTAATTTTAACTATATGATCAACATTTAATTAAAAAGCAATAATTTATGGAAAACGGATCGAACGACATCAGTAAATGCCCCTTCCACAATGGAACCATGACACAGCCTGTAGCAGGAGGTGGAACACAAAACCAGGATTGGTGGCCAAATCAGCTCAAAGTAAATATACTCAGGCAGCATTCTTCATTATCCGATCCGATGGATAAGGATTTTAATTATAAGAAAGCATTTGAAAGCCTTGATCTTGAAGCGGTAAAAAATGATTTAAAAGCTTTGATGACCGATTCCCAGGACTGGTGGCCGGCAGATTTTGGTCATTACGGACCATTGTTTATCCGCATGGCCTGGCACAGTGCCGGTACCTACAGGGTACAGGATGGTCGCGGAGGCGCAGGGCAGGGGCAGCAGCGGTTTGCACCTTTGAACAGCTGGCCCGACAACGTGAGTCTTGATAAGGCAAGAAGACTGTTATGGCCCATTAAACAGAAATACGGAAATAAGATTTCGTGGGCCGACCTGCTCATTTTAACAGGGAATATGGCTTTGGAATCCATGGGATTCAAAACACTTGGGTTTGCCGGAGGACGTGAAGACGTCTGGGAACCGGATACCGAAGTGTACTGGGGATCGGAAAAAACTTGGCTCGGAGGTGACATACGGTATGCCCAGGGATCAGAGGGGGTGCCAAAGGAACACGGGGTACTTGTTTCCGAAGACGATGCAGACGGTAAAATACATTCACGAAACCTGGAAAACCCTCTGGCCGCTGTTCAGATGGGACTCATTTATGTAAATCCTGAGGGACCCGACGGAAATCCGGATCCCATTGCTGCGGCAAAGGATATCCGGGATACTTTCGGAAGAATGGCCATGAACGACGAAGAAACGGTTGCGCTTATTGCAGGGGGACATACCTTCGGAAAAACACATGGTGCTGCATCAGCAGATCATGTGGGGAAAGAACCGGAGGCTGCAGGTCTGGAAATGCAGGGACTCGGATGGCACAACTCATACGGAACAGGTAAAGGAGCTGATACCATTACCAGTGGCCTCGAAGTGACCTGGACAGGTAAGCCTACTGAATGGACCAACCTTTTTTTCGAATATCTCTTTGACTTTGAATGGGAATTGACCAAAAGCCCCGCAGGTGCCCATCAGTGGGTAGCTAAAAATGCAGATGAAATTATTCCCGATGCACACGATCCTTCTAAAAAGCATAAACCTATGATGCTGACTACGGATTTATCGTTGAGGTTTGATCCTGTTTATGAAAAAATAGCACGTAACTTCCGCAATAATCCCGATGAGTTTGCAGATGCGTTTGCCAAAGCATGGTTTAAGCTCACACACCGTGATATGGGGCCGAGTTCGCGATATCTTGGTGCTGATGTGCCGAAAGAAGTCTTTACATGGCAGGATCCCGTACCGGAAGCCGTACATCCTGTAATCGGAAAAGAAGATATTGACAACCTTAAATCCCGTATTTTAACTTCAGGGCTTACTGTTTCTGAAATGGTTACGACGGCATGGGCTTCTGCTTCAACGTTCCGCAGTTCCGATAAACGTGGTGGTGCCAACGGTGCGCGTATACGTTTGGCTCCGATGAAGTTCTGGACCGTAAATAACCCGTCACAGCTGCAAAAAGTCCTCTCTGTTTTGGAAGGAATTCAGAAAAGCTTTAATGAAACAGGCAAATATGTTTCCATAGCCGACCTTATTGTGCTGGCTGGAACTGCAGCTGTTGAAAAAGCAGCAAAAGATGCCGGGTATACCGGTGAAGTCCCTTTTATTCCGGGACGTACAGATGCTACTCAGGAACAGACCGACGTAGAATCTGTTTCGTATCTTGAACCTTTTGCAGACGGATTCAGAAATTACCGTAAACAAAGAAGCAGTGTGTCAACCGAATCCTTATTGATTGATAAGGCACAGCAATTGGGACTTACTGTCCCGGAACTTACAGTTCTCATAGGAGGAATGCGAGTATTAGGTACCAATTTCGACGGATCGAAGCACGGAGTATTTACCGAAACACCAGGAAAGCTTACCAACGATTTTTTTGTAAACCTTCTGGATATGGGAACCGCCTGGAAGGCACTCGGAGAAGACAAAGAGCTTTATGAAGGAACATTGAGAAAAGACGGTACTAAAAAATGGACGGCTACAAGGGCTGATCTGGTTTTCGGATCAAATGCCGAATTAAGAGCTGTAGCGGAAGTATATGCTAGTTCTGATGCAGGTGATAAATTTGTTCGTGATTTTATCGCAGCTTGGAACAAGGTGATGAATGCAGACCGATTCGATTTATGATATACTATTTTTAAGTTTTAAAAACCGGCATTTTGACAAAAATGCCGGTTTTGCTTTTTGCACAGCCCGTATCAGATTTTATAATAAGCTGATTAGAAGGTCTTAAAAAATAAGATTAAAAAAAGGTTAAGAAATATTAGGAAAAGGGGAATAAAAGGGGATATCTTTGCACCCGCAATACC